>Ga0208566_1000001_pt1 | contig 681908 bp, 667 predicted proteins | sample PL_2010_150m_FD_184159 | JGI IMG/M metagenome (GOLD analysis project Ga0208566, IMG submission 184159) | Freshwater microbial communities from Powell Lake, British Columbia, Canada to study Microbial Dark Matter (Phase II) - PL_2010_150m... | ecosystem: Environmental > Aquatic > Freshwater >...
CCCTCAGGAGGACCCAAGGCCACCCCCTGGGTATGGCTAAGCCCGAGCAGAGCAAGTCCGAAAACCATCACTAACGGAGAGCATCGATGTCGATAACCTACGGACGCCCAGCGCAAGAAAGCACCCCGTTTCCGAAAGAACTTGCCGTCTTGATCGTGAAGAAGGCGTGTCGAATGGCAGAGAAGTTCGAGAACGAATGCATCGACACGCTGCAGCGTGACGCCCGGCGCGCACTGCAGCGTGGTACCGATCCAGCCGTAATTGTTCGCCAGATCGACCTCTGATAAACAATCAACGGAGATCAAACGGGCCTGCAGCAGACGCTAGGATTGAGGTCTCGCGCCAGATGCCGACCGACGCAGCCCCTTTTATAACTGCAGAGCGCAACCGAACACCCAAGGAGCCACTCAATGTCTGAGCCTGAAGAGACGGTCCAGCTTCTTAAAAAGCTCGAACAGCAATTCCTTGGCATCAGCCAGACGCTAGGCGATCTCGCAGCACGGCTTCCCCAACCACCCACCGCCGAAACGCCACGATTTCTAGCCGAACCACAAATGGCTGAGTGGCTGGGTATTTCAAAACGGGCGATACAGCATCGCCGCTTACGCGGCCAGATTCCCTCTTGGGTAGTGCAAAAAGTAGGTCCTAATTGGCTGTATAGCGTCGCCCGGTATGAGGAGTGGCTGGAAAGTCTGTGGCCAGCGCCTAAGCTTGCGCCAGTTGCTAAGGGACGTAAGCGGATGGTTCGCCCCTGCGACGGAACGAACGCAACAATCACACGGCTGGTTTGACCGTTCGGACGGTCACCATCAATACCGAGCTCTCCGGCCCCAAAGGCGCGCGCGATCGATGATCAACTACAAAACGATCACACAGTTCGCCGCCGAGAGCGGCTACACCGAGAGCGCCATCAGGGCCAAGATCGCAAAGGGCATCTGGCTTGAAGGTCAGGTGTGGATTCGCGCACCCGATAACAAGCCACTGATTAACGTCGAGGGGTACCACGCTTGGGTTGAATCAGGAGCAGCACCACGGGCGTCGCTCCGAGTGGTGACCAAGCCGCGACCCAAAGGCAAGGAAATGAGCCCGCCTCCGCTCACATGAGCCGGCTTAATAGCTGTGGTGCTTGCCGCCATACTGAACCTAGAGGGCAGTTACCGATGGCGTTATTAACACTCGAAGAATGGGCAAAACAAACGTACGAAACACCTCCCGCCATGAATACTCTACGACGGTGGGCTCGGGAGGGGCTGATTCAGCCGCCTCCAGAAAAACATGGTAGAAGCTATTTTGTCTCCCCTACCGCCCGATATGTCGAGCCGAGAGTATTGCTACGCCCTGACAGATCCCTGAGTCTGGTGGAACGAATAGCAATTGATCGAGCGTTAGCTAAGCAGCTATCTGGGTTGCACGTAAAAGCTGGAAAGTAGATCGCTCCACCAACGCAACGGAGCAGGCGTCTTGTTCTTATCTAACAGTGACGTAGAACAATTCACCGGGTCTAGGCGAGAGCCACAGCTGCGCTTGGAGGCCAAGCAGCGGCGCAAGGACTAACGATGCTGAGAGCCCGATTTAACAGGCGCGGAGCGCGAACGGTAACCTTCGGTGCCGTCCTACACCACCTCGTCACGCTCGCGCGCAGCTGACTCCTAAAAGTGATCCAGGCTCACAATTAAGCGCGCCAGCTACCGATGATTTACTTCAAGGATGAGCCGAAGCCGTTTACCTATTGCTGCCAACGCTTTCTCTAGTTGCTCGATCTTCGAGGTGTGGAGGAAGTCGACGAGGCGGTCAACGGCTACCGGCTTCAGGCCCAGCAGGCGGCAGAGATCGGCTTTGCGCATACCGCGCGCAACCATCTCGTTCCACAGGTGGATCTTGGCAACGGTCACGGCCGGAAGCGCGATAACGTGCTCTCCCGGCTCGGCTGGCGTAGCGGGCGGGATAGCTCGGCGCTGATCAACGTAAAGCGAGAGGGTGGTTTCGATAGCATCCACAGCCTCACGCAGCGCGTGTGCTTCGTCTTCGCCATAGCTGTTCAGCTCTTGCAGGTCGCGGCAAAACACGGCCACGCCTTGCCCGTCGTCGGCTTCAAGCCGGATCGCATAGTCGAACATGGGTTTCGCCTGACGTAATTGAGCCACGAGAAACGATGCAGCAGCTTGAATCTGCCGACAATTGCACCCGCTACGCACCCATGAACGAACTTAGAAAACTGGGAATCAAGCGGAAAGCCGCGAAGATACTGGTGTCCCAGGCGAGGTTCGAACTCACAACCTTCCCCTTAGGAGGGGGATGCTCTATCCAATTGAGCTACTGGGACGAAACGGCGGCAGCATGTTAACGAGCATTTACCGGTTTGTCATGCTCACCTGACGCGATGGAGATGTCCAAGCTGCTGATAAAGACCTTCTTAGACTCGCTGCATTGCGTTTTGCATGAGCAGCAGGCTCGCGATCTTGCAAACCGCATGAGAAGCCTCCGCGAAGATACTCTAAGCCATTGAATTAAAAGGATTTTTTATACTCACTATAATGGCATGGGAGATGCTTAAGTACTGGTACGTTATGCGAAGGAGACGCCGATGCTACGCCCAGCTCATCTATTCAGCACCGCACTGCTGGCCGCTGTTGCGATCCCGCTTTTGAATGACATGCAAACAGGTGGACACACAACAGATTTGCAACCGTCCCACATGACTACCCCCCGGGCATCCGTTGCGCCTAGCACCATCAGCATTAGTGCACCGAGCAAGCCTGTACAGCCCCAGCGCTGGGTGTTCTAACTGGCAGACGTTACGCTTGCCGGTTTTTATAGGAGATAAAAGATGACTATTCACGGATACGTATTTTTTCTGCTGGGTCTGCTATGCGGCGCATTGAGTATCGGCGCGAACCTTCCTGAGGTGTGGGATACTGCAGCCAAATGCGGTGCGGCCATCTTCGGAATCTTGTTTACGGTTTCACTCGTGATCGGACGGCGGATCAAATTTGACCCTGTGCTGCGCTAAAGCGCGTCAAGATAAGCGCCAGGTCACAATACAGGCCATCTGCCACCACATCATCTTTACTCCCGCCTCTGTCGTCGTATAATTGACGCCATTATGCCGCCTAGCATCTTTTTCCCGTGTTGTGGAACAGCGCCTGCTGTTCGGTGTCAGACCGGTGACTAGAACGGCAATAAGCCACCATCGTCCACTGACTATCCGGTTTAATATGCGCCCAATGAAGCAGGCAGTTTACTCCAGTCGCACGGCTGACAAATTTGTGGTTCGGCTCCCTGACGGGATGCGAGAGCGTATCGCAGAGGTAGCGCGCAACCATCACCGCAGCATGAATTCGGAAATTATCGCCCGCCTGGAGCAAAGTCTCCTACAGGAAGGCGCGCTGGATGACGATTCCACGATGCGGCTCGACAGCCCTGAACTGACGCTGCATGAACGCGAACTTCTACAGCGTTTTCGACAGCTGGCCCATCGGCAACAAAACGCTCTGATCGCATTGATCGCTCAAGATACCGAAGCTGCAAAAGACGACGAGTAATCTCTGCACTTCCTGCCAGCGACAAGCCATCGCTCCGATAGATGTCGGAGCGCGGCTGGCCCAGGAATATCAGTACGCTTATGTTTCGCGCAGGCTAAGATGAAAGCTCGCAATATCACCAGTACGCCTGTGCTCCAGTAACACAGGCGCCCGGTTTCAACGGTTGCTTGCTACGCTGGTTGTCCGTCTACAAGACCTAGCCCACGAAGCTCAGCAGAACCCCCGCCGCAACGGCTGAGCCGATTACTCCCGCCACGTTCGGCCCCATAGCGTGCATCAATAGAAAGTTCTGCGGGTTCGCCTCCAGCCCAACCTTGTTCGACACTCTCGCCGCCATTGGCACTGCCGATACGCCTGCCGATCCGATCAGCGGGTTGATCTTGTTTGCACTGAACAGATTCATCACTTTGGCCATCAATACGCCAGCAGCTGTTCCTCCGCAGAACGCAACCATGCCAAGCAGAAGGATTCCCAGTGTCTTGATCTGAAGGAAGGCTTCAGCAGACAGCTTGGAGCCAACGGTCAGTCCGAGCGCGATGGTGACAATGTTGATCAGCGCATTACGTGAGGTGTCGGCTAAACGATCTACAACCCCACATTCGCGCAGCAGGTTACCGAAGGCAAACATGCCAACCAACGGCGCGGCATCAGGCAGCAGCAACCCGACCAATAGCGCAAGCATGAGTGGAAAGACGGTTTTCTCTGCCTGACCCACGTGACGAAGCTGCGTCATGACGATGGCACGCTCCTCCTTGGTAGTCAGGGCTCGCATGATGGGCGGCTGGATCAAGGGCACCAAGGCCATGTACGAATATGCCGCGACAGCAATTGGTCCTAACAAATGCGGCGCGAGCTTTGCGGTAACGAAGATCGATGTCGGGCCGTCTGCCCCGCCGATAATGGCAATCGACGCAGCTTCTCTAAGCGTGAACTCCATACCTGGAATACCCATCGCGGCAAGCGACAACGCACCAAGCAGGGTTGCGAAGATACCGAATTGCGCAGCGGCACCAAGCAGCAGCGTTTTGGGGTTAGCCAGCATAGGTCCAAAGTCCGTCATGGCCCCGACACCCATGAATATCAACAACGGAAACACACTGGTCGGCAAACCGACTTCATAAAACAGGTGGAGGATGCCTGCCCCCTCGGCCATGTTGGCGACTGGAATGTTGGCGAGCACACCGCCAAATCCGATCGGGATCAGCAGCAAGGGCTCGAATCCCTTGCGAATTGCCAGATAGATTAACGCCAGACACACCAAGATCATCAGCACTTGGCCGGGCTCGATGTGATAAAGGCCGGTGCTGTGCCACAGCTTGAGCAACTTATCCATGCGTGCTCCTTAAGCGATAGTCAGCAGGCTATCGCCCACCGACACCGCATCGCCGACCTTTACATTTACCGCTGCAATGGTCCCAGCCTTGAATGCTCGAATTTCGGTCTCCATCTTCATCGCTTCGAGGATGATCACCAGATCGCCTTCCTGGACCGGCTGACCAGGCTCTACGAGCACCTTGAAGATATTGCCGGCTAACGGGGCCTGCTGAGGCTCGCCTGTTCCTGAGGCGCGCTCTGACGCGATCACTGGCGCAGGGCCTGGCTGACCCTCGACTGGCTTGATCCCTTCGATGTCACCGCCTTCGTTGACCTGTACAACGAACGACTTACCGTTTACCTGGACGGTGTACACCTCCGGCGCGCTGACTTCGCATGGCGCTTGCTCCTTGCCAGTCGGCACCGGTTCGAAAGCGGAGGCGTTGCCGCGGTTCTCGAGAAACTTGAGGCCGATTTGGGGGAACAAGGCATAAGTGAGAACGTCATCAATCTCTTCCTCGGCCAGCGTGATGCCCTTCTCGTGAGCAAGCGCTTTCAACTCAGCGGCCAACTTATCCATTTCCGGCTGCAGCAAATCGGCAGGACGGCAAGTAATCACCTCCGCCCCCTCGAGCACTCGCTGTTGCAGCTGAAGGTTGAACGGGGCCGGCGCGGAGCCGTATTCGCCTTTCAGGATTCCTGCGGTTTCCTTGGTTATGGACTTGTAGCGCTCCCCCGTGAGCACGTTGATTACCGCCTGGGTACCGACGATCTGAGAGGTCGGGGTTACCAGTGGGATAAAACCAAGGTCTTCTCGTACGCGAGGAATCTCCGCCAAGACCTGATCGAACTTGTCCAGAGCCCCCTGCTCCTTCAGTTGACCTTCCATGTTGGTAAGCATGCCGCCCGGGACCTGCGCCACGAGGATTCGCGAATCGACACCCTTGAGCGTACCCTCAAATTTGGCGTACTTCTTACGCACTTCACGGAAGTACGCAGCGACTTCTTCGAGCAATTGCAGATCGAGCCCTGTGTCACGCTCGGTGCCCTGGAAAATAGCCACCACCGACTCGGTCGGTGAATGACCATACGTCATTGATAGCGAAGAGATGGCGGTATCGACATTATCGATACCGGCCTCCACTGCCTTGAGTATCGCAGCTGTCGACAGTCCCGCCGTCGCATGACATTGCATATGAATCGGAATGGCCAGGCTGGCCTTCAGACGTGAAACGAGCTCATAAGCCGTATAAGGGGTGAGGATACCGGCCATATCCTTGATCGCCACCGAGTCTGCACCCATGTCCTCGATCTGCTTGGAGAGGTCGACCCACATTTCCAATGTATGCACCGGGCTGGTGGTATAGGAGATCGTGCCCTGGGCATGCTTCCCCTGCTGCTTCACGGCCCTCAGCGCGGTTTCAAGATTGCGCGGATCGTTCATCGCATCGAACACACGGAACACATCGACACCATTCACCGCAGCCCGCTCGACGAATTTTTCCACCACGTCGTCAGCGTAATGCCGATAACCCAACAGGTTCTGGCCTCGCAGGAGCATCTGCTGGCGCGTATTGGGCATCGCCCTTTTTAGCTCACGGATGCGCTCCCAAGGATCTTCACCTAGATAGCGGATGCACGCATCGAAGGTCGCGCCCCCCCAAGACTCGACCGACCAGAACCCAACCTGGTCCAGCTTGCTTGCGATCGGCAGCATGTCTTCGAGACGGACGCGAGTGGCCAGAATGGATTGATGAGCATCACGAAGCACCACATCGGTAATGCCGAGCGGCTGTTTGGCAAAAGTCATGGCGGGGACTCTCTGATTTAGATCAACCACGGCGAGCGCGGTGCTGATGAATAGCGGTCTGGATCGCCGCAATGAGATCGGCATCCATTTCGGTATCAGCGGTCTTGCTGATAGCCGGCTGGGCAGCCGGCGCACTGTCGAAGCGGCCGATTGCCAGAGACATCAGCCGAATGCAGGCAATCAACAAAACGAGAAAGATGAAAACGGAACCTAAGCCGAACAGCATAAGTTCGACGCCTTCGAGCAGGAGTTCGCTGGGGGTCATCGGGATTCCCTTTCAATCAGCAGCTCGGGCCGCTTGTTATTCGCTTCGATTCGGGGGCTTCGCTAGCGCGAAAACTCCGAACAGTAGCCCGAATAACAGACGAAAGGCAAACGTCAAGCCGACGCAGATGGAAGAGATCAGAGGAGGAAAATGGTTGCCAACCCGAGAAAGATGAAGAAACCACCACTGTCAGTGACAGCCGTAATCATCACGCTGGCACCCATGGCTGGGTCTCGTCCCATCCGAGCCAAAGTTACCGGAATCAGGACGCCCATCAAGGCCGCCAACAGGAGGTTTAGGGTCATCGCGGCAGTCATCACGACACCCAGCGACCAGCTTCCGTATAGCCAATAGACTACGATACCAATAACCCCACCCCAAATGAGGCCATTGAGTAGACCGACGCCTGCCTCCTTACGCAGCAAGCGAGCGCTGGTGCCTGATCCCATCTGGTCCAAAGCCATCGCCCGGACGATCATCGTGATGGTTTGATTGCCAGAGTTGCCACCAATGCCGGCAACTATTGGCATTAACGCCGCCAACGCAACCAGTTTTTCAATCGAACCGTCGAACAGACCGATGACACGCGAGGCAACAAAGGCCGTAACGAGATTGATCGCTAGCCAGGCCCAACGGTTGCGCAGGGATTTCCAGACCGAGGCGAAGATATCTTCTTCTTCGCGCAGACCGGCCATGTTGAGAACTTCGCTCTCGCTCTCTTCACGGATCAGGTCGACCATTTCATCGATCGTCAATCGTCCAATGAGCTTGCCTCCTTTGTCCACGACTGGCGTCGAAACCAGGTCGTAGCGTTCGAAAGCCTGCGCAGCCTCATAAGCGTCTTCGTCAGGATGAAATGTCACCGGATCACTGGCCATGACCTCAGCCACATGCCGCTCCGGGTCATTCACTAGCAACCGCTTGATCGGGAGAACACCCTTGAGCACGCCGTCATAATCGACGACAAACAACTTGTCGGTATGACCGGGCAGCTCTTTTAGCCGACGCAGGTAGCGCAGCACGACTTCGAGGCTTACGTCCTCGCGGATCGTGACCATTTCGAAGTCCATCAATGCGCCAACTTGATCTTCCTCGTAAGACAATGCCGAGCGGACACGCTCACGCTGTTGCGCGTCCAGGGTCTCCATCAGTTCGTGTACGACGTCACGAGGCAGCTCGGCGGCCAGGTCGGCCAACTCGTCGGCGTCCATTTCCTTGGCGGCTGCGAGCAGCTCGTGGTCGTCCATATCGGCGATCAGCGTTTCGCGGACCGCGTCGGAAACTTCGAGAAGGATGTCGCCGTCTCGATCGGACTTGACCAGCTGCCAGACTGTCAGACGGTCATCGAGAGGCAGTGCTTCGAGGATGTGAGCGATATCGGCCGGGTGCAGGGCTTCCAGCTTGCGCTGCAGTTCGACGAGGTTCTGGCGATGCACCAGATTATCGACCAGATCCTGATGCTGCCCTTCCTGGCTCTGGCGATGCGCCAGATCCTCGACGATTCTATGGCGATGGAGCAGCTCGACGACTTGCGCCAGACGATCCTGGAGACTTTCCTGCGGCTTTTTTGCTTCTACTTCGGTCATGGCGCACTCCACCCCAGCGGTCGGAGCTCGCCAGGGGATCAATCATTCGAAACGTGATTGGCAAACGAAATTTTTATACGACTACTGGGCAAATCCATGAGAGGGATCCAGAAGCCCGGACGGGCGAACCTCGCGATAATACCATCACAACCGTGAAGCACGACCGCGAATTGCAGCTAATACAAAAGCTTGCGAGAAGCGTCAGCGTTACTCGCCTACCATGTCGACGCCTTCACGTTGCGGGAAGGCACCACTGCGAGCAAAGAAATTATTGGCTAGGCTGGGCCCGCTCAACGTCAAGGAGGACGACCATGAACAGACTCTTAGCTGGGAGTTGCTGCGCTCTAATACTCTCATCCACGCCAACGCTGGCCGCCACTGTCTATCGCTGCAGTGATACCGAAGGCAACCTTACTTTCTCTCAACAAGGCTGCGCGATCGATCAAACCACTCGGATTCAGGAGGCGGCAAACCCTACCCCCGGCTCTGGCAAAGCGGTACCGCTGGCCAATCCAGCGGCACGGCGCAAGACACGCAACGAAAAGCCCACTAGAGAGCTTACGGTCGTGGGCACGCCAGACGATGGCTGCGGTAACCGCATAACCGGGAGCGTAAGGCGAGACGCCTTGATCAAGAAACAGGTTCGCTCAGGAATGACCCGCAAAGATATCGAAAGCACATTCGGCAAACCCGACACGGTGACTAACCGCGACGGCCAGGTGCGTTACCGTTACGACGGCAAAAAAGGCCGGACCCGGACGATCACCTTCGACGAGCACGGCTGCGTTCGAGGCAAACGCTAATTGCCAAACGAAAAAAGGGCCTGCATCGCTGCAGGCCCTTCTTCGATTTGGTGCACTCAGGAGGATTCGAACCTCCGACCGCTCGGTTCGTAGCCGAGTACTCTATCCAGCTGAGCTATGAGTGCAAAAGCGCTTGATAAACCAGATCACCGCTGGTTACAACACTTACCACATCGCTGTGGTCCGTCAATATGGTGCACTCAGGAGGATTCGAACCTCCGACCGCTCGGTTCGTAGCCGAGTACTCTATCCAGCTGAGCTATGAGTGCACTGAGGGTGCGCATTATAAGTTTGTGAATTTGCTGGTCAAGGTCTTTTAGCTCAATGATTTACCATCAAACCGCAACGCAAAACCAACTCTCAAACTAATGATGCAAAATGGCGGAGAGGGGGGGATTCGAACCCCCGACACCCTTTTGAGATGTACTCCCTTAGCAGGGGAGCGCCTTCGGCCACTCGGCCACCTCTCCGCAACACGGGGCGCATGATACCCATGTTCGCCCCGCTTGCAAAGCCAAAAATCACATAAATATTAATGGCTTGGTTCTTGATCTTTTTCTTTCTGGATCCGTTGGTAAATCTCCTCGCGATGTACAGCTACCTCCTTGGGTGCGTTCACTCCAATGCGCACTTGATTTCCTTTGACACCCAGCACAGTGACAGTCACATCGTCACCCACCATCAGGGTCTCTCCGACCCGGCGAGTCAGAATCAGCATTCCTTTCTCCTTAAAACGGATTCAATTCAGTAAACAGTCTGCAAAGATAAAAACGGATAATGTTCCGTGAAACATCGACCTAGAGCCTTTTCACCAGCTATTGACCAGTAAAAACGACTCTAAAGTTCCTTGACCCCCGGCGAAATCGACAGAAGGCGTGAATCCGCCAGGCTTCAGAGCAGCTATTCTCCCTTGCCAGCCGGAGCATCCAGCTCGAAAGCGGTGTGCAGCGCCCGCACTGCCAGCTCAAGGTATTTTTCCTCGATAACTACGGACACCTTGACTTCAGACGTAGAAATCATCTGGATGTTGATGTTTTCCTTCGCCAGCGCTTCAAACATGCGACTGGCGACGCCTGCGTGGGAGCGCATGCCCACGCCAACGATCGACACCTTGGCAATGTTGGTATCACCAATCACCTCACGGGCCCCCATGTCACGGGCGATGCTTTCGAGCACCTGCAGCGCGTTTTGGTAGTCGTTGCGGTGAACGGTGAAAGTAAAGTCTGTGGTGTTATCGTGGGCCACGTTCTGCACGATCATGTCTACTTCGACATTCGCAGCACTGACCGGACCGAGAATCTTGAAGGCCACCCCTGGGGTATCCGGCACACCACGAATGGTCAGCTTGGCTTCGTCACGATTGAAAGCGATGCCGGATATGATGGGCTGTTCCATGGATTCCTCTTCATCTAAAGTAATGAGGGTTCCCGGACCCTCCTGAAAGCTATGTAATACGCGCAACGGAACGCTGTACTTGCCAGCGAACTCCACGGCGCGAATCTGCAGCACCTTCGAGCCGAGACTGGCCATCTCTAGCATTTCTTCGAAGGTGATCTTGTCCAGGCGCTGCGCCTTGGCAACGACGCGAGGATCGGTCGTGTAAACCCCATCGACATCCGTATAGATCTGGCACTCATCTGCCTTCAGCGCTGCTGCGAGGGCCACACCCGTGGTATCTGAGCCACCCCGACCAAGGGTGGTGATGTTGCCTGCTTCGTCAACACCCTGGAATCCAGCGACGACAACGACCCGGCCAGCCTTCAGCTCTTTATTGATCTTCTGGGAGTCGATTTCCAGGATGCGCGCCTTGGTATGGGCGCTATCAGTCAGGATGCGAACTTGCCCCCCCGTATAGGAAACGGCTGGAACGCCGATCTTCATCAGCGCCATCGCCAGCAGCGCAATGGTGACCTGCTCACCCGTCGAAACCATCACGTCCAGTTCACGGCCGACTGGCTGGTCGCTTATCTGTTTGGCTAGATCGATCAAACGGTTGGTTTCACCGCTCATTGCCGACACTACCACCACGATATCGTCTCCGTTATCGCGGAATTTCTTGACCTTTGCCGCCACTTGCTCGATGCGCTCTACCGAGCCCACAGAGGTGCCACCAAACTTCTGTACGATCAAAGCCATCTATAGCCGCCTAAGCCCGTCATGGGCGCTTCTTAACCATTCTTCCAAGCACCGCCGGACTTACACGCGATCGCCACCGGACTCGTGAATGATGCCGCGGCGAAAACTACCGGCAGATACACGAGCGCGGCGATCCTGCGCACCCCAGCTACGCGCCCTGCCCTACGAAACCTTCGACTACAGCAAGCGCCTCATCCAGACGAGCCGCGTCGACCCCGCCGCCCTGCGCCATATCGGGCCTGCCACCGCCTTTACCACCCACGATCGCAGCGGCCTGCTTCATCAACTCTCCCGCCTTGAAACGGCCGGTAAGATCCTGCGTGACACCGGCGACAAGCACTACTTTTTCTTCCTGAACGCCGCCAAGCAGAACGACGCCGCTGCCAAGCTTGTTTTTCAGTTGATCAACCAACGCCAGCATCGCCTTGCCGTCCAAACCGTCTACGCGCGCAGCCAGGGTCTTGACTCCATTCACTTCAACAGCGGAGCCGGCAAGATCATTGCCAGTGGCGCTGGCTGCTTTCGCCTTGAGCTGCTCGAGCTCTTTCTCCAACTGGCGATTGCGTTCGATTACCGCGCCCAACTTGTCGAGCAAGTTGTCACGGCTGCCTTTCACCAGGCCGGCAACCTCTTTCAACTGTTCCTCGGCCCTGTTGAGGTAGGCGAGCGCCTGCTCGCCAGTGACCGCCTCGATACGTCTAACGCCAGCAGCGACGCCGCCTTCACTGATGATCTTGAACAGGCCGATATCCCCAGTACGCTTTACATGAGTCCCGCCACATAGCTCAACGGAAAAACCAGCCCCCATGGTCAACACGCGCACCCGGTCACCGTATTTTTCGCCGAACAAGGCCATTGCACCCTTGCTCTTAGCAGTTTCAATGTCGGTTTCCTCGATCTCAACTTCCGTGTTAGCACGGATTTCAGCGTTGACCTTGTCTTCAAGCGCCTTCAACTGCTCCGACTTGATCGCTTCGAAATGACTGAAGTCGAAGCGTAGCCGCTGGCTGTCCACCAGCGAGCCTTTCTGGCTGACGTGTTCGCCGAGAATCTGCCGCAACGCGGCGTGCAGGAGATGAGTCGCAGAGTGGTTCAGTGCAGTGGACTGACGCACCGAGGGATCGACCGTAGCTTCGACCGCCTCGCCAACCTGCAGACTGCCGCTATCCAGGATGCCGTGGTGCAGGAACGCACCGCCAGCCTTGCTGGTATCACGCACATCGAAGCGCAGACCGTCAGCCGAGAGGTAACCGCAATCGCCCACTTGCCCACCGGACTCTGCGTAAAACGGCGTCTGGTCGAGCACGACCACGCCCTCGTCGCCCGCCGACAGGCTCTGCACAGCCATTCCATCCCTGAACAAGGCCAATACCTTGCCGCTGCCGGAAGTACCCAGATAGCCAGTGAATCGGGTTTCGCCCTCGACCTTGACCAGAGTGTTGTAATCCATACCAAAGGCACTGGCCGAACGTGCCCGCTCGCGCTGCGCTTCCATCTCGCGCTCGAACCCTTCTTCATCGAGCGTCAATTCACGCTCTCGCGCGATATCGCCGGTCAGGTCGACAGGGAAACCGTAGGTGTCATAAAGCTTGAAAATAACTTCGCCTGGAATCACCGAACCATCGAGGTCGGAGAGATCCTGTTCAAGAATCTTCAGGCCCTGCTCAAGCGTCTTGGCGAACTGCTCTTCTTCGGTCTTCAGCACACGCTCGATGTGAGCCTGCTGGGTTTTCAATTCAGGGAACGCATTACCCATCTCCGCAACCAACGCGGCGGCGATCTTGTAAAAGAAGCTGCCCTTCGCGCCAAGCTTGTTGCCATGACGGCAGGCACGGCGAACGATGCGGCGAAGAACGTAGCCGCGACCTTCGTTGGACGGCGTCACGCCATCGGCAATCAGGAAGCCGCAGGAACGGATGTGATCAGCGACAACTTTGAGCGAAGCCTGACCCTCATTGCTGCAGCCAATAGCCTCGGCTGCAGCGTTCAGTAGAGTCTGAAAAAGATCGATCTCGTAGTTCGAATTGACATGTTGCAGCACCGCGCTGATTCGCTCGAGCCCCATGCCGGTGTCCACGCTCGGCGCCGGCAGCGGGTGCATCACACCGTCAGCAGTGCGATTGAACTGCATGAAGACGTTGTTCCAGATCTCGATATAGCGATCGCCGTCTTCTTCCGGAGAACCTGGAGGGCCGCCCCAGATGTGCTCGCCATGGTCGAAGAAGATCTCAGTGCAAGGACCACAGGGGCCGGTGTCACCCATCGCCCAGAAGTTGTCAGACGCGTACGGAGCGCCCTTGTTGTCGCCGATGCGAACCATGCGCTCGGCCGGCACCCCCACTTCTTTTGTCCAGATGTCGTAGGCCTCGTCATCACTGGCGTAGACGGTGACCCAGAGCTTTTCTTTCGGCAGGTTCAGCCACTTATTGGACGTAAGAAATTCCCAGGCGTAGGTGATCGCGTCGCGCTTGAAATAGTCGCCAAAACTGAAGTTGCCGAGCATCTCGAAGAAGGTATGGTGCCGCGCCGTGTAGCCGACATTCTCCAGATCGTTGTGTTTACCGCCGGCGCGTACGCATTTCTGGCTAGTGGTGGCACGCGTGTAGGCGCGCTTTTCCAGCCCAAGGAAGCAGTCCTTGAACTGATTCATGCCGGCGTTGGTGAACAACAGGGTCGGATCGTTCGCGGGAATCAGCGAACTGGAGGCCACGCGAGTGTGACCCTTCTCTTCGAAGAAGCGGAGGAAGGCTTCACGGATTTCTGCGCTTTTCATAGATATCTTCCAGAGGACTGCGGCCGAACGGCTGCAAAACGACGCGGTGAGGCGGGCACCGAAAGCCGGTTTACAGCTATCCAAACGGATAGCCGGCAAAGGGCCGCATTATATCGGCCCTGTGCCGCGCGCATAGAGGATACATAAGATTGAATCAAGCTATTCGACAGCGATTCGAACCTATGCCTTCAAAAAAGCAGAGAAGCTTTCCAGAATCGGATCGACATGCTCGGGCAACACATCCAGATGCGTAACCAAACGCAACCGAGGCGCCGCAGTGACAGCGATGCCGCGACTTGCGCAGAAGGCTTTGAGCGAGGCTGCTCGCTCGCCCATATCGACATAGACCATGTTGGTCTGGACGGGCTCGACACTATAGCCCAGCGCCTCCAGGCCTTTGGCAATGTCCTGCGCCCGCTGATGATCGTCGGCGAGGCGCTGCACCTGATGATCAAGCGCGTAGAGGCCAGCGGCGGCCAATACGCCGGCCTGGCGCATACCGCCGCCGACCATTTTGCGCAGCCGTCTTGCCTTGGCGATAAACAGCTCGTCTCCGCAAAGCACCGAACCAACTGGCGCACCCAATCCCTTCGACAGGCACACCGACACCGAGTCGAAGTGGCGGCCAATGTCCTCTGCCGAACAGCCCAACTTCACCACGGCATTGAACAATCGAGCACCATCGAGATGAAGCGCTAATCCACGTTCGCGCGTGAACACCCGGGCTTCGGCCAGGTAGGCGAGCGGCAGCACTTTTCCGTGCATGGTATTTTCCAGCGCCAGCAAGCGGGTTCGGGCGAAATGGAAGTCGTCCGGCTTGATCGCTGCCGCAACGCGCTGCAGGTCTAGAGAGCCATCAGGCTCCATCTCGATAGGCTGCGGCTGAATCGAACCCAGCACCGCAGCGCCACCCGCCTCGTATTTGTAGGCATGCGCCAACTGACCGGCAATGTACTCATCACCCCGGTCACAGTGCGCCATCAAGGCCAACAGGTTGCTCATAGTGCCACTGGGAACGAACAATCCGGCCTGCAAACCCAGCTGCGCCGCAAGCCTTTGCTCCAGCTTGTGGACAGTCGGATCCTCGCCATATACGTCATCGCCCGTGGCGGCAGACAACATGGCGTCACGCATTCCTGGCGTCGGCTGGGTCACCGTGTCACTGCGAAGATCGATTCGATTCATCAAAACGCCTCTGCTCAAATGGAGTTCATCTCAGCGAGCATATTGACTGAGATGCGAGCGAACGACTAACGCAGCAGCCGGGTGTCCAGAACTTCCGAGCCGCCACCCAGCATGGTTTCGGTGATGTTGATGAAATCTTCAGTGGTCGCGCGGTCCAGCCGCATCAGCCCGCGCGCAACATCATCAAGCGAGTGGCGCCCCTTGCTGCGCTGACGGATCTCCCGGTCTAGCTCCTGCAATAAGAGCACTGCTCTGGCGGTAACCGGACCATTGGATCGTTCGGTTCGCAAGCTATCGACCTTGCGACTCCATTTGGTCAGATGTTCACGAACCGCCTGGTAACGATCCTCGGTCATACCACCAGCACGCCGCATCAGTTCGATTGCGTAATACTCGGCCAAGCCCTCACTGATCCAATCGCTGCGATCCGCATCAGAGATTCGACTGAATACATGAACCAGCTCATGTACCAGTGAACTGGTGCCATTCTCGCTGACCAATGGGCGGTCAGCGTGCATGAACAACGAGTTAGGGCCTGACAAGCCGCCCCTCCACATCGGGTCGCCAGCGCCTACGACCAGCAGTTTTTCGGGATCCCTGGGAAATACGTTCTGCATTTCAGGCCAGACGAAGGTCAGCAAGGTAAGGATGTCCATCCTGCGCATCCCCTCGCCCACCGGGCCGGAAACCGCCACGTCGGTCTCACCGAGTCGGGCCCGACGGCTGCCAAGCTTGCCGGCAAGAATCCACCCTGTCGGACGATCGAACAGACGTTCTTGATTATCGATTCGGAAGCGATTCTTGCCGATACGAGGCCACCCAGTTTCGACGCTTTTCCAGCCCGCTGGAAGCTCGAACCGAAGCCGGGATACCAATCGCACCCCGTCCTGCTGATCCAGGCGACCGGCAGGCACCAAATCGTCGCCTCGCACTAATGCCCAATCGTCAGTCATTCGCGCATCGAAGCGGCCATTTTTGCGTTGATGACTAACCTTAACCCGATAGCTCAACCGCGCTTTACCAGACCCCGGCCGCCACACGCCGCGACTGCCCTCTGCCTGCCAATTACTTTCGGCATTCGTTGTGAAGTCGCTGTAGATCCCATCCCTGCCCAGATTCAGATCAAGGAAATTGATGGCGCTTCCGTCTTCAATCAGGAGCTCGACTTCCGCAATATCCTGCTCGGGAACGAACTTGACGGTGTAGTCAAGATCGACCCGTTTGGCCGCCTGAAGCGGTGCGATGAACAAAAGCAACAGAACGACTAGCAGCGGGAACTGACGGCGGGACATCGAGCGGCTCCAAATAGGGTTCAGTCCTATGACGGTGAGGGCTGGGGTAGATTCAACCGGCTCGGAAAATCAGGTGATCTTCCCAGTCTTCATCAGACACAGCGCCTTCGGCAATCATCCGGCCCGACTGAGAGATACGCTCGGCATGCACGGCATCTGGATCGCCACATACCAGATGATGCCAAAGCGGCAGGTCCTTACGTTCGGCTACGAGACGATAGCCACAGGTAGGCGGCAGCCATTTGAATTGAGCGGCATCCTCCGCCGTCAGCTGGACGCAGTCCGGGACACTGGCGCGGCGATTGGGGTAATCGGTACAGCGGCAACTTTTCAGATCGAGCAGTTTGCAGGCGATCCGGGTGTAGTAAACGCTGCCATCCTCCTCGTCCTCGAGCTTTTGCAGGCAACACAGACCGCAACCATCGCAAAGCGACTCCCACTCGGTCGAGTCCAGCTCAGCCAACGTCTTGCGCATCCAGAAGGGTTCGACTTTTGCCGCCATGAAAGTGTCGTCTCGGAAAATTTCGGGAGTCTAGCCATTGCCGTGGAACTGGCCAAGCAGGGCGAAGCTTAGCGCGTTGTTTCGAGAGACAAATCGACCAGCGGCTACTGGCCGCCGGCGGTTCACACCGGGTCGTTGCGTCGAAGCAGCTCCTCGGGCAGGTGCTCTATGTAATCGTCCTCGGGTGGCGGCATCTGCAGGTGATAGCCCTGCTTTGCCAGGTTTTCGAGGACCGTAGCGATGTCCTCCTGCGCGAGCTTGCGCTCAGGCGTAAGGATGATGTCAAAAGCAAGCTGCGGTGGGCCGAAAGCTGCAAGCAAGGCTTCAGGCACGCGAGTCAGCGCCTCGCTACGCTCGACGTAAAGGTACATTCCGTTTTTGCGCGGGCTTCTATAGATGGAGCAGATGCGTTTCATGGTTTCTCTTCCAACACGTCAAGAAGGGCCTGCCCCATCCGTTCCCGACGCCAACCTCGCAGTGAGTCAGGCAGTTCATAAGGACCGTCGGGGTATCCGGACTTCAATAGGGCTTCCAGCGTCTTCTTGCGCAGCATCAGCTCCGGCGCGATATCCATAGATTGCGCCTCCCGCTGACCTACAGCACGCAGCTTTTTCAGCAAGGCCGATGCATCTAGCGGCAACGGCTCCGGCAAAGCCTCGGGCCAGTCCTGCTCGGGCGTGGCCGCAGCAGTGCGAATCAGCTCAAGTAGCTTTTCTCCATCCTGGCGCACCGTACGCGGGTGCATATCGTCGATGCGCGCCAGGCCCACCAGATCGGTTGGCTGCGTGCGGGCCAGTGGCCACAAGCTGTGCTCACGCAATACGCGATTGCGGGGCTGATTACGTGCCCGCGCCTGTCGTTCACGCCAGGCCGTCAGGACGCGTAAGACTGCAAGCTGACGTGGCTTGAGGCGCCAAGCCTGTTTGACCTCACGGTAGGCTTCGTCAGGATCGGTTTCTCGCTGAAGATTAGCGACCAGCTCAGCGCCGTCTTCGATGACCCACGCCCGCTTCTCGTCGGACAGCTTTGGCAATAAAGCCTCGTAGAGTTCGGCAAGATGCTGAGCATCTTCGGCGGCATAGCGCACCTGCATCTCGCTCAAGGGGCGCTGCAGCCAATCGGAGCGCGTTTCGCCTTTGGGCAACTCGATGTTCAGCACGCTCTGCACCAACCGCGAATAGCCCATCGAAAAACCTATATTCAGGTATCCGGCGGCAAGCTGAGTGTCGAATAACGGCATCGGCAGGCTGCCGGTCAGCCGCCACAGCACCTCCAGATCTTCGCTGCAGGCATGCAAGACTTTCACCACCGACTGATCGGCAAGCAGACCGGCAAAAGCAGTCCAATCGGTAATCAGCAATGGGTCGATCAGATAAGCGCAACGTCCATCGCCGACCTGGAGCAAGGCAGCGATCGGGTAGAAGGTATCGACTCGCATGAACTCAGTATCTACCGCTACGTACGGCAGCTGGCGCCACTCGGTACACAGCCGGGCCAGTTGCGCATCATCTAGCACCCATTGAGTTTCGATGGCCACTCGGCCCTCCTTGTTGTTCGGTTTTTCGTCCGCGATCGAGCGAACAGTCGCGCAGTATATATCGCGTCCCGGTATTAGCAGCGCATTGATCGGCACCACCGACCTTGCGTGATAACGTTTTGATGAAATCCCAAGGAGCCCTGCCATGCCGCTTGCTCAACTAATCGATACCACCCAACTGACCGCACGACTGGCACAGCCGAATCTACGAATCTTCGATTGTCGATTCGCTCTCGAGGACCCGGGTTACGGGAGCCGCAGCTATCAACAAGGCCATATCCCCGGGTCGCTCTTTTTGGATCTGGAAAAAGACCTCTCCGGGCCGGTGGCATCCGGCCAAACCGGACGGCATCCGCTGCCTCAACCGGAGCGGCTGATCGAACGTCTTCGCGACGCAGGCCTGAACGACGACAGTGAGGTCGTACTCTACGATGACGGTCCCGGTGCGTTTGCCGCACGTGCATGGTGGTTACTGACGTGGCTCGGTAAGCGCGAGGGCGTGTATCTGCTGGACGGCGGGCTGAACGCCTGGCGGGATGCCGGAGGCGCGGTAACCAATGAAGTGGCTGACTATCCGCCCGGCCAGTTCGACGGCACGCCAGACAACGATCTGCTCGTCTCAGCCCAACAGCTGATGGAACGATTGGATCAGCCTGGCCTGACGCTACTAGACGCCCGTGCTTTGCCTCGATTTCTCGGTGAGCAGGAACCCATCGACCCCGTAGCGGGGCACATCCCGGGCGCTCGCTGTGTGCCGTTCACTGGAAACCTGAATGCGAGCGGACGCTTCCTCGCTCCCGATCAGCTGCGTGCGCGATTTAACGAACACCTGGAAGGTCGATCTCCGAATACCCTGGTGGCCTACTGTGGCTCAGGCGTGACGGCCTGTCATAACCTGTTCGCCCTGTGCCTTGCAGGCTTTCCGTTACCCAAGCTTTACGCAGGCTCCTGGAGCGAATGGATCACCAACCCGAGCCGGCCGGTTGCACGATAATCGCAACTTGGCCCGACTTGGTTTCAAGAATAATACGGTAGGTTTTGTCGGCTTTTCGGCTTCATATTGGCGCCGGTCGTCGCGCTTTACGAAAAATTGCACTCTTTCATTTGCGAAAAATCAGAGAAGCTTGGTAGGGTCCGAGCCGCTTTTTCCCCTGGAGTACAACAATGAAAAAAACATGGTTGAAGACCGCGATTGCAGTAGCCGTAGGCGCCCTTTCGACTCAGGTCATGGCTGCCGGCTTCGCGCTTAACGAACAAAGCATCAGCGGCATGGGCACCTCATTCGCAGGTCGCTCCTCTTCTGCCGATGACGCCACCACAGTTTTCGGAAACCCTGCGGGTATGGCGCTCCTGAAGCGCGAGCAGGCGAGTTTCGGAATGGCGGCAATCAATGCCAAAACCGATATCACCGACACCAGCGGCCTCCCGGGCAACGGCTCCAACGACGGTGATATGGTTCCCTTCACCGCAGTCCCGATGGGCTACTACGTCAAACCGCTGGACGACAAATGGGCGGTTGGCGTTGGCCTCTACGTACCATTCGGTCTGATTACCGACTACGAGAGCGGCTTCCAGGGTCGTTACTTCGGTGACTACAGCGATGTCCGCGTCATCACCGTGCAGCCTACGGTCAGCTACCGGTTCAACGAGAAGCTGTCGATTGGCTTCGGTCCCACCATCAACCGAATCGACGGCGAGCTTCAGAGTGCGGTACTAAACGCTGCTACCCCAGGCGCCAATGACGGTCGCATCAAAGTAACCGGCGATGACACCGCGCTCGGTTTCAATGCCGGCGTGTTGTTCGAGTTCACCCCCTACACCCGCCTGGGGCTGACGTATCACTCGAAGGTCGACTATACCCTGAAAGGCGATACACGCGTCTCAGGAATTGGTTTCGGTCCATTCGCAGGCACTTACGACGCTTCGCTGGACCTTGAGACCCCAGAGTCGATCGACGTATCCATGACGCATCAGTTGAATGACCAATGGACGCTGTACGGCGGTGCGATGCTGACGCGCTGGAGTCGTTTGGAAGCGATCATAATCGAAAACAAAGGAATGCCTGCCCCGATCGCGCCGCGTGTTGGCACCATCACTGAGGAACAGGACTGGCATGACACCTGGTCCTATGCACTCGGTGCAGCCTATAAGTTGAACAAGCAGTGGACCCTTCGTACCGGCGTCGCTCTGGATCAGAGCCCGACCAATAACACCCACCGCTCGCCACGCATCCCGACTGGCGACCGGACAGCGGTGAGCTTTGGTTTGGCCTGGAACCCCACCGACGACATGACGGTAGACCTGGCCTACTCCTACCTGTGGGAAGAGGACACCAAGATTCAGCAGACCAGTGCAACTCGTGGCGTCTACAACGCTACCTACGAAAACAGCGCGCACGGTTTCGGCGCTGCTATGACCTACCGCTTCTGATGTACCCGCCCCGACCGCTCGGTCGGGGCATCCCTCCGCTATTTCGTTAACGCCTTTTCCACCGCAGCAATCAGCTCTGGATCGTCCGGCTCGACTTTGCTCGAAAAGTAGTCAACCACCTTCCCGTTGCGATCGACAACATACTTGTAGAAATTCCAGCGTGGTGCACCGCCCGCTTGCTCGGCCAGTTCCCGAAATAGCGGTATTGCATCGCTACCCCGCACAGGCTGCGTTTCAGCCATGGGAAACGTGACGCCGTAATTGACGTAGCAGACCTTCGCCGTTTCGGCCGCATCGTCAGACTCCTGAAAAAAGTCATCGGACGGCACACCAAGAATTACAAGTCCGTCGCCCTTGTAGCGCTGATACAACGCTTCCAGCCCCTTGAACTGTGGGGCGAAGCCACAAAAGCTGGCGGTGTTCACAACTACCAAGGCCTTGCCCTGAAACTGCTCGCAAAGATCGATGGTTTCCTTCGATCTCAGCTTAGGAAGCTCATGCTGCAGTAACGCTGGGCACTGCTCGGCCGCTACGGGCCCAGCCAGCAAAAGCAGTGCGAGTGACGCGGCAGCCCATTCTATTTTCATGACGAACCTCCAAAGGAATCGAAGCCACGCTACTCCCGAGCTGCGCTCGGAGCAACGGCTTCGCTCTTCACTGAAACGGACCGCAAAAACGCTATATACAGATCTATATAACGATTGCCAGAATGTGGGCCCCTGGTCGGAGCAAAGATGAGCGATTCAAAACAAACCGAGCCGTTGCGCATTGATGGACAACTCTGGTTCAACCGTGGCGAGAAAGGCTATCTCGGCGGCAAACGCATCGAGCTGCTCGAACAGATCGAGGCGACCGGGTCTATCAGCCGCGCCGCCAAGGCCATAAAGCTCAGCTACAAGGCTGCGTGGGATGCGGTGGATACGATGAACAACCTCTCCGAGCGGCCGCTGGTGATGCGTAGCGCTGGCGGTGCGAAGGGCGGCGGAACGCAACTTACAGACTTTGGACGGGAAATGCTGCATGTCTGGCACCGCATGCAACACGAGTACGAACGCTTCCTGGCTCAAGTCTCACAGGGCATAGATGAATTTGAGGACATCGACAAACTGCTTCGGGCGATCGCCATGAAAACCAGTGCACGCAATCAGTTTCGGGGCCGCATCACCCAGGTCGAAAGTGGCGCGATCAACGGCACTGTCAGCCTTGATATCGGCGATGGGCAGACCATGACCGCAACCCTGACCAATGAAAGCATCGATGAGCTGCAGTTAACGCCCGGCAAGGTTGCCATGGCGCTGGTCAAGGCCAGCTTCGTCCTGCTGTCGCCTGACCCCAACGTAAAAATCAGTGCTCGCAACCGCCTGACAGGAACCATCGGCGCGATTACGCCCGGCGCGGTCAGCTGCGAAGTCAAACTGCTGCTTCCCGGCAATCGTACGCTGGGTGCGGTAGTCACAAACGAAAGCACCGAGGCGCTCGGATTGGTCGTCGGCCAGCCCTGTACGGCACTGATCAAAGCCTCCCACGTAATCATCGCAATAGACTGAGGGACATGATGAATCGCGTTTGTACAACCGTCATGGCGGTACTGGCTGCGCTCGCACCTTTGGTCAGCAATGCTGACGAAGTTCAGGTTGCGGTGGCGGCAAATTTCACAGCCCCAATGCGCATCATTGCCGAAGGATTCGAACGCAGCACCGGGCATAAAGCACTGCTGTCTTTTGGCTCGACCGGGAAGTTTTACGCTCAAATTCGTAATGGCGCCCCGTTCTCGGTTCTTCTGGCGGCGGATGACCAAGTCCCGGCGAAATTGGAAGATGAGGGGTTAGGCGTGGCTGGAAGCCGATTCACCTACGCCATCGGTACCTTGGTGTTGTGGTCGGCTGAAGAAGGCTATGTCGATGAGCAAGGTGAGGCACTAACGAGCAACTCGTTTCACCACCTAGCCATTGCTAATCCAAAGACCGCACCCTACGGCGCTGCGGCGATGGCAACGCTGAAAGAGCTGGGTCTGGTCGAGTCGGTCACCGGCAATCTGGTGCAGGGTGAGAACATTGCGCAAACCCACCAGTTCATCGCCAGCGGCAACGCCGAACTGGGCTTCGTTGCTCTGTCACAAGTCGTCAAAGACGGGGTAATTCAGGAGGGGTCGGGCTGGGTCGTGCCTGCCGCATACCATCCTCCGATCCGTCAGGATGCATTGCTGCTGACCAAGGGTCGTGACAACCCAGCGGCCCAGGCGCTACTCGAATATCTTCGAAGCGCAAAGGCTGCCGAAGTGATCGAAACCTACGGTTATGATCGGTAGGTAATCGAAATGCCCACCTTCGATGACGCAAGCATTTCGGCAATCTGGCTGACACTCAAACTCGCCAGCGTCACCACTCTGCTGCTTCTGTTACTCGGAACACCCATCGCCTGGTGGCTGGCACGGACCCGCTCACGCTTAAAAGGCCCGCTTGGCGCTGTGGTAGCGCTCCCTCTCGTACTACCACCGAGCGTGCTCGGCTTCTACTTGCTAGTAGCGATGGGGCCTAACGGGCCGGTTGGGCAACTGACCCAAACGCTAGGCATGGGCGTCCTGCCTTTTACCTTTGCGGGTCTGGTCGTCGGATCGGTGCTCTACTCGATGCCCTTCGTCGTGCAGCCTTTGCAGAACGCCTTTGAAGCGATTGGCGAACGCCCAATGGAAGCAGCGATGACCTTGCGTGCGGGTCCGCTGGACCGCTTCTTTACCGTCGTGCTGCCGCTCGCAAGGCCGGGCTTCGTGACGGCCAGTATTCTCGGATTCGCCCATACGGTCGGCGAGTTTGGTGTGGTGTTGATGATTGGCGGGAATATTCCCGAGAAAACTCGCGTGTTGTCCGTGCAAATCTATGACCATGTCGAAGCTCTGGAATACGCACAGGCGCACTGGCTCGCCGGCGGAATGTTGCTGTTTTCCTTTCTGGTACTGCTCGCCCTCTATGCAAGCCCCATCAGGCAAGGGTGGCGTGGATGAAAGACAATCAGAGCGAGGTCTACGCGCGGCTGCACCTGGCCCATCCAGGCTTCACGCTGAACGTGGACGTCGAACTACCGGGGCGCGGCGTTACCGCACTATTCGGGCCCTCGGGCTCGGGCAAGACCAGTTGTTTGCGTTGCATCGCAGGACTCGAACGCAACAGCACGGGAGTGTTGCGGATCAATGGTGAGTGTTGGCAGGACTCAAGCCGCAAGCTGTTCGTACCACCGCACCAGCGCGCGATTGGCTACGTGTTCCAGGATGCCAATCTGTTCGCCCATCTGTCAGTCAAAGGCAATCTGGAGTTCGGCATGAAGCGCGTTCCGCCACAGGTTCGGCGCGTCGCCTGGAGTCAGGCTGTCGAGCTGCTTGGCATCGGGCATCTCCTGACGCGCATGCCGGATCGGCTTTCTGGTGGTGAACGACAGCGAGTCGGTATCGCGCGTGCCCTTCTTACCAGTCCGCGCCTGCTACTGATGGACGAGCCTCTGGCTGCCCTGGACATGAAGCGAAAGCAGGAGATCCTGCCGTATCTCGAACGCCTGCACGACCAACTTGATATACCGATGCTATATGTCAGCCATGCCCCTGACGAAGTGGCACGGCTAGCTGATCATCTGGTCCTGCTTGATGAGGGTCAGGTCGTCGCGCAAGGTGCACTGCACGAAACCCTCGCGCGCCTCGATCTACCTACCGCGTTCGGTGAGGATGCGGGGGTTGTCATCGAGTCTGAGATTGCCGGGCACGACCCCGATTACCACCTCACCCGTCTGACGTTTCGGGGAGGTGATGTGCTGGTGGCGCAACGGGACGAAGCGGTCGGTCATCGGCTGCGCTTTCGCGTCCATGCAAGGGATGTCAGCCTCACGCTGGAGCGTGCGGAAGGCACCAGCATCAGCAATCTGCTACCAGTGCGGGTGGACGACATCGTCTCAGCCGATACGCCGGCCCATGTGCTGGTTCGTCTGGACGCTCACGGCACGCCGCTGCTGGCTCGCATCACTCGGCGATCCGCCGATCAGCTCGGCGTTACCCAAGGCAAAGCGCTTTGGGCACAGATCAAGACCGTCGCGCTACTGGGTTAGGCGTTCGCTTTCAGCTCTGCAGCGCCAGGCCGACCAGCACTGCACACTCCACAAGTTCCAGCAACGCACCGGCAGTGTCGCCAGTGGTGCCGCCCAGACGATGAACCAGGCTGCGGCGCACCAGCACTCCGACAACAACAGCCACACCCAGCGCAATCCAGCCGGTAATGCCAGCCAGCACGCCAGCGAGCACAACCAGGCCCAACATCATGCCAGCCCCGGACCTTGGAAGATGCTCGGCCAAGGCTTGACCCAAACCACCGGGACGCACATAGGGTGTGGTGAGAAACAACCCCAACATTGCGCTTCGCCCTACTAGCGGCACCGCCAGCATTGCCAACAGGTTGTCTTGCTCCAGCAGCGTCCATAACGCGACGAACTTCAGTAACAGCACCAGCACCAATACGGCGACCGCAACCGGACCGCTACAGGGGTCTTTCATGATCGCCAGGGTTCGCTCCCGGTCACCGAAACCGCCCAGCCAGGCGTCTGCGCTGTCGGCCAATCCGTCCAGGTGTAGCGCACCGGTCAGCCAGACCCAGGCGGCCAGCAGCAAGGCGGCCGCCAATGGTGAGGCCGCGTTGCCAAGGGCCATGCCGAGCAAGCAGAGCACGCCGCCCAGCAACAGCCCCACCAGTGGGTAGTACAGCAGCGACCTGCCGACCTGCTGCGGCTCGGGCATGCTGCGCAGCCGCACCGGGAGGCAGGTCAGAAACTGCAGCGCGATCAGAAAGGGCTGCATCGTTCTTCGAGCCAGAGCGTAGCGTCGGCGAAACCGGTTCTCAGCCCAAACAATTCGCCATGACCGACCTGGACCTGCAGCAGGCCTTCGCGCGGCAGCCCACGCGCCTGCGCCAGCAGCAGCCGCATCACACCAGCGTGCGTGACGAGCAACACACGCTCACCTGCGCAGCGATCTGTAAGCCGCTCGATAGCAGCCAACACACGATCCGCGAAGGTCGCGACGGGCTCGGCATTGGGTGGCGTAAAGCTGTACGGATCGTTCCAGAAGCGGCCCAGTGCTTCGCTCTGATCGATCATCAGATCCGCAGCGGTGCGCCCTTCCCAGTCGCCGAAGTCCAGCTCGCGTAGGTCAGGCTCAAGTTCGAGGTCAATGGAGCGTTGTTCGGCGAGTTCAGCCGCGAACTCTGCGCAGCGACGCAGGGGCGAACTGACGATTCGGTCCCAAGGTCCACGACCAACAACGGCCGAACGCAGCTGCCGCCAACCCGTCGCGGTGAGCGCATCATCCAGGCGTCCTCGGAAACCGCCACCGGACACGGTTTCACCATGACGCAGCAACTCAAGCTGCACGCTCATGAGTGTTTCGCCGCAACAGCGGCCTCGTCGAACGTCGCCATGCCGGCATGCAGCTCACAGGCCAGGCGGAGCAGCGGAACCGCCAGCGCGGCGCCACTGCCTTCGCCCAGTCGCAGGCCAAGATCCACAAGCGGGTCGGCATCCAGCTCTGTGAGCACAGCGAGATGACCCGGCTCAGCCGAGCGGTGGGCAAACAGCATCCAGTCACGACAGGCCGGGTTGAGGCGCACTGCACACAGCGCCGCCACACTACAGATAAACCCGTCGACCAGCGCTGGGATGCCTTGCTGCGCGCATGCGATATAAGCGCCGGTGAGTGCAGCCAGTTCGAAACCACCGACCCGCTGCATCCAGCCGAGGGTATCGTGCGGCCCCGCATGCAGCGCCAGTGCGCGCTCGATGACCGTGCGTTTGCGCGCCACCCCGGCTGCATCCAAGCCGGTTCCCGGCCCTGCGAGTTCGTGGGGCGCGCAAGCCAGTAAGGCGCAGGCCAGCGCCGCCGCAGTGGTGGTATTGCCGATCCCCATCTCGCCGCCAATGAAGAGTTCGCTCTGCTGCTGTTGTGCCCGCAGCACGCTGCCGCGCCCAGCCTGCATGGCGAGCTGGCAGGTCTCGGCAGTCATGGCGGCTTCTTTAGCGAAATTACGAGTGCCCGGGCCCAGCGAAAGATGCTGTACTCCCGGCAGCGACAACGGCGCCGCCGTTCCGAGGTCGATCACCTCTAACGTTGCCCCGAGCTGCTTGGCGAGCACGCTGATTGCTGCGCCACCGTTTACGAAATTGCCAAGCATCCGGCCAGTGACCGATTGTGGGAACGCCGATACGCCTTCTTCGGCGACCCCATGATCTCCAGCAAAAATGGCGATAAAGACCTGCTTCAACGACGGCCGCTCGCGACCCTGCAAAGCCGCCAGCTGCGGGACGACCGCCTCGATACGCCCCAGCGAACCAGCCGGCTTGGTCAACTGAGCATCGCGCTGAAAGACAGCCTGGCGTGCCACCTCATCAGGCACCCGACAGGTGCCCAGCCACCATTGCCCGTTCAAAGCGCCGCTCCTTTCAAGGTCATTGGCAAACCCGCCACGGTGAACACCACCCGCTGACAACGCTCGGCAAGGGCCTGATGCAACAGGCCTGCCTCATCGACATACCGCCGTGTCAGCTCGCCCAGCGGCACTACGCCCAACCCAGTTTCGTTACTGACCAGCAGGACCCGCCCGGGCAATTCTGCAAGGCATTCGAGCAAGGCCTGACGTTCATCGACCAGGCGAGCCCGGTCGTCCAGCATCAGCAGATTGGTCAGCCATAACGTCAGGCAATCCACCAGCAAGCAGCGCTCCTCCCGAGCGTGTTCACGCAAGACAGAACCCAGCGTCAGCGGTTCTTCAACCAACGCCCAGCTGCCCGGGCGCCGCGCACGGTGATGGGCGATGCGCTCGCCCATCTCACCGTCCAAGGGCTGACTGGTGGCGATATAGGTAACAGCCAGGCCACTTTCGGCGGCGAGCCGCTCGGCCAACCGGCTTTTGCCGGAGCGCGCCCCGCCGAGGATGAGCTCGATCATCGTCCCCTCTCGTTTGAAAGCCCGCAGAGCGCTAACAGCTGCGAGGCGTCTAGATGCTTATCCACCAGATCAGCCAGACGCTCGATATCGCGTTCACGCAGCGCGTGGTAATCGACCCGCTGCGCCTTCTCCAGCCCCGCCCAGCGCAACAGCGACTCGCAGGCACCGGGAGACTCGAACAGACCATGAAGGTAGGTGCCGAGTACCTGACCATCCTCGCTGATTGCACCATCACAGCGGCCATCGTCCAATCGTACGGCAGCATGCTCCAGTGCCGGCCCTTCACTGATGCCGGCGTGGATCTCGTAGCCGATGATTTCGACGCCATCAATCGCCAGCCGACCCTGGACGTTCCGCAACTGCTTGTGCGCAGCCAGCGTAGTGGAGAACCTTAATAGCCCCAGCCCAGCGCTCTGCCCAGCCGGCCCTTCCAGCCCCAGCGGGTCGGCAATCTCGTCCCCCAACATCTGAAGGCCTCCGCAGATGCCCAGCAGCTTGCCGCCATAGCGCAGATGCCGCTGTATCGCCAGTTCCCAACCCTGCTCGCGCAGCCATGAGAGGTCCGCGCGGACGCTTTTCGAACCCGGCAGGATGATCAAATCGGCAGGAGGGATCGCTTGCCCCGCCCCGACAAAACGCAAATCCACCTGAGGATGCAAACGCAGCGGGTCGAAGTCCGTGTGATTGCTGATACGCGGCAACACCGGCACCACAACCCTGAGGGTCTGCTCGTTCTTCGCCGACTGACGCACGTCGACGGCGTCCTCCGCCTCGAGATGAAAATCCATAAGATAGGGCAGCACACCCAGAACGGGCTTGCCCGTGCGCTGTTCGAGCCAGTCCAGCCCCGGCTGCAGCAGCGCAATATCGCCACGGAAGCGATTGATCACGAAACCTTTGACCCGCTCCTGCTCGCTTGTGCTGAGCAACTCCAGGGTCCCGACCAGGTGCGCGAACACGCCGCCCTTGTCGATATCTGCTATCAGTATCACTGGGCAGTCGACTGCTTCGGCAAATCCCATGTTCGCAATGTCGTTGGCACGCAGATTGATCTCAGCCGGCGAACCCGCGCCCTCGACCACAACTACCTTGTAGGCATCGCCCAGGCGACGATGGGAGGCCAGCACCGCCTCCATCGCCACGCGCTTGTAGCCATGGTAGGCCACGGCATCCATGTTACTGACGGCACGGCCATGAATAATCACCTGCGCTCCCACATCGCTGTTGGGCTTGAGCAGGACGGGATTCATGTCCGTATGCGGCGGCAAGCCTGCGGCCTGGGCCTGTACCGCTTGGGCACGGCCGATCTCTCCTCCGTCCGCTGTCACCGCGCTGTTGAGCGCCATGTTCTGCGGTTTGAACGGCACGACGCTAACGCCCTGCCGCTTGAGCCAGCGACAAAGCGCGGTGACCAGCGTGCTCTTGCCAGCATCGGACGTCGTACCCTGAACCATCAAGGTACTCATGCCCGTAACGCCTGATAGTGGCTCAGCGCACGTGTCAGCCGCGCCCAGCCCACTTCGTCCGCTGGCAACCCGAAGCGCACGCTCGGTGGATACAGAAAGCGCCGCACCAGGATGCCCTGGCACGCCAGAAACTCGCGAAGCATCGTTGCGTCCTCGGTCACCACCCAATGAAAAAGTCCGCAGCCACCGGTGGGTGGTAAGCCGTGCTCTGTCAGTAGCTGTGCGAGACGCTTGCTATCGCCAAGCAAACGCTCACGTTGGCGACGTTGCCCCTCACCATCGGCAAGCAATACCGTACCGATGAAACGTGACGGACCGGCAATCGACCATGGCCCCAGTGCATCATCCAGCGCAGACAGCACGCTCTGTTCCGCCAGCACGAATCCCAGGCGCGCACCGGCCATGGCAAAGAACTTGCCGAACGAACGGAGCACTATGAGACCCGGTAGATGGCTGTGCGGCGCCAGGCTGTGTAACGGGGTCGGATCCATGAAGGCTTCGTCGACGATTAGCCAGCCACCGCGCTCGGCGAGACGGCCATGCCAGTCGAGTAGCTGTTCTGGGGGCAACAGCCGACCGGTGGGGTTGTTCGGATTGACCACCACCAGTACGTCGAGCCCGTCGAGAGCCCGCGGTACGCTGCCCTCGCTGAATTCGTTCAGGCGATGCCCTTCACGGCGCCATGCCTCTGCATGCTCCGCATAACAGGGCGAAACGATCCCGACCTGTAAATTCTTGCGCAAGCGCGGAAGCATCTGAATAGCCGACTGAGAGCCCGCCACTGGCAGCAGCGAGGTCGCACCAAAATAGCTTCGGGCAGCTGCCTCCAAGTCGTCCCCGGCTTCGGGCAGGCGTAGCCAGGCATCGGAAGGAATGACCGGCAAATCCAAACCGTAGGGCGCAATGCCGGTGGAAAGGTCGAGCCAGTCCTGCAGCGGAATATCGAAATGCTCCGCAGCCCTACGCAGCCGCCCGCCATGCTCAAGCATTCAGCCAGCCCCCCAGCAACAATGCCAACAGCCACAAACCGACTCCACCCCAGACCATGTCCAGTGCGCGCTCGATGTCTCGAGCCTGCGGCGCTTCGCCTTCGCCAAGAACAGGCCTGTCATGCCGCTCGCCCTGGTAGACAGCCGTCCCCCCCAGCGCTACGCCGAGCGCGCCCGCTCCAGCAGCCATTACAGGGCCGGCGTTAGGGCTGTCCCAAAGCGGCGCCTGGGTACGCCAGCAACGCCAGGCTTGGCGTGTCTGGCCCAACAGCGCATAGGTCAGCGCTACCAGCCTGGCCGGAATGAAATTGAGCAGATCATCGATACGCGCCGCAGCCCAGCCAAAGCGCTCGAAACGCTGATTACGGTAACCCCACATCGCATCCAGCGTGTTACTCAGACGGTACAGCACCACACCGGGCGCGCCCGCCAGGACGAACCAGAACAGTGCGGCGAACACCGCATCGCTCCCGTTTTCTAACGCCGACTCGGTTGCCGCTCGGGCGACGCCCTGCTCGTCGAGCTGACGGGTGTCGCGGCTGACAATGAAACCAACGCGCCGGCGCGCCTCAGGCAGGTCACCTTGGCGCAGCGCACGGGCGACCGGCAGCAGATGATCGCCAAGGCTGCGGAGTCCCAGCGCCATGTAAAGCAAGCAGATTTCAACCAGCCAGCCAAGACTCGGCAAGAGACTGAGCAGCCACGCCAATGCTGTCAGCGGCAGCACGGCGAGGCACCAGGCGGTGACCCCGTGACTGCGCCAACCACGACCGTCGGGGCCGTTGAATTGCCATTCAAGCCGATCGGCCAGCTTTCCGAACGCGATAAGTGGATGAGCGCGACGGGGCTCTCCCAGCAGAGCGTCAAGCGTTACCCCGGCCAGGCAACTCAGCGCGACACTCACGATTGCTGGCCCCAGACGTTATCGAACAACAATTCGGAAAGCGGGCGTGGTGCGGTCCACCCTTCGAGCGCAAGCATTGGGGCTGGATAAAACTCGGTCACCGGTCCCAGACAGATCACCGCCACGGGTTTGGCCCCGCTGGGCATTTGCAACAGATCTGCCAAGGCCTGCGGATCGAACAGCGATACCCAGCCCATGCCAAGCCCCTCGGCGCGCGCAGCGAGCCAGAGATTCTGGATCGCACAGGCGGCCGAAGCGAGGTCCATCTCCGGCATGGTACGACGCCCGAACACGTGCTCATCTCGGCCTTCCATAAGCGCAACGATCAGCAGTTCAGCGCAATCTTGAATCCCCTCGACCTTGAGCTTCATGAATGCCTCACCCCGCTCGCCCAGCGCAGCAGCGGTCAGGTGGCGCTCCTGGTCGACCAATTCGGCAATAGCGTTGCGCAAGTCGGGACGGCTAATGCGCAAAAACCGCCAGGGCTGCATCAAGCCAACGCTGGGTGCCTGATGCGCAGCCTCGAGCAGTCGCGCCAGCAGTTGGGGTGCGACCTCGCCCCCGCTGAAATGCCGCATGTCGCGGCGCTCACCTATCGCTCGATACACGCCGGCGCGCTGCTCTTCAGTAAAGGCAAACCCGCTCATGGACTAAGCATCGCCGCAGCCGCAAAGGGATCGGACGGCATGTAGAAGTGGATGTAGGACGCGGTCAACCGGCCTTGCCGGTAGACAGCCTCGGCAGTTCGTTTGTAGTTCGGGCACTCGCCCCTCGCCAGCGGCTGCATGGGCGATTCGAGAGAAGAATGGTGAAAGGTATGGCCGCGCATGCGGCCTTCTGGGAGCTGCACTTCTTGTAGGGCCAGTGCGGTAAAACGCTTCTGCATCTGCGCTTCGCCGGGTATCAGGCCAAGCATGTCTTCTCGTACTCCATCTTGGCCCGTCAGGCCTTCAAGCAGATAGAGCATGCCGCCACATTCGGCAAGTGTCGGTTTGCCCGCCTCGTGATGGGCACGAATCGCCCCGGCCATGGTGCGGTTCCGGCTCAAGGTACGTAAATGCAGCTCCGGATATCCGCCTGGGAGGTAAAGGCTATCGACCGCTGGCAGGCGGGCAAATCGCAATGGAGAAAAGAACAGCAGTTCGGCACCAAGCGTTTCCAGCAAATCCAGGTTGGCCTGATAGACGAAAGAAAAGGCAGCATCGCGCGCCACACCAATGCGCACCCCCTTCAGCAATTGCGGGAGCGTTCCGGTAGCCGGCGGCGCAAAGCTGACCGCAGCCGGCAGTCTGCAATCAGCGCTTGCCTCCAGGGCGTCTGCAGCCGCATCGAGTCGAGCATCCAGATCCGCCAATTCCTGCGCCTGCACCAATCCCAGATGGCGGCTGGGCAAACCAATGGATTCCCCGCGTGGCAACGCACCAAACCAGCCCATCTGCTCCGGTAAGCAGTCACGCAAGATCTCGCCGTGGCGGCTGCTACCGACCCGATTGGCCAGCACACCAGCAAACGGCAGATCCGGCTGGTAGCTGGCCAAACCGTGAGCCAACGCCCCGAAGGTCTGCGCCATGGCCGAGCCGTCTACCACAGCTAATACCGGCACGCCAAATTGCCGCGCCAGATCCGCTGCGGACGGCGAGCCGTCGAACAACCCCATGACGCCTTCGATAAGAATCAGGTCGGCTTCGCGCGCCGCTTCCCATAGCAGGCGACGGCTTTCGGCCTCACCTACCATCCACAGATCGAGTTGATAAACAGGGTGGCCGCTGGCACGGGCCAGCACCATGGGATCGAGGAAATCCGGACCGCACTTGAAGACGCGAACCCGTTTGCCTTGGCGGGTATGCAAACGAGCAAGGCCGGCGGTTACAGTCGTTTTCCCCTGGCCGGAGGCTGGCGCAGCAATCAACAAGGCGGGGCAATGATGTGGCATGTTCATTAGCAGCCCTTGTTCCTAGCAGCACCGAAACGTGCCCTGCTTGCAGGCATCAGTATTCGATTCCCTTCTGCGCCTTCACTCCAGCTTTGAATGCATGCTTGATCAGGCTCATTTCAGTCACGGTGTCGGCCGCTTCGATCAACCCCGGCGGCGCACCGCGGCCGGTGACTACCACATGTTGCAATAGCGGTCGCGACTCGATATCGGCAAGAATGGGATCGAGTTCCAGATAGCCGTATTTGAGCGCAATGTTCAGTTCGTCCAGCACCACCAGCCCAATTTCGGGATCAGCCAAGAGTTGCGCCGCGACGTTCCATGCCTCCTTCGCCGTGGCGATGTCGCGCTGGCGGTCCTGGGTTTCCCAGGTAAACCCCTCCCCCATCACGTGGTAGCGAACCTCGTCGGGGAAGCGGCGAAAGAAACGCTCTTCGCCCGTGCTGGCAGCACCCTTGATGAACTGCACCACGCCCACCTTGATGCCGTGGCCAAGGGCACGCGCAACCATGCCAAAGGCAGAACTGCTCTTACCCTTGCCGTTTCCGGTGTGCACCAGCAGCAGGCCATACTCGTCCTGTGCTTCGGCAATTTTCTCGTCCACAACCGCCTTTTTACGTTGCATCCGCGCCTTGTGGCGGGCATCACGCTCGCTGGACTCATTCATGCGCGAGCCCCTTCACGCTGCGCAGTCCATGCACGCAGGCCGATATACAACACCGCCGCCGTGCCAACATAGAGCGCCAGGTTGTTGAGGTAGCGCGGGTAATACGTACCGATGCGCTCGGCCAGCTGCGCCAGACTCGGGTCTGGATAGCGGCCGGAGAAGAACAGAAAACCACCACCGGAGAACAAGTAGCAAACAAAGGCGCTCAGCATCATGCAACCTGCCAGCAGCGCCAGGCTGCTCAGTTGGTCACTGTGCAACCGTGCATAGACACGCCCCCCAAACCACAGGGAGCCGTAGGCAGGCACCAGCATCCAGTAGGCTGGTGAAAGGCAGTAGCTGCTGACGCCCTGCCATTCGATCGCAGCAAAATCCAGCAGCGACGCTTCGACAAACAACGCGGGAAACACCCAGCGCGGCGTTAGCAGCACGCCCGCCAGGAAAAACACCGCCCAGGATGCGCTCGGCAGGTTCACCGAGGCGAAATGTTGGCCACGGGTCATGGCCATCAGCGCCACCAGCACAATGCCGACAGCCAGTTGGGCTCTAGGGGACAGTTTGATCATCGGTGTTCTCCTCGGGCGAAGCGCCGAAGCGCCATTAAAGGGCTTGGTAGCGAACTGTGAAATGAATCGCGCGACCGGGCTGTTCGTAAGTCTGAGCGGTTTCATAATCGCGGTCGAACAGGTTGCTCAGTTTCGCCTGCAGTCGCCAGGCGTCATCGAGTCGATATTCACCACGCAGATCTACCAGGGCATAGCCGGGCAAGCGCACGGCTTCGGTATTGCTGGACTTGTCGAAACGCTCGCTTGCTGCATACAACGTCGTGCCGACAGCAAAACGGCCGATGGCACGATCGAGATCGACGTTGAGTGTACGCTTGGCACGCCGTGGCAAAAGGTTCCCATGATTGGCCTTGCTGCGATCCTGCGGATCGAGGAAGGTCACCGATGTAACCATGTTCCAGCCCATCAGCTCGGTTCCAAGCACGCCTTCGATACCGCGGATACGCGCGGCCTCGACGTTTTGCGGCTGCATGGGGCTGCTTCCTGCCCAGATGATCATGTCATCGATCTGGTTCTCGAACGCGTTGAGGCTCCACTCGCCCCATGATTGCTCGCCCTTCAGGCCCAGCTCATAGCTTTGCGACTCTTCTGGCTGCAGGCCGGGATTGCCAGCCGTGAAACCGGTGTCAGGCGCGTAGAGATCGTTAAAGGTGGGCGCCTTAAAGGCGGTGCCATAGGACGCACTCAATATCAGGTTATCTCGCAGGTCATAACTCCAACCGAGATTGCCGGTGTCATGGTTACCGAACTGCTCGTTGTCGTCGCGACGCAGGCCAGCCAACACGCCGTGACGGCCGAAGCGGCCCTGATACTGCAGGTATGCGCCCTTATTGTCGCGGGCGTCTACCGCATAGTCGTCCGTGACGTCGATGCGGTCTTCCTGATAGTCGAGTCCAAGGGTGAGCAGCTGATCGTCGGCCACATCGAAGTCGTTCTGCCAACTGAAGGAGTCGCGCTTGGTGTCGAAGCGTGAATAGAAACGACCGTCGCGGAAGTTGTCTGTGTTGTCTTCGCTATGGCCGGCCTGCAGGGTTACCAGCCACGGATCGAGCGGCGTGAACCGTGCCCTTCCGCTGATGACTTGCTGACTACCGTCGCTGTAGGCGAAGCGGCCTGTTGCGCCTGAAGTGGATCGGGAGTCATAGTCGCTGTGGGTATCGACATGCAGCCAACTGCCGTCCAGTTGCAACCCGTTGTCGAAGCGATAACCACCACGCAATGCGCCTGATAACTCGCGATAGCCATCGGCATCTGGCTCGTATGCGCGCGGCGCCGCGGGACGGTAAGCCCGCGAGTTGATGCCGTCGGTTGAGGCACTCGCTACGCCGAGATTGAACCACCCGGCGCCCTGACTACCGGATATGCCAGCGGTACCGTCAAAAGTGGAACGGCTGCCCGCGCCAGCGGAGAAATAAGGTTTGAACCCCTCGCCTTCGCCTCGCCGAGTAAAGATCTGCATGACCCCGCCCACTGCTTCCGAGCCGTAAAGGCTGGAGCGCGGACCGCGGACCAGTTCGATACGCTCGATCTGCTCGACCGGAATGTTCTCCAGCGATGCGCCGCCAGATGTAGCCGAACCGACCTTCATCCCGTCGACCAGAACCAGCAGATGCTGGCTGCTGGTACCTCGTACATAAACAGCAGACGTCTTGCCGCGACCGCCATTGGAGGCGATGTTGACGCCAGCGAGGCCACGCAACAATTCAGGGACGCTTTGAATCTGGCTGCGTACGATCTGTTCGCGAGTGATGACGCTTGTGGACGCGATAGGGCTGAGCACCTGTTCGGTGCGCGTGGCCGTGACCACCTCGTCGTTGAGGTTCAGCGGTTGAACCGCCTGGGCATGGGAAAGCGAAGCATAACCAAGCAGCAGGCACGCCGCTGAGGTGTTGAAGGTCTTGCAGATCAAGTTCAGGTCTCCGTCGTGCCCGCCGCACGACTACAGTCGATAAGGGCAGACGGAGAATGCGAAGGGAGCGCAGGTGCAAGCAGCCGCACCCCGATCAGCGCCCGCCGCACTGCCGTGGAATGCGACAGGCCGGTCTCCGGGCTTGCGAGCGGATGACACGCATCCTGGATGCCGCGGCCTTCCCATGCCTTTGGCACAGTGGCTGTGAGCGGCGTCCTGTCTCGCCTACCGTTGCGGGGGCAGCGCCGGAATCTTCATCGAATGAACCGGCTTCCCTGTTTCACCCAACTGGCTTTTCGCCAGGGGCACCTGAAGCAGCGCGGAGGTTAGTCCAAGGCCCTGCACAGCGCAACCGGAAGCAGCTCTACCGGGTTGGTTTAGCTATTTTTAGCCGCCCAGGAATGCACGGCGCGGTAATTTACCGGAACGCCCAGCGCTGATCGGCTTCGAATGCAACAATGTACGTCACTCAGCCATCCACACGAGAAGACAATCGCTAATGACCAGCATCGTGCAGATATCCGACACCCACTTCGGGACTGAACAAGCCGCCGTCGTGCACGCCATGGAGGAGCACGTGCGCGAGCACGGCGCGGATCTGCTGATATTTTCCGGCGACATTACGCAGCGTGCCAAAGCCGGCCAATTCGCCGCTGCCCAGGCGTTCGTCCAGCGTTTGCATGGTCATGGCATTCCGGAAGCACTCGTCATACCGGGCAACCATGACATTCCGCTATACAATGTCTTTGCCCGTTTCCTTACGCCATACCGCAACTATCGGCGCCATTTCGGCCACGACCTTGAACCAAGCTTCGAGAATGACGAGGTGTTGGTTATCGGCCTAAACACCACCCACCCAAGAAGGCATAAGGATGGGCTGGTAACGGACGAACAGGTAGAAGCCGTTTCGCGGCGACTCAAGCAGAGCGACCCTGACAAGGTACGTATCGTTGTGGCTCATCAGCCGTTTGGCGCGATGGTGCTGAGCGACCTGAGCAACCTGCAACACAATGCCGATACCGCATTGCACCGCTGGGCCGATGACGGGCTGGATCTGGTAATGGGCGGTCACATCCATCTGCCCTATGTATTGCCCTTGTCCAAACAATACACGGAGCTGTCGCGGGAGATATGGATGGTTCAGGCAGGGACTACGTTGTCGTCACGAGTACGCGGCACCTCGCCGAACTCGTTCAATCGAATGAAGCTGCATCCGGGCGCCGACAAGAAGGTCTGTGTCGAACGCTGGGATTTACTCGATGACCAGTTCGTGCTTGGGTCGCACTTCAACCTTCACTGGTGAACGCAGCAGCTAACGCATGATGAATGAGCTGCTGCGCTCCCGGAGTGACTCAGCCCACCGAGCCCGCCACCGTTAGACCGGTCAGGTACACCCCGACGAAGCCAAGGTTGAACGCAATGAACAGGTATAGGCTGTACTTGAGGTAGCTCCCGAAAGTCAGCCCCGGCACCTTGCTCATGGCAACGATACCCGCGGCAGAGCCGATGACGAGCAACGACCCACCAACGCCCACTGCATAGGTCAGTACCATCCACTCGGCGATGCCCATCGTGAGGCCGGATTTCAGCAGTGCAGCGGTCAGGGGCACGTTGTCGATCGCAGCAGACAAAAGACCCATAAGGTAGTTGGCCCCGACTGCGGGTACTTGATCGTAGATACGCACCAGCCCGTCCAGAACATGGATTTCCTTGAGCATGCCAACCAGCAGCAAGATGCCGAGAAAGAACAGGAGGGTTTCGAACTCGACCTGGCGGACGTATTCAAGAATCGGATCGGTCTCGATGTCATCGCTGAAGAACCGCGCCACCAGAAACATGATCGACAGCCCCGTGAGGAAGGTCAGCACAGGCGGAATCTGAAAGAAGAAATTACCGGCAATGGTGCATAGGATCGTGCCGAGGAAGATCATCGCGATGGCGATGTCGACCCGGCGAACATCGGTGCGATGGCTTTCCACAACTACCTGCCCGCTCATGCCGAACGAAAGCATCGCTGCGAGCAGCATGACTGCCAGGAATGCCGGGAGCGCCAACAGCAGCAGGTGAAGAATCTTGACCTTGCCTGCAAGGAAGATCATCAGCGTGGTTACGTCACCGGTGATCAGCGCAACGCCTCCAGAGTTCACGGCAAACACCACCAGCGCGGCATATTTGATGGTTTTTTCAGCGCTGAGCTTGAGCGACATGATCAGCGTGATAGAAACCAGCGTCGCGGTAATGTTGTCCGCCAGCGAGGAAAATACAAAGCAGAACGTGGCCGTTAGAAACAGCAGCGCTCGCTCGCTGATTCGACTGGGCAGCACTAGGTAGATCAGGTTTTCAATAAGCCCTTTCTTGTTCAGATAGGCGACGAACGTCATTGCCGCAACAAGGAAGATCCAGAGTCCGGCGATCTCGGCAATGTTCTCGTTAAGGCTTGCCAGAACCAGATCTCGTTCGGGCCCCTGAGGCGAGAACAAAAAAAGCAACATCCAGGCTAGCGTGCCGAAGAACAGCGTGACCTTGGCTTTGTTGATGTGAGTTATTTCTTCCAGAACGACACCGAGCAGAGCGGCCACGGCAAGACCGATCAGCACGTACTGAAGTATTTCAGGCATGGGACACCTAACGCATAAGGAGGGACGGTTCGTGCGCGGGTGCGCACCCGAGAAGTTGGGGCGCCGATCATAGCTAAACTGCGACAATTCGACACCTGACAAATGTCAAACCGGAGAGTATTTCGAATTATTCCGCGGACTACGTCTGATGAGACTAATGACGCGGTACGAACCCGGCCGGTTTGGTTGACAGCCAGTCGACAAAGATGCGCAGCCGAGGGTCAGCCAGCAATGCGTCGCGGTTGTTGAAGTTGAGCGCCAGCTCCTTCTCGCTGAACAGCCGATGAATCTGGTTATGGCAAGGCCGACAGACCCACAGCGTTGCGGTGATCCGCTGCTCTCGCCCAAAGCGTTTGCGCACATAGCTCTTGCCATGCAACGCCTTGGGAATCAAATGGTGGCGAGTCAGGGGCGCCTGTCGTAGGCACAGCTCGCAGACATCAGGCTGATCGGGCAAACGAAGGAGTGGTGCCATCTATCGGCTCCAGTCTCAGCGCCGCGAAGCTCGCCGAACGGCGGGCGGCGCTGGGGAAAAGAGAACTGATCGACAACCCTGTCATGTTCGGCTCTGGCCTCTTGAATCACGGGTTTTGAGCGAGACGCCCACTTTCGAGAACCCGTTTGGCGCTGAGGTAGCTCTTCTGCCAATAACTGTTCGAGAGGCTGTCCAGGCGTACTGTTCCGCCAGTTGACGGCGCATGGACGAAACGCCCTTCGCCCACGTAGATAGCTGCGTGACTGACACGACGCCCGCCGCTGGTGGCAAAGAACAACAGATCGCCCGCTTGCAGGCCATCACGCCTGATCGTAGCGCCCGTCATGACGCTCATCTCCCGAGTGGTACGCGGCAGAGCGATACCGGCGGCGCCTCGGTACACATAGTTGATCAGTCCACTGCAATCGAAGCCACCATCTGGCGTGTTACCGCCGTAGCGATACGGCGTGCCCACCAGGCCCAAGGCCTTGAACAGTACCTCTTCAGCCGTACCAGAATGTTCTAGAGGTTGCGGTAAGGGCGCGACGACCACAGGCTCGACTGGCGCTTGGCTGGAGCAAGCGACAAGCAGCATGGACAGGAGCAGTAAAGCTGTAGATCGGGCCAGAAGAAGCATGGCAGAGCAGTCCAGGCAAGTGAGCCATCACTCTGCCGGCATGGACCAATGGATGCAAGCTCGGCGCTGATGATCCCGGCACTCAGTGATGGGCGGGGGCGGCACTTGTATTGTGAGCCAGGGCTAAAACCCGTTTGGCTTGCATGAAGCTGGAACGCCAATACTTGTCGTCCAGACTGTCCACACGTACGCCACCGCTACGACTGCTCGAGGAATGGATGAACCGGTCGCCGCCAATATAGATACCGGCGTGGCTGACACGTCCACGGCCACGATTGTTGAAAAACACGACATCACCAGGTTTCAGATCACTGCGTTTGATCTTAGGTGCGTCCAGATTGATCATTTCGCGGGTCGAGCGCGGAAGTTCGATGCCGGCCTCCTTGCGGAACAGAAAACCGACAAAGCCGCTGCAATCGAAACCCGTTTTGGAAGAACTGCCGCCGTAGCGGTACGGCGTGCCTACCAACGTAAAGCCGCGCTCGACGACGCTATCTGCAAGGGCCGGAAGCTGGTAGCTCTGGTCGTCCGCAAGTTCACGGAGCTGTTGCTCGGTCGGCTCGTCCGTTGTGGCCTGTGCGGTGCCATCCTGCTCCACAGAACCGGTGCGAAGATCGAACTGGAAGCCCTGCAATGGGTGCTGGTTTTCCGCCTGCTCTGGCTGCGTGGCGCAAGCGGTTAGCAGCGAAACCAGGACAAAAGGCAACAGGGGTGCGAGGCGTTTGCGCATGGCACAGTCATATCAGAAGTCGAACGTGCCGAGACTATGCCTGCTCATTTTCTGATGGGCAAATTCAATCAGGGAAAATGTGACGGACTAGCTGCGGCAAAACGTCTGACGCACCCTTCGCAATATGAGCATCGACCAAAAGCGACAGTTCACCAGCAGCAGGGTCTATCTGCGCTGTAAAACCGCCCGATTGCCGGACCTTTAATATCGGCTCGACGATGTAGGCGAAGCTGGCCGATGTGCCTATGGCGACCACCGCATCGAACCCCCTTGCCAGTTCAGCCCGCAAAACGTTCGTCGCCGGCTCCGGCAGCAACTCCTCAAAAAGCACCACTGGCGGTCGCAACACCCCGCCACATGTATCGCAGCGCGGAGGTAGCGGCCTCGAGAGACGCCTTTTCAGATCGTCAGTAGGCTGGCCACAATCCATGCAGAATACCGGAGACAGCGTGCCGTGAATCTCTATAAGCCGCTCCGGCGGGCTTCCTGCGGCCCTATGGAAACCGTCAACGTTCTGAGTCAACACCCAGCAGCCTGGCTTGCGCTGCTGCAGTTCGGCGATTGCCACATGCGCGCTGTTAGGTGCAGCTGTGAGGCAGGCACGGCCGATCTCCGCCAGGTACTTCCAACACAGGGCCGGATCGCGGCGCAACATCGGGCCCGACAACGCGGTCTCGATTGGCACCCCTTCTCCGGTATTGCTGTTGTATAACCCACCAACGCCCCGGTAAGTGGGTAGCCCAGAGTCAGCCGAAAGTCCCGCCCCGGTGATGATCAGTATTCGGTTCGCCCGGCATAGCGCGTCGGCAACTCGCTGCAGCGGCTCGTTCACGATGCCCTCCTGCGCTAACAAAGCGCAACGGTTCATATGGCTACGTAGGTATGTCGACGTCGATGCGACCCAGCTCAGTGGTTGACCGTGAAAGCGAGCATCGCGGAAAGTTGACACATGGGCCGACCACTCTCGCTGTGCCAACCGTTGAACAGTGCCTGGACAGCAGCCTGATCGCGTTGGCTGCTGGGCACCTTGTCCACAACCTTCTGAGCCTTGAGCGCAGCAACAACATCATTGCTGGGAATGAAGGTGTCTTTGCCCGCCATGCGCAGCAGGCGTGGCGCCGACAGTCCGCCCAGCTGGCAACCGTGTTTTGCCAGGTAGCGCCACAAGCCGACGATATCCGTTACCGGCCACTCAGCGATAAGGTTACCGAAACTGCCCTGCTCTTTCGCCACATCCAGCACGAACTGTGCGTTCCGCGGCACGCTCTTGAGCTTGCCCAAATGACGAATGATGCGCGTGTCCTGCATCAAACGCTCGACATGCTCTCCGCCCATCAGCACCAGCTTTTCCGGATCGAAACGAAAAAAGACCTCTTCGAACGCAGGCCACTTGGCGTCGACCAGGCTGTGTTTGAGCCCCGCCCGGAAAATTCTCAAGCTGATCAGCGAAAGATAACGGTCATCCGTGATTGAGCGAAGCTCATCGGGACTATTGGGTCGTGGTAGCCGGCTCTCCAGTGCAGCTGCCGAACCGAAACGATTAAGGCAGTATTCGTGCAGCCATTTGTAGTCGCGCATGCAGGTCCTGAATCATCGATCGAAACGAGCCGCACAGGGTGCCCTTGGCAAACCGCCGTCGCAAGCCCGACCGTCGCGGCCGGGCCTCTGTGACTCAGCCGCGCAGCCGTTGCGCCGCGTCAAGCAGCATCTGCTCGGTGGACCTCCAGCCTAGACAGCCGTCGGTGATAGATACGCCGTAGCGCAGATCGGCGGTCAGCGGCTGGCAACCATCGAGCAAGTGGCTTTCAAGCATCACGCCCCGCAGACAGGTGTCGCCAGCCAGACGCTGGCCTATCACGCTTTGCAGCACCGCAGGCTGGCGCAGTGGGTTTTTACCGCTGTTCGCATGACTGCAGTCGACCATGATCCTCGCGGCAAGCCCCTGCCGCAGCAGCGTCTCCCGAGCCTGCGCAACGCTGCGCACGTCGTAGTTCGGCCCAGAGTGGCCGCCACGCAAAACCAGATGCGTATCGGGATTGCCACTGGTACTGATCAGGGCCGGATGGCCTAGATCGTCGAGACCGAAGTGCTGATGTGGGTGGGCAGCTGAGCGCATCGCATCGCACGCGATGCCGAGGCTACCATCGGTACCGTTCTTGAAGCCCACCGGCAGACCGAGTCCGCTGACCAGCTCGCGATGGATCTGAGATTCGCTGGTCCGCGCTCCGATTGCCGCCCAGCCCAGGAGATCATCGTAATAGCCCGCCGCCAGCGGCTGGAGCAGCTCGGTAGCAATCGGCAGACCGCTCGCCAGAATATCCAGCATCAACCGACGCGATACGTGCAGCCCTTCGGCCATGTCACTACTGCCGTCGAGCTGCGGATCGTAAAGCAGGCCCTTCCAGCCGATGGTCGTACGCGGTTTCTCGACATAAGCGCGCATCACCAGCAGCAGTTGATCGGTCACCTGCGGAGCCAACTCAGCCAAGCGAGAGGCGAACTCCAATGCTGAAGCCGGATCATGCAATGAACACGGACCGACCACCACGAGCAAACGCGGGTCGTCACCGTTGAGTACGGCGCGTATGGCTTGGCGATCGGATCTGACACCTTCGGCAAGCGATGCGCTAAGAGGCAGACGTTGACGCAGTAAGGCGGGACTCGGTAGCGGAAGAGCGCTACGTCTGGCGGAAGCGGTGGCAGGGCTGCAGCTAATGGCTGACGTATTGAGGTGTGCATTCATGACTGGCTGTCCTTTGGCCGGCGCGGCATTTTTAGCCGCGCCGGCGCTAGCGATGTGTTCGGTCTAGGCGTTTGGATGCGGCGGCAGGGAAGCGGCTAAATCGCCAGTCATAGCGGTAGGTGCAGTAGGCGGTGACGTTGTAGTACATGATGCTGCCCTCGGTGCGAGAGGCCTTCTAAGGCCGGAAAAAACAAAACCCCCGGTCGGGTGGCCGACCGGGGGTTCGAAAACTGTCTGGTGGCGACCCTGCTAGCTAGGGCGCCTGTGGGGTATCAGGCGCGCCTTTGGCTAAACCAATACCCAAACAAGTAATAATCGGCAGCACCGATCAACGACGCACGCAATAGCTCGGAGCGCTGGGCACCGGCTTTTGTGAGAGAGAGAAGATCAAGGCTGGACGACATGGATGACTCCGTTAGATGGCCGAACCTTACCGCAGCGCGCCTGCTGCCATCAACCAGGAATAGCGCATCGAACCGATAGATCCACCATATTCAGATTTGCCGATGCAGCCTATTCGCCTCCGCTGCACAGGCGAGACCAGCCGCATTTTCAACCAGGGTCGCCAGGGACCCCTTCTCGTCAGCGCGCAGGTGATAATCAGCTGCGCGCTACGCTCCGAGAGCTTGTGCTTTACAGGCTCATCACGTCCAGAAAGCGCGGCGTCGCGTTGTTGTCTATACGCAGGCTGGTGAAGTCGAACAGATTACGGTCAGCCAGCTGCGACGGCACAACGTTCTGGAGGGCTCTAAACATGATTTCCACGCGCCCCGGCGACTTGCGCTCCCACTCCTGCAGCATTTCCTTGACCACCTGGCGTTGCAGGTTTTCCTGCGATCCACAGAGGTTGCACGGGATGATTGGAAACGCCTTCATCTGCGAATAGGCCTCGATATCCGCCTCGCTGCAATAGGCCAACGGACGGATCACCACGTTGCGCCCATCATCGGATAACAGCTTGGGCGGCATGGCTTTGAGCGTGCCGCCGTAGAACATATTGAGGAAGAACGTTTCGAGGATGTCGTCGCGATGGTGACCGAGCGCCATCTTGGTCGCACCAATTTCATCGGCGAACGTATAGAGCGTACCGCGACGCAAGCGCGAGCACAGCGAACAGGTGGTCTTGCCTTCCGGAATCTTCTCTTTTACCACCGAGTAGGTGTCCTTCTCGACGATGTGATACTCCACGCCAATGGACTTCAGATACTCGGGAAGCACGTGCTCGGGGAAGCCGGGCTGCTTCTGATCCATGTTAACGGCCACGATCTCGAACTTGATCGGTGCGACCTTCTGTAGATACAGCAGCACGTCGAGCATCGTATAGCTGTCTTTGCCGCCCGACAGGCAGACCATGACCTTGTCGCCCTCTTCGATCATATTGAAATCGGTGACTGCCTCGCCAGCAAGGCGGCGCAGGCGCTTCTGCAGTTTGTTCTGGTTGACCGAGAGGTTGCCCATGTCAGGAATCCGGTGTGATGCGAAAGGCGCGCATTTTACGCGTAAACCACGCTTCCACCCCAGCCCATCCATCCAGCCTTTTACGATGCTGGCGCTATGCTAGGCTTGCGTACATGAACAACGATCTCGAACCCGAAATGGACCTGGCCGAGCAGATATTCGTACTGCTGCGCGAACAGCCCCAAGGCTGTAGCGAATACGAGTTGATTCAGCAGCTCAAGGCCCGTCACAGCACGCATATCCCAAACCTGCCACTGCTCGACAAGCTGGTGCTGTTCCGCACCCATTTCCTGGTCTTCAACGCGCTGTATCGCTTGCGAGACCAACTCTGGGGCGAGGCCAGCCACACCGTGCACATCTCGCCGCTTTGCGTGCAGCTTCAAAGCTACGTGCCGGGGGCTAGCGGAGTCGTTGAAAAAGACCCGCTGCGCGATTACTACCTCGACATGACGAATCTTCGTGACACCGACGAGGCAGAAGTGGAGCGGTTGCTGGCGAGTTTCTGGTCGCGGATGCGTGGCGATTATGTTCACGAGCAGAACGGAAATTGGGACCCTGAGCAAAAACGTGCGGCTCTGGAATTGTTCGAATTGGATCAGGAGGAACGATCCCTGAGCCTGAAGGCAATCAAGCGCCGGTATCGGCAGTTGGTGAGCATTCACCACCCCGACCGCGGCGGCAGCACAACCCGCATCCAGTCAATCAATCTGGCGATGGAAATTCTGCAGCGCTATTACCGTTGAGCACATAGCTTCCATTTACTCTAACCAGCCCGGTGCGCCGTGCCGGTGTCTCCCTATACTGCGACTTAAGGTCGCACGCCCGTCCAACTGACGGCACGCCAGGCGAAGCGACCCTCCAAAACTGAGGAGACGCTGGCATGATCAATCACGTTTGGGGACTGTTTGCGCACCCTGGCCAGGAATGGCAGGAAATCACTGGAGAAGAACGCAGGGTAGGCCGCCTGCACCTTGGAGAAGTGGCAGCGCTGGCGGCAATTCCCGCCATCTCGGCATTCATCGGTACGACTCAGGTCGGCTGGAGCATAGGTGGCGGCGAAGCGGTAAAGCTCACCGAAGGCAGCGCACTTCAGCTGACCATACTCTCCTACCTGGCCATGCTCGCGGGAGTGGCGGTCATGGGCGGATTCATTCACTGGATGTCTCGCACCTACGACGCCAATCCGACACTCGTTCAATGCGTCGTGTTTGCCGCGTACACGGCTACGCCGTTGTTCGTTGGGGGGCTAGCCGCACTGTACCCTCATATCTGGCTCGGCATGATCGTCGGCACGGCGGCCATCTGTTATACGACCTACCTGCTCTATGTCGGCTTGCCAACATTCATGAACATCCCGTCCGATGAGGGTTTCCTGTTCTCAAGTTCGGTATTGGCTGTCGGCCTGGTCGTCCTGGTAGCCATCCTGGCTCTATCGGTAATCATGTGGGGCATGGGAGTCGGACCGATCTACGTTCGCTAGACCAAGCCTCGAAACGAGCCGACGCGGTGGCCTCCGCGTCGGCTCGTTTTTGCCTGCGACAAGGTGGTTTTGAATCCCTGTCGCGCTTGAGCGTCTATACCAGCAAGAGCTGCGCTCAAGCACCGGCATTAGGAGGCCACATGACCCCAGAATTCATTAGCTTATTCACCCGGCCCGACCGAGCCTGGGAAACCATTCGCCAAAAGGAGGACGCCCATAGTTTTCACTATTTGATGCACCTGCTGCTGCTGGCACTGATTCCAGCTGTGTGTCTGTTCATCGGGGTGACCTTCGTTGGGTGGAGTCTGATAGACGAGGAACGTGTTCGGCTCAATATTCCCAGCGCGTTGCAGCTGTGCGTGCTGCTGTATGTCGCAATCATCATCGGCACCTTGGTCATGGGCTTCTTCGTGCGCTGGATGGCCCGCGCATTCGACGTAAGACCTAACCTGAATCAATGCATAGGCTTCGTTGCGTATGTGATTACCCCCTTTCTGCTAGCGGGCGTGACTGGGCTGTACCCGAATCGCTGGTTCGCTGCAATCGTGCTGCTGATTGCCGGCGTTTATTCAACTTACTTGCTGTTCACAGGCCTGCCGGCGTTCATGCGCCAGCGCAACTCACAGAGTTTTCTGTATGCAGCCTCGATCTGGGGCGTTGCGTTGCTGACGCTGGTTACCGTAATGGTCACCATGATTCTTTTCTGGCATCTGTCTCTGGAGCCTAAATACGAGCGTACCGTCCAGCAAAATCAAAGCTATGGCACACAAGACGAACGTCCGCAGGAAGAGCCCGGCGGTCTTTGACCGGTTGTCTGTACGGCATATTGCGGCATAATTCGGGGCTTCTCTGGAGGCCCCCATGCCCGAGCAGCTTCATGCCCGCGTCGAGGCCTGCTATCAGCAGGCAGAATCCTTTTTCAAGCGGCGTTTCGAGCGACCGCAGGTCAGCTTCAAGCTACGCGGGCAGAAAGCCGGCGTAGCACATCTCAACACCAATCTCTTGCGCTTCAATCCCCAGCTCTATCAGGAAAATCGCGAGCACTTCCTCAAGCAAACCGTGGCTCACGAAGTCGCACACCTGATTGCGCATCAGATGTTTGGCGGCCGGATTCGCCCGCACGGAGAAGAATGGCAATTGATCATGCGGGGCGTATATGAGCTGACGCCTGATCGCTGTCATACCTATGAAATCACACGGCGCCAGACCAGCAGCTTCATCTATCGCTGCGCCTGCCCTGACCGAGACTTTCCGTTTACCGCGCAGCGCCATGCCTTGGTGCGCAAAGGCCGTCGCTACTTTTGCCGAAGCTGCCGTGCCACGTTGGCCTTCAGCGGCGAACAACGCTCAGACTGATTGGGAAGCGCCCCGCTAGAGGCGTCCGGCGCGCCAGGCAGCAATCACGAATAGCGCGGCGAGGACTGCCATCAAGGGTAGCCAGCCGAGGTGCTCCCACACGTAACCAGCCACATAGCCCACCACGCTCGAGCCAAGGTAATAGGCGCACAGATACAAGGCCGACGCCTGAGCCTTGGCCCCTTTGGCATGCACACCCACCTGTCCACTGGCCACGGCGTGAGCGGCAAAGAAGCCCAGCGTGAACAGCCCAAGCCCAAGCACGATGGTAGGCAGCCAGGGTGTCGAACACAGTCCCACACCCAGTAGCATCAGCACCACTCCGGCCTGCAGGACGTTTCTCGCACCCAGCCGCGGGACCAGTCGCCCTGCCCAGCCGGCACTGAATATTCCGGCGAGATAGACCGTAAAGAGCAGCCCGATCACGGTCGAAGAAAGACCAAAGGTTGGTCCGGCCAGCCGAAAGCCGATGTAGTTGAACAGGGCAACGAAGCCCCCCATCAGCAAAAACGCCTGCAGGAAGAGGTTGCGAAGGATCGGGTTGCCTACATGTCCCGCAAAGTTGGCCAGCAGTCCTTGCAACGAGAGCGGTTGGGCCTTGAAATGACGAGGGGGAGGAAGCAGCCAGACGAACGCAATCAAGGCTACCAGTCCCAGGCCGGCGATTCCCCCCAGCGCCAACTGCCAACCGCCAATGTCACTTAGCAGGCCTGACAACAGCCTGCCCAGGAGACCACCCAGCGCGGTTCCGCCGATATACAGCCCCATCGCCGCTGGAAGCGATTCGGGATCGAACTCCTCCCCCACGTACGCCATCGCCAATGCCGGCAGCCCACTGAGCGCGAGCCCCAGCAAGGTGCGTAACACCAGCAACAGTGTCCAGGACTCCACCATTGCACAAGCAAGACCAAGCAAGCTCGCCAGTAACAGTGCCAAGCCCATTACATGCTTGCGCCCCCAGCTCTCGGCCAGGCCACCTACAACGAGCAGACAGAGCGCCAGCGAGAGTGTGGTCAGCGACAACGCGAGGCTGCTGGTGGCTGCCGCGACCGAGAAGTGAGTAGCCAACAGCGGCAGCAGTGGCTGCACGCAGTAGAGCATGGCGAAGGTCGCGAAACCGGCGCAGAAAAGCGCCAGCGTGGCGCGACGATACTTCGTAGTGCCGCGCTTGAAATGTTCGGATGGTGATGGGTCGCAAGCCATGTTTAATACCAGACGGCTCACCGCCGGGAACGAAAAAGGCGCGCAGCCTAGCACAGGGCTTGAAAGTCCGCCCCGACTGCTGGGGTTGATATGACGATGGTTTCTAGCTACCAAAACTGGCGCGTATGGATAGGTTGTCTCGGTTCCGTTGGGCGGATTGTCGCAACTTAATCGACTTCGCTTGAGCGAAATCAAGAAACTCTAAATTAACTCCAATAACCCTATGTTTTGTAGACGAATGACTTTGATTAGCCACACCTCGTTACCTAGACTGCTGGCATAACAGCAGGATTAGCTAGGTGACTGAAGTGGTAAACGACACCGATCCCACCCCTGTAGGCAAACCCCAGGAAACGCGCCTTTTGGTGTTCCTGCTGGTGTTCCTGTTTCCCTTGTTGAGCATCGCATTGGTCGCCGCCTACGGCTTTACCGTCTGGATCAGTCAACTGGTCATATTCGGCCCGCCTGGCCCACCTGGATAAGGCGCCACGCCTAGGCAAGCCACAGCTCAAACCTCCCTCATGCCGCATCAGTCGATGCCGGCGGAGCACTTAAAAAATGAACAATGCCTTGCACATTGCGAGCTTGCTCGTCCATTGCCGCCCGGAATTGCTCGCGGCAGTGAAAAGCAATCTGCAGCTGCTACCCGATCTCGAACTCCATCAGGAGAGCGCTGCCGGAAAGGTCGTCGTGGTACTCGAAGCAGGACATGAAAGCCGCATCCTGGACACGATCAGCCACATCCAGCAATTGCCCGGCGTGCTCAACGCCGCCCTGATCTACCACGAGCTCCTCACCCTTGAAGGAGAGCCTGAATGAGCCTCACTCGTCGCCAATTTGCCAAGGCCAACGCCGCGGCTATCGCTGCATCCGTGGCGGGCATGCCTATCGCAACCAGCGCCAGCAATCTGCTCACCGACCCTCAAGCCACCAACCTGAAATGGAGCAAGGCGCCCTGCCGCTTCTGCGGGACGGGTTGCGGCGTCATGGTCGCCACCGCCGGTGATCGTGTAGTGGCCACCCACGGCGACGTGAAGGCCGAAGTCAACCGAGGCATCAATTGCGTCAAAGGCTACTTCCTGTCGAAGATCATGTACGGCACCGACCGCCTGACGCAGCCGTTGCTGCGAATGAAAGACGGCAAGTACGACAAGCAAGGCGAGTTCCAGCCAGTGAGCTGGGAGCAAGCCTTCGACATCATGGAAGAGAAGTACAAGACCGCGCTGCGGGATCATGGCCCGACCTCCATCGGTATGTTCGGCTCTGGCCAATGGACCGTTTGGGAAGGCTATGCTGCCAACAAGCTGATGAAAGCTGGCTTCCGCTCCAACAGCCTCGACCCGAACGCCCGCCACTGTATGGCATCGGCCGCCGTTGGCTTCATGCGCACCTTCGGCATGGACGAGCCGATGGGCTGCTACGACGACATCGAAGCTGCCGATGCTTTCGTGCTGTGGGGCTCGAACATGGCCGAGATGCACCCGGTGCTCTGGACTCGCGTTACGGACCGTCGCCTGAGCGCACCTCATGTGAAAGTCGCAGTGATGTCGACCTTCGAGCACCGCAGCTTCGATCTCGCCGACATTCCCATGGTCTTCACCCCGCAAACTGACCTGGTGATCCTCAACTACATCGCCAACCACATCATTCAAAGCGGCGCGGTGAACCAGGACTTCATCAAGAAGCACACCAAATTCGCCAAGGGCGCGACCAACATCGGCTACGGCTTGCGTCCAACCGACCCGCGCGAGCTCAAAGCGGAAAACGCCGCCACAGCCGGCGGCTGGACGGATATCAGCTTCGAAGACTATGCCGAGTTTCTCAAGCCTTACACGCTGGAGCACGCCGCCCGTGAATCAGGCGTGCCGGCCGAACGTTTGAAAATGCTGGCCGAGCTCTACGCCGATCCAAAGACAAAAGTGATGTCGTTCTGGACCATGGGCTTCAACCAGCACACCCGCGGTGTCTGGGCCAACAACATGATCTACAACATCCATCTGCTGACCGGGAAAATCAGCGAGCCAGGCAATAGCCCCTTCTCGCTCACCGGACAGCCCTCTGCTTGCGGTACCGCTCGAGAAGTCGGCACTTTCTCTCATCGGCTGCCAGCCGACATGGTGGTCACCAACCCGAAACACCGAGCCGTAACCGAAAAGATCTGGAAGCTGCCGGAAGGCACCATCCAGGAAAAGCCCGGTTTCCATGCTGTGCAGCAAAGCCGCGAGCTCAAGGATGGTGGCCTCAAGGTCTACTGGACCCAGGCCACCAACAACATGCAGGCCGGCCCGAACATCATGCAGGAGGTCCTGCCTGGCTGGCGCAACCCGGAAACCTTCGTTGTCGTTTCCGATGTTTACCCAACCGTTTCTGCGCAAGCCGCTGACCTGATTCTTCCCGCCGCGATGTGGGTCGAGAAAGAAGGCGCCTACGGTAACGCCGAGCGCCGCACTCACCTGTGGCATCAGCTCGTCACTCCGCCTGGCGAAGCACGTTCCGATCTCTGGCAGCTGATGGAGTTCTCCAAGCGCTTCACCACTGACGAGGTGTGGCCAGCAGAGCTGCTGGCGAAAGCACCGGCACTCAAGGGCAAAACCCTGTTCGAGGTGCTCTTCAAGAATGGTCAGGTCGACCGCTTCCCCACGACCGATATCGAAGAGGGCTACCGCAACCACGAATCGGAAGCCTATGGCTTCTATGTGCAGAAAGGCCTGTTCGAGGAGTACGCACAGTTCGGCCGTGGCCACGGTCACGACCTTGCCGACTTCGATCAATATCACCAGGAGCGTGGCCTTCGCTGGCCGGTCGTCGACGGTAAGGAAACCCGCTGGCGCTATCGCGAGGGCTACGACCCCTACGTCGAAAAAGGCACCGGCGTACAGTTCTACGGCTATCCGGACAAGAAAGCGATCATCTTTGCGCTGCCCTACGAGGTACCGGCAGAAATGCCGGACGAGGAATATCCGTTCTGGCTGAGCACCGGTCGTGTTCTAGAGCACTGGCACACCGGCAGCATGACCCAGCGTGTCGATGAGCTGCACAAGGCCGTTCCCGATGCGCTGGTGTACATGCACCCGGAGGATGCCCGCGAACTCAAGGCGCGTCGCGGCAGCGTGGTGAAGGTGATCAGCCGTCGCGGCGAGATGCAGGCGCGGATCGAAACACGAGGACGCAACAAGCCGCCGAAAGGCCTGATCTTCGTTCCGTTCTTCGATGCAAACAAACTCATCAACAAGGTCACCCTCGACGCGACCGACCCGATCTCCAAGCAGACCGATTTCAAGAAGTGTGCCGTGAAGATCGAAGTGGTCAGCATCGCCTGAGGAGAGTCACCATGAAATCTCGTTTACTGCCTTTGACGCTCCTCGCAGTGGTCGGCTTTGCCGTGGCTGCAGGACCGGACTACCCACTGGACGCGCCTGCGCCGGACGGACGCCGGCCCGGCGGCACCATCACTCAGGAGTTCACTCCGCCCCCTCTGATGGATGAAGAAAACAAAGATCTCAGACGCGAACGCAACTATCCCGAGCAACCGCCGACCATTCCGCACACCATTCGCGGCTATCAGGTCGACAGATACGGCAACAAGTGTCTGTCGTGCCACAGCCGTGCCAACAGCGCGCGCACACAGGCGCCAATGATCAGCATCACCCACTTTACCGATCGAGACAGCCAGACGCTGGGCGCCGTCGCGCCACGTCGCTACTTCTGCACCCAATGCCATGTGGTTCAGCATGACGTGAAACCGCTGGTGGAGAACGAGTTCGAGAACATCGACGAGCTGCTGTATCACGAACACCAGCAGAACGAAGAGTGAGGACGCCAGGATGAAGTCGATACTTGCGTTTCTCAAGCGATACTGGGTCGTCCTGCGTCGACCGAGCGTGCATTACAGCCTGGGCGTCCTGACGCTCGGCGGATTCATCGCCGGCATTATCTTCTGGGGTGGCTTCAACACCGCACTGGAAGCGACCAATACCGAGACCTTCTGCATCTCCTGCCATGAGATGAGAGACAACGTGTACATGGAGATAAAGGACACCATTCATTACACGAACCGTTCGGGCGTGAGGGCAACCTGCCCGGACTGTCACGTACCGCACAAGTGGACCGACAAGATCGCGCGCAAGATGCAGGCCTCCAAGGAGGTATGGGGCAAAATCTTCGGCACCATCGATACGCGTGAGAAATTTCTCGGCATGCGCCGAGAAATGGCCGAACGTGAATGGCGCCGCCTGAAGGCCAACGATTCGCTGGAATGCCGCAACTGCCACAACTACGAGTTCATGGACTTCACCCGCCAGAGCAAGCGCGCCGCGCAATTCCACTCCACAGCCCTGGGCAAAGGCGAAGCCACCTGTATCGATTGCCACAAGGGCATCGCTCACCGCCTGCCAGACATGCACGGTGTGCCCGGCTGGTAAGGCCGGAGCAGCGTTGATTAACAGCCAAACGCTGGCTATTGCTGACGAACCTGAGCCAAGAGAAGGCTCAGGTTCGTGCTCGCCCTTCGCGGCGCCGGTGCATATGCGCTGATTCACCCGCCCCTCCAGGATGAACAACCTTGTTGCACCTGAGTCGAACACCGGCTATCAATCGGATCTGTTCGATCTCAACTACAACAAGGAGTCCACCATGCGTTATCGCCTGTTCGGCGCACTGATGGCTGTCAGCGCCTTCGCTCAAGCCGAAATTCAGACTCAGGAAATACCTTACACCGCTGCCGACGGCACCAAGATGGTCGGCTATTACGCCTACGACGATGCCCTCGAAGGCCAGCGCCCTGGTGTTGTGGTCGTCCATGAATGGTGGGGGCTCAATGATTACGCTAAAAGCCGTGCCCGTGATCTTGCCGAGCTTGGCTATAGCGCGCTGGCAATAGACATGTATGGCGAGGGCAAGAACACAGAGCATCCCAAAGACGCGATGAGCTTCATGAAAGCCGCGCTGGCCGACGCCGATGCCGCCAAGGCCCGCTTCAATGCCGGCCTGGATCTCCTCAAACAGCAAGAGCAGACTGACAGCGCAAAACTCGCAGCCGTCGGCTACTGCTTCGGTGGCAAAGTTGTGCTGGACATGGCCCGCCAAGGCGTCCCGCTGGATGGCGTCGTCAGCTTTCACGGCGCCCTGGCCACCGAAACCCGAGCAGCTCCGGGCAGCGTCAAAGCGCGCGTGCTGGTCGAACACGGCAGCGCGGACAGCATGGTCAGCGCGGAAGACGTTGCCGACCTAAGCGCGGAGATGGTCAAGGCCGGAGCCGACTATCAACTCGTCAACCTGCCTGGCGCAAAGCACGGATTCACCAACCCCGGTGCCGACAAGTTTCAGGACAAGGGAGTCGACGTGGCTTACAACGAAGCGGCAGCCGAGCGCTCATGGAACGACATGAAGCGGTTCCTCGACGAAACCTTCGATGAAAGCCGGCCTTAAGGCCGGCTCGCAGCGGACATCGGGCCACTGTCTAGCCATTGCATTGCGCCATGTTCAGAACCTGCGTTAAGTCCAACCGACAGGCTAACCACCTCTGCCCCCTTCCCCTTCTCGGAGAGGGGCGGAGCGAAGCTGACAACCGACCTGCGCTGTTCGCGCGTGCCACGCTCGACATAGCCGGTAGGTCGCTTTACGACCTTGACCTGACGAAGCTTTCTATCAACCCGTTCGAACAGACGTCACGCCGATCCCCCGCGCTCCCGCCCAGCCGCTCGCGTGCTAGCATAACGGCCCACCGCAACTCCCCCTTTCTGATCGATCGCGAGTCATGGCCGAACACGATTTCCGCTACACCCTACTCAATCCCGGACACACCCTGACCGAATGCCGTGCCTTGGCACCGGGCCGCTACCAGGTCACGGGCAATGGCGGCAACGTACGCTCGGGCGATGTGCTGATCGTCATCCTCAAAGGCAGCCGGGATCTATCCCAGCGCCTGACCGTCGACAAGGTTCGCCACCTGATCAACCCGCCAGGCCAGTGGATGGCCGTGGCGAGCGGACCGGTATTCAAGGAACTGGCGATCATCAACTGGCAGGTCGATTGTGACGGCTGCGGCAAGCAGCTGGATTTCGAGTTCGCCGTAGACGCCGCCAAGGGAGACGCTGCACGCACCCCGGCGGCCGAAGCACGAATCGCCGAACTGGGCTGGACGAACGATGCCAACCGCCACCTCTGCCCAGCCTGTCAGAGGGCACAGGCATGAACAGAATCATGTCGGCCGGCCTGGTCCTCCTATCCGTAACGGGGTGTTCAGTAGAACCCTTGGCCCTGCAGAACGACGTCACCTACATTGCCGAGTGGATAGGCGACGAACCCGTTGTTGGCCGCAACCCGGTCTCGCTGACCTTCAGTGAAGACCGCGCCTACGGCAACGCCGGATGCAACCACTGGTTCGCCAACTACCGGCTCGAGGGCCAGAAGCTGCGCTTCAGCGAAATCGGCAGCACGCGAAGAATGTGCGCCGAGCACATCATGAAGCAGGAACAGCACTTCCTCGAATTGCTCGCGCAGATCGAACGCTGGGATGTTTCCAATATCGATCAACTGCGCTTCTGGCCGGAAGAAGGCGCACCGCTGCGGGTCTGGCCAGAGCAGAACTAGCTGAGCCAAAACTGCGCACGCCGGACCGGGAATGCACTTCGAGCAAGCCAAATCGCTTCGTAACAAAGGATGCTTGGAGCGCCGGTCCGCTAAAACAAGCGCGGCGCTCCAGCCCAAGCGCCTGCTAGGTGAAGCCTGGGATCGCGCGGAAGCCGCGCCGGGCTTGGGTCCCGAGCTGCCGGTTAGAGCTTCGAATCACGTCACCCTAAGCCACAAAAAACCGCCGCAGCCACACTTCAAATATTGGCACGGCCCATGCAATGTACTAGGTAACCCGGTTTTGGGGACCCTGGTACAGGCAGGCCAGGGATTCCCCTCTTTTATACTGAAGGCAAAAGGGCCGCTCACTGAGCGGCCCTTTTTTGTTATCGGTAGATTTCACGACGAAAGATCAGAGGTCGCGAACCGGTATAACCGCCAAAGCTGGCCGTCGCACTGGGGTTGGACGCACCCGTGCCAAGCCAGTCGAAGTAAAGCCAGCCCGGCGCATGCGGGGTCACCCGGATGGTGCCGGCGTTACCGGCGCCAGGGGCGCTCAAGGACAGCAACCTCAGCCCCTGTGATGCCGCCCCGACAGTGACACTCGTCTTGCTCGGGGTCAGGCTTCCGGTTGGATTGCCCAATGTCACGTCACTGAGCGCTGTGCAGCTCGCATCGGCCAGCGTGGTATCGGTGATGAAAGCAGTGCCGTGCCAGCGCTCCAAGTAGAGGGGCAGGCCCAGCGGGCTGACTTCCGGACCGGATGCACCTGTCAACCGATAGCGGCCGAGCACAACCGTTTCGCCTGCCATTGAAAACTCATGGTCGATAGGCGTATAGGTCGCGTTGCTCTTGGCGACGAAGATCCCATCCGCGTCGCCAAGCTGCGCGCGCGGCGTGAACACCGATAGGGTGGCGTCGAACGGGCTGTCATCGAGCCCCGGCGTGGCGGCTCGTAAGTAACGCAGCGCCAAGGTATCTGGGGCCTGTAAAGCCTTAGCACCATCGCCCGGTTGCCCGTCGTCGACAACTACATCCCCAGCCGTGCCGCTCGTTTCAAGCCTGGCCGTCACGCAGTTGGCCTTGTTGGCTTCAGATGAGCAATCAAGCGATACCGGCTGACCGCCCGCCGGCACGCGAGCATCCAACGCCATGCGGCCGGTATTGGAGAAGTAGATAGGTGCCCAGGTGTCTCCGAAACGCCAAAAGTCTTTATGGTCGTAGTTGGTTGTGACGGTGCCAGTGCGGCTCTTGCCAGTAATGGTGAGGCGTGGCCTGGTATCGATCCTTAGCGGTTGGGCTTGGTAGGTGATGCCGTTGCTGCAGGCGTTACCCAAGCTGCCACTTCCTGCAGCATCCAGGTAGGCGGGCGTGACGCGTCCAATGTAGGCCGAAGCCCCCCCCTCCACTGTTTCGTTGTCAAGATAGCCGCCTATCGGCGGTGTCACCTTCATGCGAAACACCCCGACCTCTGAAAACTTCACTTGCTGCACGACCTCGGCCCCGCCACTGCTATAACCAGGCGTGCTCGGCAAGTGGTCGTAAATTACCCGGCCATCGAGACTCGCGTTCGTGGATGACAGGCTCAGCGTGCCCGCCGCACCATCGGATGGCGCCACTAACTCGCTGCTGATTGCCAGATTGCCGTGCCGAAAGTTGGGCGTGGTCGGGTTGCCTACACACAGATCAGTGTCACCGTCCGATTCCCAGCCCACCGGACGGAAGCGCACGGGGAAGCCATCGCCAGCCGCGATAAACGCAGAGCAGCTCGCATCGCCAGCAGTGCATGTCGTCAAAGTAGCGTCATTCCAAGCTTCCGGCTTCACGCAAAAACCAACCGGCTTGACTACAAAGCCATCGGTGTCGCTGCCGCTCATGACTAGATCCACATCGTTGTTGGCCTTGCTCCCTATGTACCGGATATTGAGCTGAATCTTCCCGGCATCGTTGTAACGCACTTTTATCGGCGCCTGCGCGTCGTCATCGAACTTCAGCCGCATTGCTGTGGGGGCGCTCGCATTCGGAGACACCGCGGTGCCGTTGACTTCAAGAGAGCGGCCAGCCCCGGTACTCGGCTCGATATAGGTAGACCACATCGCTACATCGCGCTCGACGCCCTGGAATGCCGGCACGCAGCGTTGCGTAGTCGGGTCCTTGCGTACGGCGTTGATCATCACGTCGTCCGACGGTTTGTTCGACAGCTGCGTCGGAATGTTGAAATCGAAACCAGAATCCGCAAACTCTACCGCGCAATTGGGGCCAAGGATGCCGGCGCCGATCTTGCACCTGGTCTCGGACAGGGGTTTGGCGGCTGGCGTCGAGGCGCCCATCCCAAGCGTCACGGTGCCGCTGGTCGTTCGCACAAGCGAAAAATTTCCGGTGCCGCCCGTGAATGTCTGGGTATCGCTGCTGACCACCCCATCCTTGGCGGTGTGAAGCGTGGCCGTGGCGGTCACCGTCTCGGTGTACAAGGAACAGGCAGAGTCCAGGCAGGCCTTAACCGTGACCGGCATTGGTGAACAAGTCAGTCCAGCCTGCGGCGCGAAAATTTCAAAGTGATCAATTTGCGCGCCAACTGGATTCATCTTGTCAGCGCAGACCTGGAGATCGTCCAGCTCGTGGATATTGACGTTGCCGCCCGTGGAGCCGGTAAAGCTAAGCATGAAGTCGTTTGGCACGCTGCCCTGACTACCACCGGTGCGCACATCGTAAGACGGGATCAACGTCGTGTAGCGGGTGCCGAAGCCGCTGGTGTCACGCTCCACCTTCACCAGGGTCTTGCCAGGAGTGCGTGAGTCAACGGTGACGCGATACAGGTGACCCGGGCTTGCTGTTCTGGTGGCTGAGCCGTTGTCGATGCCGGGCGACAGGGTTCCGGTCCCGGTCAGGTAGGCGTAACCGCTATTACTCGACCCTCGAATGGCCACCGCGTCGCTGCGCGTGCCAACCCCTCCTACACGCCCTTCGGTGGGGTTTGAATAGTTGCCGAACTCATCGAGGCCAATCCCCAGCCAACCGCCCGCGAAGCCAGGAATGCCGGTCTTTTGCGCGTACCCCAGCGAACCGCCGAATGCGCCAGGTTGCGGTGTCACGTTCGCGTCCGACAGGATCAATGCCATGCCGTCCGCACCACGGTTGCTCTGGTTGGAGTATCCGTAGTACTTGAATGTCACGGTGATCAGGTTGTTGGCGGCAGGAAATATTCGTTGCACCGTGGCGGCGGTTGACGCATTACCGGTGTCGTCCGTGATCCGCAAGCGGCCATTTACAATCTTAGGCGCGCCAAAGGTCCCGCTGCGTGACGTAACGGCCCAGTCGTTACCGAGGCTGGCGCGAGCGAACGAGTCTGCCGAGGGTGTCAAACAGCTCGGCGTGATCACGCCGTCGCAAAGGTTGGCCGGGGTGGTGCCGGTTGGAGTACATATCCCATAGACATGGCTGTTTCCGATCCCGGTAATGGTGGTATTGCTCCAGGTTGCGGCAGAAACGTCGCCGTAAACGAAGCTGTCATTAAGCCGAACCTGATTGGTTGTCTTGAGGTTGCCGGTCACGGTTGTCTGGTTCACGACGATGTTGCTGCTGCTAGCCGTCACATCGCCCATCACACGGGTGCTATTCAGGGTGATCTGGCAGCAGTTGCTGCTGATGGAGCCTGTAACGGATCCACTCGTAACCGTCACGGCACCCGAGGTAGCAGCCAAAGCGCCACTGAACACCGTAGCATTGCCGACTATCGATTGGCCCGTAACGCTGCCACCGACTCTTCCGCTATCAACATAGATCGAGCCGTAGCGGTTACTCACACTCCCCGTGATCGCAGTGCCGTTAGTAGCCGTAACGTCACCGCCGCCCACCAAGTTGGCCTCGAGCGTACTCGCCGATAGCACGCTGATTCCGGCTACGGTCACGTTGTTCCCGAAGGTGCTGCCGCCTGCTGTCAGGTTGCTGCTTATCTCCGTAGGCCCGGCCACCGAGGTGTCGGTCAGGTTGGTAATACCGCTGCTGGTCAATGAGCCGGTTATGCTGCTTTGGACAAGGGTTACAGCACCGCTGCCGGATGTTACCGACCCGTTGACGGTTGTGCTGGCAAGCGAAATGGCGCCGCTGGTGGACGTGACGTTTCCATAGATAGTGTTCGTTCCGGTAGCGCTCAGCGGGCTATAGCCGGACTCCAGCGAGATCGTCCTGTCCGACGAACCGACCAGATTGCTCCGCAGGACAACGCCACTGTTGGCGATGACCGTGATATCCCTGAGTAGAATCGCATTCAAACTCAGTGTGTCACCCGGTGCGAGCGATACGCTGCCAGAGCAGGTGAAAGTGCCGTTGCTGTACCCCCAATCCCCGGTGCAGGGCGTGTTGGTCGTATAGCCACTGAACACTCCCCAGTAGAAGGAATAGTCCACTGCCCACGCCCAGCCGGGTAGTACGCAAACTGCACACAGTAAGCCTCGTATGGCCGACACCCACCTACTCCTCACTTGTTTCAATCCTTGCGTGCAAGCGTCGATAGGCATAATCCGGGCGATCTGCCGGTGCCACTGCGTTCTGCGCCGTGACATCGATGCTGAACATCGTCACGGTTTTGCCGTTTTCTCGGGCCGGATAGGCCGTCGATACACAGCGGACCAACACACCGGAAAACTCTCCCAACATGCCATCCAGTGTCAGACTCGTGTCGCTCGTGCAGACGCCTCCTTTAACAGCGCGCCGAATGCCCCACTCCAGCCCGGCGCGCGCCGCCTGGTAGGCGCGTGCCTGCTGCAGAGACAGGCTCAGCGACCCGCTGGATGTGGTCGACAGGCGCGCCATGGCGATCACGACCAGCGCAACGACGATCATCACGAACATGGCGGCCACCAGTGAAAATCCTTGCTCACGGCGCATTGTCGACTTTCACCTGTTGCTGAAGCGTTATGGATTCGCCGTCACGTGCTAGCGTCAGGCTCAGCGTGACCAAGCCCGGACGCTGCGGCGTGCCTGGCTGGTAGCCGATCCGGCAGTCGGTCACATAGGGCGCGACTCGGGCCGCATCCGCCGGCATCGTGTTGGGCGCTGCGGCGGTCATGGTCCTGCGGACATAGCGCACCAGCTGCCCGCCCTCGGGAGCCGGGTCGCAGCGGTAGCCAATCACTTGGTCAGCCAGATAGAACCGACGCTGGGGCGAGGGATAAGCGAAGGTAAACCCCGCGCTCGCGGCTCCCCCCAAACTGATCTGCGTCTCCCGATTGGTGGTATCTGGCGCGGCACTGAAGGTGGTGCCAGTCGGGGTGATCACGCCTGGATTGGCATAAGCCCAGACATTGGCGCCCGCAGTCGGGTTACCACCGCTGTTGGCACCGAGGTTGTACACGACCAGCCAGCGAGCGCCGGTAACGTCGAGATTCTGGTCCAGTGCTTGAAAGCCATCACAGCGGCCGTTGGCCGTCTCGCAACCACTTTGGTCGGCAGAAAAGCGCAGGCCTTCGCTACCGGCTCGATTGGATATGTAACGCCCGGCGTTGAGGACATTGAGCGTTTCCAGCGTGCGGCCATCGACTGACTGACGCACCGAGTTCGGCACCGCCAGACGGATATCACGTGCCATGCGGTTAAGAGCCAGTGACGCCAGCTCCACCAGCTCGCCGCGCCGGCTCTGGTCGACGAACGCATCCAGTGGTCGCCTGAGCACCGCAGTGATCATCACCAGAACCACGGCGCTAAGCGCAATGACGATTATTAGCTCGACGAGGGTGAATCCGCGCGGCGCTTTCATGGGCAACGATCCACACCGCTAGTGTCGATTTCGCCATAGCACGTACGCATCCCGGCCAATGCCAAGGACTGGCCGGACGGGTCGGTAACGGCCACCTCGACGCGCCGAGCCGGCACGCCGTTCCAAGCGGCCAAGCTGACCACCGTGACGCGCACCCGATACCCAGATAAACCCGCGATGGCCTCGCCCGCCGCATCGCGAACGCCTTGGTCATCCAGGCCGGCGTAATCGCAGACGTCGTCGAACCGCGCCCGGGCCAGACCGGGGGTATTCACGCAGTCGCTGCTGAAGGAGCTTGGGTCCAAGTAGGGCTGCGCGAGGATTTCTTCCAGGTAGCCTTCGGCGATCGTCAGGCTTTGCTGGCGCAGCATGGGGTCGGCGGAGCGGCCGGCGATCGAGGCCATTGCTGAATAAAGTGCCGCAGCGGCGATGCCGATGATCACGATGCTGATCACCAGTTCAACAAGTGTCACGCCCTGCTGACGCTTCATTGCACCAGCCCGGTTTCGGCGGTCACACTGAAGGTGAACGCGCCGATGGTGGCGCTCGCTGCGCTGGACGGACGGCCCAGCGAGTCGAACGTCACGGGAAAATTGGTCGCCAACACCGAAACGCCTGCTGGCACCTCGGTGTTAGCAAAAGGGAGCTGTCCATCCGGCCCCTGCACATCGGCGCTGTACGCACCAGACGTGCAGCTAGCGGCGCGGCGCAGATGGTAGCCGCCAGCATCCAGGCTGACCTGGATCCGGCAGCCGCTGGCCAAGGCCAGCTTCTGCGCGTAACGCACGGCCGAGACCGTTTCCTCGAAAAACAGGCGCTCGTCGAACACCTTTCTATCAAAAAACCGCGGCCCCACCACGGCGGCGAGAATGCCCATGATCATGATGACCATGACCAGCTCGACGAGAGTGAAGCCGCGTTGTTTGTTCATTGAAACTCTGGTTTAAGCAAAAGCGGTGACGGTAGTCGAGCTAGTGAATCCCCGGCTATTCGAACCGGCGGATCGCACTTCATGATTGTGCCTAAACCGTCTATATGCATCACAAGCTCAGGCGGATAGGCCGCCGAGCATGAGTTGCGCTACGAGTTCAAGCAAAAATTGTTACTTGCAGTTGGCGACTGTAAGCCCTTCTGCATTATATGTGGGCGCGGCTTGGACACCGTCTGTCCCTGCCGCAGCTATGGTGTATGTGAACTTGCAAGCGGCTTTGCCCTTAGCCGCAACTTCGAACGTACCTGCACCGCTGGTACCAGTTGCGTCGGTGATACTGAAGTCTTGTTCGCTAAGTTGAGCCGCCGCGCCAATACCTGTTTTGGTAGCCGTTGGATAAGTCCCGATCATAGTGATCTCTATACCTTCCAGCTTGATCTTGCTGTCGGCAGGGGCTTTTAAAAGGGCTTGAGCATGGGCGATACCTGAAGCCGACTTCACTGAGCCTAGAGCACCCTTCATAGTCGCCACTTGGGCATCAGTGCCAAAGTCCGCAAACCTAGGCAACGCAAACGCAGCCAAAATCCCCAGAATGACAATCACCATAATCAGCTCGATCATGGTGAAACCGCCTTGTTGCTTCTTCATGGTGTTGCTCCTGTTGTGTATCAGTTGAAGGTGACGAACACTTCGCCGGTATTGGCGTTGTACTCGATGACATCGTCAGTCCCATCGAGTGTGTAGCTGTACATGCAGCGGGTGCCGTTAGCCGTCGCGGTGAATGCCGCCTGCTCGCCCGTGACCGAGGGGGCTGACGCCTGGAGCAGGTTGCCCCAGAGGCGCCGGCACTCATCGGCTGTCATGGTGGTTGTGATACCTGGCGTTCCGCTGCGCTCGGTGCCGATAGGCCAGCCCGCCGCGTTGACATCCAGTGTCCCGTTGCCATAACCGGCCACGTTGATCTGGCAGTTGCCCGCCACACAGACGTTTGTGCCGCCGTTACGATTGAGCTCGTACTGGCCGCGGATCAGCGACACCGCCGAAGCGAAGGCCCCGCCCGCGCTACGAACCGTGGCGCGGTGAGCATCCTTTGCGGAGTCGATGAAATGCGGCAGTGCGACCGCCGCAAGAATGCCGAGTATCGCGATCACCACGACCAGCTCGATCATGGTGAAACCCGATTTTGGTTTGGTGCCCATCGACCGTTGATTTCCCGTCATGTCTTCTCCTCGTCCAGTCCCTAAGCGTTCGCCGTGTTTCCGTGCCTTTTGCGGGGACGGGCGGCTGTCGAGTCCTCCCATCACCCTCTCCCCTGCGCCGCACTACCCAGCTCCCACATCGGTAGGAACACACCGAGCGCCAGCACCAACACCATCACGCCCATGCAGACGATCAGGATCGGCTCGATGGCGTCGGCCAGTTGCTTGAGGTCGTAGTCGACTTCCTGCTCGTAAAAATCGGCCACTTCGATAAAGAGGTCGTCCAGCGCGCCGGTTTCTTCACCCACGGCCATCATCTGCAAAACCAGCGGCGTGAACAGGCCGGAGTTGTGGGCCGAGCGGGTCAGCGCTTCGCCGCGCTCGACGCTTTCACGGATACCGAGAATCGCCTGGCCGATATGCTGGTTACCGACGCTGGCGCTGTTGATCGAGAGGGTCTGCAACAGCGGCACGCCGGCGCGGTACATCATCGCGAAGGTGCGAGTGAAGCGCGCGAGGGCGATACGCTCGAAGATGCCGCCGACGATGGGCAGGCGCAGCTTGATGCGGTCCCAGTGCAATCGGCCGGCGTCGGTCTCGATCCATTTGAAGAAGGCGTAAAGCCCACCGACGATGCCGAGCAGCAGTAGCCACCACCAGTCGCGCATGAAGTTCGAGGTGCCGATCAACACGCGTGTCGCCCAGGGCAGCTGGGCATGGAACTGGGCAAATACCTTGGCAAAAGCGGGGATCACCAGCAGGTTGATCACCGCCAGCGCCACGCCCATGGCGACGATGACAAAGATGGGGTAACGGGTCGCTTGCTTGATGCGCTTGCGAGTTTCACGCTCAAGCTCCAGATAGGCCGATAACTGCTTGAACGCCTGGTCGAGCTGCCCGGTGTTCTCACCGACACTGACCATGCTGACGAACAGGTTGTTGAACACCTTTGGGTGGGCGTTCAGGGCCACGGCCATGGATTGACCGCTCTCCAGACTGGCACGCACGTCCTGCAGGATCTGCCGGAAAAACAGGTTTCGGTTCGATTCCGCCAGGCCGCCAATGGCGCGGATGATCGGCACGCCCGCCTTGCTCAGGCTGTACATCTGGCGGCTGAAGATGATCAGCTCGTCCAGATCGACACGCTTGCGCCGCAGTTTTTCACGCAGCATGGCCAGCGCATCGCCGTTGCCGGACTGGACGTGGCCGGCCACGATAGTCAGGGGCGTGATCTGCCGTGACAGCAACTCGCCAGCAACGGAGTCGGTGCTGGTTCCCTCAAGTTCGCCGCTGACCTTTACGCCCTGGGCGTTGCGGCCGGTGTAGCGGAAGGCAGGCATTAGATCTGCCCTCCAAGTCTTGCGAGCAGCACACCGCTCCGGGTGGACCGCCCGCCCCGATATGCATGCACACTGACGCATTCACCAGCCTGAGAAGACGAGCACAACGCATGCCGGCAAGCAGCGACGCGATCCACCGCCCCGCACCCATGGATCGCCAGCAAGCTGGCTCCTACGAGTGGCGCGTGCATGATGGTCGGTTCGCCTATGCCTTGCATACGTCCGTAGGAGCGAGCTTGCTCGCGAAAGCGGTGGTCCGCCGAGCATCCTGGCTTCGCCAGCAAGCTGGCTCCTACAGGAGCGGTGCGGCGTGGCGCGGGCACGGCGATCACGCCGCCACCTCGTCATCCGCCAGGGTTGCGCACACCTTGAGCACTTCATCGACGCTGGTGACACCGGCGATGGCGTAGTCCAAAGCGCATTCGGCCAGCGGCCGGTAGTGCGGCTGCCGACGTGCCGCTTCGGCAAACCCTTGTGGATCACCACGGCGCAGCGCGGCGATCATCGGCTCATCCAGTTCGAGCAGCTCGTAGACGCCGATCCGGCCGTTGTAACCGGTGTTGTGGCACTGGTGGCAACCGCTGCCACGACGGAAACGCTTGTTGGCCAGTGAACCGCCGTGCAGCGTCTCCAACCAGATCAGCTGTCGCGGATCGGGCTGGTGATCTTCCTGGCAGTTCTCGCAGACGCGACGGATAAGGCGCTGGGCCAGTACCGCGTTGAGCGCCGTGGCGACAAGAAACGGCTCGACGCCCATGTCGATCAGGCGCATGGCAGAGGTCAGGGCATCGTTGGTGTGCAGCGTGGACAGCACCAGGTGGCCGGTGAGCGCAGCGCGCAGACCGATCTCGGCCGTTTCCTGATCACGAATCTCGCCGACCAGCACGATGTCCGGGTCCTGACGCAGCGCGGCGCGCAACACGCGGGCAAAGGTCAATTCGATCTTGGCGTTGACCTGTACCTGATTGATCCGCGGCAGCCGGTATTCCACCGGGTCTTCCACGGTGATGATTTTCTTCTCGGGGCTGTTCAGCTCGGAAAGGCCGGCGTATAGCGTTGTGGTCTTACCCGAACCGGTCGGACCGGTGACCAGCACCATTCCATGGGGGCGCTGCAAGAGCCGGCGGAAGCGTTCGAGCATCGCGCTCGGCATGCCGGTGCCGTCGAGCTGGAACATAGCGCCGCTCTGATCAAGCAGACGCATCACCACCGATTCGCCGAACTGCACCGGCATGGTGGAAACCCGCACGTCGAGGTTGCGATTCTTCACGCGGATATTGAAACGACCGTCCTGTGGCAGGCGCTTCTCGGAAATGTCGAGACCCGACATGATCTTCAAGCGCATCACCAGCGCCGATGCCACCCGATGTTCCTTCATCACCTGCTCGTTGAGCACGCCGTCGATACGCTGGCGGATACGCACCACGCCCTCATCGGGCTCGATGTGGATGTCCGAGGCCTTCATCTGCACAGCGTCTTCGAAAAGGGTTTGCAGCAGGCGCACAACCGGGGCATCGCTGTTGCTTTCGGCACCCAGACGCGAGAGGTCGAAGTCGCTCTCCTGCAGTTCGCCCTCAAGCTCGCCCGCCAGCGAGGCGATCTCGCTGGTGCGCCGGTACAGCTGATCAAGTGCGCCGAGCAGCTCGCTTTCGCGCACCACGGCGGGAAACACGCGCTTGCCCAATAAGCGCTCCATCTCGTCCTGAGCGAAAAGATCGAGCGGATCGGTCATCCCGACCAGCAGCCCCTCACCCTGGCGCGACAGCACAATGACGCGAAAGCGACGCGCGACCGCTTCGGGGAGGCTCTGGGTCAGTTGATTGTCGAACTTGTAGTGTTTGAGTTCGACGAAGGGAATATTCAGCTGATCGGAAAGCGCCCTGAGCAGACGGCCCTCATCGATGAAACCAAGGTCCAACACTGTCCGGCCGAGCTTCGAGCCGGTGCGTTTCTGATCCTGCAGGGCGAGCTGCAACTGGGCGTCACTGATCAGCCCAGCCTGGACCAGGAGGTCACCAAGACGGATCTTGCGCTGGCGAATATCCTGAGTCATTGCGTTCCTCCCAGGGAACCGGCGCGTTCGGCGGCGAACTGACGCGCGCTTTCATCCAGGCCTTGCCCGAGCAGGGCCTGGCGATAATGCCCGCCGGCCTGCGCCGGCTGGTCGAGTTGTTCCAGTGCGATAGCCAAGCCGAGCTGCCATGCGCCCTGCCCTGGCTGGATAGCGACCAATTGACGGTAACTCGCAGCGCTTGCGGACCAATCACCAACCTGTTGGTACAGCGCAGCCAGCAATGCGTGATAGCTCGCGTTGCGCTGAAGTGGTGGCGCGTTCTGCTGCAACGTCGCGATGGCTGCTGCTTGATCGCCGCGCTGTAACTGTCCCCGGGCGAGCAGCTCGCGCAGCTCCGCATCGAACGGGCGCGCCTGCAGCTGTGCCGGCAACCATTTCAGCAATGCGGTGGCGTCACCGGCGCTGAGGTAAGCACGGGCGAGCCAGCGGCTGATTTCCGGGCTGTCCGGTTGTGCCTGATGTAGTGACTGCAGTTGCTGGATAGCGGATAGATGATCACCCCGACTCAAGGCATCGCGGGCTTGGGCAAGTGCATCGGGCTGATGCGCGCCAATGGTGAGATTGCCGGGCGCCGTTGAGGCAATCGCCTCGGCGGCAGCCTCGGCGCGAGGCACCGCCTTCTCGGGTGCCGGTTTGGCTCGGGCCGGCTCACTGACAGGCTCCGCCGGCTCGACTTCACGTGTCACCCATTCCGGCAGTTGCGTTTCGTCCATATCCGCCGACTCGGCGAGCAGCATCGGTACGGATCCCTCATCCGCTTCAGCCGCGCGGCCAAGCGACACCTCCAGCCAGAGTTGCGAGCGATCACCAATCGACTCGAGCCGATCAGTCACATTCAACCGATCGCCGAAACCGATGATCAGCACATTGACATCGTCGCCGCTAGCTTCGACGCGCCAGGACAGGGTCTGGCCATCTTTTTCGATGCGCCCACTCCGGGCCTGGCCGGGGTACAGGACACCTTGCAGCTGGAGGCTGACTGAGCCAGTCGTATCGACGCGCTGATAACTGACGGATCGATCTAGCAGCAGTTGCAGGACGAAGCGCTGTCCGTCGTTCTGTGGCAACACGTCCAGCAGGCGCGTCATGGCGACAGCTTCTGGAAGCGGCGCAACCTCATCGACCGATGGCAAGACGACAGGCGGCGGGACAACCTTGGGTTCAGCCGGCCGCAACTGCTCGGAGAGCAGGAACAGTCCAACGGCCACCATCACGATTGCCGCTACCAGCAACAATCCGCGACGTAGCTGCCGGTGGCGTTCACGCCGTTTCGCACCGGTTTCGTCGACGGCATGAATGCTGCCCAGCTGCTCGCGTTCGGCTGGCGCGGCGCGGCGCGCCTCCAGATCACGCAACATGTCGTTGACCAGGCTCACGGCAGCACCTCGGTGAGTTGCGTCAGCCATGGCCAGGCACCGGCAATCAGTGCCAGCGACAGACAGCCAGCCGCCACTTTCCAACCGAGAAAACGTGAAGCGCTCTGCCAGAACGGTTTGGCGCCCTCGGTATCGTCCAGCGCCCGTCGGACATGACGGGCCAGGACCTGACGAGAGCCCTCACCGAACGCCACCATCAGACACTTGTTCGCCAGGATGTTGAATAAACGGGGGATTCCGCCACTGCCCCGCACCAGCAAACGTACCGCCCTGGCCTGAAACAGCGGCTCGCCGCGATAGCCGGCCACGGCCAGGCGTTCCTGCAGGTAGCGCGTGGCATCGCTAACATCCAGCGGCCGCAGGCTAAAAGAAAAAGTGATGCGCTGACGCAACTGGCGGAAGTCGTCGCGGGCCAGTGTCGTATCCAATTCCGGCTGGCCGAACAAGACCACCTGCAGCAGCTTGCTGTGCTCGGTCTCGAGGTTGGTCAGCAGACGCAAGGCTTCCAGCGTCGCCATCGGCAGTGCCTGGGCCTCATCGATCAGCAGGACGGTGCTTTTGCCCTGCGCAGCCAGCTCGATCAAGCGTGCGTGCAGTGCGGTCAGCAGGCCGTGATTGTCCAGCTCCGCAACCTCGGCAATATGCAGTTCGTGCGCCAGCGCCTGGCGTAATGTCATTGGCGTCAGCGTCGGATTCGGCAACCAGGCGACCTGATAGCGGTCGCCGTCGAGTTCATTGAGCAGCGCGCGACAGAGCAGCGTCTTGCCCGTGCCCACTTCACCGGTGATTTTGATGAAGCCCTCGCCCTCGCTCAGCGCCACGCGCAGCAGGTTGAGGCAAGCCTGATAAGGCGCCAGCTGGACCATGAAGCCGGTGTTCGGTGTAAGCGCGAACGGCTTCTCGCGCAGCCCGAAGAATGCTTCGTACATGCCGGTTTTACCTGGTCGTCCGGAAGGATTCGGCGGATTTGCGCAGGTCATCCAGCCAGACCTGATCGTCCACCACCTGCGGCCGCATGAGGATCACCAGTTCACTCTGCAGCAGGGCTTTACGCTGCTGTTGAAACAGCGTGCCCACCACTGGCAGCTTCGATGCCCAGGGAACGTTCGCATCAGCATTGGTGTTGCGGTTTTCCAGCAGACCACCAATCACCACCACCTGGCCGCTGCGGGCACGCACGATGGAATCGGACTGGCGGGTAGTCGAAAGCGCCAGGGGCAGATTGAAGACATTGTCCGAGCCGCCCAACTGGATGCTCTTGTTCTGGTCCTCGACGCGACTCACCGTCGGCCGCACGTGCATGGTGACCTGGCCGTTCTCGTCGATTTGCGGCGTAACGTCCAGCGAGATGCCCGAGAAAAACGGCGTGAGTGTGATGTCCAGATCCGGCGCGGTGGTCCCGCCGACCAGCGACGTGGTAGTGGTCGAGACATCAGTGACGAAGAACTCGTCGGTACCGACCTTTATCACCGCCTTCTGGTTGTTGAGCGTCGAGATACGCGGGCTGGACAGTACCCGCACCTCGCCCTGGGTTTCCAACAGCTGCAACACGCCCGAGAAATCACCGACCTGCACCACGGCATTGAACACGCCGCCCACGTTGTTAGGGCCGCTCAGGGGCTCGCCCTGCACCCCAAGCCTGATTTCGGCATTGCCCATACTGGCCAGCTGCGCCCAGTTGATACCGGACTGGAAGCCTTCGGACAGGCTTACTTCGAGGATCTTGGTTTCGAGGATGACTTGGCGCTGCAGGTTGCGCTGCGCCTGAACCAGAAAACGCTCTACCGTTTGCTGATCCGAGGTGGACGCACGCACCACAACCAAACCGGTTTGAGGGTTGACCACCACGTGGTTGCCCTCCTCCCCGCCGATGATCATCTCGATCACCGCGCGCACATCACTCCAGAAATCCACGTCGCTGGTGGTCAGCAGCTGGCTGGCATTTACCGTTGAGGAGGTGCTGCTGGTTGTGGTGCCGGCAGCCCCGACACCGGTGTCTTCGCTGCTGGTGACCTGACCGGAGCTGACGCGCGTGTCGGTCATACCCTGACGTTGCACATTGAGGTAGTCGAGGTCGTAGGTACGGGTGATCGCCTCGTTTGGCTGGATCTGATAGCCATAGGCGGTGCGGCGGTAATCGTAGCCGTAGCTGTCGCGCACAGCGGCCAACGTCTCCTCCAGCGTGACGTTGCGCAGGCTGAAGGTCACGTTACCGGTCACGCCAGGGTGCACAAGGATGTTTTCCCCCGCGCTTTCCATAAGGCTCAGGAAAAATTCGCGGGCCGGCATATCACTGACGGCCACATCGAAACGAGGCCCCGTTACCAGGCGGCTTTCGGCCGCCAGAGGCGGAATCAGACTGGCCTGCACAGATACAGGCGGCTAGACCTTCTGCTGGCTCTGCTTCAGGCTCTCCTCGAACAGTCGATTGCTCTGCTCGTAGAGGCGTTTGTCACCGTCTTCAAAGGTCTGGCAGGCAGAAAGCAGGCAGAACAGGCTCAACACGCCGAAGCGAGACAACTGGGTCGGCATCATGGCTGGGTACGGCTCGTTTGAATGATAGGGGCGCTAAGGCGCAGCTCTTCGTGCTGTCCATGACGATCTACGACGACGGAATGCCGGCGAATCGCGACAACCTGGGCATCGCCGAAACGGTCACCTACCCGGAGGGTGTGCCCGTTGATGACGGCTCTGGCGCGTCCAGGCACACGGACGATGGCCTGCAGTTGCAGACTTTCGGTGGTTTCTTGTTGCGTATCACTAATGCTCCGTCCGGCCGGCGGCTGGGTGGGGTCCAGGGCGAAGGCAGGCGCGGCAATGGCTAGCGCGGCAAGCCCGAACGTGAAAACTGCAGGCTTAAACACCGACCCACCCCGCATCGCGGCTCAATGTATGCAGGTCAAGAATGACGCGCGCCCGGCTGGCGCCGCCCTCACCCACTTCGTAATTCAGGCCGTCCCAATGCAAGCGCCAGCCACTGGCCTGGATCGCGTTGAGATAGGCCAATAAGTCGAAATAACCGCCTTCGAGGGTCAGGCGCAGGCCGTGGCGGTAGAACACTACCGGCGGCGCCTTCTGCTCCTGGGTATCAGAGACGGCGGCGACAGGCACAGCCAGCGGCGCACTCGAACTCTCAAGGGCAACGAGCTTGAGCGTGGGCTGGTTGCGTAACAGGTCCTGTAGCAGCCCTTTCATCCGCGTTGGAGATACAAGCGTGCTGGTTTCCGCGTCGATGCGCTGCAACAGGCTGTCGCGACTGTTCTGGGCTGCCTCCAGCGCCTGCCGGTAGCTCAGGTTCGGATCGGCCGCGAGTTTGGCCTGGATTTCCAGCAGGCTGTTCTCCGCACTAACGAGGCGGGCATTTGCGTCCAGCTGCCGCTTGGTTTCAGCCGCAAGGCGCAGCCCCAAAGGTTCAGCGACCAACAGCACGTAAAACATGATCAGCAAGGCCAGCCCGACGCCATAGGTCAGCCACTGTTCACGCGGCGCTAGCGCCCGCCAATGCTGGATGAGCTTATTCATCGTCCTGCTCCCCTCCAGCCTGGGAGGACAACCGGAACCGCAGCAAATCCTGATCGTCGCGCTGAAGATCGAACCTGGCAAAATCGCGCCCGCTGAACGCAGTACTCTGGCCCAGGCTCTGTAGATAAAGCGGTAGGAGTTCCTGATCCTGCGTCAGGCCCTGCAGCGCCATCTCGTTACCACCCGCTTGCAACCTGATGTTTGTCAACCAGAGCCCTTGCGGCGGATGACGGTCGGCCAAGCCCTGCAGCAACATCGCAAAACCACTGCTGCGCTGCGTATCGAGCGTTTTGAGGTAGTCCGCCAATCGTTGCAGTTTGCGGTTCTCGGCTTCGCGCTCGGCCAATTGCAGCGGAAGCGTCGGGTCAAGTGTCGGCTCAGTGTAATTAGCTCGCACTTGAGCAAGCCCGGCCTCCGCCTGCGTGGCCTGTCGTTCGGCGAGCATGGCAACTTGGCCGGCCGCATGCAGCTGCCAGCCTTGCCAAGCAGCATGGATTCCCAGCAGCGCTATCACGATCACCAGACCAAGTTGCATCTGCCTTGACCGTGGCCCACCGCCTTGGCGACGTTCGCGTTGATAGAGGTTGATGTTCTGCATCAGCCGGCTTCCTGACGCAGGGCAGCGCCAACGGCGCCAATGCAGAACGCCTGGCTCGACTCGGAGAGATCGCTTGCAACCTGCTCTGGGAACAGCTCGCGTAGATTCAACCGTTGCAGATTGACCGCCAGGCCCGAGGCGAGCGCTTGATGGGTGCGCTCACCATCCTGCTTCATTGGCAGCAGCAACAACCTGCTGATGTAGCCTTTGCCCAGCTGGCTTTCGAAGTAGTCGAGCGAACGCTGGATCTCCAACGTCGTGCTGGAGAGGTCCAGTCCGGCACCGGCCAGACCGTGCTCGATACGGCGCGCCATATAGAGATCAGCGCCGTTCTGCACGCTGATCAGGCCCTCACTGGTTCGCAGGCGCAGCAGCGCGATATTGACTCCATCGGCACCGGCCAGCAGCCCGAGATTACGAAACGCCATTTCGGTGATGTCGATGCTCGCCAGCGTCAGATCGGCCTGCTGCACCAGTGAGCGAAGCTCGTTCATACGAGACTTTCCAAGCACCACGCTGTAGACCATCCGCGTTCGCCCGCGGTAGGCATCTTCGGGAAGACTGAAGCAATCGATGACGACGTCTTCCAGCGGCTCGCTGAATAGATCCTTAACGCGCCAGCGCATGGCATCGCGCAGCTCGTCGGCCGGAACATCCGGCGCTTCAAGCAGGAACATCTGATAGGCAGAGGGGTGCAAAAGCACATTGACCGGCATACCCTGCAGGCCGTGATCAGCGACGGCTCGCTTGAGCAATTCGCCTTGCGCTTCTGGCTGCGCCTCGATGTATTCGCAACGTCGTAACAACGGCGCGCCGCCATCGGCTCGCTGGATCTGCGCTAGTGCGATGCCCTGAGGACCGAACTCGAGACCCAGCAGGCCTGCTGCAGCGGCTTTACGACGCTTGAAAAATAGCCCCATCAGAGAAGGCACTCCCGCCACTTGCGCGACAAATTGTAGAAACGACTCGGACAAGCCACGGCCAAACTGATATCAGATTGCCATCTAGATAAGGGAAGCCTAACAAAATGCTTCGGCCAGTCCAATTCCTGTAGCCGCAACCAGCCAACAACGACGCGCGCTGAATACCTTCACGCTATCGGCAGCCGCGCTTAAACAGCCAAGCCGCCCGTCGTCATAACCTCGATCGGAGCCGCGTCGGAAAAGTGGCGATTGCAGAGCGCCGCGATGCCTTCAGCAACTGGCATACCAACAGCGAGACGGATTACCGTCGAATGGACCTTGAGCGATGAGTGGTTGTGCTAGAACAATCGCAGCTGTTCGAAGCCGCTGCGCAGGTCGATCAGGCGAACCCCGACGCCAATCAGCCGCACGGGGCGTTTGCCGCGGGCAAAAGCGCCCGCCAGGAGGTCGGCGTAGTCTTCCAGCTGCAACCCGGCCCCGGCCTGCTCAAGGGTTGTTTGGGTGAAGTCGTGGAACTTGAGCTTCACGAAGGGTTTGCCGGGGCGATAACCACCGCTGTCCAGGCGCGCCATCCTTCCAGCCAGCTCATCGAGGAGTTCTGGTAAACGAGCAAGACAGGCCGCAAGGTCGGGCAAGTCCTGATCATAGGTGTTCTCGACGCTAACCGACTGGCGACGGCTCTCGACCTGCACCGTCCGCTCATCCACACCGTGCGCCAAACCCCACAGGCGCTCGCCAAACGATCCGAACTCGCGAACCAGCTCCAGACGCTTCCAACTGCGCAAATCCGCGCAAGTCTGGATGCCCATTCGCTTCAGCTTTTCGGCAGTCACCCGGCCGACGCCGTGAAGCTTAGTTACCGGCAGCGTCTGCACGAACTCGTCAACCTGATCAGGCGTGATCACGAACAGGCCGTCCGGCTTGTTCCAATCGCTGGCGATCTTCGCCAGAAACTTGTTAGGCGCAACACCAGCCGAGACCGTGATGCGCAGCTGTTGCCAGACACGACGACGGATATCCTGGGCGATCCGGGTCGCGCTTCCAGAGAAATGCTCACAGCCGCTGACGTCGAGATACGCCTCGTCGAGCGACAGCGGCTCGATGAGGTCGGTGTAGGTGCGAAAAATCCCGTGGATCTCTCGAGAGGCCTCCCTATAGGCATCCATTCGTGGTCGCAGGATCAATAGATCTGGACAGAGCTTCAGAGCGTGACCGGACGCCATGGCAGACCGCACTCCATAGGCACGGGCCTCGTAGTTGCAGGTCGCGATCACGCCACGTCGATCAGCCAGGCCGCCAACCGCAATGGGCCGGTTGGCAAGACTGGGATCGTCGCGCATCTCGATCGCGGCATAGAAGCAATCGCAATCGACATGGATGATTTTTCGGGACGGGATAACGGTCGGAAACTCTTGGCTGGACAAACCACCGCTTCACCTGGATAGGTTTGAGGGATCAAGCGGGCCGCGCGACATTATGACTGATCGAGCGCACCGGAAAGCCACCGTGAGGATGAGCGGACAAGCGAAGCGCTGAACCCGAACCGACCAGAGGTAAACGAACACAGCCGCCGAGCTAGACCTGCCAAGCGCCCAACCATTACCCAACCTGCCAGTTCGGCACGAACATTTTTGGGGGCACCCAGTCGGATTTAAGGAGGAAACGCAAACATTCCAACTACCGGAGTATTCCCGATGAAAAGACTCGATATTGCTGCCGCCATGCTTGCTGGCCTGTTTGTAACCGGCGCGATGGCTAACCAAGAAGGTATGAAGGACAACAACCACGGTGTCACGAGCGACACTCAAGGCAGCGCCATGAGCGAAAACCACCAGCGCGCCAACACTGGAAACATCAATCAAAGCAGCAAGACGCTCGAGCAGAAAATGGAGAACGAGGTGCAGGACGACTGGCGGGAAGACGCTGAGGAACGCCGCGAGGCAGACGTGAGCAAGCCTGAGCAGCGTTGATCGATGCTGTGCACTAGAGCTCGAGAGGATAAGGCTGAACCAAAGCCTTGCCGTACCCCTCGATGAACTCTGCCGGCATTCGCTTGGGCTTGCCGGTGGACAACTGGATGCAGACAAAGGTGGTTTGCGCACGCAAAAGCGTCGTTCCGTCTGCTGGCCGGATCAGCTGGAAATTGCGCTTCATCTTCAGTCGCTGATCAGAGCCCACAATCCAGGTGGCAAGCTGCAACTGATCGCCCCTGTACGCAGCGGCCACGTAGTCGATCTCGTGCCTGAGCACGGCCATCGCTCGATCGAGACGACGATAGTCCTCAAGACCCAATCCGAGATGCTGCGAGTGCCGCCAGGCAGAGGTTTCCAGCCAGGTCACATAGACTGCATTGTTGGCATGGCCGAGTTCGTCGATATGCTCGGCTTGAACCTCGAAGTCGATAACGAACGCGTCGGCCTGATCCCAAATCATGCATACCCCCACTCTGTAGTGCGCCGCTCATGCGACCGATGCGCCTATTGGAAGCCACACACTGGCCGATTGTCACGCGCACCGGCTGCGTCTATGGCGATCCATTCAGCATGTCAGACTATGTCAGTCTCGTGACGGCAGCTAAATTGCGGGCAAAACAAAAAGGGCCATCTCGTTAGAAATGACCCTTTGGTGCCCAAACCGGGCAAAAAAATGGCGTCCCCTAGGGGACTCGAACCCCTGTTACCGCCGTGAAAGGGCGGTGTCCTAGGCCACTAGACGAAGGGGACGAAACCTTCGATAAACAGACCGTAAACCGCTACGCTCTGTCGTGGATTGGTGGAGCTAGACGGGATCGAACCGTCGACCTCTTGCATGCCATGCAAGCGCTCTCCCAGCTGAGCTATAGCCCCGGACTTAACGTCTCCCGACTCGCGCCGCTCTCGCATCGCGATCTGAATAATGGCGTCCCCTAGGGGACTCGAACCCCTGTTACCGCCGTGAAAGGGCGGTGTCCTAGGCCACTAGACGAAGGGGACGCAAAGCCCTTCTAAGGCAACCGGCCTAAACCGGTGTGGCAATCGAGATTGGTGGAGCTAGACGGGATCGAACCGTCGACCTCTTGCATGCCATGCAAGCGCTCTCCCAGCTGAGCTATAGCCCCATCTCGAGGACGGGGCGCATATTAGGTGCGACCCTGCACAGTGTCAACGATATTTTTGCCAGACCCCGAAGATTTTCTGACATCAGAACAAATACTTACCGGCGACGAGTGGCAAAAGGGCAAGCAACTGCGGGACGTTGGCAACCACGTCCCGCCCTTCTTCGCGAATCAGCCCATCGCAGCGAAGAGTTTTTCCCACTCCTTCACTTCTTTCTTCGAAGCGCCGCCCAACAGCTCCAGCGCCTGACGCAGACGGAAGCGCGTCAGGTCCGGTCCGATGATTTCCATCGCGTCCAGCACAGACACGGAGCTGGCCTGGCCAGTGATCGAGGCGAACATCAACGGCATCACGTCGCGCAGCTTCAGGTCGAGATGCGCTCCGACCGCTTGAATGGATTCGGTGATGCGCTCCTTGTCCCACTGACGCAGGGCTTCAAGCTTCCACAAAGTCAGTTGCAGAACTTGCCGGACCTGAGTGGCATCGAGCTTCTTGTGCTCGAACAGGGCAGGATCAAGGCTCAGTGGGCCGGAGAAGAAGAAGCCAGCCAAGGGTGCGATCTGGCTGAAGGTCTCGACGCGCTGCTGCACGTGAGGCGCGATCTTCATCATGTACTGGGGATTGAATGCCCACTTCTGCACCTCAGTCGCGAACTGCTCGACCGACAGCTCTCGCAACCACTGACCGTTGAGCCAGGACAGCTTCTCGACGTCGAAGATAGGGCCACCCAGAGAGACGCGGTTGATGTCGAAGTGCTCGATCATCTCGGCCAGGGTGAATTTTTCACGCTCGTCCGGCATCGACCAGCCCATGCGGCCCAAGTAGTTGAGCATCGCTTCGGGCATGAAGCCCATGCGCTCGTAGAAGGTCACCGACGTCGGGTTCTTGCGCTTGGAAAGTTTGCTCTTGTCCGGATTGCGCAGCAGCGGCATGTAGCAGAGCTGGGGTTGCTCCCAACCGAAGTATTCGTACAGCTTGATCAGTTTGGGCGCCGACGGAAGCCATTCCTCGCCACGCAGCACGTGGGTAATGCCCATGAGATGATCGTCGACAACGTTCGCCAGGAAATAGGTGGGCAGGCCATCGGCCTTCATCAGCACTTGCATGTCCATGCGATCCCAGCCGATTTCGACCGTACCGCGCAGCATGTCGTTGACCTGGCACACGCCCTCACTCGGAACCTTCATGCGGATCACGTGCGACTCGCCCGCCGTGACGCGCTGTTGCGCAGCTTCGGCCGGTATGTGCATGCAATGCCCGTCGTAGCGCGGGGTTTCCTTGTTGGCCATCTGCTCGGCCCGCACCTGATCGAGGCGCTCGGCGCTGCAGAAACACGGGAACGCATGACCTTTAGCGACCAACTCGTCCGAGTACTTCTTGTAGATCTCCCCTCGCTCGCTCTGCCGGTAGGGCCCGTGCGGGCCGCCCACGTCCGGGCCTTCGTCCCATTCGATACCCAGCCAGCGCAGCGCGTCATAAATCTGCTGTTCCGACTCGCGCGTGGAGCGCAGCTGGTCGGTGTCCTCGATGCGCAGGATGAACTGGCCGCCGTGCTGGCGTGCGAAGCAGAGGTTGAATAGCGCGATATATGCGGTGCCGACGTGCGGGTCGCCGGTGGGGGATGGTGCGATGCGGGTGCGAACGGTGGTCATGATGTTCTCGAATCAAGGCACAGGAAGACACGGTGGCTGCGATAACCGGTTCGGTCGGCTGAGTCAGCGCGTGTAAAGGCGAGATGTTAACAGGCGCGCCTCTACCGGCTCCACCAGACGACCCTCAACGACCGGCAGTGACTGCATCAGAAAATCAAGAAAGGCCTTGACCTTCATCGCCTGAAAACGCCGTGAGGGATACATCGCATAAACCTCCCCGGTCGGCAGATCTACGCCTGGGAGAAGCTCGACGAGCAGGCCGTCACGAACTTCCTGATCGGTGATCATCGTAGGCAAGGCTGCGATGCCCACGCCGGACAGAGCGGCTTCGCGAGCAAAGGTAATGTTGTTGCACGTCAGCACCCGACGGCAGCTGACGTTCTGCTCGACGATTGGCCAATAGCGAACCGGGTCGCGTGACAGCGTAATCGCATGATGGCTGACCAGATCCTCAACCTGCAACGGCACCCCGTGTTGCTCCAGATAGGCCGGGCTTGCACAGAATCGCCTGCGTGTCTCGAAGAGCTTGCGAGCGATCAGCGTCGAGTCCTGCGGCTGTCCGACCGAGATGGCGATATCGACGCCCTCCTCCACCGGATCGACATACCGCGACGCCAGCTCCACCTCGGCGTTGATATCCGGATATAGCCGCATGAATTCACCTAGGACGCGCCCCAGAATCCACTGCCCAACCTCTATCGGCGCGGTGATCCGCAGCAAACCTGTAGGTGCCTGCTGAAGCTGCATCACTGTCTGCTCGGCCTCGGCAAAATCGAGCATGATCTGCCGGCAGCGGTCGTAGTAGGCCTGACCGACTTCGGTCAGCCGCAGCCGGCGCGTAGTGCGGTGAATCAATCGAACACCAAGCCGCTCTTCGAGCTGAACGATGCGTCGGCTGACGGTGGACTTCTGCATCCCGAGGCTCGCCGCCGCTTGAGTGAAGCTGTGGCACTCCACTACGCGGGTGAAGATCAAGGCATCATCCAGCCCCATTCATTGTTCCTTATTTGCAACAAAGTTTAGCGATTGTAACGACTTATTACAGAACGGGAACACTGTTAGATTGCCCGGCTCTCTTCCCGGCCTCGAGCGACAACATGCCCGCCAAGCTGAAACGTCGACTGTTGATTTTCCTAATTCTCGTACTGCTGGTGGCGGCTGCCTTTTTCGCCCACTGGTATCTGGTCGGTCGCTTCCACGAGCACACCGACAACGCTTATGTGCAGGGCGAAATCACGCGTATATCGAGTCAGCTCCCTGCCCGTATCGAACAGGTTCATGTCCAGGATAATCAGCATGTGAAGCCGGGGGATTTGCTGGTGACGCTGGAGCCGGGCGACTTCCGCCTGGCACTTGAACAGGCCAGGGCAAACCTCGCTATTCATGAAGCCGAACTCGCCCAGGCGCGTAGTCGCCTGGCACAGCAGGGCAGCACCATCGCCGCCAGCCAGGCATCGGTCGGCGCGGCTCAGGCCAATCTCGAGCGCAGCCAGATGGATCTATCGCGCGTCGAAGCGCTACGAAAACCAGGCTTTATCTCGGAGGAACGCGTCTCCACCTTGTCAGCCGACGCGAAGGTTGCCCGTTCTCAGCGTCAGAAAGCTGAAGCGGATCTGGCGGCACAGCGGCAGCAGGTCGAGGCCCTGGAAGCGGACGTCAAACGCCTGCAAGCGCAGATCGCCAGTGCGCAAGCTGAAATCGAGCAAGCCGAGCTCAACCTCAGCCGCACGGAGATCCACTCGCCCATCAGCGGCATTGTCGGCCAGCGGTCGGCGCGTAGCGGCCAGTATGTACCTGTCGGTGCGTACCTCATGTCCATCGTGCCGGACGAGGCGATCTGGGTGCAGGCCAACTTCAAGGAAACCCAGATCGGTCGTATGCGGGAGGGCCAGCGCGCGGAGCTGACCTTCGACAGCTATCCCGACACGCCTATCGAGGGGCGCATCGAAAGCCTGTTCCCCGCCTCTGGCGCTCAATTCAGCCTGCTGCCGCCCGATAACGCCACTGGCAACTTCACAAAGGTGGTTCAACGCATCCCCGTCAAAGTGACCTTCGAGGCTGACAACCCGCTCAAGGGACGAATCCGCCCCGGCATGTCGGTCGACGTGAAGATCGATCTCCGTGACCGCTGATGCGCTGATTCGCCCGGTTGGCGAGCCCAGCCGGCGCGACTGGATCGCGGTGACGAGCGCCATGCTCGGTGCCTTCATGGCGGTGCTGGATATTCAGATCACCAACTCTTCACTGAAGGACATCCAGGGCGCCTTGTCCGCCACTCTGGAGGAAGGCTCCTGGATCTCCACGTCCTATCTGGTCGCGGAAATCATCATGATTCCGCTCACGGCCTGGCTGGTCCAGTTGCTCTCGGCACGCCGGCTGGCAGTCTGGGTATCCATCGGCTTTCTGATCTCGTCCCTGCTCTGCTCGTTCGCCTGGAACCTCGAGAGCATGATCGTCTTCAGGGCCATGCAGGGCTTTACGGGCGGTGCGCTGATCCCGCTGGCCTTCACCCTCACCTTGATCAAACTGCCAGAGCACCATCGCGCCAAGGGCATGGCCTTGTTCGCCATCACTGCGACCTTTGCGCCTTCGATCGGCCCGACCCTGGGCGGCTGGCTCACCGAGAGCTGGGGTTGGGAGTACATCTTCTACATCAATGTGCCGCCCGGGCTGCTCATGATCGCAGGGCTGCTGTACGGCCTGGAAAAGAAGCCGCCACATTGGGAGCTACTCAAAAGCACTGACTACGCAGGGATCGTCACGCTGGCCATGGGGCTGGGTTGCCTGCAGGTGTTTCTAGAAGAAGGACACCGCAAGGACTGGCTGGAGTCCACTCTGATCGTGCAGCTCGGATCGGTTGCGGTCGTCAGCCTGATCCTGTTCGTAATCCTGCAGCTGTCCCGGCCCAACCCGCTGATCAACCTCGGCATCCTTCGCGAACGCAACTTCGGGCTGACCAGTATCGCCAGCCTGGGCATGGGTCTCGGACTTTACGGCTCAATCTATCTGCTGCCGCTCTACCTGGCGCAGATCCAGAACTACAACGCGCTGCAAATCGGCCAGGTGATCATGTGGATGGGCATTCCGCAGCTGTTCCTGATTCCGTTGGTGCCCAAGCTGATGAAGATCATCCCGCCCAAACTGCTATGCGCGGCGGGATTCGCCCTGTTCGGTATATCCAGTTTCGCATCCGGCGCGCTGAATCCGGACTTTGCCGGCGACCAGTTCCATCCAATCCAGATCGTGCGTGCACTTGGCCAGCCGATGATCATGGTGACCATCTCGTTGATCGCGACCGCCTATATCCAGCCGCAGGATGCGGGCTCCGCCTCCAGCCTATTCAACATTCTGCGCAACCTCGGCGGCGCTGTTGGCATCGCTCTGCTCGCCACCCTGCTGGATAGCCGAGGCAAGATCTACTTCGATTACTTGCGCGAATCCATAGTGCCCGGCAACCCGGCAGTGGCCGAGCGGCTGACCACGCTGACCCAGCAGCTGGGTAGCGAGCAGGCGGCACTGGGACGAATCAGTGAAATCGCGCATCAGCAAGCCATGATCATGGCCTACAACGATGCCTTTCACTTCGTCGGCATGGCCTTGGCGGTAAGCATGGTCGCCGTGCTACTGACGCGACATCTGCCCGCAAACGTCAAGGGCGGCGCCGCGCACTGATCAGACCAGCGGGGCGCGCGCAAACGGGCGCGCTCCAACAGAACCCGTTAGTAGGTGCGCCCCCGTCAGCGCCATCGTGGCGCAGGTTCTTTCGGCAGAGGCATCAGACCTGCAACAAACGCTCCCGTAGCTTGTGGATCTCGTCGCGGGTCTGCGCCGCCGCCTCGAATTCCAGATCCCGCGCATAGGCGAGCATCTTTTCTTCCAACTGACGAATCCGCTTGGTGATCTCGCTCGGCGAGCGCAGTTCGTTCTCGTACCGCGCGGCCTCCTCGGCGGCTTTAGCCTCGCCGCGACGCTTTTTGCTCCGCGACCCTGGCACCGTTGCGCCCTCGAGAATGTCCTTCACATCCTTGAACACGCCCTGAGGCACGATGCCGTTGGCTTCGTTGAAGGCAATCTGCTTATTGCGTCGGCGCTCGGTTTCGCCGATGGCCCGTTCCATGGACCCGGTCATGTTGTCGGCGTAGAGGATGGCGCGGCCGTTGAGGTTACGCGCCGCGCGGCCGATGGTCTGAATCAGCGATCGTTCGGAGCGCAGGAAGCCCTCCTTGTCCGCGTCGAGAATCGCCACCAGCGACACCTCGGGCATGTCCAGGCCCTCACGTAGCAGGTTGATCCCGACCAGTACGTCAAAGACGCCCAGGCGCAGGTCGCGGATGATCTCGACGCGCTCCACCGTATCGATGTCCGAGTGCAGGTAACGCACCCGCACGCCGTGGTCGCCCAGGTAGTCGGTGAGATCTTCAGCCATGCGCTTGGTCAGCGTGGTGACCAGCACCCGCTCCTCCTTGACCACGCACTTGTTGATCTCGGAGAGCAGATCGTCCACCTGTGTCAGCGCTGGCCGAATCTCGACGAGCGGGTCGACCAGCCCGGTAGGCCTCACCACCTGCTCGATTACCCGCCCTGCGTGCTCGGCCTCGTACGGCCCAGGCGTCGCCGATACGAAGATCGTCTGCGGGCTGATCGCCTCCCATTCATCGAAACGCATCGGACGATTGTCGAGCGCCGATGGCAGACGGAAGCCGTACTCGACCAGGGTTTCCTTGCGTGAGCGGTCACCTTTGTACATCGCGCCGACCTGCGGAACGCTGACGTGGGACTCGTCAATCACCAGCAACGCATCGGCCGGCAGATAATCGTACAGCGTCGGCGGCGCCTCGCCCGAAGCTCGCCCCGACAGATAGCGCGAGTAGTTTTCGATGCCGTTGCAATAGCCCAGCTCCATGATCATTTCCAGATCGAAGCGAGTCCGCTGCTCCAGTCGCTGCGCCTCCACCAGCTTGTTGTTGCTACGCAGGTAATCGAGGCGATCCTTGAGCTCTGCCTTGATGTTCTCGATGGCGTCCAGCAGGGTCTCGCGCGGCGTCACGTAGTGGCTTTTAGGATAGAAAGTGAAACGCGGCAGCTTGCGAATCACCTCGCCAGTCAGTGGATCGAAGGCGGACAGGCTTTCGACCTCGTCGTCGAACAGCTCGATGCGCACCGCTTCCAGATCCGATTCGGCCGGATACACATCGATCACATCGCCGCGCACCCGAAAGGTCGCACGGGCGAAATCCATTTCATTACGGGTGTACTGCAGGCCGGTGAGCCTTCGCAGCAGCTCACGCTGGTCCAGGCGATCGCCTCGATCGATATGAAGCACCATTTTCAGGTAGGTCTCGGGGCTGCCCAGACCGTAAATGCAGGAAACGGTGGTGACGATGATCGCATCCGACCTCTCCAGCAACGCCTTGGTCGCAGAAAGCCGCATCTGCTCGATGTGATCGTTGATCGATGCGTCCTTCTCGATAAAAGTGTCGGACGACGGTACGTAGGCTTCCGGCTGGTAGTAGTCGTAATAGGAGACGAAGTACTCCACCGCGTTGTTCGGAAAGAACGCCTTGAACTCACCATACAGCTGAGCAGCCAGCGTCTTGTTCGGCGCCAGCACCAACGTGGGCCGCTGAACGTGTGCGATCACGTTCGCGATGCTGAACGTCTTGCCGGAGCCCGTTACACCAAGCAACGTCTGGTGCGACAAGCCGGCCTCGATGCCTTCGATCATCTGCCGAATGGCCTCTGGCTGGTCTCCGGCTGGCTTGAAGCGCGTGACCAATTCGAACTGCGACATATCGACCTCTTCAGATAGCGAAACGACTCGAATGCTCAACACTCAAGCCGCTATGCGGTATTTCCAGACGTGCCCACGCGCTGTTATGCGACGTGACGTACAGCAACCTCAAGCCCTTTCAATGCGGCCTCGCCCAGCGATATCAAGTGCCCAACCGACGGGCAGACGAAGCCATGATCAACGGGGGCTTCCGCTGGGCTTAAACCGACAGAAAAACGGCCTAGCATATCGCGACGCAAGCCTAGTCCCGCTATACTCCTGCCCCGTTTGCGCACCGCCCTCAGCGCGAAGCGAGGGTGCTGCATCAGCCACCTCCTCTCTTCGAGCCTCCCCATCATGAGTTTGTTCTCCGCTGTCGAAATGGCGCCCCGCGATCCTATCCTCGGCCTCAATGAAGCCTTCAATGCCGACACGCGGCAGAACAAGGTCAATCTGGGGGTGGGCGTCTACTACAACGAAGAAGGACGAATTCCTCTGCTACGCGCCGTGGCTGCCGCCGAGATGGCACGTCTGGAACTGAACGCGCCTCGTGGCTACCTGCCCATTGAAGGTATCGCCAGCTACGACATGGCCGTCCAAGGCCTGCTGTTCGGTACCGACTCGGCACTGGTTGCAGAGGGGCGCGTGGTGACCACCCAGGCTCTGGGCGGCACCGGGGCTCTGAAGATCGGCGCAGACTTTCTCAAGCGTATGTTGCCCGACGCAGTCGTAGCCATCACCAACCCGAGCTGGGAAAACCATCGCGCACTGTTCGAATCCGCTGGTTTCCCTGTGCAGAACTACAGCTACTACGACGCCGCCAGCCATGGAATCGACCGCGCCGGCATGCTCGAAGATCTGAAGAATCTGCCGCCCCGCTCCATCGTCGTGCTCCATGCCTGTTGCCACAACCCGACCGGCGTTGACTTGCAGCCAGACGACTGGAAACAGATTCTCGACGTTCTACGTGCTCATGACCACGTGCCATTCATCGACATCGCCTATCAGGGCTTCGGTGACAGCATCGAGGAAGATGCTGCAGCCGTGCGCCTGTTCGCCGAGTCGGGCATGAGCTTCTTCGTGTCGAGCTCTTTCTCCAAATCGTTCTCTCTGTATGGCGAGCGCGTCGGAGCTCTGTCGATGGTGACCCAGAGCCGTGACGAGTCGGCACGCGTGCTGTCGCAGATCAAGCGCGTGATCCGTACCAACTATTCCAACCCACCGACACATGGCGCAACCGTGGTATCCGCCGTACTCAACAGTTCGGAACTGCGCGCCATGTGGGAAACCGAGCTCGGCGAGATGCGCACTCGCATCCAGGATATGCGTCTGACCATGGTCCGCCAGCTGGCTGAAAAAGGGGCCAAGCAGGACTTCAGCTTCGTTGCCAAGCAGCGCGGCATGTTCTCCTACTCCGGACTGACTGCCGCCCAAGTCGAGCGCCTGCGCGTCGAGTTCGGTGTCTACGCGATCGGCACCGGCCGCATCTGCGCAGCGGCGTTGAACCACAACAATCTGGACAATGTCACCGACGCCATCGTCCAGGTCCTGTGACTGGCCAGGGGTTGACTTCCCCTTAGTTATCATTAGGATACGCACCGCTGTTCCGCGATAGCTCAGTCGGTAGAGCAAATGACTGTTAATCATTGGGTCCCTGGTTCGAGTCCAGGTCGCGGAGCCAAAACCAAAGCCTCAGATGAAAATCTGGGGCTTTTTTGCGTCCGCCGGACTCTCACCAGGGACCTTGTCCTAGGTTATTCGGCAAGCCTCACCCCTACAGGGCCGCGCTGAAGCGCGTTCTGCTACGCAGTCGAGTCCAGGTCGCGGAGCCAAAATCAAAGCCTCAGATGAATATCTGGGGCTTTTTTGCGTCCCCAGGACTCTCACCAGGACCTTGTCCCAGATTATTCGGCAAGCCTCACCCCTACGGGGCCGCGCTGAAGCGCGTTCTGCTACGCAGTCGAGTCCAGGTCGCGGAGCCAAAATGCAGCCTCAGGCTAACGTCTGGGGCTTCATAGCCGCTGCCTCCCGCCCGCCATTGAAAACAGCCTGTAGGAGCTAGCTTGCTGGCGAACCGGGCACAGCTGTTATGCCGGACCCTCCCACCACTGATCGCGAGCAAGCTCGCTCCTACAAAGCGTACTCAGCAGACCACCCCTCACATCAAGCTGACATTGAAAACGAAAACGCCCCGCATTTGCGGGGCGTCTGGATAGCGCAGAGCTGTTATTCCTTGGCTGCCTCGACAGCCTCTTCGACAGCTTCTGGCGGAGGCGCTGCATCACCCTCATCATCCTTGATGCCCAGCAGTTCAAGGTCAAAGACCAGAACGGAGTTGGCGGGGATCAACGGGCTCGGGCTCTGCTCACCATAGGCGAGTTCGCTGGGAATATACAGTTTGTACTTTTCGCCGACATGCATCAGCTGCAGGCCTTCGACCCAACCCGGAATCACACCACTGACAGGCAGATCGATCGGGGTGCCGCGCTTGATCGAGCTATCGAAGACGGTACCATCGGTCAGGCTGCCTTCGTAGTGAACCGTGACGACATCGTCCGGCCCAGGTTGAGGGCCTTCGGATTCCTTGATCACTTCATACTGCAGACCGGATTCAGTGGTCTTGACGCCCTCACGCTTGGCGTTCTCTTCAAGGAATGTCTTACCGGCTGCGACGGCTTCCTTGTTCATCTCGACCATGCGCTCTTCGGCACGGGTCTGCAGATAAGCGAAGGCCTCCATCAGCTCTTCATCGGTCAGCTTTTGATCTTTCTTGCCGATGGCATCGTCGATGCCTTGCGCGACAGCTGTCGAATCCAGATCAGCCAAACCTTCCTGCGCCAGGCTCTTACCCATGTTCAAGCCGATGCCATAGGAAGCTTTCTGCGCCGGCGTTTCCAACTTGGCGCTGGTTTCCGAGTCACAGCCCGCCAGGACCAGGCCAACCAGAGCTATAGCTGACGCCAAACGTTGAGGTCTCATTCTGTTTCCTTATTACCATTAGAAGTGGTGCTAAAACATTGCCGGAGCTTAGCAGCGAGCTCGGACAGTGGCTACTGAGCACACCGCGCTAATAAGTAAAGACAGTGCAAAGTACAGAAGTGCCGCACGAAACGCAGAAACAGACGGAAGAGAAAACCTGGAGACGAAAAAAAAGCGACCCTAAGGTCGCTTTCTTCGAGCTATCAAGGCGTTCAGTGGTCCTTGATGGCGAATATGGCGCAGCGGACGGGACTCGAACCCGCGACCCCCGGCGTGACAGGCCGGTATTCTAACCGACTGAACTACCGCTGCGCTAAACCTCGAGTGGTGGGTGATGACGGGATCGAACCGCCGACCCTCTGCTTGTAAGGCAGATGCTCTCCCAGCTGAGCTAATCACCCGTTTGCTCTCGAAGTGGGGCGCATTCTAGAGAGGGATCCGGACCTTGGCAACCCCCTTTTGAAAAAAAAATTGAAGAACTTACAAAGACTTAGGAAACCCTCTGTTTAACGCCCGTTTTTGTGGTTTCCATCGGCATTGCTCTTGAGCAGGGTTGGCCTGCGTTCGCCAGAGGAGAATAATGCGCGCTTTGTTTTTACCGGAGTTTCAATAGCCATGTGGTTTCGCAACCTGCTCGTCTACCGTCTCACCCAGAACGTCCCTTTCGATGTCGAGACACTTGAAACTGCATTGGCCGCCAAGCCCGCACGCGCCTGCGCCAGCCAGGAACTGAGCACTTATGGTTTCGTCGCGCCATTGGGCAAGGGCGAAGACGCGCCACTGGTGCATGCCAGTCAGGGCTTCCTGCTGATCTCCACTCGTAAGGAAGAACGCATTCTGCCCGGTAGCGTGGTGAAGGACGCACTGAAGGAAAAGGTCGACGAGATCGAAAACGAGCAGATGCGCAAGGTCTACAAAAAAGAGAAGGAGCAGCTGAAGGACGACATCATCCAGGCCTTCCTGCCACGCGCATTCATTCGAAAGTCCGGCACCTTCGCCGCCATCGCACCCGAGCAGGGTCTGATTCTGGTGGATGCGTCCAGCCCAAAGCGCGCCGAAGACCTGCTCTCCACCCTGCGTGAGGCCATCGGCTCGTTGCCGGTACGCCCGTTGACCGCGAAAATCGCACCGTCAGCTACCATGACCGACTGGGTCAAGACGCAGAAAGCCGCGGATGATTTCTTCGTGCTCGACGAATGCGAGCTGCGTGACACCCATGAAGACGGCGGCGTTGTGCGCTGCAAACGCCAGGACCTGACCAGCGATGAAATCCAGCAGCATCTGGACGTGGGCAAGCAGGTCACGCAACTGTCGCTGGGCTGGCAGGACAAGCTGTCTTTTGTGCTCGACGATAAGATGGTGATCAAGCGCCTGCGCTTCGAAGAGCTTCTGCAGGATCAGGCCGAACAAGACGGCGGCGATGACGATCTCAGCCAGCAGGACGCCAGCTTCCTGTTGATGATGCTGACCTTTAAGGAGTTCCTCCCAGCGCTGTTCGAAGCCTTGGGTGGCGAAGAGATCCCGCAAGGTATCTAGCACCTTAGTGTGTCTCGTTCAGGTTGGTTGATGTCGTCATCTGAGGCTCCTGCCGAGCCCGCCTCCAGACATGGCCACCTGGCTCGTTGCAGCATCTCCCGGAACCAAAGCTGGAAACCAACTCGTTCACAGCTGACCAAACCGCAAGCGTCGTCGGCATAACCGGCGGCGCCCTCCTTACAACTACAAGGTAAGCCCGATGCGCGCCCTCACCGCCCTCAGCCGCTTTGTCGGCAACACCTTTGCCCTCTGGGTCCTGCTCTTCGCTGTTCTCGCCTTCTTTCAGCCGAGCTGGTTTCTACCCGCCACCGCCTGGATCGTCCCGCTGCTCGGGCTGATCATGTTTGGCATGGGGTTGACACTCAAAGCCGCGGATTTTGCAGAAGTCGCCCGGCGACCGGTCTGGGTCGCACTGGGTGTCGGTGCGCAGTTCATGATCATGCCTGCCCTTGCCTGGTTGCTCTGCCAGCTACTGGGCCTGCCGGCTGAAATCGCTGTCGGAGTGATATTGGTCGGCTGCTGCCCAGGCGGCACGGCCTCCAACGTCATCGCCTGGTTCTCGCGCGGTGATGTCGCGCTATCGGTAGCGATCACTGCCGTCACCACTCTGCTCGCTCCGCTGGTAACCCCGGCCCTGATCTGGCTTCTGGCCTCGGCCTGGCTGCCGGTCAATTTCGGCGCGTTGTTCATGTCCATCGTGCAGATTGTTCTCCTGCCCATCGCCCTCGGCCTGATCGCTCGCCGCCTGCTGGGTAATCGCGTACACCAGGCGATTGATATTCTTCCGCTGGTTTCGGTAGTCAGCATCGTGATCATCGTGGCCGCTGTAGTAGCCGCCAGCCAGGCGAAGATTGCCGAGTCCGGCTTGCTGATCATGGCGGTGGTGGTCCTGCACAACAGCCTGGGCCTCGGTATCGGCTACCTGGTCGGACGGCTGTTCGGCCTGCCACTGGCGCAGCGCAAGACACTGTCGATTGAAGTAGGCATGCAGAACTCAGGGCTCGGCGCGGCCCTGGCCAGTGCGCATTTCTCGCCTCTTGCAGCCGTGCCGAGCGCGCTGTTCAGCGTCTGGCACAATTTGTCAGGCGCGCTGCTGGCGACGGTCTACCGCAGAATGAAGGACGACGGCCCCGACTCACCCTGATACGCCTCCACCGGTCCGGGCAGGTTGCCCGGACCTTCTCCCTGTGCAAAATAGCATCCGCTGAGGACGACCTCAGGCTGACACACACTCACCGGGGACGGCCCCACCTCAATAACCGTCCTGCCGAGGTGCGTATGTCCTGGATCATTCTGTTTTTTGCCGGTCTGTTCGAGATTGGCTGGGCCGTCGGGCTGAAATTTACTGACGGTTTCAGCCGCCCCATTCCTACTCTGCTTACCGTTGCAGCCATGGCGGCTAGCCTAGGCCTGCTCGGGCTCGCCATGAAGGAGTTGCCGCTGGGCACCGCCTACGCCGTCTGGACCGGAGTGGGCGCTGTGGGAACGGTGATTGCTGGCATCATCTTGTTTGGCGAGTCGATGAGCCTCTATCGCCTGGGCAGCGTGCTGCTGATCTGCATAGGCCTGCTGGGTTTGAAGCTCAGTCATTGATACCGCCCTGGCACTCGGCCAGGCACAGCAACAGCACCACGCGCGACAGATCCGGCCGCACGTCTTGCCATCAGCCCGAGCAGGCGGCCTTTTGGCTGACAGTGCTGGCCCGCTACTCCCCCCATTCCGCTAGAGCTCAGCTGCGCCAGACTGCAGGTCACCAACTCGCTTGGGCCACCGGCAGATCAGGCTGACCGGTACGGACACGTCCCCAAGCCTGCCCGGCCTAGTCGCGCACCTGAAAGCTGAGCGCAGGACGTACAACCGAAGTCGATAGGCTGCCGGAGCTGCATTTCGTCATAAAAACGTCGACAACCAAGCGAGTCGACACTTATTTGTCACGAGGGGCGTCTAGGATCAATTCAGTTCCAAGACTGACCGCAGTAGCCGCCGCCCAGCAGACCTGCGCAGCCGACCAGTCAGGAGCGACACGCATCCCAACTCCATGGAGAGACGAAATGTTCAAGTGCAAGCCCCTCGCAGCCGCCATCATCGCGATTCTGGCCACCCAGGCTCATGCCCAAGACAACAGCGCAGAACAGAATCAATCCGGTACCGACAACGTCGTCGAAGTGACCCAGACTGGCGGTCAGGACAACATTTCCTATCAGGCCCAGACAGGCGACGGCAACGACAGCATGGTCACCCAAACCGAGGCCACCATGTCTGACGCCGTGCAAACTCAGACTGGCAACCTGAACCGCGCGGACATCGTGCAGACTTCGACCGAGCAGAGCGAAGCGATCCAGCTGCAGGATGGCGACAATCACGACGCAAGCATTGTTCAGGACGAGTCCTTCGGCGCCACCGCTCGCCAGTATCAGGAAGGCAGCCACAACACGGCGTACACCGAACAGACCGCAGCAGACCTGAGCACCGCCGTGATCGACCAGGAAGGCAACGGAAACTTCGCTGAGTCCATTCAGGACAACACAGAACTCAGCGTTTCAGAACAGCGTCAGGTCGGCAACGACAACGTCTCGCTGGTCTGGCAAGAAGGCGGCGCACGCAACGACGGCCTGGTCAACCAGGAAGGCAACGGCAACGACGCGACCGTATACCAAATGGACGCCACTGACTCGAAGGCCGACATTGACCAGCAAGGAGACCTGCAGGTCGCATCCGTTACGCAGGAAGGTGCTGAGCACAGCGCTGAAATCCAATCCAAAGGACTGCAGAACGAAGCCTATGTCGACCAGAGTGGCTCGCTGCAAACCGCATCGATCTACCAGGAAGGTAGCTCTAACGTCTCGGATATCTTCCAGGCTGGCGAAAGCAACACCGCAAACATCGAGCAGACTGGCGATAACAACTACGCCATCGTCGATCAGCTCGACGGCAGCATGCAGGCTGCTTCGCTGCAGCAGAGCGGCGAGTTCAACGAGGCTTACGTCACTCAGGAAGGCACCGATCATATGATCGGCTTCGCTCAGGACGGGACTGACAACCTGCTGACTGCCAGCCAGACCGGCAATGGAAACCAGCTGACCGGTTCCAGCTATGGCGATAACAACAGTGTTGATGTGGTACAGGGTGGTGACCTCAACGTCGCCGACATCCAGCAGATCTACGGATCGGGTAACGAAGTCAGCCTGACGCAGAGCGGCGAAGCCAACATGGCGCAGGTCATGCAGGGCGGCGACGGCAACCATGCGCTACTGACCCAGAGCGGCATGGGTGACGCGGCAATGGTGTCGCAGATGGGCTCGGGCAACATGGCCACCGTGACCCAGCAGTAAGCAATGCGGCAGCCGGCCCTGGGGCTGGCTGCCATCCCAACCGCCCGTCAGCGACTACGGGCAGGATTACCAACTACAGTCGCCCCCGCCGCAACATCCCGAGTGACCACACTGCCCGCTCCGATCACCGCGTCATCGCCAATGGTTATTCCCGGCAGGATGATCGCGCCACCGCCAACCCACACATTCGCTCCGATCACCACCGGACGGCCGAATTCCAGGCCGCTACGGCGTTCCTCCGCGCTCCGCGGATGATCAGCAGCATAGATCTGCGTAGCCGGCCCGATCTGAGTACCCGCGCCGATGTGAACTTCAACGACATCGAGAATCACGCAGTTGAAGTTGAAGAACACGTCGTTGCCGAGATGAATGTTGTAGCCGTAGTCGCAATGAAACGGCGGCCGAATGACTGCGCCTTCACCCACGCGGCCTAACAGCTCTTCCAGCAAGCCCCGGCGCACTGCCGGGGTTTCACCGAGCGCCGCGTTATAACGCACCATCCAGGCCTTTGCGGCCGCCTGATCGGCCTGCAGTTCGGGATCGCCAGGTCGGTAAAGCTCGCCAGCGAGCATCTTCTGTTTTTCGGTCATAGACATGTGGGCCTCCTCGGGTGCCGACCGGCAACAGCTTTAGCCCTACAGGCACTGGCGGGATGGGCTAAGACAGGGCGGTGGCGCAGGCTGGAACTCTGGTCAATCGCCGAGCGATCCAGTGGCCTGTGCAGCGGCATTGCTGACCTCCTTGGCGTCCGTCGGCCGGACAACCCGAGCCAGCTCCTGACCGAGGCGCACGAAGATCAGCGTAGGCCACAGCTTGACGCGATAGCTTCGTCCGAGGGGACGACCCGGGCCGTCCTCGACCTTGATGTGGTTGATCTGCGGATACTCGGCCAGCGCCCGCTCGATGTGCGACTCGGCAGAACGGCAATGCCCGCACCAGTTGGTGCCAAAGTCGAGCACTGTTAACCCGTCCAGCGAGTCGACCTCGGCGCGGGTGATGGTTTCAGTCTTGTACACGTCGGCCATGCTCACCTCCAGATAGGTCTATCTATATCGACCCCGACACGCCGCGACCTATCCATTCAATCTCGTCAGCTGCTCGGCGAAGCGGCACAAGACGGCGATGCGGCGCCGAGACCTACCGGCCGGAACGCATCGCGGTCACACCAACGACGCGGCGACCTGCGCTCAGCGTCGGTCGCCGCGTAACAGGCTGACCTGCGCCTGTAGCTGCTGACGGCTGGCTTCGCTTGCGGGAACGGGGCCACTGGCGACCAGATCTACCCGCGACCAGAACCGCCGGAAGAAGCCCTTGCCTGGATCGCGACTGAAGAAGCTACCCCACAGGCCACGCAGTGCCATGGGGACTACGGGCACCGGGTTCGCCTCGAGAATGCGCTCGACTCCCGCCTTGAACTCGTTGATCTCCCCGTCACTGGTGAGCTTGCCTTCGGGAAAGATGCATACCACTTCGCCATTGCTGAGGTAGCGGCTGACGCGCTCGAACGCCTGGGTGTAGATCGCCTCATCTTCATGCCGCCCAGCGATCGGCACCGCGCCTGCCGTGCGGAAAATGAAGTTCAGCACGGGGATATGGAAAATCTTGTAGTACATGACGAAGCGAACGGGCCGGCGCACCGCTCCGGCGATCAGCAGCGCATCGACAAACGATACGTGATTACAGACCAGCACCGCCGGTCCTTCCTCGGGAATCGCGTCGAGCCCCTGATGGCGCACCCTGTACATGGAATGACCAAGCAGCCACACCAGAAAGCGCATGCTGAATTCCGGCACGATGCTGAAAATGTAGGCGCTGACCGCTACGTTCATCAGCGACACCACGAGAAACAGCTGCGGAATCGACAGCCCGGCGACGCTCAGCAGCAGGATGGCGACCAGCGCCGAGGCGACCATCAGGAGCGCATTGAGGATGTTGTTTGCCGCCACCACTCTAGCCCGCTCGTGTTCCGGTGTACGTGCCTGAATCAACGCGTACAACGGGACGATATAGAAGCCGCCGAACACACCGATACCAAGCACCGAAGCGAGAATCCACCAGGCCTGGCCGAAGCCCAGCAATGCCAGCCAATCATGAGGCGCGGCAGCCTGTGGAAAGCCGCCAGAACACCACCACAGCAGCAGACCGAACAGTGTCAGACCAAATGAGCCAAAGGGCACCAGGCCGATCTCGACCTTATGGCCGGACAGCCGTTCGCAGAGCAGCGAGCCGAGGGCAATCCCCACCGAAAAGACGGTCAGGATCAGCGTGACGACAGTTTCATCGCCATGCAGCAGATCTTTCGAATAGGCCGGAATCTGGGTCAGGTAGGTCGCGCCGAGAAACCAGAACCATGAGTTACCGATCAGCGAGCGCGACACCGAAAGGCGTTGCCCCAGCCCCATGCGCAGAATCGCCCCGGTCTGGCGAAACAGGTTCCAATCCATCACCAGCGAAGGCAACGATGCACCGGTCGCCGGTACGCCACGGCTGGCAAGATAACCGGCAACCGCAACCGCTACGACACTGCAGGCAACCAGCGGCGCGTAGCCTTCGCTCGCCATCATCACGCCGGCGGTAATCGTGCCGGCGAGGATGGCCAAGAAGGTACCCATCTCCACCAGTGCATTGCCACCAACCAGTTCGTGATCCTCCAGCAGCTTGGGCAGAACCGAGTATTTGACCGGCCCGAACAGCGCAGATTGAGTGCCCATACAGAAGAGAACGATCAGCAGCACCGGCAGGTTGCCCAGTAACAAGCCGGCCGCACCGCCGAGCATGATGAAGATTTCACCGGCCTTGATCGCCCGAATCAAACGCTCCTTCGCGTATTTCTCCCCCAGCTGGCCACCAAGCGCCGAGAACAGAAAGAATGGAAGGATGAACAGCAGCGCACACAGGTTGATCAACAGGCTGGTATCGGCGTCTGAGCCGATCTTGTAGAGGATCGCCAAGATCAGCGCCTGCTTGAACAGGTTGTCGTTGAAGGCGCCCGACAATTGCGTCAGGAAGAACGGCAGGAAGCGCCGCTTGCTGAACAGGGTAAATTGCGAGTGAGGCTTGGTCATCGATCCGCTTCCATGGAAAAGACGTCTGCTATTTGAGGCTGGAAAGTCCGGTGGGGCCACAGGATGAACAGCCTCGCATCACGGACTGGGCGGCGCGTCACAACGGCAGTTGCCCGAACGCCCAGCGCAACAGAAAGAACAACAGCAATCCGCCCGCAATTGTGGCAAGCAGGTTTCGGGTCAAGGCTGCGATCAGAATCGACAGCACGCCCGCCAACAGATAAGCATTGCGCCAGTCAAGCGCCCATTCGCCTGCTGGCATCAGCATCCCGGGCACCACGATGGCGGTCAGCACCGCGACGGGTACGTAATGCAGCCCCTGCTCCACCAGGCGCGGAAAGCGCAGGTTGGGCCAGGCGAAAAAACTGTATCGAGTCAGAAAGGTGATCGCCAACATCCCGAGAATCAGCATCCAGATCTGCATCAGCACGCCTCCGCTTGTAGCTGGCGTTCGGCCCGTCGCTCAAGCCAGACCCCAACTATGATGCCGGCCAGCGCTGCGGCGATCAGCCCGAGCTTGTAGGGCAATTCCCAGGTCAGCAGCGCGACGACGGCGGCAACCAGTGCCGATGCAACCTGCGGGCGAGTGCGCATCATGGGCACCGCGATACCGATAAAGGTAGCGATCATGGCGAAATCCAGTCCCCAGCTAGCGACGTTGGGCACCGCCTGACCAAAGGCGATACCTGCCAGTGTTGCAAGTTGCCAGCTCAGGTACATGGTCAATCCAGCGCCCAGGAAGAACCAGTGCTTGTGCGGCGAAGCGTCATCCCGGGCATAACGATGCTGGATTACGGCAAAGGCCTCATCCGTCAGCCAGAACGCCAGCGGCACGCGCCAACGGCTTGGCAGGTGCCTGACAAAAGGCTGCATCGAGGCGCTGTAGAGCGCATGGCGCAGATTGACGACAAAGGTCGTGAGCAACACCACCGCAGCCCCGACGCCACCAGTGATCAACGTGATGGCAATGAACTGCGCCGAGCCGGCAAACACCAGTGCGGACATTCCCATGGCCTGCCAGCCGGACAGCCCTGCGCCAATGGCAAGCGTTCCGAAAATGATGCCGAAAGGGATGGCGCCGACAATCAGCGGCAGGATATCGCGGCAACCATGCAAGAATTCCTGCGAGCGGGACATCGGGGCTCCTTAGCTGTACACCGCAACAAAACGAGCTACGCACCGCCATCGAGGCCGGAGCGTAAGGTAAGAAAGGAAGACAGGCTTATGAACACAGGCGCTGCGTTCGCAAAGGGGCCCAACATTACCTCAAATCGAGGTCTGACGGCGACGGTCGGTAGGCATGCAACGGCTGTAAGTATGGAATGAATACTCCACCTGAAATCGGCCGGAAATGCTCGGTCAGCGCCCCACCGCCTCGAGCACGCTTTTGGCAATTGGCCATTCACGGTCGGTGATGCTGTACAGCACGGTATCATCCAGGCGGCCATCGGCGAGTCGACGATGATTACGCAACAGCCCTTCGCGCTGCGCACCAAGCTTTTCGATTGCACGCTGGGAGCGCATGTTGCTAGCTGCCGTTTTCAACTGCAGGCGCACCAGTTGCCAGTCTTCGAACGCATGTTTAAGTAGCAGGTACTTGATCGAGGCGTTGAGGCCGCTGCCATGCTCGGCCTTGTCCAGCCAGGTCCAGCCAAGCTCCGCAGCAGGCAGTACCGGGTCGAAATCAGCGAACCGGGTGGTGCCGACGATGCGCTCAGCCATGCGCAGGGTGAACACCACGGCACGGCCCTCATGCTGTTCGGCAAGGGCATGCCGATACCAGTCCGGACGCAAGGGTCCGTTCAGATAAATCAGCTCGTCAGTGTTCAGTGCGGCCAGATCGACAAGGGCCGGGATATCGGCTTCTACAAGCGGCTCCAGACGCAAGGCACCGCGCTGCAGGGTGACCGGTCGCGGCATGAACATCACTTTTCTCCTGGGTCGAGTGGAAACGAGGCGCTAATCCTATTGCGGCAGTTTGCAAGCAGAAGCGGCAAAGGGCGTAAGCCGTAGTAGGCAAGTCGAAACGGCCAAGCCTAAGCCTTCAGGACAGCTCATACCTAACAGAGACAGCAGATCAGGCCCAACTGCGCCGAGCGCTCGTAAACGGACGTAAAAGCCCCTTGGTGCTGTTTCGGGTGATCTACCGCAACAGGCCTGGTTCTGCAACGACCTGCTAGCCGATATTCGTCTAGGACCGGACTTCGCGCCACTTCAGCTGCGACCAAGACGCTCATGCGACCATGGTCGCAGCCGCAACACGCTGCCCCTTTTTACTGCGAAACTTTACCCATCAACTATTTATGAGCTATCGCTTCGGTTATCCACTTCCTACGGACCTCGAGCAGCCCCGGGCACTATCCCGGCGTACCATCGCATCGACGGCGATCAGCTGCTCCCGGCATACGTGAACGCTGCCCGGCCGACCTCGCTCGACCGCTGCCCTGGATCGACGACACCGAAGCACGCTTTTCGATGAATCTGGAGTTCGCATGTCATTGTCCGGTGGGCTGATTGCGCTAGTCGCCCTCACGTATATGGCCGTTCTGTTTGCCATCGCCTTCTACGGCGATCGCCATCGCAGTGAGCTGTCGCCGCGTTCCCGTGCCTGGATCTACAGCCTGTCGCTGGCGGTCTACTGCACCAGCTGGACCTTCTTCGGCGCGGTTGGTCAGGCCGCGGAACAGCTCTGGTCGTTCTTGCCGATCTATCTCGGCCCGATTCTGCTTATGTTGCTAGCGCCCCAGGTCATCCAGAAGATGATCATGATCAGCAAACAGGAGAACATCACCTCCATCGCCGACTTCATCGCCGCGCGCTACGGCAAGTCGCAACCCTTGGCGGTGGTGGTGACGCTGATCTGCCTGGTCGGCGTGCTGCCCTACATTGCGCTGCAGCTCAAGGGCATCGTTCTGGGCGTGAACCTGCTGGTTGGCAACCACAGTGAAGCGGCAGCCGGTTCCGGCGCACAGGACACAGCATTGATCGTATCCATGGTGCTTGCCCTGTTCACCATCTTGTTCGGCACACGCAACCTGGATGTGACCGAGCATCACCGCGGTATGGTCCTGGCCATCGCATTCGAGTCGATGGTCAAGCTCTTCGCATTCCTGGCGGTCGGCGCCTTTGTCACCTTCGGCCTGTTCGACGGTTTTGGCGACCTGTTCAACCGTGCCTATGACGCCGCCGAGCTCTCGGAATTCTGGGAGGAAACGGTGAACTGGCCAGCCATGATGGTACAGACCACCGTCGCGCTGATGGCCATCGTCTGCCTGCCACGGCAGTTCCACGTAACGGTGGTGGAGAACATCGAACCACGTGACTTTCGCTTGGCACGCTGGGTATTCCCGCTGTACCTGGTGCTGGCCGCCGTGTTTGTCATCCCGATCGCCCTGGCTGGACAACTATTGCTGCCGAGCGGCGTCAGCCCCGATTCCTTCGTGATCAGCCTGCCGCTGGCCGAGTCGCACCCGGCGCTGGCACTGCTGGCATTCATTGGCGGGGCTTCGGCAGCGACCGGCATGGTGATTGTTGCAAGCGTCGCGCTGTCGACCATGGTTTCCAATGACATGCTGTTGCCTTGGCTGCTGCGCCGCAAGGAAGCCGAGCAACCCTTCGAAGTATTCCGCCACTGGATGCTCTCGGTTCGCCGCATCAGCATCGTTGCAATTTTGTTGCTGGCCTATGTCAGCTATCGCTTGCTGGGCTCCAGCGCGAGCCTGGCGACCATCGGCCAGATCGCCTTTGCTGCACTTACCCAGCTCGCGCCGGCGATGGTCGGCGCCCTGTACTGGAAGCAGGCGAACCGCCGGGGCGTATTTGCAGGTCTCGCCGCGGGCGCGCTGATCTGGGTCTACACACTGGTGTTGCCACTGCTGGGCTGGCCGCTGGAGATGTTCCCTGGGCTGCAGTGGATGTACACGACCAACCTGCCGTTCAACACCAGCGCACTGACTCTCGGCGTCACGCTCTCACTGGTAGGCAACGCGACGCTGTTCTTCTGGGTATCGATTCTTTCGCAGACTCGTGTCGCCGAGCACTGGCAGGCCAGCCGCTTCATCGGCCAGGAAATCCAGCCGGCTGCCGGCGCACGTCGCCTGCTCGCCGTGCAGGTGGAAGATTTGCTCTTGCTCGCCTCCCGCTTCGTCGGTGCCGAGCGAGCCGAGCTCAGCTTCCAGCGTTTCGCCCGTCGTCATGGTCACGACTATTCGCCCAAGCAGCAGGCCGACGGTCAGTGGATCGCCCATACCGAGCGGCTGCTCGCAGGCGTCCTGGGAGCCTCCTCAACCCGTGCGGTAGTCAAGGCCGCACTGGAGGGCCGTGACATGCAGGTCGACGATGTGGTGCGGATCGTCGGCGAAGCCTCGGAAGTGCTGCAGTTCAACCGCGCCCTGCTGCAAGGCGCTATCGAGAACATTACCCAGGGCATCAGTGTGGTCGACCAGTCGCTGCGCCTGGTCGCCTGGAATCACCGTTATCTGGAGATGTTCGATTACCCCGAGGGGCTGGTTTACATTGGCCGACCGATTGCCGATGTGATTCGCTACAACGCCGAGCGCGGTCTGTGCGGCCCGGGCAACGCCGATACCCACGTGGCCAAGCGGCTCTACTGGATGCGTCAGGGCCGCGCGCATACATCGGAGCGGACCTTCCCCAATGGCCGTGTCGTCGAGCTGATCGGTAATCCGATGCCGGGCGGCGGTTTCGTGATGAGCTTCAGCGACATCACCGCTTACCGCGAAGCCGAGCGCGCACTGAAGGATGCCAACGAAGGCCTCGAACAGCGCGTCAGCGAACGGACGCAGGAACTGTCCGAACTGAACAAAGCCCTCACTGCGGCGAAAAGCACCGCCGAAGCCGCCAACCAATCGAAGACGCGCTTCCTGGCGGCGGTCAGTCATGACCTGATGCAACCGCTGAATGCCGCTCGGCTGTTCTCCGCTGCTCTATCGCACCAGCACGACGCCCTGCCCCGCGAAGCGCAGGACCTGGTTCGCCATCTGGACAGTTCGCTGCGTTCGGCCGAGGATCTGATCTCCGATCTCCTGGACATCTCGCGTCTGGAAAACGGACGCATCACCCCAGACCGCAACCCCTTCCCGCTGTCCAATCTGTTCGACACCCTGACCACCGAGTTCACGGTTCTGGCGGCCGAACAGGGTGTCGATTTCAAGGTGCACGGCAGCCGACTGCGGGTCGACAGCGATATTCGTCTGCTACGACGCGTATTGCAGAACTTCCTTACCAACGCCTTCCGCTATGCCAAGGGGCGTGTCGTGCTCGGCGTTCGTAGACAGGGCGACGCGTTGCGCCTGGAAGTCTGGGATCGCGGCCCCGGTATCGCTCAAGACAAGCTGCGGGTGATCTTCGAGGAATTCAAACGCCTGGACAGCCACCAGACCCGTGCCGAGAAAGGACTCGGGCTTGGGCTGGCGATCGCTGACGGCTTCTGTCAGGTGCTCGACCATCCACTGTCGGTCCGTTCCTGGCCCGGTAAAGGCAGCGTCTTCAGCGTGACGGTACCGGTCGCCAGCAACCTGACCAAGCAGCTCAAGGTCAATGGCGAAACCCAGCAGACCGCACTGACGGGCATTCAGGTGCTGTGCATCGACAATGAAGACAGCATCTTGGTGGGCATGAACAGTCTGCTCTCGCGCTGGGGTTGCCAGGTCTGGACAGCCAGCAACCGGGCAGAATGCGAGGCATTGCTTCGCGAAGATGTCCGGCCGCAGCTGGTTCTGGTCGACTATCACCTGGACAATGGCGAGACAGGATCGGACCTGATGGCCTGGCTGCGCACTCGCCTCGGCGAGCCAATTCCCGGCGTAGTCATCAGCGCCGACGGCCGGCCGGAACTGATCGCGGCGATTCACGCTACCGGTCTCGATTTCCTTGCGAAACCAGTCAAACCCGCCGCCCTCAGAGCTCTGATGAGCCGTCACGTTCCGCTGAATTGAGGCTGAGCTGCGTCGGCTTGTGCTGGCGCCGCGAGGCGGCTAGAACTAAGCATCCCCTATTGCAGGCGTACCCAGAAGACGATTCCTGAGCCCTATCGGATTTGGGATCTGATCTCTTCTGCGCCTGCGCGTGCAGTATGAATACCGAGCACCTTGAGATTTTCAACCGTTCGGCTCATGCCGGTAGCTCCGACTAAGGCTAAGTTCCTGACGCGCCACCTCGATTAACTTCCCCGATCCGCATGGATTGGTAGTGGGAGCAGGATGGTCACAACTCTTTCCGTATGGAGCTACACCATGTTCAACAAGAAAACACTGCTTGCCCTTCTTATTTCTGCCGCTTCCGTCAATGCAATGGCTGCCGACAACCACGTCACCGTCGATCAAAACGGTGACTTGCAGAAGGCGACCGTTAATCAAGCCGGCACCTCTCAAATCGCTGAGGTAGATCAGGCGGGTGACTCCAACAAGGCGGTGGTAGATCAGACCAACGCCGGCAACAAAACGGCCATCTACCAGGACGGCAATGCTAACGATGCAACCACCAACCAGCGCGGGGTAGATTCAACCTCAACGATTTACCAGACCGGTAACCGGAACCTGGTTGACGTGGTGCTGCAAGCCTCTCGCAATAACGTCTCTATCGTGGATCAGGAAGGCGATTTGAACGAGGCGCGCGTAGTGCAAGGTGGCGGTGGCGATCATTCTGCTGACGTATTCCAGACCGGCACGGCGAACAGCTCCGTGCTGGCCCAAGGAGGGAATTACAACGAGGCTTATGTCGACCAAGACGGCACCGACAACAGCGTGACCACTGGCCAATATGGCAATAGCAGCACGCTCGACGTTTACCAGACAGGGGTCATGAACACCACAACTGTCAGCCAGGTGCAGACGGCAACCAGCGCAGATGCTTTCGTTGACCAAAACGGCAACGACAACTCCGCAAAATTGAACCAGGACGGCGACCTGGCCAAGGCGGAGATCGTCCAATACGGCAACGGCAACAACTCCGAGCTGGATCAGTCTGGCACCGACAACTATGCCCTTGCGATGCAGGATGGCGATGGCAACGTGATCACTGTTGCTCAAACGGGCTCGCTGAACGAAGCTGAGATTGATCAGATTGGCTCGCAGAACGTCGCTAATGTCGTTCAATCAGGCACAACGGATTTTGCTTACGTGATGCAATCAGGCAACAACAACCTGGCAAGCGTCACACAGCAGTAAACCTGAAAGTTTCAAAAAAGCCCGGCCTCTAGCCGGGCTTTTTTGTATCGGCCTAGCCAGGCTGTGGTTGGACTGACCTCAACTACTCCTCTGCTTCCAACGGCGTCTCGGCACCAGCCCGCTCCAGCCAGTCGGCGGGCAAGCGCTTGCTGGCACGCGCACCCAACAGCTTGAGCTGCTCGGCACGGCTCACTAGGTTGCCGCGCCCATCGGTGAGTTTATTGCGCGCACCGTTAAAAGCCTTGTCGAGCTGCTGAAGGCGCGCGCCGATCTCGTCCAGATCCTGAATGAAGGCGGCGAACTTGTCGTAGAGCGACCCGGCGCGCTCGGCGATCTCGCGCGCATTCTGGCTTTGTCGCTCCTGCCGCCAAAGGCTGTCGATTACCCGCAGCGTGGCCAGCAGTGTGGTCGGGCTTACTATGACGATGTGCTTGCTGTAAGCCTCCTGAAAAAGCTCCGGATCGCCCTGCAGCGCCGCTGCGAATGCAGCCTCGATAGGCACGAAGAGCAACACGAAATCCAGGCTCTGCAATCCCTCGAGACGCTGATAGTCCTTGAGCGACAGACCCTTCAGGTGATTGCGCAACGACATGACGTGCTGTTTGAGTGCCAGCGCCCGGCTGGTTTCGTCCTCGGCGCAGGTGAGCGCCTGATAAGCAGTGAGGCTGACCTTGGCATCCACAACAACCTGTTTATCCCCGGGCAGTTGGATCAACACGTCAGGCTGGAAGCGCTCGCCGTCAGCGCTTTTGAGGCTGACCTGTGTGTGGTACTCACGACCTTTTTCAAGGCCGGCGTGCTCCAGCACACGCTCGAGGATCAGCTCACCCCAATTGCCCTGGGTCTTCTGACCTTGCAGCGCACGGGTCAGGTTGGTCGCCTCGTCGCCCAGACGCTGGTTGAGCTGCTGCAGCCGTTCAAGTTCTTTGGCGAGGGAAAAGCGCTCGCGCGCCTCGTTCTGATAGCTCTCCTCAACGCGTTTCTCGAACAGCTGAATGCGTTCCTTCAACGGATCGAGTAGCTGCCCCAAACGCTCATGGCTCGCGTCGGCAAAACGCTGTTCGCGCTCTTCGAAGATCTTTCCGGCCAACTCGGCGAACTGCGCCCGCAACTCGTCTCGGGCGCCCTGGAGATCTTCCAGACGCTGTTCGTGAGTCTTTTGCTGTTCGTTCAACTCGGCTGTAACGGCCGCATGGGCGGCACTCAACGCGCGCAACTCCGCCTGCTGGGCATCGCGCTCAGCCTGCAAATCGTCGAGGGTCTCGCGAGTTTCAAGGCGCTGGGCCTGCAACCATTCGGTTTCACGACGCAACACGGCGGCTTCGGCCTGTAACGCTGCGCGTGATTCCTGAATATCGGCCTGATCCTGTCGACAGGTCTCCAGCTGAGCGCTGAGTCCTTCCTGCGCCATGACTGCCTGACTTAGCCGCTCGTCGAGTAGTGAAAGCTCTGTTTGCTGCTGCGACACCCGCCGCTGCAAGACCGCCGCTACCGCAACGAGGACCATACAGAGGGCGCCGAGCCCGACTGATAAAAACAAAGGATCGAGAGGCATGAACGGCTCCGGCTGAATTGCCGCGCAGTATAGCCAGCAAGCTCTGCGCGGTCAGTCCGGGCCGTCTGCCTCGAAGACGTCAGCGCTTGGCCAATAGCCGTGAAAGGATCCGCGAGGCTTCGACCGAGCCCTGCGCAGCGGCCTGCTCCAGCCAGTGACGCGCCTTGGAGAGTTCGCGATGTTGACCCTGACAATAGAGCTGACCCAGTTCCAGCTGGGCTTGACGATCACCGGCTCGAGCAGCCTGGCGCAGCAGCTCGAAACCGATACGGCGGTCACGCTGGCTGTCGCAATCATGGCAGAGCAACCGTCCCAGGCGACTCTGCGCTTCGACTACGCCTTCGAGTGCCGGTTGCTTCAGCATCCGACCGGCGATGCGTTTGACACTCTTGGTCTGTCCTAGACGCTGGCTGTCCAGCAGCCACAACGCCATACGCATCGGCAGGCGCGGAGAGGATGAAGTGCTCCCGACGGAAGTCGAGGCAAGAGGACGCGTTCTCATGGTCACCGAATAGTTCGGGGGGACAAGGGCGCGCACTTTACTCCTTTTTGTGAAGAGTTAAAGTCTTGCAAAAAACGAAAAAACACGATCTGGATCACACTATATTTAATCCACAAATCCTGTGGATAAGTCAGTGGACAAACAGGTAACAGATTTCCGCAGACCTGATGCTCAGGGGCTTCCAGTTAGATTGACGCTTTTTTCACCATCGAAAAAACTCTATATTTTTCAGATAGTTATTATTCGATCTATAGCTGTAGCAGGTTTGCGACAGTTTGTCATAAGCGCTTGACAAGGCTGACGCGCGAATGTGCACAAGTTTGGCGCAGACGCTGCCAGAACCGCATAAACAGCGTAACTTGTGGCATCTAGCCGTTCAGCACGGAACTTTGAGCATGCCCATAGGTCAGCGGCTGCGCCGAAGCAGTGCAGATCGCAACGGCATGTCATCCAGCTTATTCTGTGACGTCACCCACCCTGAGAACGGACGATGACGAAGCTGCGCACTCTCTGCCTCTGGGCCGTCCTGCCGGTACTCCTGATCATCGTGGCAGCCGGGTTGTACGGTGGGTATCGCTGGCAACAATTCAAGCACCAGCAAGGTATCGATGCATTCGATCTCGATGGGCTGCGTCTGTCCTCGCAGGGATTAACAATGCGACATTTTGCCCTACTCCGTCGGTCGGCCAGTGGCGTGCAGCTCAAGGTGCAACTCGTAAATGTCTCGCTGGGGATTGATAGCTGGACCAAACCCCTCCCCCTTCGGTCGCTAGCGGTCGAACACCTGAAGCTCGAATGGCAGACCGAGGCGACACATCAGGATAAGCCCGACGACGACAGTACATTCGAACTGCCCCGTCGTCAGGACGTAGAAGACTGGGCGCGCTGGTTGCCCAGAACGGGCGTAATCGCGTCTTTCGATTTAGCGCTGCCATGTCACCGTGGCCGCTGCCAGGAGCATGGCGAAATGCGCTGGCAGCATGCAGGCGACGCCTTGCTGCCCGCTGAGCTGGGCGTGACGCTGCATCAAGACACGCATCGCCTCGCGTTGCTTGCCAGGGCCATTGAGCAAGGCCATGACATCCACCTGGATATACAGTTGCGGCTAGACGGTATCGAGCGGATGAGCCTGCAAAACCAGTTAACCCCCAACGGCGACACTACCCTTTGGCGCGGTACCCTCGCCATGAACGAGCTGCCGGAAGCGCCGTGGTTGCTGAACTGGCTCGGAAACTGGACGACCTACACACCACCGACACTTCCGGAACTGCCCCAACAGACGCGCATCGGTGCTGGCTGGGCGCTCGCGCTCGATAACGATGCACCGCTTCAAAGCTGGCAAAAGCTGGACGGTGAGCTGCGGCTCTCGGCCAACCTCCCGACACCCTGGCCCGTGGTGGGCATCGGCCTGCTTCAAGGGCAACTGGACCTCGGTGCTCATGTCGAACGCGGGGCCTGGATACCCACGGACCTGACGAGCGACCTCACGTTGAAGCCGAGCGCCGCACTGCTCGCGGCTTGGCCGGCGCAGCTGCGCCCGCATGCCCTCAGCCTCACGGTGACACCAGCGCCAGTGACCGAGCCAACCCAGGCGTTGCCCTTGAATGTGCAGCTGGCTGCAAGCGGCCCCTCTCCTCTCAGCCTCGACACGCACCTTGTGCTGGCAACCGTCCCGCCCTACGGCGCAACCTTCGACAAGACCCGCATCCAGCTACGTATCCCAGAGTGGACAGGACCAGACATCCGGCTGAAGGGAGTCGAAGCGGACCTGCGGCTGAACGGCCAAGCCTCCAGGGAGAGCGCAGCGATACGCTATGAAAAGGGCTCAAGGCTGACGGTAAACAGCCTGAGCGCAACACCAGACGTCACTCTCAAAACACTGCAGATGGAACTCGCCGCGCTCGGTGTCGACGCGGTTTTGGCTGAAGGCCAACTTCATCGACTTGCGATCAAAGGCAACACCGTCTTGGCCGTAGACGAACTCAAACAGCCGGCTCTGCGCCCTCAAGGCTGGCGCTGGAGCGGCGCGCTAGACGGTGACCTGAAACGGATATCGCTAGATGGACTACTAGAAAATGATGCGAGGCTAACCCTGCCTTTGGTGCTCACCCATAACCTGACCAACCGCACGACTGATCTCGATGTGCGGTTGCCCGAGCTGTTTCTGCGAGCCGGCAACCCACTGGCCGCTACGCTCGCCGACTGGCCGCGTGTACTGGAATTGAACAGCGGTCGCTTGCAGGCTCAAGCGCAACTCACCCTGCCCGGCGACGGGCCTTTGGCCGCAACGGCCAAAATCAGCGCCAAGGGTCTCGGCGGCATTTACGACCGCACCGAACTCAGTGGCCTTGATGCTGAACTGGCGATTGCCTTGAAGCGCGATGAGCTGCGACTGGATGTGTCCGAACTGACGTTGCGTGAGGCCAATCCTGGTTTCACTTTTGGCCCGCTGCAGTTCAAGGGCGAGTTTGCGAGCCCAGTCGACAGCCTCGCTCAGGGCCGCCTGGCCTGGGACATCGCCGAGGTCCGCCTGTTGGGTGGCCGCCTGTGGCTGGAGCCGGGCGCTGTGGACCTCGCGGCGGACAGGCAGCAGCTCAATGCTCACTTGCGCGGCCTGCAATTGCCCTTGCTGCTCGAAGCTTATCCGGCCGAAGGGCTGAGCGGCACGGGCGTGATCGACGGCCAATTGCAGGTACAGGGCAGCGAAGCCGGGATCAGCATCGAACAGGGCTCGTTGAAGGCGCGTGAACCGGGCGGTGCGCTGCAATTTCGCTCGCCGAAAATCCAGGCGTTGGGCCAGGCCAACCCGGCGATGCGTCTGGTCACCGAAGCGCTGGATGACTTCCATTACGACCTGCTCGCCAGCGATGTACATTACTCCGCCGACGGTACACTTGACCTTGGGCTCAAGCTGCACGGGCGCAATCCGGCCCTCGAAGGCGGACGTCCAATCAACTTCTCCATCAACCTAGAAGAAGACATTCCGGCCCTGTTAACCAGTCTGCAATTGTCCGATCGTGTGAGCGAGACCATACAACGACGCGTGCAGGAGCGCCTGAGATGAGGCATGGTAGCGACGACATCGACCAGGAGAGCAGCGTCATGCGGTTGTGCCATCCCCTCAGCATTCTGGCACTGGCCCTGTTGGCCAGCGCCTGTACGCCACGCGTTGAGCTGGCCGTGCCCAACGAGCCGATCAACATCAACCTCAACGTGAAAATCGAGCACGAGATCTATATCAAGGTCGACAAGCAGCTCGACTCGATCATCAACGAAGACAGCGGTCTGTTCTGAGGAGCCTTATGAAAACCTATCTGAAACTCGGAACCCTTCTAATGGCGCTGTGCCTGGCCATGCCGGCTGCAGCCATGTCGCTCAACGAAGCCATGTCAGCGCTCGGCCAGGCCAAGGCCAGCGGCCAACTCGGCGAAAGGCCCGACGGTTATCTGGGGGTCGTGCAGAGCAGCGGTCAGGCAGAAGAGATCGCCAGTCAGATCAACCAGGCGCGGCGCGCTGAATACCATCGTCTGGCCCAGAAGAATGGCATCAGCGTCGGCGACGTCGAAGCCATTGCCGGCAAGAAGGCCATCGAAAAAACCCCGCCCGGCCAAATCATCATGCTGAACGGCAGCTGGATCAAGAAGTAAACGCAGCATCCGCGGGGTGCGCTCGTACCCCGCTTCCCATAAACCTTAGAACCAGGTCGACACCGTCAGCGAGCCGAATTCGTCATGCTCGTTCTGGCCATTGAATTCGCGGCTGCGCCAGACTTTGGCAAAGGCCAGCTGCCAGCTGTTCCAGGTCAGCGCCACGCCCGCTTTGGCATCACCAACCCATTCGTTCGGATCTACCGAGTGGCTGTCCTTGAAGGTATTGCCCTCGAGCAGCATGTTCTGCGCCATGTAACGACCTTCGAGGTCGGCAAAGAGGCTCCAGGCGAACCCGCCACCCTGGTTGAAGAACATGCTGCCACTTTGTGCAGGCGCCACCGCTGGGATGCTGAAACTGCGATCGAGCCGCTGCCCGACGCGCAACCCGAACCCAGTAGAGCCGTATGTGTAGAGGTTACCAAGGGCATAGCCGGCACTGGGCCCGTACTCGAACTCCAGCCCGCCGAGGCGCTGCTGCTTCCACCAGCGGTACTGGAACGCAAGGTTGACGAAAGGCTCGTTGCGCAGCTGGTTATCCCAGCCACGCGGCTCGTAGCTGTTGGTAATTTCATGGACTTGCCGCTGGATTTTTTCGCCACCCGCTGCAGGCCCGACGATTCCCACGTCCAGATGCAGGCCGCTAGCCCCGCGCCATCCTTCGTGCTGGTCATCGGAAAAGATCGAGATACCGGCAAACAGCAGCGCTGCATAGGGGCGGTCGTCCTCGATCAGCTCTGCCCGCCTAATATTGTCGGGGGTATAGAGTTGATGACCAAGCCGGTAGGCAACGTTGTCGACCTCTTCCGCCTCCCAACTTGGCATCGCCCCTGCGAACCGTCTGGACCAATGATCGGCGCCGGGCTTGAACGAGCGCATCAACTCGAAGCCGTTGGTGTAATGCCCGTCATCGTTTGCGAAAACGTCGTTCTCGATTTTCAACGAATAGAGATCTGCCTGACTTGCCAATGGCAGACAGGACATAACGACGGCAAGGAATACGCGTTTGCGTAGCTGCAAATTAGCCATAGCCCAGCTCCTTCATTACATGCAGCGCGGTATGTATCAGCATGTTAGAAGGGCGGTCGGCCTTAACGTTCACCCGGGCCAAAACTTATTGGGAACGGCTCCGCGATCCGCACTGGATCCAGACAGAACCCAGTCGACACTGGGTTGGCGCCTACAGGCTGCGGCAGCTTCCAGACCTGAACCGGCCGGGTGCGACGCCGCACCCGGCCTTTCGATCGGCTATTGGTCGGATCGAAGCGGGGAATGAACAGGCTTCACTTGGGCTGGCCGCACTTCATCCGCGTTGCGTTGACGAGACGATAAGGACAGTGCTCGCCACAACAACAGTGCAGCGATTACGGCGACGGCCAGGAAGGTGATCAGTACGGGTATGGCTTGTTGATTCATGCGTCTGGCTCACCTGTAGTAAAGCTTCGCGGGTGCTATGGCGTTTTGATATTACCGACGATCATGGGCGATTACCAACGCTGCGGTAGTACCTTGGCGATCAGCTTGTAGGCTTTCGTCGAGCTAACCGGTGGGACAAATCGGTTTCTAGCGAGTCGTAACTTCATCGCTACGCCTAATGACTCGAGACGGCAGAGAGGCTGACCCACATGCATCGGGAATACACTAGGCAATACCATCAATTGCGCACCCACATCGAGAGAATGCTCGACAGCGGCGCGGTGATTGCGGAAAGAGCGCCGCTGACGATCCGACGTGGGAATCAGGTTTATCAGGTGGCATGCGGGATGATGATCAGCGAGACAAGCCCGAGCTGATCCGGCAGGGCCCGCTCTGTCGACCGGCAAGTAAGGTCGACAGAGCGGGCCGAGACCGTCACGCCAGCTTGTCGCTAGTCACCCGGTGCAGGGTTCCGTTCCCGTGTTCGAACGCGCTGATGTTCGACAGCGTGGTCTCGGCAATATTGGTCAGTGCTTCAGCGGTAAAGAATGCCTGGTGCCCGGTGATCAACACGTTGGGAAAGGTCGTCAGGCGCATGAACTGGTCGTCGCTGATGACACGCTGTGAAAGGTCCTGAAAGAACAGGTTTTCTTCCTCCTCGTAGACATCCAGGCCCAGCCGACCGATCTTTCCGCTCTTCAGGCCCTCAATGACCGCGCGGGTATCGACCACTCGTCCCCGGCCAGTATTAACCAGCATCACGCCTGGTTTCATCTGCTCGATCGCTTCGGCATCGATCAGGTGGTCAGTTTCGGGTGTCAACGGGCAATGCAGCGAAATGATGTCCGCTTCACCAAGCAGCTTTTCCAACGGTACGTAACTGACGAAATCTTTGGCAGCGGCGCTGGGAAAGGGATCATTGGCCAATACCCTGCAGCCAAAGCCGTGCATGATGTCCGCGAAGATCAGGCCTATCTTACCGGTCCCGATGACACCCACCGTCTTGCCATGCAGGTCGAAACCGAGCAGCCCGTCGAGGGAAAAATTACCTTCACGCACGCGGTTATAAGCGCGATGGGTCATCCGGTTGAGCCCCAGCACCAGCGCTACGGCGTGCTCCGCCACGGCGTGGGGCGAGTACGCAGGCACACGCGCCACGGTCATGCCTAACCGTTCAGCTTCGCCGAGGTCGACGTGATTGAAACCGGCGGACCGTAGGGCAACAAGTTCCGTACCGCTCGCGTGCAAGCGCTGCAGCACTTCGCGGTCGAGCTTGTCATTGACGAAGACACAAACGCCGGCAAATCCAGCTGCTAGCGAAGCGGTCTCGGCGGTCAGCCTAGCATCCAGATAAACCAGTTCGTGTTGGTGTGTCTGGTTTGCTCTGTCGAGAAAGGTGCGGTCATAGGGTTTGGTACTGAAGATTGCGATGCGCATGAACAGACCTCCGCTTGACGTGGATCGAGTGACGCCCTATCCGCTTTCGACCTCACATCAGAGAGGGACATAGCCAGGGACCTAGTCTCACTTCTCAATCAGAGAGCGGCATCGCGTCAGGCCAAGCCCTCGAACCGGGCGTAGGGGTTGCTGCAGGGCAACCTGTAGCCGATAAAGGTGACCTTCGGGTTGGGCTTATTCTGCTGCCGTAGAAAATCAGTCGAAACCATAAAGTCGGTAAGTAGCCGACGCTCGAAGTTATCGACGCGAAGATCAGTGTAGGGCGTACCCACACCGGTTTCCTGGCGGATTTTGTAAAGCCCCATCAGCGCGGTCAGCTTCTCCGAACCGTAGTGTTCAGCCATTGCATCGACAAGTTCGCGTTGATCATCCGTATCCATCTGGAAGTTTCCCACCAGGCGTTGCAGCAGGTGCGGTATGAAGACTTGGCGGTCTTCGTAGACCCAGGCGCCCGCACCCACCGCTACCAGACCAAGAGTGGCAGCGGACGACATCAACAGCGTACGACGTTTCATTGGCAATCCTTAGCTGTAAAGCAGATCGGCGGCACGAATGGACAAGGCAGCGGCAGTCAGGCTGGGATTCGCCGGCGAGCAGCTCGGGTAGGTCGCGGTGCCGACGACAACAAGGTTGCGCATCTTGTGATGCACCATGCGCCCGTCGACGACCGAGCCATCATCACCCTGCCCCATGCGCAGCGTGCCTTGAACATGCGACTCGGTCAGACGCCATTCTCTGAAATTGATCGATTCCACCGGCAGCGGCGCGAGCAGTTTCTCCAGGCTATCGAGGCCGTACTGAACGCCCTTCATGCCGTAATCCGACTCGCCCCGGTAGTCGATGATGGGCTGCCCACTTTGCGGGTCGATAACGACCCGATTCTCCACGTTCGGCAGGTCTTCACTGACGAGCATCAATGGCAACGTCTGGTTCCACCGGCCGAGCTCCGGACGCAGTCCATAGGGCCAACGATTCTCGAAATAGACCAGGCACGCCGAGTGTTCCTTGCGGAAATCACCGTCATATAGCGAGTAATTAAGTCCGGTGGTAATGGTGCTACCGTCGAAGTTGCCAAGACCGTCGAGATACACCTCGACGTTCGCCCCAACCTGCTCGTGCAGGCCCATACCGGTTTCGCCAACGTTGATATCCGAACGCAACAGGATCGCCGGGCTTTGAATGGCGTTGGCGCCGAGCACGAAGAGGTCACCGAATACCTTGAATTCCCTGCCCTCAGAACGGATCGTCACGCCTTTAATGGTATTGCCCTGGTATTCGAGCGTTCGTACTTCAGTTTTCAGGCACACATCAACCTTGGGATGACGGTACAGCTCGGCAAAGCCGTTTTGCGCAGTGAACTTAGCGTTCATCGGGCAAAGGTTGCACGTGGCGTTTGCGCAGCAGACGCCACGGGTGCCAGTCGCAACCCGAGCACGTCCGGTCGGCATGATGAAGTGATAGTCGGGCATCGCCTCCTTCATCAGCATGTCGATGGAGGAGCCTTTGTGCGGAGGCTGCGGGAACGGCTGGCTGCGTGGCAGCACTCGAGTCATGTCAGGGTCGCCAGCGATCGACATGATCTGCTCGGCCTGGCAGTAATAGGGTTCGAGCTCGGCATAGCTCAGCGGCCAATCATTGCCCACCCCATAGCGCGTCCGAATGGCGAAATCGCTGGGGTGCAAACGCGGGGTCTGCGAATACCAGCAGTTCATCCCTCCGCCGAGGGCGATGGTGGTGTTCCAAGGCTTCTCGCCGCGATTATCGTAAGTCGATTCAGGCTTGATAGCCGAACTGCTCTGGGTTTGAATCTGCCAGTCCCACGGGTGGAAATCACCCCATTCAAGTATCAATGCCCGACCGGTGAGATGCTTCAAGGCTTCGGTAAGAAAGAAGCTCGAACCGAAACCAGACCCGATAACGACCAACTCATAGTGTTCATCGCTGATGTCCCTTGCGCTTACCCGGTTGATCTCCAAAACCGATTCCCTTAACTGCTGCAGCCTCGTCAAAACCAGGCTGTCCATTCATTTACACGTCAGCGATGTCCCGCTGCGCAGCGCATGTCGCGGCTTAATTCGGCGTGTCGCTACAACACGCGCAGGGAAGCCCGTTCTACGAGACAGTCGAAACGAAGCGGAGTTCCACCCTGCTTAAGCCGATGCCTGCGCTGGGTTAATCATTCAGGCCTTCGGACAACCACCTCCGCACTCGCCGACGCTCACGCCAAGAGGTCAGTTGGTGGGTAAACGGACTCTCTGGGGCTAGACGGCATTCCGGATCCGCGAGGTCGCCCAGCTTGAAGCGACGCAGCACACCCAGCGGATGTCGCTCCGGTCCGTAGAAGGCTACCGCACGGATTTCGATGCTATGGAATTGCCAATCGCCAACGGGCTGATGGCCTTGAAGCTCAATCCCATTCAGCTCAGCCACGCGCCGCACCATACCCTGGAATGTACCGACGTGGATGAAATCACCGCTGCTCAAAGGCCCTTGGTGGGTGGTTTGGTGAATGGCGAGATCGGGAGGCACGTCATCATCCATACTCTGGCGGATATCGGTTATGTCGACCGACAAGGTGCCACGAGACGTTTCGATACAGACCACCAGTTGATTGATGAACATCGGCTCGGCGCTCATGTTTGATATCAGGCACAGCGAGCCAAGCCCTTTGCCTGCGCCTCGATTGATGAGCAGGCTTGGCTGACGTTGCCGTCTGAAGTTCCGCAGAAGCAGATGCGCATAAAACATCCACACCAGCAAAGTGCTCAAAGAGATCAGCAACGAAATCAGCTGCTGGTTGTTCATCAACCAATCGATCATGTATCGCCTCTTAGTAGTCCCCTGCTGGGACAGCACTGAGGCGACTGGGTGCCCCTATCCTCTCGCTAATAAACCTTTGCACCCGTAGCCCGTTCGGCAGCGTCCCGAGTCAGGCTCGAACAAACGCCGCGCAGCGCCAGTCCCAGACAGAGAGACCATGAACTTTGGAGGGGCATGCAATGAGAATTTCGACCATCACGGCATCAGTATTGCTGGCCTTGCTGACTACGACCGCATCAGCAGCCGAGGAAAAGACCGAGCGCCAGCCGGACAATGCCTCTACCCAGACCGAGCAAGGCCTGGACAACGAGGCGAGCGCGCATGGCTACCAGAACCCTACCGGCGAAGATCCTCAGCCACGCTTGACTGAGGACACCATCGAAAACGCTCACGGAGACGAAGAAAAAAGCGCGACGAAGCGAACACCCAGCAACGCTGATCCACACTGACAGTATCGACTCAGGGATCTGAAGCCGAGCCGCTCGCTGATTGGCAGTCAGTACCTTTATTTTCAAGAGTTCGCCAGCTCGAGCGCACTGGTATGAACACGGTTCAGAGGATACTGGATGGATCTAGGGTCACGAAAAGCATGGCCGGCATCGTGTCTGAATGATTGATTCAGACGGGCCCTGAACGGCCTTGAATGAGCCGTTCCTGTCCCAAATCGGTCCTAAACGGGACGCCTAAAAACGAAGAAGCCCCGCTGCAGGCTTGGTGCGGCGGGGCTTCAGCGTTTGAATTAGTGGCGGAGAGATAGGGATTTGAACCCTAGGTACCCGCGAGGGTACAACGGATTTCGAATCCGTCCCGTTCGGCCACTCCGGCATCTCTCCAGCGGCGCGCATCATAGCAGTTCGCAAACGATTGTCGAACCCCAAGGCGCTGCTTTTTTCTCTTTATTCAGGGCGTTGCGTTGGTCGGGCTTTTCCGTCCCGACACGCAATGGAAGGTTAGGCCGTCAAACGAGTCAGTGCTTCGCGGTATTTATCAGCGGTCTTCTGCGCAACCTCGGCTGGGACTGGAGGCGCTGGCGGTTCCTTGTTCCAGCCGGTGGACTCTAGCCAGTCACGTACGAACTGCTTGTCAAAACTGGGCGGATTGCTGCCTTCGGCGTAGCTATCGGCTGGCCAGAAGCGGCTTGAGTCCGGGGTAAGCACTTCATCCATCAGGGTCAGGGTCCCATGCTCATCGAGGCCGAACTCGAACTTGGTATCGGCGATGATGATGCCGCGAGTCGCGGCGTACTCGACGGCTGCGCTATAGAGCGCGATAGAGGTGTCACGTACCTTTGCCGCCAGTTCTTTGCCGATGATCGATTCGCACTGCTCGAATGAGATGTTCTCGTCGTGATCACCTACCGCGGCCTTGGTCGATGGTGTGAAGATCGGCTTCGGCAGCTTGGCGGCCTCCTTTAGACCAGCTGGCAGCGGAATGCCGCAGACCGTACCGCTTTTCTGGTACTCCTTCCATCCCGAACCGACAATGTAACCACGCACAATCGCCTCGACCGCGACAGGCTTGAGGCGCTTGGCGACGACTGCCCGGCCTTCAACGAGCGGAAGCTCTTCTGCACTTACCACGTCTTCGACCTTGTCGCCTGTGAAGTGATTGGGCACCAGGCTGTGGAGCTTGTCGAACCAGAAGTTCGAGATGGCGGTAAGAATCTTGCCTTTCTCAGGAATAGGTTCGGCGAGGATTACGTCGAACGCCGAAAGCCGGTCGGTCGCCACCATCAACATGCGAGTGTCGTCAATTTCGTACAGGTCGCGGACTTTGCCGGAATAGAGCTTCTTCAGGCTAAGAACGTTTGTAGTGGTCATGGCAATTCTCGTAATTAACGCGCTGTGACAAGCGCCGGCGTCGGCATGCTATGGCGCGGTCTTCGTTGAAACGAAACAGGCGAAACCAATGGTTTCGCCTGGATGGTTGGAGCTTGGGCGTGTCGCTTGATCAGCCCAGGTTGTCTTTGAGCATGTTGAGCACGCGACGCGCTACATCAGCCGGCGCAACGGTATCGAGGTCCTTGTCGAGCGTGACCTGAATGTTGCCACCGGCATCCGTCACGCGAAGCTGATACCGCTCGGCACGCGCGTCGAGCTCGTCACGATCCGGCGTACCGCCGAACAGACGAGAAAAGAAGCCTGGCTTTTCATCAGGATTAGCCGCACCTTCAGCCAGGTTGATGTAGTAGATACCCAGACTGCGATCAAGGTCTTCCACCAGAATGTCGCTCGCCTGCAGCGCTCTACCTACGCTCGACCAGGCACGGTTGAAATCGGTATCGAGCTGCAACATCGGGTTGCCGCTACCCGCTTCGGAAAGCGTGACGCGGCTGGGCGCATCGTACTCACGCTCTGCCAGCAGCGAAGCCGAACCGCCCTGCTCCGCCCCCTTGGTCAGGCCAACCTGAAGCTCATCAAGCAAAACTCGATCGAGCTCAGCGTTGACTGGCGACTCCGGCCAGGCGACGTCAGCCGTACTGCCTGCAGGCCGTTGCACGCTGAGCACATAGATTTCGCTAGTGTCCCGCTGTACGCCGGGCTCAACACGGACTCGGACACGCGTCTCGCCATCGCCCAGCCCCAGGTCGCGAACCAATGCGGGCGCCAGCTGATCACGTGTTTGCCACGCCGTGACGAATTCGCCGGTTTGGGGGCGCTCTTCAGCAATCTGGAAACCATTTTCGGTGAAGAACTGTCGTGCTGCCGCCCAGACTTGGGTAGCTGGACGCATAGCAACCAACCAACGCGCATCTTCGGAAGTCTGCAAACTGAATTCACTGGTTTCCTCGGCTACCACTAAACGCTGCGGGCGTGGTACCTCGTACTCACCAGTAGATCGGCTGTCAGCAACCTGCTGCGGGATGGGCAGCAGCGGCTCGATTGGCCTCAGTTCCACATCGGCCGGAACCTGCATCGGCGCAACCTGACGAGCTTGCAGATAGTCACTGCCACGGTCGCGGAAATATCCATCATCGCCCCACAACCAGCCACAACCGCTGGTTCCAGAGATGATCAGGGCTAGGGTCGAGAGTCCGGCCAGTCGCTTCATGCGTGTTCCTTCATTGATAAACCCGTACACCGGAATGTTCGTTTCAGGCGAGTACGCCGGACTGGCGCATTGCCTCGCGCAGAGGCTCCTGATATTGCTGGCTGAGCCAGGTCAGCGGCAGTCTGATGCCTTCGGGCATCAGCCCCATTTCGTGCAGCGCCCACTTGACCGGTATCGGATTGGCTTCAAGGAACAGCTTCTGGTGCAACGGCATCAGCAGCGCATTGATGGCGCGTGCCTTTTCAGCATCGCCTGCTATTGCTGCTGCACAGAGTTCGCTCATTGCCCGAGGCGCGACGTTCGCGGTAACTGAAATGTTGCCCTTGCCACCCATCAGCATCAGCTCAACGGCGGTCGCGTCGTCGCCGGAATAGACAAGAAATTCCTTGGCTACCCGATCCAGCACTTCCTGTCCGCGCTTGAGGTCGCCGGTCGCTTCCTTGATACCAACGATATTCGAAACCTTGGACAGGCGCTCGACAGTCTCAGGCAGCATGTCGCACGCGGTCCGTCCGGGCACGTTGTAGAGGATCTGCGGAATCGCTACGGCTTCGGCAATGTGGCGGAAGTGCAGGTACATGCCTTCCTGAGTCGGCTTGTTGTAGTACGGCGTGACCAGCAGGCAGGCATCTGCACCTGCGGCCCTGGCATTCTCGGTAAGCTCGACGGCTTCGCGCGTTGAGTTGGCGCCCGTACCCGCGATGACCGGAATGCGCCCGTTGACCTGATCTACAACGCGCCGGATCACTTCGATGTGCTCAGGGACTTCGAGTGTTGCCGACTCGCCAGTGGTACCGACCGCAACGATTGCGTTGGTGCCTTCCTGCAGATGGAAATCCACCAGTTTGCTCAGGCCGTCCCAATCCAGACCGCCTTGCGCGTCCATGGGAGTGACCAGCGCCACCATACTGCCCGCAATCATGCAACCACTCCTGCCGGAAAAAGAGAGGCGTAATGGTACAAGGCTCCATTGCGCTTTGCGAGTGCGCGAGCGGGCTTCGTTACGGCCAGATTACCGTCGCGCACTGTGAAGCGCGCCGAGGCACGGAGCCACCCGCGCATTCCATCGCACTCAGGATTTCGTTACCCTTAGCCGTTTTCGGCTTGGCTGGCCGCCCGAACCATCACCGCCAGGAACGCTGCATGTCCACCCCCCCAGTACCCCGCGAACAGTTTCTCGTCATCAGCGCCATGGGCCGCAGCCCAATGGAGCTAACCAATGTGCTCTGCCGGGCCAGCAACGAGAACCGCTGCGCCATCGTTACCACACGCCTGACACGGCATGGTGAGTGCTGCGCCCTCGTGCTGGAAGTCAGCGGTAGCTGGGATGCTCTGGCACGCATGGAGACCGCGCTTCCCGCGCTGGCGAAGAAGCACGAATTCACCACCAACGTAGTCCGCAGCGAAGCGCTTGAAACCCGACCGCAAGCCTTGCCTTATGTGGCCTATGTCAGCTCGGTCTACCGCCCGGATATCCTCAACGAGCTGTGTCAGTTTTTCATAGACCATCGCGTCGAACTCGAAGCCCTCTCCTGTGATACCTACCAGGCACCACAGACCGGCGGCACCATGCTCAACGCGACGCTCACCGTCACGCTACCAGCTGGCACGCAGATCAGCTGGCTACGCGACCAGTTTCTCGACTTTGCCGACGCCCTTAACCTGGACGCACTGATCGAGCCTTGGCGCCCGCAGAACCCTTGATAAGGAATCAACCGATGCCCGTCGAAATCGACCAACCCGTACCGCCTTTTCAAGCTTTGGCCACCGGCGACACGCAGGTAAGCCCCGAAACGCTTAAGGGCAAGCAGGTCGTTCTGTATTTCTATCCAAAGGACAACACACCAGGCTGCACGACGCAGGGCCAAGGTTTTCGTGACCAGCATGAAGCGTTCGCTGCAGCCAATACGCTGATCTTTGGAATATCGCGGGACAGCCTGAAGACGCACGAAAACTTCAAAGCCAAGCAGGGTTTCCCGTTCGAACTTATCTGCGATAAGGACGAGCAACTCTGCCAGCTGTTCGACGTGATCAAGCTGAAAAAACTGTATGGTAAGGAATATCTGGGAATCGACCGCAGCACTTTCCTGATCGATGCCCAAGGCGTGCTGCGACAGGAGTGGCGTGGCGTGAAGGTACCAGGGCACGTGGATGCTGTATTACAAGCCGCCCAGGCCCTGCACGGCCAGTAAGCCAAGCGTAAAAAGAAGACCGGCAAATGCCGGCCTTTTTTATTGACTAGCCGACATGATCCACAACCGGCACGGTAGCGGATCGGCGCGGCCAGGCGTAGAGCACCGCCTTGAACAGCGTCGCCAGAGGGATCGCAAAGAATACGCCCCAAAAGCCCCAAAGCCCGCCGAACAGCAGTACCGAAACGATGATCGCAACCGGGTGCAGATTGACCGCCTCGGAAAACAGCAGCGGCACCAGAACGTTGCCATCCAGCGCCTGGATGATCGAGTAGGCCACCATCAGATAGATAAACTGATCGCTCAACCCCCACTGGAACAGCCCGATCAGTGCCACTGGAATCGTCACGACAGTGGCGCCGATGTAAGGAACAACAACTGAAATGCCGACCAGCATCGCCAGCAGTGCTGCGTAGTTCAGTTCCAGCGCAGCAAAGACAGCATACGAGACCACGCCGCAGATCAGGATCTCGATTGCCTTGCCCCGAATGTAGTTCGCGATCTGCATATTCATCTCCTGGGCCACCTGCGTAATCAGCCCCCGCTCGCGGGGCAGGTAGCCCCCCAGCCAGTCACTGATCTGCTGACGATCCTTGAGAAAGAAAAAGACCAGGATGGGCACCAGGATCAGGTAGATCATCAAGCTCAACAACAGTGGGAGGCTCGACAGTGACGAGGTCAGCACGATCTGTCCGTAGCGGCCTATCTCACCCCGTATGAAATCGATCCCACGTAGCACTTGTTCTTCGGTGAGCAGTTGCGGATAACGCTCGGGGAGCAGCAGCAGCAGCGACTGCCACTCCACCAGCATTCTGGGTAATTCATTGAACAGCGTCAGCACCTGCTGCCACATCAGAGGTGCCAGAAAAAGGATGCAGACCGTAAGCAATCCGATAAACATCAGGAACACAAGCCAGACGGCAAGGAGGTGCGGCAGCTTCATCCGCTCCAGCGCACCAACAAGCCCCTGCATCAGAAACGCCAGGACCAGGCCGGCAATCACAGGGGCAAGCATGTGGCCCAGCGTCAACACGGTCGCAAAAGCGGCCACCAACAACACACCCAGGACCAGCGCTTCTTCGTCTGAAAAATAGCGATGAATCCAGCCCCGCAACACGTTAAGCATATGCTTTCCTTAGCGGCCCTCAGGCCTTACGCAGCCAGTACCTGTAAAGGCCGGCGTCTGATTCTTCACGCAGCAGTGCGTGACCGGCGAGGCTTGCGAAGCTACGAAAATCACGCTGCGAGCTTGGGTCGGTTGCGGTCACTTTGAGAACCTGGCCGCTGGCCAGTTGATTGAGCTCCATTTTGGCCTTGAGCAACGGCATTGGACAGGCCAGCCCGACCGCGTCCACCTCAGCGTCGCAACTCATGCCAGGGGCATCCTGTGGAATCATGTTTATCTCCTTAAAGGGCTGCAGGATACCGAGGAGCGCCCAGCTCTGGCCAGTTACCCAAGCACAAGGCTACAGTAGCGCTCCTGCATTGAAGAGCCAGTCTGGATGAAATTGCTGCGCCCTACCCTGCTGACACTCGCCTGCCTTGTAGGGCAGCCAGTGATAGCCAATGATCTCCCGTCTCTAGGCGATTCCAGCTCAGGCATCGTTTCCCCGGAACAAGAGCACCAGCTTGGCCGGGCTTGGCTCAGCCTCCTACGCGGGCAGGTTCCCCAACTGTCCGATCCGCTGCTCAAGGACTACCTGGAGCGCAGCGTCTACCGCCTGGCCGAGACCAGTCAGCTTCAGGATCGGCGACTGGAATTCGTCTTGCTCGACAGCCCCCAACTGAACGCATTCGCTGCTCCGGGCGGCATTATCGGCGTCAATGGCGGGCTGTTCCTGCACGCGCAGACCGAAGCCGAGTACGCCTCGGTACTGGCACACGAACTCGCGCACTTGTCACAACGGCACTTCGCCCGAGGACTGGAAGCGCAGAAGCGCATGCAGCTACCGCTGATGGCAGCGATGCTGGCTGGCGTGGTCGCTGCCGCTGCAGGTGCGGGCGATGCTGGTATTGCAGCGATTGTTTCGACCCAGGCGGCTGCGATTCAATCTCAGCGTCGGTTCTCTCGACAAAACGAACAGGAAGCCGACCGAATCGGCATCGTCAATCTTGAGCGAGCCGGCTACGATCCCCGCGCCATGCCGGAAATGTTTGGTCGTCTGATGCGTCAGTATCGCTATGACCAGAAGCCGCCTGAGTTTCTTCTGACCCACCCGGTTACCGAATCCCGCATCGCCGATACTAAAAACCGCGCTGAGCAGTATCCCAAGACAGGTGTCGAAGACAGCCTGCGCTATCAGTTGATGCGAGCCCGCGTAGATCTGAAGTTTGAGAGCACTCCTGGGCTCAGCGCAAAGCGCTTCCGCGCAATGCTCGCAGATGATCCAGAATTGGACGCGGCACGCTATGGCCTGGCACTGGCACATATCAAGAGCGGCCAACTCGACGACGCGGCCAACGAACTCAAGCCGTTACTGGCCAAAGAACCCGACAATGCGATCTACAACCTCGCACAGATCGAACTGGACATCACCGCCAACCGGCTCACAGCAGCACGTGAGCGCACGCAGCAACTGCTTCGACTCTATCCCGGCAGCTATCCTGTAAGACAGGCTCACATCGATCTGCTTATCAAAGAAAACAAGCTTCAGGAGGCCGAGCGTGAGCTGGACGACCTCGTCCAGGCACGCTCAAAAGATCCGGACATCTGGTATCAGGTCTCCGAGATCCGTGGCCTGACCGGCAACATCATCGGGCTCCATCAAGGCCGAGCCGAATACTTTGCGCTGGTGGGTGACTACGATCAGGCGATCGAACAGCTCGATTTTGCCAAGCGCCGCTCTGACAACTTCCAGACGGCCGCCCGAATCGATGCCAGGCAGAAGCAGTTGATAGAAGAGAAACGGATGGTCGAGGAGATGTTGCGTTGACCATCGACAGAGAAATGGAACCCATAACGCAGGCGGATCGCCTGCGTTATCTGCAGATCAAGCGTTTCCTGCCTGCTTGATCCGGGCTGCCTGGGTGAAGTCCAGCATTCGCTTTAGCGGTTTGACCGCTCGAGGCACCAGTACCGGATCCACGAAGATCTCGTTACTGCCTAAACGCAGACACTCCAGCGTTCGCTCCAGCGTGTTCATGGCCATCCAGGGGCAATGGGCACAACTGCGGCACGCAGCACCGCTACCGGCAGTTGGCGCTTCGACAAACTGCTTGTCCGGGCAAAGCTGCTGCATTTTGTAGAAGATGCCGCGGTCGGTCGCAACGATGAACGTCGGGTTCGACATTGTCTGCGCAGCCTTGATCAATTGACTAGTTGATCCTACGGCGTCGGCGAGTTCGATCACGGACTCTGGCGATTCTGGATGAACCAGCACAGCCGCGTCGGGATACAGCGCCTTCATATCCTCCAACTGTTTCGCCTTGAACTCTTCATGAACGATGCAGGCACCGTCCCACAGCAACATGTCGGCGCCCGTCTCGCGCTGCACATAGCTCCCAAGATGCTTATCTGGAGCCCAGATGATCTTCTCACCGTTATCCATCAGACTTTCGACGATTTCCAGCGCACAACTGGATGTGACAACCCAGTCAGCACGCGCCTTTACCGCAGCCGAGGTATTGGCATAGACCACAACGGTGCGCTCCGGATGCTGATCGCAGAACGCGGAGAATTCATCGACCGGGCAGCCAAGATCCAACGAGCAAGTCGCGTCGAGCGTCGGCATGAGGACCCGTTTCTCAGGGTTGAGGATTTTTGCGGTTTCGCCCATGAACTTGACGCCGGCAACGACGACAGTCTGCGCGGAATGCTCATTACCGAAGCGGGCCATCTCCAATGAATCCGAGACACAACCACCTGTCTCTTCGGCCAACGCCTGAATCACTGGGTCCGTGTAGTAATGCGCAACCAGAACTGCATTCTGTCTTTTCAACTCCGCAGCGATGTCGCTACGCAGCCGAGCCTCCTGAGCGGGCGTAAGCGGCTTAGGCTGCTTCGCCGCCAGATGCGCCTGTACAAGGATGCGTTCGGGTATTTGCGTCATGTTCGCTTATTTCCTGCATGCACGGCGCAGCACGAGTCGCCGACTATAGCCATCGAGGCGGGGTTACGGACGTAACGAACGGAGAGGTGAAGCGAGGAAGGACCGAGCATCTCACCCCTGCCGTTTCCAAGGGGGCGGAATACTAGCCGAAGCTTTCAGAAAAGTGAAAGCCGATGGCGGAACAATAGAAAACCAGCGAGAAACGAAAAAGCCCGCCGACTTTCGTCGGCGGGCTCTGGATCACTTGCCCTTGAGCATGTGGCCGCGTTCTTCCAGATTGGTGTGCCAATCCATTGCTTCGTGCAGCAGGTGCGGTGTCTGACCACCTTTCTTGCAGGCTGCGTCGAAATACGCATTCAGCGCATCGCGGTACGACGGGTGCACACAGTTATCGATGATAGCGCGCGCACGTTCACGCGGCGCCAGACCACGGAGGTCAGCCAATCCCTGCTCGGTTACCAGGATGCTGACATCGTGCTCGGTATGGTCGACGTGCGCCACCATTGGCACGACGCTGGAGATGTTGCCACCCTTGGCAATCGACTTGGTAACAAAGATGGCCATATGGGCGTTACGGGCAAAGTCACCCGAACCGCCAATGCCATTCATCATCTTGGTCCCGCCAACATGCGTGGAGTTGACGTTGCCATAAATGTCGAACTCCAGAGCAGTGTTGATGCCGATGATGCCGATACGGCGCACCAGCTCCGGATGGTTGGAGATTTCCTGCGGACGAAGAACCAGCTTGTCCTTGTACTTTTCCAGGTTACCGAATACGCGGTTATTGCAGCGCTCGGACAGAGTGATCGAGCAACCGGAAGCAAAGACCATCTTGCCGGCGTCGATCAGATCGAACGTGGAGTCCTGCAGCACTTCGGAGTACATAACCAGGTTTTCGAACGGTGAGTCGATCAGGCCGCACATAACGGCGTTGGCGATGTTACCGATACCGGCCTGCAGCGGGCCGAGGCTGTTGCTCAGCCGGCCTGCGTCGACTTCCTTCTTGAAGAAGTGGATCAGGTGGTTGGCGATGGCCTGAGTCTCGTCGTCCGGCGGAGTGACCGTGGAATAGGAATCCGGCTGATCAGTGATGACGATAGCGGCGATTCGAGCTGGATCGATCGGAATGGCACCAACACCGATACGGTCGTCGACTTTCAGCAAGGGAATCGGCTGGCGGTTTGGACGCTCACCTGGAATATAGATGTCGTGCAGACCTTCCAGATTGGGGTTGTGCGCCATGTTCAGCTCGATGATTACCTTGTCCGCGAAAAGCGCCAGGTTGGCGGAGTTCCCCACGGAGGTAGTCGGAACGATATGGCCTTGCTCGGTGATCGCCACAGCCTCGATGATCGCCAGATCAGGCTTTTTGATCTGATGGTTACGCATTTGCTCGACGGTGTGGGACAGGTGCTGGTCGATGAACATGACATCGCCCTGGTTGATCGCCTTGCGCAACGATGCATCAGCTTGGAACGGCATGCGGCGAGCCAGCAGACCGGCTTCCGCCATCAGCCCGTCCAGATCATTGCCGAGGCTGGCGCCAGTGATCAGGCTGATTTTCAGCGGACTTTCCTTGGCGCGTTTGACCAGCGCCAGAGGAACAGCCTTGGCTTCACCAGCGCGGGTGAAACCACTCATGCCAACAGTCATACCGTCGAGAACATGAGTAGCGGCCTCGTCGGCGCTCATGACCTTGCTATGCAGGGAGGACAAGCGGATGCGATCAGAATACATTTGAGCCTCGAACCACTGGAAATCGGAAAGTAGCAGTCTAGTACGTTTGAACACGCTCGGGTCACATACCAAGGTCGTAGAGGATTGGACCTTACAGTTGTGCAGCGCCCTCATTCTTATAGCTTTCTAAACTGCAGATATGAAAAAGCCGGACGACCCTCTGGCCTCCGGCTTTATCGTTCCCCTGAGGGAATATGGTGGGTCGTGTAGGATTCGAACCTACGACCAATTGGTTAAAAGCCAACTGCTCTACCAACTGAGCTAACGACCCAATGCGGAGCGCATGATACTGATTTGATTGATTAATTCAAGTTTTTTTTGCTTCATGCGTAGCGGGTGGGATCAGGGATGCCCGCCTCTCCGAACCCGGCAGAGCGCAGACGGCAGCTGTCGCACTTGCCACATGCTCTACCATCTTCATCTGCCTGATAACAGGAAATGGTCATTCCATAGTCGACACCCAGCCGCACGCCAGCATCGATTATCTCCGCCTTGCTTAGATTTTGCAGTGGGGCGCGTATGGAGAACCCACTGCCCTCCACACCAGCCTTGGTGGCTAGATTGGCCAGTCGCTCGAAGGCCTCGATAAACGCCGGGCGACAATCGGGATAGCCTGAGTAGTCGACCGCGTTGACACCAATAAAAATATCCCTCGCACCGAGCACCTCAGCCCAACCCAGGGCCAAGGAAAGAAACAACGTGTTGCGCGCCGGAACGTAAGTAACGGGTATCCCCTCGCCCTGCTCTTCTGGCACCGCAATGCTGGCGTCAGTCAGAGCAGAGCCACCAATACCATTAAGGTCCATCCCAATGACTTTGTGCTCGACCACTCCCAGCTGACGAGCGACTCGCTCGGCTGCTTGCAGCTCAGCGCGGTGACGCTGACCGTAGTCGAAACTCATTGTGTAACAGGCATAACCTGCGGCCTTGGCCATAGCGACCACCGTGGCCGAGTCGAGCCCACCCGAGAGAAGAATCACTGCTTTCTTATCAGACATCGCCGATACCTGTCGGGAAATGAGCTGTGCCTTATTGGCTTGCCAGCGTCTGCACGCATCAGCAGAAGGCCGGCTGGCCTGGAGGCTGGTGGCCGACCACACAGCTAACCGATGCGCCTGGATGGTTCAGCGTGGACGCTCCTCGAATAGACTGCATGACAGCAACAGACGTGAAGGCGCAAGCGTCCTTGCTAATCCGTTGCCTGAGCCGACAGCAAGAGCAAACCAGTCAGCGATGACGATCGCAGTCAAAGCGAGATCAAGCTGCAGCAAACCTATCGCAGCCAGGTTCTAGCCATCCGGCCGGAAAAGGCTTGCTTAGCACAGCCGAAACAAGGAACTAGCGGTTGAGTTGACGCTGGGCCAACTGCGCAGCAGAGCTGTTCGGGTAGTCAGATATCACCTGACGAAGTATCCCATTGGCCTTGTCTCGGTTACCCAAGCGCAGCTCGACATCGGCGAGCTTGTAAAGCGAATCGGGTACTTTGTTGTGCTGCGGGTATGCCTGACTCACCTTGGCGAACGCCTGACCAGCACCTTGGAGATCGCCCTTGGCGAGATTGACTTCGCCCAGCCAGTACTGAGCATTACCGGCATAGGGGCTGCTCGGATACTTGCGCAGGAAAGCCGCGAAGGCCTGGCTGGCCTTATCGAAGTCTTTGGCCTTGATAAGGTCGAACGCAGCATCGTAGTAGAGCTTTTCCTTTTCAGGATCAGCCGATTGGCTGGCTGCAGCTTGCGGTACGGTGGCACCGGCCGGGGACTGCACCGGACCACTGGCATCAATGGCGCCAGCGGTTGAAGAATTCTGGCTCGTCGATCCGGCCGATGAGGCGTCCGACAAGCGACGATCTAAATCTTGGTATCGCTCCAGGCCTTCCTGTTTAAGGCGCTGGATCTCGTTTTGCTGCACCTCGAGCATGCCGCGCAGTTGCGCGATCTCTTCCTGCATTTGCTGTAACTGCACGAAGAGCATGCCCTGCGCCGAAGACGGAGCTGATGCTCCGCCTCCGACATAGGCACCGCCGGTATCCGACCCAGTAGCGTACCCTGACTCTGCCGAACCACCCTGGGTCTGCGAGTCATATTCCACTACAGGAACCTGAGCTGCCGCAAAATACGGCAGACCAAGCGTAAGAAGCGTCAGAGCATAACGGTGCTTGGACATAGCTTATTACTTACGCAGCTCAACGCGGCGGTTCTGAGCCCAGGATTGCTCGTCGTTGCCCATGGCGACCGGACGCTCTTCACCGTAGGAAACCAGCTCCAGCTGCGCAGGCGAAACGCCCTGCAGAACCAAGTAACGCTGAACGGCCTTGGAACGACGCTCGCCCAGAGCCATGTTGTACTCACGAGTACCACGCTCGTCGGTGTGGCCTTCCAGAACAACACGGTTGCCAGCGGACTTCAGATCCTTGGCATGGACGTCCAGAGCGCGCATGGCTTCCGGCTTCAGATCCGAGCTGTCGTATTCGAAGTAGAAAGTGGTGATAGCGCGCAGAGCTGCTTCTTCGCTCATGCTGCCGTCAACCGAGCCAGCGTCGGCACCGTAACCAGCGTTCGGATCAACGGCAGTCGAGCCTTCGCCAGAGTCGTCGCCGCCTTTGGACGAACAACCAACAGCTACGGCCATAGCCAGAGCCAGCGCAGCGAACTTACCGAATTTCAGCATTTCCATGTGTAACAACCCCAGGTGTGTTTTTTGGTTGGTGTGTAGCGTTGATACCGCATCAGTTCAGGTAAGGGGACCACGATGGCTCACGGACTTCGCCTTGAGCAGTAGGAAGCGGGAGCCTAACTCGACCATTGATTGATACGAGCATCAAGACTCCCCGGCCCTGCTGGCGGGTCGCGTAGATTAGCATGGTGCCATTAGGCGCAACAGTGGGTGACTCGTCTAAACTCGTTTCGGACAGAATACGCAAATTGCCACGCTCCAGGTCCTGAGCTGCCACCTTGAAATTCGTGTAACCCTCTTGTCGATGAATCATGACCAGCGTCTTCTCATCGGCCGACAGTTTCGGGTTGGCGTTGTAGTTACCGACAAAGGTAACGCGCTCGGCATTGTTGCTACCCAGGCTCTGCTTGTATATCTGTGGCTTGCCCGCGCGGTCCGAAGTGAAGTAGATGGTCCGCCCATCAGCACCCCAGAATGGCTCCGTGTCGATGGCGTAATGATTGGTCAATCGCTGCAGTTGACGCGAACCTAAATCCATTACATAGATTTCGGGGTTGCCATCTTTCGACAGGACGAACGCGAGGCGATTGCCATCCGGTGAGAACGCCGGTGCGCCGTTAAGCCCTTCGAAATTGGTTATTTGTTCGCGGCGACCGGTATCGATGTGCTGGATAAAAATCCTCGGACGCTTTTGCTCGAACGAGACGTAGGCGATACGGCGGCCGTCGGGCGAATAGCGAGGGGACAGAATGGGCTCGCGGGATTGCAGCAAGGTCACTGCTCGGGCGCCATCGTAGTCCGAACGTTGTAGGGTATAGCGGGTGTTTGCCCCACCAAGGCGCTCTACGGTGACGTACAGGAGTCGAGTCGAAAACGCGCCCTTGATACCGGTGAGCTTCTCGAAAGCCTGATCGGACGCATAATGCGCCATGTCGCGCAGTTGATCCTGAGAACCACCCACAGTGCCAGTCAGAACCTGCTGTTCAGTGGTTACGTTGTAGACCTCGTAGTTAATCTGCAGCTTGCCGGCTGATGGCGAAATATTGCCGACCATGACGTATTGGGCGCCCAGCGCCTTCCAGTCACGGAAGATGATCTCAGTGCCGCGGGTGGGCAGGCTGATCATGTTCTGCTTGGGGATAGGCTGGAAGATTCCGGAGTTGCGCATGTCGTTGCCGATAATCTCGGCCATGTCTTCAGGCAGAACGGTACCGCCCTGCCAGCCAAACGGAACCACCGCGATCGGGATTGCCCGATCGGCACCACTGGTCACGACGATGTTCTTCTCCTGAGCCACGGCATTGCCCAGTACAAACAGGAGAAGGACGATAAAACCTCGTAGGTAATTGATCACAACGCTAGATCCTCAGGCGTGAATGTCATCGTAAACGAGCGATACGGCTGGAATTCCGCAGCAGAGAGCCCCTGCATTTCGGTCAGCCGACCAATATTTTTTACCGCCGCCACAGCAGAACTGTCGAACGGAGCATCACCGCTGGAGCGAGTGACAGTCGCGGCGGTAACAGTTCCGTCCGGCAGCATGTTGACTCGTAGCGTAACCGACATGTTGTTTCGCGCCGATGGTGGCCGGGCCCAGTTTTCTGCAGCACGCATACGGATAAGGTCGTCGAAATTACCTGAAGTCTGATCGCCTACCGTGTCAGCCATGGCCTGCTGCCGTTCCGTATCGTCGGAGAGCAGCTCGGCAAGTGCCTGTGCTTTCTTATCCTCAGCGGCCTTGCGGGCAGCTTCGGCAGCTGCTTTTTTCTTTGCCTGCTCTGCCGCTTTTTTCTTTGCCTCTTCAGCAGCTTTCTTTTTCGCCGCCTCGTCCGCTGCTTTCTTCTTTGCTTCCTCGGCAGCTTTCTTCTTTTGCGCTTCTTCGGCCGCTTTCTTTTTGGCAATTTCAGCCTGGCGCTGTTGCTCGGCTTTTTTTACCTCTTCTGCCTTCTTGGCTTCCGATGCCTTCTTCGCAGCTTCGGCCTTCGCCACCTCGGCCTTTCGAGCCTCGTCAGCCTTTTTTTGTTCCGCAGCTTTGGCGACCGCTTGCTTTTGCTGCTCCACCTTGCGCTGTTCCAGCTGCTCGGCTTCGTACTGCTTAGCAGCGGTCTTTTGGGCTTCGCCAGCAATCTTCTGGTTGGTCTGCACCTTCGCCTGGCTTTGCGACTTGAGCTGATACAAGGTGGCCTGGACGATAGGCTTGGCCGGGGGCAATTCAGGCGTCATGGCAAAGCTGACGAACAACATGCCGAATATAACGACGTGCAGACCCACCGCCAGGATGGTAGGCCAGTAGAGACTTTCAGAGCGCGAACGGTCCGGCTGCTGCATCAAGGTGCCTCGGTGATCAAGCCGACGTTACCAACACCCGCTTCCTGCAGCCCACCCATGGCGGCCATTACCGAACCATAGTCCACGGCCTTATCGCCCCGCACGAACACCTGGACCTGCTTACCCTGACTGCGGTTCTGGTTCATGATGGCTGTCACTGCCTTGGTCATTTCTTCCAGCGTCAAGGCTTTGTCCTGAACCGTATCGGTGTCGACCTCACTGCCAATGTTCCAGTAATAGGACTTGTCGGCCTTGATCGAAATCGTCAGCACCCGGGCGTCATTATCCTGAGGCAGCACCTCGCTGCTGACTTTGGGCAGGTCAACCTTCACGCCCTGGTTCAGCATCGGCGCGGTCACCATGAAGATGACCAGCAGCACCAGCATCACATCGATGTACGGCACCACGTTCATCTCGGCGACGGGTTTGCGTCTGTTGCGAATTCTTGCCATGGCCAATGGGCCTCAATCTTCGGAGGTGTGGACTTTGCGATGGAGAATCGCCTGGAACTCGTCGGCAAAGGTGTAATAACGTCCAATGAGCATCTCGCCATGCGCCGCGAAACGGTTGTAGGCGATAACTGCGGGAATCGCAGCAAAAAGACCGATTGCGGTGGCAATCAACGCTTCGGCGATGCCAGGTGCAACTGTAGCCAGAGTGGCCTGCTGAACCTGGGCCAGCCCGCGGAAAGAGTTCATGATGCCCCACACGGTACCGAACAGGCCGATATAGGGGCTAGTGGACCCGACAGTCGCCAGGAACGGCAGCCCCTGCTCCAGCTTCTCTTCCTCACGAGAGATGGCCACTCGCATCGCGCGATTCACACCATCCATCACCGCGTCCGGATCGACACCCTGCTGCTGACGCAGGCGGGAAAATTCCTTGAACCCTGCACGAAAAATCTGCTCGACGCCGGAATCCGGGTCCGGATTGCTTCCGGCTTGACGGTAGAGCTTTGACAGATCGATGCCCGACCAGAAGCGCTCCTCAAAGGCGTCGAGGGAACGTTTGGCGGCACGGAGCATATTGCCGCGCTGGAAAATCAAGATCCATGAAGTCACCGAGGCGCCTACCAGGATCAACATGACCAACTGAACCACAAAGCTGGCGTTGCTGATCAGGCTCCACATGGACATATGATCGACGTTGGCTTCCACGCTTACTCTCCTGCTGGGGATAGACCCGACCCGGTAAATGCCGCGCGCAGCAGCTCCGGAATGGGACGGGGTTTCAAACTCTCGGTGCGTACACAGGCCACCACGAACTGCCCTTCACAAAGCAGCACATCATCATCAGCTCGCCGCACCTGCTGTTTGAACCGCAGGCTTGCTCGCTTCACTTCCGACACTTCTGCCGTAACCCGTAGCTCGTCGTCCAGACGCGCCGGCGCGAAGTAGCGCGCCTCGCTGGAATGCACGACGAAAAGCAGGTCTTCACCTACCAAATGCGACTGGGCAAAACCCAGACTGCGCAGCCGCTCGGTACGGGCCCGCTCCATGAACTTGAGGTAATTGACGTAGTAAACGATGCCACCTGCATCGGTGTCTTCGTAGTAGACGCGACAGCGATAGGAGAACAGTTGACCTTGTGATTCCGCGCGCATACTAGTGCTAGGCCCTGCAATTGCCAATCAGGTAAAAGAAAGAAATATTTGTCACTCTGTGTCGCCACTGAAGAGGTCGGGAGTAGGCGCGTCTCCCAGCCGTTTTGGCAGGTTCAAACCAAAGTGCAAATAGGCGTGACGCGTGACGACACGACCTCTTGGAGTACGCATGATGTAGCCCTGCTGGATCAGGTAGGGCTCGAGCACATCCTCGATGGTATGACGCTCCTCGCTGATGGCGGCCGCAAGGCTGTCGATACCAACCGGACCGCCGTCGAACTTCTCAATGAGCGTTAAAAGCAGCCTGCGATCTTGGTGGTCCAGCCCGCGCTCATCGACATCGAGCATGTTAAGCGCAAGGTCCGCGGTACTGCGGCTGATCTCCCCGTTGCCACGCACCTCGGCAAAATCACGCACCCGGCGGAGCAGCCGGTTCGCGATACGCGGCGTACCACGAGCGCGGCGGGCGATCTCTACAGCGCCTTCCGCCTCGATCGGCAGGCCTAGGATGCCAGCGGACCGGGTCACGATCGTCGCCAGATCAGCCGTCGAGTAGAATTCCAGCCGCTGGACGATGCCGAAGCGGTCGCGTAGCGGATTGGTCAGCATGCCGGCCCGTGTCGTCGCGCCAACAAGAGTGAACGGCGGCAGGTCGAGCTTGATCGAACGCGCCGCAGGCCCCTCTCCAATCATGATGTCGAGCTGGAAATCCTCCATCGCGGGATAGAGCACCTCCTCAACGATCGGCGACAACCGGTGGATCTCGTCGACGAACAGCACATCGCCTTCTTCCAGGTTGGTCAGCAGCGCCGCGAGGTCACCCGGACGCTCCAGCACCGGGCCCGAGGTGCTTTTGATCGATACGCCCATTTCCTGCGCGATGATGTTCGCCAACGTGGTCTTGCCCAGGCCGGGCGGGCCAAAAATCAGCGTGTGATCGAGCGACTCTTTGCGTCCGCGCGCCGCACGAATGAACAGGTCCATCTGCTCGCGCACGACCGGTTGGCCGATGTACTCGGCGAGACTCAGCGGGCGGATGGCGCGGTCGAATTGCTCTTCACGATCACGGCCGGTGGCGGTTATTAGACGATCAGCTTCAATCATCGCCGATCACCTTTGCCGATTTGTGCACCAGACAGGGAACATGCGAGGCCAAGCACGACGCAGGCGATGCAGCCCAGCCGCGCATACAATCACGTTGCACTACCGACACGACTGACAACGCAGCGGAATGTGATTGAGCAGCCACGCTAGACCATTCCCTTGAGTGCACGGCGGATCAGGTCTTCACTACTCAAATCATCTTCCTGTACGGCGGCTACGGCTCGGCTCGCCTCTTGCGGCTTGAAGCCAAGTGAGATCAATGCGCTGACCGCATCACTCTCGGCGCTAGAGACTGCCACAGTTCCGCGAGGTTCCACCACCAGCGTAGCGATGGACGGCATGGTTTCCCAGGCTTTGAAACGGTCTTTCAACTCAACAAGTAGGCGCTCGGCGGTCTTCTTGCCCACACCCGGAATCTTGACCAGCACCGACGTATCCTGCGCCTGGACACAGCGCACCAGCTCGTCCACCTCAAGACCTGACATCAGCGCAAGGGCGAGCTTCGGCCCGACCCCGTTCAAACGGATCAACTCGCGAAACAGCTCCCGGTCGCGCTTTTCAGCAAACCCATAAAGAAGATGCGCATCTTCACGCACCACCAGATGAGTATGAAGAGTGACCGGTTCGCCTACCGAAGGTAGGCGATAGAGCGTGGTCATCGGCACCTCGACCTCGTAGCCGATACCATTGACGTCGAGAATCAGATGAGGCGGCTGTTTTTCCGCCAGGGTACCGCGTAAGCGTCCAATCACTTGATACATCCTCATTCGATCAGCAATCAGCCGACCAGATTGCTCAACCTGTCTTCTGGCATGACGCCAGAAAGATAAACTACAGCCGCAGGCGACCAGCTCTTCGCTTAGCGCCAGCAAGGCCGTGCGGTATCAGGCTCTGACGGTGGTGTGCATGGCACAAGGCAATAGCCAGAGCATCCGATGCATCGATCTGCGGTTTCTGTGTCAGCTTCAAGAGATGCATCACCATCATCTGCACCTGCTGCTTGTCCGCCCCACCCGTTCCGGCAATCGCTTGCTTGACCTGCGTCGCGGTGTATTCAGCTATCTCGAGGCCCTGCTCGGCGGCAGCCACAATCGCAGCCCCACGAGCCTGTCCGAGCTTCAAAGCAGAGTCCGCATTGCGCGCCATGAACACCTGTTCGATGCCCATGGTGACCGGCTCGTGTAGACGAATCACTTCACTGACACCGCAAAAGACCGCCTGCAAGCGCGCCGAAAGCTCACCGCTGCCAGTGCGAATGCAGCCTGACGCCACGTACTCGCAACTGCGACCGTTGTCCCGCACTACGCCGTAGCCGGTGATTCGTGAGCCCGGGTCTATGCCCAGAATAAGCGTCATGCAACCGCCATACTGTCTATTTATCCAGCCGCTAGTATAAGGATGACCCTTCGCGCCGACTAGCAACATAACGAGACGCCAGGCGCGCCTCCAACAAAAAAGCCGGAAGCACGTTTGGTGACTTCCGGCCTCTGCTCAACGCATCAGATCAGTCCAGCTGCTCGAGGATTTCATCCGGAATCTCGGCGTTGTGGTAGACGTTCTGCACGTCATCAAGGTCTTCCAGCGCATCGATCAGGCGCAGCACTTTCTGTGCAGTTTCAAGATCACTGAGCGGTGCCGAGATCGACGGAATCATCGCAATATCCGCTTCCTCGCCTCTGAACCCGGCCGCATTGAGCGCCTCGTTGACGGCGTGAAAATCGGTAAAGCTCGTAGACACGAGAGCTGAGCCGTCTTCACCCATCTCCACATCATCGGCACCCGCTTCGAGCGCCGCTTCCATCAACGTGTCTTCTTCAACGCCCGCCGGGAAGCTGATCTGCCCCTTGCGGTCGAACATATAGGCGACGGAGCCATCCGTACCAAGGTTGCCGCCGTGCTTGCTGAAGGCATGACGCACCTCTGCCGCAGTACGATTACGGTTATCGGTCATCGCCTCGACAATGATGGCGACGCCGCTCGGTGCATAGCCTTCATAGGTCAATTCAACGACGTTATCCGCCTCGTTGTTACCCGCGCCACGGGCAATGGCGCGGTCAATCACGTCGCGCGACATGTTCGCAACCAGTGCCTTGTCGACCGCCAGGCGTAGACGCGGATTATCTGCTGGAATAGGCCCGCTTTTTGCGGCGACCGTCAGCTCGCGAATGAGCTTGGTAAAGATCTTGCCGCGCTTGGCGTCCTGACGCCCCTTGCGGTGCTTGATGTTGGCCCATTTGGAATGACCAGCCATTAACTGCCTCCCTTTCTGATCAACTTTTCATCTTGCTGAAACCAAGAGCCCAGGTTTCCCTGGGCTCTTGTGCCGTCATTCGGCTTTCGGCTGCTCGCGCAGACGAATGTGCAACTCACGCAACGCTTTTCCATCCACCGCACCCGGCGCCTGGGTCATGACGTCCGCGGCACTCTGGGTTTTCGGGAAGGCGATGACTTCACGAATCGATTGCGCGCCGGTCATCAACATAACCAAGCGGTCGAGGCCGAACGCCAGACCACCATGTGGCGGCGCACCGAACTTGAGCGCGTCGAGCAGGAAGCCGAACTTCTCGTCCTGCTCCGCCTCGTCAATACCCAGGATACGGAACACCGTCTGCTGCATTTCCTTACGATGGATACGGATGGAACCGCCACCGAGTTCGGTGCCGTTGAGGACCATGTCGTAGGCACGCGACAGGGCGCCAGCGGGATTAGCCTCGAGCTCCTGCGGTGTGCATTTCGGCGCGGTGAACGGATGGTGCAACGCGCTGAGCGAACCATCATCGTTCTCTTCGAACATCGGGAAGTCGACGACCCACATCGGCGCCCACTCACAGGTCAGCAGCTTCAGGTCGTGGCCGAGCTTAATGCGCAGTGCACCGAGCGCCTCGGATACGATCTTGGCCTTGTCTGCACCAAAGAAGACGATGTCGCCGTCGACAGCGCCAACGCGATCGAGGATCACGTTGAGCTTGTCTTCAGGAATGTTCTTCACGATCGGCGACTGCAGACCCTCGACGCCCTTGGCCCGCTCGTTGACCTTGATATAGGCCAAGCCTTTGGCACCGTAGATGCCGACGAATTTGGTGTAGTCATCGATCTGCTTGCGCGGCATGCTCGCACCGCCCGGGACGCGTAGCGCGGCGACACGGCACTTGGGATCGTTTGCCGGACCGCTGAACACTTTGAAGTCGACCTGCTGCAACTGATCGGCAACATCGACCAGTTCCAGCGGAATGCGCAGATCCGGCTTGTCGGAGCCATAACGACGCATCGCTTCTTCGAACGGCATGTGTGGGAATTCACCGAACTCGACACCCAGCACTTCCTTGAAGAGCTTGCGCACCATGCCTTCGGTAATGCCGATGATGTCGGACTCTTCAAGGAAGCTGGTTTCGATATCGATCTGGGTGAACTCGGGCTGACGGTCAGCACGAAGATCTTCGTCACGGAAGCACTTGGCGATTTGGTAGTAGCGGTCGAAACCCGCGACCATCAGTAGCTGTTTGAATAGCTGAGGCGACTGGGGCAGCGCGAAGAAATTACCGGCATGGGTACGACTCGGCACTAGATAATCACGCGCGCCCTCTGGGGTCGGGCGGCCAAGAATAGGCGTTTCAACATCAAGAAAGCCATTCTCGTCGAGATAGCGGCGAATGCTGGCAGTGATTCTCGAACGCAGCTTGAGCTTTTCAGCCATTTCCGGACGACGAAGATCGATGAATCGATAGCGCAAGCGCGTTTCCTCGCCCACATCGCTGTATTCATTAAGGGGGAACGGCGGGGTTTCAGCCTCGTTAAGCACTTCGAGTTCATAACCCAGCACTTCGATAGCGCCGGACGTCATGTTCGGATTGACCGCACCAGCCGGGCGCAGGCGAACCTTTCCGGTGATCCTGATAACGTACTCGCTGCGCACTTTGTCTGCGGCAGCAAAGGTTTCGGCGCGATCCGGATCGAATACAACCTGAGCCAGCCCCTCGCGGTCGCGCACGTCGAGGAAGATCACCCCGCCATGGTCACGGCGACGGTGAACCCAGCCGCAAAGAGTGATTTCCTGGCCGTCCAGGCTTTCGTTCAACTGGCCGCAATAGTGGCTGCGCATCATGGTGAGGTTCGCTTCTCGCATCTTGGGTTCGTTGGGTCGCTTGACTGGCGACTGTACAGGCGGGTGCCGCTCCGCCCGGAATTCCGCTATCGGCATTGGCGGACAGAGCACTGGTAGACAGCACAGCACTCTACCGGCGCGGCCAGACCAGGCCACCCGACACAAGCGCGGGATTATATCTTCATAATCAGTTCAACGCAGCCGGCGACCGATAGCCCGGCACAATCGTAACAATAGTGATTGAATTTGAACCCCTGCCGGTTGCGCACCTTCAAACGAATGAATCGAAATGAAAGCGCACCACTTCACCCTGAGCGCTTGTTTCTGGCATAAAGATCAGTGGATTTCACTCAACGGGAGATAAATATGGAAATCGACATCGGTATTACCGAACAGGATCGCGCAGCCATCGCAGACGGGTTGTCCCGTCTACTGGCCGATACCTACACGCTGTACCTGAAAACCCATAACTTCCACTGGAACGTGACGGGGCCGATGTTCAACACCCTGCACACCATGTTCGAGACCCAGTACACCGAACTGGCCATCGCGGTGGATGACATCGCCGAGCGTATTCGCGCATTGGGCTTCCCCGCTCCAGGCACTTACGCCCAGTACTCGAAGCTTTCGTCGATCAAAGAGCAAGAGGGCATTCCTGCTGCCGAGGAGATGATCAAGCTCCTGGTGGAAGGCCAAGAGGCTGTCGTCCGCACCGCTCGTGGAATCTTCCCGCTGCTGGAAAAGGTCAGCGACGAGCCAACAGCTGACCTTTTGACTCAGCGCATGCAAATTCACGAGAAAACTGCCTGGATGCTCCGCAGCCTGCTGGCCTCCTAAAGGCTCAGGATCGCCCTGAAACGGATAGCCGCGTCCGCGGCTATCCTTCCAACCTCGAAGCTAACGATTGATCGCACAGGCTAGATTCAACCCGCCATATCCCACCCCTTCCGTTAGCAGCAGTAATTTGAGCGATACCGCGCTTTGCTGTTAAATTCGCGCGCGCCGCAGGCCGGGCACCATCAAACATGAGCAATCGCTTCGCGTACGCTCAGCTTCTCAATTTGCCCCAAAGCCTGCCGCATTCTGTCGTGCTATTTAACTGTGAGTCATAAGAATGCTTAAGATCGTTCACGTATTAACGGGCATAGTTGCCCTGCTGTTGTCTTTCGTCCCCAGCCTGACCGGCGCAACGCCTTTGCTGCTGCAACCCGCTGCCCTTTGCCTGATGTTTCTTGGCTTGCTGAATGTGCAATTTGCCGCATCCGCACAATTGGAAGCTGTTGGAGATCGCCGGCCTATTTTGCTAGGTGCATCCGTATTGCTGCTTGCAGCAGCTGCAATCCAAGCCGCAGTCCTGTTGGTTCCAATCATCATGCTCGCGGGCCAACCAGCTACCCTCGCAAGCCTAATGCTCACCTTCATCGCCGTCTTGCTGCAGCTTGCTTCTAGCCAAACCAAAAGCGCACGCGCAACCAGCCGACCCGCTCGCTCCGCTACTAACAGTCGCAAAAGCCCGTCCACGCATACGTCCGCACCCTCCGCAGGCCGTGAGACAGGCACGGTCAAGTGGTTCAACACTTCAAAAGGCTTCGGCTTTATCTCGCGAGACAGTGGAGACGATGTTTTCGTGCACTTCAGGGCAATTCGTGGCGAAGGTCACCGGGTACTGGTCGAAGGTCAACGCGTCGAATTTACGATAATGATGCGCGACAAAGGCCTTCAGGCTGAAGACGTGGTTGCGAGCTAGTCCATCACTCCTTCAAGCAGGGCCCAGGCGGCCCTGCTGCGTTCTGTCCCCCACTGCACCTTAATAGTGAGGCGGGGGCGCTTCGTCTTCATCCCCACCTATTCGGGTTTGCATCTCTTCTTGCCGTCTCGCCAGCAACCCAAGTTGCGCTTGCAGCCTGTCTACCGTGCGCTGCTGATCTACTAGCACGTCGTTGAGCGTCTGGATGGTATCGTCCTGAAACGCCAGGCGCGCTTCCAGCTCGGCGATGCGTTCCTCAAGCTCCATCAGGTGTTCTCCAAAAATCTAAAGCCGTCTGTAAGCACAAGTTTAAGCTTTTGCCGAATGACATCCAGCTCCGCCTCGCTGTAGGGTTTGGCAGGCTTACAGCCCCAAACCGGGGCCGGCCAAGCGACATCATCCCGCCGCCGCCCAATTACATGCACATGCAACTGACTCACCACATTGCCAAGCGTGGCGATATTCATCTTGTCTGCGCCAAAGGTATCTTTGACAATCTCAGCCAACGCCGTTGCCTCACGCCATAACAGCTGCTGGTCTGCCGCATCCAGCTGAAACAGCTCGCTGATCTCTTCACGACGAGGCACGAGGATGAACCACGGGTAATTCGCATCATTCATCAAGAGCAGTCGGCATAGCGAAAAATCGCCGAGCGCCAAGGTATCTTGATCCAAGCGTGCATCCAGAGAAAACATAACAACCTCCGACCATTAAAGAGCTGAAGCGGCAGCAACCATTTTCATCTCAGCAAGGATATTCCACCTTCCCGATCCAATCAGCATGGCCAGGCGCACCAACTTCGCACAAGAAAATGCTGACCTAGCACAGTCTTGGCGCACCCACTGCGCACATAGCGGTAGGACTTCCAAGAAAAGCGTACGGTGAGTTTTTGTGCACGGTTATTGCTTTAGACAAAAAAGCCGCACAAGCGGGGGAGGAAAATCATAAATAGCTGAGTTAAGCTTGCCGGCGCCAGTTTACCCAGCTACACAGTAATTCTCGGAAATACATTCCTGGGCTTGCTGCAGGTTTACGACCAGCTAGGCAGACACGGATTGAATTGAGCTTGAGAACCGAAAATAAAGATGCCTCTTTCCGGCGCACGCAGGAAAGCAAGCACCAATTTAAACCAAAGGAGCAACCACGCATGAAAGTGATGAGGAATCTGAGCGTTATCGCTATGGCCGTTGCGGCCGGCACGGCACAAATGGCGATGGCGTCCAACCAGTCGGAATCTGAAGGCTTTGTTGAAGGCAGCAGCCTGACGATCCTGAACCGTAACCTGTACATGAACCGCGATTTCCGTGACAACGGCGCCGGTGGAACTCCAGCTGCTAATGGCCAGAGCTACCGTGAAGAGTGGGGCCATGGCTTCATCGGCACATTCGAGTCTGGCTTCACTCAAGGCACCATCGGCGTGGGTGTTGATGCGATTGGCCTGCTAGGTGTGAAACTGGACACCGGCCGTGGCCGCACAGGCAACGGGCTGTTCCCAAGGGACTCAGATGGCCGCGCTGAAGATGATTACTCTGAAGCCGGTGCCGCAATCAAATTCCGTGCTTCGAACACCATCCTGAAGTATGGCACTCAGTTCGTGGCGCTGCCGGTATTCTCGACCGATGATAGCCGTCTACTGCCTGAGACTGCAGACGGTACTATTATCTCCAGCAGTGAGATCGAGGGCCTGGAAGTCAACGCTGGTCGATTCACCGCGTTGAACGCGCAGGCCGCTACCGGTCACGACAGCTTCGACGACGGCGCGCTGAAAAGCATCAATTTCATCGGCGGCACTTACGCCATCAGCGATGCGCTTAGCTCATCTCTCTACTATTCAGATGTAGAAGTTCACAATAGCAACGACTTCGAGAAGTTCTACGGCAATCTGAACTACAACATGGAGTTGGGCGCCGATCAGTCGCTGGCGTTTGATTTCAACATCTACAAGACGGACGTTGACGCTGACAACAGTGACAACACTATCTGGAGCCTGGCGAGCACCTACAAGATCGGCGCTCACGGCTTCACTGTCGCCCATCAGCGCTCTAGCGGCGACGCGGGCTATGGCTATGGCGTAGACGGCAACGGCACTATTTGGCTGGCAAACTCAGTTCAGTACTCCGACTTCAATGGCCAAGACGAGAAGTCTTGGCAGGCTCGCTACGACCTGAACATGGCCAGCTATGGCGTGCCGGGCTTGACCTTCATGACCCGCTACACCACTGGTTACGACATCAGCACGGCTACTGGCGAAGGGAAAGAGCGCGAGTGGGACGTTGAAGCCAAGTACGTCGTACAGGAAGGCGCAGCGAAGGATCTTTCGCTCCGTGTCCGTCACGCCAAGTACTGGTCTGACTCCGATTATGCCCCGATCAACGGCACTGACCTGACCGACCTGCGCCTGATCGTCGAGTACCCGCTGAGCATCCTGTAACACAGGCCTATCAGCTGTACTCGCGGTAGAAAAGAAGCCCGGCACTCGCCGGGCTTCTTCGTTTATGCAGTCTCACGCTATCGGAACGATTCTGTACGTCTCCGTGGCGCCACCGTACAATGCCGAGCCAAATTCTCCGCTCTGCAAGGACACAACGGCCCACATGCGCACCAGTCAGTTCCTGCTCTCGACCCTCAAAGAAACGCCTTCCGACGCGGTTGTCATCAGCCATCAGCTGATGCTGCGCGCTGGCATGATTCGCAAGCTGGCTTCCGGACTCTACACCTGGATGCCCATGGGGTTGCGCGCATTGCGCAAGGCCGAAGCCATTGTCCGCGATGAGATGAACAAGGCTGGTGCGCTGGAAGTGTTGATGCCGGCGATCCAGCCTGCCGAACTTTGGCAGGAGTCAGGCCGTTGGGAGCAGTACGGTCCGGAACTGCTGCGCCTGAAGGACCGCCATGATCGCGAGTTCTGCGTTGGTCCTACCCACGAAGAAGTCATCACCGACCTGGCACGCAACGAGCTGAACAGCTACAAGCAGCTGCCGATCAACTTCTACCAGATCCAGACCAAATTCCGTGATGAAATCCGTCCCCGCTTCGGGTTGATGCGTGGGCGCGAGTTCACAATGAAGGACGCCTACTCGTTTCACTTGGATCAGGAATCCCTGCAGCAGACGTACGACCGCATGCACCAGGCGTATTGCAACATCTTCACTCGCCTGGGGCTTAATTTTCGACCGGTTCAGGCCGACACCGGCTCCATTGGCGGTACAGGCTCACACGAGTTTCATGTGCTAGCCGAATCCGGTGAAGATGACATCGCGTTCAGTGACAGCTCCGACTATGCAGCCAACATCGAGAAGGCAGAGGCCATCCCGCGCGAAACCGAGCGCGGCGCCGCCAGTGAAGAGCTTCGACTGATCGACACTCCAAACTGCAAGACGATTGCCGCCTTGGTCGAGCAGTTCCAGCTACCCATCGAGAAAACGATCAAGACGCTAGTGGTACGTGGTACCGAGAAAGGCCAACTGGTCGCGCTGGTCGTACGTGGCGACCATGAGCTGAACGAAATCAAGGCGGCAAATCTAGCGCAGGTTGAAAGCCCGCTGGTATTCGCCACCGAAGAGGAAATACGTGCAGCCATAGGCACAAGCCCTGGTTCTCTGGGGCCCCTGAATCTGCCTATCAATTGCGTAATTGATCGTTCGGTCGCGTTGATGAGTGATTTCGCTGCGGGCGCCAATCAGGATGACAAACACTACTTCGGCGTTAACTGGGAGCGTGACCTGCCGCTTCCGGAAGTCGCAGACCTGCGCAACGTCGTCGCCGGTGATCCGAGCCCTGACGGGGTCGGCACGCTGATCATCAAGCGAGGGATTGAAGTCGGCCACATCTTCCAGCTGGGCACCAAGTACAGCCAGGCGATGAACTGCAGCGTGATGGGCGAGAACGGTAAGCCCGTCGTTTTGACCATGGGTTGCTATGGCATTGGCGTGTCTCGTGTCGTCGCGGCTGCCATCGAGCAGAACTACGATGACCGCGGCATCCTCTGGCCGGAAGCGCTCGCACCATTCCAGATAGCACTGGTCCCGATGAAGTACGACAATCAAGCCGTCCGCGAAGCAACCGATAAGCTCTACTCGGAACTCACCGCTGCTGGCTATGACGTTCTTCTCGATGACCGTGACAAAAAGACCAGTCCAGGCGTCAAATTTGCCGATATGGAGCTGGTCGGGATACCGCATCGCATTGTCGTGGGCGATCGCGGACTTACCGAAGGCACACTGGAATACAAGCATCGTCGTGATGCCGAAAGCCAGGCCGTCCCTGCTGCCGACATACTTGAATTTATCAATTCCCGCGCAAGTCGCTGACGGAAAACATGCACAACCGAAGTGTTACAACCTGCGCCATGCTTTGCATGGCGCTTTTTATGAGTGGCTGCGCCAATCAGTTGCCTCAACGCAGCGAGCAGGAAGCCCGCACCGAACGCAAACTGCTCGACCACAGCCTGCGCATCGAAGTTGGCGCACCCGTGCTCGAGCTGCCCCAGCGGCGCATTCGGATACTCGATCAGAAGACGTTCGAAGTCACAGACTTCGAAGTGACACGTATCTATGACCGCTATACGCCCTATCAGCCATGGCGAGAGCTCTATGAGATTCCGCTGGGCGCTGTTGCGGTGGTTGCGGGAATCGGCGCCAATGTCCTCAATGTAGCGCTACTCGGAAACGTGCCAGAAAGTGCCACCCGCGGCTGGATCAGCTACGGTTTTGCCGGCCTCAATCCGTTCGTCAACGTCGAATCGAACGGACGATCGCAACAGAATCTTGCCAGCATCGACGAACAGCGACGCGACGCCCGGCTCGAGTACTCCAGCCTGCCGTGGGCTGAACGTCCGGTTCAGGTCGTTTCGGCGAACGATACGCATGAGCTGAGCACGGATCGGAACGGGGTACTTCGCCTGAATTTACTCGATGGTCCATTCGCAGATCAGGACATCAGCCAGGTCGGCAAACTTCAATTGCAGGTCGAAGACCCGGACGACAGTAGCCGAGCTGACGCCACGCTGCTTGTCAGCCGCACGCTACGTGGCAAGCTACTCGAAGCGCATGATCTGATCTTTAACGACCTGGAAGGCGACGACGTCAACCAATGGGTGCATCGCGTCAAGCGGCTTTCAGAGCTTGGTCTCGAGGAAGAAGCCAGCGAGCTTGAGCAGAGCTTGATCGAATTGACCCGAAACGATCCCGATTTGCAGCAGGAATTTCTCAACAGCCTGATGCAAGATGCTGGTCGCCAGGCGCGGGACTCTGGCGAAGCGGATTAGGCAGCAGTGAAGACGGTCTGCTGGCTATGCCTATCAATGGTGATGGCCGCCTGGCCAGCCTCCGCAACGGTTCGCCAGGCACCGGAGCCAGAGCTGCGTGCCCTGATGCAGCGCACTGTGGAAGAGGCCGAAAGCTTTCAGGATCGCTTCGATGCAGAGGTTTGGCTGCTCGATATGTCTACCCGCCTCAAGCGCTACGTCCCCGACGCGCAGGAACGGCTGACGCTACTGCGGTTGGTACACCAGGAGGCCAGCAAAGCAGGCCTCAAACCAGACATGGTGCTGGCACTGATCCACGCGGAGAGTCACTTTGACCGTTTCGCCATCTCCAGCGTTGGCGCACAAGGCATGATGCAGGTGATGCCGTTCTGGAAAGCCGAACTGGGAAGACCGCAAGACAACCTGACCGATAACGCCACTAACCTGCGCTACGGCTGCACCATCCTCAGCTATTACCTGAAGAAGGAAAACGGCGATATCAACCGAGCACTTGCACGCTATAACGGTAGTCTTGGTAAACCCCACTACCCAGCCAAAGTGATCGGCTTCTGGCAGGACTTTTGGTACGTAAAGCCGTAGCGCGGGGCTCAGAGCCCATTGCCGTTATCCTTCATCCCGTAAATTATCCAGCCGAGCGATCAATCCTTCCGCCGTTTGCTCGCCAACAAGGGTCTCGCGAACCTGCCCGGCAGCATCCACGATATAGGTCACCGGCAGCACCGCGCTGCGGGACAGGCCCAACCGCTCCGCCGGATCGACGCTAAGCACCCTGAAATCGATATTCAATTGCTTGGCCGCAGCGGTCAGCTCGTCGCCCTGAAGCCCGTCAAAATTCACGCCCAGCACCGTGATGTCGTCTCGCGATTGGTCCAGTGCATTCAGCTCTGGAATCTCGGTACGACACGGACCGCACCATTCCGCCCAGTAATTGATCAGCAACCACTGCCCGTCAAGCTGTTGCGCCGTAACAGTAGCGCCGCGCTGGTCGACCCCCCAATCCTCACCACAGCCGGCCAACAACAGACAGGTGACCAAACCGAACAAACCCATGCGCTTTTTTTTCATTCTCCATTTCCTTCAGTGCTGAGCAGAAGCCAGGCCACTCATACCCGCTGCGCCTGCAACCAGTCAGCGACGCTACCACCAAAGAGATTGGCCTGCTCACGCTGTAGCAGCTCCATGGACTGGCGAAGCGTTGGATACCAAGGCTCGTCCAAATGGTCTGGCAGTGTTTGTTTACCGGAAAGGGGCCAGGGATTCGACTGTAGCAATTGATCGAAGCTGTAGCGGTTGAGATCGCGACAGAGCACCCAGCCGGACGACCCCGTTCGACACACGAGCTGCTCTTGCTCGAAGAATTCCAGTATCTCGTCCCACTCGTCCTCGGGCAGTTTCCAACCGCTTCTGTGCGCATCGCGCAAACGCACCTCCTTACCGGCCTGCTGGTTTTCGTATAGCACCCGCAACAACCCAAGCATGACCAGCAGACGAGGCACCGAGCGCCGCCGCCATTGCTGCGACGAGGACAATCCGCAGACCAGTTCTGCCCCAAACAATACGATCATCCATGACAGATAAACCCACAGCAGAAACAGCGGCACGGCTGCGAACGCTCCGTAGATCAGTTGATAACTTGGGAAATAACTCACATACAAGCCGAACAACTGCTTCGCCGTTTCGAACAGCACAGCGGTAAAGGTCCCACCTACCAATGCATGCCGTAGCGGCACCCGAGTATTCGGCACAGCAGCGTAGATCAGTGTGAACGCTGCGACGCTAAGCACCAGCGGCATCGCCTTTAAGACAGTGCGGGCACCTATCAGCGCATGCGGTCCGGATATCAGCGACAACGAGGTTATGTAGGTGCTCATGGCGAACCCCGCCCCCAGGAGCAGCGGTCCGAGACTGAGAATCGCCCAGTACAGCAGAAAACTCGAGATCCCACGGCGCGGTTGCCGCACCCGCCAGATCACGTTGAAGGCCTTTTCGATGGTCAGCAGCATCATCAGCGCGGTGGCCATCAAAAAACCCACGCCGAACCAGGTCAACTGCCTAGCCTGATCGGTGAAGGCCACCAGGTAGTCCTGGATGGTAGCGCCCGTTGAGGGGATGAAATTGCTGAAGATATACATCTGGATCTGCTCACCGATTCCCTGGAAAGCAGGAATAGCGGAAAGCATGGCGAAGGTCACCGTCATCATCGGCACCACCGCAAAGAGTGTCGTATAGGTCAATGCGGCAGCACTGTGCGGACCACGATCCGCCAGGAAGCGTTGCACCAGAAAACGACCGAACTCGAGAAAATCTTTGATCCGTTGCTGCATTCAATCCCCTCGGCGGCAGTCGCGATCGTCGAAAAACCGATTGCGCGCAGGCAGGTACCAAGTAAAAGACTACCTTGGCAGACAGCCCTCCGCGACCACCGTTTCAAGCCCCGCTGCTTTGAGGGTTAGAATGCTCACCTAAATTGGCGTGAAGTAACCCAAATGACCGAGTTGACCCTGTACCACAACCCCCGCTGCTCGAAATCGCGAAACGCACTGGAACTGCTCGAACAACGGGGCCTTACTCCTTCCGTCATCCGTTATCTCGAAACACCGCCGTCGGCCGCCGAACTCAGGCAGATCCTTGCTCGAATTGGCATCGGTCCGCGCCAGTTGCTGCGCAGCGGTGAGGAAGAATACAAGGCTCTGAACCTGGCCGATCCCACTCTCACCGATGAGCAGATCATAGATGCCATGGCTTCCCACCCTAAACTGATTGAGCGGCCGATCTTGGTGGCCGGTGACGTCGCGGTTATCGGGCGACCTCCTGAAAAGGTACTGGAGATATTGCCATGACCGCACCTTATGTCCTTGTGCTGTATTACAGCCGTCACGGCGCTACTGCTGAAATGGCCCGACAGATTGCTCGCGGTGTCGAACAGGCGGGGGTTGAGGCACGGCTACGCACCGTACCGGCCGTGTCGGCCGAATGCGAAGCAACTGCGCCCGCTATTCCTGACCAAGGCGCCGTTTACGCCACGCTCGATGATCTCAAGCACTGCTCCGGTCTTGCACTGGGTAGCCCGACCCGGTTCGGCAACATGGCTGCCCCGCTGAAATACTTTCTGGACGGGACTAGCGGGCTTTGGCTGACCGGCGAACTGGTGGGCAAACCCGCTGGCGTGTTTACCTCGACTTCAAGCCTTCATGGGGGACAGGAGTCGACGCTGCTGTCGATGCTGCTGCCCCTGCTGCACCACGGCATGCTGGTACTCGGCCTGCCCTACAGCGAAAGCGCCTTGCTTGAAACCCAAGGCGGCGGCACGCCGTATGGCGCCAGCCACCATGCGGGAGCCGATGGAAAGCGCCTGCTGGACGAACATGAAATCAGTCTTTGCCGCGCATTGGGCCAACGCCTCGCGCAAACCGCCCAGCGTCTGGAGAATGTCCGTGGCTAGAAAGCCAAAGCCCCTGCCGTCACTCGAATGGCTGACGCCACGGGTAAAACTCAGCCGCGCGATCAGCTTGGCCAGCTTCATTGGCTTGGCCGTACTACTGGTCGTCTGGAACCTGGCATTTGCCGACCTGCACGGCGCGCGTACCTGGGTAGTAGTCAGCATTCAGCTGATTCCACTGCTGTTGGTGGCCCCCGGCATGATCTCCGGGAGCCCACGCGCCCATGCCTGGACCTGCTTTATCGTCAACCTGTACTTCATTCAGGGCGTGCTCGCCGCGATCAACCCTGCCCGAATGGTTTACGGTTGGCTGGAAGCTATTATCAGCCTCACCCTGTTCGTCAGCGCCCTGCTCTATACCCGCTGGGCTTATCAGTACGGCCGCAAAGCAGCAGGAGAAAGCTGAGCCGGAACGGGATATGAGTGCCGAAGCAATCGCGAGCAGCATTGGTAACGGACGGATCGCCTCGGCCCCCAATCGGGACCACCATGTGGAGCCGGGCCGAACTCAACGCCTTGATATCCGCGCTCTACCAGCCGAGCGTTTCCTTGAGAAAGGGAATAGTGAGCTTGCGTTGCGCCTGAAGAGAGGCCTGATCGAGCCGATCAAGCAACTCGAACAAAGCGCTCATGCTACGTGCGCCGCGGGTGAGGATGAAGCGACCAACGTCGTCCGGAAGGTTCAGACCACGGCGCGAGGCACGCAGCTGCAGAGCACGCAGCTTGTCCTCATCCGACAGTTCCTGCAGCTGAAAGACCAGCGATAGCGTCAAGCGAGACTTGAGGTCTGGAAGCTGCACGGCAATTTCTCGCGGTGACGCGTCAGCGGCAAGTAAAAGGCGACGGCCGCTATCCCGCAGACGGTTGAACAGATGGAACAGCGCTTCTTCCCACACCGGGTCGCCCGCTATAGCATCCAGGTCATCCAGACACACCAGCTCGCTCTGCTCCAGGTTGTCCAACAGCGCCGGACCATACTCCGCCACGTCGGCCAATGGCAGGTACACCGCTAGCTCCCCGCGCTGCTCGACGCGCAAGCAGGCGGCCTGCAACAGGTGGCTTCGACCAACGCCGGTGCCTCCCCACAGATAAACCAATTCATCAGACCAGCCAGCCTCAGGCGAACAGACACGCTCGACATAGCCAAGCGCGGCCGCATTGGCGCCCGGGTAGAAGTTGGCGAAGGTGGCATCGTCACGAAGACGAATGCCGAGTGGAAGCTGGATGGGTTTCATGATTGGCGAGGTGGATCGACCGGCGGCTCTGCGTAAAGGTCCGAGAGTTTATAGAGATCATGCACGTGGCGCAGCAGCACCATGATTACTGCTGCGACCGGCAACGCCAGAAGCACGCCGGTAAAGCCGAACAGTTGCCCACCAGCCAGCACGGCGAAGATCACCGCAACAGGGTGCAGGCCGATACGGTCGCCTACCAACAGCGGAGTCAGCAACATGCCTTCTAGCATCTGCCCGACCGTGAATACCGCAGCGACGCCCAGTAACGGGTATGGCTCAAGACCAAACTGGAACAGTACGGCAATCACTGCCGCGCCTATGCCGACGACGAAACCCATATACGGCACGATGCTGGCGAGCCCCGCCATTACGCCGATCAAAAGTCCCAACTCGACACCGACCAACATCAGACCGACAGAATAAACCACTGCCAACGCCAACATGACCAGCAGCTGCCCCCGCAGGAAAGCACCTATCACCTCATGGCACTCGCGCATCAACCCCATCACGGCTTCTTCGCGGCGCCTTGGTAACAGCCCTCGCAGCTTGACCATAATCAGATCCCAGTCCCGCAGAAGGTAGAAACACACCACCGGGACCAGTAACAGGTTCGCCAACCAGGCCAGCAATGCAATGCTTGAGGCAGTTGCCTGGCTGAGGATGATCGCCACCACGTCTTTGGTGCTGCCGAGATTCGCAGAAAAAGCGCTCTTGAGCTGATCGACGCGCCAGAAATCTTCGTCGAGGCCAAACTGCGCCTGCACCCAGGGCAGCGCTGTTACCTGTAGCCAGTCCAGGCCCAGCGGCGCCAGCTGGTAGAGGTGCATCAACTGCCTGCCTAACATCGGCACCAATACCAGCAGCAATATCAGGCACAGCAATGTGAACAGCGAAAAGACCAGGATCACGCCCCAAGTGCGCGACAACTTCCAGCGCTCCAGACGGTCAACCAATGGGTCGCCCAGATAGGCCAGTAGGATGCCTACGAGGAAAGGCGACAGGATGGGTGACAGCTGATAGATCAACCAGCCAATCAGTAACAGCGCTGCCAGCCAGAGCCAGCGATTGGTGTGGGTAAAGGTCATGGTCACGACGTCTTGTCTTGGATGATCTGAAGCCGCATGGGTGTATGCAGACGATAAGAAGAAAGCGGAATTAGTGAGCGCCTGGGGCAGGAGCGCTCGCACAGCCTGCCCGCGTGCTCAGCGAGCGTCACAACCTTTACCAACGGTAGCGCAGCACGTTGCCCTGGTCGGCTGGCTTGGGCGCCTCGTGCGCCGCTGGGACCGACTGTTCGAGTGGCGTCGCAGCGTCGACTGGCCGCGCACCCGCATCACCGGCCATATTTTCACCATCCGCAATAGCTCCGACACCCTCGTCAGCCGCCTCGACAGGTATCAGCTGAGCAGCTTCGTCGGGCGTGACTTCCTGCAGCCGTGCCAAGGCCAACTGAGCGCGGAGTTGCTCCGGACTGGCGTTGAGGCGGTACACCAGCCGATCGCTCTCAACCCGCTGCAAGCGCGCACCGAAGGGTTCAAGCAGGCGATCCAGCTCGGCGAAACGGCCGACGTCAGCTCCTAGCACCTCAAGCGTGATCTCCGATGTATCACCTGGCTCAACGCGGTATTGCGGTGCCAGAAACGTGCTCACGGCGAGCATGACCTCATCGGCCAGCGCGGCTCGGGTATTTCCGGTCGCCTTGCCGCTAGCCTGGTTGTCCCCGAGCCATAGACGCCAGTTGCCTTGCCAGGCATCACCGGATTGCTCTGCCACGACAGCCAGCAGTCCATCTGCATCGTATCGTTCTGACGCCTCGCGAAGCGCCTGCGGATCCTTGGCTTTAACCGCCTCAGGGGTGGCCGCAAGCTGTTCGCTCAGATCGGCGATCGGCAAGCGCAACGGCAGACCTCGATGTTGAGCTGCCGCCCGCAGATCAGAGGAGCCCTCCTGCGCATCGCCAACAAGCTGCGAACCGTCAGCAGACTCCCTAAGCCACCAGGTCAGGATGCTGGGACGCTCAGCGCCCCACAATGACAGCCCCGCTGACCGCAGCGCACGCTCGGTGGTCACAGGGTCGAAGCTCACGACCACTGCGTCCCCCTCATAGGCATACCGGCTAACCAGTTGCTGCGGATCGTCGCGCAGCTGCGCAACGGCAGCTTGGTCTGACACTGGCTCACCCGTGAGACGAAGCACCAACGTGTCAAAAGCATTGCGCAGCGCCTGTTCACGCTCTGCTGGTTGCTGACTGGTAATCGGCTCACGCACCTTATAAAGGTCGCTAAGGGGAGCTGCCGTGCTTTGAGCGGACACGACTGCGAAGCACAGTGCCAGAAGACGGGAAATTACGGGCATATAGAAAACTCGCTGGCTGGCCAGTCCATGAGAGCCTGCCGGTCGGGTGGCGGCGACTGGGTTCGGCTATGTGATCAAGCTTTATACCTTAAACAGGCGCCTAACTCCGGGCAACCGAAGCAGTCACAGGCTGCGTATCGCAGCGCGGCACCCCGAACTTGCCTGGCACCCCTATTCGACATCACGGCTCGCGGGATGGTCGCTGTGCGGCAAGCCTGATAAAATCGCGCGCTTTCCGCAGACCGGTCCGGCGCCCTCGCCGCGTCGCGACAGAAACCTGATTCTAACCCGGTCGCCCCGCCCTCCCCTTCATAGGTCCGGATTCTTTATGAGCAAGCAACCCTCCATCAGCTACAAGGACGCCGGTGTTGATATCGATGCAGGCGAAGCGCTTGTCGAACGCATCAAAGGCGTGGCCAAGCGCACCGCGCGTCCGGAGGTCATGGGTGGCCTGGGCGGCTTCGGCGCGCTCTGCGAAATTCCGGCTGGCTACAAGCAGCCCGTTCTGGTATCGGGCACCGATGGCGTCGGCACCAAGCTACGCCTGGCGCTGAACCTGAACCAGCACGACAGCATCGGTCAAGACCTGGTTGCAATGTGCGTCAACGACCTCGTTGTCTGCGGCGCCGAGCCGCTGTTCTTTCTCGACTATTACGCCACCGGCAAGCTCAACGTCGATATCGCTGCAACTGTCGTGACCGGTATCGGTGCAGGCTGTGAATTGGCTGGTTGCTCGCTGGTTGGCGGCGAAACCGCCGAGATGCCCGGCATGTACGAAGGCGAAGATTACGACCTGGCCGGTTTCTGCGTGGGGGTCGTGGAAAAGAGTGAAATCATCGACGGCTCGAAAGTAGCCGCTGGCGATGCCCTGATCGCCCTTCCGTCGTCCGGCCCTCATTCCAACGGTTATTCGCTGATCCGCAAGATCATCGAAGTGGCTGGTGCGGATATCGAGGACACCCAACTCGATGGCAAGCCACTCACTGAGCTTCTGATGGCACCGACACGTATCTACGTGAAGCCGTTGCTCAAACTGATCAAAGACACTGGCGCGGTGAAAGCGATGGCACACATCACCGGCGGCGGCCTATTGGACAACATCCCGCGTGTATTGCCCGAAGGTAGCCAGGCAGTCATCGATGTAGCCAGTTGGCAGCGCCCTGCTGTGTTTGATTGGCTGCAGCAGCAAGGCAACGTCGATGAACACGAAATGCACCGTGTATTGAACTGTGGCGTCGGCATGGTGATCTGTGTTGCCCAGGATCAGGTGGAAACAATGCTCGCCAATCTGCGCTCTTCCGGCGAAAGCCCTTGGGTCATCGGCGAAATCGGCTCGGCTGGCGAGGGTGCTGAGCGCGTACTGCTGAACAACCTGAAAAGCCATTGATGCTCGCACCCTGCAATGTCGTTGTGCTGATCTCGGGGTCTGGGAGTAATCTTCAGGCCCTGATCGACAGCCTCGACGAACATAGCCCTGTACGTATCCGCGCGGTGGTTTCGAACCGTGCGGAGGCCTTCGGCCTGGAGCGTGCACAAGCGGCCGGCATCGATACGCATGTTGTGCAGCACAAGAATTTTGCTGACCGCGAAGCATTCGATGCGGCCATGATGGAAATCATTGACGCCTACGAGCCTCAGCTGGTGGTGCTGGCCGGCTTCATGCGCATCCTCTCCGCAGGCTTCGTCCGCCACTACCAGGGCCGCCTGCTCAACATCCATCCGTCGCTGCTTCCAAAGTACAAGGGACTCGATACACACCGCCGCGCACTCGATGCGGGCGACAAGGAACACGGTTGCAGCGTGCACTTCGTTACCGAAGAACTCGACGGCGGCCCCGTGGCCATACAGGCTTGCCTGGGCATCGAGCACGATGAAAGCATCGAGCAGTTGACCGCCCGGGTACACGCGGCCGAACACACCATCTATCCACTGGCTGTACGCTGGTTCGCCGAAGGCCGCTTGCGCCTCGCCGAGCAAGGCGCGATGCTGGATGACATCCTGTTACCGGCCACCGGCCATCTACTACGAATCTAGGAGACATTATGCGTCGCGCCTTGCTGCTCGCTCTCGCCGTGCTGGCCCTGCCGGTCCAGGCTCTGGAGCTCAAGCCTTTCTCTGCAAGCTACACCGCGGACTGGAAACAGGTACCTGTTAGTGGCACAGCCCAGCGCAGCTTGGAGAAACGCGACGACGGCACCTGGGAGCTGGATTTCGAAGCGTCAATGCTGGTCGCCAGCTTCAACGAGCGCAGCGTTTTCAAGGTTGAAGGCGAAACCTTCCTGCCGCAGAAATACCGCCTGAAACGTAGCGGGCTGGGCAAAGGAAAGACAATCAAGCACAACTTCGACTGGCAATCCAAGCAGGTGGTTGGAGAAGAGCGTGGAGACCCGGTAACGCTTCCGCTCGATCGCGGCCTGCTGGACAAGTCGACCTATCAGGTTGCCCTGCAGCATGCGGTCGCAGCGGGCGAGAAAAGCATGAGCTACCAGGTCGTCGATGGCGACGAGATCGAAACCTATGATTTTCGCGTCCTAGGTGAGGAGAGAGTCGCCACGAAGGCTGGTCAGGTGGATGCCATCAAGGTCGAACGAGTCCGCGACCCAACGCAGAGCAAGCGTCAGACCATTCTCTGGTTTGCCAAGGACTGGGACTACATGCTGGTCCGCTTGCACCAGGTGGAAAAGGACGGCAAGGAGTATCAGATCATGCTCGAAGAAGGCACCGTCGACGGCCAAGCCATCAAAGGTAACTGATCCGCTGGCGCCAGCCAGAACTGGCGCAGCATTGCCCTGTCTGAACCGAGTCCACCAATGATCGCACCGCGCGTTTTACTGCTCAGCCTTCTACCGGTCTTTGCTGGTTGCCAATCTTTGCAATGGAACGACGAGCCTCCAACGCCACCTACCGAACGCCTGCAGGGCAGCATCATCAAACAGAACGGCGGGTTGGTCTTTAGCACCTGCCAGGGTCGACGCAACCTCATGCTGCTCGACAGCGGCGCGACCGGTTTGCCAGATGATGCACAAGTGCTGATGGCAGGAAGCAACCAGCCTTTATTCGCAGACCTCCGTGGCAGCCTGAAAAACCAACGTGGCGATACCGGCCAACTTCACCTGACCCAGGTGTACCGCCTCGAGGCAGAGGGACCGGGCTGCAGCGATGATGCTTTCAGCCAGTTGCTCCTTCGCGCGCGAGGTCATGAGCCTGGCTGGAGCGTGGCGATCACGGGTCAAGGTCTGCTGCTTGAGCGTCCCGCCCAGCCCGCTTTGGCGCTGCCCTATCTGGAAGAACAGTTGCCGGGTGGGCAGACCAGTTTCAGCACCGAAGCCAACGATCATCTCCTTGATCTGTGGGTGGCGCCGCAACGCTGCGTCGACAGCGCAACCGGCGCGGTCAGCAATCTGACTGCCGAGCTACGCCTGGACGGCCAGACCCTACGCGGTTGCGCCTACTACGGCGGCGCCCACCCGAACTGAATTTATCGAGGCGCTGCACTGCGCCTCCCGACGTTTCGAAGACCTGACCATGAACGACTCCCTGACACTGTTGCAGCCCTATCCCTTCGAGAAACTGCGCAGCTTGCTTGCCGATACAAAGCCGCCAGCGGACAAACGTCCAATCGCGCTCTCGATCGGTGAACCGAAGCACCGATCACCGGATTTTGTCGCTCAGGCACTGGCTGACAACCTTGACCAGCTCTCCATATACCCCACTACGCAAGGCATCCCCGCGTTGCGCGAATCGATTGCGCGCTGGTGCGAACGCCGCTTTGGCGTCGCTCAGGGCACAGTTGACCCGACAAAGCATGTACTGCCGGTCAACGGTACCCGCGAAGCGCTATTCGCCTTTACCCAAGCCGTAGTCAGCCGTGAGCAGAGTGCGCTGGTAATAAGCCCCAATCCGTTCTATCAGATCTACGAAGGTGCAACGCTTCTCGCCGGGGCGACCCCGCATTACTTGCCCTGCACCGCCGAAAACGGGTTCAACCCGGACTTCGACGCAGTCTCGGCAGAGACCTGGCAGCGCACTCAGATTCTCTTCCTCTGCTCCCCGGGCAACCCCACAGGCGCACTGGTCCCGCTTCATACGCTGAAAAAGTTGATCGCGCTGGCAGACGAATTCGACTTCGTCATTGCAGCGGACGAGTGCTATAGCGAGCTGTACTTCGACGAAGACCAGCCGCCGGCCGGTTTACTGACTGCGTGCGCAGCGCTCGGGCGCAACGACTTCAAGCGCTGCGTGGTATTTCATAGCCTCTCCAAACGCTCGAATCTGCCGGGCCTGCGCTCCGGGTTCGTCGCAGGCGATGCCGAAATCCTCAAGGCGTTTTTGCTTTACCGCACCTATCACGGCTGCGCCATGCCGGTGCAAACGCAACTGGCCAGCATTGCCGCCTGGAACGATGAAGCTCACGTTCAAGCCAATCGGCAGCTGTATCGAGAAAAATTCGACGCCGTGCTGCGTATTCTCTCACCGGTCATGGACGTTCAACGGCCGGACGGCGGCTTCTATCTATGGCCGAAAACACCGATGGATGATCAGCGCTTCACTCGTGAGTTGTTTGCTCAGGAACATGTCACCGTTGTTCCGGGGAGCTATTTGTCACGCGAGGTAGGTGGCGTGAGTCCAGGCGCTGGACGTGTGCGGATGGCGCTGGTAGCTCCGCTAGGAGATTGCGTCGAAGCCGCGGAGCGAGTCCGCGCATTCATCACCAGGCTTTGATCTAGGAGCCGGACGCTACGGCGTCCGGCATGTCGACTCAGGCAACACCTGGCGGAATCATGTCCTTGCCATAGTCGCGCAGTTTCTCCAGGTTTTCGGGCTTCATATGTTCGGGCACTTCAGCCGTTGTGCTCTCATCCTGCTTTTGCTGTTCGTTCGCTTTCGACTCTTCCGACTCGCTCATGGCAACCTCCGTCAAATCGCGTTTTCTTCCCAGATCAGCTCATCTTGGTCGCTGACCTCCCTGACCTTGGTCAGCGCCGCTTCAGCAGCTACATCGGCCTCAGAAGCGAGGTCATAACGTCGACCATTGGCGACTTTAAAAACATGCGCATTTTCGTCCGTGCCGCGACGCTTAACAGCGATCACCGCTTCGAATCCATCAGCAGAAGGAACGGCGGACGAAATGGCCTCATGGTTTTCGAAATGCTTGCGTGCCATACATGACCTCATCAATACAATTGTGATCAATGGACAACGGGGAGAGATGAAAAGGTCGGCCTGTATTCAAAGCTCAAAAGGTGATTGCGACAGCGAACTTGGGCCAGCTTCGCGCCAGACGGCAGGCTTCGCCTCGACGTGGCATAATCCGCGACCACGTTTGGGGGATATTTGGCCAAGGGTTCAGAGAGTATGGAAGCGCCTGGTACATTCAAAGCCTTATGTCTTTACGGCATAAAGGCGTGCGACACCATGAAAAAAGCTCGGAACTGGCTCGACGAGCACAGGCTGAGCTATGAGTTTCATGACTACAAGAGCGCGGGTATCGACCGCGCCCATCTGGAAGCCTGGTGCAATGAACATGGTTGGCAGACCGTACTCAACCGTGCTGGCACTACCTTTAGAAAGCTGGGCGATGAACAGAAGGCCGATCTCGACCAGGCGAAAGCAGTCGAACTGATGCTGGCTCAACCGTCGATGATCAAGCGTCCGGTGCTAGACCTGGGGGACAAGACCCTCGTTGGCTTCAAGCCAGACATTTACGCTGCCGAGCTGGCAGCCAAGAACTGATATCGCTCGCCAAGCCGAGCGCGATTGAATAAAGGATTTCACTATGAGCAACTCCCTCTTCAGCCTGGCGTTTGGCGTCGGCACCCAGAACCGTCAGGGCGACTGGCTGGAAGTTTTTTATGCGCAACCACTGCTGAACCCGAGCGGAGAGCTGGTCGCCGCAATTGCGCCGCTACTCAATTATGAAGGCGGCAATCAGGCCATAGCCATCAGCACGACCCTCGCAGCTCAACTGGCCGACGCCATCAAGCCGCTCGACGCCACTCAACATGCGCTGCTCACCCGCCTCGCCGAAAGCCAGCGTCCCCTTGTGGCCACCCTGCTTGCCGAAGACGATGCACTGACCTCTACGCCCGAGGCCTACCTGAAGCTGCATCTGCTTTCCCATCGCTTGGTCAAGCCGCATGGCCTGAACCTGACCGGCATTTTCCCGCTGCTGCCAAACGTCGCCTGGACCAACCAAGGTGCAGTCGACCTTAGCGAACTGGCTGAGCGTCAGCTCGAAGCGCGCCTGAAGGGCTATCTGCTGGAAGTCGTTTCGGTCGACAAGTTCCCGAAAATGACCGACTACGTGGTTCCGGCCGGCGTCCGTATCGCCGACAGTGCACGCATCCGTCTCGGCGCGTACGTGGGTGAAGGCACGACCGTGATGCACGAAGGTTTCATCAACTTCAACGCCGGCACCGAAGGCCCAGGCATGATTGAAGGTCGCGTCTCGGCTGGTGTTTTTGTCGGCAAGGGCTCGGACCTGGGCGGCGGCTGCTCGACCATGGGCACCCTTTCCGGCGGCGGAAACATTGTCATATCGGTCGGCGAAGGTTGCCTGATCGGCGCGAACGCCGGTATCGGCATCCCACTTGGCGACCGCAACACGGTGGAAGCCGGCCTGTACATCACAGCTGGCACCAAGGTGAACCTGCTCGATGAGCAAGGCGAACTGGTCAATGTGGTCAAGGCGCGTGAACTGGCTGGTCAGACCGATTTGCTGTTCCGCCGTAATTCCTTGAGCGGTGCGGTCGAATGCAAGACACATAAGTCCGCGATCGAGCTGAACGAGGCGCTGCACGCGCACAACTAAGCGCAGCGTCGAATCCTGGGACAGGCGGCCCGTAACCCGCCTGTCCAGGCTGTTCCTCCATCAGACGTCCCGTTCTGCTTTCAGGAGCATCCATGCGGTTGATATCTCCCTGGCGCGCCGACTTTCCCGCCCTGGCTATTCTGGAGGCTCAAGGTCAGACCTACCTGGACAGCGCTGCCACGTCTCAGAAGCCCCAGGCGCTGATCGACGCCTTTACCGGCTACTACACCAGCGGCGCCGCGAATGTACATCGCGCGCAGCACCAGCCGGCAGAACGGGCGACACGGGCATTCGAGGATTCACGTATCAGGGTCGCACGCTGGCTTAACGCGGCATGCCCGACTGAAATTGTCTTCACGCGTGGTGCCACCGAGGCGTTGAACCTGCTGGCCTACGGGCTCGAGCATCTGATTTCCGCAGGTGACGAAATCGTCGTCAGCGCCCTTGAGCACCACGCCAATCTGCTGCCCTGGCAGCAATTGGCCAACCGGCGAAACGCCAAACTGGTGATCCTTCCGCTCGACGAGCGCGGCATCATTGATCTGGAAGCCGCGACCGATCTGATCGGCCCGCGCACCCGCCTGCTTGCCGTCAGCCAGTTGTCCAATGTACTGGGTGCATGGCAGCCACTGGCCGCATTGCTGCCGCTAGCCAAAGCCCAGGGGGCGCTCAGCGTGGTTGACGGTGCGCAAGGGGTGGTTCACGGCAGACATGACATGCAGGTGCTGGATTGCGACTTCTATGTGTTATCCAGCCACAAACTGTACGGCCCGGAAGGTGTCGGCGCGCTCTATGGTCGAGGCGAATCGCTGCTCAAACTCAAGCATTGGCAGTTTGGCGGTGAAATGGTCCGTGTCGCTAGCTTCCAGCACGCGGATTTCCATGCCGCACCGCTGGGTTTCGAAGCCGGTACTCCGCCCATCGGCGGCGTGATTGGCCTGGGTGCAACTCTGGACTATCTATCGAAACTGAATGCCGATGCCGTAGACCGACATGAGCTTACGCTTCACGCGGCTTTGCGTGCGGGCCTGGCCAAGCGAACGGGCCTTCGTTTGTTGGGCGATCCGCAGCTGGCCCTGGCAACTTTTACCGTCGATGACGTCCATCATGGCGATTTGGCCCACTTGCTTACAGAACAAGGCGTGGCCATACGCAGCGGCACCCATTGCGCCCAACCCCTGATGAAAAGCCTGGGAGTCGAAGGTGCAATCCGCGTTTCGCTCGGGCTGTATAACGATGGGGCCGATCTGGAGCGATTCTTCAATGCGCTGGATCAGGCGCTGGACATGTTGCGATGACGGAGCTGTCCGAGTCTGCTGCCGAAACGCTGCGGGTCTTTCAACTGGCTCCGGGCTGGGAGCAACGCGCGAGGCTGCTGATGCAATGGGGCGATCGACTTTCGCCCCTGAACGACAGTGAGCGCAACGAAGCCAATCTTGTTGCCGGCTGCGACAGCAAGCTCTGGCTAGTCGCCGAGCAGCGAGGTGCACACTGGTACTTTCGCGGCACTAGCGAGGCGCGCCTGTTGCGCGGGCTGCTCGCTGTGCTGCTGGCCCGTGTCAATGGGCTTGGAGCCACTGAACTGCAACGGCTCGACGTGGCGGAATGGTTTAGCCAGCTCGGTCTCTCTCGGCAGCTGTCGCCGTCCCGCGCCAATGGAATGAACGCGGTTATCGGCAGAATGCGGGACCTGGCTACCGTCGCCTGATCGGCGCGAAACGCATGCTCAACCATAGGCTACTTCAGCGCTACGAGCGTTCCGCCGGCCGCCGAGCGCCAGCGACCAGCTTGTCTACGGCCTTTGCCGCTGCGACCAGTCCAAAACTGGCAGTTACCATCATTGACGCGCCAAACCCACCGGCGCAGTCCAGCTTTACCCCTTCACCGACAAAGCTCTTGCTCTGGCATACGCCGCCATCAGGCTTGGGATAGCGCAGCTGTTCGGTGGAAAATACGCAAGGCACGCTATAGGTCCGTCCCGGCGTGCGAGAGAAGTTGTAGTCGCGCCGCAGAAGCGAACGTACTTTCGCGGCGAGCGGGTCGTTAAAGGTTTTGTTCAGGTCGGTAACTTGAATCTGCGTGGGGTCTATTTGGCCGCCCGCGCCCCCGGTGGCGACGATCTGGATCTTGCGGCGCTTGCACCAGGCGATGAGGGCGGCTTTGGCCGGTACGCTGTCGATGCAGTCAATGACGCAATCCAGCTGCTCGGTAATGTAGTCAGCCATGGTTTCGCGGGTAACGAAGTCGGCCACTGCGTGGACTATGCACGCCGGGTTGATCGCCTTGATCCGCGCCGCCATCTCGTCCACCTTGGGCTTGCCCACTGCCCCTTCGAGCGCATGCACTTGTCGATTTGTGTTGGTGATGCAGACGTCATCAAGATCGAACAAGCTGATCTCTCCGACACCGCTACGAGCCAGCGCTTCGGCGGCCCAGGAGCCGACCCCACCGATACCGACCACCGCGACATGCGCAGCCGCCAGACGCTGGAGCCCCTCGGAGCCGTACAGACGGGCAATGCCGCCAAAACGCTGATCGTCGATAGCCATGTCATACCTCAAAAGGACGTTTGCCGATTATAGGCCCGAGGCAGATCTGATCCCAGCCAGACATACCGAGGTGTCTTCAACCGGGCTCTTTCCACCCGCTGCTAACCTGCTTTTTAATTTAATATGGCGCCCTATCTTCCCCCTCCCCGGAGCTGTGATGAACGCCGCCGCCCTCTCCCCAACACTCGAACTCGCCTGCGAGTTGATCAATCGGCCATCGGTCACACCGCAGGACGAGGGCTGCCAGCAGCTGATGAGCGAACGTCTCGCCGCCTGCGGCTTTCTCATCGAGCAGATGCACATCGAAGACGTCGAAAATTTCTGGGCAACTCGTGGCACCGAGGGTCCGGTACTGTGCTTCGCCGGTCACACCGATGTAGTCCCGACCGGCCCATTGCAGGCTTGGAAGAATCCACCGTTTGCGGCCCGAATCGATGAAAACGGCATGCTTCACGGCCGAGGCGCCGCTGACATGAAAGGCAGCCTGGCGTCGATGGTTGTGGCTGTGGAACGATTTACCGCTGCGTATCCGGCCCACAAGGGCCAGATCGCCTTCCTTATCACCAGCGACGAGGAAGGTCCTGCACACCACGGCACCAAGGCCGTGGTAGAACGCCTTCGGGAGCGCGGCCAGCGCATGGACTGGTGCATCGTCGGTGAGCCATCAAGCACAAAGCTTGTCGGTGACGTGGTCAAGAACGGCCGCCGCGGCTCACTTGGCGGGACGCTCCGGGTTCACGGGCAACAGGGTCATGTAGCCTATCCGCACCTCGCTAAAAACCCCATTCATCTGGCGGCACCGGCACTGGCCGAGTTAGCCGCTGAACACTGGGATAACGGCAATGATTTCTTCCCGCCGACCAGTTTTCAGATTTCCAACCTGAACGCCGGTACGGGTGCAACCAACGTGATCCCGGGCACACTGGAGGCGGTGTTCAACTTCCGCTTCTCCACTGAATCTACTGTCGAAGGCTTGCAGCAACGCACCGCAGCGATTCTCGACAAGTATGGCCTGGACTGGACGGTCGAATGGGCACTTTCAGGTCTGCCCTTTCTGACCGAACCGGGCGACTTGCTGGACGGTGTGGCTGCGGCAATCCGCAGCGTCACCGGTAGAGAAACCGCACCTTCTACCAGTGGCGGCACCTCCGATGGGCGCTTTATCGCAACATTGGGCACTCAGGTCGTCGAGCTGGGCCCGGTCAACGCGACGATCCACCAGGTGGATGAGCACATTCTTGCCAGCGACCTCGACCTATTGACCGAGATCTACTACCAGACTCTGGTCAACCTGCTCGCATGCTGATTTGTCCCATCTGCCACGGCGAGCTGAGCTCGGTGGACCACGGCGTCGCCTGCCCAGCCAACCACCGTTTCGATCGTGCTCGTCAGGGCTATCTCAACCTGCTGCCGGTGCAGCACAAGAACAGCCGCGACCCGGGAGACAACCAGGCCATGGTCGAGGCGCGGCGACGCTTCCTCGAAGGGGGCCACTACGCGCCGCTGGCGGCTCGTCTGGCACAACTGGCAGCCCAACGCTCGCCGGAACGCTGGATTGATATCGGATGCGGCGAAGGCTATTACACGGCGCAGATTGCCCAGGCTTTGCCCGATGCGGACGGCTACGCATTGGATATTTCCCGCGAAGCAGTGAAGCGGGCCTGCAGGCGGGCGCCACAGCTCGAGTGGCTGGTTGCAAGCATGGCCCGGGTCCCACTGGCCGACGCTAGTTGCAACCTTTTGGCAAGTGTGTTCAGCCCACTGGACTGGGGCGAAGCACGGCGCCTGCTGGCGCCTGGCGGAGGCCTTTTACGCATGGGCCCGACTCGTGAACACCTCTGGGAACTGCGGGGCCTGCTGTACGACGAAATACGTGACTACGATGATCAGAAGCATCTATCGCTGATCCCCGTGGGCATGCGCCTCGTTGATAGCGAAACATTGTCCTTCGAGATGCAGCTGGATGACGCCCAAGCCCGTGCAGATCTGCTGGCGATGACCCCACACGGCTGGCGCGCCAGCGCCGAACGCCGCGCCGCAGTAATCGAGGCGCCATTGAACGTAAGGGTTGCGATACGCTATGACTGGATTCAACGAGACTGATCGGAACGTTCAAGCGAACAGGATATCGGCTAGTGGGTCGATTCAATAGAAATCTGTGTGGCCCGCTGGGCTTCAACAGTAAACATCCAATCGGCTGCAAGCGTCAGCCAAACAAGGCCATCTCATGCGTCAACCGGATATCGAGATCTACCTCAGGGACGCCAGCCAGGACGCCGTCACCGGCTGGCTGAATCAGGCGGTCGGAACCTGCTCCTCCTGGGAAGCCAAGGGCAAGACCTTCAAGTGCAAGGCCGGGGACATACCGGTGACCTGGTTGCCGAAAGCGGTGGGAAAGTGGCATAGCCTGCTGCTTGAAAGCGACGCGACGCCCTGGAGTGATGACATCGCCTGCGCTCGCGACGCTTTTGAGGTTCTTGGTGTGGAAATACGCTGCGCGCCGGGCGGTTGGCAGGAAGAAGAATCGGTGGAAGACGCCGATCGATGGATCAGCATCAGCGAGCGCGGCGAAGCGGAAATTATCTGGCGTACCGACTGATTAGTGCCAGCGCATCGTATCCCAATGCGCTTGGTGTAGCTGGACACTGAGCCGCTACGGCCGAGGGCTTACCTGGAGCGGCAACTCGCATGGCTCCGGCGCACTATTCGGAACGACCGATGGGGAAAAACTGGCCATTGCTCCAGACACCTAGCCAGCCGACACCGTCTATCTCTCTCGGAACGGCCAATTCCACCAATTGATAGAAAACGTTTCGATGGATCAGCGCTTCCAAATTGGCCCGCACATGGACGTAAGGCGCCGGCTCTTGGGTGTCCGGGTCTAGCTCGACCCTTATTGGGTGCTCTGCCCCTGCTTCGGTTTCGTCGCCAACATTAGTGATGAAGCGGAGCACCTGGGCTTCACCGCTTCCGTCTGCAAACAACTCAACCGCGACGAAAGGCGCATCTTCGACCTTGATGCCGACCTTCTCGACAGGCGTAACCAGAAAGTAGTCGTCGCCGTCTCGCCGGATCACCGTGGAGAACAATCGCACCATCGCAGGTCGTCCAATCGGCGTGCCCTGGTAGAACCAGCTACCGTCGCGTGCAATACGCATGTCCAGGTCACCGCAGAACGGCGGATTCCACAGGTGTACTGGCGGCAAGCCTTTCTTCTCAGTGTTGGGAATCTGACTGAGCAGATTCGCCGCTTTTCCGGTATCGCTCATAGTGGCTCCTCAGCGGCCCAGGCCTATCAGGCGCCGGGCGTAATCACGCAAGGGCGGTCCCAGCAAGACCTGCGGTGTCGCCTCATAGATGTTTAGCAGTCCGCCGCGGCTGCGAATACTTGCCGTATCGGCCAGATACCGATTGCCGGTCTCGATCAGCATCAACTGCACGACACTGCTGTCGACACCCAATCGATCAAGCGCGCGCTCGTCATCGAACTCATCGAAACTACCAATACGGTCATCTGCTGCGGCGAATCGTGTGTACAGCAAGTAATGGGCACCAGCGATCGCCGCCTGGTTCAATGCTTCCTCTAGCCCGACAGGTTCTGCAGCGCGCCGAACCAGCGGAAAATACTGGACGAAGCTCTCAAACGCCTCCTCAGCGACCACGTTCGGGCGAGGGTATGCGCCGCCCGGTGGAACGAAATGTCCTTGAGCGATATATATGAACGAATCAGGCTGCAGCCGCCAGGAGGCAGATCTGACCGTCTTGCTATGGTCGAGAATGCCAACGTCGCGAAGCTGATAGCGAGTGCCCTCAGCCATGTCGCTCACCTTCATGCAGCCGCTCAATAATATCGCGGTGGCGATAAGGCTGATGAGTTTCATCATATGCTCCTGCTTGACGGAAAACCGACGATCAGCGAAGCAATGCAGCAAACAAGCCAGTTTGGTGCAAGCGCTCATAGGCTGCGCTGTTGTTGTAGACCGAGGTCGAACTCAGGAGCGATGCCAGAGATGGTGAAGCCAATAAGCACTCGGCTCAACGCACTGATCAGAGAATAGCCAAACCCTTGCCTGCTGATCAGGGCACGCTACCGAATACCTTAGGCAAGCCCCGACAGCCGGGCTAGTCGCGCTTGCGCTTGTTACCCATACGGACACCGATGTCCATCAAGAACTGGAAGAAGCCTTCCTGGTCTTCCAGTACGTTGCTCCAGAACGGCGAGTGGTACAGCGCGACAGCACCATGTACCAGAGCCCAGGCAGCGCAATAGTGAAAGTACGGCGGCACGTCTTCAAGCTTGCCTTCGGCGATGCGCCCTTTGATCAGCTGGGTCAGGTGCTCGAAATTGGAAGCACGGATACGGTGGAGCTCCTCGACCATTTCCGGGACCTGATTACCCTTAACAACCTTCTCCTCGAGGCGGTCGAACAGACGATAGCGTTGTGGGTCCCCCATGCGAAACTCGAAGTAGGCGCGCGACAGCGCTTCCTTGTCCTGATCGAGACTCGGCGAATGAAGCAGCTCGTTCAGATCCCGCTCATAGTCGAGCATGAGCCGCAGATAAATCTCGGCTTTGGATTTGAAGTGCTTATAAATCGTGCCTTTGCCGATGCCTACCCTGTCAGCGATCATCTCGACGGTGACGCTGTCTTCTCCTTGTTCAAGGAATTGCTGAAGCGCGGTATCGAGTATTTCCTGTTCGCGGCGGCGAAATTCGCGAACCTTACGGGATTCATTTTGCATAGGAGGCTGCGGTTGGAAATCGAAGCAGCAGATTATGCCTATTTAGTCAGAAAATGCACGGAAGATTGCCTATGAGTACATTGAATGACGAATTTCCTCAAATCGAAGGCTTACGTTACCTTAATCACGCAGCTGTAGCGCCATGGCCCCGCCGTGCGAGCGATGCGGTCATGGCGTTTGCGCAACAAAACATGACGATTGGTGCTCGGGATTATCCACAGTGGCTGGCCGTCGAAACGCGCCTGCGTACCCGCCTGGCCAGGCTATTGAACGCACCGGCATCAACGGACATCGCGCTGGTCAAGAACACCTCGGAAGCACTCTCGTTCGTCGCCTTCGGGCTGGACTGGAAACCGGGCGACAAGGTAGTGATCAGTGATGAGGAGTTTCCGTCCAATCGAGTCGTATGGGAGGCGCTACGACCTGCAGGCGTTGAGGTTGTCCAGATCAGCCTGAAAGGAGAAGACCCTGAGGGGGCATTGCTGGCAGCCTGCGGCCCGAAGGTGCGCCTGATGGCTATCAGTGCCGTTCAATACGCCAGTGGCCTGCGGCTCGATCTGACGCGATTGGGTGAAGGCTGCGAACAGCGTGACGTCCTGCTGTGCATTGATGCGATCCAGCAGCTAGGCGCGCTTCCATTCGATGTGCAGCAGTACCGGTGTGCATTCGCTATGGCGGACGGCCACAAGTGGCTACTGGGCCCGGAGGGATTGGGCGTGTTCTATTGCCGCAGCGATCTTCGTGATCGACTCAAGCTTCACGAGTACGGCTGGCACATGCTTGAACATGCTGGAGATTATGATCGCTGTGATTGGCAGCCAGCCTCCGATGCGAGACGCTTCGAGTGCGGGAGCCCGAACCTGCTTGGCGCCATGGCCCTGGATGCAAGCCTGTCACTGCTGGAGGAGATAGGTCTGGCCGCAGTCGGCCAAGCGCTGACCGAACGTGTCGACCATTTTCAGCGTGAGCTAATGACTATGTCGGGTGTCGAGCTGTTGAGCCCGACCGATCCGCTCCGACGAGCAGGCATCATCACATTCCGCATCAAGGGCATCGACAACACGACCTTGTTTCAACGGCTAAAGGCCGAAGAGGTTGTATGTGCGCTTCGCGGCGGAGGCATCCGTCTCTCGCCGCATTTTTATACGCGCCCCGACGTCATCGAACAGAGCCTGGCAATAGTACGAAGACAGCTCAAGAAGTGAGCGATCAGCCTAAGCGTAACTATTCCAAATCCGTTTAAAAATCTTCGGAATCACCCAGCAGGGTTGGCAATCCGGACCGATACTTCAGTCACTGGCCGCGCAATCCCCCCACTGCTCGGCCAGCTGAGGAAGCGAGGAACGTGACCTCATAACTCCTAATGGTCTTGGCCCGGCTCCTGGTGACGCCGGGTTTTTTTTGCCACCAACAATGAAACAACCTAACCATCAGGCAAGCCGACGCCGGCTCGATTGCCGTAGCCTGAAGCAGAACCAGATGAACGCGATCCAGAATGGCATAGCGATGATCGATGTCTGTAACCCGGGCATCGACAGCATGATGACTGCAATCATCGCCACAAATGCCAGGCAGAGGTAATTACTGAAGGGATACCAGAACGCCTTGAAAGAAGGCTCGACGCCCTGCTTCCTCATCGCCTTGCGGAATTTCAGATGAGCGAGACTGATCATGGCCCAGTTGATCAGCAGCGCCGCAACTACCAGTGACATGAGCAGCTGTAGAGCTGATTGAGGTAGCCAGTAGTTAACCAGCACGCAGAGCATGGTCACGAGAGCCGAAAGGGCAATCGCAAGCACTGGCACTCCACGACTATTCACTGTCATGAATACCTTTGGCGCATCGCCCTGCTCCGCTAGCCCGTAGAGCATCCGGCTATTGCAGTAAACGCCACTGTTATAGACCGACAGGGCTGCAGTCAGCACGACGAAATTGAGGATGTGTGCTGCAGTGTCGCTGCCGATCAGCGAGAAAATCTGCACGAAAGGGCTGCCGCTGTAGGGGTCCCCGGCCGACCCCAGCGTTTCCAGAAGGCTGTCCCAGGGGTAAAGCGCCAGAAGGACGCTCAACGCGCCGATATAGAAGATCAGGATGCGGTAGACGACCTGATTGATCGCCTGTGGGATGACGGTTTTCGGATCAGATGCTTCTGCGGCCGTTATTCCTACCAACTCCAAGCCACCGAACGAAAACATGATGATTGCCAACGCCATGACCATCCCACTGATACCGTTGGGGAAGAACCCGCCGTGGCTCCAGAGATTGCTGATAGTCGCCTGCTCACTTCCCGCACCGCTTATCAACAGGTACAACCCCAGCGCGATCATGCCAACAATGGCACCCACTTTAACGATGGCAAACCAGAACTCGGTCTCTCCGAACGTCCTAACGTTGACTAGATTGATCAGATTGATCACGACGAAAAATATTGCAGCAGTAGCCCACGTCGGGAAGTCAGGCCACCAGAACTGTACGTATTTGCCCACTGCAGTCAGCTCAGCCATGCCAACCAGGACGTAAAGGACCCAATAGTTCCATCCGGAAAGAAAGCCGGCGTACGGCGCCCAGTATTTATGAGCGAAATGACTGAAAGATCCGGCAACCGGCTCTTCGACGATCATCTCGCCAAGCTGGCGCATGATCAGAAATGCGATCAGGCCACCGATGGCATAACCGAGGATCATCGACGGACCCGCGCTCCGAAGCACGCCCGCAGATCCAAGAAAGAGCCCCGTACCAATCGCTCCACCGAGGGCGATCAGCTGAATATGGCGGTTTTTCAGGCCGCGCTGAAGCGGCCCGGTGTGCAGCGTATCGCTGGACATGGCGTCACCTTGTTGGGCTGACGATGAATGACAAGCTCCAGCCGACGGCACTAATCCGTCGGACGAACGCACGGTAGGTATGCCAGTGATCTGGCATGAGCGTAAACCGGCGCGGATTGTACACGTATCCAAGCGTAGCGCCCGGCATATGCCGCATGCAGCGGTGCTACGCTCGTCAGCTCTTGACGCGCGTCAATGGGAATAGACGCTTGAAATTATCAGTGGTCTGTTCCGCCAGGATGTCGAAGTCCACCCCGCGCAATTCGGCAAGGTACTCTGCAACGTCACGCACATACTGCGGCAGGTTCGGTTTTCCGCGATGGGGAACCGGGGCCAGGTAGGGCGAATCGGTCTCAACAAGCAAGCGATCCGCTGGCACACGGCGTGCGACGTCCCTAAGCGCATCGGCATTGCGGAAGGTGACGATCCCGGACAGCGAGATGTAGAAGCCGAGATCCAGCGCTGACTTGGCCATATCCCAGTCTTCAGTAAAGCAATGCAGTACGCCGGCCTGTGCTAGGGACGCCTCACGAAGCAATGCCAGCGTGTCGGCACGAGCCGCACGCGTATGGACAATCACCGGCTTGCCGCAGATCCGGGCAGCTTCGAGATGCAGACGAAAGGACTGTTGCTGCAGGGCCGCGGCTTCAGGCTCGTAGTGGTAATCCAGCCCTGTTTCACCGATAGCCACCACACCGGGCTCGTCCAGCTCCTTGAGTAACCAGCCCAATGCGGGTTCCGCACCCGGCTCGAGATCCAGCGGGTGCACGCCTACCGAACAGTCGACGTCTTCATAGCGTTGCGCAAGTGCCTTGACGGCTGCGGTATTGGCCGCGCTGACGCCTATGCACAGGAAATGTCCAACGCCACGCTGACGCGCAGCATCCAGCGCAGCATCAAGGGAGCCCTCGTGCATAGCGAGATCAAGACGATCAAGGTGGCAGTGCGAATCAACCAGCATGGAAGTTATCCGGACCTGAAACGCGCCATTGTAGAGCAAAGCTACCAATGGCTGTCAGGTCATGCTGGACAGGATGAGAGTTACCGGGAAGCGAAACCAACAGATAACAGTTTTAAGCAGAACTACATGGTGTGCGTCGGCCGGTCTGATTTCATCGCACCAGCCAGGTAGGTTTCGATCTTGTTACGAGCAGTCGAATCGCCTTCATTGAACTGCACGCCAACGCCAGCCGCCCGGTTGCCCTGAGCACCTTTTGGCGTGATCCAGACCACCTTGCCGGCGACGGGGATCTTTTCCGGTTCGTCCATCAGGCTCAGCAGCATGAACACTTCATCGCCTAGCTTGTAGCTCTTGTTGGTCGGGATGAACAATCCACCATGTTTGATAAACGGCATGAACGCCGCATAGAGCACCGACTTGTCCTTGATTGTCAGGGACAAAATGCCATTACGCGGACCGAGGTTTGCAGGTAGGCTCATGCGGTATTCCTAAACTGTTCCGGTGGATTCTAGCTTGGCCCGGTCAGGCTTGCCCACTGCACCAGAAGCGCTTCGAGAAGCAAGACACGGTTAAGGTTGGCTTTGCCCAGCACTTTCTGCCGATGGGCGAGCAGCCAATCCTGCAATGCCAACAGTCTTTCAGGCGTGGTCTTCTCCGCAAGGTATTGAACGACCTTCTGCATATCGGCAGCGCCAAGCCCGCTTTGATCACCGGTCATCTGGAAACGCAGTATCAGATGCGCCCATTCGCAGAACCAGTCGAACAGAAGAATGAGTGACAGCGGGTTCCATGCCTCGGCAAGCTGGCTCGGGGTTTGCTGCCGCTTGATCAGTTTCTTTACCCCGTCGACCACCTGCACTCGCATATCCAACACGCCAGCTCCGTGCAGCTTGACAGCGGCAAGCGGCGAACTCGACGCCAACGCGAGTAGTTCTTCACGCTGCTCTGGCGATACATCCGGAAGTTTTGCCGCCAGCCAATCAAGACTCTGCTGCCGTCCCGGCAAGGGGCAGCTTTGTTGCACGCAGCGACTCTTGATCGTCGGCAGCAAACGACTGGGTTGGTGACTGATGAGTAACAAAACGGTATCACCGGCCGGCTCTTCGAGACTTTTGAGCAGAGCATTGGCGGCGTTCAGGTTCATCGCCTCCGCCGGCTCGAGCAGAACGACCTTACGCCCGCCTAACTGGGCGGTTTGAGTGACAAACCCTACCAGTTGGCGAACCTGATCGACTCTGATGGCTTTGTCCGCCTCCTCAGGCTCCAGAATGTAATGGTCCGGATGGGTTTGCACTGCCAGCAACAGGCAACCTTTGCACGTTCCGCATGCACGTTGCGCGACTGGCCGCTGGCACAGCAAAAGCGCCATTAACTGTTCAGCCAAGGCGCGTTTGCCAATGCCGGCGGGACCATGCAGCAAATAAGCATGGGCATGCCGCTGTCGACCCGCCAGCAACTGCCAGAGATCTGCCTGCCATGGAAGAACGCCGCCCTCAGCCAAGAGCACGCTCCAGCAGTTCTGGCAAAAGCTTATCGAGATCGTTCTGCACCGCAGCTAGCGACTGGCCTGCATTGACGACACGATAACGCCCAGGGTCGAGCCGGGCACGATCAAGGTAGGCACCTCGCACTGCCTCGAAGAAGCCAAGCCCCTCCTGTTCGAACCGATCAAGGCGACCACGCGCAGCAGCACGGCTCAGACCGACCTCCACAGGCAAATCGAAGATCAACGTCAGATCTGGACGCATCTCACCCTGCACGAAGCTTTCAAGTTGCTCGATGCGCTGATTGGAGAGCCCGCGCCCACCGCCCTGATAGGCGTAGGTGGCATCGGTAAAACGGTCGCAAAGCACCACTGCGCCGCGCTCGAGCGCAGGCCGGATGACCTGTGCAAGATGCTGAGCACGTGCCGCGAATACCAGCAACAGTTCCGTATCGCTGTTCATAGGCTCGTTTGCAGGGGTCAACAGCAGCTCGCGGATCTGCTCAGCCAAAGGCGTCCCGCCAGGTTCGCGCGTGAGTACCACGTCCAAACCATGGCTGCGAAGCCCCTGCGCGAGATACTCACGGTTAGTGCTTTTGCCGGCACCTTCTGGCCCTTCCAGAGTGATAAAAAGTCCTGTCACTTGGCATTCTCGATTGGCGCCGGCGGTGGCGGTGGGCTGGAGCGATAGTCTGCGCGGCGCTTGAGTTGATACTCACGCACCGCTCGATTGTGCTCGTTCAAGGAGTCACTGAACTGATGGCTACCATCACCCCGGGCGACGAAGTATAGGCTTTTGCCCTCAACCGGATGCAGGGCGGCATGGATGGCTTCACGGCCCACCATGGCGATCGGTGTCGGTGGCAAACCGCTGTTTGTATAGGTGTTGTAAGGGGTCGGCCTGCGCAAATCCCCACGGGTGATGCGTCCGCGATATTGTTCGCCCATGCCATAGATGACGGTCGGGTCAGTCTGCAGCAGCATGCCTCGCTCCAGACGCCTTACGAAAACACCTGCGATCTCACCGCGCTCGGAAGGCACACCGGTTTCTTTTTCGATGATCGAAGCCATGATTAGGGCCTCATAGGGGTCTCGATAGGGCAAGCCCTCGCTGCGCTGTTGCCATTCCTCTGCCAACACGGTCTCCAGCCGCACGTAGGCACGCTGAAGCAACTCGAGATCGGTGACACCTCGGGTAAAGCTGTAGGTGTCGGGAAAGAAGCGTCCCTCAGGATGCAAACCAGCGTGCCCGAGACGTTGCATGATCTCTTCATCAGACAGCCCGTCCAGCGTCTGTTGTACCGTCTCGAGCGCCTCCAGCGCGGCGCGTACCTGACGAAAATTCCAGCCTTCGACGATTGTCAGGGTGTGCTGAACGACTTCTCCGCGCTGCCAAAGCCCGATCAGGTCACGCGCCGTCATCTCAGGCCGCAATTGATATTCGCCGCTGTGCAATGTTTGTCCGGCAAGCTTCAATCGCCAGTGCAGCCGCAACCAGAACGAGTCACTGAGCGTCCCATCCCGCTCCAGCCGTTGGAACAGACCGCTGGGCGTGTCCCCTGGCTGGACTTCAAGCGTTTGCGCTTCATCGAGCTGCAACGGCTGCTCCAATGCCGAATGGAGGTTCCAGAAGACAATACCAAGCGTTAGTGCGGCGACCAACACAGCGCCAAGAAACGCAAAAGACAATTTTCGGATCACGTGTTGCTCGACAGATCAGCCACCAGACGCTGGAGTTTACGTGTGAGTGCCCCTACGGGCCATACGCTGCTTTCCAATTGCCGTACAGGCCAGACTCCGTAGATGCTGTTGCAAACAAAAACTTCATCAGCACCACGCAGCTGGTCGAGCGAAATATCGCCCACGTGGGTCGATACGCCTGCCTGCTGCGCACGCTCAAGCAGCTCCTCGCGCATGACACCAGCAACCCCACACCGGTCGAGGCACGGGGTCATGAGCTTGTTTGACTCAACGATGAAGAGGTTGCTGAACACGCCCTCGATCACCCGCCCCGAGGTGTCGCGCATCAAGCCTTCTGCGAAGGCAGGGTCCTGCCATTCTGCACGTGCCAGCACCTGCTCTAGACGATTGAGATGTTTTATCCCGGCCAGAATCGGCTGCTCCGCTAGACGTGTCGTGCAGGGATAAAGACGGATCCCCTGTTCAGCATGCGCTCCCGGATAGCCCGGCAGCGGCGAACCGGTGAGCAGAATGCGAGGCAGGCATGGGTCAGGCGGCGCGTAGCCTCTCCTCCCCTCGCCACGACTGACGATAAGCTTGGCGATGCCCTCTTCAAGCTCGGCACTAAAAGCAAGCAGCTGCCCACGTATGAGGTCGAGATTACAAGGAATCGCCAGACGTTGGCAGCCAAGCCCCAGACGGCGCAAATGACGGTCCAGCAATTCGGGCTGCCCATCGATGACCTTGATGGTTTCAAACAGACCATCACCATAAGCCAGCCCGCGATCATAGAGGGACAACCCTTCAGCGGGCTGCCCATCCACCCAGCTCAACGTCACTCGGTGAACCGGCGAAACACCAACGACCCGTTTGTTCCGCCGAAACCAAAGGAGTTGGAAATCGCTACATCGATTGCACGCGGTTTCGCCTCGTGAGGAACGAAATCCAAGTCGCAGCCCTCACCAGGCTCATCAAGATTGATTGTGGGTGGCGCGACCTGATCACGGATGGCAAGTACGCTGAAGATCGCCTCGACAGCGCCCGCCGCCCCGAGTAGGTGGCCGACCATTGATTTGGTTGAGCTCACCGACAGGTCATAAGCATGACTGCCGAATACCGTCCGGATCGCAGCGGCCTCTGCCTTGTCGCCGGCAGGCGTCGAGGTGCCATGTGCATTGATATAGTCAACCTGAGCGGGGTCGATCCGAGCGTCCACAATCGCGTTGCGAATGCAGCGCGCAGCGCCTGCGCCATCGTCGGGCGGAGACGTCATGTGAAACGCATCCGCGCTCATGCCGAAGCCAATCAGCTCAGCATAGATCTTTGCCCCGCGATCCTTGGCATGCTCCAGCTCCTCGAGTACCAGCGCGCCGGCGCCATCGGACAACACGAACCCATCCCGATCCTGGTCCCAGGGACGGCTGGCTGCAGCCGGATCGTCATTTCGAGTAGATAAAGCGCGAGCTGCCGCAAACCCACCGATGCCAAGTCCGCTGGCAGCCATTTCCGAGCCGCCGGCAACCATCACGTCGGCCTCACCGTAGGCGATGTTGCGAGCAGCCATGCCTATACAGTGCGTGCCAGTGGTGCAGGCGGTCGCTATGGCATAGTTGGGGCCTTGCAGGCCCAGATGGATCGAGAGAAAACCCGACACCATGTTGATGATCGAGCCCGGTACAAAAAACGGCGATATGCGCCGCGGCCCCTGCTCGATCAGCGCCTTGCAGCTGTTTTCGATGTTGGTCAGGCCGCCGATTCCAGACCCCATGGCAACGCCAATGCGCTCACGGTTGGCATCGGTAACCTCCAGCCCGGAATCACGCACTGCCTGAAAACTGGCAGCCAGTCCGTACTGGATGAAAAGGTCGAGTTTACGAGCCTCTTTTGCCGGCAGGTATTGCTCGACGTCGAAATTCTTGATCGATCCGCCAAATCGAGTGGAATAGGCAGAAAGGTCCATGTGCTCTATCAGGCCGATACCACTGCGGCCGGCGAGAATCCCCTGCCAGCTGCTTGGCACATCGTTACCCAGCGGCGAGAGCATGCCCATACCGGTAATTACGACGCGTCTACGCGACACAGCATTCTCCTTGCGTTTGATCGACTCGCACCGCTCGCCATGGTTTCAACAATCAGCGAGTCGGCATCACAGACGTCGGCCACGGGCACGACCAGCTGCGTTCAACTTACTCAAACAAAAGCCGCACTGCCTTCTGCAGGCAGTGCGGCTTACTGGCTCGAAGCAGGATTACAACTTATTGCGCGTGCGCGTTGATGTAATCGATAGCTTCTTGAACAGTGGTGATCTTCTCGGCTTGCTCATCCGGGATTTCGGTTTCGAATTCCTCTTCCAGAGCCATCACCAGCTCAACGGTGTCAAGGGAGTCGGCACCCAGGTCTTCGACGAAGGAAGCGCTGTTGGTTACTTCCTCTTCTTTGACGCCAAGTTGCTCGGCAACGATTTTCTTGACGCGTTCTTCGATGGTGCTCATACCTTGTTTTCACTCCTATGGAAAAATCAGGCAGCTGGTCTGCGCGGTAGTGTATAGAAAGCGTTTTCCGCATTTCAAGCTGAAAGCGGGCAAGCATGAACCTGCTTTCAACCATCTGTCTATAAACAAACCGCAGTTTTATAACGAAATTAATCAGACGTTATGACTGCGTACATGCGTTGGGCGTCACATTAGCTCATGTACATGCCGCCATTTACAGGAACCGTAGCCCCCGTGACATACGCGGCGCCGTCAGAAGCTAAGAAGGCGACGACCTTGGCAATCTCCTCCGCCTGCCCGAGGCGTCCCAGCGGGATTTGCCCCAGCAATGCGTCACGTTGAGCTTCTGGAAGCTCACGTGTCATATCCGTATCGATAAAGCCTGGAGCCACAGCGTTGACCGTAATGCCGCGCGAACCGACCTCTCGCGCCAGCGCTCGGCTGAAACCCTCAAGTCCAGCTTTGGCTGCGGCGTAGTTTACCTGCCCCGCGTTGCCCATGGCACCCACCACAGAGCCAATGCTGATAATCCGCCCCCAACGCGCCTTGGTCATGCCGCGCAACACACCTTTGGTCAGGCGGTACAGGCTACTGAGGTTAGTTTCAATCACGTCATGCCATTCGTCATCTTTCATGCGAAGCATTAGATTATCCCGGGTAATGCCGGCGTTATTGACCAGAATCGCAGGCTGACCGAACTGCTTCTGAAGCGACTCGAGCGTCGCAGCGACTGAATCATCGCTGCATACGTCCAGCACCAGACCCGTACCGTCGATGCCGTTACTTTTGAGGGTTTCAGCGATACGTTCAGCGCCCGATGCGGATGTCGCCGTGCCGATCACTATGGCGCCCTGACGACCCAGCTCAAGCGCGATAGCCTGACCGATACCGCGACTGGCGCCTGTTACCAGCGCGACCTTGCCTTGCAGACTCATAAATATCTCCTTGTTCAGACCACTGCGCCACGGGTGGCGGCAAAACCTTCGGGGGTGTCCAGATTGTAGGTGTTGATGCCTTTGACGCAGCGCTTGTTTAGTCCGGAGAGAACCTTGCCTGGCCCACACTCGACCAGCTGCGTCACACCACGCTCGCTCAGCGCGACAATAGTTTCGACCCAGCGAACCGGGCTATACAGTTGAGCCAGAAGATCACGCTTTAGCGTGTCGAGATCAGAAACGATCCCGGCACTGACGTTCTGGACCAACGGAATCTCTGGCGCCTGCCACGCGGCACCCGTAACAGCAGCTGCAAAGCGCTCAGCGGCTGGTCGCATCAAATCACAGTGAGAAGGGACACTTACCGGCAGCGGCATGGCGCGCTTGGCACCTTTGGCCTTGCAAGCCTCAATGGCCCGCTCGACAGCCGCTGCGTTACCGGCAATTACAACCTGACCAGGTGCATTGAAGTTGACCGCGCTGACCACCTCACCCTGTGCCGCTTCGCCACATGCAGCAAGTACGTCGGCGTCTTCCAAACCCAAGATCGCCGCCATGCCGCCCGTGCCAGCTGGAACAGCTTGCTGCATCAACTGGCCACGCAACTCCACCAACTTGACCGCATCAGCAAACGGAAGGCTGCCCGCCGCCACGAGGGCCGAATATTCTCCCAGGCTGTGACCTGCAACGAAGGCCGGCGTGGCGCCACCGCCAGCCAGCCACAGACGCCATAGCGCAATCGAGGCGGCAAGAATAGCCGGTTGAGTCTTGTCGGTCTGATTCAATTGCTCTTCTGGGCCTTGTTGGCAAAGCGCCCAGAGATCGTAGCCCAACACAGACGAAGCCTCGGAAAAGGTATCGATAACCTGCGATTGCTGTGCGCCATGTTCGGCGAGCATTCCCAGAGCCTGAGAGCCCTGACCTGGAAAGACAAATGCAAGTGATGCGGACATGAAACGAGTCTCTTATGGTTGTTCGTCAATGATTGATACGCACACGGGCGCAACGAATTGTCAGTTGGATGGAAAACTACCGGCCGTAGTCACATTGCTGTCGCCGTTTTTCGACCGATCAGTCACAAGAAGATACTCAAGCCGGCTGTGCAGTTGCGCCGGTAGGTTTTGCTCCACGTCCTGCGCTGCGCGACGAATAGCCGACCGAAAGCCCTCCGTTCCCGCACTTCCATGGCTTTTCACAACGATGCCCTGCAGCCCGAGAAAACTGGCTCCGTTGTACTGTGCCGGACGCAAATCCGCACGCAGCTGACGCAACAATGGTAGAGCCAGCGCGCCCACCAGACGCGAAATCACCGATCGACGAAAAAGCTGTTCTACACGCAACGCCACCATGTGCGCCAAACCTTCGCTGGACTTAAGCAGAATATTGCCAACGAATCCGTCGCACACCGCGACGTCTGTTTCGCCACGATACAGACCATCACCCTCGATGTAGCCTTGGTAATTCAGACCGCCAGCATCGTGCAAAAGCTCGGCTGCAGCTTTGACCTGCTGGTTCCCTTTGATATCTTCGGTACCGATGTTCAGCAACGACACGCGTGGCCGCTCGATACCGAGACTTTCAGCTGCAACCGATCCCATCACCGCAAATTGATAGAGCTGCTCGGCTGTGCAATCCACGTTCGCACCCAAGTCAAGTAGCAGACACGGCCCCCCAAGCGTCGGAATCGCTGTAACCATCGCCGGCCTATCGACACCAGGCAACGTTTTGAGTACCTGGCGAGCGAGCGCCATCAGCGCACCGGTATTACCTGCACTCACGCAAGCCTGTGCTTGACCATCACGCACCATTTCCAAGGCTACACGCATAGATGACCGCGGCTTGGCGCGCAATGCCTGTGCCGGACGCTCATCCATGCCGATAACCTCATCGGCATGGACAACTGCCAGACGAGAGCGATCCGCAGCAGTGTGCCGAGCAATTATTTCTTCAATCAGGGAGGATTGGCCGACGAGGGCCAGATGCAGCGAGGGGACTTCAGCCAGACATTGGAGACTGGCCGGAACAATGCAGTGGGGACCGAAGTCCCCACCCATTGCATCGATCGCGATGATCGGCGGAGACAAGACTTACTCGTCAGCGCCCTTGTCGATCACTTTACGACCACGGTAAAAACCTTCCGGGGAAACGTGGTGACGCAGGTGAACTTCACCAGTGCTCTTTTCCACGGACAGGGCGTTCGGCTCGAGAGCGTCGTGCGAACGACGCATATCACGGGCGGAACGGGATTTTTTGTTCTGCTGAACAGCCATTGGGATCAACTCCTAAACGTTTGGGTCACGCTTTAACTGAGCCAGTACGCTGAACGGGTTGGACCGCGATACCTCGTCCTCATTCGGCTCGGGCTCATCAGGCCCAGCCGGCGGCTGGCAAACTTCTTGGTCATGGAGTGGAACAATCGGAAGAGCAAGCAAAAGCTCCTCTTCAACCAGCGCCAGCAGATCCAGAGGATCCTCTCCCACTTCCAGCACGTCATAGCCCTTGGGCAGGTGCTGGCTGCTCGACCCTTCGTTCACCACGGCATAATCGCATTCGCTGTGAATAGGCAGAACAACCGGCTCCAGACAGCGCTGGCAAATCATCGTGACCTCAACATCCAGCTCACTGTGAATTACTACAGTTCGCTGCTCGTCACGCCCGAATTCAAAACTGGCGCGCACCGCACCTTTATCGTCCTCGAGAGGATCGACGAGCCGCTTCAGCCCAGACAATTGCAGCTCACCCTTAAGGGTAGCCGCTCGGTCAGCGAGCTTGCGCGGATCTACGTGCGGGGGTATTGGTCCTTTCAACATAAGCGCGGCATTCTAGGGACGCGCCCCTCGACTGTCAAAGGAATTCAGCCGCACAATCACGCCAAGCCGACCATCAACCGGACACCTATATAAAAGGAAAGAAAATGCGCCGCCTGCTGCTCGCTTCAAGCTCACCCTACCGACGAGAACTGCTTTCACGCCTGCAGTTGGAGTTCGATTGCCTGGCTCCGGATATAGACGAAACCGTACGCGACGGCGAGCAACCGGAACAACTTGTACGCCGATTAGCGCTCGAGAAAGCTCAGGCACTGGCACAGACCCACCAACAGCATCTCATCATCGGCTCCGACCAGGTCGCCGTGATTGAAGACAGAATATTAGGCAAACCTCACACGTTCGACCGAGCGAAGCAGCAACTGCAGCACTGCAGCGGCAAAAACGTCAGCTTTCTAACCGGCCTTGCGTTGCTTGACAGTCAAACCGGGACGATGCAGGTCGACTGCATACAGTACACCGTTTACTTCCGCACACTCAGAGAGCTGCAAATCGAGCGATATCTACAGGCCGAACAACCCTATGACTGCGCAGGCAGCTTCAAGGCAGAAGGACTGGGGGTCAGTTTGTTTCTCAAGACTGAAGGCCCGGACCCAACCAGCCTGATCGGATTACCGCTGATCAGACTGGTCGACATGCTCAATAACGCCGGATTAGAAGTACCCTGACGTTGCACTAACGCAGCTGCGGTCCCTGGAAGCCCATCCACATGGCTAACTGCGAGCCGATACTCACTCCGAGCTGCTTGGTAAATCGCTCCAAAGGCGAATCCTTGACAGTAAAATCGACCATTTCGTCTTCGCCGACAACTTCACGCGCGACGTAACTGGCATTGCCAAGACCATCGATCAAGCCGAGTTCGAGCGCCTGCTCGCCAGACCAAATAAGCCCGGAGAAAAGCTCCGGGTGTCCGGCAACCTGCAGCCGATCTCCACGCCCCTCCTTTACACTGTCGATGAACTGCCGATGGGTCGTGGCTAGCACGCTGCGCCAGAATTCAGTTTCCTCCTGTTTCTCCGGCTGAAACGGATCAAGAAAAGCCTTGTGCTCCCCCGAAGTGTAAACCCGGCGCTCCACCCCCAGCTTATCCATTGTCTCGACGAATCCGAAGGTCGCTGCGGTTACACCGATAGATCCGACAAGACTGGATTTATCTGCGTAGATCTCATCTGCAGCACTGGCTATGTAATAAGCGCCGGACGCGCCTAGATCAGCAATGACGGCATACACCTTTATCGCAGGATTCTCGCCCCGTAGCCGTCGGATCTCGTCATAGATATAGCCCGACTGCACGGGACTGCCGCCCGGGCTGTTGATTCGCAACACCACACCCTTGGTACCGGCATCCTCAAAGGCCGCCCGTAGCGCCCCAACAATGTTGTCCGCGCTTGCCGACTCTTCATCAGCAATCATCCCACGGACATTGATGACGGCCGTATGGCTTTCCCCCGCCGCCTTGCTTTCCCCCATGTGCAACAGGGGCGAGAACACGAGCAATGCGCCTAGAAGATAGGTAAAGGTGAGCAGCTTGAAGAAGATTCCCCAACGCCGAGCTCGCCGCTGCTCCTGAACACCCGCCAGCAGCGTCTTCTCCAGCAGCTTCCAGCTATTCCGATCGTCCTTGGGCTCGTTCACAGGCGCCTTCCACTCATCAGACATACGCAATCACCTCAGAAGCTGAACCAGCAGAGCACAGCCAGTCACCGAGCTCTGAAAATTGATTGATGGTCTTGCATGGCGAGCACGACATCAGCACCTCGAGAGGCTGCGCACCGTAGGAAACCGCAACGCTGTCTACGCCAGCTCGCCGGGCCATCTCCAGATCGAACACCGAGTCCCCGATCATCAAAGCCCGGCTAGGACTGACTCCGCAATACGCCAGAATCTCATGAATCATCATCGGATCAGGTTTACTCGCAGTTTCGTCAGCACAACGGGTCACATCGAAAAAATCAGCCCAGCCCTGCCCGGCAAGCGCTCTATCCAGCCCACGTCGACCTTTACCGGTCGCGACCGATAGCAAGTGACCACGATCACGAAAATGCTGAAGCGCCTGGGCCACACCTGGAAAGAGCTTCGAAGGCTCAGCCTCCAGTAACAGATAGTGGTCGGCATAGGCGCGGCGAAAAGCCTCAACCTGCTTTATATCCGCGAGGTGTGGATAAAGCACGGCAATTGCCTCAGGCAGACCGAGCCCTATGATCCCTTTGATGCGATCTGCATCCAGCGCAGGCAGGTCGCAGCGCTCTGCCGCAACGGAGATTGACTCGACGATGCGAGTGATCGAATCCGCCAGCGTCCCGTCCCAATCGAAAATCAGCAGATCGTATTTATTCAACAAGCCGCTCCAATGTCCGACTCCAAACATCGTCGACCGGAGCCTCCAGAGCAAGCTCGCCGCCATCAGGCAAAGGCACCTTTAGCGCATATGCATGGAGAAACAAACGCTTACCTCCAAGATCGCGAACAACTGCGGAAAACTCTTCATCGCCATATTTATTATCGCCGGCGATGCTATGCCCGGCGTGACGGGTATGGACTCGAATCTGATGCGTACGCCCTGTTACCGGCTTAGCCTCGACCAAGGTGGCGAAATCACCGAACCGACGCAATACACGAAACAGCGTAAGCGCCTCTTTACCCTCTTCTGTAACCTCGACCATACGCTCGCCTGAACGCAGCGTGTTCTTCAGCAGAGGTGCGCTCACCTGTTTTTTCCCTGAATCCCAGCGCCCGCGCACGAGCGCCATGTAGCGTTTATCAACCCCATCACCACGAAGCTGCTGATGCAGATGGCGCAGCATGCTGCGCTTCTTGGCGACCATCAGCAGACCGGATGTGTCCCGATCCAGCCGGTGCACCAACTCCAATTCCTTTACATCAGGTCGTAGTTGCCGCAACGCTTCGATCACACCGAAACTAAGCCCGCTTCCACCGTGCACTGCTATGCCTGCCGGCTTGTTCAATACGATCAACGCTTTGTCTTCGTAGACGATCGCTGACTCCAGGCGCTCAAGAAGCCCTTGGGCAAGCGGAACCGGCTCGTCCCGCTCAGGCAATCGAAGCGGGGGGACACGTACGATATCACCCGCCTGCAGCTTATATTCGGGCTTGATTCGCCCTTTGTTCACCCGCACCTCGCCTTTACGCAGAATGCGATAGATCAGTGTCTTGGGCACACCTTTGAGCTGGGTACGTAGAAAGTTGTCGATGCGCTGGCCGGCAAGCTCCGGCGAGACCTCGAGCATTTGCACGCCGGAGGTCTGAGATGGGGTATTGGTCATGCGCGGATGATATCAATTTTCCCTTATTTGAAGCACTTAAACATTGCTGTTATAGTCCAGACGCCGCCAAAAGCGGACAGGTCGAAGAATGCCAGCGAAGCCGCCATTCCTGACCCAGCAGTGTTCGAGGACGTGAGGCCGTCCAGCGGTGTTCTTCTCAAATAGCAGAAGCACCGAAACAAGCCTTGAAGACATGATGCGTGCCCCCGATGGGGAATCGCGATAATCGATAACCCGCTCCCGGATTCTGCGAGCGGCACCCGATTTTCAAAGTATGAGTGTTGGGTGGAGATGTACAGCCATCGGATTGCGTAGCAAAGGCTTTCATAGACGCGTCATTCCGTCCGCTACCGCTGGCTGATTCCTCCTCCCGAACCATTGCTTCTGTTCCGACAGAAAGCAGGAGACGTCGTCGCGACGCCGGCCCAACTGGCCTCACATCGCTGGACACTGGAGTGCCTTACAACCATTCCTGACTCACCTGACACCGACCGCGAGAGTCGTGTGTGCCGAACGCCGTTTCCGCCGCCATGGAAACCGACGGTACTACATGAAAAGAATGCTAATAAACGCAACTCAACCCGAAGAGTTGCGAGTCGCACTGGTTGACGGCCAACGCCTGTTCGATCTCGATATCGAGTCCGGTGCCCGCGAACAGAAAAAAGCCAACATCTATAAAGGCAAGATCACCCGCGTCGAGCCCAGCCTTGAAGCCGCCTTTGTTGACTTCGGAGCCGACCGGCACGGCTTCCTCCCCCTCAAAGAAATCTCCCGCGAATACTTCAAGAAAGCACCGGAAGGCCGCGTCAACATCAAGGAAGTACTGAGCGAAGGCCAGGAAGTTATCGTTCAGGTTGAAAAAGAGGAGCGTGGCAACAAGGGCGCAGCCCTGACCACTTTCATCAGCCTAGCCGGCCGCTATCTTGTCCTGATGCCCAACAACCCACGCGCGGGTGGCATATCCCGTCGCATTGAGGGTGAAGAGCGTAACGAATTACGCGAAGCCCTGAACGGCCTCAATGTTCCAGCTGACATGGGGCTGATCGTACGTACGGCCGGTCTCGGCCGGTCCAGCGAAGAAATGCAGTGGGACCTGGATTATCTGCTGCAGCTTTGGAGCGCCGTCAAGGAGGCCTCCCAAGAGCGCGCAGCTCCCTTCCTGATCTATCAGGAATCCAACGTAATCATCCGCGCTATTCGCGACTATCTGCGCCAGGACATCGGCGAAGTATTGATCGATAGCGTCGAAGCCCAGAACGAAGCCCTCTCCTTCATTCAGCAGGTCATGCCGCAGTACGCCAGCAAGATCAAGCTGTACGAGGACAGCGTGCCGCTGTTCAACCGGTTCCAGATCGAGAGCCAAATCGAAACAGCCTTCCAGCGGGAAGTGAAGCTTCCATCGGGCGGCTCCATCGTAATCGACCCGACCGAAGCCCTGGTTTCCATCGACATCAACTCTGCTAGAGCCACAAAAGGCGGCGACATCGAGGAAACTGCACTGCAGACCAACCTTGAAGCCGCTGAGGAAATTGCTCGCCAATTGCGCTTGCGCGACATCGGTGGGCTGATTGTTATCGATTTCATCGATATGACGCCCGCGAAGAACCAACGCGCCGTTGAAGAGAAGGTCCGCGAGGCGTTGGAAGCCGACCGGGCGCGCATCCAGGTAGGCCGCATTTCACGCTTCGGCTTGCTGGAAATGTCCCGTCAACGCCTGCGCCCTTCGCTTGGTGAAACCAGCGGCATCGTTTGCCCGCGCTGTAACGGCCAAGGCATCATCCGCGACGTTGAATCGTTGTCGTTGGCCATTCTTCGCCTGATCGAAGAAGAGGCCCTGAAGGATCGCACAGCCGAAGTGCGCGCCCGAGTACCTTTTCAGGTCGCCGCTTTCCTTCTCAACGAGAAACGCAACGCGATTACCAAGATCGAGCTGCGCAGCCGTGCACGCATCTTCATCCTGCCCGATGATCACTTGGAAACGCCGCATTTCGAAGTGCAGCGTCTTCGCGACGACAGCCCCGACATCATCGCCGGACAAGCCAGCTATGAGATGAGCCCGACGGAAGTCGAAGAAGCTCAGCCGGTCAGTTCCACGCGCACCTTGGTTCGCCAGGAAGCGGCTGTAAAAACCGCACCACAGCGTACCGCGCCCGCCCCGGTCTCCGCTCCCGCCGAAATACCAGCACAACCCGCTCAGGAACCCAGCCTGTTCAAGGGGCTGGTGAAGTCCCTGGTTGGCCTGTTTGCAGGCAAACAGGAAGCGCCCACTCCAGAGGTCGAGAAGAAACCCGCGGCAAGCAGCCGTCCGCAGCGTGACGAACGCCGGAGCGGACGCCAGCAGAACCGTCGTCGCGATTCTCGCAGCAACCGCGACGAAGAGCGCAAGCCTCGCGAAGAACGAGCTCCACGTGAGGAGCGCCAGCCACGCGAAGAGCGCCAGCCACGCCCGCCACGCGAGGAGCGCAAACCACGCGAACCACGCGAGACCGTCGAAGCCAGCGACAGTGCTGCGCAGCCGCAACCACGTCGTGAACGCGGGCCACGTGAAGACCGTCAACCGCGCGAGGAACGCAAACGCGAGCTACGCGCACCGATTGACGACGCAACCCAGACCACGCAGACAGCCGCTGTCAGCGAAGAGACAGCTGAGCGCAAGCAACGCCCGCCCCGTGAAGAGCGCAAGCCTCGTGTAGAGCAAACCGAGAGCTCGGAAGAGCAGCAGAACGAAAGCGTGGAAGCCACGCAGGATGAGCAGGAAACATCCGACAACAGCGACCGCCCGCGCCGCCGCTCACGCGGTCAGCGCCGTCGCAGCAACCGCCGCGATCGTCAGCGTGACGCCAACGGCAACGAGATCGAGGAAGAAGGAGAAAGCAACAACGCTGAAGTCAATGAAAGCAATGCGCCTGTGAAGTCTGAACAGGTCGCTATTGCCGCGACTGCGGCCGCTCTTGCAGCGAATACTGCAGATACTGATACCACCTCTGCTGAGGCCAGCACCGAAACGACAGCGACTCAGGACTCGTCAGTTTCAGCCGAAGCCGGCAACGAAACAACTGACCCAACCGAAGCCGCCAAACCGGCTGACGTTGTCGCAGCACCGACAGCCGAAACTGTTGAGGTTCGGAAAGAAGCAGAGTCAGCGCCTACTCCAGCAGTAGCCGATGAGCCTGAGGTGACGACTATTGAACCGGAGATCGTGCCGGCTGCAGCGGTAACGCCTGCCGACGAGACTCAAGCTCCAGCGGCGGCCGAACCTGAAGCGCCAGCCAGAACGACGAACGGTCGAGCACCCAACGATCCTCGCGAGGTTCGTCGTCGCCGCCTCGAGCAAGAGCGCCTGGCCAGGGAAGCAGCCGAAGTGCAGGCGCAGACTCCGGCCGAGACCGAAGCCCCAGCGGAACTGGCTAGCCCCGAGATCGTTGTCAGCGAGCCAACCAGCAGCACGGCAGCTGAGCAACCGGCTGACGCAACTCAAGAGAGCCCGCAAACCGTCGAGTCCGGTTCTCAGCCGGAGCAGTTAACGACCGAAACCAAGGCGGCCCAGCCGGCGGCCATTGGAGAACAGCTCAAGCAAGACGAGAACGAGTCCAAGCCTGCAACCGAAACTATGCCAGAGGCTTCTGAAGAGGAAACTCGGCAAGCAGGTGATGAGAAGCGTCAGAGCTGACCTGAGCGGAAACGAAAAAGGGATGCTTCGGCATCCCTTTTTGTATCAGTTGCATAAGCGTTGCTATCAATCTATCAATCAATAAGGCAAGCAAGGCGCTCAGTCCCAACCAGGGGCGAACAAAGTGAGAAATGCCCCTAATTAGCTCCGGATTGAGTGGACAAAGCGTCGCCAGATGGCCAGATGGCTGGATGGCTGGATGGCTGGATGGCTGGATGCTAGATCACGTTTGGTTCGATTTCCAATTGCACGCCAAAACGCTCCAAGACGTCAGCTTGTATCTCCTCGGCAAGCTGGACGACCTGCTGGCCCGTCGCTTGACCGTAATTGACGAGCACCAATGCCTGCAACCGATGCACGCCCACATCACCGTTTCGGTAACCTTTCCACCCTGCCCGCTCGATCAGCCAGCCTGCAGCTAGCTTTGCCAGTCCATCCTCCTGAGCGAAAACCACCAGATCGGGGTACTTCACCAGTAGCGCATCAGCGACCTGCTGTGGAACCAATGGATTTTTGAAAAAGCTGCCCGCATTGCCCAGAACCTGAGGGTCAGGCAGTTTCTCGCTGCGGATCGAACATACTGCACGACTGACATCCATCGCTGTGGGTGACTGGACATCATGACGCTGCAGCCACTGACGAAGGGGTCCGTACTCGAGCCTGAGGTCGGCTGTCCGCGCTAACACGAAGCGCACACGAAGGATGACGTAGCGCCCGGCTTGGCGTTTGAATAGGCTGTCTCGGTAGCCGAATTCGCACGCCGCCAGATCGAATTCAACAAACTCACCCGTTTGGCGATCCAGGGCAGTCAGCCCTGCAAAGATGTCTTTGATCTCAACGCCGTAAGCGCCGACGTTCTGGATCGGCGCTGCGCCGACCGTGCCCGGAATGAGGCTGAGATTTTCAAGCCCGGACAGCCCAAGCTCAAGGCTGCGTAACACAAAGGGATGCCAAGGCTCTCCAGCCTCGGCCTCAATCACAACCCGCTGACCATCATCTTCAAGAATCTGTATCCCGCGACTGGCCATGCGCAGCACCAGCGCGTTTATATCTCGGGTAAGCACCAAGTTACTGCCGCCGCCGAGCACGCACAGCGGAACGTCTAGACGCCGCGCCTCTTCGATGGCCTCGATTACCGCCTGGTCATCCCGCGCCTCGGCAAAATAGTCGGCACAGGCTTCGAGCGAAAAGGTATTTAAAGCTCGAAGCGAACGATTATGTTCGACTGAAAGGCTCATAGGCGGTCTCTGATCTCCTCGAGAAGTGCCGAGGCGCCACCTTCCAGAAGGTCTAGAACCTTCTCGAATCCCTCATCACCTCCGTAATAGGGGTCTGGCACTTCGTCCTCGCCCAGATCGTATCGGTGTAGAAACATGTCGAGCTCACAACGGGCATCCGACGGCCGCAGAGCCTTTAGTCGCTCAAGGTTGTCATGGTCCATCGCCAGAATCAGATCAAAGCGGCGGAAATCATCAACCGCTACCTGCCGCGCCCGGAGCGTGCCGAGGTCATAGCCTCGCCTGGTAGCAGCCTCACAAGCTCGTCGATCCGGCGCCTTACCAACGTGCCAGTCACCCGTTCCGGCCGAATCGATGAAAATCCGACCATCGAGCTGAGCGTCTTCGACGTGCTTGCGAAACACCGCCTCGGCGGTAGGTGAGCGGCAGATGTTGCCCATGCACACAAACAGGACCTTCACGGTCAAGCTCCGAGCAGCTTGCGGACTCGCTCAAGATCGTCGGCAGTGTCGACTCCAGCCGGTGGTGCCTCCACAGCGTCAGCAACATGGATGCGCCTGCCATGCCAGAGCGCACGCAGCTGCTCCAGGCATTCGGTTTCTTCCAGCCAACAGGGGCCCCAGGCGACGAAGTCGGCCAAAAACCCAGCTCTATAGGCGTAGATTCCAATATGCCTGCGGTACGGAACAGCAGGGGGAAGTACATCAGGAACACGGGCAAATTCATCGCGCGCCCAGGGCAACGGCGCACGGCTAAACGTCAATGCCAGACCGTTGACGTCGCTAAGCACCTTAACCACGTTCGGGTTAAAGAGTGCTTGCGGATCACTGATCGGCTCGGCGAGCGTAGCGATTGCAACTTCTGGATGCTGGGCAAGATTGAGCGCGACCTGGCCAATGACCGCTGGTGGAATCAACGGTTCATCGCCTTGCACGTTGACGACTATCGCGTCGTCTGACAGGCCTAGTTTCTCGGCAACCTCGGCCAACCGATCCGTGCCAGAAGAATGATCAGCACGGGTCAGCAGCGCTTGCGCACCGAAACCCTCGCATGCTTGCAATATCCGCTGGTCGTCCGTAGCAACTACGACCCGCTGCGCCCCGCTTCTGCTGGCCTGCTCCCATACATGGCGAATCATGGGTTTGCCGGCGATGTCCTGCAGCGGCTTGCCCGGAAGGCGGGTGGACGCGTAGCGGGCCGGGATCACAACGGTATAAGCGTTAGTCATTTGTCCAGACGCTCATCCACTTCAAGGGTGCGGGCTTCACTCTCCAGCATGACCGGAATGCCGTCTCGAACAGGAAAAGCCATCCCGTCGGCCTTGCAGATCAATTCCGATTTATCATCTGTCAGTTTAAGCGGGCCCTTGCAAAGCGGGCAGGCGAGTATGTCGAGCAGTTTGGTGTCCATGCGCAGTCCTTCGATGTAGCCGACCGCACCAGGCAGATCGAGCGGCTTAGGGAGTTTTTGGCAGCAATCGGACCAGCTGTGCGTCGAACCAGGTGACAAACGCCGCGGATGGCTCGGCCTGCACCTGCAGATAGCACCAGCCCGGCAGCGCGAATGCCCGGCATTTCACCGCATCCTTCTCTGTCATCACCAGTGGCAGCTCGGGGCTGAAGCTCAGCTGCTCCAGGCTATAACGGGCGTGATCGGCAAAGGGGTGCGGAACCGGCCGCCAGTGTAGCGCCTCGAGCGTAGCGAAGAAACGCTGCGGATTGCCGATCCCCGCAACTGCATGCATCCGCTGACCCGGCGGGAAATGGTCAAGCGACCGAGCCTGTCCAGTGGCGAGGTCGATCAGCTGGGATGGCTTCAACGAGAAGGCAAAACCAGAGGAGCTGTCGGCCAGGGCGCCATTGATCAGCACTGCATCTACCGACTCGAGTCGATCGCATGGCTCACGCAGGGGGCCTGCAGGCAGGCAGCGCTGGTTGCCCAGTCCGCGAGCGGCATCGATGAGTACCAGCTCCAGATCCCGACCCAACTGGTAGTGCTGCAGACCATCGTCTGAAAGGATAAGGTCGAGCGGCTCGAGTTCGAGCAGTTTTCTAACCGCACGAGAACGATCGGGATCGATCACCACCGGCACACCCGTCCGCTGCGCGATCAATAGCGGCTCGTCGCCAGCCTCTGCAGCCGTATTTTGAGACGTAACACGCCACGGATATAGAGGTGGTTTGGCACCATAGCCACGACTGACCACGCCGACCTTTAAGCCTCGTCGCTGACAGTGTTCTATGAGCCACAGTATCAGTGGAGTCTTACCGGTTCCCCCCACGGTAATATTACCGACCACGATCACCGGCACTGGAGCCTCATAGCGGTCAATCGCGCCGCTGACAAACCTCCTTCGTTTAGCGATCACCACACGCCGGTAGAGCGCTTCTAGCGGCGTAAGCAGCACAAGGGCAGGATGCCCTTCGTACCAGGCCCGCTGCAAACGATCGGCAAACGACATCAGGGCTCCGGCTGGGCCTCAACGGTGGTGATACGCAGATGAGCAAAGCCCAGTTTCCCTGCGGCATCCATGGCTGTGATGACCGCCTGATGAGCGGTCTTGCCATCGGCACTGATGATCACCGGCAGGCTTGTATCACCGCCGGACTCCTTGGTAAGCGCCGCCATCAGGGTGTTCAGGTCATGCTTGATCAGTGCTTTGCCGTTGAGACTGAAACTGCCATCTACATCGATGATTACCTCAAGCCGCTTCTGCTCAACGTCCTGAGGCGGAATCCCGCTAGCCGCTTCTGGCAGATCGACTTGAAGCTGAGTTTCGCGAGTAAACGTAGTGGTAACCACGAAGAACAGCAGCAGGATGAACACCACATCGATCAGCGGCGCTAGGCCGATGTCGACGTTTTCCCGCGCCTTGCGACGAAACTTCACGCCTTGCCCTCACCCAAATCGACTTCGCGGTCACCCTGTACGACCTCGACCAGCTTGATGGCTTCCTGCTCCATGCCGACCACCAGCTCTTCGACACGACGCAGCAGGAAACGATGGAAAAACAGCGCCGGAATACCAACCATCAGGCCTGCTGCCGTAGTGATCAAGGCCTTCGAGATGCCTCCTGCGAGCAAAGGCGCGTTAGCCATGCCGGAGCCCATGAAGGCGCTGAAGATCTCGATCATCCCCAGTACTGTTCCCAGCAACCCGAGCAAGGGAGCGATGCCTGCGATGGTGCCCAGTGCGTTGAGGTAGCGCTCGAGATCATGGACGACACGCGCGGCCGCCTCCTCGATGCACTCCTTCATGATCTCCCGGCCATGTTTGGAGTTGGCCAGACCCGCTGCCAGGATTTCACCCAAGGGCGAATCGGCGCGCAGCTCCTTGAGCTTCTGGTTGCTGAGTTTTTTGTCTTTGATCCATTTCCATACTTGGCCAAGCAGGTGTGACGGGGTCACGCGGCTTGGACGCAGCGTCCACAACCGTTCTGCGATGATGCCAGCGGCCGCGATGGAACACAGGATGATTGGCAGCATTATCCAGCCGCCTGCTTTAACCAGCTCCCACACGAGATGAATCCCCCTCGAAAAAGTGGCGCCACTCTAGCATAGGGCCGCAAGACCGCCGACGGCCCGGGTTCTCATTTTTCCCGCCAGAATCGACGTTCGTCGCGCAAACCTCGAAGAGACTCGAAACGACCGAGATGAATTTGTAGCGCCCCTTGTTCTGCCGTGTCATGAATCTCTGCACCGGATATTTTCAGGCGCTTCAGCACGTCCGGATGGGGGTGACCATAAGCGTTATGCAACCCACGCGAAACAAGCGCGCCGCCCGCACCTGCCGCCTCGATGAAAGCGGTGGAAGACGAGCTGCGACTGCCGTGATGCGGCACAAGCAACCACTGAACATCTAGCGCCAAGCCACTTGCCACCAACGCCTTTTCTGCCGCCGTATCGATGTCACCGGTCAGCAACAATCGTTCACCGTTCGCCTCAACCAAAAGCACACAGGAGGACTCATTTCCGCTTCGGGCTTTAGCCCATTGCCAAAGCGTAAACCTGACGCCATTCCAGTCCCAGCTATCTCCAGAGCGGCAGTCCTCGGCACTCAGCGATGCGGCAACGGCTTGCGGCTCTCCACTCAGCGTTCGCGCTATCGGCATACTTCGCTGAATCGCCAAAGCGCCACCAGCATGGTCGTTATCGGCATGGCTAAGAATCATCAGATCGAGACTCGCTAAGCCGAGCGCCCTCAGTGACGGAGACACAACCCGCTCGCCAATGTCGAAATCACCATAGCGCGGCCCCGCATCATAGAGCAGCGAGTGATCACGCGTGCGCACCAGCACGGATAACCCCTGCCCTACATCGAATACCCATACTTCCGCCTGCCCCACTGCTGGCCTGGTCACAGGCGGGAACATTAAAGGCAGTAGAAGTAACAGCCCCAGTGCCTTAAACGGCACCCCGGACGGCATCAGAACCAGCAACACACCCAGCGCAACCAGCGCCCAGGCCCATAGCGGCAACGACAGCGGAACCCATGCCGGTTGCCAGTCAGCGAGCAATTGCAGCGCATCGAATAACACCATCAGCAGCCAGCCAGCTCCCGCTAAAAGTGGTTCGCCAACGCCCGGTACTGTCAATAGGGTTGTTCCCAGTAACGACAGGGGAACAATCAGCAAACTCACTAAAGGTACGGCAAGGAGATTGGCGACTGGTCCACTCAAACTTACCGGCAACCCCAGCGCAAGCATGACCGGCAAAAGCCCAAGGGCCATACTCCACTGTGCCCGACCTAGCGTACGCCACCAGCTCAATTTGCCGAGTCGGCCACGAAAAACCAGCGCAAGTAATGCCACTGCAGCGAACGACAGCCAGAACCCGGATTGAAGGCCTACCAGCGGGTCGATCAGCAGGACGCCATTCATCGCGATCAGCAGTGGTAGCCAAACACCGAGGTGCCGAAACCGCAAGCGCCACAGCAGCACCAGAGCAACCATTACGACCGCCCTCTGAACAGGCACATCGAACCCAGCCAGCCAACCGTAGGCAAATGCACCCGTCAGCGCTAGAGCGCAGGCACAGGGCAACCAGGCGAGGCGAGGCGGCCAGAAACCCCAGCGCGCCATCAAAGCCACGAGACCATAAAGCAAGCCGGCAAGCATGCCCACATGCTGGCCTGATATCACCATCAGATGAACAGTTCCGGTGTCTTGAAGCACACGCCAATCGGAGGTGGACAGGCCGCCATCGTCGCCCACCACAAGCGCCGCTATCGCACCCGAGCGACCATGGGCATCCACTGACAACAAGCGTTGCCGCAACTGATCGCGCCACGCCGGCCCGCCTTCCGCCACCGACACACGCTCTCCGGCCTTGACCGTGCCGCTGGCTCCAATTCGGCGAGCCAGAAGCCAGGCCTCATAGTCGAACGAGTTCGGATTGACCAGCCCGCTTGGCCTCTTGAGTTTGGCCGCGATCCGCCAGCGCTCACCGGCCTGTATCGCCGGCCCCCGGTACCAAGCCAGACGCATCCTGGATGGAAGCCCTCCATGCCGGGACGATATATCCACCAGCTCGAAACGCACCACTCCCCCTCGAACGTCTGGCAGGCCAGTAACTCGCCCTTCAAGCCAGAACGTGCGGCCGTCATGTTCAATTGGAAGGCGATCGCTTAGCGCCCCGTGCGCGCTCAAGCAAGCCCATCCCAAGCCAATGAGAAAACACCCAACTGCCTGCCATCGGAAAGGTATCAGTGCCACACCCGCGGCAAACATGAACGGCAGCGTCCACACGGGTGGCAGTTGCGGTAGAAAGCGCAGCAGTAAAAGGCCTGCTGCAAGCGCCAGCATCGCCGTACGCATGAGGATCTCCTGGATTCCGTTCCAGTGACTCGCGGTTCCGACGCGTCGAAAGCTGAGTCACCCTGACCTGACCGACGTCCTGTCGGCCCTCACAGTGTAGAATTTATGTCACAAACTCCTCTCAGCGCCGAGTCTCGTTTCAGGCATAATCGGCCGCGCTCCAGCCCGCCAGAGAATCTTCATGCCGCGTCGCTTTTTCAAACGCTACATGCCGCACCCCGACCGCATAAAGACGCATAAGTCCCTGCGGTTTCTCGGCACTTTGATTCACGACCCCAACCTGCTCCATCTCAACCGGCACTCTGTATCCAGAGCGATGGCGATCGGCTTGTTCTGGGCAATGATCCCGATGCCGATGCAGATGCTGGTAGCCGCGGTGTGCGCCATACCGGCCAGGGCAAATTTACCGATAGCGGTTGGCCTGGTGTGGCTAACCAACCCCCTGACGATGCCGCCGGTGTTCTATTGCAACTACAAGGTGGGGGCGTGGCTGATGGACACCCCGGTCTCGCCTATGCCTATGGAGCTAAGCCTTGCCTGGGTGCGGCAGATGCTCAACAGCCACTGGCAGCCGCTGTTTCTCGGTTCATTTGTGGTCGGCATCGTGGTAGCGATACTGGGTTATATCGCTACGCAGAGCTACTGGCGCTGGTGGGTAAGCCGGAGTTGGCGCAAGCGACAGCTGAGCCGCCGCTGACCTACTCTCTATTCGTAGCGTAGCGCTTCAGCTGGCTGAGTTTGCGCAGCACGCCAAGCCGGATAAACCGTTGCCAGAAAACTGAGAACCAGCGCCGCAAGAACGACCAGCACGACGTCTTCCAGACGCAACTCAGATGGCAGGGTGTTAATGAAATAGACATCCGAACTGAAGATGTGCTGGCCCGATACTCTTTCCAGCCAGCCCACAAGCGCGCTGACATTAATGGCGCCGAGCACACCCAGCACGGTGCCAATCAGTGTACCGGTTAATCCAATAATGCTGCCCTGGACCATGAAGATCGACATGATTTGCCCAGGCGTTGCGCCAAGGGTTCGCAAAATGGCAATGTCAGCACGCTTGTCAGCCACTACCATGATGAGTGTGGCGATAATATTGAAGGCGGCGACTGCAACGATCAGCAACAGGAGGAGACCAATCATGGTCTTTTCCATTTTCATGGCGCTGAACAGGCTGCCCTGGGTCAAGGACCAATCCTCGCCTCGGTAGCCGTCACCCAAAGTTGTTACCAGCTGACTTGCCACTTCAGGCGCACGGTAAAGGTCCGCCAATTTCAACCTGACGCCTTCGACCTGTTCTGGCTCCCAGCGCAGAATCCGAGCGGCATCGGCTCGATGGATCATTGCCAGGCTGCCATCCAGCTCTGCGCCGACCTTGAAAACGCCAACCACGTTCAAGCGCTGCATCCTTGGAGTGATACCGCCTGGCGCATCACTGAGCTCCGGCACGATCAACGTTAGCTTGTCGCCGAGCCTTAAGCCAAAACGGCGTGCTGTCATCAAGCCAACAATGACGCCTGACTCTCCGGGCTTGAGGTCATCGAGGCTACCAGCAACCATCTTCGAGCCTAGGATGGACACCTCGCTCTCCGTATCCGGATCGATGCCGTTGATTTCGATTGGCTGCATCGTACCCTTATAGGAAAGCATGCCCTCAAGCTGCGTAATCGGCGCGGCGCCTAGCACTTCGGGCTGCTTGTTTAACCGCGCAGCAACCGACCGCCAATCATCCAAGGGACGACCCTCACCTGCGATCACCGCATGCGGCACCATCCCGAGAATACGGTCACTCATCTCACGCTGGAAGCCGTTCATCACAGACAACACTATGATCATCGCCAGCACGCCCAGGGACAGCCCGATCATGGAGGTCAGCGAGATAAATGAAATGAAATGATTGCGTCGTTTGGCCCGCGTATACCGGCTACCTATGAAAATGCTGAGAGGTCTGAACATCAACCAGCCACCAGCCGGCCATCTTCGAGCCGCAATATATGGTCCATCTGTCCCGCCAGCTGCGGATCGTGGGTAACAACGAGAAAGGCTGTGCGAAGCGAACTGCTCAACTCCAACATCAGGTCCTGGATCCCCTGAGCGGTATGGTGGTCGAGGTTGCCGGTGGGCTCATCGAGCAGCACCAGCGCTGGTCGGTTAGCCAATGCGCGGCCGATCGCCACACGCTGACGCTCGCCTCCGGACAGCTCAGAGGGCTTGTGGGCGAGACGATGACCAAGCCCTACCCGCTTCAATAGCTCGGTTGCACGCTCGCGCGCTTCAGGTATCGGTGTCTTGCCGATCAGCAACGGCATGCAAACATTCTCGAGTGCGCTGAACTCAGGCAGCAGATGATGGAACTGGTAAACGAAACCGAGAGCACGATTGCGCAACAGACCGCGGTCTTTTTCGCTAAGTGCCGACAGCTCTTCCCCAGCCAGCCATACGCTCCCCTCACTGGGTGTATCGAGCCCGCCGAGCAGATTGAGCAACGTGCTTTTGCCCGAGCCTGACGTGCCCACGATGGCGACTCTCTGACCTGGAAACAACTCCAGCTCGAGCCCGGACAGCACACTGACCGACTCGGGGCCCTGCTCGTAGCGTTTACCCAGGTTGCGGCAGCTCAGTACCGCGCCGTCATTCGCAGACCGCTCATTCATAACAAACTCACTCATATCGTAACGCCTCGGCCGGTTGAGTCCGTGCCGCACGCCACGCGGGGTACAGGGTGGCGAAAAAGCTCAGGACGAGCGCCGCAGTGCAGACCTGAACCACGTCAGCAGCCATCAACCGGGACGGCAGATAGTCGATGAAGTAGACATCTGCACTCAGGAATTTGTGTCCAATCAGCCGCTCCAGTGCCGCAATCCAGCTACTGATGTTAAGCGCCGCAAAAATGCCGAGTAACGCCCCCACCAGCGTCCCGACCACGCCGATCACAGTGCCTTGGACCATGAAGATCGCCATGATCTGACGCGGTGTCGCGCCAAGGGTGCGCAGAATCGCAATGTCACCGCGCTTATCGGTCACAACCATGACAAGCGTCGAAATGATGTTGAATGCCGCCACCGCGACGATCAACAGCAGCAACAGGCCAATCATGGCCTTTTCCATGCGGATCGCCTGGTAGAGGTTGCCGTGAGTACGGGTCCAGTCTCGGGAATAAAAATCGTCGCCAAGCTGGCTGGCCAGTTCCCAGGCTATACGTGGCGCTTGGAACAGATCGTCGAAACGCAGACGCAGGCCTTGAACCTGATCCGGCTTCCAGCGGTGTAACCGAGCTATATCGGAGATGTTGGCCATTGCCACGTAGCCATCGATCTCACCTGCACCCACATGGAAAATACCGCGAACGGTGAATCGCTTCATGCGGGGAAAAACACCGGCCGGCGTAACGGTGACCTCGGGAGCAACAAATGTGACCTTGTCGCCGACGGCTACGCCAAGCGTTTTCGCCGCCTTATCGCCAATAACGATGCCGAACTCGCCAGGCGCCAGGACCGTCAATTCGCCCTCACGAAAGAACTGCCCCACGATCGAAACGTCAGGTTCGATAGCCGGATCGATCGCATTGATCAGCGTCTTGGTTACCTGGCCGCGGTGGGTAAGCAGGCCTTGCATCTGAACGAACGGCGCCACTGCAGCCACTTGCGGATGCTGTGCGAGGCGGCTCCCCAAACGTTGCCAGTCATCGATCGGCGTCGCGCTTTCAATGGTTGCGTGCGGCACCATACCTAGAACACGGCTGCGCATTTCATGATCGAAACCATTCATGACTGACAGGACGACGATCATAACAAGCACACCGAGCGCCAACCCGATCATGGACGTGAAGGATATGAAGGAGACGAAGAGGCTGCGACGTCTGGCGCGCGTATAGCGCGCCCCGATAAACACGGACAACGGTCTGAACATAAATCGCTGGGTTCGCTTTCGCTGGCGGGAAATAACAAGCTCAATAACGATGCCAGGCGGCCTGATACACTCAAGCCATAACTGCAGTCCAGGGACCGACATGGCCACAGAAGACACTGACAATCGCCGCGAATACTATCGTATCGAGGATGTCATCGCACTGGAAATCCTGCCAGCGGAACACGCCGAAACAGTCTTAGCTAGCGGTTCGGCGCAGCTGTTTCAACTTCTTGGCGAGCTGCATCAACTCGACTTCGAAGCGCAGCATCTGCTGCGTCAAATAGCCGAAAGCAACCGCACGCTGGCCAATTACCTGAAGGTGCAAAACAAGCGTATCGATCTAATTGGCCAAACGCTTATGCAGGGTTTGCTGCACGATATCGGGCCAGTGCGCAAGGTGATCCTTTCCGAAGGCGGCGTCAGCTTCGTCAATGACGCGCCGCTCGAAGAGGGTTCGACCTGGACGCTCAAGTTGGCGCTTATGCCTCAAGGTCTGGGTATGTTGCTGGCCGCACGCGTGGCGAGTTGCCAGACGCTGGACGATGGGCAATTCTCAATCGGCACATCCTTCGAAGCGCTGACTGATGCACAACGGCAATTGCTCGCCCGTCATATTCTGCAGAAACAGGCAACGGAACGACGCCTGGCTCGTGAAAATCTGCAAGGAACCTGATCAATGCGCCCCTTTTTGGTTTTGTTTTTAATCCTCAACGTAAACGCGTCGGCTCAGGCCGAAGTGATAAAGATCCCAGTCGGTCAGCAAGGCCAGACCAACATCATTCTACCGAACCGTGGCGACGCGAAGCTCGATGTACTGGACCGTTTTGGGCTCGCCGATGAGGAGCACGCCCCGGTAGGTCAACCACCCATCACTCGCTGGGACTACCGTGAGTTTTCCGTTTATTTCGAGGGCAACCGGGTCATCAATAGTGTTATCCACAGGCAACGCGCGTCTACACAACATCGGAGTCAGCCGTGACGCTTATCTACGGACACCGCGGCGCTAAGGGTGAAGCGCCTGAAAACACACTTGCCGGTTTCAAGCAGTGCCTCGCTCACGGCGTGCGCCGCTGTGAACTGGACCTACACCTTTCCAAAGATGGCGAGTTGATGGTCATACATGACCCGACACTCAAACGCACCACTGGGCGGCGCGGCAAGGTGGTAGAGCATGACGCGCAGGAGCTGACTAAATACGACGCGCGTCATAGCGACCCCGCCTGGAAACAGCCCTGCCCTATCCCACTGCTGTCGGAGTTGTTTGAACAATGTGACTTCGAGCACTGGCAGCTGGAAGTGAAAAGCGCTTCACGGGTTCGTGCCGCACGTTCAGTACTGGCGATCAAAGCACTGGCTGAACGCTATGACCTGCTTGACAAGATCACCGTCACCTCAAGTTCGAGGGAAGTTTTGCGCGCCCTAAAGCGATTGACGCCCGAGCTATCACGCGGACTCGTCGCCGAGTACGCCTGGCTTGACCCGTTGAAGGTAGCAAAACAGTACGACTGCGACCTACTGGCGTTGAAATGGACGCTGTGCACGCCGGAACGGATAGCCAAAGCCAGACAGCTTGGTCTTCATGTGTCGGTATGGACGGTAAACGAACCAGCACTAATGCGCCGGCTCGCAGACTTCGAGGTCGATAGTATAATAACCGACTACCCCGGCCTCGCCGTCACAACGCTCCGCAACCCAAAGTAAAGGCCGCCATCGACGACGGCCTACCACTGCCTTTAAAAACTCTCCCGATTCGGCCAGCGCCAGCTTCGGGTATCCTCTCCGACCGGCTCAGGCCACCGGTCGGAGCCGCTCAAAAAAGGCGATTGAGTCCATCGAATGCGGCAACTCGGTACGCTTCAGCCATGGTCGGGTAGTTGAACGTCGTGTTGATGAAATACTTGATCGTGTTGGCCCCGCCCGGCTGGTTCATGATTGCCTGGCCGATATGCACGATTTCCGACGCCTGATAACCAAAGCAATGCACGCCGAGCACAGCCAACGTCTCGCGATGGAAAAGAATTTTCAACATTCCAACCGGTTCGGCTGAGATTTGCGCCCTCGCCATGCTCTTGAAGAAGGCCTTACCGACCTCGTATGGCACCTTCGCCTCAGTCAACTCACGCTCGTTTTTGCCGATCGAGCTGATTTCCGGAATGGTATAGATACCCGTCGGTACGTCGTCGACGAAACGCCAGCTATCGTTTTCGACGATGCTACCGGCTGCAGACCGCCCCTGATCGTAAGCGGCACTTGCCAGAGACGGCCAACCGATGACATCGCCAGCTGCGTAAATGTTACCGACGTCAGTGCGGTAGTGCTCGTCGACCTTGATCTGTCCTCGACTGTTAACCTTGAGGCCGATATTTTCCAAGGCAAGCTTGTCGGTATTACCGGTTCGCCCGTTGCACCAGAGAAATGCATCGGCCTTTATCTTCTTGCCGGACTTAAGGTGCAGGATAACCCCATTGTCTACGCCTTCAACGCGCTCATATTCCTCGTTATGACGGATAAGCACGTTGTTGTTACGCAGGTGATAGCTAAGCGCGTCGGAAATTTCGTCGTCTAGAAAGCTGAGCAACTGATCGCGGTTGTCAATCAGATCGACCAGCACGCCTAGGCCGCTGAAGATCGATGCATACTCCGATCCGATCACACCTGCGCCGTAAATGATCAGACGGCGCGGTGTATGGCTCAAGGTCAGAATGGTGTCACTGTCGTAGACACGCGGGTGCGAAAAGTCGACGTCAGCAGGGCGATAAGGGCGTGATCCAGTCGCGATGATGAACTGGTTGGCCACGAGCTTTTCGACCATGCCGTTGGTGCTGACCACTTCGACTGATTGCTCATCGGCGAAACTGGCAGTCCCAAAGAAGATATCGATGCGGTTGCGGGCGTAGTAGCCGGTACGAGATGTAACCTGTTTGGCTATTACACTTTCGGCACTTTTCAAAACGTCGGGAAAGGAGAACCACCGGGGCTCACCGATCTGACGGAACAAAGGGTTGGTGTTGTATTGCATGATCTGCCGCACCGAATGGCGCAGCGCTTTTGAAGGGATGGTGCCGAGGTGGGTCGAATTCCCGCCAACGTGCGGCCTGCTGTCAACCACGGCAACCTTGCGACCAGCTTTGACGGCATTCATCGCCGCGCCTTCGCCGGCGGGGCCTGAGCCCAAAACCACCACATCGTAATTGTAGACAGCCATATACACCCCAGAACACGCAGCAGGCAGCCTGCCACTGTTAACGAATTCAGTCATCGCCCAGCCAGCCAATACGCTGCCCAGGAGACCTTGCGAGGACACAGGCAGCGACTGCACGGTGTCCCTGATCAGCTCGAGGCGGTCGAACCCCGGCCATGATCGAACAGGCAGTTAGCGTCTTGTCGCGTCATAGGCGAGATCGGCATTCGCATCGTGGGTCGCCTGCTCATTCACCTCTTCACACTTCTCACGACTCCCGCCGCATATCGAGCATTCTTTCTCGATACCGAGGTTGGCAATGCCCCCGCAAGAGCCTGCGATGGGTTTGCGACCCATGATCACGCCTATGGACATGCCTAGAACCACCAACAGCATTACGACAAAAACGATTAACCAGGTCATTTCTCTGCTCCCGCACCAAAGAGCTCATCGAAGGCCTTGGTGCTCTTGCTTACAAACCCCTGCTCTTCGCGAACAACGAAGAACGCTGCGATGTTATGCGCCTGCGCATACGCCAGACCTTCATCCTGCCCCAAGACCATAAGCAGCGTGGACAGCCCATCAGCACGCAAGGTCGAGCGATCGATGACAGTCACAGCGGCCAGTTGATGATCGATAGGCGCCCCACGGCGCGGATCGAAGGTATGCGAATAGCGTTTACCGTTTTCTTCGAAGAAGTTTCGGTAGTCGCCCGATGTGGAAACTCCATAGCCTTCAAGCTCTATGATTCGCTGCGCGACACGCTCGTTGTCGTGCGGGGCTTCGATTGCGATGCGCCAAGGCGAGCCATCCGGTTTGCGGCCAGCAGCGGCAAGCTCACCGGTAATCTCCACTAGATAGCTGTCGATGCCGGACTTTTTGAGATGAGCCGCAACCGCGTCGACCGAATAGCCAGCCGCAATGCTGTTGAAATCAACCTCGACAGCAGCATCCTTGCAAAGCTGATCGCCTTCGATTCGCAAGTGCCGATACCCGACATTCTTCTTCGTGGCGGCGATCTGCTCAGCCGTCGGGACATGCTCGCCTGCGCCTTTAGGTCCAAATCCCCAGAGATTGAGCAGGGGCTCGATCGTCAGATCGAACGCACCTTCACTTTCTTTCGACAGCCGCTCGCCAGCGAGCACTAGCTCGCGGACCCCATCCGGAACGGCCATGCACGCCCCTGCGGGCAAATCATTGAAAGTTTCGACGACGGAATCGGCACGATAGGTCGACATCTGTCGATCAATCTCTTCGAGGATCTCTTCCGTTTGCCTTCGAATCTGGTCTTTTGAGGTCTCACCATTACTCACGTACTTGACCGTGTAGGTGCTGCCTTGCGTCGGACCACTGAAGCTTTCTAACTTATCCTGAAACGGGCAGCCCGCCAGGGCTGCCGTCAGGCCGATAACGACGGCAGAGCGTAGGCGAAACACTGACATCCTACCCGCCAAAGTCGTCGAGCAGGATGTTCTCCGGTTCGACGCCCAGATCGGTCAGCATCTTGATCACCGACGCGTTCATCATCGGCGGCCCGCACATATAGAACTCGCAGTCTTCCGGCGCCGGGTGGTCTTTCAGGTAGTTTTCGTACAGAACATTGTGAATAAACCCGGTCGGACCTTCCCAGTTGTCTTCCGGTTGCGGGTCGGACAACGCCAAATGCCACTGGAAGTTATCGTTCTCGGCCTGCAGCTGATCGTATTCTTCGACATAGAAAGCCTCACGCATCGAGCGAGCGCCATACCAGAAGCTCATTTTGCGCTTGGACTTCAGCCGCTTCAGCTGGTCGAAAATATGCGAACGCATCGGCGCCATGCCAGCGCCGCCCCCGATAAAGACCATTTCTGCATCGGTGTCCTTGGCGAAGAACTCGCCAAAAGGTCCGTATACGGTCACCTTGTCGCCAGGCTTCAAACTGAAGACCCAGGAAGACATCTGACCCGGTGGCAAATTGTCTTTGCCAGGAGGCGGGGAAGCGATACGGATATTGAACTTAACCAGCCCAACTTCCTCTGGATAGTTGGCCATGGAGTAGGCGCGAATCACAGTCTCTTCGACCTTGGAGACATACTTCCACTGGTTGAACTTGTCCCAGTCGCCGCGATATTCCTCCTGGATGTCGAAGTCCTTGTAACGCACCTCGTGAGGCGGACACTCCAACTGAACATAACCGCCAGCACGGAAATCGACGTTTTCACCCTCGGGAAGCTTCAAGGTCAGTTCCTTGATGAAGGTCGCCACGTTGGGGTTGGACAGTACAGTGCATTCCCACTTCTTTACGCCGAAAACCTCTTCTGGCACTTCGATCTGCATGTTCGCTTTCACCGGAGTCTGGCAGGACAGGCGCCAGCCCTCGCCCGCTTCGCGACGGGTGAAATGGGACTCTTCGGTAGGCAACATCTCACCGCCGCCGCTCTCGACGATGCACTTGCACTGAGCGCAGGTGCCGCCACCGCCGCAGGCAGAGGAAAGGAAAATATTGTTTGCCGCCAACGTCTGCAGAAGCTTGCCGCCCGCCGGGACCGTAATGGTGCGTTCGCCGTTGATCTCGATGCTCACGTCGCCACTGGATACCAACTTGGCGCGTGCCGCGAGGATGATCACAACCAGCGCGAGCACGATGGCCGTAAACATGCCGATGGCGAGGAAAATTTCGTAACTCATCAGTTCATCCCGTCCTTACAGCTGTACGCCAGAGAAAGACATGAAGCCCAGCGACATCAGTCCGATGGTGATGAAGGTAATCCCGAGACCCTGAAGGCCGTCTGGAACATCGCTGTACTTGAGCTTCTCACGAATGCCAGCAAGCAAGGCGATGGCGAGCGCCCAGGAGAGCCCCGAACCCATGCCATAAACCACACTTTCAGCCAAGTTGTAGTCGCGCTCGACCATGAACAGGGTGCCACCCATGATGGCGCAGTTCACGGTGATCAACGGCAGGAACACACCCAACGCGTTGTAGAGGCTGGGTACGTACTTATCGAGGGTCATCTCCAGAATCTGGACGATCGCTGCAATCACACCGATGTAGCTCAGCAGGCCGAGGAAGCTCAGGTCGACTTCCGGCAAGCCAGCCCATGACAGCGCACCGGCCTTCAGCAAGTAGGTGTAGATCAGGTTGTTTGCTGGAACAGTGATGGCTTGCACCACGATGACAGCGATACCCAGGCCGATTGCAGTTTCGACCTTCTTCGAGATAGCGATGAACGTACACATGCCGAGGAAGAACGCCAGGGCCATGTTCTCGATGAACACGGCGCGGACGAACAGGCTGATGTAGTGCTCCATTAATAAGCCTCCTTGTTCGAGACCTGAGGCGCCATCTTGAACGACGGCTTCTCGACCTGATCCCGCTTCCAGCTACGAATGCCCCAGATGAACAAACCGATCAGGAAAAATGCGGAAGGCGGCAGCAGCAGCAGGCCGTTCGGGAGATACCAACCACCGTCATTTACGACTGGAAGGATGGTGTACCCCATCAGCTTGCCCGCACCGAAAAGCTCGCGAATGATACCGAGTGCAATCAGCATCGCGCTGTAACCCAAGCCGTTGCCCAGACCGTCGAAGAACGAAAGCATCGGCGGGTTCTGCATGGCGAACGCTTCGGCCCGCCCCATCACGATACAGTTGGTGATGATCAGGCCGACGAACACCGATAGCTGTTTCGACAGCGAGAAGGCATAAGCCTTAAGCACCTGATCCACCAAGATCACCAGTGACGCAATGATCACCATTTGCACGATCATTCGGATGGAGCCAGGTATCTGGCTGCGGATCATCGAGATGAACAGGTTGGAAAACGCCACAACCAGCGTCAGGGCGATGGACATAACCAACGCCGTCTTCAGGTTGGAGGTGACTGCCAGCGCCGAGCAGATCCCGAGGATTTGCAGGCCGATGGGGTTGTTGTTGAAGACCGGATTGAACAGGACTTCCTTGATAGTAGGTTGCGACATAGTCAAGCCTCCCCAGCGCGCAGGTTAGCGATAAAAGGACCGAAGCCGTCTTCACCGAGCCAGAAATGCAACAGGTTGTTGACACCGTTGCTGGTCAACGTCGCGCCAGCAAGCGCATCGACACGATAGTCAGCTTTCGGGCTCTGCGGATCGACTCCACCTTTGACGATTGCAATCGCCAGCTCACCGTCCTCGTTGTACAGCTTCTTCCCTTCCCAGAGGCTGCGCCACTTGGGATTGTCTACTTCCCCGCCCAGACCCGGAGTCTCGCCGTGCTGGTAGAAGCCGAGACCAGCGACGGTGTTCAGGTCTTCCTCAAGCGCGAGAAAACCGTACAGCGTCGACCAGAGACCGTAGCCTCGTACAGGTAGAACCAGGGTATCCAGTTCCCCCTCGGTTTCGACGATATACACCACGCTGTACTTTTCACGACGCTTGATCGAAGCGATGTCCTGCTCTGGAGGCAACGCGTCAGAGAGCTGCGGATCCTTTGCGGCGACCAGCGGATCGAAGTTGTTCGGGTCGAACTCGTCGCTGAACTTGCCAGTCTCGAGATTGACCAGCTTGGCGACGATGCGTTCTTTATATAGCGCCTTGACCTTGGCAGCAGACATCCCGGCTTCACCAAGCCCGGCAATTGCCAGGATGCTGCGCTGCTTGTCGAGCTGACGGTTTTCAAGCTGCGTCGGACGCAGCGCAACCGCTGCGCCAGCTACGAATACCGAGCACACCAGGCAAACCAACAGGGCCACTATCAGCGTGCGGACAGTGGATTCTTTTTGACTAGACATTACGTGCCAGCCTCCGCTTGATATTGGCCTGAATGACAAAGTGGTCAATCAAGGGCGCACAGAGGTTGGCGAACAGAATCGCCAGCATCATGCCCTCAGGGAAGGCCGGGTTGACTACACGGATCAGCACCACCATCACGCCGATGAAAATGCCATAGACCCATTTACCGGTATTGGTCATCGCTGCCGACACGGGGTCGGTGGTCATGTAGATCAGACCAAAGGCGAAACCGCCCACTACCATGTGCCAGTACCAAGGCATGGCGAACAATGGATTGCTGTCCGAACCAATGAAATTGAACAGCGAGCTCAGGGCGATCATGCCGATCATGGTGCCTGCAACGATACGCATCGAAGCGATCTTCGTTAGCAGAAGTACCGCGCCACCGATGAAGATAGCAAGCGTACTGGTTTCGCCCAGCGATCCATGAATGGTGCCAACAAAGGCGTCCATCCAGGTGATGCCGCTCTCCACTATGTTCTCGATACCACCGGCAAAGCCCAGGCTCAGTGCAGTAGCGCTGGCATAGCCGTCGACGGCAGTCCAAACGGCATCGCCCGACATCTGCGCCGGGTAGGCAAAGAATAGGAAAGCGCGACCGGTCAATGCGGGATTGAGGAAGTTCTTACCGGTGCCACCGAAGATTTCCTTGCCGATCACGATACCGAAGCTGATACCCAATGCGACCTGCCACAGCGGGACGCTTGGCGGCAACGTAAGGGCGAACAGAACCGACGTAACGAAAAAGCCTTCGTTGACCTCGTGTTTACGAATCGACGCAAACAGCACTTCCCAGAAGCCACCAACGATGAACGTCACCGCGTATACCGGGAGGAAATACGCTGCCCCCTGGATGAAGTTATCCCAAGCGCTGGACGGGTCGAAGCCTGCGAGTGCGCTGACCAGCGCAAATTGCCAGCCTTGCTGCACAGCAAGCAGATCCGGACTTTGCGCATAGATCAAATTGGCCTGGTAGCCGGTGTTCCACATCCCGAAAAACATTGCCGGAAAGGTGCAAAGCCAAACGGTGATCATCATCCGCTTCAGGTCGATACCGTCGCGTACGTGAGCCGTGGTCTTGGTAACGCTGCCAGGCCGATAAAGGAAGGTGTCAGCCGCTTCATAGAGGGCGTACCACTTCTCGTACTTACCGCCCTTTTCGAAGTTGTGCTCGATCTTGTCGAGGTATTCGCGAATGCCCATGCCTTAACCCTCCTTCTCGATACGGGTCAGATTGTCTCGCAGGATCGGGCCGTACTCGTACTTGCCGGCACAGACGTAAGTGCACAACGCCAAGTCTTCTTCATCGAGCTCGAGACAGCCAAGCTTCTGCGCCACCTCGGTATCCCCAACGATCAACGACCGCAGAAGCTGAGTCGGAAGAATATCCAGCGGCATGACCTCTTCGTAGTTACCGACCGGCACCATGGCGCGGGGGCTGCCATTGGTGGAGGTGGAGAAGGCAAACTTCTTGCCGCCCATCAGTTTCGAGATATAGATATTGAGGATCGAGTGCTTGTCACTACCGGCACGCAGGTAATGCAGCATTTCACGCTCCTTACCTTCGCGCAGGCAGGACACCTGCTGATGGTAACGGCCGAGAAATGCGAAAGCGCCATGTGCCGTACGGCCACCCAGCACAGATCCAGATACGACACGGTTAGCGCCAGGCTGCAGCTCGCCAGCGGTCAGCTCATCGAGGTTGGCGCCCAGCCGAGTGCGCACCAGGCGCGGGGTTTCGACGACCGGACCGGCCAACGAAACCACACGCTCAACCGATAGCTTTCCGGTAAGGAACAGTGCGCCGATTGCAATCACGTCCTGATACCCGACCGTCCACACGCTCTTGGTGGCGCTGACCGGGTCCAGAAAATGAATATGAGTCCCGGCCAGGCCGGCAGGATGCGGACCAGCGAAACTTTCAGTCTGAACCTTCGCTATCTTTTCGCCAGGCAGCGATGCGCCTTCGGCTTTGCACAGGTAGAGCTTGCCCAGATTGCCGAGAACCCTGAGACCTGCTTCGAAATCAGCCGCTCGCTCATTGATGATTAATGCCGGATCGGCAGCCAGCGGATGAGTATCGATGGCTGTGACGAAGACCGAACTCGGAACGGCATCGACTGCCGGCACTTTGCTATACGGACGAGTGCGCAACGCAGCCCAGAGACCAGCCTGCTGCAGGTTCTCACGTACCTTTTGGTCACCCAGCCCTTCCAGCTCAGCGGCGCCGTACTGATTGAAGGCCACCTCGTCAGTGCCTTCCAGATCGATGACGACCGATTGCAGGACGCGTTTCTCGCCACGATGAACCGCGGCGACCACACCAGCACCTGGGGCGGTGAAATGGACGCCAGGTGTCTTCTTGTCCGAAAACAGTACCTGCCCCAATTTCACGCGATCACCGACCTGAACTTCCATGGTCGGTTTCATGCCAGGGTAATCAAACCCTACTACGGCGACGCTTCGCACGGGCCTTCCGGCCTCGATACGCTGCGCCGGCGCACCTGCAATGGGCAAATCTAGCCCACGTTTTATATTGATCATCGGCTCGCCTAACCACTGATTTTAAAAGGCTTTTTTTACGGGCCCAGCGATTTAGCTGAAGGTCGAATTGCACGACGCGCACCGAAAAGTTATCGGCGCGGCGCTTTGCCACGGGCCCAGGTAGAAATCCGCCCGATTATAGAGGCCGCAACCCGTGACTGACCACCCAAGGTCTTCCAAATTTTTGACTAATGACAAGCGGTCATCCGCAACCGACTATTGACGCTACGGCCGCAAACGCATCGACCGGCGCGCTCCGAAGGGCTGAACAAATAAAAACGGGAGCCGAAGCTCCCGTTTTTTTACACCGATATCAGCCGTCTTAGCGCGGGAATGCAGGCGGGTTCACGCCAGCCATATCTTCCATCACACGCACCACCTGACAGCTGTACCCGAACTCGTTGTCGTACCAGACATAGAGCACAACACGGTTGTCGCTGCAGATCGTCGCCTCGGCGTCGACAACGCCTGCGTGGCGGGACCCGACGAAATCACTTGAAACAACCTCCTGCGAATTGACAAAGTCGATCTGCTTCTGAAGGTCCGAATGCATGGCCATCTGGCGCAGGTACTCGTTGATTTCTTCGCGGCTCGTCGCCTTTTCCAGGTTCAGGTTCAGGATCGCCATGGAGACGTTCGGCGTCGGAACGCGAATGGCGTTACCCGTCAGCTTGCCCTTGAGTACCGGTAGCGCTTTGGCAGCAGCCGTCGCAGCGCCCGTCTCGGTGATCACCATATTCAACGCAGCACTACGGCCACGGCGACTTCCCTTATGGAAGTTGTCGATCAGATTCTGGTCGTTGGTGTAGGAGTGAACGGTTTCAACGTGACCGTTGACGATGCCGTACTGATCATTGACCGCCTTGAGCACCGGCACGATGGCGTTTGTGGTGCAGGACGCGGCAGAAACGATCTTGTCGTCAGCTGTGATATCGCCATGATTGATGCCATGAACGATGTTCTTCAATTCGCCCTTGCCCGGCGCAGTCAGCACAACTCGGTCGACACCTGGGCACTTGAGGTGCTGGCTCAGACCTTCTGCATCACGCCATTTGCCGGTGTTGTCTACCAGCAAGGCGTTTTCGATTCCGTACTGGGTGTAATCAACCGAGGCAGGATCGTTGGAATAGATCACCTGGATCAGATTGCCGTTGGCGGTAATCGTGTTGTTTTCGGCATCGATATGGATGGTGCCTTCGAACGGACCATGTACCGAATCGCGACGCAGCAGGCTTGCACGCTTGACCAGGTCGTTCTCAGCGCCCTTGCGCACCACGATGGCACGCAAACGCAGACCATCACCGCCACCCGTCTTCTCGATCAGGATGCGGGCCAGCAAGCGACCAATACGACCGAAACCATACAACACGACGTCGGTGCCCTTGTGAACGCCTGTGGTGTTGCGCTTGCCGGCAACTTCGGCCAGCTCGTCACGAACGAACTGATCAAGGCTGCGACCGTTACCCTCGGCCTTGAACTTCGCCACAACCTTACCCAGGTCGACCGAAGCCGCGCCCAGGTCCATCTGGCTCATGGTGGTCAGAATCTGATGGGTTTCGTTGACGCACAGCTCGGCTTCATCGGCCTGACGGTGGCGAGCGAAACGATGTGCTTTGAGCAGTGCAATGACCGAACGGTTGATCAACCCACGGCCGTAGATGGAAGTCACCACGTTGTTGTTACGATACAGCTGACCAATCAGCGGAATCATCGCTTCGGCGAGGGCTTCTCGATCAATCCATTCACCAAGACACTGGTCGGGCTTCTGAGTCACGGGGCAGTTCCTTCCAACATGTAGGGGCTGAGAAAAAGGGCTACATTATGCCGACGCACCCTAGCGCCGGCAATCTGTGCAGCCGAAACACTGACAGCGTCCCGCGCGGATAGTTACAATCCTGGCGGTCCATTTTTATCGACCGGAGCCACGCCCACTCGTGTCCGTATTGCGCCTTCCGCCCATGCCTGCCGCCAGCGGCAAGCAAACCTGGGGCAACCTTCCTGGAGCCGCGCTGAGCCTGGCCATTGCCGAAGCAGCCAGCAACGCTGATCGATTCACTCTGCTTTTGACCGCAGACAGCCAGAGCGCCGAGCGTCTACAGGAAGAGCTTGCCTTCTTCGCACCTGCGCTCCCGGTTTTGCATTTTCCCGACTGGGAGACGCTGCCTTATGACGTGTTTTCACCGCATCAGGACATCATCTCCCAGCGGATCGCAGCGCTTTATCAGCTGCCAGAGCTGACACACGGCGTTCTGGTAGTTCCCATCACGACAGCGCTACACAAGCTCGCGCCGAAACGCTTCCTGCTCGGTTCCAGCCTGGTGCTGGACGTCGGCCAGAAGCTTGATGTCGAGCAGATGCGCGCCCGACTGGAAGCGGCCGGCTACCGCTGCGTCGATACCGTTTACGAGCATGGCGAGTTCGCCGTCCGCGGCGCGCTGATTGACCTGTTCCCGATGGGTAGCCCCGTGCCCTACCGCATCGACCTGTTCGATGACGAGATCGAAACACTGCGTACCTTCGATCCAGAGAACCAGCGCTCGATCGACAAGGTTGACTCGGTCCGCCTGCTGCCGGCTCGGGAGTTCCCGCTCAAAAAGGAGTCGGTCACAGGCTTCAGGGCGCGATTCCGTGAGCGCTTCGACGTCGACTTCCGCCGATGCCCGGTTTACCAAGACCTGTCCACCGGCATTACCCCCGCCGGAATCGAGTACTACCTGCCGCTGTTCTTCGACGAGACCTCGACGCTGTTCGACTACCTGCCGGAAGACACCCAGGTGTTTTCGCTGCCGGGTATCGAGCAGGCTGCGGAGCACTTTTGGAAAGACGTCCGTACTCGCTACGAAGAGCGTCGCGTCGACCCGGAGCGGCCACTGCTGCCGCCTGCAGAACTGTTCATGGCAGTCGAGGATTGCTTTGCTCATCTGAAGCTCTGGCCGCGCGTCGTGGTCAGTCAGGACGATGTGGAAACCGGAATCGGCCGCGAGCGTTTCGCCGCCAGCCGCTTCCCGGAGCTGGCGATCGATGCCAAGGCCAGCGAGCCTCTAGGTGCACTTCGCCGCTTTCTCGACGAGTTCCCCGGCCGCGTGCTGTTTACCGCCGAGTCCGCCGGACGCCGGGAGGTGTTGTTGGAGCTGCTGGCGCGACTGAAACTGCGTCCTCAGGAAGTCTCTGGCTGGCCGCAATTCGTCGAAAGCGGCGAGCGCCTCGCCATCTCGATCGCACCGCTGGACGACGGACTGCTGCTGCAGGACCCGGCTATAGCGCTCATTGCCGAAAGCCCGCTGTTCGGTCAGCGGATCATGCAGCGCCGCCGCCGTGAAAAAGGTCGCGACGCCGGCGAAAACGTCATCAAGAATCTAACCGAATTGCGCGAAGGCGCGCCGGTGGTTCACATCGACCATGGTGTCGGCCGCTATCACGGCCTGGTCACGCTGGAAATCGAAGGTCAGGCAGCCGAATTCCTCATGCTGCAGTACGCCGAAGAGGCCAAGCTCTACGTGCCGGTCTCCAGCCTGCACCTGATTGCCCGCTACACCGGCAGTGACGACGCGCTGGCCCCGCTGCATCGGTTGGGGTCGGAAACCTGGCAAAAGGCCAAGCGCAAGGCCGCCGAACAGGTGCGCGACGTCGCTGCTGAGCTGCTCGACATCTATGCCCGTCGCGCCGCGCGTGAGGGCTATGCATTCGAAGATCCACAACTGGACTATGAAACGTTCAGCGCAGGCTTCCCGTTCGAGGAGACGCCTGACCAGCAGGCCGCTATCGAGGCCGTGCGCAACGACATGCTGGCACCCAAGCCGATGGACCGCCTGATTTGCGGCGACGTCGGCTTCGGCAAGACCGAAGTGGCCATGCGAGCCGCGTTCATCGCCGTACACAGCGGCCGTCAGGTTGCTGTTCTGGTGCCAACCACCCTGCTCGCCCAGCAGCATTACAACAGCTTCCGCGACCGCTTCGCCGACTGGCCGGTGCGTGTCGAGGTGATGAGCCGCTTCAAGTCCGCCAAAGAAATCCAGGCAGCGGTCGACCAGTTGGCCGAAGGCAAGGTGGACATCCTGATCGGCACCCACAAGCTGCTCCAGGACGATGTAAAGTTCACCAACCTTGGCCTGGTGATCATCGACGAGGAACACCGTTTCGGGGTGCGCCAGAAGGAGCAGCTCAAGGCGCTGCGCAGCGAAGTGGACATTCTGACCCTGACCGCCACGCCGATTCCGCGCACGCTGAACATGGCAGTCGCGGGCATGCGCGATCTGTCCATAATTGCCACGCCGCCCGCGCGTCGCCTTTCCGTACGCACTTTCGTCATGGAGCAACAGAACTCTGTGATCAAGGAAGCGCTGCTGCGTGAGCTGCTGCGCGGTGGCCAGGTCTATTACCTGCACAACGACGTGAAGACGATCGAGAAGTGCGCCGCCGATCTTGCGGAACTGGTCCCGGAAGCCCGCATTGGCGTAGGCCACGGGCAGATGCGCGAACGCGAGCTCGAACAGGTGATGGGCGACTTCTACCACAAGCGGTTCAACGTGCTGATCGCCTCGACCATCATCGAGACGGGCATCGACGTACCGAGCGCCAACACAATCATCATCGAGCGGGCCGACAAGTTTGGTTTGGCGCAGCTGCATCAGTTGCGCGGCCGGGTCGGCCGCAGCCACCACCAGGCCTATGCCTATCTGCTGACACCTCCGCGCAAGGCCATGACCCCCGACGCCGAAAAGCGTCTGGAAGCCATCGCCAACGCGCAGGACCTCGGTGCAGGGTTCGTCCTGGCTACCCATGACCTGGAAATTCGCGGCGCGGGCGAGTTGCTGGGTGACGGCCAGAGCGGACAGATACAGGCGGTCGGTTTCACGCTCTACATGGAGATGCTCGAGCGTGCGGTCAAATCCATCCAAAAGGGTGAACAGCCGAACCTCGACCAACCCCTGGGCGGCGGTCCCGAGATCAACCTGCGCGTACCGGCGCTGATCCCGGAAGACTACCTGCCGGATGTGCATGCACGACTGATTCTCTACAAACGCATCGCCAACGCGGCCGACGAGAACGGTCTGCGCGAGTTGCAGGTCGAGATGATCGACCGCTTCGGACTGCTGCCCGAGCCGGCGAAGCACCTCGTCCGGTTGACCTTGCTCAAGCTGCAGGCCGCCAGCCTCGGCATCACCAAGATCGACGCCGGGCCCCAAGGTGGACGAATCGAGTTCGCGGCAGACACCAGCGTCGACCCAATGGTGCTGATCAAACTGATCCAGAGCCAACCCAACCGCTACAAGTTCGAAGGCGCCACGATGTTCAAGTTTCAGGTGCCGATGGAGCGTGCCGAAGAGCGCTTCAACACGCTTGAAGCATTGCTCGAACGTTTGTTAGCGGAAAAACCGTAACGATGTCGATGACGGCCGCATCCGCTTCCAGACTCACCGATGCAGGGTGACTTTCTCCCCAACCTGCCAGCCGCCTGGCGATTGCCGTTCTCTGAAAACGCAATCGCCAGGGGCCAGCAGTACGCAACGGAGAACCGCACCAGGATCGTGCGTGAGGACTCGCGGTATGTCGAAGCGACGTGTCGCGGTTCAGCTGGCAGCGTCTATCGTCAGTCGCTTGAACTCTCCCGCGATGGCCGTCTCAGCTGCATCTGTAGCTGCCCGGTTGGTCGCAACTGCAAACATTGCGTTGCGCTGATCGCAACCCTCGAAACGCAACCTGCCAAGCAGAGCGAACAGTCCGGTGAGCGATTTCCTGACCGGCTGGAACAATGGCTATCGCAGCTCCCAGAGGTGCTTGGAGACAACCAGCAAGCCGGCCAGGGTTGGTGCCTGCACTACCTGCTCTGTCCTGATTTCTCCGTAGAACTCTTCAAGGTGCGTCAACACAAAAACGGCACCCAGGGCGAGCGGCAGCCCTATTACGGATTGCGTGAAGCCAGCTTTCGCCAGCCGAGCTTCATGCAGCCGTTGGATCTGCGAATGGCTGCCTTGGCGACGCTGGGCCGTACGTCCGGTAATGGATTCGGCCTCAATGGCGAGAACGGCGGCGAAATCCTGCGTCTGATTCTCGAAACCGGTCGTGCCTTTCTCAGCTGGGAGCAGCCGGCCCTGCAACCCGGCCGGCCCCGGCAGGCACGCTTCAGTTGGAATGAGCAATCCGACGGTAGCTTCAAGCCTGGTCTGGACATAACCGAAACCAGCGGCGAACTGATCACGGTTGTAGACCCGCTGTACTACATCGACAGGACCCGGAACGAAATGGGCATCGTCGATCACGGGCTTCCCACCACACTGGCCCGGCATCTGCTCGACGCACCGGCGGTCCCATCCGCCCAAGCAGCCCTGTTCAGTCTGACCCTGCATGAAATCGCCCCACAGCTGCCGGCCCCCGCCAAGCCAGAAGAGCATCAGTTGGATGACATACCTCCCGTGCCCCACCTGAGTCTCGGCAGCCATCAGTCCGTCAACTACCAGCCCAGCAGCGGACGCATGGTAAGCGAGCATCAGCATCGTGCTGGGCTGAGCTTCCGCTATGGCCACACCCAGGTTCATGGCAAAGCCAAGCCTGGGCAACGCGTACACCAGACCGAAGGCGCACGGGTGTTGAGCATCGCCCGCCAGCCGGAAGCGGAACAGGCGCTGCGTCAGCAATTGCAGCAGTTGGGTTTCCGTCCAGCGCTGCGTCAGAGTCAGGCGCTTCCCAAAGACTCGGCAGAGATGTTGGAGCTGCCGAACGAGGCAGCCTGGCTGAACTTCACCCAAACCCAGCTCGGCCCGCTGCGCGAGCAAGGTTGGCAGGTGGTCATGCAGCCCGGCTTCGCCTATGACCTGACGCCAATCGACGCCTGGTACGCCGAAGTCGACGAACCGCCCGAGCACAGCTGGTTCGACCTGGAACTGGGCATCATCGTCGAAGGAGAGCGGATCAGCCTGCTGCCGGTCCTGCTCGGCCTGATCAGACGCAACCCCGCTCTACTATCAGCGCAAGCGCTGGCGCAACGCAGCGACGACGAGACTCTACGGGTACAACTTGACCGGCGCCGCAACGGTCATGAGCAGCCGTTGCAGGTTCTGCTACCGTTTGGTCGTTTGAAGCCCATCCTCACCACACTGTCCGAGCTGTATCTTCATGATCAGCCAAACGGCGAAAATTTGCGCTTGGAGCGATCCGATGCGGCCCGCCTGGCGGACCTGGATTCGCTCCCACTTCAGTGGCATGGCGGCGAGCAGTTACGGGACTTCGCCGAGCGATTGCGCGACTACCGCCAGCAAGAGATCAGCCCCTCGCTGGACCTGAACGCAACGCTGCGTCCGTACCAGCTAGACGGCCTGCGCTGGATGCAAACGCTGCGGACCCTGGAGGTCGGCGGCATCCTGGGCGACGACATGGGCTTGGGCAAAACCTTGCAGACACTTGCCCATCTGTTGCTGGAGAAGCAGGCAGGCAAGCTGGACCGCCCCAGCCTGGTAGTGATGCCCACCACGCTCATACCCAATTGGCAGGACGAAGCAGCCCGGTTTGCTCCATCGCTAAAGGTGGCAACCCTGCACGGGACGACCCGTCGCCAGCTCTACGGGCACCTGGCAGAGTACGATCTCCTGCTCACAAGCTACGCACTGCTGCCCCGAGACATCGACCTGCTCTCAGACGTTCCGCTGCACGTGGTGGTGCTCGATGAAGCCCAGAACATCAAGAATCCCAACAGCAAGGCGGCGCAAGCCGCGGGACGCCTGAATGCCCGCCAGCGCCTCTGCCTCACAGGCACGCCACTGGAAAATCACCTGGGCGAACTCTGGTCACTGTTCCATTTCCTCATGCCAGGCTGGCTGGGCGATGCCAAGCAATTCAACCGAGACTATCGGACCCCTATCGAAAAACACGGCGACACGGATCGACTGGAGCACCTGACCAAGCGGATCAAACCCTTCCTGCTCCGGCGGCGCAAAGAACAGGTCGCTCAGGAGCTGCCGCCCAAGAACGAGATCCTACGTTGGGTGGAGCTCAGTCCGGCGCAGCGAGACCTCTATGAAACGGTTCGGTTGGCCATGGACAGCAAGGTCCGTGACGAGATCGACCGCAAAGGCCTGGCACGCAGCCAGATCGTGATCCTCGATGCGCTGCTGAAATTGCGTCAGGTGTGCTGTGATCTTCGCCTGGTCAAAGGCACCGCAGCCAAACCTGTGCGGGGCGGTACCTCTGGCAAGCTCGAAAGCCTTATGGAAATGCTGACGGAACTGCTCGCCGAAGGACGACGAATCCTGCTGTTTTCGCAGTTCACTTCAATGCTCTCGCTGATCGAAGAAGACCTTCAGAGACGCGCTATCGACTATGTTCAGATCACCGGCGAAACCAAGGACCGGCGCACCCCTGTCAAGCGGTTCCAGAACGAGGAAGTTCCGTTGTTCCTCATCAGCCTCAAGGCCGGTGGCACCGGCCTGAACCTGACCGCCGCGGACACCGTGATTCACTATGATCCATGGTGGAACCCAGCGGCAGAAAATCAGGCGACCGACCGCGCCCACCGGATCGGCCAGGACAAGCCGGTTTTCGTCTACAAGTTGATCGCCAGGGCTACGGTCGAAGAGAAGATCCAGCAACTGCAGCAGCGCAAAGCCGAACTGGCTTCCGGCGTGCTGGACACCGGCAATCAGGGCGGTTGGCAGCTGGAACCCGGCGACATCGAGGCGCTGTTCGCGCCGCTATCCTAGGAGAAGGAACATGCGCCGACTGGTTTCCCCCGGCGACTTCAATCGCGTCTACGACATCTACATGCACGAGACCGTGGTGCCCTTTCTCGGCTTCGATCCGATGCCGCGGGAGGCTTTCGGAAAGGTATTCGAACCTCTGTTCGAGAGCGGCTGCTTTTACGTATATGAAGTCGATGGAATGGTGATGGGCTTCTACAAGGCACAGCGGCACGTCGGCCGCACTGCTCATGTTGCCTACCTTGGCACCTTGGCTATGGCACCGGAAGCACAGGGTCGAGGGATCGCCGTGGATATGATGCAGGACGCGATCTCACGGTTATGGCGTACTGGTATCACCCGTATCGAGCTGACAGTTGAGGCGGATAACCACCGGGCCATTGCTTTCTATGAACGCCTGGGCTTTGTCCATGAAGGCACGCAGCGAGCAGCCTACAAACGCGCTGAAGACGCCGGCTACGTCGATGAACTGATGTACGGGTTGTTGCGCAGCAATTGATCTGCTGGACCGCCATGACACCGGGCTCGGAGCCGCCAGGTGTCATGGCAAGTCGATCAGCCTTTCAGCTTGGCAGTGGTCTGGGCTACCAATTCACCCTGATATCGGGCGATGGCCAGCTCCTTGGTGGATGGCTGACGCGAGCCATCACCGCCCGCAATGGTCGAGGCGCCATAAGGCGTACCGCCGTTCACTTCGGAGATATCGAAGAATTCGCCAATGCCATAGCCGGTCGGCACGATAATCATCCCGTGGTGCGCCAGCGTGGTCCAGGTCGAGGTAATGGTCATCTCCTGGCCGCCGCCAGTGCCGGTGGACGTGAACACACTGGCCACTTTTCCGTGCAGTGCACCCTTGGCCCAGAGGCCGCCGGTCTGGTCAAAGAAGGTGCGCATCTGGCTGGACATATTACCGAAGCGGGTCGGCGTACCCACGATGATGGCATCGTAGTCCGCAAGCTCCGCCGGAGTGGCTTCGGGTGCAGGCTGGTCGACCTTGCCGCCGGCGTTCTTGAAGGCTTCTTCTGGCATGGTCTCCGGCACGCGCTTGATGGTCACTTCAACACCGTCGACACGACGCGCACCTTCAGCGACCGCGTTGGCCATGGTTTCGATGTGGCCGTACATTGAGTGATACAGCACGAGAATCTTCGCCATTTCGGTTTCCTCTTCCTGGGGTTGTGTTCTGGTTTGGTACAGGTGGATACGTTCAGCGCACGTCGACCAGCACGATTTCGCTGTCTTCCAGCGCCTTGATGCTCACCCGCGTTTCATCTCGCACAGCGACTCCGTCGCCCGCTGACGCGATTCGCCCATCGATCTCGATGCGGCCGCTGGCAGGCACCATGTAGACCTTGCGATCCGCGCCGATCGCGTATTCGGCAACCTGACCTGCGGAAAGTGTCGCGGCAACCAGGCGGGCGTCGGCTCGTATGAGCAAAGCATCGCCATCTCCGGCCATGCCGCTGGCAAGCGTGACGAAACTGCCCGAGCGTTCGCCTGCTGGAAAGGGCCGCGAGCCCCACGTGGGCGGCAAGCCGGACTGGTCTGGGTAAATCCAGATCTGGAAGATTTCCGTGGTCTCGTCTTCGAGGTTGAATTCGCTGTGGGCAATGCCCGTGCCGGCACTCATCACCTGAACATCGCCCGCCACGGTCCGGCCGCGGTTGCCGAGACTGTCCTCGTGCGTGATAGCCCCCTTTCGCACATAGGTGATGATTTCCATGTCGCGATGCGGATGGGTCGGGAAGCCGGAATGCGGTGCGATGCTGTCATCGTTCCAGACCCGCAGGTGGCCCCAATGCATGCGCGCCGGGTCATGGTATTCGGCGAACGAGAAATGATGACGGGTATCGAGCCAACCGTGGTGAGCACCGCCGAGGTTGGCGCGAGGGCGAATATCGATCATTGCAGATGCCTCAAGGTATAGCCGACTCGACGAGCGCCGAGCAGCGGGATGAAGTCATCTTCTATTGGATTGGCTAGTGCATGGTTGGATTTTTCCGCACAAACCAATCGCAATAACCGATACGTTAGTTCGTCAGTCAAGAAAACCTAACACTTCTTCGAGAACCAACTCGGGCACCTCTTCAGGCAGATAATGCCCAGCCGGCAGCGCCTTGCCGCGCACGTCCTGCGCAACCGCACGCCACTCCTTCAGCGGATCGAAGCATCGCTCGATGATTCCTCGGGCTCCCCAGAGCACCAGTACCGGCGCGACGATCATACCGCCCGCGTCGCGATCGGCGCGGTCGTGCTCGAGGTCGATGCCAGCACTTGCCCGATAATCTTCGCAGAATGCATGGACGGTGCCCGGCAGCTTCATGCAACGCAGGTACTCAGCGTAGGCCGCATCGCTGAACGGATGCACATGATCGGCACGGGTGGCCACAGCGCTACCCAGGACCAATTCGGGGTTCGCTTCGAGCAAGGTTTCCGGAAGCGGTGCCGGGCGGATCAGGAAAAACCAGTGCCAATAGGCACGGGCAAAGGTTTCGTCGGTCTGGCTGTACATGGCTAAAGTCGGCGCGATATCCAACAGGACAAGCCGCCGTATCGCCTCGGGATGATCCATGGCCAGCCGATGGGCCACGCGCGCGCCACGGTCATGGGCCAGAATGTCGAAGCGCTCGAAGCCCAGCGACCGCATCAATTCGACCTGGTCCAGCGCCATTTCTCGCTTGCTGTAGGCGATGTGGTCCGCGCCGCCCTCGGGCTTGCTGCTGTCGCCATAACCGCGCAGGTCGGCCGCTACCACCGTGAAGCGTTCAGCCAGCTGATCGGCAATCTCGTGCCAAATCACATGGGTCTGCGGGTAGCCATGCAGCAGTAGCAGCGCCGGGCCGGAGCCGCCCATTCGATAGTGGATCCGAACGCCATTGACCTCGCACTCGTTACGCTGGAACTGCTCGAACATGTGATCGCTCCTGAAGTACCAGCTCTAAGCCTAGGCGTACGCGGAACAATCGCAACAGCGTCAGTCAGCAAAACAGCGTCAGCTCAGCGCCAGGGGCAGGAAGAGCGCGATCAGAATACCCAGCAGGCTCATGCCCAGCGCTGCGAACGCCCCGCATTCGTCGCCCTCCTCCAGCGCCCGCGCCGTACCGATGGCATGAGCATTGATGCCGTAGCTCAAGCCACGCGCAGCCGGGTGATCGACCCCAGCCCAGCCCAGCAACAGCGGGCTCAGCGCCGTACCGATTACACCGGTGAGCATCACGAAAACGGCCGCCAGCGATGCCAGACCGCCCAATTGCTCGGCCACCAGCATGGCGATCGGCATGGTTGCGGCCTTGGGCGACAGGCTCATCAGTACCGAGAGGTCCGCACCCAACGCGCCGGCAATCGTCAACGTCAGGACAACGCCCAAAACACCGCCACTTACCAGCGTGATGAGGATCGGCCAGAACAGCTGCTGGATACGCCGGATGTGGCGATACAAAGGCACTGCCAGCGCAACGGTGGCGGGCCCGACCAGTACGGCGATCATCGACGCGTCGGCGCGATAGCTCGCATAGTCGATGCCACACAGATAAAGCGTGGCCACAACGAGCAGCATGCCGACCATGACCGGTTGCAGTACCAACCAGCCACTGCGCCGATAGAGCGCGAGTGCCAGCTGAAATGCGATCAACGTCAGCCCTACGGAAAACAGCGGGTGGTCCAGCGTCATGGCCCATACGCTACGCCAGTCGATGCCACTCACGCCTGATCCTCCTGCTGCCGATCCATGCGCTGGATCAGCTTCTGCATCAGCCAACCGCAGAACGGCACGGTCACCATCAGTGACAGGACCAGCCCGGCGGCGATGGCAGGCAAGTCTGCGAGCAAAGCATCGCTGCTGGTCATGATGCCGGCTGCCGGTACGATCAACAGCAATGGCAGATACTGCAATAACAGCGCAGCGGTTTTCTCCAAAGGTTCGGGGATGCCACGACGCACCATTAGCACAGCAAACAGCAACACCATGCCAATGATCGGGCTCGGCAAGACAGGCAGAAGCGAGAGGTGGATGACACTGCCAACCAGTTGCAGCACGACCAGCCAGGTCAGGCCTTTGAGAATCATAGAGGTCCTTAGTACGACAGAGCAGAACAGGGATGATGCCGGGATTGGCGGCATAGGGCACGCCTACCCTAGTAGAGGCGCTAATAATCGAGTCCGTCGCAGCGAAACAGCTGCTGACCGTTAGCCCTGCAACACGTCCTACGAAAGGGGCGGGGTTCTGGCGCGACCCATGATGCAGGCCCCGCCCCTAACGACCCAGGCTAAATCTCTATCGTGCCTTGCAGATACAGCACAGCATGCCCGGCTACGAAAACCCGCTCGCCTTCGACCCGGCAACGCAACAGACCGCTGCGGCGTGAGGCCTGCAGTGCAAGCAGTTGCGTCTTGCCTAGCCGCTCACTCCAGTAAGGTGCCAGCCCGGCATGGATCGAGCCGGTAACAGGGTCTTCGTCGCCGCCGTTGGCCGGCCAGAAATAACGCGAGACGAAATCCTGCTCACGACCCGGCGCGGTAGCGACGATATCCAATGGCGCCAGAGCTTTGAGTACCGCAAGGTCGGGCGACAGCTGCCTGACCTGGTCTTCGTTTTCATACACGGCAAACCAGGCCTGGCGATTTCGCAGTACCGTCTGCGGCAATGTACGAAGGCCGTTGAACAGCTCGACCGGCGGATTCTCGACGGATTCCGGGGCACGGTTGGGGAAACTCATCTCAAGCAAGCCATCATCCAACTGAGCGACGCTGATATCGCCTACCGCAGCCGCACGAAACGTCAGCGGAGCCGTCGCCAGATTCTGCCCCAACAATACGAAAGCGCTGGCTAAGGTGGCATGCCCACAGAAATCGATTTCGGTCATCGGCGAGAACCAGCGAATATGGAACGCGCCATCTGGCTGACGCACCAGAAAGGCCGTTTCCGACAGGTTGTTCTCCATGGCGATGGCCTGCATCTGTGCGTCGCTCAGCCATTGCTTAAGCGGGACGACCGCAGCGGAGTTGCCTTTGAACAGCTCGCTGGTAAAGGCATCGACCTGATAGATCGGCAGTTTCATCGTTTCCTCTCAACGCCTATCCGAAACCCGACATTGGGCTCGCTAAGCGGATGAGTGTCGCCGAGAGAGGACCGATCGGCAAAGGCATATGCAGACTCAGACTGAAGCGGTCAGGCGTACCCAACCGCTCACGCCCTTTCCGTCAGGTGTTCTTCTCGGTGCTCGCGGTTAGCGTTGGCTTCAAGGGTTCGCCAACCGGATGGCACTGCGTCTGCGCGCCAGGCTGCAAGTAGGGTTGAAGGATCGGCGCCATGCCCTTGAGCACCTGGACCGGCAGCGCCGAGGTGAAGCGGAAGCTATCGGCGCCACGCCCCGGTACGTAGGCAGTCAGCGTGCCGAAGTGATTCGGCCCGAGGTAAAACACGAAGGTTGCGGTGCGGTTCAGCGCCAACGAGCTGATCAGGCGACCACCGGACCCGACGGTCTGGATCCGGTTGTCACCCGTGCCGGTCTTGCCGCCGACGCGCAGTGCTTCACCATCTGCCTGTATGAAGCTGCCTCGCAGGCGCCGCGCTGTGCCGCCTTCGACCACAGTGGCAAGCGCATCGCGCAGGGCCGTCGCGACCTCGCTGGGCAGCACCCGTACCCCGACATCCGGTTTGATGCCGAGGCGGGTTTCATAGGGCGTGTCGCTGGCGAAATGCAGGCTGTCGATGCGCACACTGGGCAGCCGTACGCCGTCGTTGACGATGATACCCATCAACTCTGCCAACGCTGCCGGACGGTCTCCGGAACTGCCCAGCGCCGTAGCCAGCGAAGGCACCAGATGGTCAAACGGATAACCGAGACGCTGCCAGCGGCGATGAATATCGGTAAAGGCTTCGACCTCGAGCATGATGCGGATCCGGCTGTCTCGGGCGCTCTTGTGGCGGCTGCGGAACAGCCAGCCGTACACCTCCTGGCGCTCGGCGGAGCTCGCCGCGATCACCTCGGTAATACCGGCCTCCGGGTGCTTGATCAGATAACCCAACAGCCAGAGATCCAGCGGGTGAACGCGGGCAATGTAGCCCTGATCCGGCAAGCTGTAGGCACCAGGGGCATAGCGTTCATAGAGCGAGTCGACAGCCTTGTCGGTGAGGTCCGCGCTCGGCAGACGCGCCTTGAGGAAGCGCTCGAACGTTTCCCGGTCGGCCTCAGGCATGAGGTAGCGATGGACAGCAGCCAGCCTCGACGGCGTTGCGCGCATACCATCCAGCAGCGCTTCGATGCGTTGGTCGGCGTCCTTGTCACGGTACTTGCGCCAGAAGCGCTGGAGAAACACCGAGCCTTCACGATCGGCAAAACGCTGCAGGTATTCGCGCCGCTCGGGGTTGTCATCGCTTCTGAGCAGCTCGGCGCCGTTGGACGTCTGGTAGGTGCTGTAGCTCACCAGATCGCGCATCAACCGAACGAACGGCAGGTTGATCGACTCCTGCAGTGCTTCGCGCATGGTCGGCAAGCGGCCATCATCCTCATGGCGGAAGTTGCCGAACCGGTGCATGCCGGCACCGGTGAAAAAGCGTTCGGTCGGGCTGGCCGAATAGCGCCGTTCCAAGGCCGCGTCCAGCATCGCCGGCAGGTTGCGATCATCATGCTGGATCAGATAAGCCAGGGCCCAGCGGGTCAAAGGATCCACCGCTTCGGCTTTGCGCAAGGTAGCGACGTCGCTCCTCGCGTAACGCTCATGCAGCTCGGCAATGACCTCCAGGTAGGTCGTCAGCACTCGCAGTTTCGCGGTCGAACCCAGCTCCAGCTTGCTGCCCTCGTTGATGTCGAATGGCTGATTGGTGTTATCGGTCTGAACCCTTACGCGGAAGCCCTGCTCGCCGCGCTCGAACAGGGTAAAGCTGTAACGCACGTCACCGGTACGCTCAGGGGACAACATGCGTTCGCCAAACAAGCCAGCCTCGCCTGCGAACACCGGATCGGCCAGCCGATGCAGGTAGTCGCTGATCTGCCCCTGCAATTCGCCGTGTAGCGGCGTGGTCGCGGCCAGGTCCAGACGATCCAGTTCGTACAGTGAAACACCCAGCAGGTTGCTCAGACGCATCCGCGCGGCCGTGATGCCCTTGCTTGAAGGCACTTCGCGCACGCCGGATGCCAGGCGCAGGTCGCGGAACACGACCTTCTGCTGCAACGCGGCATTACGTAGCCGCGTATCGATCACGCCGCCATTGGCCAGCAGGCGGATATGGCTGTCGGTGAGCTCGGCCATGTCATCGCGCCCGGCGCCAAGGTAGTAAGACGGGCGACGCTGGGCAATCAATAATGAAAGCACCTGACGCAACGCCAGCCCCTTCTCTTCATAGCTGGCATCCGCGTTGCGGCGCGAATCGAGTAGCCGATTCACCTCGGCAAAGTCAGCACCGAACCAAAGGCGCAAGCCGTCAGCTATGCCGTGCACCTCGCCATGCCCATACGCGGCAGAGAGCGGCACGCTGTTCAAGTAGTCCCGCACGATGCGCTGCCGCGTGGCCATGGTCTGCTGGCCTTCACGATAGGTACGCACGCTGGCCGAGATCATCTGCCGGATCTTTTCCTCGGCATCGCCGGTGCGACCTTCAGGGGAATGACGGTACTTCTCGACCTGCGTGGCCAGCGTACTGCCGCCCGCGGCCTGGACCGGCAACCCCAGCTTCTTCTCCACCTGACTGACCGCTGCCATGGTGAAGCGAGGCCAGTCCACAGCAGGGTTGGCGCGCGGGCGTTCGGGATTGAGCAGCCCGCGATCCTCAATGAACAGCAGGCTCATCGCCACCAGTGGCGGTATATCCTCGAAGCTTTCGTAATACTGATGCGGATAGCTGTTCGCGTAGAGCGGCTCGCCTCGGCAGTCATCGATCGTCAGTCCGGCCTTCGACTTCTCTGGATAGGGCACGAAGAAACCGTTGTCCGCGTAGCGCTGCAGGGCAGGTGAAAACCGGACCTGCTGCTGAATGTCGAAGCCGCGCTGAGTCAGCCGCTCAAGGAAAGTAGGCAACTCCGCATATCCCAGCCGACGGTCGAACGGACCGGCAGCAGGAAACTGAATGGCTGAGCTGGCGCCCGCCTCAAGCTGGTAATCGAGCTTGTCGGCGTAGCGGCTTAACCAGAGCGCCTGCAGCTTTGAGGTCTGCATCTCGTGCCAAGCGGCATAGCCACCACCGGCCAAGAGCGAAACGCCCAGCAACAGACTCATGCGGCGCGCCAAACGGCGACCGCTACTGGGTTGTTTTTTGGTTTTCTTGGGTGCTGGCATGCGTTTGCCTTTACCCGTCCGGGATGAGTCGGACCGCCATACTGCGCCCATTTTTTTCGGCCTGGCTTCCTGGAAAATTACAGGCTTAAGCTTAGCTTGGGACGGTTCGATCAGAGAGGCCAAGTAGACGAACGGAGACGGCTGCACAGGGGCATCGGAAGCGGCAACGAAGAGGGTTTATTGGCAACTTCGTTCCTCCCATTACAGACAAAACACGTGGCTCGCGGCAGCGTTAACAGTTACTTGAGGGCCATACGTCGCCCTCCAGCGCCAGCTCGTCGCCTCAAGTGTCTTCCCTTCGTCCTGAAGGCAGAAGCGACGCCTTTATCCTGGGCAGAGTTAGCCTGGCCGCACCTCGTTCTTGCAGCTCACCGCCACTTACCGTTCGTCGCCGCGCAGTCACAGACGCTACTCAACGAAGATGTAGTCTTGCTACCCGAGCGAGCAAGCATGGGGCGGATCGAAGGCTGACCAGCCTTACAGGCCCGGATGTCGGCAAAGCAGCTGTAGCAGGCTACCGGCGTCCAATCGACGCCGGCAGCTTTCAGGTCTCAGCGTTGAGGCGTTTCCTTGACTCGAAACCAGGCCGCGTAAAGCGCTGGCAGGAAGAGCAGCGTGAGGGCCGTCGCGACAATCAATCCGCCCATGATTGCCACCGCCATCGGACCGAAGAACACACTACGGGACAGCGGAATCATTGCCAGTACGGAGGCCAAAGCGGTGAGCACAATGGGCCGGAAGCGCCGAACCGTCGCATCGATGATGGCATTGAAGCGATCCTGCCCGGCACCGATATCCTGCTCGATCTGATCAACAAGAATCACCGAGTTGCGCATGATCATGCCAGACAGCGCGATGGTGCCGAGCATTGCCACGAAGCCGAACGGCTTGCCAAACAGCAGCAAAAAGAGCGCAACGCCTATCAACCCCAGTGGCGCGGTGAGAAACACCATGGCCGAGCGAGAGAAGCTCTTGAGTTGCAACATCAACAAGCTCACCACCACGATCACGAACAGGGGCATGCCGGCGTTCACAGACGCCTGGCCACGGCTGGAGTCTTCCACCGTTCCCCCCACCTCCAGCAGGTAGCCACTGGGTAGCGCTGCCCGTACGTCAGCCAGGGTGGGTTCGATCTGCTGGACCAGCGATGCTGGCTGCTGATCGCCGTAGATATCGGCGCGAACCGTTACCGTCGGCAAGCGATTGCGATGCCAGATCACTCCTTCTTCGAAGCCATACTCCAAGGTCGCAATCTGAGACAAAGGCACGCTGCGACCGCTCGCTGTCGGGATGGCGAGGCTCGGGAGCATGGACAGCGTTTCACGCTCGCGGGTGGTACCGCGAATCAATATCTCGATCAGCTCGTTGTCTTCCCGGAACTGGCTGACCGTGGTGCCGGTAAAGGTGCGTTTGAGGAAGTTCGACAGCTCGACCGTGCTCACACCCAGGGCTCGAGCGCGATCCTGATCCACGTTCAGCCAGACCACCTTGCTCGGCTCCTGCCAATCGAGATGCACGTTGGCTACGTATGGGTTTTCACGCACCTTCGCTGCCACCTGACGCGCCAGTTTGCGCACCACGTCGATGTGCTCGCCAGTGACCCGAAACTGCACCGGATAGCCCACCGGCGGGCCGTTCTCCAGCCGACTGACGCGGCCACGCAGGGTCGGAAAGTCCTCTCGAAGGCGCTCGATCAGCCAGCTGCGCAAGGCTTCGCGCTGTTCGATGCTATCGGCCAGAACCACGATCTGCGCGAAGCTGGTTGCCGGCAGTTGCTGATCAAGCGGCAGGTAGAACCGAGGGGAGCCATTGCCAATGTAGGCCACGTAATTGTCGATCCCGGCGCGGTCCTTGAGCATCTCCTCGAGGCGGTGCACCTCCGCTTCGGTAGCCTTGAGGGATGCGCCTTCGGCCAGCTTCAAGTCAACCATGAGCTCCAGTCGGCCCGACGCTGGAAAGAACTGTTGTGGAACGATCCTGAACAGTCCGATCGCACCAACGAACAACAAAAGAGTTAGCACGATCACCGTCTTGCGCCGACGCACGCAGAAATGGATGACTCGTCGCACCCGCTGATAGAACGGCGTTGAATACGGGTCATGGCCCTGCTCGCCTCCGCCGTGCTTCTGCGCATGACGCTTGGCAAGGTCGGGCAGTAGCTTCTCGCCCAGCAGCGGCACGAACATGACGGCGGCGATCCACGAGGCAATCAATGCGATGGTCACCACTTGGAATATGGAACGGGTGTACTCACCCGTGCTGGACTGAGCAGTCGCGATTGGCAAAAAACCCGCTGCGGTGATAAGCGTACCGGTGAGCATGGGAAACGCCGTACTGGTCCAGGCGTAACTCGCGGCCTTGAGCCGGTCGAAGCCCTGCTCCATCTTGATTGCCATCATCTCCACGGCAATGATCGCGTCGTCCACCATCAGCCCCAGTGCCAACACCAGCGCACCCAGCGATATCTTGTGCAGGCCGATGTCCAGGTAATTCATGGCCGCAAAGGTCATCGCCAGTACCAGCGGAATCGACAGGGCCACAACGAGCCCCGTACGCACGCCCAGCGAGAAGAAACTCACCAGCAGCACGATCACGAGGGCCTCGATCAAGACCTGGACGAATTCTCCAACCCCGGTCTTCACCGCGGCCGGCTGGTCCGACACCTTGCGCAGCTCCATGCCTGCCGGCAGTTCCTGTTGCAAGCGGGCAAACTCAGCTTCCAGCGCTTCGCCCAGCACCAGAATGTCACCGCCCTCTTTCATGGACACGGCAAGGCCGATGGCGGGCTCACCCATGAAGCGCATGCGCGGCGCTGGCGGGTCGTTGAAGCCGCGATAGACATCGGCTACATCACCGATGCGGAAGGTGCTACCGGCCACTCTGATCGGGAAGTCTCGAATTTCTTTTACCGTATCGAAACTGCCGGTCACGCGTAACTGAACCCGGTCGCTGGGCGTCTCGACGAATCCCGCCGACATCACCGAGTTCTGTGCTTCTAACGCTTGCTTTACCGCTTCCAGGGGTACGCCCAGATTGGCCAGTTTGACGTTGGAAAGCTCGATCCAGATTTTCTCGTCCTGCAGTCCGATCAACTCAACCTTGCCGACGTTTGCGACACGCTGCAGCTGCAATTGGATGCGATCGGCGTAATCCTTGAGCACGGCATAGTCGAAGCCTTTGCCCGTCAGCGCATAGATGTTGCCGAACGTAGTACCGAACTCATCATTGAAAAACGGCCCCTGCACGCCGGCCGGCAAGGTGTGGCGAATGTCGCCGATCTTCTTGCGGATCTCGTACCAGAGATCCGGGATCTGCTCGGAATGCAGCGAGTCGCGAGCCATGAAGGTCACGTTTGACTCGCCGGGTCGTGAGAAGGAAACAATGCGCTCGTATTCGCCGGTTTCCATCAGCTTCTTTTCAATGCGTTCGGTGACCTGCCGTGAGACTTCCTCAGCTGTTGCACCGGGCCATTGGGTCTGAATCACCATGGCCTTGAAGGTGAAGGGTGGGTCCTCGCTCTGGCCAAGCTTGCTGTATGACAGCACCCCGACGACGGCCATCAGCAGCATCAGGTAAACGACAATCTGGCGGTTATTCAGCGCCCAGGCGGAAAGGTTGAAGCGCATAACGACTACTCCGCGTCGAGCACGACCGGACGGTTGTCCCGGTCGACCGCTTTCACTGGCTGGTTCTCGTGGAGTAGCTGCACACCCGCCAGCACGATCCAGTCATCTGGGCTCAGCCCTTCGAGGATTGGAACAAGGGTCTCACCGTATGCGCCGGTACGCACCGGCACACGCTCAAGGGTGCCACCGGCCTTTACGCGCCAGACGTATGCCTCGCCCCGTTCCGCCGTCACGGCAGAGAGCGGTACAGCAAGCGGCACGTCGCCATCGTTGCGGATCGAAACAAGCGCGCTCTGCCCAAGCTCTGCGGGCACCTCAGCGTCGTCGAAGGCGACACGCGCCGAATAGGTACGCGATAGCTGATCAGCAGCCGGCGACAATTCGCGGATATGTCCGGGATACTGTTTGCCAGGACGCGACCAGATTTCCACCGAAACCTTCTGACCCACCGAGTAACGGTCCAGGGCCTGTTCCGGCAGGTTTATCGCCACTTCGCGCTCGCCATCAGCCGCCAGCACAAAGGCCGTCTGCCCTGCAGCAACCACCTGACCCACTTCGACACGGCGCTGGGCAATCACACCGTCGCGGGTCGCTCGCAATACGGCATAACCGACCTGGTTATCTGCCACATCGAATTCGGCGCGAGCTTGCTGCAGGCGCGCCTGCGCGGCGCGGTAGGTATTCTCGGAAGAGTCGAACTGAGAACGGCTGACCAGTTGGCGATCCATGAGCGTCTTGTAGCGCTCGTGCTCGGCGCGAGCCACGCGCAAATTGGCTTCAGCGGCGGCTACCTGGGCGCGAAGTCCTTCAAGCTGAAGCTTTACATCCTGCGGATCCAGGCTAGCCAGCGGCTGATCCTTACGCACCCGGTCACCGACCTCGACCATCCGCTCGGTCACCTTACCGCCGATACGGAACGCCAGCTCGGGTTCATAACGGGCATGCACCTCGCCGGGATAACTTTCGGACGTTTCACCAGCCAGCTGAGGTTGCACCACCATCACCGGCCGTATCGAAACGTGCTCGGGCTCGTCGTTGCCGCAACCGGCCAGCAAGGCGAAACCAAAGACACCAAGGAAGTGCAGGGCATGTCGGAACACGTTGGGGCTCTCTCTGTCGCAAAGCGGGTTCTAATATTTATACTGAGCGGTATAGTAAAAATACCGAACTCACCAGTCTAGTATTAAAAACGCACATGACCGAAAGCCCCTCAACGCCCTCTGGCCCCGGCCGTCCGAAGGATCCCGCCAAACGGCAGGCGATCCTGGAAGCCGCCCGTAACCTGTTCCTCAGCAACGGCTACGAAGGCAGCAGCATGGACGCGATCGCAGCCGAGGCAGGCGTTTCGAAACTCACGCTCTACAGCCATTTCAAGGATAAGGAGGCTTTGTTCGCGGCTGCGGTAAAGGCCATTTGCGAGACGCAGCTACCCCGCAGGCTGTTCATGCTGGGGGAAAACTGTTCGATCAGGCAGGTGCTGCTGGACATCGCTCGCGCCTTTCAGGAACTGGTGAACAGCCCCGAGTCCATTGGACTTCACCGTGTAATGGTGGCCATGTCCACACAGAACCCGACGCTGTCCCGTATGTTTTTCGATGCGGGCCCACAAACGCTTCTTGCCGACCTGGAGCAGATGTTTGCCCAGGCCGATAGTCGAGGTCTGCTGGCAGTACACGAGCCACTTCGAGCCGCCGAGCACTTTTGCGCCTTGATCAAGGGCATCGCCCACTTCCGATTGTTGATCGGCTACGTGGATAAACTGGATGCAGAAGAAGCCAGGCAACACGTCAACGATTGCGTTGACCTGTTCATGCGCGCCTACGCCAGATAAGCCGCAACAGCGTTGCCTAAAAGCGCATCCGCTGCAAACAGACGAACCGCCGTGTGCTTGAAGCACAGCGGCGATTCGGGTGACTCAGTCAGTCGTGGCTCAATGCACCGATCCGGTGGATGGACAGGTCCGCTCCGTTGAATTCGTCTTCCTGGCTCAGACGAATACCGATGGTGGCCTTGAGCACGCCGTAGACGAGGAAACCGCCAGCAAGCGCAACCAGCACGCCCAAGCCAGTTCCAAATACCTGGCTGATGATGCTGATGCCGCCCAGGCCGCCTAACGCCTGCTGACCAAAGATGCCGCAAGCCAGCCCGCCCCAAACGCCACAAAGACCGTGCAAAGGCCAGACGCCGAGCACATCGTCGATTTTCCATTTGGCCTGAGCCGCAGTGAATGCCCAGACAAACAAGGCACCCGCTACCACGCCCGTTACCAGCGCACCGATCGGGTGCATGAGATCCGAACCTGCGCAGACCGCCACCAGCCCAGCCAATGGTCCGTTATGCAGGAAGCCCGGGTCGTTCCGACCGACCGCCCAAGCTGCTACCGTGCCCCCGACCATGGCCATCAGCGAGTTGATAGCCACCAGCCCACTGACCCCTTCAAGCGTCTGTGCACTCATCACGTTGAAGCCGAACCAGCCAACGATGAGGATCCAAGAGCCCAGCGCGAGAAACGGAATATTCGATGGGGCAAATGCGACCAGGCGGCCGTCGCGATATCGGCCGTTGCGCCGCCCGAGCAGAATCACCGCGCCGAACGCCAGCCAGCCACCCATGCCGTGCACTACCACCGAACCGGCAAAATCATGGAACGGGGCGCCGAACTGCGCTTCCAGCCAAGCCTGAACGCCGAAATTGCCGTTCCACATCATGCCTTCGAAGAAGGGATAGATGAACGCAACGATCAACAAGGTGGCACAGAGCTGTGGCCCGAACTTGGCGCGCTCAGCAATGCCTCCGGAAATGATCGCCGGTATCGCAGCCGCAAAGGTCAGTAGGAAGAAAAACTTGACCAGCGAATAACCGTTTTCAGCGATCAACTGGTCGGCCGGCTGCAGAAAGGTCACGCCATACGCAACCCAGTAGCCAATGAAGAAGTAGGCCAAAGTCGAAACGGCGAAGTCGGCGATGATTTTCGATAGCGCGTTGACCTGGTTTTTCAGGCGTACGGTGCCTACCTCCAAGAAGGCAAAACCGGCATGCATCGCCAGAACCATCACCGCGCCCATCAAAATGAACAGGGTGTTGGCCCCGTAAATCAGGACTTCTACCGCACTGCTTGGGTTATCCATCTACTACGTCCTATGGTAAGCGCACCAAAACAGCAAACCGAACCAGTTGAATGCACCAACTTGCATCACGACTGGGCTAAGACTTGCCATCCACTGTTGCGGCGGAGTTCCGGAAATCTCATTCGCCGGAAACCGTAGCGTTATGTTTCATACACTTAGGAACAATCCCGCCTGACTTCGCGTTCAATTGCTGCGCCATTTAGGGGCCGCGCCCGATTCGCTCGCACCAGACAAATGCAAGCTATGTACCAACGAAACGGCACGGCGACCAATTTTGGCGCAGGGAAATGCGGGGGTATGGGTAAAGGCAAGAAAGGACATGCCTGCCAGAACGGCAGGCATGGGTCACAAAGCCGAGAGCGCGCGATATTCGTCCTGTGCCAGCTGGTCGGTCATGCCGCTGACGAAATCCTGCAGCATGCGGCAACGGTAGTAGAACTCCCACAGCGGCTGGCTCTCATCGCCCTCCGGTAGCTCCTTCAGCGACAAGTGATAGGCCTGGATCAACTGACTGGGCAGGCGCCGCGCGAGCATCTGCAGGTGCGGCTCGCTGCGACAACGGCCTTCCGTCAGTATCTTGAAGGTCTCCGGCGCGACGGCCAAAAGCGGCGCGTAGGCGTCTAGCAAACCTTGCAGAATCCGGTACCCCTGCAGCTGCAGGGTTTCGACTTCGCGGTGGCAGAACACGCGGTCCATCGCGACATCCTTGAACGTCTGCACGATAGCGTTGGGCAGACTCGCATCTTCCAGCAGCGCACGGTCCAGCGTGCCGTCGTATACAGCCTCGATGTGCTCGATGAATTGCTGAGCCGCATGCTGCACCAGCGGATGCACCATATTCACGCGCAGCCAGATGAAATATTCGCCAACTTTGTTGATCGGCTCTTTGGCGGCACGCGACTGGGCGTATTCAAGCATGCTGCGAAAGCTACGGCCTGTGCTCCCAATCGGTTCATCGGGTGAGCCGTGCTCAGTGAACTTGGTGACCAGCAGTTGAGATAGCTGCTCGATACTGAAGATTCCCTTCTCCACCGAGTCTTCAATATCGGCGAGGCAATAGGCAATGTCATCGGCAGCCTCCATGATGTACGCAACCGGATGACGCGCCCCCGACTGGAGACCCAGGGCAGCCTGCAGATCTGCTACGAACGGCTCTTCAGAAAGGTAGAAGCCTGGCTTCTTTAGCAGATAGGCGCCAGGTGTCCACTTTGCCGGCTTGGGCGCATATGCGGCACGCACGTATTTGAGCAGGCCCGCCGTCTGTGTGTAGGTCAGGTTGAGCCGCAGCAGGCTGACCACCAGCCGAATCGCCTGCGCGTTGCCTTCGAACTGTTCTAGGTCGATCAGCATACGATTGCGCAGTTCGCTGTCGCCTTGCCCGTCAGGCACCGCGGCGTTGAGCAGCTTGCTCAGGTGTCGTTTGAACCACTCGCCAATGGCGAACTCGCCGAAGTGCCCGAACGGAGGATTACCAATGTCGTGCATCAGGCACGTCATCTCGACGAGGCTTTCCAGCGCACCCTCCAGCCCATCCAGGCCATAGTTCGCCGCTCGCGCACCGAGCTGTTTGTAAAGGGTGCGTACGATGAAACGTCCGGTCTGCTGGACCTCGAGTGAATGTGTCAGCCGACTGCGCACCGCCGCATTGCGTTCCAACGGAAAAACTTGCGTCTTCTGCTGTAACCGCCGAACGGCTGCGGAATTGATGATTCGGCCGCGGTCGCTTTCAAACTGATCGATGACCAATGACAGCTCGTCCTCGGAAGCCTTGAGACTGGACTCGACACGCCCATAGGGCCGTTGACGGGAAATCTTGTCCTTGAAGTTCACGGACCGCGGCATGATTCGAACTCGATAAACGACAGAACCGCGAGCCTAGCGCGGCACAGCGGCTTTACCAAGCGATCGGGCAGCAATAGCTCCTTGTCGATTAGAATCGACCGTTCAGCTAGAGGAGCAGTCATGAACCGGTCGGAGTTTCACCAGCTACATGCCGAGCGTGCGGCAGCCGAAGCACGACGACTGTCTGAACAACGGCAGGCATTGGGTGCGCGTTGGCTGGCCTGGGTCGCGACCGAGCTGTACCGGTTGAAACCACCTGAATATGCCGCCATGGTGCGCCGGGAGCTGGCACGCCTGAACGAAGTCTGAATTAAGACATCTCCATTCACCCAGATCAGAGCACCGTCATGCATTGGCCGGTTGAAGGCCCCTTTCTACGCGACCAACTGCTGCGGTTGCCGGGCACCGAAAAGCCTTCCGCCATCGATAAACAGTTGGCAGCGAGCGAAGTGTGGCTCGATCTAAGGGGGCTGCAGGGCGACCGAGTCGCCGATACACGCTTCCATGGCGGGCCGGATCGCAGCCTCTGCCACTACCCAGCCGATCATTACCCGCGCTGGCGCGCGCTGTTCTCACATCTACTGACCATCGGCCCCGCCGCGTTTGGCGAAAACCTCTCGACCGATGGCCTTGATGAAAGAGCGGTATGCATCGGGGACCAATTCCGTTGGGGCGATGCTCTGATCGAAATCAGTCAGCCCCGTTCACCCTGCAGTAATCTCGACAGGCGACACAACGCCCGAGGCCTCGCTCGGCAATTGGCCAAAAGCGGCAGAACCGGATGGCTGTACCGAACCCTTGAGCCGGGCACCGTTTATCCTGGAGCAGAGCTGCGACTGATCGACAGGCCCTACCCCGACGCCAGTGTGCTTCGCATCTGGCGTAGCTTCACAAATGAAGACGCCAGCGATACCGAACTCGAATGGCTCGGTGCTCTGTCTCCGCTGGCCGATGAATACCGCACTCGCTTTCGTCAACGCCTCGACACTCGGCGCAGGCAAAGGGATCAGGGTGCGTTGTTCTGATGGCGGAAGCGGCGTCATGCCGCTGTTCAGCCGCAACGCCGGCCGCGACAATACGTCATCGAAGCGTCCTCGCCAGAAGGCCGCCAATATCATCATTCGCCTGCCCTGCGTGTAAACCACCGAATCGATACACGAGGTTTACATGAGCATCACATCTGCTGATATCTGCCAGGCCGCCGACCACTTGCAAGGCTTCGTGGGTTTCAACGGCAAAAGCGGCAAGTACATCGTACGGTTCAGCGAAGACTCGTTCGGCATGGACGTCGCAGACGACAGCATCACACCGGCGAGCGAATTCGTCTGGCAGCCGATCGATAATCAACTGATGACTCTCAGGCGCGACCTGATCCGGCTGCTTCTCGATCAGAACATTAATGATCGCCTCGCCATCACCGAGCCGTTGCTGGTGTACATGCGCCGGCAGGATTTACCGGAGATCCAGGCACAGCGTGTCAGGCAATAGCCACAAAGCCAGCCATCGAATCCTTCGGGCGGGCTTGTAAGGTAGGGCAGAAACCTCAATCAGCGTCATCGACAAACCGACGCGCCCCGTCTTGAATACCGTGAAGGGGCGTTTGTTGTCAGGCTGCAGTACTGCCGAACACCATGCGCAGACGGCCGACTACCCAGCCTCCTCCCACGTTGATTACCAAGCCCAGCATCACCAACAAGGCGCCAACCGCCTGGAGCGCACCCAGGTGTTCGTCCAGCAATACAGAAGCAGACGTCAGGCCGACTACCGGCACCAGCAGCGAAAAAGGCGCAACGGTATTTGCCGGGTACCGCGATAACAGCCGGCTCCAGAGTCCGTAGCCGAGAATCGTCGCGCCGAACGCCAGATAGAGCAGCACCAGTGCTGAATCCAGCCCGAACCCGCGCAAAGCTCCCTCGATCGCCTCCGGCCCCTCCAGCATCCACGAAAGAGCAAAGAACGGAATCGGAGGGATCAGACTGCCCCAAACCACCAGCCCAACGAGGTTCACCTTGCCCACCTTGCGCGTGACGATGTTGCCCAGGGCCCACATCGACGCGGCACAGATCGTCAGCACGAAACCCGCCAGCGTCATGCTGCGATCACCTTGCATGCCGATCAACAGCAAACCGCCGGCGGCGATCACCAGCCCCACCAGATTGCTAGCGCGGAGCCGCTCGCCAAGCAAAAGGACCGCAAAGAACAGCGTGAAGAATGCTTGCGACTGCAACACCAGCGAGGCCAGGCCGGCCGGCATGCCAACTTTCATCGCGGAAAAGAGAAAAGCGAACTGACCGAGCGAAATCGTTCCGCCATAAGCCAACAACCAGCGCAGCGGCATCTCTGGCCGTTTGATGAACAGGATCGCGGGAAACGCAGCGAGCATGAAACGCAGCGAGCCCAACAGCATTGGCGGAATGTTATCCAGACCGACCTTTATGACGACGAAGTTCATGCCCCATACGACGATCACGACCAGAGCCAGCATCAGGTCCTTAGGCGACATGGACGATTCCCCAGACAAAAATGCAGTAAAGCTGTCGGTAGGACTTTTGTCGTCGTACAGCGGTCAGGTAATCGGGCGTTACAGTCGTTGCTGACGCCGTATGTCTCGCTGCATCGAGTCGAACGCGCTTGGCTCGTGCCTGGCTCGGCGCCAGCGGCTAGAATCGCCTCTGTTCAATCAATCCTTCAACAAGCAGCAGTCACGAGAGTAACCATGGGCGCACAGTGGAAAGCGAAACATAAGGAAGCGGCAGCCAACGCCAAGGGTCGTACCTTCGGCAAACTGTCGAAAGAAATCATGATCGCGGCGCGCAGTGGCGCCGACCCGGACATGAATCCTCGCTTGCGTCTCGTGGTGGAACAGGCGAAGAAAGCCTCAATGCCTCGTGAAACGCTGGAGCGCGCCATCAAGAAAGGTGCGGGGCTGCTCGGCGAGAGCGTCAACTACGAGCGCACCACCTATGAAGGTTTCGCGCCGCATCAGGTCCCGGTGATCGTCGAGTGCTTGACCGACAACGTTAACCGGACCGTAGCCGAAATCCGCGTCCTGTTTCGCAAAGGCCAGCTCGGAGCTTCCGGTTCGGTCGCATGGGATTTCGACCACTGCGGCATGATCGAAGCCGCACCGGCAACCGCTGACGCGGATCCCGAACTCGCCGCCATCGAGGCCGGTGCACAGGATTTCGAAGCGGCTGAAGATGGCGCCACGCTTTTCATCAGTGACTCGACGGACATGGACGTGGTCTGCCGCGCCCTGCCGGAGCATGGCTTTACCGTTCAGTCCGCACAGCTTGGCTACCGTCCGAAGAATCCCGTCACTACATTGTCCGAAGCCGAGCTCGAAGAGGTCGAAGCCTTCCTCAGCGCTATCGATGCTCATGATGACGTGCAGAATGTCTACGTAGGCCTGGCTGGCTAATACCACTACAACCGTTGAGCTAGAGGCACGGCGATGAGTACGAACAAACCCAGCACACCCTATGCCCAGCGCGAACAGGGCTATCGTGAAAAAGCTCTGAAGATGTATCCGTGGGTCTGCGGACGTTGCGCGCGGGAGTTTTCAGGCAAACGATTGAGCGAGTTGACCGTTCATCACAAGGATCACAATCACGATAACAATCCGGAAGATGGCTCCAACTGGGAGTTGCTCTGCCTCTATTGCCACGACAACGAGCATTCGCGCTATACCGACAATCAGTATCAGGCCGAAGCCCGTCCAGGCAGCGATCTGGGGCCAAAGGAGACGTTCAAGGCATTCGCCAACCTCGGCGACCTGCTAAAGGGCAAGCAGAGCTAAGGCTGGCGAACGGAGGTGTCGGTCACTTCACTAGAAGCACCGGCACCGAGACTTCATGAACCACACGGTTGGCAACCGAACCCATGAGCATGCCGGTAAAGCTACCCAGGCCACGGGTTCCCATTACCACGGTATCGCAACCGAACTGCCGCACCGCATCGTTAACCTGCTCTGCCACGTTGCCCAGAATCGCGTGGGTCTGATGGGGGATGCCGGCGTTTTTTAGCGCCGTGGCGGCTTCTGCAAGGGTATGGTTCGACTTGTCGATGAAACTCTTGTTCAGCTCATCCACCGTATTTGCAGTAACGAATTCGCCGTAGAGCACCGGCTCCTGCTGTACGTTCAGCACGTGCACGTTAGGCGGCTTTGGCGCGTCCGTGGCAAAGTCGATGATGTACTGCAATGCCCTTTTGGCGTTTTCCGAACCGTCATAAGCGAGAAGAATATTGCGCATAGCGAGTCTCCAACCTTGTAATAACAACAGCATAGCCCAGCGACCAAGCACCTTTGAACGTCACAATCACAAGCGTTGCTCTGGATCAAATACCCGGCGAGACCACAGATGAATGAAGCTTCCAATACTCATTTCGGGGTCGGCGACACATCGTTTCAAGCGGCTGGCGGCGAGCCTGGCCTGACCCGACTGGTCGCTGCCTTCTACCAGATCATGGATGAGCGGGAGGCAGCGAGCTGCGTGCGTCGGCTTTACCCGCACGACCTTAATGAATCCTCTGGCCGCCTGACAGCTTTCCTTTGTGGCTGGCTGGGTGGCACGCGCCGCTATACCCAGAGGTATGGCAGCATCAATATCCCGCAATTTCATTTGCACTGGCAGGTCGGCGAAGCGGAGCGCGGTGCCTGGCTCGAATGCATGGCGCTCGCCATTGCCAAGCAAGGCTATACCGATGAGTTCGCCGACTACCTGTTGGCTCATTTGCGCATCCCTGCCGAGCGCATTGTTCAGGCCGGCCAGAGTGCTTGCCCCGCACAGTCATCATCGCAATAAACTTGGGCGAAGAAGAACGATGGCCAGAACGCCACGATTTGCAAAAGGTTAACAACAGAAGATTGCAAGTGCCAGTAATCGGATTCTCGTTAAACCAACCAAGTTAACGAGAGATTATTAGCCAATCGTAGGTATCAATGATCGCCCGGAAGATGACGAGCCGGGCTTGGTGATGCAGAACTTCCAGAAAACTTATCAGGCTTCAAGACCAAGACCAGGCCATCTACGAGCACCTAAAAACATGGTGCGACGCCTCTCGGCATCGCACCTGTTTCGGTAATCAGAAGTTATAACCAAGACCGACGCTATAAAAGAACGCTCCATCATCGTAACGGTCGCGTGCATCACTTCCGCTCTTGAACAGGAACTGATATTCCGCCATGGCAGTGATGAACGTCTTGTCTTGCACCCAGTACTTGACACCGACCTCAGGGCCACCCATGAAGGTCTCGTCTACTTGCTCACCATATAGGCCACCGAGGCTCACGCCTACGAAAGGACGAGCCTTGCCGCTGCCGAAATGGTAATCGTAAAAGACACGGGTGGAGCCGTCGAACTTGACGCTTTCACCTTCAGTATCACGGGCGTTAACAGTTTGGCGCACACCCCACATGGAAGATTCGTCCAGATAAGTACCCCAGCTACCCTGAACGGATAAGATCGTATCGTTGAAATCTTTATCGCTGCTACCCGCCCCGCTCAATGTAATTTCGCGGTCGCCCGCTACGGGGGCAGCCATTGCTACTGCAGGAAGCATGGCGGCAACCAACAGGGACGTTTTGAAAAGCTGGTTCATGACAACACCTCTAGTTCTGCTATGGCGGAATACGCAATCAACCTAATGCAATGCGTATGGTAATGACCCGAGCACGCCGCGACTGTTCAATTAATTTTAGGTGTTCGCTTCAAGTTTCTATCACCAAAGGATTTTTTTATTTTTTACCGCTTCGCTAGTTATAACTTTTTGCAGTCGGCAATTAACAAGCGGAACGGCCAATGACATGCACAGCGAACTAATGCCTTAATCAGAACCAGATGGGATTTGCTCTCGCTCGATCATTAAACTGTTCGGCTGTTTCTTGCTGGCACATTGTCTTCGGCCGGCGCCTCGTCTGCTGGATCGGTGTCGAATTCGCGACCCATGGCAATTCGTAGCCATACGGGAATCAAAAGCAATCCCAACGCCAGGCAGGCCCAGCTGATGACGGAACTACCGCCGGGTGGCGGAAACATCAGTCGCCCCACTCCGACCAGAAGCGAAAACAGGGAAACCGCCGTAATTGCTACCGCGAAAAGCCGAGTGCCTAGCGCACGGATCGATGCACTTGCCGCTACGCCATTGAGCGCAGCGGAATGCCCCCAGAAGCCGAAAGGTCGTACCCGACGGTAGAAACGTTTAAGCGTCGAATCATCGGTCGCTGGGGTGATGAAGGTCACCAGAATCGCCGCTGATGTCGTCGTCAGCGCCATGATGCCCAGACGAATCCACTCCCGCTCCGGATCGGTACCCAGGTAGTACAACAGCAACGGCGCTGTGATCAGTGATACCCCCATTGCGGTCAGCTCGGAATACAGGTTGATGCGCTCCCACAACCACCGCAGCACCAGCACCGAACCCATGCCGGCGCCAAAAAGCAACGATATGAACCAGGCAGTCTGAATGGAACCGAGGTTTGCCATGATGATCATCGCGATGGCGAGAATCAGGACGTTGGAGAGCCGCGCCACAACCACCAACTCACGATCCTTAGGCTTGCGCTTCAGGAGATGCGGCGCAACGACACCGCCATAGACGTCGTTGCTCCAGTAGGAAGCGCCCCAGTTGAGGTGCGTATCGACGGTAGAAGCCAGCGCAGCAAGCAGCCCCACCAGCATCAAGCCCCGAACCCCTGGCGGTAGCAGGTCCTCGATGCCCTGCACGAACAGCGCTTCGCGCCCCGCGGTAAAACCATCGGCTCCCATCTCGGTAGGCGTGAACGGGTACAGCACCAGCAAACCCACCGCGATCGCCATCCAGAACAGGCTGCGCAGGAAAATCTGCAACCAGGTGAAAACAAGCCCCGCCATGCGTGCATCACGATCGGTTGGGCAAGCCATGCTGCGCTGGGCCAGATAACCCGTACCGTCTGAGTTCATCTGGAAAAACCACTGCAACCCAATGATCACCAGGAACGGCATCAAGGCCTCGCCAGCATTGGACGGCGGTGCGAAAGACAACATCTTGCTGGCCTGTTCGGCGCCGTATAGCTCGACGATACGGTCCGTAAGGCCGCCGAGCCCGCCTGCGGCATCTACAACGAACCAGGCGTAGAGCAGCGTACCCACCATAGCGAGAATGAATTGCACCACGTCGGTTTGAACAACCGCACGCAATCCACCAGTAATGGAGTACATCGCTGTGAAAGCCAGGATCAAGAGAATTGAGATGAGGTTATTGGCGCTCATCATGTCGGGCGAAAGCCCGGTTATGCTCTCCCCAAGCTGAAGACCTGTGCCGGCCACGAACCCGACAATCGGCTCGTAAAGACCTGACGGCAACCAGAGGTGCCATGGCAGGAATACCTCGGCGATGCGGATGGCCGCGACCAGTACCATCGCCAGTACGACACAGTTGATGACTGTGCCGTAATAGATGGCCTTTAGCAGACGCAGCGGCGTTACGCCTTTGCCGCTATAGCGCACTCGAGTCAATTCGGCATCGGTTAGTACGCCGGCACGGCGCCAACCTACCGCAAAGACAAATGCCATCAACAGAAACGCAAGGCCGTAGATCCAAAGCCGCCAGAGCGCGAAAATACCAGCGGTGGCAACCAGGCCGGTCACAAGCAACGGCGTATCGGCAGCAAACTGAGTAGCGCCCATGGAAAACCCAGCCTTCCAGCCCTTTATCGTCTTCCCAGCCAGGAAATACTCATCAAGGCTCTGGGAGGCCTTACCACGCGCGCGCAGACCAGAACTGAGACCGTAGAGGATGAATGCCACCACAATCAGTAAATCCAACATATTGTTATGTCCGTCGTTGGAGGGCTGGTTTGCTTGAGAACAGCTAAGGAAACGAAAAATTGCAGAGTCCTGATGAACGGAGCGCTCGTTCCAATCCGCCGACCTCAGTGTTTACATCGCTGCCGACGCCACCTAGCCGGATGAATATGTCGTGACGCTCTTGCCTGGAGACTGTCTACGCGAGATGACGTCGGACCGCCGCCCGCTGGTGAAGAAGTTCTACCAAGCCCATCGCACACATATGCGGGTCCCGGCAGGCGCGAGCTGCTGGGTCGCCGGATGCAACGAAATAGAGGCAGCGCTGTGCCTGGTGCCGGTGGAGGATGGACACTGGCTAACCGGGCTACTGGTGACTCCGGCAATGCGAAACAGGGGACTCGCGAGTCAGCTCATCACTCACGCTCGCGCTTGTCGTAACGGGCCAATCTGGTTGTTCTGCGACCCGGCACTTGCAGGCTTTTATATGAAGCTAGGCTTCAGCGAACCGGCGATCCTCCCGCATTCACTGAGGGACAGATTGCAACGATACAACCGGCACAAGAGGCTCATTTCCCTATGCCACGACAATGCGAGAGCGACATGTCCCATATCCTGAACATAGCCACGGCCTGTCTGTTGAATGATACCGGCCAGCTCCTGGTTGTTCGCAAACGCGGCACGCGATACTTCATGCTGCCTGGTGGCAAGGCTGAGCCAGGCGAAACATCTGCCGATACGCTTATTCGAGAGTTGGGCGAAGAGCTCGCACTGTGGACTGACCAATCCCAGCTTCAGTATCTTGGGCATTTCGAGGCTCGAGCGGCAAACGAGCCTGACCATTGGGTCAAAGCGGAGGTGTTTGTAGCGCGCTTGTCGGACCCGGTCCAAATCCAGGCAGAAATCGAAGAGTCAGGCTGGATAGGGATTCATGACGGAAACTCCGCACGGCTTGCCCCGTTACTGCGCGAGGAAGTGCTGCCGGCTTTGCGCCGGCATCTATTAACCTGAGGTGCGCCAGGGGCACCGGCACGCACTCAGGGCGATATGGGATCGCTGGCAGGAAAAGTTTCTTCCAACGCTTCGTCCAGCTGATCCTCGTCGGCCTCATCCGGGCTGCGCTTGATGTCTTCGTCTGTTTCCTGCTCGGGATGAGCAGGCTTTTGGTTATCGCCGTTCATGCTGCGCTCCTTTTGAAATGGGCCTTAAGAATAGGCACCCCCGCGCAGCAGTGGTTCGACGACCAATTTGTCCTTTTTCTTGAGGCAAAAAAAGGGGCGGGGTTTTAGCCCCGCCCGCCTCCGTCCATGCGTCCCTGTATTCCTTCTCATCATCCTGATGAACCGCGTCCGGCGGCTAATCCTGACCAGCTTCCTTGCCGGCTGTGCTTGTCCTTGAGCACGGGTGCGATATTAAAGCTTCAGGCGACAACAGCAACTCCGGAAAATGCATGATGGCATCTGAGCCACTATGGAAAATATTTTTATATGCCAGCTAAAACAATAGGTTAGGACACCCATAGCTCTGGATACGCGATCAGCTTGGCCACCTTCGGCAGCTTTGCTTACATCTTCTGTAAGCAAAGACTTACAAACCCGGTAACCGTATAAGAAAAAACTGACACCAGAATTAAGCCGCGAGTTAGTTCCGCTTGGGAACATCGCTTCTGGTGTGGAGGGTCGTGATGCTGTCGCTCCCTCACCGAAAGGTGAGGGAGCGTTCGTTTAGCGGAACAGCGATTCGCTAGACAGCCCGTTGCGCTCGAGAATTTCACGTAGACGCTTCAGTGCTTCTACCTGAATTTGCCTAACCCGCTCGCGAGTAAGCCCGATCTCCTGCCCCACCTCTTCCAGCGTGCAGCTTTCATGACCGCGCAAACCGAAGCGGCGGATCACCACCTCACGCTGTTTTTCGGTCAGATCTGACAGCCATTGATCGATGCTCTCCGACAAATCATCGTCGAGCAGCAACTCGCATGGATCGCTAGGGCGGTCGTCGGTGAGGGTATCGAGCAATGTTTTATCAGTGTCCGGGCCAAGGGATACATCAACAGACGTTACTCGCTCGTTCAACCCAAGCATACGTTTGACTTCGGCAACTGGCTTTTCTAGCAGGTTGGCGATTTCTTCCGGGCTTGGCTCATGATCAAGCTTTTGAGTCAGCTCACGTGCCGCACGGAGATAAACATTGAGCTCCTTGACCACGTGAATCGGCAGACGGATGGTGCGCGTCTGATTCATGATCGCCCGCTCGATGGTTTGCCTGATCCACCAGGTGGCGTAAGTCGAAAAGCGGAAACCACGTTCAGGGTCAAATTTCTCTACGGCACGAATCAGACCAAGATTGCCCTCTTCGACTAGATCGAGCAGGGACAGTCCTCGGTTGACGTACCGTCGGGCAATCTTGACGACCAGTCGCAGGTTGCTTTCGATCATGCGCTTGCGCCCCGCAGGATCGCCCTTCTGTGCAAGACGTGCAAAGTGCACTTCCTGTTCGGGTGTCAGCAGAGGGGAAAAGCCGATTTCGTTGAGGTAAAGCTGGGTAGCGTCGAGTGCGCGGGTGTAATCAATGAACTTGTGTTGCTTGACCGTTGCGGTCTTGGTCTTGGTGCCAACTGAACCGACTCGGGAGATCTCGGCAATCGGATCTGCGTCCGAGGACGGTTTCATGAGTAGAACGGCATCGTCTACGTCAAACTCCGGCACTTCTTGTTTGAGAGCCATTATTGTTTTCCTGTTCTGAGTTCGACAACAGGCTTGGGCGGCACCCATTCCCTGGCATCGCTCAAACCCCTCCCTAAGGCTGGAACAGGTTGTAGCAAATCATCGCTTTGGCAGGTATTGCAGAGGGTCTACCGGCTTGCCTTGGCGGCGAATCTCAAAGTGCAGTTTCACCCGGTCGGTTCCAGTCGATCCCATCTCGGCAATGGTCTGCCCAGCTTTGACTTGTTGACCCTCCTGAACCAGAAGCCTGCGGTTGTGGCCGTAGGCGCTTACATAGGTATCGCTGTGCTTGATGATCACAAGTTCGCCGTAACCCCGCAATCCACTGCCGGCGTACACAACAGCCCCATCAGAAGCAGCTAAAACAGGCTGTCCTAATTCCCCGGCGATATCAATTCCTTTATTCAAACTGCCGTTTGAGGAAAACCGACCAATAACCGTACCCCCGGCAGGCCAGGCCCATCCACTTGCAGAACGGGTCACAGGCTTAACAGGCGCGGTGGGCACAGGGGGCTTGGCCGCCGGTGTGGTCGGCCGCGTCAAGGGAGGTGGCGTTGGCACCGGATTCGTGACGATGGTCGGTGTCTTGGGCGCTGGCGCTGGGGCTGGGGTTGCCGGACGAGCGGCAACGGCACGAGTACCCTGACCGCTGAAGCGAATTGTCTGGCCCGGGTAGATCACATGTGGCGGGCGGATATTGTTGACCCGGGCCAAGTCACGCCAGTCCCAACCAAAACGGAACGCAATCGACCAAAGCGTATCGCCACGCTGGACGATGTATTGGCCGCTGGTCACTCGATCGCGGTTATTTCGGTCGACGACACTCACGCCGCCAGACGGGGAACTCGCGCAGCCTGCCAACAAAAACACCGCCAGCATGGCGGCAAGCGTGCAACGGACTGATGAACTGCGTATCCACCGCATGCTAGCTGTGAACTTCAATGCCCGCTCCCTATGATCGACAAGTCGGTTCAGACGCTTTGTGCGACTGGCTGGTGACGCCCGGCGACCCATTCGAGACCAAGCACAAGGGCGATGCCCGCAACCGCCAGAACGATCGCCAACAAAAGCTGCGGATCCTGTCCGGTCAGATCACCATAGGCGCCAGGCAACAGATTCTGCTCCAAAAGCGGAACGCGCTCGCCATGGGAGTTGGTGCGCCAGGTCAGCGTTTCTTTCCATGGCCAGACCTTGTTCAGCGAGCCGAGCATCAATCCGGTGAGAAACGCCAAGGTGAGGTCGCGCCACCGTTGAAGCACCCAACTCAATACCCGAGCAAAGCTCAGCAACCCGACCAGGCACCCTGCAGCAAACGTCAACATGATGCCTAGATCCAATGCTTTGACAGCACCCAGGACAACGGGGTAAAGGCCCAGAAGGACGAGGATAAAGCTACCGGATATGCCCGGCAGGATCATCGCGCATATCGCGATGGCGCCAGCGAAGAACAGGCTGATGCTGCCAGTGCTCCATTGCATCGGCGAGGCGACAGTAATCCAGTAGGCGAAACCGATACCCAGGCACAGACTGATGAACCTCGACAGGCTGCGACGCTGAATTTCCTTACCCACGAGATGAACGGAAACCAGAATCAGGCCAAAGAAGAACGACCAGACAGGAATCGGATGCTGTTCCAGCAGGTAGGTGATCAATTTGGCAAGACTCAGCACGCTGGTGAGAATGCCAGCAAACAGAATCATCAGAAATGTTGCGTTGGCGGTGCGCCATGCCTCGCCGACACGACCCTTTAATAGCGGTGGGATGGCATTTGGCACGGCACCGATAGAGCGCAGTAGCTCGTCGTAGATGCCAGTGATGAACGCAACGGTTCCACCGGAGACGCCAGGCACGACATCCGCAGCGCCCATGGCCATCCCTTTGACGTACAACAACAACGCGTCTTTCATGCTTCCTTCCGCTTGATCAAACTACAGGTCCATTGAGCAGCGGCACGAAGCGAACGGTATCCAGCAAGTGGCGGGAGAAACCGTCGTCCTCTCGAATGATCAACATCAGTTGCTGGACTTCGCCAACACCGACCGGGATCACCAGCCGCCCACCGGGGGCCAGTTGGTCGAGCAGAGCCTGGGGCACGTCGGCTGCCGCCGCAGTAACGATGATGCCGTTGTAAGGTGCCAGTGCAGGCCAACCTTCCCATCCATCACCCCAGCGAAAGACCACATTGCGCAGTTTGAGTTCGACCAGGCGCTCTTTTGCCCGGTCTTGCAGCGCCTGAATCCGCTCTACGGAGAATACGCGCTCCACCAGCTGCGCCAGTACAGCGGTCTGATACCCGGACCCAGTGCCGATCTCGAGCACCTTATCCAATGGACCTTCGGCGAGTAACAGCTCGCTCATACGGGCCACCATGAAGGGTTGCGAAATGGTCTGGTTGTGCCCGATGGGCAGCGCAGTGTCTTCGTAAGCGCGGTGAGACAGCGCCTCATCAACGAACAGATGACGCGGTGTACGGCGAATCACTTCAAGCACGCGGGGGTCGGAAAGCCCCTCTTCATAGAGGCGCTGGATGAGGCGGTCCCGGGTGCGCTGTGAAGTCATGCCGGTGCCGTGGCGCAGCAGGTCATCAGATCCGCGGTTCACAGCACCCCCTCCAGCCAGCTGTCGAGGCCGTCGAATGCCTCACGAAAAGTCCGGTCCAGCTGCAGCGGCGTGATCGAGACATAGCCTTGCATAACAGCATGAAAATCAGTTCCAGGCCCTCCGTCTTCCACGTCGCCGGCAACCGAAATCCAATAGCCATCCTTGCCTCGCGGGTTCGCCTGTTTAACCGGCGGCTTCGCCCTGCTGCGGTGGCCGAGTCGAGTCAGTTGGATTCCACGGATGTGATCGAGCGGCAAGTTTGGAACATTGACGCTCAACACCGTACGCGGCGGAAGCTCCAGCGAGGCCTGCTGCTCAACCAGTCTGCGTGCGACATAGGCAGCGGTTGGCAGGTTATCGGTTAGTCGAGACACCAATGAAAAAGCAAAAGCGGGCTTACCTGTAAAGCGGCCTTCTATAGCCGCCGCGACAGTCCCGGAATACAGCACGTCGTCGCCCAGGTTGGCGCCCAGATTGATACCGGACACGACCATGTCGGGCGCCTCTTCGAGCAATCCGTTGATGCCCAGATGGACGCAATCGGTTGGCGTCCCGTTCACACCAATGAAGCCGTTTGGCATGGTTGTAGGATGCAGCGGGCGATCCAGCGTCAGCGCGCTACTGGCGCCGCTCATGTCCTGAATTGGGGCTACCACCCTGCACTCGGCAAAATCTGCCAGCGCGTCATAAAGCGCGGCGAGCCCAGGTGCATACACCCCGTCGTCGTTGGCGATCAAAATACGCATCAGATGTCCGTCTGCCCTGCCAGGCTGACCAGCTCACGTACCACAGCAGTGGCGAAGCATCCGGTCGGCAGGACGAATTCAAGTTGCAGAATGTCTGGCTCGGGATAATGCCACGACAAGCCGTTAATGGGGAGGCGAAGAATACGCCGTTCATGCTTCATTCCGGCTTCTGCGAGCCACTTGGCGATTGACGGCTCCGTTGCCGCCACCGCTGCCTCCAGCACATTTATATCGGCAGCCGTTGGCGAATCTTCAGCGCCCCATAACGGGCCTGTGGGATGTAGATCCAGCACGGCCAGCCTCGGATCACTGCATTCGGCTTCGCCGGCTGGAAAAAAGCTGCGGCTATCCGTAAATGCCAGCAAATCACCCACCTGCGCCTTGTTCCAGCTACCCGCTCTGACCCGTTCGGCCAACACGCGGTTGAACAGGTAGCTGCGCCCGGCGGATAACAGGCGCGAGCGCAGATTGCGCTGTACAGGCAGCTCCTGTCGTTCGGCATACTCGCGGGCGCCCTGTACGTTGCCCCCTTCGAAGCCAAAACGCTGTAGGCCGAAATAGTTCGGCACGCCGTGGGTCTTGATGCTTTCGAGGCGGGCGTCGAGTTCGGCTTGATCGGCCTGCAGTTCGGTGAGACGAAGCGTAAAGCCATTTGCGGTATGGGCACCGCGTTGCAGTTTGCGCTGATGTCTGCAGCTCCGAAGAATCTTCAGGGTTTCGTCTTCAGCCTTGGACAACTCGGGATCAACCTTGCCCGGCAGATGCAGGCTGAACCATTGACGGGTCAGAGCCTGACGATCTTTCAAGCCGGCGTAGCTGATACTGCGTACCGGAACCCCGGCAGCGCGAGCGAGACGTCGCGCGGCTTCTTCGGTATTGAGGTTTCGCTTTTCAACCCACAGCCAAAGGTGCTCACCTGCACCTGACAAAGGAATATCAAGCACTTCGTCAACCTGAAAGTCCTCTGGGACAGCCTTGAGCACCGCAGCCCCACAAACGCCACCGTGCGCACGCGGACCGAGCAACTGATCTTCGGTCATGCGCTGACCAGCAGCGCGACGGCGTGAACAGCGATGCCTTCTTCACGCCCGGTGAAACCAAGCTTCTCGGTTGTGGTGGCTTTGACGTTGACCTGATCCAGGTCGACCTGCAGGTCTTCGGCAATCAGGCTGCGCATCGACTCGATATGCGGCGCCATCTTGGGTGCCTGCGCGACGATGGTGGCATCCACGTTGCCCACTTTCCAGCCTTTGGCCTGCACCTGCTTTAGTACGTGGCGCAACAGGACGCGGCTGTCAGCGCCCTTGAACGCCTCATCAGTGTCCGGAAAGTGCTTCCCGATATCTCCAAGCGCCGCCGCGCCTAGCAGCGCATCGCTCAAGGCATGCAGCAGCACATCACCATCCGAATGCGCGAGCAGGCCGAATCTGTGAGGAATTCGCACGCCGCCAAGAACGATGAAATCACCTTCACCAAAACGATGCACGTCATAGCCGTGGCCGATACGCATAGTCATTGCACCTCGAAAAGATCAGCCCGCGATTCTACAGGACGGCGTCGGACGTTTCAGGCCAGCGACCATTGAAGCCGCAGCAATGAATTCCCGACGGATCGATGCTGGAGATAATCACCATCAACCGAATCGATCTCGTATCGCTTTTCGCCGATATATAGTTCGCCCCATCGCGATATACCAAGCGGACAACAGCATGCCCGGCGACCTGGACGACATTCTAAAGGCGATTGCCCACCCTTTGCGGCGGGAAATCCTGAGCTGGCTGAAAGAACCGCAACGCTATTTCTCCGAGCAGCACCATTCGCTCGAGAACGGCGTTTGCGCCGGGCAGATTGATCAGCGGGCCGGGTTATCGCAGTCCACGGTGTCGGCCCATCTGGCAACTTTGCAACGAGCGGGACTGATCACCAACCGCAAGGTTGGCCAGTGGCACTTTTTCAAACGCAATGAACCGGCCATCGAAGCGTTCGTAGCGCGTCTTGGACGCGAACTCTGAGCTTCGCAGCCTTACCGTGTAAAGGAGCAGCATCGCTATGCCTACACTTTTCGACCCGATCAAGATTGGTGAACTGGAACTGGCCAACCGCATCATCATGGCCCCGCTGACCCGTTGCCGCGCCGAGCCGGGCCGCGTGCCGGGTGATCTGATTGCCGAGTACTACGCCCAGCGAGCAGAGGCTGGCCTGATCATCAGCGAAGCCACTTCCGTTACACCGATGGGCGTCGGTTACCCGGACACCCCCGGCATCTGGTCCGCTGAGCAGGTGCAAGGGTGGAAGAAAGTGACCGATGCTGTTCACGCCAAGGGCGGCAAGATCGTGTTGCAGCTGTGGCACGTTGGCCGGATTTCCGATCCGATCTACCTTGACGGGCAGCTGCCCGTCGCGCCCAGCGCTATCAAGCCGGCTGGTCATGTCAGCCTGGTGCGCCCGATGAAAGACTTCGATACTCCACGCGCGCTGGAAACCGACGAGATTGCCGGCATCGTCGAGGCCTACCGTAAAGGTGCCGAGAATGCTCGGGAAGCCGGTTTTGACGGCGTGGAAATCCACGGTGCCAACGGCTACCTGCTTGACCAGTTCCTGCAGGACAGCACCAACCAGCGCACTGATCAGTACGGTGGCTCGCTGGAAAACCGTGCCAGGCTGCTACTGGAAGTGACCGACGCAGCAGTCGACATCTGGGGTGCAGGCCGCGTTGGCGTACATCTGGCACCACGAGCCGACGCCCATGACATGGGCGACTCCAACCGTGCCGAAACCTTCGGCTATGTTGCCCGTGAGCTGGGCAAGCGCGGTATTGCCTTTATCTGCACCCGCGAGAAGGCCGGAGACGACAGCATCGGCCCGCAACTGAAAGAAATCTTCGGTGGTGTGTACATCGCCAACGAGGGCTTCACCAAAGCACAAGGCAACGATTGGCTGGCTAAGGGCAAGGCTGACGCCGTGGCCTTTGGCGTGCCCTACATCGCGAATCCCGATCTGGTCCGGCGCCTGCGCCAGGACGCACCACTCAACGAGCCGCGGCCTGAGCTGTTCTACGCAAAAGGTGCTGAAGGCTTTACCGATTATCCATCGCTCTAGCTCCTTGCGATGGAAGGCCCGACCGGGTAACCGGTCGGGCCTTTTTTGTTCTCGCTGCTCTTACGCATGCGAGCAGGGCCGACAGCACTAGGCGCATGGAGACACTCAGTAACCATGCTTTCGGGATTGATCCCCCAGCCGAGATTGCAATGCCGAGCCAGCCCACGAATAACGCCGCCCAGTTCGCGAGAGGGCTCGCTTTACATGCGCGGACCAGATCTTAGGCCTTCAAGGCCTCGGCATGATGCCGGAGATGATCGTCAATGAAGCTGCTGATGAAGTAATAGCTGTGGTCGTAGCCGGGCTGGATACGCAGGGTCAGCGGGTGCAGCGCTGCCCTTGCCGCCGCTTCGAGGGCATGAGGCTTGAGCTGATTGTCCATGAAATCATCACGATCGCCCTGATCGACCAGTATCGGCAGTTTCTCCTGCGCCTTGGCTATGAGGGCACAGGCGTCCCATTCACGCCAGCGTGAGCGGTCTTCCCCGAGGTAATTGGAGAACGCCTTTTCGCCCCAGGGGCAATCGGCCGGATTGGTGATCGGCGCGAACGCGGAAAGCGACTGGTAGCGTCCTGGGTTCTTCAAGGCACAAACCAGCGCACCGTGACCGCCCATGGAGTGTCCGCTGATGCCGCGTTTGTCCGATACTGGAAAATTAGCCTCGATCAGGGACGGCAACTCCTCAACCACATAGTCGTGCATGCGATAGTGCTGAGCCCAGGGGTCTTGGGTCGCATTGAGGTAGAACCCCGCACCGAGACCGAAGTCATAAGCGGCATTGGGATCGTCGGGCACTTCAGGTCCGCGCGGGCTGGTATCTGGCGCGACGATGATCAGGCCAAGCTCGGAAGCGAGACGATGCGCCCCGGCCTTCTGCATGAAGTTTTCATCGGTACAGGTCAGACCTGACAGCCAGTACAAAACCGGAAGCTTTTCGCCTTGCTCAGCCTGGGGCGGCAGATAAACGGCAAAAACCATGTCGCAACTCAAACGATTCGAGCGGTGACGATAGCGCTTGTGCCAACCGCCGAAGCTTTTCTGGCACGAAATGTTCTCGAGGCTCATAGGCCCTCCTGAAGCGGGCCCTTTAGCGCTCGCTCGTCAAGCAAAACGCCAAGGGCCGACCAGATGGTTCAGTAGTGGATGACGGTGCGAATGCTCTTGCCTTCGTGCATCAAGTCGAACGCTTCGTTGATCTCATCTAGCCCCATGTTGTGGGTGATGAACGTATCCAGTGGAATTTCGCCGCTCTGCGCTTTTTCCACATAGTTGGGCAGCTCGGTACGACCTTTAACGCCGCCGAACGCGCTACCGCGCCAGACGCGACCGGTTACCAGCTGGAACGGACGGGTGCTGATTTCCTGACCGGCTCCGGCGACCCCGATGATGACCGACTCCCCCCACCCCTTGTGGGCGCATTCCAACGCGGCGCGCATCAGTTGGACGTTGCCAACGCACTCAAACGAATAGTCCACACCCCCGTCAGTCATTTCGACAATGACTTCCTGGATCGGCTTGTCGTAATCCTTGGGATTGACGAAGTCGGTGGCTCCCAGCTCTTCGGCGATGGCGAACTTGGATGGGTTGATGTCAATCGCGATGATCCGGCTGGCCTTTGCCATCTTCGCACCGATAATGGCCGCCAGGCCGATGCCGCCGAGCCCGAACACCGCCACGGTGGCGCCCTCTTCCACCTTGGCGGTGTTGAGTACCGCGCCAATACCGGTCGTCACGCCGCAGCCGAGCAGGCAAACCTTGTCGAGCGGCGCTTCCTTGGGGATCTTCGCCACGGACACTTCGGGCAGTACGGTGTACTCGGAAAACGTCGAGGTGCCCATGTAGTGATAAATCGGCTCGCCGTTATACGAGAAGCGTGTCGTGCCGTCCGGCATCAGCCCCTTGCCCTGGGTGGCGCGGACCGAGCTGCAGAGGTTGGTCTTGCCAGATTTGCAGAATTTGCACTGACGGCACTCGGCGGTATACAGCGGGATTACGTGGTCACCTACGGCGACCGAAGTGACGCCTTCGCCGATGGCTTCGACAATTCCGCCCCCTTCATGACCAAGAATGCAGGGAAACACGCCCTCAGAATCTTCGCCGGAGAGCGTGTACGCGTCGGTATGGCAGACACCCGTCGCGACGATGCGCACCAGCACCTCGCCAGCCTTTGGTGGCTCGACATCCACTTCTACGATCTGCAGGGGTTGATTTGGGGCAAAAGCGACGGCGGCACGGGACTTGATGGTCATGAGCTGACAGTACTCGTTGATGGTAGTGATACACAGTGTAGGTTTATCAGTGAGCAGGGTTAATAAGCTAGCCGTAGAAACATTATTGCAGCATGGGGATAATCGATTCTTCGAGACACTGTTTCTGCGGAGAACGCTGATGAATCGATGGGAAGGGTTGGATGAGTTCGTCGCGGTTGCAGAGGCGGGAAGCTTCATGCGCGCTGCCGAACAGTTACGCGTCTCGTCTTCTCACGTCAGCCGCCAGGTGGCCCGTCTCGAAGAACGGCTGCAGGCGCGGTTGCTCTACCGAACAACCCGTCGAGTATCGCTGACCGAAGCGGGTCATACCTTTCTCTCGCGCTGTCAGCGCCTGATCGAGGAGCGCGACGAAGCTTTTCACGCCATCAGCGACCTTCATGCTGCACCCACCGGATTGCTGCGCATGACTGCAGCGGTCGCCTACGGTGAACGTTTCATAGTGCCACTGGTGAATGAATTCATGGCGCAGCATCCGCAGCTGCGGGTCGACATCGAGCTTTCGAATCGCACCCTCGATCTGGTGCAGGAGGGTTATGACCTGGCCATCCGCCTTGGCCGCCTGAGCGAATCGAGATTGGTCGCTACACGCGTTGCGCCGCGCGTCATGTACCTTTGCGCAGCACCAAGCTATCTGGAGCGATACGGTCGACCGCACACCCTTTCCGAGCTTGCGCGACACAATTGCCTGGTGGGCACCGGAGACACCTGGATGCTGCAAGTGGATGGTCGCGAGCAGCCATTCAAGCCTTCCGGTAACTGGCGCTGCAACAGCGGTCAGGCGGTACTGGACGCTGCACTCCGGGGATTTGGCCTCTGTCAGCTACCGGATTATTACGTCCAGGAGCCGCTGCGCCGCGGTGAGCTTGTGTCCTTGCTGGAAACCTATCAACCTCCGAATAGCGCTGTGTGGGCCGTCTATCCGCAACGGCGTTATCCACTGCCGAAGGTCCGGCTGTTGATTCAGGCGTTGAAAGAAGGCCTCTCGTCCCGCCCTGAATATCGCAACGAGCGCAATTGAGTAGCAGCTGCACCGCGCGTCCGACTGCCAACTTCAGGCGGAACCCGACTTAACCCACCACGTCGAAATTGTGAAGCCGGTGCCTCCGGCCCTCTGCCTGAGCGAGCCGGCCAATCAATCAGGAGGACATCATGCAGATTCTGGTGAACAGCAATCATAGCGTCGACGTGACCAGCAACCTTGAGGAGCACGTGAAAGCGACGGTCGAGAGCGAACTGGAACGCTTCGACGATCAGCTGACCCGAGTCGAAGTTCATCTCAATGACGAGAACAGCGGCAAAAGCGGACCGCAGGATAAACGTTGCCAAATGGAAGCACGTGTCAAAGGACACGAGCCCATTTCAACCAGCCACAAAGCGGACTCGCTGAACCTAGCGATAGACGGCTGCGCTGAAAAGCTCAGCCATGCGCTTGCCCACGCGCTAGACAAGAAACTCAACCACCACTGAACGTCACCTGATACGACCTGCCGAAGCGGGCCGACGGATACCAACGAGGAACCGAACCATCCGATAACGAGAGAGGCCGTATATGAACAGATTGCTCGATCGTGAAACCATGTCCCAACTGCTGGCAAAACGCGAAGCACCTTGTCTCTCGCTTTACCAGCCCACCCACCGCAGCTTTCCCGAGCGTCAACAGGACCCGATCCGCTTCAAGCACCTTGTACGAGAACTTGAAGACTCGCTCAAGCAACAAGGCCGTGGTGACCAAGCTAAATCTTTGCTCAAGCCCTTCCACGATCTACTCGATGACCCCGATTTCTGGAATTCCAACCGCGATGGGCTTGCTGTCTTCCGCGCCACGGACTATTTCGAGGTGTTCCGCCTGCAACGCAGCGTTCCAGAACTTGCGGTTGCCAACGACCGCATGCACCTAAAGCCTCTGCTGCGTATCGCACAGTCCGCCGACCGCTATCAGATACTGGCAATTACGTTGGACTCGGTTCGTCTCTTCGAGGGCAACCGCGACGGCATTGATGAAGTCCGCTTGGGTGAAGGCGTTCCGAAAACCGTTGAAGAGGCGCTTGGCCGCGAACTGACGGAAAAAGGCCAGACCGGCTTCCCACAAGGCTACAGCCGCGCCAGCGAAAGGGGCGATCCGATGCAGGTGGAAAGCGGTGGTGCGGGACGCCAGGATGAAATCGATCGAGACCGGGAACGTTTCTTCCGAGAAGTAGATCGAGCGATTCTGGAGCACCACAGCCGCAAGTCGCGACTGCCACTGATCCTCGCAGCACTTCCAGAGCATCAGTTTCACTTCCGCAAAATCAGCCACAATGAATTTCTTTTGCCGGAAGGCATTGAAAACGATGCGTCGCTGCTAAGCCATGACGAGCTTCGCCAGAAGAGCTGGATGGTCATGCAACCGCGCTACATCAAACGTCTGGAAGGTTTCATAAACCAGTATGGTGAATCGCACGGTCAGGGGCTGGCCACGGATCAAATCGAGCAAATCGGTCAGGCGACGCTCGAAGGCCGTGTCGCAACCCTGCTGGTAGAGGCGGAGCGTCAAATCCCCGGAGTGGTGGACAGGCAGCAGGGCAAAGCAGTTGCGGTGGAAGGCGACTCAGCCACGACGCCCGACGTGCTTGATGAATTGACCATATGGACCCTGGAGCAAGGCGGCGAGGTCATCTCGGTCCCTACCGAACGCATGCCGACCGAAAGCGGCGCCGCTGCGATCTACCGCTACTGATCGCAACAGTCTGACGCATCTCCATTTGCGTCGCGAAATGAGCAGCGCTGGATCAGACCTTCCAGCGCTGCTCCAGCCAATGCAAATCTTCGGGACGAGTGACTTTTAAATTGTCGGCGCGCCCTTCGACCAGACGCGGATGAAACCCAGCCCATTCCATAGCGGACGCTTCGTCAGTCACGGCAATCCCACTGGCAAGCGCATCCGCCAATGCATCGCGCAGCGTTCCGAGCCGGAACATCTGTGGGGTAAAGGCCTGCCAGATGACGCTACGATCAACGGTTTCCTGAACGCGGCCATTCCTATCAGCACGCTTGAGCGTATCGCGAGCAGGAACAGCAAGAAGCCCGCCAACGGGATCATCTGCTAGCGTTTCCAGCAAATGGTTCAGATCTGTCGCTGACAGGTTCGGCCTGGCGGCATCATGCACCAGCACCCAATCCGCGGCTGAGGCACCAAGCGCAGACAGCTTGCGCAGGCCACCCAGTACGGAGTCGGCTCGCTCAATCCCGCCATCAGCACGGTAGACGCGAGGATCTGTCGAACAAGAGAGATCAGGCCAATAGGCATCATCGCTCGCCACGCACACCACTAGACCCCGAAGCTCGGGATGGCCCAGAAAGCAGTCCAGGGTGTACTCGAGGATGGTCCTTCCTGCCAGCTGAAGGTATTGCTTAGGACGGTCCGCCCGCATGCGACTGCCAACGCCGGCAGCCGGAATCACGACCCAGAAAGGCGGGAGACTGTTTGCGCTCATTCGGTAAGCTGAAAGAGAGTTTCGCCCTCTTTGACCATACCCAGCTCATGCCGCGCGCGCTCTTCCACAGTTTCCATGCCCTGCTTGAGTTCATTGACCTCGGCTTCGAGAATCCGGTTTCGCTCGAGCAATCGTTGGTTCTCGCCCTGCTGCTCAGCGATCTGCTTGCTCAGCCCACTGACCTGAGCGAGGCTGCCCTCACCCACCCACAGGCGATACTGCAAACCACCCAGCAGCAGAATCAGAACAACAAACAACCAGTAGGGACTGCGCATGGAAGGCATGGATCGAATTCGGTTGGTTTCCAAGGACATTGTACAGGCGGCGGTCAGCGACATGGTCCGGCTTTCCTTTGCTGGCTAGCGCATCGCCTTGGGCGACCTTAACAGCGCTGACCGTTATCCACAAAAAAGGGCGACTAACGCCGCCCTTTCTAGCATGCCTCGGTTTAGCCGCGGAACTCGGCACGCCCCTTGTAAGCTGCTTTCGCGCCGAGCTGCTCTTCGATACGCAGGAGCTGGTTGTACTTGGAGACACGGTCCGAACGGCATAGCGAGCCTGTCTTGATCTGCCCTGCGGCAGTGCCCACTGCCAGATCAGCGATGGTGCTGTCTTCGGTTTCACCCGAACGGTGAGAGATCACTGCCGTGTAACCGGCGGCCTTGGCCATCTGGATGGCTTCCAGAGTCTCGGTCAATGAGCCGATCTGGTTGAACTTGATCAGGATCGAGTTACCAATGCCCTTCTCGATGCCCTCCTTGAGGATCTTGGTGTTGGTCACGAACAGGTCGTCGCCAACCAGCTGCACTTTGCTGCCAATTTTGTCGGTCAAAACCTTCCAGCCGTCCCAGTCGGACTCGTCCATACCATCTTCGATGGAGATGATCGGGTAGCGCTCTGACAGACCGGCGAGATAGTCGGCAAACCCGGCAGCGTCAAAGACTTTTCCTTCCCCGGCCAGGTCGTACTTGCCGCTTTCGAAGAATTCACTGGATGCACAATCGAGTGCCAGAGTGACGTCATCACCCAACTTGTAGCCGGCGTTGGCCACTGCTTCGGCAATCGCTGCCAGAGCGTCTTCGTTGGACGCCAGGTTCGGTGCGAAACCGCCTTCATCACCCACCGAGGTGTTCAGGCCGCGCGCCTTCAGTACTGCTTTGAGGTGGTGGAAGATCTCGGCACCCATGCGCAGGGCGTCAGCGAAGGTCTTGGCGCCAACCGGCTGCACCATGAATTCCTGGATATCGACGTTGTTGTCGGCGTGCTCACCGCCATTGATGATGTTCATCATCGGGACCGGCATCGAGTATTGGCCAGGGGTGCCGTTGAGGTTGGCAATGTGAGCGTAGAGCGGCAGATCCTGGTCCTGAGCAGCGGCCTTGGCTGCGGCCAACGACACAGCGAGAATGGCGTTGGCACCCAGCGATGCCTTGTTTTCAGTACCGTCCAATTCGATCATCGCTCGGTCGAGCGCCTTCTGATCCAGCGGATCCTTACCCAGCAGCAAATCACGGATCGGGCCGTTGATGTTGCTGACAGCCTTCAGCACACCCTTGCCCATGTAACGGCTCTTGTCGCCATCGCGCAGTTCCAGCGCCTCGCGGGAACCCGTAGAAGCACCGGACGGCGCACAGGCGCTGCCAGTGATACCGTTATCCAGGATAACGTCCGCTTCCACGGTGGGGTTGCCACGGGAGTCCAGAACTTCACGCCCTTTGATGTCGACGATCTTTGCCATTTTTATTAACACTCCGTAGATAGCTTCAAGGCTTCAAGCAGTTTCGATTGGCGCAAAATTCTTAATCAGATCATCCAGCTGCTTGAGCTGGGTGAGGAAGGGTTCGAGCTTGTCCAGACGCAACGCACAGGGTCCGTCACACTTGGCGTTCTCCGGATCCGGGTGCGCTTCCAGGAACAGCCCGGCAAGCCCTTGGCTGAGACCGGCCTTGGCCAGATCAGTGACCTGGGCACGGCGACCGCCCGCCGAATCGGCGCGGCCACCCGGCATCTGCAGCGCATGTGTGACATCGAAGATCACCGGATATTGCATCCGCTTCATGATGTCGAAGCCGAGCATGTCGACGACCAGATTGTTGTAACCGAACGACGAGCCGCGCTCACAGAGAATCAGCTGGTCATTCCCAGCTTCTTCGCACTTGGTCAGGATGTGCTTCATTTCCTGCGGCGCCAGGAACTGCGCCTTCTTGATGTTGATCACCGCACCGGTCTTTGCCATCGCAACCACCAGATCGGTCTGGCGGGACAGGAAAGCCGGGAGCTGGATGATGTCGCATACTTCGGCCACCGGCTGGGCCTGGTGCGGCTCATGCACATCAGTGATGACCGGGACACCAAAGGTCTTCTTCACTTCTTCGAAGATACGCATCCCCTCTTCCAGGCCTGGACCGCGGAAGGAGTTGATGGAGGAGCGGTTAGCCTTGTCGAAGCTGGCTTTGAATATATATGGGATACCGAGCTTCTCGGTGACCTTCACATAGGTTTCGCAGATCTGCAGCGCGAGGTCGCGAGACTCCAGGACGTTCATGCCACCAAACAGCACGAACGGTTTGTCGTTGGATATCTCGATTTCACCGACGCGGATGGTTCTCTGGTTCATGCCTTGCCCGCCTTATAGTCCAGCGCCGCCTTGACGAAGCCACTGAAAAGCGGATGGCCATCGCGCGGGGTGGAAGTGAACTCAGGGTGGAACTGACAGGCCACAAACCACGGATGATCCGGCGCCTCGACCACTTCGACCAATGCGCCGTCACCGGAACGACCAGTAATCTTCAGGCCAGCCGCCTGCAACTGAGGCAAAAGATTGTTGTTCACTTCGTAACGATGACGGTGACGTTCAACGATGCGCTCTTTCCCATAGCATGCATAAACATTGGAGCCTGCCTCTAGACCGCACTCCTGGGCACCGAGGCGCATGGTGCCGCCGAGATCGGACGCATCGCTGCGGGTTTCAACAGCGCCCGTAGCGTCTGCCCACTCAGTGATCAGGCCCACAACAGGGTGGCCGCTGTTTTTGTTGAATTCGGTGGAGTTGGCATCCGTCCAACCCAGCACGTCGCGGGCGAATTCGATCACCGCGACCTGCATACCAAGGCAGATACCGAGGTAAGGAATCTTGTTCTCGCGAGCGTATTTGACGGTAGCGATCTTGCCTTCTACACCGCGCAAGCCAAAGCCACCAGGAACCAGAATCGCATCCATGCCTTCGAGCAGGCTGGTGCCCTGATTTTCGATGTCTTCGGAATCGATGTAGCGAAGGTTCACTTTGGTACGGCTCTGGATGCCAGCGTGGCTCATTGCCTCGATCAGAGATTTGTACGCGTCCAGAAGTTCCATGTACTTGCCGACCATGGCAATGGTGACTTCCTTCTCCGGGTTCAGCTTGGCATCAACCACGCGATCCCACTCAGACAGATCGGCGCCGCCGCACTCCAGCCCGAAACGCTCGACAACGAAATCGTCCAGGCCCTGGGCATGCAGCACGCCGGGGATCTTGTAGATGGTATCGACGTCTTCAAGGCTGATGACCGCACGCTCTTCTACGTTGGTAAACAACGCAATCTTGCGGCGAGAGGACACGTCAATCGGGTGATCAGAGCGACACACCAGTACGTCTGGCTGAAGTCCGATGGAGCGTAGCTCCTTGACCGAATGCTGAGTCGGCTTGGTCTTGGTTTCGCCTGCGGTCGCAATGTAGGGCACCAGCGTCAGGTGCATCAGCATGGCACGCTTGGCACCGACTTCGACCCGTAGCTGGCGGATCGCCTCGAGGAATGGCTGCGACTCGATATCACCGACGGTACCGCCGACTTCCACCAGTGCGACGTCAGCATCACCTGCGCCCTTGATCACCCGGCGCTTGATCTCATCGGTGATGTGCGGAATGACCTGTATGGTTGCACCCAGGTAGTCGCCACGGCGTTCGCGGCGCAGCACGTCCTCATAGACACGACCAGTGGTGAAGTTGTTGCTCTTGGTCATGGTCGTGCGGATGAACCGCTCGTAGTGACCCAGGTCGAGGTCGGTCTCGGCGCCGTCATGAGTGACGAACACCTCACCGTGCTGGAACGGGCTCATGGTACCCGGATCGACGTTGATGTAAGGGTCCAGTTTGAGCATCGTGACCTTCAGGCCCCGCGCCTCCAGGATGGCCGCCAATGAAGCCGAGGCAATGCCTTTCCCCAATGAAGAAACAACACCACCCGTGACGAAGATGTAGCGCGTCATGAAAAACCCTAGAAGTCTGCGTTAAGCGGTCAGCGCCGCCGGGGGAAAGCGAAGGTGCCACTGCGCCAGAGGCGGCAATAGCTTAACTGCCACGGTTTTCGAAGAAAGCCGCAGAAGCTGTGTTGGGACGGGAGCGTAGTCTACTCGAAAGACCCCATCAGCTCAAACCTGGCGTCAGCCGGCGGCGTCCAGACAGGAGACAACGCTTGGGTGTCCAACTGTGGCAGATTCGCCACGGCAACGAGTACACCGTCGCGATAAAGCAATGGTAGGCGTGGGCGTACGAAACCTGGAATTCCAGCTTCGTTGAGCAATCGTTTGAGGTCACGTTTTCCACGGGTGGGCAAGTCCAGCGACTCCCCACCCTGACGATACCGCACCTGCAGCGGGCCCTCCCCGCTTTGACCTGCAAGATGCAGACTGCCATTACCAGGCAATTGCAGCGGATTCTGCGGCCGCAACCAGTCGACCGGCTCGGTCGGTGCGGCCAGCCAGAGTCCGGACAGCCACCAGATACGATCGTTGCCCCGATGCAACTCGCCAGCCGCCAGCCGCCAGACCGGCGCGGCATCCGAAACGGCGTCACGCAATGCATCCCAGCCGACCCAATGATCGCTGTCGGGAAGAGCCGTCAGCTCCGCTAGCCAGTGCCGCAGCGCATTACGCTGGCGAGCGGGACTGAGCCGTGCCAATGCAGAAAGTGACAGGTTCGGTATCACCAGCCACGGGTGACGACCAGCCCGGCGGGCGTCCTGAAGATCAATCTCTGCCAGCTCGCCCAGCAATTGCTGCGCTTCAGCCAGGTGCGTCGCTGCGCGGGACATACTGCTCGGCGCGCTCGGCCAGCGCTGCTTTAGCTGCGGCATGATCTCCTGACGGATATGGTTTCTAGCATGCTCGGTGCATTGATTGCTCGGGTCATCGATCCATACCAGCCCGTGCTCCTGCGCATAGGCCTCAAGCTCAGCGCGACTTGCGTTAAGTAATGGCCGAACCAGCCAGCCGCCGCCCAGCGTTCGCGCTGCAGGCATGCCGGCGAGCCCGCGCACACCGGCGCCGCGCAGCAGGCGAAAAAGCACTGTTTCAGCCTGATCGTCTCGATGCTGAGCCGTGAGCAGCACCTCGGCAGCACCCAGCTGCTCGCTGAATGCGGCGTAGCGAGCCTCCCTGGCTGCGCGTTCGAGGCTCGGGCCTGGCTCGACCCGAACCCGCTTGACTTGCAGCTCTATGCCCAGCTCGGCACAGACGGATAGGCAATGCGCCGGCCAGCCCTCAGCGACGGATTGCAGCCCGTGGTGTACATGGATTGCGCTGATAGGTGGCAGCTGTTCGCGAGCAGCCAAGTGTGCCAATAGATGCAGCAGTACTGTCGAGTCAAGCCCGCCGGAAAACGCCACGCACCAACGCGGCGCCGAGCGCCAGGGTCGCAAAGCATCAAGCAGACGTGACTCGAGGGACATGGGGCAACAGCTCAGCTGAGAAAGGAATACAGCATAAACCGGAATGCCCGTGCGCCAGCCATTCGCTAGCAGCTCACCTGATGTAATTGCCCTAGCGAAACGCCTTCTTGGCAGGCACAAAAAACGGCGGATAGTCCGCCGTTTCAGTGCACTCGATGACTACGATTATCAGGCGATACCGTAGCTCATCAGGCGGTCGTAACGCCGCTGCAACAGTGCTTCGGTGTCGAGCCCCTTGAGCATGTCCAGCTGAGCGGTCAGCTCGTTTCTCAGCGAGGCCGCGGTCACGGCCGGATTCCGGTGAGCTCCACCCAGCGGCTCAGGGATGACCTTGTCGACGATACCAAGATCCTTCAAGCGCTCGGCCGTGACGCCCATGGCCTCGGCGGCTTCCGGTGCCTTGTCAGCGGTACGCCAGAGAATCGAGGCGCAACCTTCCGGCGAGATAACCGCGTAGGTCGAATACTGCAACATGTTCAGTTGATCGCAGACACCAATGGCCAACGCACCGCCAGAGCCACCCTCGCCGATCACGGTAGCGATGATCGGGGTCTTCAGCCTCGCCATGACCCGCAGGTTCCAGGCGATAGCCTCGCTCTGATTGCGCTCTTCGGCATCGATACCCGGATAGGCGCCGGGAGTATCGATGAAGGTCAGGATCGGCATCTTGAAACGCTCGGCCATCTCCATCAGACGGCACGCTTTGCGATAGCCTTCAGGGCGTGGCATGCCGAAGTTACGGCGGACCTTCTCACGCACCTCACGGCCTTTCTGGTGCCCGATAACCATGACCGGCTCGCCGTTCAGTCGAGCCGTACCGCCGACAATTGCAGCGTCGTCCGAGAAGTGGCGATCACCATGCAGCTCTTCGAATTCGGTGAACAGGTGACTGATGTAATCGAGCGTGTAGGGGCGCTGCGGGTGGCGAGCCAGACGGGCGATCTGCCAGCTGGTGAGGTTGCCGAAGATGCTCTCGGTGAGCGATTCGCTCTTGTCCTGCAGTCGGGCAATCTCATCGCCGATATTCAGCGAGTTGTCGTTACCAACCAGGCGCAATTCTTCGATCTTGGCTTGCAGGTCGGCGATCGGCTGTTCGAAATCGAGAAAATTCGGGTTCATAGGCATCCGTCATGCGTCGACGGCCAGGCGGCCGGGAAGCTGTTCCGTTTTTTGCGCCCTACCTTACGGGAAGGGCGCATTTTGGTCGAACAAAAAATGTTCTTGAACATGGCTCGATCCAGGATCGGGCCGGTTCGGGACGTCGAACGGGTCACGCACCGTGGAAAGTGCGCCCATCGGTTAGTCCCGCTATCGGTATTGCAGGAAGACGTTGTCTCGTCCGAACTGGTCACGCAATGCCTGAATCAAGTTATCGGCAGGATCGATTCGCCAGTGTTCGCCAAACTGGAGCAGCGCTCGTGCGTCAGCACCGGTATATTCCAGCGTGATCGGACAAGCGCCGCGATGACGACCACAGACATCGGCCAGCCAACGCACCCTATCGCCTTTGAGCGCTTCGCCAGCGACCTTCACCCGCAGGCTCTCGGCCAGTCCGGTACGCGCTTCCTCCAGGCTCATGACTCGCTTGGCTCGCAGGCGCAGCCCTCCCGAGAAATCATCATTACTGACTTCACCCTCGACCACCACCAATGCATCGGTTTGCAAGAGCGCCTGGGCACTGTTGAAAGCTTCGGCAAACAGTGACGCTTCGATGCGCCCTGAACGGTCATCCAGAGTAATGAAGCCCATCTTGTCGCCTTTTTTGTTCTTCATGACCCTCAAGTTGACGATCAAGCCTGCAATGGTCTGCTCGCCCCTCGCCGGTCGGAGATCAATGATGCGCTGACGGGCAAAGCGGCGAACCTCACCTTCGTACTCATCGATGGGATGGCCGGTAAGGTACAGGCCCAGCGTATCCTTCTCGCCTTTCAGCCGTTCTTTCAGGGACAATTCGCGAGCTTTGCGATGATTGATGTAGACGTCGGCTTCGGGCTCTGCGAACAGGCCGCCAAAGAGGTCCATATGCCCACTGTCCAGACTACGTGCAGTCTGTTCGGCTGCTTGAATGGCCTCCTCCATTGCTGACAATAGAACAGCACGATTGCGATCGATGCTGGCCTGATAGGCCTTCGGCTCGTCAGAGAAGAACGGCCCGAGACGATCCAGCGCCCCGCCACGAATAAGCGCTTCGAGGGTGCGCTTATTGATTCGTTTGAGGTCGACACGGCTACAGAAGTCGAACAGATCCTTGAACGGCCCACCCTCGTTTCGGCACTCGCAGATAGCCTCGACCGGCCCTTCACCGACACCCTTGATTGCACCCAGCCCATAAATGATCCGGCCATCTTCGCTGACCGTGAACTTGAATTCCGAATTATTGACGTCTGGCGCATCAATGCGCAGCTTCATGCTGCGGCATTCTTCGATCAGCGTGACAACCTTGTCGGTGTTGTGCATATCCGCTGACAACACCGCCGCCATGAAGGGTGACGGGTAATGCGCTTTGAGCCAGGCCGTCTGGTAGGAAACCAAGCCATAGGCCGCCGAGTGAGATTTGTTGAAACCATAGCCGGCAAACTTTTCCACCAGATCGAAAATGTTACCAGCAAGATCGGCGTCAATACCGTTGTTGGCACAGCCCTCGATAAAACCACCGCGCTGCTTTGCCATCTCCTCGGGCTTTTTCTTACCCATGGCGCGGCGCAGCATGTCCGCCTGGCCAAGGGTATAGCCACCCATGACCTGAGCAATTTGCATCACCTGCTCCTGGTACAGAATGATGCCGTAGGTGGGCGCCAGGACTGGCTTGAGGCCTTCGTACTGATAATCAGAATGCGGGTAGGAGATCTCAGCGCGGCCATGCTTACGGTTGATGAAGTCATCGACCATGCCTGACTGCAGCGGGCCGGGGCGGAACAGCGCAACCAGTGCAATTAGGTCTTCCAGGCAGTCCGGCTTGAGCTTCTTGATCAGCTCCTTCATGCCGCGCGATTCCAACTGGAACACCGCAGTGGTTTCGGCTTTCTGCAGTAGCGAGTAGGTCGGCTTGTCATCCAGCGGGATGAAGTCGATGTTGACCGGCTCGAGCCCTTTACGCGCTTGATCGCGATTGATCGTTTCCAACGCCCACTTGATGATGGTCAGGGTACGCAAGCCGAGAAAGTCGAACTTGACCAGGCCAGCCTGTTCGACGTCGTCCTTGTCGAACTGAGTGACCAGGCTGCCGCCCTCGTCATCGCAGGCGATGGGTGCAAAGTCCGTCAGCTTGGTCGGAGCGATGACCACGCCGCCGGCGTGCTTGCCGGTACCACGAGTGATGCCCTCAAGTTTGAGCGCCATCTCCCAGATTTCCCGGGCATCTTCGTCTACGGCAAGAAAGTCACGCAGCGGCTCTTCCATGTCGTAGGCTTTTTCGAGGGTCATGCCGACTTCGAAAGGAATCATCTTCGACAGTCGATCGGCCAGCCCATAGGACTTGCCTTGCACGCGCGCTACGTCACGGACCACCGCCTTCGCCGCCATAGTGCCGAAAGTGATGATCTGGCTGACCGCGTTGCGACCGTATTTTTCCGCCACGTAATCGATAACGCGATCACGACCATCCATGCAGAAGTCGACGTCGAAGTCGGGCATCGAGACGCGTTCTGGGTTGAGGAAGCGTTCGAACAGAAGGTCGTATGCGAGCGGATCGAGATCGGTGATCTTCTGCACGTATGCAACAAGCGAACCGGCACCCGATCCGCGTCCGGGCCCCACCGGCACGCCGTTGTTCTTCGCCCACTGGATGAAGTCCATTACGATCAGGAAGTAACCGGGAAAGCCCATCTGAATAATGATGTCGAGCTCGAAATTCAGACGGTCTACGTAGACCTGCTTCTTCGCTTCGTAGTCAGGCGTGTCCTTGGGCAACAGGACCTCAAGACGCTCCTCCAACCCGTCGAACGAGACCTTGCGGAAATACTCGTCCATGGTCATGCCGTCCGGCACAGGGAAGTCGGGAAGGAAGTAGGTGCCCAATTGCACGTCGATATTGCAGCGCCGAGCGATCTCGACAGAGTTCTCCAGCGCCTCGGGGAGATCGCTGAAAAGCGCCCACATTTCTTCAGGCGTTTTCAGATACTGCTGATCGGAGTAGTTACGCGGCCGTCTCGAATCATCGAGGGTACGGCTTTCACCGATGCAGACCCGAGTTTCGTGAGCTTCGAAATCTTCCTGCTTGAGAAAGCGAACATCGTTGGTTGCCACAAGGGGGGCATCGCACCGCTGCGCCAAAGCCACTGCGGCATGCACATGTTCTTCGTCGTTGACTCGGCTTGTACGCTGCACCTCAAGATAGAAGCGCTGCGGAAAGACTTTCGTCCATTCATCCAGCAACGCCTCGGCTGCGGCTTCTTCACCATCGAGCAGCGCTTGACCGATCTCACCTTCTTTGGCACCGGATAGCGCAATCAAACCATCCGCAGCGTTCTTGACCCAATCGCGCTCGATAATGATCTGATCGTTACGCTGCCCCTCGGTCCAACCACGCGACACCAACTCGGTGAGGTTGCGATAACCTTGGCTGTTCATTGCCAGCAGCGTCAAACGGCTGAGCGGCCCATCCTCATCGCGACTGGCCAGCCAGATGTCGGCACCGCAGATCGGCTTGATCCCGGCACCCTGTGCCGCTTTGTAGAACTTGACCAGCGAGCACATATTGCTCTGATCCGTAACTGCCACCGCGGGCATCCCTACACCCGTTACCGCTTTAACCAGCGGTTTGACGCGCACCAGCCCGTCAACCAGAGAATATTCAGTATGCAGGCGAAGATGGACGAAGGAGACGGGCATGAACGAACCTTGGACTTGCTAAACGACTAGCCGGGAATTGTACCGGAAGCCCCGACGATGAAGTTGACCGCTGATGGGTTGCTGTCCCATCGAGCCGGTTGTTTCAGCCTCAGAGCTGCAATGCGACCGCGCCATCGCGCGCTAGAGCGGCCTGCTCCAGCAGATTACGAACGGGCGCAAACGAGCGGCGGTGGATGATTGTCGGCCCCAGCCGCTGCAGGGCCTCGAGGTGGTTCGGGGTTGGATAGCCTTTGTGTGCAGCGAGCCCATACCCTGGATAGCAAAGATCGAGCGCACACATTTCTCGATCACGGCTGACCTTGGCGAGAATTGAAGCAGCAGCGATGGCCGGTACTTGCCCGTCCCCCTGGATCACGGGAGCGCTTGGCACTGCAAGCTGCGGGCATCGATTCCCGTCAATCAGCGCTAACCTTGGCGTTACGCTCAAGCCTTCGACCGCACGCTGCATAGCCAGCATCGTTGCATGAAGGATGTTTAGCTGATCGATTTCATGAACCTCAGCGCGTGCGATGCACCAAGCCAATGCCTTCGCGCAGATTTCCTCGAACAGCGCCTCTCGCCGCGCCTCGGTCAGCTTCTTTGAGTCATTCAGGCCCTCGATTGGACGTAGCGGGTCCAGAATTACCGCCGCCGTCACCACGGGCCCGCAAAGCGGGCCGCGGCCTACCTCGTCCACACCGGCGACCAGCTCTTCAACGAGTTTGAAATCCAGCCCGATTTGCATCAGCGCGCCCCAATCAGCTCGAGAACGGCGCCAGCAGCCTGACTCGACGCGTCACATCGTAGCGTCCGGTGAATAGCATCGAAGCCCTCAGTCTGCACTTCTCCATTGTCCAGCAAAGGCGACAACAGTTGCGCCATTGCCTCCGGAGTCGCTGCCTCCTGAAGAAGCTCAGGCACCAGCAACCGCTGAGCCAGCAGATTGGGCAGAGCCACGTAAGGGCTTTTCACCATACGTTTCAAAATCTGGAAGGTTAGCGGCGCAACGCTATAGGCCACGACCATTGGTCGCTTGTACAACAAAGCTTCAAGCGTCGCAGTGCCGGAAGCGATCAGCACGGCATTACAAGCAGCCAGTGCCTCATGGGACTGACCATTGAGCAGTGTAAGCGGGAGGTTCCGTCCTACCAGCATTTGCTCTAACTGAGCACGACGCTCAGGGCCGGCACAGGGAACCACGAAACGAATGCCCGGCCGCATCGCACACAGCCGCTCAGCGGCGGAGAGGAACAGATCACCAAGGCGCCCCACTTCGCCGCCTCGGCTGCCGGGCATCAGCGCAACGATCATCCCTTCTTGGGGGAGATGCAGCAGCGAACGCGCTGAAGCACGGTCGGCTTCCAATGGGATGGTGTCAGCGAGGGGATGACCTACGAAACGCACAGCTACTTGGTGAGCGTCGTAGAACTTCGCTTCGAAGGGAAAAAGAGTGAGCATCAGATCGCAGGCGTCGCGGATTTTGAAAACGCGCTTCTGTCTCCACGCCCACACCGACGGGCTGACGTAATGCACAGTTCGGATACCAGCACGCCGCAACTTGAGTGCTAGGTCCAGATTGAAATCCGGTGCGTCGATGCCGATAAATACATCTGGACGAACATCCAGCAACGTCTCGAACAGGCGCTTGCGACGCGCCAGGAGCTCCGGTAGCCGACCAAGGACTTCGACCAGCCCCATCACCGCTAGACGCTCTTGTGGAAAATAGGACGAGAGCCCTTCCGCCTCCATGCGGGGCCCGCCTACGCCGACAAAGTTGATGTCAGGATGCTGTGCCTTGAGCGCCTGCATCAAGCCGGAACCGAGAATGTCACCGGAGGCTTCGCCGGCCACCAGTGCTATCGTCAGCGGCTTTGACATGTCAGCGGGTGATGCCGCGGTTCGAAGCCTGTACCGAATCACGGAACAGCGCTACTTCCGGGAATGCAACGGCATCGGCAGTGAGCGCAGCGAGCGCAGCCTCGACTGTGAGCCCCTTGCGATAGACGACTTTGTAAGCGTTACGGAGAGCCAAAATGGCTTCTTCACTAAAGCCACGACGACGCATGCCTTCGAAGTTCATACTCCGGGCCTCAGCTGGGTTGCCAAACACCGTGACGAACGCAGGGACGTCCTTGCCGATGGTGGTGCCCATCCCGGAAAAGCTGTACGCGCCGATATGACAATACTGGTGGACAAGCGTGTACCCGGAAAGAATTGCCCAATCCCCGACGTGCACATGCCCGGCCAGCGCGGTGTTGTTGACCAGAATACAGTGGTTGGCAATCACACTGTCGTGGCCGATATGTGCGTAGGCCATTATCAGGTTATGGTCGCCGATCGTGGTCTCGCTTCGATCCTGGACTGTTCCCCTATGGATAGTCACGCCCTCACGAATCACGTTGTGATCGCCTATCACCAGGCGCGTAGGCTCGCCTTTGTACTTCAGATCGGGAGTGTCTTCGCCTACCGACGAAAACTGAAAGATGCGGTTGTGCCGGCCGATGCGGGTTGGCCCCTTGATGACCACGTGCGATGCGATCACCGTTCCCTCGCCTATCTCGACATCCGGGCCGATGATCGACCAAGGGCCGACCTGAACGTCACTCGCCAGCCGAGCGGCCGGATCGACGATCGCGCGAGGGTCGATCAAGCTCATATCTTCTGTTCCGCACAGATAATTTCAGCCGAGCAGACAGGCTTGCCATCAACACTGGCACGGCAATCGAACTTCCAAATGCCTCGCTTGGCGCTGATGAACGATGCCTCGAGGATTAGCTGATCGCCTGGAACGACAGGTTGACGAAACCGCAGCTTGTCGGAGCCAACGAAATAATAAAGCGTGCCATCAGCTGGCTTAGCACCCATCATTTTGAAACCAAGCAATCCAGCGGCCTGGGCCATGGCCTCAATAATCAGTACACCCGGCATAATAGGGTGTTGGGGGAAATGGCCGTTGAAAAAGGGCTCGTTGATCGTAACGTTCTTGTACGCGCGAACATGCTTGGCTTCCGTATCCAGCTCCACCACCCGATCGACCAGCAAAAACGGGTATCGGTGGGGAAGGTATTCGCGAATCTCGTTGATATCCATCATATGAAGAAAAAGCCCGTAAGGAATGTGTGAGTTTGCACGACTTTTTCGTAGTGCAACCCGCTGGCAAGCCTCTGACAGGATCGGTCAGACGGCAGGGTCAGCCATCAGAAGCCCCATCCTCGCGCGGGGTCACGGAAGCCAGGCGTTTTTCCACTTGTTGCAGACGACGAGCCATGTCGTCGAGATGGCGAATCCGGGCGGCACTTTTTCGCCACTCCGATGCCGGCTGCATTGCCGTCCCAGAAGAGTAACTTCCCGGTTCGGTGATGGATCGCGTAACCATGGTCATGCCGGTAATAAACACGTTATCGCAGACTTCAATATGGCCAACGAGCCCGACGCCACCCGCGATCATGCAGTTGCGACCAATCTTCGTGCTGCCGGAAACACCTGTACAGCCAGCCATTGCAGTGTTATCACCAATCTGTACGTTGTGCGCGATCATGATCTGGTTGTCCAGCTTGACGCCATTACCGATCACCGTGTCCGAAATGGCGCCACGATCGATGGTTGTATTCGCACCAATCTCGACGTCATCACCAATCCGCACGCCACCCAATTGAGCGATCTTTTCCCAACTGCCCTGCTCGTTGGCGAAGCCGAACCCTTCCCCACCAATAACCGCACCCGGCTGAATGACCACTCGATCTCCAATGATCACGTCGTGACACAGCGTAACGCGGGCCGAAAGACGGCCTCCTGCGCCAATGCGGCTTCGCGCGCCAATTACTGTCTGGGCTCCAACTTCTACATCGGGACCGATCCAGGCATCTGCTTCGATCACTACCTGAGGGCCAATGCGCGCCGAGGGATCGACCGCGGCGCTAGGATCAACAACTGCGCTGGGATGGATCCCAGCGGGCGTTGCTGGTCGACGCTCGAAAAGATGAGAGAGACGCGCATAGGTCAGATAGGGGTTTGAAACCACCAGAGAAGACCCACCGTAGCCTTCAGCATCCTTGGCAGTCAGCAGGACACCGCCCGCCTTGGTCGATGCGAGAAACTTTCGGTACTGCGAATTAGCCAAGAAGCTCAAGTGCTGGGGACCAGCATCCTGCAGCGTTGCCAACCCTGACACCGTTAGGGAGCCGTCCCCGCGTAGTTCAGCCCCAAGCCGCTCGGCAAGTTCGCAAAGGGTGAAAACTATCCCGCTCATTAGCGCAGCTGATTCATGCGCTCGATGACTTGGCGGGTGATGTCAAATTGCGGCTTGACGTCTACCACTGCTCCGCGCTCGAGCACCAGGTCGTAATCCCCTTTCTTGATGACTTCCTCGACCGCCTTATCCAGTTTTGGCTTTAGCTGCTTGAGCATGTCCCGATCAGCAGACGCCTTGGACTCGTTCAGCTCCTTCGAAAGAAACTGGAAGTCACGGGCTTTCTGCTTGAACTCAAGTTCAAGACGCTCGCGCTCGGCCTGCTGCATCTTGTCGCCATCTTTGTTCAGACGGTCCTGGATACGCTTCGCCTCGCTCTCGAGCCCCTTCAGCTTGGTCAGCTGCGGGCCGAACTTCTTTTCAGCATCGACCGAGTAACGCTTGGCAGCGTCGGATTCCAGCAGCGCCATTTGATAATTCATTACCGCGATCTTCATCTCGGCAAACGCAGGCGTTGCAACCATAACTGCAGCAACGAAAAGCAATTTAGTCAGCTTATGCACGATATTTACCACTCTGATAATGATAGCGCTGGGGCGATACGTCCCAGATCGTTAAAAGGTTTGTCCCAGCGAGAACTGGAAGACTTGTGTATCAGCATCATCCGGCTTCATCACCGGCATGGCGAGACTGAAACTCAATGGCCCCATTGCGGTGATCCAGGTCAGACCGACGCCAACGGAGCTTGCCATGTTGCCAAAATCGATATCACTGCAGTCGCTTGATCCAGACGGGCAATTTGTATCGTAGACGTTACCGACGTCCCAGAAAACGGATGTTCTCAACGACCGCTGATCCTTGACGAAAGGCATCGGGAACAACACTTCCATCCCGCCCTGAATCAGGACGTTACCACCAAAGGGCAATGGATCTTGATCGGGATCGGCAAGCGTCCCAGGGTTGGTCCCATCGCTTGGGGTACTACGAGGCCCCAGACTGCTGTCTTTGAAGCCGCGTACGGAGTTGAAGCCGCCAGCGTAGTAGTGCTCATAAAACGGGAGACGTGACGTCGAGCCATAGGCGTCGCCATACCCCAGCTGGGTATGCAGACGCATGGTATAGGTATTCGTCAACGGCACGAAAAGCTGGGCATTGTAGTCGAGCTTGTAGAACGACAGGTCGCTGCCCGGGATCGTAGTTTCCAGCGAGAGGCTCTGAGAATGCCCACGGGTTGCCAGTACGCCCCGGTTCAAAGTCGACTCCGACCAACCAACCGATGCCTTGAAGTTCAGATAACTGTCGCCTTCTGCTTCGATGAAATTGAAGATCTCGTCTACAGTGTAGCGGCCGCTGTCGATCGTATCCTGCTGCGCAGAAAGGCCAAACGACAAGCGTGATGTTTCACTAATGGGGTAGCCGATGTTGATTCCGCCACCGAGACTGTCCACCGAGTAGCTTGATACGTCGTAGTCCAGCTCATCGTAATTGGTGGTTCGATAGAAGGCGTTATAGCCAAGACTGACGCCATCTTCGGTCCAGTAGGGATCAACAAAGCCGAAGTTATAGCGAGACTGATATTCGCTGCGCGTCAGGCCGACGCTGACACGGTTACCTGTACCCAAGAAGTTGTTCTGACTGATGGAACCACCCAGTATCAGACCAGCGTTCTGCGCAAAGCCGATGCTTGCCATGATCGAGCCGGAAGGCTGCTCTTCGACGCTGTAGTTAACATCGATCTGATCGTCCGTCCCAGGAACCTGGGGAGTTTCGACGTTTACTTCCTTGAAGAAACCCAGTCGTTCGAGGCGAGTTTTGGATTGATCGATAAGGTAGGTCGATGCCCAGCCACCTTCCATCTGCCGCATTTCGCGACGCAGCACTTCGTCTTCGGTCTTAGTGTTGCCGCGGAAATTGATGCGATTAACGTAAGCACGCTTACCCGGATCAACCACGAAGGTAATCGAAACGGTGTTGTTTTCGTCGTTGGTTTCCGGGACGCCATTGACGTTGGCAAAGGTATAACCCTCATTGCCCAGGCGGCGCGTAATCAGCTCCGATGTCGTGGTCATGACCTTACGCGAGAAGACCTGACCCTCTTTGGCCAGCAGCAGGGATTCCAGCTCTTCTTGAGGGACTTTCAGATCACCGCTCAGTTTGACGTCGCTAACGGTATATCGATCGCCCTCGGCGATATTGACCGTAATGTATACGTCCTTCTTGTCCGGCGTAATGGACACCTGTGTTGAGGTGATGTCCATATTGATGTAGCCGCGATCAAGGTAATAGGAGCGCAAGCGCTCGAGGTCACCAGACAGTTTTTCGCGAGCATATTTGTCATCGTTACGGAAAAACGACAGCCAGTTGCTGGTCTTCAGCTCGAACAGGTCGGTCAGATCCTCCTCAGGGAAAACCGAATTGCCGACTACGTTGATGTGCTTGATTGAGGCGACGGAGCCTTCATTGATATTGATCTTCAGCGCGACGCGATTACGCGGCTGAGGAACGACTTCAGTTTCGATCGTTGCAGAATAGCGGCCTTGGGCAACGTATTGACGTTGCAGCTCGTTGCGTACGCCTTCGAGCGTGGCACGTTGAAAAATTTCACCTTCAGCAAGGCCTGACTTCTGCAGTCCAGAAAGCAGATCCTCGGTTTTGATTGCTTTGTTTCCTTCAATCTCTATACCGGAGATTGAGGGCCGCTCGACCACGTTGATCACCAGCACGTCGCCTTCGCGACCGAGCTGAATGTCTTCAAAAAAGCCTGTTCGAAAGAGCGCACGGGTCGCATCGACAAGACGACTGTCATCGGCTGCTTGACCGACGTTCAACGGTAGCGCGCCAAAGACGCTGCCAGCAGAGACACGCTGCAGACCGTTGACTCGTATATCGGAGATGGTGAAGGACTCGGCGTGAACTTCGGCAATCATCAGCGCGGAAATTACCGCAGGTAGCAGCAGACGTTTCATGAAGTCCTTTCTTTTCAAACCTGATCATTGAACCTGCGCGTTGCGCGGCGACATCAAGGTATATGGCGGTTAAAGGCGGCCAAGATCGTTGACCAGCGCTAGCAGCATCACCCCAACAACCAGGCTGATACCGATCTGTACTCCCCAGCCTTGTACCCTGTCCGACAGGGGACGCCCACGGACCCACTCGACCATATAGAAGAGCAGATGGCCTCCATCCAGGACGGGGATAGGCAATAGATTAAGTACCCCAAGGCTAATGCTCAGATAGGCGAGGAAGTTAAGGAAGTCGCCCACGCCGGACTGTGCAGAAGCGCCCGCCACTTTAGCAATGGTTATCGGGCCGCTCAAGTTTTTTACCGAGAGCTCTCCAAAGAGCATTTTCTTCATGGAATCAAGCGTCAGGACGCTCATGGTCCATGTGCGGCGCAGGCCCTCCGCGACCGCATCAATAGGGCCGTGACTGACGTTTCGCAGCATTTCCGGTGGCCACTCTCCGCCGGCTACGCCAGCGCCCAGATAGCCCCGGCGACTATCGCCTTCGCCACGCTCAGCGAGCGTCAACGGTAGCTCCAGAATCTGTCCATTGCGCTCAACCTGAAGCAACACAGACTGGCCACCCAGTGGCTTGACGCGATCGATAACCTCCTGCCATTCGTTCAACGCCGCGCCGTCAAGACTGACGAGCCGATCACCGATATTCACGCCAGCTGCCTGGGCAGGCCCGTCCGGTTCCAGCTGAGCTACGATCGGCGCGATTTCAGGGCGCCAAGGTCGTATCCCAAGAGAGCCTATTGGATCTGGCTCCTCGGCACCCTTCAGCCAGTCTTTCAATTCGAGCTGTAAGCGCTGCGGATGATCCCCATTATCCCCACGAACCAACATCTCGAGCGAGCCACTCTCCCCAAGGCGCCTGATGAGCTGCAAGTTGACTTCAGCCCATCCGGCGGTGGGTTTGCCATTTACCTCAATGATCTCCTGCCCAGCGGACAGCCCCGCACGCTCCGCTAGACTGCCCGCTTCCACGGCTCCGACCACAGGCCGCACCTGCTCGGAGCCAAGCATGGCCAATGCCCAGAAGAACACCAAAGCGAGGAGAAAATTAGCCAAAGGCCCTGCTGAAACAATGGCGAAGCGCTGGCCTACGGTTTTGCGATTGAAAGCCTGGTCGAGCAGCGCATGCGGGACATCGCCCTCGCGCTCATCGAGCATCTTGACATAGCCGCCGAGCGGGATCGCGGCGACGACAAACTCCGTACCCTGACGGTCATGCCAGCGTAACAAAGGAGTTCCGAAGCCCACAGAGAACCTGAGCACCTTGACGCCACAGCGGCGCGCCACCCAGAAATGCCCAAACTCGTGAAAGGTTACCAGCAGACCCAGCGCCACCAGGGTGCCAATGATCATGTAGAGCGCGCCCATAATTCTCTCTGCCCTTTAAAGGCCTTTTGGAAGACTGCGGTTCTGGCCAGCGACTTCAGCGCGACGGACCAGACTAAGAGCCCAAGCTATCAACGATCGCGGCTTTGCAACCAGTCTGAAGCGAGACTGCGGGACTGCGCATCAGCAGCAAGCACGTCTGCAAGGCAATGAGCCGGAACGGATGCCTTCTGGTCGAGGACGTGCTCGATAATACTCGCGATTTCGGTGAATCGAATTCGACCATTGAGAAACGCATCCACGGCCACTTCGTTGGCAGCATTAAGCATGGCGGGTGCGGTGCCGCCACTTTGAGCAGCCTGACGTGCAATACGAAGGCAGGGGAACCGCTGCTCATCAGGGGCTTCGAAATCCAGACGCCCGATCTGCAGCAGATCCAACGCCGATACACCCGAATCGATTCGTTCCGGCCAAGCCAGTGCATGTGCGATAGGAGTACGCATGTCTGGATTGCCCAGCTGAGCCAAAACCGAGCCGTCCACATAGTCGACCATGGAATGGATGACGCTCTGCGGATGGATCACGATCTCAATTTGCTCCGGCCGCGCATTGAACAACCAGCATGCCTCGATCAGCTCAAGCCCTTTGTTCATCATGCTGGCCGAGTCGACCGAAATCTTGCGACCCATGGACCAGTTTGGGTGAGCGCAGGCCTGACCCACAGTCACGGATGAAAGCTGATCTAACGGTAACTGACGGAACGGTCCACCGGACGCAGTGAGCAGGATTCTCCTGACGCCAACGCTGCTCGGCCCCTGAGAATAATTGCCTGGCAAACATTGGAAGATTGCATTGTGCTCGCTGTCGATTGGCAGAAGCACCGCTTCGCTGTCGCGCAGCGCTTGCATGAACAATGCACCGGACATGACCAGCGCTTCCTTGTTCGCCAAGAGAACTCGCTTACTGGCTTGAACTGCCGATAACGTTGGACGCAAACCCGCAGCACCAACGATAGCCGCCATAACCACATCTACTTCGGGATGCGCTGCAACCTCGCTGAGCCCACCCTCACCCACAAGTACGCGCGTCTGTACGCCGTCACAGACAAGCTGATCCTGCAGATTGCGGGCCTGATCGCTATCAGCGACCACAGCATAGCGGGGCCGATGCTGACGGCATAAACCACGAAGCTCGGCGACGCGGCTGAATGCGGTCAGTGCAAAAGCTTGATAACGCTCCGGATGACGTGCAATTACATCCAAGGTGCTTAGACCGATCGAACCGGTCGCTCCAAGAACCGTTACCTGAAGAGGACCACTCACCATACACCCCAGCCAGCCAGCCACAGCAGGACTGTGAAGACGGGCACCGCAGCGGTCAAACTGTCGATGCGATCCATCACGCCACCGTGGCCCGGAAGCAGCTGACTACTGTCCTTGACACCTGAACTGCGTTTGAACATGCTTTCGGTCAAATCGCCCACAACGGAAATGACGACAACCAGTGCCGCACCCATCAGAGCCAATACCAGTTCACGTGCAGACCAAGACTGATAAAGCCCAACGAACACCGTGATCAACAAACTGGTGAACAAGCCGCCGATCATCCCCTCCCAACTTTTGCCAGGACTTACGAGGGGCGCGAGCTTGCGACGACCGAAGGTTTTGCCAGCAGCATAAGCGCCAATGTCAGCAGCCCAAACCAGCACCATCACTGCAACGATCAGCCAGTTGCCCTGCGGCCACTGCTTGAGCAGAACCAGGCCTTGCCAGGCGGGCAACAGGATCAAAAGCCCGATCAGCAAACTTCCGGCCGGCCCGCCCCAGTGCCGTTGACTTCTGGGATAGGTCACCACAAGCGCCGTCGCAGCCAACCACCAGATCACGCTGATCGAGAGCAACCACGGCGCCAAGGCTGGAACCAGGTAAAGCCCGATAAGCAGCAAGGCAATCGATATCGCGTAAAGGACGCGAACCGGTTGAGCCTCGAAGCCCGCCAGACGCGCCCACTCCCATCCGCCAAGCACTACGACGGCGCCGATGAACAGTGCGAAAGCGAGACCTTCGAGGACGAAAAAACCAATCAGTGCGATCGGAAGAAGAATGGCTGCCGTGATGATGCGCTGCTTCAACATTCCGCTCGAACCTCCAGCTCTACTTGGTCGCCAGTTTTACCGAACCGCCGCTGACGTTTGGCAAAGTCGGCCAATGCCGTACGCATCGCGTCGTGTTTGAAATCCGGCCAAAACAGGTCCGAAAAATACAGCTCGGCGTAGGCCAGCTGCCATAACAGGAAATTGCTTATGCGCCGCTCGCCACCGGTACGGATACACAGGTCCGGCAAGGGCATGTCTCCGGTTGCGAGGTAATGCTGGAAAAGCGCCGGGGTCACCTCATCAGGATTGAGACGACCCTCCTGCGCTTCTTGCGCCAATCTCTGGGCGGCCTGGACGATATCCCATTGGCCTCCATAGTTTGCAGCGACCTGAAGTACGAAGCGGCCGGAACCAGCCGTCATCGCCTCCGCTTCAAGCATTGCGGTCTGCAGCTCCGGATGAAAACGTGAGCGATCACCAATAATCCGTAGACTGATGCCGTTCTCGTTGAGCTTGCGAGCTTCACGGCGCAGAGCTGTCAAAAAAAGCTCCATCAAAGCACCGACTTCTTCAGCTGGCCGTTGCCAGTTCTCACTGGAAAAGGCGAACAGCGTCAGCACCTCGACCCCTGCCTCGGCGCAAACCTCGATGACTGCCCGGACGGCATCCACACCGGCTTTGTGTCCGGCCACACCTGGCAGTAGACGCCGCTTCGCCCAGCGATTGTTACCATCCATGATGACTGCGACATGACGGGGTACATGCCGCCCGGCAATCTGCCTGACCTTATCCATGAAACGACTCTACCTGCGCTCAATCACGCTGCGAACAATGGGAGAAAATGCCAACGGCAATTTCTGGGGATACGACTGGCTAGCCCCTTGCACCTTTAGCCTGCTTGGCTCGGCGCACTCCGACGTGAGCAGTACGGACGAAATCCGGTACAGCAACATCAAACGGCCATGAGGTCGTTTTCTTTGCCCTCTAGCGCCTTGTCGATTTCCGCAACGTACTTGTCGGTCAGCTTTTGAACGTCATCTTGACCGCGGCGTTCCTCGTCTTCGCTGATTTCCTTTTCCTTAACCAGATCTTTGAGCTGGGCAATCGCATCGCGACGAATATTGCGCACCGCAACACGAGCGTTCTCAGCCTCGGCACGAGCCTGCTTGGTATAGCCTTTACGCGTCTCTTCCGTAAGCGCTGGCATCGGCACCCGGATCGTGGTGCCGGCGGTGGCCGGGTTCAGACCCAGATCAGAAGTCATGATTGCCTTTTCTACAGCCTGGATCATGCCCCTGTCGAAAACGGTAAGGGCCAGGGTGCGTGAATCTTCTGCGGTGACGTTTGCGATCTGGCGCAGAGGCGTATCGCTGCCGTAGTAAGAAACCATGACGCTATCAAGAATGCTCGGGTGAGCGCGGCCGGTACGAATTTTTGCAAACGCATGCCCTAGCGATTCCAGGGTCTTTTTCATACGTTCCTGGGCGTCTTGCTTGATCTCATTGATCATTGATACTGCTCCTCGATCAGGGTTCCTTCGGCGCCGCCGAGCACAATGTTGAGCAAAGCACCGGGCTTATTCATGTTGAACACCCGCAGCGGCATGTTGTGATCGCGGCACAGGCAAATGGCGGTAAGATCCATGACGCCCAGCTTGCGATCAAGCACATCATCATATGTCAGCTGCTCGAATTTTTCGGCATTCGGATCCTTGAACGGATCAGCCGTATAGACGCCATCTACCTTGGTGGCCTTGAGCACGACGTCAGCATGGATTTCGATAGCACGCAAACAAGCAGCCGAGTCGGTAGTGAAAAACGGATTGCCGGTACCCGCTGAGAAGATCACCACTTCGCCACTCTTCAGGTGACGCATGGCCTTGCGGCGGTCGTAGTGATCGGTAACTCCGACCATCGAAATAGCCGACATGACAAGCGCAGGTATGTTCGAGCGCTCCAGGGCGTCGCGCATGGCTAGCGAGTTCATCACGGTAGCTAGCATGCCCATGTGATCGCCAGTCACACGATCCATACCTGCCGCTGACAAGGCTGCGCCACGGAACAGATTGCCACCACCGATGACCAGGCCAACCTCTACACCTATCCCAACTAGCTGCCCGACTTCCAAAGCCATGCGATCAAGCACCTTGGGATCGATACCAAAGTCCTCCGATCCCATTAAGGCCTCGCCGCTTAATTTGAGCAGAATGCGTTTATAGCGAGGATTGCGTGCACTCATTTGCTGAGCCATTGGCGTTGTCTCTCCTGCGGCATTTGTATGACTAAGCCGGCAATGTAGCCAGAAAAATATCTGCGCTATGACAGCGCAGTCTTGCATTGGTGCCAAGCAGCAGCTGCCGCATGGCAAAAACATTTTCCATTCCCCAATCCGACAAAGAGGCCGCGCGCGTGAGCGGGCAGCCTCTTAGAGGACGGCGGAACCGTCTTATTGCTTGGTAGCAGCTACCTGAGCAGCAACTTCAGCAGCGAAATCGACCTCAGCGCGCTCGATACCTTCGCCTACTTCATAACGAACGAAGGATACGATTTCAGCACCAGCCTTCTTCGCCAGCTCACCAACCTTGACGTCTGGATCCTTGACGAACGGCTGCTCGACCAGGCTGGCCTCAGCCAGGAACTTGCTGATACGACCAGCAACCATCTTCTCGACGATTTCAGCCGGCTTGCCTTTGATCTTGTCCTCGTTCAGCGCCAGGAAGATTTCCTTTTCCTTGGCCACAGCTTCCTCCGAAACCTGCGACGGCTCCAGGAACTGAGGGTTGCTTGCCGCGACGTGCATAGCGATTTCTTTCGCCAGCTCTACATTGCCGCCTTTCAATGCAACCAGAACACCGATGCGATGGCCGTGCAGGTAGGCACCGATCAGGTCGCCCTCTACCGCCGTAAGACGACGAATATTGACGTTCTCTCCGCACTTGGCGACCAGAGCTTCACGATCGCTTTCCTGAGCAGCGATCAGCGGAGCGGCGTCAGTCATGTTCTCGGCGAAAGCTTTCTCGACGCTGCTGCTGACGAAATTCTTGAAGTCATCCTGCAGGGCCAGGAAGTCGGTCTGCGAGTTGACTTCGATGATAACGGCGCGCTTGTTGTCGTCAGCAACCTTGACCGCAATCGCGCCTTCAGCAGCGATGTTGCCTGCCTTCTTGGCCGCCTTGATCGCACCAGCGGCGCGCATGTCATCAATGGCTTTCTCGATGTCGCCGCCTGCAGCGGTGAGCGCCTTTTTGCAATCCATCATGCCTTGGCCTGTGCGCTCGCGCAGTTCTTTTACCAGGGCTGCAGTGATCTCTGCCATGTTCGCAAATCCTCTCGATTCGATTTTCGATCATCGCCCATCAAGTGGACGATCAATTCGGAAGTGGCAAAAAGGGGGCATAGCCCCCTTTCTGTTCAACGGGTATCAGCTAGGCGGCAGAAGCGCTCAGCCTTGAGCGGCCTCAGCGGCTGCTTCTTCAACAAACTCGTCAGCACCGCCAGCGTTGTTCTGACGGCCACGCAGTACAGCGTCAGCCATAGAGCCCAGATAGAGTTGCACAGCGCGGATGGCATCATCATTACCAGGGATGATGTAGTCGACGCCTTCAGGGCTGCTATTGGTATCGACGATGCCGATAACCGGAATACCCAGCTTGTTGGCTTCGGAGATTGCAATGCGCTCGTGATCAACGTCTACGACGAACATCGCGTCCGGCAGACCGCCCATATCCTTGATACCGCCCAGGCTGCGATCCAGCTTTTCCAGATCACGAGTGCGCATCAGCGCCTCTTTCTTGGTCAGCTTCTCGAAAGTACCGTCCTGAGACTGGGTTTCCAGCTCGCGCAGACGCTTGATCGAGGCGCGGATGGTCTTGTAGTTGGTCAGCATGCCGCCCAACCAGCGATGATCGACGTATGGCGAACCGCAACGAGCAGCTTCTTCACGAACGATCTTGCCAGCGGAACGCTTGGTGCCAACGAACAGAATCTTGTTCTTGCCTGCAGCCAGCTTTTCAACGAAACGCAGAGCGTCGTTGAACATCGGCAGGGTCTTTTCCAAGTTGATGATATGGATCTTGTTGCGCGCACCAAAGATGTATTTATCCATCTTCGGGTTCCAGTAACGGGTCTGGTGGCCGAAGTGCACACCGGCCTTCAGCATATCGCGCATGGTGACTTGAGACATGAGACTTCCTCAGATAAGTCGGGTTAGGCCTCCACGCGTCCCGATATCCAACTCTTTCGAGCACCCAGGATACCGTGTCGACACGTGTGTGGGGTAAGGCTCAGCAGGTAGTCCCGCAGAGCGGCGCGTTTTATAGCATAAGGAAGCATCTTAGGCTAGCGCGTAACTGATTTCGTAGCGGGCCCAAGGTGCGTCGACTGCCCGCTCGAGCAGCAGGGCAACTGCAGGCTAACCGCTCTTTGGTTTATCATTCGCGTCTTGAAATTATTCGCCCGCGCCTCTTGGCGCCAAGAGGATTTGCATGACCGTTTCCATAAAGACGCCCGAAGACATCGAAAAAATGCGCATCGCTGGCCGCTTGGCCGCCGAGGTGCTGGAAATGATCGGCGAGCACATCAAGCCGGGCGTTACCACCGATGAGCTGGACCGGCTTTGCCACGACCATATCGTCAACGTGCAAAAGGCCATACCCGCCCCGCTTAACTACAAGGGCTTTCCAAAATCGATCTGCACATCGATCAACCACGTCGTTTGCCATGGTATTCCCAACGATAAACCGCTGAAAGACGGCGACATCGTCAACATCGACATCACCGTCATAAAGGATGGCTACCACGGCGACACCAGCAGAATGTTCATCGCTGGCAAGGCGCCGGAATGGGCAGAACGCCTGTGCAGGGTTACACAGGAATGCCTCTATAAAGGTATAGAGGTGGTTCGCCCTGGTGCCCGACTCGGGGATATCGGCGAGGTTATCCAGAAGCACGCTGAAAAGAATGGCTTTTCAGTCGTCCGTGAATATTGCGGGCATGGAATCGGCAAGGTCTTCCACGAAGAGCCCCAGATACTCCATTACGGCCGGGCCGGAACCGGGCTGGAGCTCAAGGAGGGAATGACTTTCACCATTGAGCCGATGATCAACCAAGGCCGATCCGAGACACGACTGCTTGGTGACGGCTGGACAGCCATCACCAAGGATCGCAAGCTATCGGCCCAGTGGGAACATACGCTCGTGGTCACGGCTGATGGCTACGAGATTCTGACATTGCGCAGCGATGACACCATAGCCCGCACATCGCCCTGATATCACAACACTGAAGGAGGGCGACATATGTCCAAGGTTGACCCAGAACTGTTCGACCGTAGCCAGTTCCAAGCTGAGTTGGCACTTAAGTCCAGTCCTATCGCCGCCTTCAAAAAAGTGATTCGAAAGGCGAGAGAAGCGCTCGATGCGCGCTTCCTCGCCGGTCAGGATATTCGCAAACTGATTGAAGATCGCGCCTGGTTCGTAGACCAGATTCTGGGCGCAGCCTGGGACCGGTTCGATTGGAGCGCAGAAGCAGAAATCGCCCTGGTAGCAGTGGGCGGCTATGGTAGAGGCGAGCTTCATCCCTATTCCGATATCGATCTGCTGATCCTGCTCGACGACAACGATCAGGAGATCTTCCGCGACGCCATCGAGCGTTTTCTTACCCTGCTCTGGGACATTGGCCTGGAAGTGGGGCAGAGCGTGCGCTCGGTGCAGGAATGTGCTGAAGAAGCGCGGGCTGACTTGACCGTCATTACCAATCTGATGGAAAGCCGCACAATTGCCGGCCCCGAGCGCCTGCGTCAGAACATGCTGAAGGTAACCAGCCCTTCGGAAATGTGGCCAAGCAAAGAATTCTTTCTCGCCAAGCGTAACGAGCAGGCCGCGCGCCATGCCAAGTACAACAACACCGAGTACAACCTCGAACCAAATGTTAAAGGATCGCCTGGCGGCCTTCGCGACATCCAGACGATTCTGTGGATTGCCCGCCGACAGTTCGGCAGCCTGAATCTCAACGCTATCGTAGACCAGGGCTTTCTCACCGAAGGCGAATTTTCACTGCTGGTCTCGGGGCAAGAGTTCATCTGGCGAGTCCGCTACGGGCTGCATATGCTGGCTGGACGTGCAGAAGACCGGCTTCTGTTCGACCATCAACGCAGTCTCGCCGCCCTCCTCGGCTATGAGGACAGCGATGCCAAGCTCGCTATCGAGCGCTTCATGCAGAAGTACTACCGCGTGGTCATGAGCATCTCCGAGCTCAGCGATCTGGTTGGGCAGCACTTCGCCGAAGTGATTCTCTGGGAGGGAGAAACCGGCCCTGCAGTACCGCTCAATAGCCGCTTCCTGTTGCGTGACGGCTATCTGGAAGTTGCCGATGATTCAGTCTTCAATCGTAGGCCTTTCGCGATACTGGAGATCTTCGTACTGCTGGCCCAGCACCCCGATATTCAGGGCGTGAGAGCGGAGACCATTCGCCTTCTGCGCGACCACCGACACCTCATAGATGACGAGTTTCGCAGCGACATTCGTAACACCAGCCTTTTTATCGAACTGTTCAAATGCAAGGAAGGCATCCACCGCAATCTGCGGCGTATGAATCGCTACGGAATCCTGGGCCGATACCTTCCCGAGTTCGGCCATATCGTCGGGCAGATGCAGCATGACCTCTTTCATATCTATACGGTGGATGCCCATACGCTCAATGTCATTAAGTACCTGCGCAAGCTGAGCAAACCCGGTGTCGCCGAGAAATACCCGCTGGCCAGCAAACTGGTGGAGCGACTACCAAAACCTGAGCTCATCTACATCGCAGGGCTTTACCATGACATTGCTAAAGGTCGTGGCGGAGATCATTCGGAGCTTGGGGCGGTCGATGCCCAGGAATTCTGTACACGCCACAAGCTTCCTGCATGGGATACGCGACTGGTCGTGTGGCTCGTTGAGAATCATCTGGTGATGTCGACTACAGCCCAGCGCAAGGACCTGTCCGACCCACAGGTGATCAATGACTTCGCCAAACGGGTGGGCGACGAGACCCACCTGGACTACCTATACGTCCTGACCGTCGCAGACATCAACGCGACCAACCCCACGCTGTGGAACTCCTGGCGAGCAAGTCTCCTGCGCCAGCTCTACACAGAGACCAAGCGCGCCCTAAAACGCGGCCTGGAGAATCCACTGGATCGCGAAGAGCAGATCCGACAGACCCAACGCGCCGCGCTGGACAACCTGGTGCGCAACGGGACCGATCCGGACGACGCCGAGCAGCTCTGGTCGCAGCTCGGAGACGACTATTTCATGCGTCATTCGTCTGTCGATGTCGCCTGGCACACGGAAGCCATAATTGAACATCCGAGCGATGGCGGCCCACTTGTGCTGATCAAGGAAACGACCCAGCGCGAGTTCGAGGGCGGCACTCAGATCTTCATTTACGCACCGGACCAACACGATTTCTTCGCGGTCACCGTGGCGGCGATGGACCAGTTAAATCTCAACATTCACGACGCACGCATCATCACGTCGAGCAGCCAGTTCACACTGGACACCTATATCGTTCTGGATGCCGACGGCAGCCCGATCGGCAACGACGCGGAACGCACCGAGGAGATCCGCCAAGGCTTGATCGCCGCGCTGCGCAATCCGGATGACTACCTGACGATCATCCAGAAGCGCGTGCCACGGCAGCTCAAGCATTTCGCTTTTCCACCACAGGTCACCATCCACAACGATACCCAGCGACCACAGACGATCATCGAGGTCGTTGCGCCGGACCGTCCAGGCTTGCTGGCGCGCATCGGGCAGCTATTTCTGGACTTCGACCTTTCCGTACAGAACGCCAAGATCGCGACCCTAGGCGAGCGGGTTGAAGACGTGTTCTTTGTGACCAACGCTGATAATGAGCCGCTCTCGGACCCGCAGCTGTGCATCCAGCTTCAGCAGGCGCTGATCAAGCAGTTGTCGCAGGACAATGAGCATCAACCTTCACCTAGCAGCCTCGTCATCTAGCAGGGCCAGCTCCCGAAGCCGTGACTCGGGCAATGCTCAATCCCAGGGCTTGCCGCGCGTCTTGGCCGTATAGGGCAGCTTCTGCTGCATCGCGGCCTTGGCAAGGACATGCGCGCTGACCGGAGCGGTGAGGAACAGGAACATCGTGATCAGCAGCTCGTGCAAGCTGATGCCGTCACCCTGATTGCTGAAGAAAATCATCGACGCGATTACGATCCCCCCAACCCCCAGAGTAGTGGCCTTGGTCGGGCCGTGCAGGCGGGTAAAGAAGTCCGGCAAACGATACAGACCAAACGCTCCAACAAGCGCAAACAGGCTGCCGATCACCAAGAAAACACTCACTAACAACTCAACCCAGAATGGCATAGGTGCTCCTCAGTCAATGATGTCGCCATGCAACAGGTGCTTGGCCACTGCAACGGTACTGACGAAGCCCATCACCGCAATCAGCAGCGCAGCTTCGAAGAAAAGGTCTGACGCCAGCCAGATGCCGAACAAGACGATCATTGCCAGTGCATTGATGTAGAGCGTATCGAGGGCCAGCACCCGGTCAGGCATGTCCGGCCCCTGAATCAGACGAATCACGTTCAGCGCCGCCGCCAGCCCTATGATCGCCATACATAGCGGGATTACGTATGTGAGCATTCGAATATCTCCAGCAATGGCGTTTCGTAACGGTTCTTCACTTCCGCCACCATGGCTTCGATATCAGGCGCGTCAAGGGCGTGAATAAGCAGTACCTTGTGATCGGCTCGTAACGAGGCGGACACCGTCCCGGGTGTCAGCGAAATGATGCTGGTGAGCACCGCCAGGACGAAAGGATGCTCGATTGCCATCGGCACCTCGATGAACGCTGGTTGCAAATGGCTGCGCGGCCCCAGCACCAGCTTCGCCACATGTAGATTAGCGACAGTGATGTCATAGAACACCTTCGCCATGAAGGTACAGAGCTTGAGCGGACGGCGTACCCCTGGGATGTCGATGAGGAATCCACCAACCAGCAGCGGGATCGCCCAGCCGAGGAACAGCCCGAGCAAAAGGTGACCGAAGCTGATCGTGTTGTTGAGCAAGAGCCACAGGGCAGTGAGCAATAGGGTCAATGGCAGGTTGGGCAGGAAGCGAGATTTCAAGCAGCACCTCCCTGAATGATCTGCAAATAAGGACCGAGGTCGAACAGCTGGTTAGCCGCGGCCTGTACATAGGCATGAATAGGCGCAGCTGCGAGCACCAGTACCACGCTGCCAAGCAGCAAGCCAAAGCATGCGACCATTCGAATGGTATCGGCAGGCCTGCCGACACTTGCCGCATCACTCGAACGCCAGAAGATCATGCTTCCCGCACGCCCGAGAGCCAGGACCATGCCCAACCCGCCGATCAACACCACCGGCCAAAGCGCAAGGGCATCAATACCGGGCGGGACAGCACGAAGCAGCATTACTTTACCCAAGAAGCCTGAAAACGGCGGCAAGCCGGCCACCGATATGGCAGCAGCGAAGAACAAGGCGCCGAGCATCAGCGGCTGCCGCAACGCCGGAGCGGTGATCAGTTCCGACGCGGTATCGCCCCGCTGCCTTGAGATCACATCAGCCAGCAAGAACAGGCCACCCGCGACCAGGGTGCTGTGGATGAGGTAATACAAGGCGGCAGACAGTCCTTCTACCGTACCCAGCGCGATCCCCGCCAGGAGCGTGCCGACCGAAACCACAACAAGATAGGACAGCAGCACCTGCAGATTTCGGGCTGCCAGGGCGCCAAGTACGCCACCAGCGAGGGTAAGCATGGACAATGGCCACAGCCAGTCGAGCACCATGCCGTTCAGCACACCCGCCTCGGCACCGTATATCAATGTGAACACACGCACGATTGCGTAGAGGCCAAGCTTGGTCATGATCGCGAATAGCGCGGCGACAGGGGCCGTAGCGGAGGCATAGGCGCGTGGCAGCCAGAAATATAGCGGCATGATGGCGGCCTTGAGTGCAAACACGACCAACAGCAGGTAGCCGGCAGCAGCTAACAGCGGAGCCTCGTCGGGAGCGGCAGAACCCACGCGGATGGCCAGATCGGCCATGTTGAGAGTACCGGTCAGGCCGTAGAGCATGCTCACGCCTATCAGGAACAGCGACGAACCCAGCAGGTTCAGCACGACGTAGTGTATCCCGGCCCTTACGCGCATCGAGCCATGTCCATGCAGGAGCAAGGCGTACGAGGAAATCAGGAGAATCTCGAAGAACACGAACAGGTTGAACAGGTCGCCGGTCAGGAACGCTCCGTTGATGCCGACAAGCTGGAACTGAAACAAGGCGTGAAAATTCGGACCTCTCTCGTCGTCACCACGTATCGCATAGAGCACGGAAAATGCGGCAAGGATGGCAGTCACCAGCAGCATCAACGCGCTCAGACGATCCAGCAGCAACATGATGCCGAACGGCGCCGGCCAATCACCCAGTCGATAGATCGACAGGACACCGCTATCGGCCTGGTAGAGCAACCAGAGCGCGAGCGGCACCAGTAACCAAGTGGAGGCGACCGATACCACACGTTTGAAACCCGCCGTTCGACGATGGGCAACCAGCAACAGACAGCCTGCAAACAGCGGCAGCAGGATCGGGAGGATCAACGCATGGTTCATTCGCGCGGCTCCCGCCCGTCTACATGATCAGTACGTAGCTCGCCGAGCCCGCGCAGCGACAGGATCACAACGAACGCGGTCATGGCAAAACCGATCACAATTGCCGTCAATACCAGCGCTTGCGGTAGGGGATCACCATATTCAGCGCTGCGCCCAATGACCGCCGGTGCTCCGGTGCTCAGTCGACCCATGGCAAAGATGAACAGGTTGACCGCATAGGAAATCAGGGTCAGCCCCATGACGACAGGAAAGATCCGCGCCCGCAGCAACAGATACACACCGCTGGTCATCATGATCCCCAGGGTTATCGCGAAAACCACCTCCATCAGAGCACCTCCTTGCACGACTCGTCCTGGCTTACATGGGCGATATTCGAAAGTATGAGCAGGGTCGCGGCCACGACTGTCAGGTACACGCCGAGGTCGAAAATCATCGCAGTGGCTAATTCGAACTCGCCAATCAGGGGCAAATGGAAATGATTGAATGCCGACGTCAGGAACGGCCGGCCGAACAGCCAACTACCTAAGCCTGTGAGTCCCGCGATCATCACACCAAGTCCCGCGATGCCGTGGTAGCTGAACGGCTGGCGCTTCTGTGCCCAAACGACACCGTGCGAGATGTACTGGAGGATCAGTGCGACAGCCGTTATCAGGCCAGCAATGAACCCGCCACCGGGCAGATTGTGTCCCCGCAGGAAGATAAACACCGACACCAGCAAAGCCATCGGCAGCAATGCGCGCGACAGCGTATCCAGCACCAGAGGGTGGCGATCCGTCGACCAGAGACGACCGCCGTAGTCACGCACGGGATGAGGCAGGCGCAAGCCATGCAATAGGCTGTAGATACCTACTGCCGCAATCGCCAGAACGGCGATCTCGCCCAGGGTATCGAAGCCGCGGAAGTCGACGAGAATCACGTTGACCACGTTGGTTCCGCCGCCGCCCGAAACACTATTTTCGAGAAAGAACGAGGCGATGCTGTCATAAGGTCGCGTCAGCACAGCGTAAGCCAGCAGAGCAACCATGGTACCGAAAGTCGCAGACAGGACCAGGTCGCGGAAACTGCGCAAGCTGCTCGATTCGACAGGCGTACGGTCCGGCATGAAGAACAGCGCAAGGATCAGCAGGATGATAGTCACCACTTCGACCGACAGCTGCGTCAGCGCCAGGTCCGGCGCAGAGAAACGTGCGAACGCAAGGGAGACCATCAGGCCCACCACGCTGAGTACGATCAGCGCCATCAACCGACGACGGTGAAAGATGACCGTCAGCACGGAACTCAGGCCAAGGATGAACAGGCCGAATACCGTAATGCTGTCTAGCGCCGTCAGCTCTACCACGCCGCGTAACGCCTCCAGCGGTGTCAGGGCATACACCACCAACAACAGCGAGCTGACCAGCATAAGCGCCAGATAACGCTGTAAAGAACCGTTTTCCAGACGCAGAGTGACCCAACGCGCCGCACCAGCGATGTCGCTGACTACTCTGGAAAATACTTCCAGCGAATCGACACGCGGCAAACCCTCATACCAGCGAAACGCCCATTTGCGCATCGAATAGATCAGCAGACCGCCACCCAGCGCGACAAAACTCATCGCGAGCGGCAAATTGAACCCATGCCATATGGCGAGACTGTATTCAGGCACATCGCCGTGAAGGCTCCCCGCAACCGCCGCGGCCAGTAATGGCGCCACCGTATAGGCAGGCAACGTACCGACTAACAGGCAGAGCAACACCAGAATCTCAACCGGGATCTTCATGTAGCGCGCCGGCTCATGCGGAGGATACTTGGGAAGATCGATCGGCTCGCCGTTGAAGAACACGTCATGCACGAAACGCAGGGAATAGGCGACAGAGAAGGCACTGGCCAAGGTCGCCAGAGCAGGAATAGTCCAATAGAAGCTGCCGAGCAGATGCTGATCTAGCGTCTCGGCGAAGAACATCTCCTTGCTCAGGAAGCCATTAAGCAATGGCACCCCCGCCATCGCCAACGACGCAACCATCGCCAGCGCTGCGGTATGAGGCATGTACTTGAGCATCCCATTGATGCGCCGCATATCTCGGGTGCCGGTTTCATGATCGATGATCCCCGCCGCCATGAACAACGAGGCCTTGAAGGTCGCATGGTTGATGATGTGGAAGATGGCGGCCACTGCGCCCATCTGCGAATCGAGGCCGAACAACAGCGTGATCAGCCCCAGATGGCTGATCGTCGAATAGGCCAGCAGACCTTTGAGGTCGTGCTGAAACAGCGCCATTACGGCGCCCAGCAACAGCGTGGACAGCCCCGTCAGACTGACCAGATAGAACCACCATTCCGAATCCGACAAGGCCGGGTACAGGCGCGCCAGAAGGAACACGCCGGCCTTTACCATGGTTGCCGAATGCAAAAATGCAGAAACCGGCGTCGGCGCCGCCATGGCCTGTGGCAGCCAGAAGTGAAAGGGAAACTGTGCCGACTTCGTGAATACGCCCAGGAGTACCAGAATCAGGGTAAGTGGATACAGGGCATTGGCGCGTATGAGATCGCCCGATGCGAGCACGGCAGTGAGCTCGAAACTGCCTACGATGTGACCAATCAGCAATATGCCGGCCAGCAGGGCCAAACCGCCGCCGCCAGTAATCGCAAGTGCCATGCGTGCGCCCTGCCGGGCATCGGATCGATGATTCCAGAAGCCAATCAGCAAGAACGAGGAGAGACTGGTGAGCTCCCAGAACATCAGCATCAGCAAGAGGTTCTCAGCCAGCACGACGCCAAGCATGGCGCCCATGAACATCAGAAAAAAACCGAAAAAGCGGCCCATGGGCTCGCTTTTAGCCAAGTAGTAGCGGGCGTAAAGAATGACGAGAAGCCCGATGCCTAGAATCAGCAGGGCGAAGAGAAACCCGAGGCCATCTAGCCGGAGGCTAAGGTTCAGGCCCAACGCAGGGAGCCAAGGCAGGAACAGTATTTCCGTTTCGCCGCCGAAAACCGCAGCGCGCTTGGATAGCAGGAGCACCAGAGCAATCAGTGGCGCCAGCGCAGCACCAAAGGCACAAGCAGACCGGCCAAAACGTTCAAACAACAGCGGTAGGCAGATACCCAAGAATGGCAGAGCGATTATCAGCGCAAGCGCCATGAGCAAAAACCCCTATAGCCGTAAAACACACGGCAGCTAATTCCTTGATAGGCCAGATTTCAGCCCAAAGTGACATGGCAGAGGGCTGAATTATCCATACCAGCCACTGTAACGTCATGATTGGATGTATTTCTAAAAACGAAAGGCGTAGCACCGACTGCCGTCTGCCGCAGTCTCGCTACGCCTTTTTATCAAGCCAAGCGCCTGATCTGCTACACCTGATCGATACGCAACAGTCCAATGCGCCACGACGACTCAACAGGCGCCCGGCAACCTCGCTAGACGTTGGGTAACACCTGACAGGTCAAGGAGCAACACGGCTGGTGCCGTTTACCGTCATGATCCGTACACGCTGTCCTACCTGAAACACTTGGTTAGGCTCCACCTCTTGAACGTAGGCACGCATATTGCCGTCATCTTCGCGGACAGTGATTTCAACCCCTTGGGCACGGGTGATGCCTTCTTCCGCAGCCGACCCCAGCATACCGCCTGCAAGCGCACCAATGACTGCCGCAACCGCACTGCCGCGTCCTCCACCCACGCCACTACCAGCGATACCGCCGACTACTGCTCCTGCCCCAGTGCCGATGGGTGTCTTGGTCCCCTCCAGCTTGACGGGACGCAACGACTCGATGGTGCCATAACGCACCGTCTGAACGGTCCTGGCCTCATCGCGGGAATAAGTATCGCCCGTGAGGTTGGACGTGCAACCGCCGACAGCGAGTGCTACAGCGGTAAACGAAGCAACAAGGATAGAGTTGCGCATATTTACTCTCCTGGGAAACGAGTGCCTATCCCGATTAGCTGGCCGCGTCGGGTGCGGCGATGATTCGCTTGGCAATTAACTCAGCCTGACTCAGCATTCTTCTAACTAGGACCGTACTTTACCCGAGGCGATCCCCCGCCGCATGAATGAAGCCTGAACAAGCCGTTTCTGAGACCAACTATGGATTATTTCATCATTGCTATAACAACCCTGGCCGGACTCGTATTCCATGGCTGGTTGTTCGTTCGATTTAGGCGATGGGCTGATCGCGACCTGGCGCTGTCGCTGGCCGGAAGCGACAAAGATAAGCGTGAGTGGATCTTGCAGCGCCTGACGGAGGCCCGCACTTCGAGGGTTAAACGAAAAGATCTGCAACGATGGCTCGAAGGCGAGCTACAGCGTTACGACGCGAGCCAGTAGCCAGGAAAGGCCGGGAGAGACCGGCCGTCTGGGCGCCCAGAATATAGGGCAGACAGCGGTCGCTAGGGAGCTAGACGTTCACGCTGCCAAGTGCTGGCGACGCGCCTAAAATTCAGGCGGTCGTGAAGACGACTCGGCCGCCCCTGCCAGAACTCTATGCGCTCAGGCAGCAAACGGTAGCCACCCCAGTGCGGAGGGCAATGGGGGGCCTTGTCGAGAAACCGTTGTTCCGTTTCCGCGAGCAGCCGTTCGAGCTCGGCGCGATCGCGGATCACCCGGCTTTGCGGTGACGCCCATGCACCCAGGCGACTACCCAGTGGACGCACCTGATAGTAGGCGTCCGATTCGGCTGCACTGACTTTCTCGATGCGCCCCTCGACGCGCACCTGCCGCTCGAGCGTCGGCCAAAAGAATGTCATCGCACCGAACGGACAAGCCTCAAGCTGCTCGGCTTTCGCGCTGTCGTAGTTGCTGAAGAAGGTGAAGCCTCTGTCGTCCAGTGCCTTGAGCAACAGCACGCGGCAATGAGGGCGGCCCTCGGCGTCAACCGTGGCGAGTGTCATGGCATTCGGTTCGACAGGCAGCTGCTCGGTCTGAACAGCTTCATCGAACCACCGACGAAAAAGACCGAAGGGCTCATCGGGTGCATTCGCCTCGCTGAGTCCTTCACGGGTGTAGTCGCGGCGCATATCGGCCAGGGTCTGGGTCATCGAAAGGGTTCCTGAACAAGTCGAAGCCAGATCTTAACCGGTCTGCCTTGGATATCAGCTTGACTCAGCGCAAAACAGGGCAACGCGGGAATCTCACTCAGCCTTGGTGACGCCTGCTGCTGCGACTTGAGCAGAGGCTTCCGGGGCCTTGTTGTATTGGGCAACGAGTGAAAGCAGTGTCGCCTGGGGAGCCAATACCATCTCAACCCGGCGATTCAGCGCCCGCCCTTCCTCATGCTCGTTGGACGCACGGGGCATATCCGGGCCCAAACCACGAATACGCATCCGATCGTGTTTTAGCCCGCTAAGCCGGAAGATTGCCGCTACAGCTCCGGCACGCTTGCGGCTGATGTCTCGGTTGAGTTCGAGCGGGCCAGTGCTGTCTGCATGTCCGAGTATGATCACCGCCGTCTTCTCGTCATCTTCCAGCAGCTTCGCCACCCGGCTGATTGGGCCCAGTGTCTTCGGAAGAAGCATGCCCGGACGATCCGGGTTGAACGAAGCATCTACCGGCGCAGTAACCACCAACAAACCATCACGGCGCTCAAGCTCGAAACTGCTGTTTTTCACTGCCTCACGCAACTGCGGCTCATAATCGTCGAGCCAGGCCTGGTCAATTACCGGCTGAGGCGCCACGACCGCTTCGACCGGCTTCTCGCTTTTGGAACTACAGCCGGCGACGGCCATGCAAACGATCAGTGAGGCGCTTTTCAGCAGGTTCATGTAGCGGATCTCGTCGAATTAGGTGTGTGGAAAGGGGACCACTGACTGGTAGTCCCGAGCTTAAAGCAAGGATCTGCATCAAATTGTGGACGCAGGTCATTGTTATGAAAAGTTCCGGCCGCGTAAGTAGACGAGCGGTTCAGCCAAGACAAGCCCTGACTGAACGCGCCAGGGCTTGCGCCCGCGGGTCCATTAGCACATAAGGGCCGAGCGTGTTGGTAACGAAGCCAAAAGCCAGGTCACGTTGCGGATCGGCAAACCCAATGCAGCCACCGGCGCCTGGATGGCCAAAGCTGCCCGGCCCCATCGCAAAGGTAGCGTTCTCGACGTCGGGCTGGTCGAGCCAGCAGCCTAGAGCGAAACGCGTACGAGTCAGAAGCGTGCGGTCTTCACCCAAACAATGCTCACGCGTCATCTCCGTCAGCAGCGCAGGATCAAGCAAGGCACCTTGCAGAAGCCCATCATAGAAGCCCGCAAGGGCTCGGGCGTTGCCATGACCATTGGCGGCCGGCTGCGACATACGCCGCCACTCCGGTTTGTTGGCGCTGTTCATGACTGATGGTGGGTTGGTGAACGCACGGGCGCTGAGCGACTCGGGATCACCCGTCATTGCACGAAACAATCGCTGCGCAGCCGCGTCGCCGAAGTTGTTTTTCTGCCGGGTCAGATACCCCACACGATCAAATTCTGATTCCGCCAGCCCTATGTGAAAATCCAGACCCAGCGGGGTCGCGGTTCGGGCCACGATGGCCGCTCCCGGCTCGCGGCCATCGGCGCGACGTATCACCTCGCCAAGCAACCAACCGTAAGTGATCGCGGCGTAGCCATGCCCGTCACCCGGCGTCCACCAGGGGCTCTCGGCAGCCAGTGCTGCCGTCATCACATCCCAGTCATACAAGGCTTCAGGCGGCAGCGGCTGGCGAATGGCCGGCAGCCCCGCCTGATGGCTGAGCAAATGTCGCAGGGTTATGCCGTGCTTACCATTGGCGGCAAACTCTGGCCAGATGCGCGCAATAGGCTCATCCAGCTGTAGCTTGCCTTCATCCACCAACTGCAACGCCGCGACCGCTGCGAAGGTTTTGGTGCAGGAAAACAGATTGACGAGCGTGTCGGTTTCCCAGGGTTGCTCGCCTGTGTTGTCCGCCACACCTGCCCAGAGATCGACAACCGTCTCGCCGGCAATTTTCACGCAAAGCGCCGCGCCACGCTGCTGAGTCTGCTCGAATAGCTCGCCGAACAGGTCCCGGACCGCCTCGAATCGAAGATCAAAGTAACCTTGGATCTGCACGCTGCCACCTCTCTTTTTCGTTGTTTTGAGCCATTGTGGTCGTCGCGCAGCGCCGATGGAACTCATGCAAGGCAGGCCGGAGAAACTATCCACGGGTCGAATGATGCCGCATATCGCGCCGACCAGCCGCTAGCCTATCTCACGCCGGAACGGTGGTAACGCATTGAGAATTGCCTTGCCGTAGCGCTGGGTCACGACCCGTCGATCAAGCAGCGTGATCGACCCACGGTCTTCTTCGGTGCGCAACAATCGGCCGCATGCCTGGACCAACCGCAGCGACGCGTCTGGCACGGCGATTTCCATGAAAGGGTTGCCCCCGCGCGCCTCGATCCACTCGGCCAAAGCCGCCTCGACAGGGTCGTCAGGTACAGCGAATGGAATTTTGGCTATCACCACATGTTCACAATAAGCACCCGGCAGATCGACGCCCTCCGCAAAACTGGCCAGCCCGAACAGGACGCTGTTCTCGCCCTCGTCTACCCGCGCCTTGTGCTTGTTCAAGGTCTCCTGCTTGGACAGGTTGCCCTGGATCAACACTCGGCGCCGCCAGTCGCGCTCCAGTCCGTCGAATACATCCTGCATTTGCTTGCGCGACGAAAACAGCACCAGCGTGCCGCGAGACCCTTCCACCAACTTCGGCAGGTCGCGCACGATGGCCGAGGTGTGGGCGGTTGCATCACGTGGGTCAGCGTTGAGATTCGGAACGCGCAACACACCGGCATCAGCGTGATGGAATGGGCTCGGTACGACTGCCGTCACCGCGCAGCGAGGCAGCCCGGCACGCATGCGATAGCGATCAAAGCTATTGAGCGCCGTTAGCGTCGCAGAGGTCACGAGCGCGCCGTAGCAGACGTTCCACAGATTTCGCCGCAACGTTTCGGCCGCAAGAATCGGACTGGCGTTAACCTCGATATCGAACAGTGCACCGCCCTCGGCCAAGGTCAGCCAGCGCGCCATCGGCGGACTGTCTTCCGGGTCGTCGACGGTAAATGCAGTCCATAATTCCCAGTTGCCTTGGGCGCGCGTCAGCAGACTACCGAACAGTGGATACCATTCTTCCGCCTGATGGCTGGCAATACCGACACCCGCCTCGCCATCCATGGCTTCTTTGAGCAGTTCTGCCAACCGAGTGAACAGGTCAGTCAGCTTGGCAAAACCCTTTTTCAGTTCAATGCCAAGCTCGACCAGGTGCTCCGGAACGATCCCGCCTACGAAGCGATGCCTGGGTCGCTCACGACCCTCCATGTCCTCGCCCGCTTTAAAGTCTGCGAGCTGCTCGCAAGCGCTGAACATGAATTGCTGCTGGCTACGCAGGTCTCTGGCTATCTCGGGAACCGCCTCGATGAGGCGTCCCAGATCACCTGGGAGAGGATGCTGAGCCAGGAGCTTGGTCAGATTTTTCTCGACCTGGGCCAGCCAGTCGGCAGTAGAGCGCAGGCGTGTGAAATGAGCGAAGTGACCAATCGCCTTGTCGGGAAGATGATGCCCCTCGTCAAAGACATAGAGCGTATCGCGCGGATCCGGCAGAACGGCTCCGCCGCCAAGCGCGAGGTCAGCAAGCACCATGTCGTGATTGGTGACGATTACGTCTACCTTGGTCATGCCTTCACGCGCCTTGTAGAAGGCGCACTGCTGAAAATTGGGGCAATGTCGTCCCGTACACTGGCTGTGATCGGTCGTCAGACGTGCCCAGTCCGGGTCGGCGAGCTCTTCAGGCCAGCTGTCGCGATCACCGTCCCAGCGGTTCCCCGCCAATTTCTCGATCATGCTGCCAAACAATTTCTGGCTACGCTCGTCCACGTCTAGGTGAAACCCTTCCTCCTCGAATAGCTGAGCAGTAGCGCTCTGCGCATGCCCCTCCTGCAACAGAACGTCGAGCTTGGATAGGCATAGATAGCGGCCACGGCCCTTGGCAAGTGCGAACGAGAAATTCAGCCCGCTGTTGCGCATCAGGTCTGGCAGGTCCTTGTGCACGATTTGTTCTTGCAGGGCTACGGTCGCGGTCGCTATCACCAGCCGTTTGCCCGCCGCCTTGGCAGTCGGAATCGCCGCAAGGCTGTAGGCGACCGTTTTGCCGGTACCAGTGCCCGCTTCCACCGCGACTACCGCAGGCTCGCCGTCACGGCGACCCTCATCATCAGCCTCTATTGCACCCAGAACCTTCGCGACTTCGGCAATCATCAGGCGCTGCCCATAGCGGGGCTTGAGGCCCTTGGCTTCGAGGAATCGGGAATAGGCGCCCTGGATCTGGGACTTGAGTTCGGTACTGAGCATGGGCGCTGGGGCTGTATATATTTTCAGTATTTCGAGAGGGTCGCTATGATAACGCGCACTCAGCCAACCGCCACCGGAGATTTAGTGATGACCCCTTTCGCTGTGCTTTACTCGCTTCACGTGCTGGCTGCGGTGATCTGGGTAGGCGGAATGTTTTTCGCCTGGATGGTGCTGCGCCCCGCCGCAGTATCGGAACTTCAGCCACCCGAGCGATTGACGCTATGGACTGAAGTGTTTCGACGATTCTTCATATGGGTCTGGGTAACGCTTCTCGTTTTGCCGATAAGTGGTATGGGTATGTGGCACATCAAATTCGGCAGCATGGACGCTGCGCCGCGCTACGTTCACATCATGGCTGGCCTTTTCGTCGTGATGCTGGCGCTTTTTCTTCGGATTCAGCTCTTGCTCCTGCCGCCGTTAAAGCGAGCTGTTGCGTCGCAGAACTGGCCGGACGGCGGGGTTGCCCTCGGGCAGATTCGCAGGTTGGTCGGCACTAACCTGTTGCTCGGCCTGGGGATAGTTGCCCTCGCAAGCGCACGGCCGACCTTCTGATAAGCGAGCAAAAAAAACCGGGCTGATGCCCGGTTCTTTTGTCAGCAGCCGTTAAGGACGGGCTTCAACCGAAGCCTCAACCCGACGGTTGATGGCGCGACCCAGCTCGGTCGAGTTATCAGCAATCGGACGCGACTCGCCGTAGCCAATGGCTTCGAGACGGTTCGCCTCGATACCGTAACGGTCGACCAACACATCACGGACGGCCTCAGCACGACGCGACGACAAACGCTGGTTGTACGCGTCTGTACCGATAGCGTCGGTATGGCCTTCCACGGTGGTGGAAGTCTGGTCGTACTGTTTCATGAAGTCGGCAAGTACTTCGATATCGTCCATGGCATCCTGGCGGACGGTAGCCTTGTCGAAGTCAAACTTCACGTCCAGCTCAACCCGTACCGCCTCCAGCACTGGTTCCGGCTCTGGCTCCGGCTCGGCCATTGGTTCAGGCTCAACCGTTTCGGCTACCGCCACGGTTTCTTGCTCGGTGCCGTTAGCCCAGCAGTAGGCAGCAGCCATGCCGCCACCGATCAATGCGCCGTAGCCGGTATAGGTGCTGCTTTCAATTGCACCCAACGCCGCGCCGGTTACACCGCCGACAGCCGCGCAACTGGGCCAATCTTCTTTCTGCACGCCGGCGCAGCCGGCCAGAATGGTGGTCATTGCAATCACGGGTACTGCTGTCCGTAAGCTACTCATCGTTGAAGCCTCCTAATGTGGGGTCGGCCAGAGCGCCATGCGGACGAGCATAAGCGACTCCAGTTATAACGAGACTAGGCCGGCACGCGCTGCCGCGCTAGTCTTTACGCTTTGGCCAGGCCACTTAGCGCTGCGTATCCGCAGTAATTGACGCCTGACAACGAGGATCCCGGTGTGATCGCCACTCGCTCTTCACAAAGCCCGCAACAGACACTGGCCGCGCTACTGGAGCAATACTGTCCAACGCGCCTGCTGCATGTCGGCCGCAGTGACCTTCCTGCAGTTGGCGCATTCAGCCGTAGCCACCCGAACAGCGAAATCAACCGAGCAGAAACTGCGCCTCTGCCCGACGACCTCGCCAATCGTCGCTACGACCTGGCGCTTGTCGCAGACTGTCTTGAGCATCTGCCAAAGCGAGACGGCCTACGACTGCTTGGGGGTATCCGCAACCTCAATGCCAGCCGCATCGCGGTGCTGGTTGATCTGCAGGCGTGCGATTGGCAAGCCACGGATTTCTACGCCCTAGCGCTGCAGGTCAGTGCTCGGTTCGAACGCGACGAACAGACCTTGACCCTCTTCACCTACGACCTCCTTGATTACAAGCAGGTTCCAGACTGGCTTAACGCAAAATACTGGGCGAACCCGCAAATGTTCGGCAAATACTGGTGGTGACCTGACGATGACTAGTGATCTCGTTGAAGCGAGCACCTGCCCATGCGGCAGCGGAGATGGGCTGCGCGAGTGCTGCGGCCGCTACCACGCTGGCTTGCCGGCACCCAGCGCAGAGCAGCTCATGCGGTCGCGCTATAGCGCTTATATATTGGGTCTCGTAGAGTATCTGCGCGCAACTACGCTGCCGGCCCAACAGCAATTGCTGGATCTGCAGGCGATGAAGGAATGGAGTTCGACCAGCACCTGGCTAGGGCTTGAGGTAGAAGAGAGCCAGTTGCTCGGCGGCAAGCCTGAGCACGCCCTGGTGAGCTTTACAGCGCGCTGGCATGACGTTGCAGGCGAGCATGCGCAGCATGAGCGTTCAGCCTTTGTTCAGAATGGCGGGCGCTGGTATTTCATTGACCCGACCGCCCCGCTGAAAGCCGGTCGCAACGATCCCTGCCCATGCGGCAGTGGTCAAAAGTTCAAGAAGTGCTGTAGCGCCTATCTATGAAATAAAGCCGGCAAGCGCACAGCGCTGGCCGGCCTTTTCTGCCGTCGAACGCGCTACTTTTCGACGAAGGCACGCTCGATCAGGTAGTGACCCGGATCACCCATGCGAGGCGAAGCCTTGAGTCCGAAGCTATCCAACACCTCACTGGTTTCGGCCAGCATGCTTGGGCTGCCGCAGATCATCGCGCGGTCGTCTTCTGGGTTGATTGGAGGCAGACCGATATCGGTGAACAGCTTGCCGCTGCGCATCAGGTCAGTGAGGCGGCCCTGATTCTGGAACGGCTCACGTGTAACCGTCGGGTAATAGATCAGCTTTTCCTTGAGCGCTTCACCGAAGAACTCGTTTTGCGGAAGGTGTTCGGTAATAAATTCGCGATACGCCACCTCGTTCACGTAGCGGACACCGTGAACCAGGATCACCTTTTCGAAGCGCTCATAGGTTTCCGGATCCTGGATCACGCTCATGAATGGCGCCAGGCCGGTACCGGTGCTGAGCAAATATAGATGCTTGGCAGGAAGCAAGTCGTCCAGCACCAGTGTGCCGGTCGGCTTACGGCTGACCATCAGCGAATCGCCTTCTTTGAGATGCTGTAGCCGAGAGGTGAGCGGACCATCCGGAACCTTGATACTGAAGAATTCCAGATGCTCTTCATAATTCGGGCTGGCGATACTGTACGCACGCATCAAGGGCCGCCCTTCGACTTCCAGACCGATCATCACGAACTGGCCGTTTTCAAAGCGCAGGCCCGGGTTACGGGTGGTTTTGAAACTGAACAGCGTGTCGTTCCAGTGGTGCACACTGAGGACTCGCTCGACGTTCAGGTTGCTCATGTAAGTCTTCCCCTTCTAGCGCGCACAGGCGCGTCAATAATTGTCACTAGTTTACCGACCTGTTTAATATCCGCTAAACGAATATTAACGATATATGTTATCGGTTATATAGATATGCATTTCACGCTCCGTCAGCTTCAGGTTTTCGTCGCTTTTGCGCGATACGAAAGCGTTTCACGCGCTGCAGAAAGCCTGTCTCTCTCCCAGTCAGCAACCAGTACCTCACTGGCCGAGCTGGAGCGTCAGTCGGGCTGCCAACTGTTCGACCGCGCAGGCAAGCGGTTGTGGCTGAATGCACTGGGTCACCAGCTTTTACCTCAGGCAGTAGGCCTACTTGACCAAGCCAAAGCCATCGAGGATCTGCTCGCCGGCAAAACCGGTTTCGGTTCCCTCAGCGTTGGCGCTACGCTCACCGTCGGCAACTACCTCGCCACTCTGCTGATCGGCGCCTTCATGCAACGACATCCCGAGTGCCGGGTGAAACTGCATGTACATAACACTGCCCATATTGTCCAACAGGTCGCGCAACACGAAATTGATCTCGGTCTGATCGAAGGCGACTGCCAGCACCCTGAGATCGAGGTACTGCCCTGGGTCGAGGACGAACTGGTGGTGTTCTGTGCACCCCAGCATGCACTGGCAGTACACAACGAGGTAAGCCTGGAGCAGCTGTCTCGTGAGGCGTGGATACTCCGAGAACAGGGCTCCGGTACACGCCTGACGTTTGATCATGCCATGCGGCACCATCCGGCCAAACTGAACATTCGTCTAGAACTCGAGCACACCGAGGCGATCAAGCGGGCCGTCGAATCCGGCCTCGGCATTGGCTGCATTTCACGACTGGCTCTGCGCGACGCGTTCCGTCGTGGCAGCCTGGTTGCCCTCGAAACACCCGAACTGGATCTCTCTCGGCAGTTCTACTTCATCTGGCACTCAATGAAGTATCAGACCGCTGCGATGCGAGAATTCGTCGAGCAATGTCGAGCGCTAACCGCCGGCATACGCCGAAGTGATGAGATTGTGCTGCCAACCATTGCCTGACGCGCACGCCTGGATGCCGTGGTACGCCTGCAATCAATGCCGGCTATCAGCTGCCGGGAATTGAGCCCATCTGCTGCAGTAGTAGCGCAGCCTGGGTACGCGTGCGGACCCCCAGCTTCCGAAAGATAGCCGTAACGTGCGCCTTGATGGTCGCTTCAGACACACTGAGCTCGTAGGCGATCTGCTTGTTCAGCAAACCGTCACACACCATGGTCAAGACGCGGAACTGCTGAGGCGTGAGGCTTGCGAGACCTTCGCTGGCGGCCTTGGCTTCTGCGCTTACATGCGCCACCTCATCGATATTGCTAGGCCACCAGACGTCGCCTTCAAGTACGACGCGCACAGCTTCCTGGATCGTCTCGAGCGAGCTGGACTTGGGAATGAAACCACTGGCCCCGAACTCGCGCGAGCGCGCAACGACTGCGGCATCCTCCTGAGCAGAAATCATCACCACAGGCAGCTGAGGATATTGTCCCCGGAGCAGTACCAGGCCTGAGAAGCCGTAAGCGCCCGGCATGTTCAGGTCCAGCAGGACCAGATCCCAATCGGAGGTTCGAGTCAGCTGGGCTTCGAGCCCGGCAATGCTTGCCGCTTCGGACAGCCGCACACCATCGCCCAGACCAAGCGTCAATGCTTGCTGTAGCGCACTGCGAAACAGGGGATGATCATCGGCGATAAGGATTTCGTAAGCAGCCATGGCGGACCTGTAGTTTTTATTGGCGCTTTCACCAGCCTGAGCCGGATGATGACAATCAGGACGGCAAGAACCCGCAATATGCTTGGGGCGACCGTGGTGATGATATCGCGCCACCACAGGAAATTCGATCACCGTTCCGCATTAAATCTCTAGCCCAGGAGGCGGAAAGACAGCAATTGTGGCCAATTACAACGCTTTGATGCAAAGTCGCCGGTTTTCCGCAAGCGAGTTGAAACATGCGCAAACAAGCCCTTCGCGCCGACTTTTTGATGCTCATTACGGCCATGATCTGGGGTAGCGCCTTTGTCGCACAGCGGGTCGGCATGGAAAACATAGGCCCGTTTTTGTTCACCGGGTTGCGCTTTGCCCTGGGCGCGCTCGTGCTGCTGCCATTGTTATTGCACCAGGGCAGAGGCGCTGCAGGAAAGGAACCTTTCGTTCAACGCGGGCTGCTTATTGGCGGCGTCTGCATGGGGCTCGCGCTCACTATCGGCATCAACCTGCAACAGGTGGGTTTGCTCTTCACCAGCGTGACCAATTCAGGTTTCATCACCGGGCTGTATGTCATCGTCGTGCCACTGCTCGGCCTGGCCATCGGGCACAGGACCGGCATGGGGACTTGGCTGGGCGCGATCCTCGCCGTGGTTGGTATGGCGTTGCTTAGCGTCGACGAGAACTTTCAGGTCGCCTCAGGTGACTGGATACAGCTTGCCGGCGCCTTCGTCTGGGGCGTTCATGTATTGCTGGTGGGCTATTTTGTGAGTCGCCATGATGCAATTCGCCTGGCCTTCCTGCAGTTCGTGACGTGCGCGATAGTCAGCCTGCTGCTGGCAGCGATCTTCGAGCGAGCCAGCCTGAGCAGTATCTGGCTAGCCGCGCCCGCATTGATCTACGGCGGCATGTTCGCGGTTGGGGTGGGGTACACCTTGCAAGTCGTGGCGCAGAAGCATGCAATTGCCTCCCATGCCGCTATCATCCTCTCGCTCGAAGCCGTGTTCGCCGCAATCGCCGGTGCGTTACTGCTTGAAGAGAGCCTTAGCCCGCGTGGATATTTCGGCTGCGCACTGATGTTCATTGGCATGCTCGCTGCGCAACTCTGGCCACGCAAAGACCTGCCGTTGACGGTCGAGAATGAAATTCCACAGGTAGCTCGACACTGAACGCTTCGAATATGCCATCACCTAGCAAGAGCAGCGAGAGCCCGATGCGTCTCATCGTCAAAGTCCAGCGCACGATGATACTTCGCGCCCAGATAATGGTCGGTAAAGGCGTCTAGCCAGGTATCCAACGCCCCAGCGCCCTTCTCGTCTCCCGCCAAGCCCAGGCACAACGCAGCGACTTCCGCCGTGCACAGGTGTTCGCTACGCGTCGAACGACGCAGACGGTATCGAGACAGCACATCCGCTTGCAGGCTCAGCACTGGCAAGCGGCTTAGGTATGGGCTCTTACGAAACATCTTGCGTGCCTCGGTCCAAGTCGCATCGAGCAGGATGAACAGAGGACGCTTTCCTGGCGAAACATCGACGTTCGATACCACTCGACCAGGCTCGGCGTACTCGCCTGGAAAAACCACAACAGGCTGATATCGGGGGTCGGCAAGCAATTCCAACAGTGCGGGCTCAACACTCGTCCGTTGCCAGGTAAACGCATAGGTTTCGGCGACGATATCGGCGATCAGCCAGCCCGTATTACTGGGCTTCAAGGGCTCGATATCGTGCATGATCAGACAGACTGCGCTCGTTGTTGCCACTGCTGGCCGCCAAGCGCACAAGCAGTGGCTGGCAGCGATCCGACAGCGAGCGCAGCGGGGCGTACGTGAGCCACGCGCAATAAAGGGCTTGGCGCTACGCGCCAGACGCGCGTCGCGCAGACGAATCACTGCATGAGACATGGATATTCGATCAGCCAAGAGGGAGCGGCAGTTTACCAGCCCGCCGGGAAAGCTTGGCAGACGCTGAACGGTCCTGACCGGCACCGGTCGAACGACGGCAGTCATCAGGAGAAAACCATGTACCGTCTGACCTCCCTCCTCACGCTATGCCTCGCTCTGCCGTTCGCTCACGCCGCTTCTGCGCAGGATCGAGCGCTCGGTCAACTGCTCGATAACGTCGCTCGCGAAAGCAGTGTAGGCACACCTCGCGCGATCAACTCCGACCTCCTCGACGAGGGCTACAGCGTCGACGGCAACGAGCTGGTCAACCATCTCAGTGTCCAGCCTCGCCACGCCGCAGAGATGCGAGACAACCCCAAGCAGGTTCGCACGCAGCTCGCTTCAAGCGTTTGCAACAATGAGGGACTGCGGCAGCTGATGAATCAAGGTGCGGTGTTGCGCTTCGAGTTCACTGAATACCAGAGCAAGAAGCCGATCACTACCGAGCGATACCGCGCCAGCGATTGCTAATCCCCGCATAGGCCGCGTGGAGCGTTGGCGCGGCCTTGACGGCGAAGTGCTCGCACGTGGCCTCCCGCTCCTGCCCTACCGAAGCAGCTTGAACCGGCTTTAGCAGGGCCGGTCGCGGCACCTGACGCAAGATAGCGGCCACGGCCGTTGGCAATCGTCCTGCATCGGCCGGACCGAGCTACCTCGAGGCGCACATGGCTGAGTATAGCGGCCAGCACCGCTTAACATGCCCATCAAGGCGCCCTCCTCTATACCTTGGCTCAATACCGACGCCGAGCTCTACGCTATCGTTAGCGGTAAACCGTGTGTTCCAAGGCGCTGCGCATCTGTCCACTGACAACAGTGGCAGCAGCTGCGCAACTCCAATAATAGGGAGACGTTATGCCTTTCGAGCCGGACGACTATCTGTCACGACACTTCAAGACCAGCGGTGCGGAGTTGTCGAAAAAAATCGATGAACTGGTGGCGCTTGTTGTGCCCTCAAACAGCCAGAACCTACCGCTATATCGGGAAATGCTGGTTACTGTGATGCGAATGGCACAAGCCGACCGGAGCCGTTGGGATGCCAAGATTCTGCTACAGACCATGCGCGAAATGGAGCATGCCTTCAGCCGGCTCGATCAGTTCAAGCGACGCCGAAAAGTCACGGTTTTTGGCTCGGCACGTACACCGATCGAGCATCCCCTCTATGCGCTTGCACGTGAACTCGGCGAAACCCTGGCCCGCTATGACCTGATGGTAATCACGGGAGCTGGAGGCGGCATCATGGCGGCAGCCCATGAAGGCGCCGGCACGGATAACAGCCTTGGGCTGAACATCACCCTACCGTTCGAGCAGCATGCCAATCCCGTAGTGGATGGGACCGACCACCTGCTGTCCTTTCACTTCTTCTTTGTGCGTAAGCTTTTTTTCATAAAGGAGGCGGATGCCTTAGTGCTTTGTCCCGGTGGTTTCGGCACGCTGGACGAAACCCTGGAAGTGCTCACCCTGGTCCAAACGGGTAAGAGCCCGCTCGTTCCGATCGTTCTGCTGGACGAGCCAGAAGGCACCTTCTGGAAAGACGCGCTGAGCTTCATGCGCAGCCAGTTGGAGGGAAATCGCTACATTCTGCCAACCGACATGCGGCTGATGCGCCTTGTGGACAATGCCGAGGACGCCGCCGCCGAAATCGATCACTTCTACCGCAACTTCCATTCAAGCCGTTGGTTGAAGGATCGCTTCGTCATGCGTCTCAACCAAGTGCTGAGCGATGCGGCAATGTCTTATATGAACGAACAATTCGCCGACCTCTGTCTTAAAGGCCGCTTCGAGCAGCAAGCGTGCTGCGACATGGAGCTCGACGAGCCGGAACTGCAGTCGTTACCCAGGCTGAGTTTCGTTTTCAACGGACGGGATCACGGCCGGCTGCGTGAACTGACCGACTTCATTAACACAAAGGAAAACTGGGCTTCGCCGCTGGGCACTGAAGATTGAAGATGACACGATTGCAAACGACTACGCCGAAAATGCTGCCGAACCCATGTCAGTCCAGCGAAGCGCCCCGCAGGAGGCGCCCTATCAAATCAAGCGGGTAACCCCGATAGCTGAGGAAGCGCCCCTGGCGGGCCCTTTCGCGCTGATCGCCTGGTAATTCACCGAACTTTCGCAACCAGACGTCGCGCAGCTGCTCACTCCAATCAAAGCCGCTGTCTCGCAATGCCTGCTCGATATCCTCTCGTGGCAGACCTCGCTGGGTCAGCTCCTCACGGATGCGCAATGGGCCATAGCCTGCGTTGGCGCGCATCCGCACAAAGCTTTCCAGGTAACGAGCTTCACTGAGCAGCCCCTCATCAGCCAGCCGCTCCAGCGCCGGCTCGATGAGATCAGCCGAAGCACCGCGCGAACGCAACTTACGGCTTAGCTCCATACGCCCGTGCTCTCGCCGGGCCAGTAGATCCATGGCCGCCCGCCGCACCGCGGCGGGGGTGTCGAGCACAACCGGCATGCTGCTTAGAGGTCAGCTTCGGCCAGGTCTTCTACGACCGGATTGGCTTTGCTGCTCGGCGAAACTACCAGCAACTTGTCGCGAATCTGCTGTTCAATTTCGCGACCGATCTCTGGGTTCTCTTCCAGATACTTGGCAGCGTTAGCCTTGCCCTGCCCGATCTTGTTGCCTTTGTACGCGTACCAGGCTCCCGACTTTTCGACCAGCCCCTGCTGAACGCCGAGATCGATGACCTCGCCATTGCGGTAGATGCCCTTGCCGTAAAGGATCTGGAACTCGGCCTGACGGAACGGTGGCGCCACCTTGTTCTTGACGACCTTGACGCGGGTTTCGCTGCCGACCACCTCATCGCCTTCCTTCACAGCGCCGGTACGACGGATGTCGAGACGAACCGATGCATAGAACTTCAGTGCGTTACCGCCGGTTGTGGTTTCAGGGCTACCGAACATCACGCCGATCTTCATGCGGATCTGGTTGATGAAGATAACCAGGCAGTTGGCGTTCTTGATGTTACCGGTGATCTTGCGCAGCGCCTGAGACATCAGGCGTGCCTGCAGACCGACGTGGGTATCGCCCATCTCGCCTTCGATTTCCGCCTTGGGAACCAGAGCCGCTACGGAGTCGACAATGATCACGTCAACCGCATTGGAGCGCACCAACATATCGGTGATCTCGAGAGCCTGCTCACCCGTATCAGGCTGCGAAACCAGCAGGTCATCGACGTTGACGCCGAGCTTGCCAGCGTAGTCGGGATCAAGCGCATGTTCGGCGTCGACGAAGGCGCAAGTGGCACCGGCCTTCTGGGCTTCGGCAATGACGGACAGCGTCATGGTGGTCTTGCCCGACGACTCCGGGCCGTAGATTTCGACGATCCGGCCTTTGGGCAGACCGCCGATACCGAGGGCAATATCCAGGCCCAGCGAGCCGGTGGAAATCGAAGGTATCGCCTGGCGATCATGATCGCCCATGCGCATGACCGCGCCTTTACCGAACTGCTTTTCGATCTGGCCCAAGGCGGCAGCCAAGGCGCGCTTCTTGTTCTCGTCCATTACAATCCTCACTTGATCAAGAGGGCCAGAGGCCACGACAACTGTATAAGTAGACAGTATTAGAGCATAGGCAAAAACGAGCGCCTAGTCCTCAAGCGGATTTTCTCCGGCCACTAGGCGGATCAATCCGACGAGCGCCGCCTCCACACTTCGCTCACGCACGGCCTGCCGGTTGCCATCGAACTGAAAGCGCCTAGAGAACCGTTCATCATCGCAAGCCCAGGCCAACCAGACCGTACCGACCGGCTTATCCTGCGTGCCACCGCCCGGCCCCGCCACGCCACTCACGGCAACGGCGTACCGCGCTCCGCTGGCTGCTTGCGCCCCGCTCGCCATCGCTTCGACAACTTCGCGACTTACTGCACCCACCTCTGAAAAGAGGTGTTCGGGCACCTGCAGCTGACGGGTTTTCTGGCTGTTGGAATAGGTAACGAAGCCAGCCTCAAACCAGCCCGAACTACCGGCAACGCGGGTAATCGCCTCGGCAATGCCTCCGCCGGTGCAGGACTCGGCTGTCGTCACTTGCGCTGAGTGTTGCTGGAGCGCACGGCCCAGCTGAGCGGCTAGCTCGGTCAAGGTGGACATGAAAACTCCTGATGCCAATGCAGGACGTTACCTTAGCAGCGCAGGTTCCGGCGGTCAGCCACGCGTGGCCGAACATCCTAACTGGCCTGCAGTCATCGCACAGTCCAGTAGCGCTGCATTTCGAGAAACAGAAACGAGGCGGTCCAGGTGATCAACACCAACCCCGTCAACGCCTCGATGCCCGTCAGGAAGCGGATGGGGCCGACGGGGTGGATATCGCCAAAGCCGACAGTCGTGAACGTCGTAAATGAAAAATAAGCACAGTCCAACAGGCTGCCGCCGAACTCGCCGGCCAGCGTTCCCCAACCAGGCGCGTGGTGCATGAGGTAATAGGCAAAAGCGAACACCCAAACCTCAACGGCATGGGCAGTCAGCGCGCCGAATATGCCAAACAGGATCCAGGCGCGATGGTGGCAACGCGGGCTCGGCCCGCTTGCAGACAGACGTGACAGAAACTCGTAGTGAACCGCCACCACCACCGCAACGACAATCGCGTTGACCAGCGCAACGAGGAGAAGATTCGTAGACGCAGTTGACGCCTGTTCCAGAGCAGACATAGCAATTCCAAGTGTTCAAACAGGTGCCTCGCGTGCCGGGGAAAAGCTCGTCCGGTTGTGCCATCGCACCCAGCACAGGCCATGATAACCTTCGCGGTTTATTTCATCCTGCGTACAGCGCCAGCAAACGCCTTCGTTACTTGAGCGGATCGAGGCGCGTCCGCGCTATACCAGCATATCGCCCCAAGTCGAGTCATATGTCACAAGACCTGTCCCATCACACACCCATGATGCAGCAATATTGGAAACTCAAGCGTGAGCATCCCGACCAGCTGATGTTCTACCGCATGGGCGACTTTTACGAGCTGTTCTACGACGACGCTAAGAAAGCGGCCAAGCTGCTCGACATCACCCTGACCGCGCGCGGCCAGTCCGGCGGTAACGCCATCCCCATGGCGGGCATCCCGTTTCACTCTGCCGAGGGTTACCTCAGCCGTCTGGTGAAGCTTGGCGAGTCCGTGGTGATCTGCGAGCAGATCGGAGACCCAGCTACAAGCAAGGGGCCGGTGGAGCGACAGGTGGTGCGAATCATCACCCCGGGCACGGTGAGTGACGAAGCGCTGCTCGACGAGCATCGCGACAATCTGCTGGCAGCGGTAGTCGGGGATGAAAAGCTGTTTGGCCTGTCGGTGCTGGACATCACCAGCGGGCGGTTCAGCGTACAGGAGTTTGGCGGCTGGGAAACGCTGCTGGCCGAGGTAGAGCGGCTGAATCCGGCCGAGCTGATGATCCCGGATGATTGGCCAGCAAATCTGCCAGTCGAGAAACGTCGCGGTGTGCGGCGACGCGCGCCTTGGGATTTCGACCGCGACAGCGGCCTCAAAGGCCTCTGTCAGCAGTTCGGCACCCAGGACCTGAAAGGCTTCGGCTGCGAGCAGCTGACGCTGGCTATCGGTGCTGCGGGCTGTCTGCTGACCTACGCCAAGGAAACCCAACGTACCGCACTGCACCATTTGCGCAGCCTTCGCCATGAGCGTCTCGACGAGACGGTAATTCTCGACGGCGCGACCCGACGCAATCTGGAACTGGACATAAATCTAGGCGGTGGGCGCGAAAACACCCTGCAGTCGGTTGTTGACCGATGCCAGACCGCCATGGGCAGCCGCCTGCTCAGCCGCTGGCTAAACCGCCCACTGCGTGATCGAACCGTACTGGAGGCTCGTCAGGACTCCATTACATGCCTGCTTGAACACTATCGCTTCGAGCAGATCCAACCACAGCTGAAAGAAATCGGCGATCTCGAGCGCATCCTCGCACGCATCGGCCTGCGCAACGCTCGCCCCCGCGACCTGGCGCGCCTGCGCGATGCGCTCGCTGCCCTGCCTCAGCTTCAGGACGCTATGAAGGAGCTGGTCGCCCCTCATCTGACCGAGCTGGCGACCACCATCCAGACCTACCCAGAGCTTGCTGAGCTGCTGGCCAAAGCCATCATCGATAACCCACCGGCGGTAATCCGTGAAGGCGGTGTACTGAAAACCGGTTACGACGCCGAACTGGACGAACTGCAATCACTGTCGGAAAACGCCGGCCAGTACCTGATGGATCTGGAAGCCCGTGAGAAAGCACGCACAGGGCTGGCCAACCTCAAGGTCGGCTATAACCGCGTGCATGGCTATTTCATCGAGCTGCCAAGCAAGCAGGCTGAATCTGCACCGGCCGACTATATCCGCAGGCAAACGCTGAAGGGCGCCGAGCGCTTCATTACGCCGGAGCTGAAAGAATTCGAAGACAAGGCTCTCTCTGCCAAGAGCCGCGCACTGGCGCGCGAAAAACAGCTCTACGAAGAACTGCTGGAACGGCTTATTGGCCATCTCGCGCCGCTGCAGGACAGCGCCGCGGCGCTGGCCGAGCTCGATGTGCTCAGCAACCTGGCCGAGCGTGCGCTGACCCTGGACCTAAACCGCCCGCGCTTCGTCGAGCATCCCTGCCTGCAGATCGAGCAAGGCCGTCACCCGGTTGTTGAACAGGTATTGCAGACGCCCTTCGTCGCGAACGATCTCAAGCTTGATGACGACACACGCATGCTGGTGATCACCGGACCGAACATGGGTGGTAAGTCGACCTACATGCGCCAGACCGCGTTGATCGTTCTGCTCGCCCAGATCGGCAGCTTCGTGCCAGCCAAGGGCTGCGAGTTGTCACTGGTCGACCGAATCTTCACCCGCATCGGCTCTTCGGATGATTTGGCCGGCGGCCGCTCGACTTTCATGGTTGAAATGAGCGAGACGGCCAATATTCTGCATAACGCCAGCGACCGCAGCCTGGTGCTGATGGACGAAGTCGGTCGTGGCACCAGCACTTTCGATGGCTTGTCACTGGCCTGGGCAGCGGCCGAGCACTTGGCCAAACTGCGCGCCTACACCCTGTTCGCGACCCACTATTTCGAGCTTAGCGTGCTGCCGGAAAGCCAGCCGGCGGTGGCTAACGTCCACCTGTCGGCCACGGAGCACAACGAACGCATCGTCTTCCTTCACCACGTCCTGCCGGGACCGGCAAGCCAGAGCTACGGCTTGGCGGTAGCACAACTGGCCGGCGTACCTGGCGACGTGATCCAGCGCGCACGCGACCATCTGTCGCGGCTGGAGACCACAAGCCTGCCCCACGAAGCGCCGAAGGGTTCGCCTGGTCAGCCCACTCCACCCATGCAAAACGACCTGTTTGCAAGCCTGCCTCACCCGGTGGTCGAAGAATTGGTTCGGATCAATCCTGATGATATGACCCCGCGCCAGGCACTGGACCTGCTATACAACCTGAAAGCGCGTGTCTGACGGCTGCGAAAAAGCTGCTAGAATCGCGCGCATTTTTGGATATGAGCGGCATTTGCCCGGTGCCGCCATAGTCCTGCCGAACGGGGGCGTCATTGCAACGCCACCTGACACGCCCGAGGAGATAGCTAGAAATGACCTTCGTCGTCACCGACAACTGCATCAAGTGCAAATACACCGACTGTGTGGAAGTCTGTCCGGTGGACTGCTTCTATGAAGGCCCGAATTTCCTGGTCATTCATCCGGACGAGTGCATCGACTGTGCGCTTTGCGAACCGGAATGCCCTGCCCAGGCTATCTTCTCCGAAGATGAAGTCCCGGATGATCAGCAGGAATATATTCAGCTGAACGCCGACCTGGCGGAAGTCTGGCCAAATATTACCGAGAAGAAAGACTCGCTGCCGGACGCCGAGGAATGGGACGGAGTGAAGGACAAGCTGCAGTATCTGGAGCGTTAAGCGCCAGACAAAAGAAAGCCCGCGCGATGCGGGCTTTTTCATGGTTCAGCGGTCAGGCGCGATCAACGCCCTTCTTCACTGAATCCTTGGCTTCGCCTTTGACTTGCTGAGCGTCGCCTTTGACTTCCTGGCGCTGGCCTTCGCCTTTCATACGCTCGTTATCTGTTGCCTCGCCCAGACCCTGCTTGGCCTTGCCGGCGGCTTCGTTGAGGTTGCCTTTCATCTTGTCTTCAGTACTGCTCATGGCATGTTCCTCTCTGCTTCATGGGTTACATCTAGTTGACCCGGCCGCTCCGCCAATAGTTTCCCGATTCCGAGGAACGGTACGACAGACTCGCTCAGCTGCTCCGCGCTTTAGCCAGACGATTGATAAAGGGCCGACCGGCAACATGCAGGAACAGCGGCGCGCCCGCGATGAGGTAGAAGTAATAGGTCACAAAGCGCCAGATCAGAATGGCCGCCGCCGCGGTAGGTTTCCCCACCAATGGCGCCAGCAAGGCGGCCGATGCAAGCTCGGCGCTGCCTGCACCGCCAGGCAGCAGGCTCAGCTGTCCGGCCGTCAAGGCCAGCAGCTGCACGATAAAGGTCCAGGCCCAGGCAAGCGAGCTGCCCAGGCCCAGCAAGGTCAGATACAGCACGCTGTAGCGCAGCAGCCAATGTAGCGTCGTTAGCAGGAATACTCCGAGCAGGATCGACCGCGGCAGCCGGAAGCATTCAAGCAAGGCGTTTCGGAAACCCAACACCTTTCTGGCCCAGCTACGCTGACGAGAGCCCTTCAGGCCAAGCCTGCCAATCAACCAGCCGTTGAGCAGGAATACCTGCCGATGGAATCGCCCAAGTAACGCCAGCAGCACCATCAGACCGATCAGTATCGCCGCACTGAAGCCGAGCAGGCTGGCGATATAACTGTTCAGCGAATGGGTGACCGCGTAGATCAGGACACCGACGAGCGCGCAGGCGAAAAACAGCAGGTCGGTGAGCTGCTCGACCGCATAGGTCGCGGTGCCCTTGGCGGGGGGCACCCCATGGCGCAGCAGCAAGGCCATCATGGTCAACGGGCCGCCAGCACCACCGGGCGTGGCACAAATAGCGAATTCAGTGGCGATAACGATGCCCACCGCGCGGTGCTGCCCCAGACGACGACGGCCGACGAGTAACCGTAGCCGTAGCGCATTCAAGTACCAGCCGACGACGATCATGCCCAGCATCGTCAGCAGCAAGACAGGGGAAAAGCTCCGTAACCGCTCGAACAATCCGCTGCCGCCCAGCAGAATCGGCACCAGCGCAGCTACCAGCAAAGCGCCGGCAAGCAACCACCAGCGACGATTCATGCCGCGGCGCTCGAAGCCAGGATGTGACGATCAAGCCAGTCTATTTTGGTCACCGGTTCACGCCCGTCGGCCATTAGATGAGTCAACAGGTCCAACCAGTATTGACGTGAGAACTCATGCCGCATATCCACTGGGTGCAACCCGAGCCGCAGTACCGGCGCTTGCCGATGCCGGCTGAGCATCCGCTCACTGACCAACCGAGACACGCCACGACGCCACGCGCTGCGAGCACTCCAGACCAGTCCGGGCGCGTCGATGGCTGTGTAGTCGGGCAGCAGGAAGAAATGGCCTGGGTCACTGGTGTAAGTCAGCCCCGTACCAGCAAGTGCTTGCCTGGCTCCAGGCCCCAACAACCAGGCAGGCGCCACGAAACCATGCAACGGCCACTGGTTGCGTTCGAACAGCTCGATGCCGTGCTGTAAACGCCTGGCCGACTCCTGCCGGCTCAGCGGATAGAACTCACCTTCATGGGTGAAGACGCGGCGCATGAACCAGTCACGCGGCGTGCGTGGCGAAGGCGCGTCATCGGCGTGGTAACAACCATGCAGAATCAGCTCATCGCCGCGAGCGAGCCGCCCGTCGAGCATACGACGGAACGCCTCGTGTTCCTCAAGCCGGTTGCGGCGGTGAAAATCCGGCACCACAAGCCAGCAGATAGGGATCTGGCCAAGTGCATCCACAGCCTCGACAAAGGGGCGGTAGTCCGGCCAAGTCTCCGGCGCCACGTCATGCAGCACCAGCATAAGGCTGCGCTCAGCCATTCACAGCAACCGGCAGCTCAACAGTGCCCAGCACGGCGTTGTAGTGCGCCAGTAAGCCCGCCACGACCGCATCCCAGGCATGATGCGCCTCAACATGCTGACGGGCTTGCAGACCGAGCAGCCTCGGATCGTCCTCGAACAGCTCACGGACAGTTTGCGCCATGGCAGATGCATCCAATGGACGACAGAGGCGGCCGGTATGGAATGGCACCAGTTCAGGCAACGCGCCGGCACGTGCGGCAATAACCGGTATGCCGCTAGCCATGGCTTCCAGCGCTACCAGGCCGAAGGTCTCCTGGTTTCCAGCGTGCAGCAATACGTCGCTGCTGGCCATGTAGCGCGCCACCTCTACGGCTGGGCAGAAGCGATCAATTACCGATACGTTGGACGGCAGGCGATGGGGCATGCCCGAACCAACCAGCAGGAGGTGGTAGGGCTCGCCCAGCTGCCGCGCAGTTTCCAGCAGTACGTCGAGGTTCTTTTCACGCGACCCTCGTCCGGCGAAGATCATCAATCGGGCATCGTCAGCGAGGCCCAATTCGCTACGGATCTGTGGGTCACGCAGGCTAGGCCGGAAGGTCTCCAGATCGACGCCCAACGGTTGCACATAGACATTGTCGACGCCCAGTGACATCAACTTTTCCGCCATCACTCGGCTGGGCGCTAACACGCGATCGAAGCTGCTGTACAACTTCGACACATAGCCGTTCATGTTGGTACCCAACCAGCGGCCGATGCGGTTGCTGACCAACAACGGCAAATCCGAGTGGTAGAAGCCGATCACTGGCACGTCGAGCCGCCGGCCGGCGTCCAACGCTGCCCAGGCAGTCATATAAGGATCCCCTACCTCGATGACATCGGGGCGCAAGGAGCGCAGTTGGTTGCGCCAGGGTGCGCGCCGGACCGGAAACCGATAGCCCTTGCCAAACGGAAGCGCGGGCGCCGGTATCTGATAGATGCCAGCGTCGTGCCTGTAAGCCTCACCCGGCACCAGGATGCTATGTCGAACGCCCGGATATAACTGCAGCCTCCGGTGCTTGGCCTCGAGATAAGTACGCACCCCACCACTGGCGGGTGCGTAAAACATGGTCATGTCAGCGATGTGCAAAGTGGAGCGTCTCCGTTAGGTCTCGATGCAGAACCTCCGAAGCCGGGTTCAGCTAGTCGTCGGCCAGCGCTTGGCAGGGCCGAAGCTGGTCGATGTCCGAAGGATTCTGCAATGAAATCAATGGACCACCGACCCGGACGGTTGTTCGCAGACGCACCAGCGCTATTTGAGCGCGCTAGCCGTCGACACGCTTGTCACCTTGATTCTTGCCGTCTGCCGAGGCGTGCTCGATCACTGCATTCATTTCGGCGCCGAAGAGCAAAACCGCCGCGGAAATGTAGAAATAGAGCAGCAGAACGATGACCGCCCCGATGCTCCCGTAGGTCGCGTCGTAGTTGCCGAAGTTCTGCACGTACAGGCCGAAGGCAATGGATGCGGCAATCCATACGATCACAGCCAGTACCGAGCCTGGCGTGATGAAGCGGAACTCCTGCTCCACATCGGGCGTGACGTAGTAGATCACCGCCAACACCAGCATCATCAGTATCACGACGACCGGCCAGCGTAGCCAGGTCCAGAGCGTGACCACGATGTCTTTGAGCCCAACCTGATCGGCCACCCACTCGATGACTTGTGGGCCGACGCTCATCAGCGCTGCCGTTGCCAGCAAGATCAGCGCAAGGCCGATGGTGTAAACGACCGAGAGAAGCACCAGTTTCCAGGTCGGCCGGCCCTCTTCGACGTCGTAGGCCTTGTTCATCGCGTTCATCAGCGAGCGGACCCCGATCGAAGCCGACCACAAAGCCACGAGAATACCGAAGGATAGAAACCCACCTTTCTTCTCCTGCATCTCGTCGATGACAGGGTTGACCAGATTCAGGGCGTCAGGTGGCAATACCAGAGAGGCCTGCTCGCGCAGCCAAGCGAAAAACTCCTGCAGATCAAGCAGGCCTAGCAGCGAGATCAGAAACAGCAAAAAGGGAAACAACGAAAAAATGGCACGGTACGCCAATGCCGACGCGTAGGTGGTCATGTCGTCGTTGCTGAAGTCCTTGAAGGTGCGTTTCAACAGCTCGAAGCTGCCGATGCCACGCGTATTCAGCATTGCCGTTTCCCCTTTTCGCTCGAATTAAAAGCCGAAGCCGTTAACCGTGGGACGACCCTCGTTTGTAAGAGTTCGCCCCGTTTGACGAGGGGGGCGATGTAGCAGCCCTTGGCTGCCAATATGCCGACCGGCTTAAGCAACCCGCGCACTGCGCTGAGGAACTTTCTGCCCCGTCGGCGCTCTTGATGGAGTCGCTAATTCAGTCCAACGCTGACTGAGGGCGCGTGCACGGCTGCCACGAATGGACCCCTTAATAGCGTGTTCAGCTTGAGTAGCAGTAGCAACCCGGACGCCAGACATGGCTATTGTCGCGATTAGCGGCCGCAGGAGCACTGAATGAAATCGGCTTACGCCACGGACGCACCCCAGCCTGGAATGAAAGCCGACCTCGTCAAATATGCCCGACTCATCCTGACCAAAGGCAGCGGCGCCGGCGCTACGCTTGGGCTGAATATCCTGTTGGCGCGCCTATTGGTGCCTGAGCTTGCCGGTACCGTGTTCTTTTGCGTGGCCCTGGGGATTTTTCTCTCGCTGCTCGCCCGACTGGGCCTCGACATTGCCTGTTTGAAGAATATTTCTTCCCTGCACGAAGGTCAGCAGCGCAGCTACTTCGACCGCGCCCTGCTGCTCGCGGCACTGATGAACATCCCCGCGTTTCTGATTGGCCTGGGGGTGGTGTATTTCTCCCAAACCACACAAGCCTATTTCGTCCACGCGGTCGTTCTTTTCGCGGTAACTGCGCTTGGCCTGTCGCTGTTGAGCATCGCCAGCGAAACATTGAAAGCCAAGCACAAGACAAGCGAAGGCCTGTTCTGGCAGACAGCCTTCCAACCGGCGCTCACGCTATTGCTGGTCGCTGTTACCGGCAGCGACCTGACCACCGTCGTGGCCTGCTTTGCGTTTAGTTACGCGCTGGCGATTCTTGGTTCGATCTGGCGCGCTCGCGCTAGCCTGCCCCGTGCAGGATCGGACGTCGCGCTGGGTTGGCGAGAAATGCTCATTCTCTGTGTACCGCTGATGTTGATTGCCGTGATGAACAGCGTCATTGAGCTGTCCGACACGCTACTGCTCGGTGTGCTGCGCTCGGCCAGTGAAGTCAGTATCTATTACATCGCAGCCAAGATTGCCGCCCTCTCGACCACACTGCTTTTCATCATCAACGGCACTATCGCCCCGGACATATCCAAACGCTGGGCGAGCAATGACCGTGCCGGCGCATTTGCCATCGTCCGAAAGTACTCGCGCTTCATGCTCGCGCTGGCGTTGATGATCCTGCTGGCCATCGGGCTGCTGCGCGAATACATCCTCGCCGTGTTCGGCCCCGAATATCGTGATCAAGGCGTTTACCCGTTACTGGTTCTCGCCACCGGCTATTTCTTCGTGCTTGCTGCTGGGCCGCTGGGCATCTTTATGACCATGACCGGCAACCACAGACGTTACCTGCACAACAACATCGCGGCCTGCGTGATCAACGTAGTGCTGAACCTGATCCTCATTCCACGCTTCGGCGTCAACGGCGCCTGCTTCGCGACTGCCGTGGCGCTGGCGATCAAAAACACCCTGCTTTACGTGCAGTTCAAGAACATCGAAAGGAGTCCGACGCCATGACTGACCGGGTAAACGTAATCGCTTACGGAGCCTATGACCGGCACAACTATGGCGATCTGCTCTTTGCAATCGTCCTCAAGCGCTACCTGGAAGCGAACGGTCGCTTTTCCGTGCTGATCGCGGCGACCAAGAAATCCAACCTCACCAGCTACGGGGCACTACCCACCATCCCATTGAAGAAAGCCCTGAGCGCCACCCGTGAGCAGCCTAAAACGATGCTCATCGTGGCGGGAGGCGAATGCCTTACGGCGCAATGGGAAAGCATCATCGGTTACCTCGCACCGCAGGCAATCTACTACCCGATCAAGGCCAGCCCTTACCTCATCGGCCACAAGGCGTTCATCCGCTTGAGCCGTATGTTCACCTCGATTCCTTCGGACATTCCGCTGGTGCTGGGCGAGCGCGACCTGCCCGGCTATAAGGTGATGTACAACAGCGTGGGCGGAAACGAGATCAGCCGAAAGAAGCCGTTGATCCACGATGCCATCAAGCGGAACCTCAAAGATTGCACCTATGTATCGGTGCGTGACCGTGAAACCTCGGCGGAACTGGACAAACTCGGAGTCGAACACAACCTGGTGCCCGACAGCGCAATTCTGATATCCGATATCTTTCCACAGCCGACCGAGCCTGCCGAGCCCGGCCATATCGTTTTCCACATCTCCGATCACCATGCCAAGCGGCGCATCGAGGCCATCGCTCAGCAACTGACCGAGCTCAACGTCAACACCGGTCTGAGAATCGCGTTGCTGACCATCGGCAAGGCGCCCGGGCACTCCGACGACGAACCGCTCGACAAGCTGCACAGCCTGCTCGGTGACGAGCGCGCCTACCGGGTCGACAGTGGCAACATCGAGGAGATCATCCAGTGCATCGCCACCAGCAAGCTCTATTGCGGCACCAGCCTGCATGGTGCGATTACCGCACTCGCCTACGCCGTTCCGCAGATCGCATTGCTGCCGCAACGTGTGATCAAGCTGTCGAGTTTTCTCGAGACCTGGGTCCCCAAGCAGTCGTGCGGCTTTGCAGAAGTCCCGCAGATCAGCCAGATCGGCACTAACCTGATATCCGCCTTCGGCGACAGTCAACGGGCCGAACTGCGCTCCGTAGTCGAAGCCATGAAGGCTCGGGTGCGGGCTAACTTGGACCACATGATCGAACTCTACGACGCGTCCCCCGCTCGCGGTGAGACGGCCACTAACAAACAGCACAAGCCGCAAGCCATAGCCGCCAACTGAATCAGTCAGCCACGCTACAAAGAAAGCCCGCTACGATGCGGGCTTTTCTTTTGTCGCTGGCCTGATCCGTCAGCTGGCTAACGGGCCTTCGTCATCGCGTTAGCTCTGGCTGCGTGGAGCTTCTTGTAACTGTCGATGAGCCGCTGGTGGCGATCGAGCCCTTCGAGTTTCATGCTGGTGGGCGTCAAGCCAAAGAAACGCAAGCTACCCTCCAATGAGCCGATTACGGCGTCCATCCGAGCATCGCCAAACATTCTGCGGAAGTTGACCTCGTAGTCGTCCAGTGCCAGATCCTCATCCAGCTCCACTTCCAACACGGCATTCAGCGCTTGATAGAACAAACCGCGCTCGACGGTGTTGTCGTTGAACTGCAGAAAGGCTTCAACCAACTCTTTTGCCTCTTCGAATCGCTGCAGAGCGACATAAATCAGCAGTTTCAACTCCAGTATGGTGAGTTGACCCCACGCGGTGTTGTCGTCGAATTCGATCCCGATCAAGGTGGTGATGTCTGTGTAGTCGTCCAGTTCACTTTCTTCCAGACGCTCGACCAGTGCTTGCAAACCTGCATCATCAAGGCTGTGCAAATTCAGGATATCGGCACGGAACAGCAGCGCTTTGTTGGTGTTATCCCAGATCAGATCCTCCACGGGATAAATCTCGGAATAGCCCGGCACGAGAATGCGGCAGGCCGTTGCGCCCAGATCCTCGTAGATGGCCATGTACACTTCTTTGCCCATCTCTTCGAGAATGCCGAACAGGGTGGCGGCCTCCTGGGCGTTGGCGTCGTCACCTCTGGCAGTGAAATCCCATTCAACGAAATCGAAGTCCGCCTTGGAGCTGAAGAAGCGCCACGACACTACACCGCTCGAATCAATGAAGTGTTCCACGAAGTTGTTCGGTTCGGTCACCGCATTGCTTTCGAAGGTCGGCTGAGGCAAATCGTTAAGCCCCTCGAAACTGCGCCCTTGCAACAACTCCGTAAGGCTGCGCTCCAGCGCAACTTCAAAGCTCGGGTGAGCGCCAAACGAAGCGAATACACCACCGGTACGCGGATTCATCAAGGTCACGCACATTACCGGGAATTGCCCGCCTAGCGATGCATCCTTGACCAGCACTGGGAAGCCTTGCTCTTCCAGCCCCTGGATACCCGCCGCGATGCCGGGGAATTTCGCCAGCACGTCTCGCGGGACATCCGGCAGCGCAATCTCACCTTCGAGAATTTCCCGTTTCACGGCGCGCTCGAAAATCTCCGACAAGCACTGCACCTGGGCTTCAGCCAGCGTGTTGCCAGCACTCATGCCATTGCTAAGGAAAAGGTTTTCGATCAGATTCGACGGGAAATACACCTCTTCCCCATCCGACTGGCGAACGTAAGGCAGGGCACAGATGCCTCGCTCCACATTGCCAGAGTTGGTGTCATACAGGTGCGAGCCGCGTAAGTCGCCATCGGGGTTATAGATGCCCAGGCAGTACTCATCGAGTATTTCGGGCGGCAGCGCATCCTTACGGCCAGGCTTGAACCAGCGTTCGTTCGGGTAATGAACGAAGTCTGCATTGGCGATCTCTTCGCCCCAGAACTGATCGTTATAGAAAAAATTACAGTTGAGTCGCTCGATGAACTCGCCTAGCGCCGACGCCAAAGCACTCTCTTTGGTAGCGCCCTTGCCATTGGTGAAACACATCGGCGAATGCGCGTCGCGAATATGCAACGACCAGACGTTGGGCACTATATTGCGCCATGACGCGATTTCGATCTTCATGCCGAGATCGGCAAGGATTCCAGACATATTGGCGATCGTCTGCTCAAGCGGCAGATCCTTGCCGACAATATAGGTGCTCGCCTCCGATCCCGTGCCAGGTAGCAGCAGCGCCTGGGCGTCGGCATCCAGACTCTGGACTTCTTCGATGACAAACTCCGGCCCGGTTTGCACCACTTTCTTCACAGTGCAGCGGTCAATAGACCGCAAGATGCCCTGGCGGTCCTTATCGGAGATGTCTGCAGGCAACTCGACCTGAATCTTGAATATCTGGTTGTAGCGATTATCCGGATCGACAATGTTGTTTTGCGACAGGCGAATGTTCTCAGTTGGAATGCTGCGAGTCTGGCAGTACAACTTCACGAAATACGCTGCGCATAACGCGGACGATGCCAAAAAATAATCGAAAGGGCATGGCGCAGAACCGTCACCCTTGTAACGAATAGGTTGATCGGCAACTACTGTGAAATCATCAAACTTGGCTTCGAGCCTGAGGTTGTCGAGAAAATTAACCTTAATTTCCATGCGGGATTACCAGAGCGATACATTTGCCCGCCATTATCCGGCTTCCAGCTTGGAAGTCTTATTTTTTCGGAATAGCGGTTCGCTGGTCAGATGCAGCTGGTCACGCCTAAAGCAGGCGAAAAGGCGTATGGCGGGGCGCTCCCGCCCATTGAAACGAAAAAAGCCCGCATCGCTGCGAGCCTTTTTTCTGGTGCCGGTGAGAGGAGTCGAACCCCCGACCTTCGCATTACGAATGCGCTGCTCTACCTACTGAGCTACACCGGCGCCGGGTAGCGCATTATCGAATTTCGCCGGAGCGGACTCAAGCCCGCTCCGGCGAAACACGAGCTGTCATCGACCTATCGTCGACCTTTCATGTCGCTGCGTCACATACCGGCTGACGTCGTACCACCAGTAGTACCTGTCGAACCGGAGCTCGAGCGGTTGCTATCGCTGTTGCTGACGTCCTGCTTGACGCGATTGACCACTTCCTCACCTTTGGCTGAGGCTTGCTGATAGCCCTCTTCCGCTTTGTGACGGAGCTGGTCGCTCATGCGGTCGCTGGCCTCACCGAGCATTTCATCTTCACGACGCGATGGCGGGACCGACGCGGCAATCAAAGCGCCAATGGCGATACCGATCGCACCGAGCGCCAAGGGCTGCTCTTGCAGCAACTGGTTGAACCCGCCGCGCGCCCGGTCAGCACCCCCGCGAAGCCTCGCAGATGCCTGACGACCAGAGTCGCTCGCACGACTACGTGCACTGCCTAACGACTCGGATACGCTTTGACCCATCTGGCTGGCCTTCTCCTTCATGTTGGCACCTTGCTGCTTCATGCCAGATGTCTTGGCGGACACCTTATCGCCCATCGAAGGACCAGTCGAACCGGTGCTGTAACCGGTCGTGGTGACATTGGAATGAGGCTGGCGATTCTGCCCTGCCATCATCCAGATCAACCCGATCGAGGTAAGCACAGTCGGCACCGGATTCGCTTTCACGGTGTTGCTCAGGTTTCCGAAGAATTCGCCACCGCCGCCTTTGACGTAGCCCAGCGCGGTATCGATCAGCTCACCTGGAGATAACTTGTTCTCAAGCGCATGAACGATGTTGCCGATCTCGGTACGGGTCTGGTCAATCTCTCGCTCGAGCTCTTCCGGATCCTTCTGCGCTTCGGCATCAATCTGATTACGTGTACTCATGATGTGTGCCCCTTCACAGCTTCTTTATCCTTGTTGACCGAATGAATGGTGCGCTCCGGCTTGAATGAAGAAGCCTGAAACTTCTTCTTGCCGGACGACACCATGATCATCCCGATGACCACTACGACAGCGCCAACGATGAGCGCGGCCAGCCAAGGCTCTACGACGTTGCTCAGCCCGTATACCGCGGACATCAACAGAACGATGAAGCCGCCGAGAAGCACTGCACCACCGGTAGCGACGCTGCCGGCACCCGCTTTGGTCGCACGGATCGACTCGCTCATCTCAGCCTTCGCCAGCGCCAGTTCCTTGGTGATCAAAGAAGGCACTTCGTGCGTCAGCTGCCGGAGCAGGCCGCCCACAGAGCTGTCGTTCTCGGCGCGATGGCCGGGCTCTATAGTCGGATCGGATGTGGTGGTCGTGGTCGTTGTCTTACGTGCTTCACTCATGGGAAAAGTCCTCCGTCGGTACCTTTGCCGTCTCGGCTGGACGTTGAGCCAGTGCTGCTGGAGCCTGCACTCGAACCAATGCCCAGCCCATTGCTGGTGTTGGCGCCACCAGTGCTGGTGCCCGTCCCGCTGGAGCCGGCGCCAAGGCCTGTGCCGACACCGGTACCCGAACCGGTTCCTACGCCGGAGGAGGTTCCAGTCGTGGACCTGGTGCTGGTTGCAGACGAAACACCTGCATCGCTGACGCTACCGATAGAGCCAGGCTCACCGGTGCTCAGACGATCGTTCAGCTCATGCTGATCCGAGCTGTGATGGCTGCCGCCGGAGCCGGTGACGGCGCTGGAGCTACGCTCATGGCCATAATCACCTTGCGAAGCGCGCTTGCTGGAAGCACGTGCAAAGCGAGTCAGACCAAAGCCCAACGCAATGCTGCCCGTAATGAACAGTGCGGGATTGTTACGCGCCATTCGATTTACGTCCTGGAACAGCTCATCGACGCTCTTGCCACGTAGGCTGTCGGAGAACTGCACCATATTCTGCGCCATGTCGGAGACATAGTTGGACAGCCCGAGACGGTCTTGCCCTTCCAGTTCTTGAGCTGCAGCTTTGGCACTTTGGGCAACTTTCTCAATTTCATCAGCAGCGGTTTCCCGATAGCCTTCCAACTGAGATTTACCCTGGGTCTTCACTTGGTCGGCTGCCTGACGGGCTTTCGCCTTGGCATCTTCTGCGGCCTGGCCGGCTGTACTGGAGCCCGAGCTAGAGCTTTGGGAGTTGTTTGAAGCATGGTTTCCACTCGAACCCGTGCCCGAGCTTGTCGAACCGGTTGCGTTGGAGTTTGTGGAACTGGTTGTTGAATTGGGGCCGGTCTTTGGTTGGCCACCGTAACCAGTAATTTCATCGTCGGGTGTAGTCATTTGATTCACCTTTTATATGGCTTGGCCGGAAGACCACGGTCCGTAGGGACACAGCAGGAGCGGTGATCCGCGAACTGTGTATTTTCGGTGCGCACATATATGGTGACCGGGGGTAGATTTTTGAGTTCCATTCTTTTGGGCCACGACAAAGGCCCTCTGCGAACTATGGAAAACTCAATACCGAATTAACTTCGATGATCTGGCCAGATGGCACTTTGCTTAACATTCTGCGCTAGGGCGCGCGAACACTGCGTTTAAGCGAAGCGGCAATTAACAAGCGAAACGGTAATATTCGAAAGCCTTGTATGTATCACTGACTGCCAAACTCAACGCGCGACATATTCAGAGCGGAACCGCAGCCGACGAACTGCACCGGTAGTTCGTTGCGCGAAAATTGCCAGACAATAAAAAACGGGCCCGAAGGCCCGTTTTTTTGTATCAGTCGCCGTTACAGCGGACCGATGGTGGAGCATGTCTTCTTCGCAGCGGCGTGCTTCTGCAGCGGTGCCAGCTGAGGACGGTGCTTACCGCTCCTTACGTCCAGGGACATGATGTTCTCGCCCCAGCGAGGACCAGCAGCCCAGTAGGTGCTCGGGATGCAGTTCTCAGCAAGGTAAGCCAGCAGGTTGTCGGTAGCGACTACAGCAGACGGAGAGAAGTCCGGGATGCCATGCTCGCCGATGTAGCCACGCAGCTTGTTCTTCTTCAGCCACTCAACCCAAGGCTTGACCCGCTCGACACCCAGCATCGGAGCGAAGGTTTCAGCACGCTTGGTATAGGTACCTGAATAATCGAAGTCCAGGTACTGGTGCGCTTCATAAACCAGGTTGTTCTTCGGATCACGCATCCAAGGATCGTTGATCAGCTGAGTGTTGTACTTCTGCCAGTGAAACGCACTTGAGTAACGGTCGCCAGCGACCATGATCCAGGTGCTCGGGTCGATCTTGCGGATCGCTTGACCAGCGGCCTGAGCCGTTTGCGGCCACATGTTGTTACCCGTGTTGTAAGGCTCGTTCATCAGACCGTAGCCATACAGCGCAGGGTGCTTCGACAGTGCAACCGCGATCTTGCGCCATGTCTCGGCGAACTGAGCACGCGGTACTTCCGGCGAGTTAATCACCTTCCCGTAGTAGCGATAGTAGTTGTGCATATCAAGAATGATCTTGATGCCATGCTTCTGTGCGTAATCAAGCGACTGCTTGATGCGGCCGAGCTCGGCTGCATCAAGCTCAGTACCCAGCTTGGGCTGAATACGCTCCCAGAGGAAGCCCAGGCGAACCAGCTTGAAGCCTAGCTCTGAATGACGCTTGTAGTAGGACTCGTCAGCGTAGGTGTAGCCCTTGTTATAGATACCCGGAACAGTGCCCGGATCGAACACACCCGAACCGAAGTTCACACCTACCAGATCAATACCGCTGCCGTCGCTCACCACCGGAGCGGTCGGAGCCGGAGCCGGAGCCGGAGTTGGGGCTGGCGCAGGGGTCGGAGCCGGAGCAGGTGCAACGGCCGCTGGCGGCGTAGTTGCGCCGGCATTACTGGAAACGACACGAATGGTCTTCGGATAGCCAACGCTGGCAGCCGAAAGCTTCGAGCCACTGAGCATTACGGAAAGATGTGCACCTACATCGTAGACGGCCGCAACTTTACGCACTTGGCCATCGGCCAGCTGAACCGACGCACCGACAGCAAACGCTGCTTTATTGGCACCAGTGTCCGGGATCGAGAAGCCGGCCGACTTGCGATAGATGCCGTTCTCCCAATCGGAGTTGGAGAAACTGTTCATCGATGCGGTGTACGCATTGCTTGGCGCGCTCGGTGCTGGAGCTGCCGGAGCGGTTGCGACCGGAACTGCAGGGGCTGGAGCGCTCGGCGCGGCACCTGCGACAACTGTACTGACAGTGCGCGGCGCGCCGACTTTGCTGCCATCCAACAGGCCGCCGTTTACATAGATGCTGAGGTTGGCCCCAACCTTATAGACGCGGGAAATCTTGCGTACCTGGCCGTCAGCGAACTTGACCTGAACGCCCGGCTTGAACGCTGCGATTGAAGCTGAGGTGGCCGGTACGGAAAGGGCTGCCGTACGGCGCCAGACACCATTGAGAAAATCGGTGCTGTTGAACTTGTTGATTTTGGAAGTAAAGGCAGCGGTAGATGCTGCAGTTGTAGCAGCGGCGGCAGTCGCTTCACCTGTGAAAGTGACAGCACTGAATACTGCAGCGAGCGCGATGGAACGAACGAGTGCCTTAGGGGCGCCCATAAATACATTAGTAGACATTCAGTCTCTCCGAAACTTAATACTTCAAAAGGCCAAAGCCTTTAAAAAAGTGGCGGGAGTTGTAATTAAGTCGTACAGGCGCTTGGGGCAGATGCATCACTCGCGCAACCGGACGAACCGCGTTGCAACGAAAGCCGGATCACCAGTAGTGAAACCCGGCAATCCGTTGCGTGGCGTCTTTATAATAGGTTTCCGAAACGAATCAAAATTTATTTGACGGCTTTAGATCGCCAACTCTACGTCACATTTTTGACCGGCCATTAATCCGCTATTAGAACGTGGCTTAGTGCTACTACGGTTAATAGGGTTTAATCCGCTTTAATTCGCTTCGTCCACACCTCTCACAGCGTCATTTTTTTGAATTTCTTTGTTGGAGCCACTGAATACAGCTATTAAGTAAGCCGACGAACGGTAGGCGTAAGGAAGCTGGATTTCCGGTCGCTGATAGAGAAGGAAGCTGCGCTTCCTACCGGACGATGTCTGGTGCTCGAGCAGCTAAACGACAAAGAGGATGCAACCGATGGCCGAGGAAAAATACGAAGTAGGTGACCATGTGCGCTGGAACTCGGAAGCCGGGCATGTATCAGGCCGTATCGTAAAAGTGCATACCCGTGATACGGACTACAAAGGCCATAAACGGCATGCGAGCCCTGAAGAGCCTCAGTACGAGATCAAGAGCGATAAGACTGATCACGTGGCGATGCACAAGGGCAGCGCGCTGAGCCGCGCAAAATGAGTCCGCCTCAGCCTCAGCGGATCTGGACCGTCGGCCACTCGACCCGCACATCCGAGTCGTTCATCGCCTTGCTGGAGCATTACGGCATACAGGCCGTTGCCGATGTCAGGCGTTTTCCCGGATCACGGCGGTTGCCGCAATTCATGTCAGCGAACCTCGAAGCCTCACTTGCCGAACATCGGATCGCCTATGAATGGATAGAGGCGCTGGGTGGTAGGCGCCGCGCCCCGCCTGAGCCCAGTACCAGCGCTTGGCGCAATACGTCCTTTCGCGGTTATGCCGAGCACGTGAAAACGGAGGAATTTGCCGACGGGCTCCGCCAGCTGTTGAATCTTGCGAGCGAGCGGCCCACCGCGATGATGTGTGCCGAGGTCCTCTGGTGGCGGTGTCACCGCTCGATGGTCTCGGATGTATTGAAGCTGCGCGGGATAAAGGTGCTGCATATACAGGATGAGAAACGGCTAACGCCACACCCCTACACCTCACCGGCAGGATTGGTAGGTGGCGAACTCAGCTATGACCAGAACATCGATCAACTGCTGAAAGCGTCTGGCGCCGACACTGGATGAGAGCCTAGCCATAGAAAATGAACCAAGGCTTAGCGGCCCTCGCAGAAACTTATTTGTTCTTTATATTTCTGATGACCACCGACATGCACTGAGTCATGTCAGTCAGCCGTTCGCTGCATAACTATCCGCACAGGACCACTGGTTGGCCCAACCAGACCTACACAAGGAAAGGTGTCATGAATGCATAGCCTTCTGACGGGAAAACTACATGCAGCCCGACAACGCCTGGCTGGAGATGCCTCCGCCAAAGTATTCAAGGGCATGGCAACCCTGGCGGTTGGTAACGGCCTGGCCAGGATAGTAGGCCTTGCGGCCATCCCGCTCCTCACGCGAATCTACAGCCCGGAGCATTTCGGCGTACTGTCGGTATTCACCGCCCTGCTATTGATCCTCACTCCGCTGATGACTCTGCGCTATGAGCTCGCGGTGCCGCTACCCAGCCGGGACGGCACTGCCATGGCGCTGATGACAGTGGCAGCATCAATCATAATTATGACCACAGCGCTTTTAAGCGTACTGCTGTGGTTTGCCGGGCCGTATCTATTGAGCATGATCTCGATGGACGCGCTCATTCCGTATCGCTGGATGCTGATGATCGGGCTGACGAGCGCCGGCTTCTACGAAGTATTTTTGATCTGGGCAGTACGGCGGCGGGCCTACGCGTCCATCGCGCGCACCCAGCTCCAGCAGAGCGTTGTAGGATCGATCACCAAGGCGGCGCTGGGCCTCCTTGGCCTGAAGCCGCTCGGCCTATTGGCAGGCCAAGTGTTGGGGGCTGGCGCAGGGACAGTTCATCTAGCTCGCATGCTGATAACGGATATGAAGCGACACTGGCGCCAGGTCACGCTTCCCCGAGCCTGGATGTTGTTCCGGCACTATCGGAGTTTCCCGACCTACCGCCTGCCAGCGCAACTGTTGCAGATTTTCGCCAGCCAGGCGCCACTCCTGTTGACCGCTGCGTTCTATGACCCGGAAACCACTGGGCAACTAGGGCTGGCCATGATGACGCTGGCTTTGCCGATGAATCTGCTCGGGCATTCGACCAGCAAAGCCTACTACGCAGAAATCGCCACGATTGGACGCAAGCGTCCAGCGGAAATCCGCGCGCTGACCTATGCAGTAATCAAAAGGCTGCTGATACTGGCTCTGGCGCCGACGCTGTTGCTTTTACTATTTGGCGAGCGGATCTTTGCACTGGCGTTTGGCGCCGAATGGGCATTGGCAGGCGAAATGGCTTCTCTGCTGGCGATCTACCTGATGTTCCAGTTCATGCACGCGCCAGCCTCTCATTTGCTTTCGGTATTCGAGGGTCAGCGCTTGTTGTTGATACTCAACATACAGCGGGCCCTGCTCACGGCAGCATGCTTCGCCAGCGGCGAGCTGCTCGAACTGCCGATCACTGCGGTTGTGTTGATCTACGCCATTACACTCTCAGCGCACTACCTGTTCAGCCTGGTAATGACATTACGGGTAATTCCACGCTAGCACCGTCGCGTCACATACTATCTACCGCAGCCTTTCCATGGCCATGCGGCAGGAGCACGCGTCAGGGTTCGCGCTTGAGCACGTTCCAGCGGCTTTCACGACGTGCACTGGATAACGCGTTGCGAGACAGGTAGAAGAAGAACAACGGTATCCCTACGGCATACCGCTTGAAGAGCCTGCGCGGCTCGATGAGCATGCGAAACGCCCACTCAAGTCCTAGACGGCGGAAGACCAACGGCGCGCGGGGGAATCGCTGGGCTGAAAAGTCGAGAATGGCGCCGCCGCATATCAGCAACGCACGGGTATCCATGGCCTTCTGCAGATGCAGTGCAACGCGCTCCTGCTTAGGCATTCCCATCGCCAGCACGACGATCGGGTAGCGCCCCGGAACGTGGTGCTGCTGATAGAAGGCCAGGTATTCCTCGGGCGATTTGAAGCCATCAATGGCGTAGAAATGCCTGTCGCCGAAAAGTTTGCGCGCACCCTCGCTGAGCCAGGGCTCCCGGGTACCCATGGCAAAAAGCTCATAGCGGTCCTTCGAATCGCCTACCAGAGCTTCGATCAGCTCCGGAATGAAGTCCGACCCGTTGAGATTGGCCTTGGGATCACGCCCGTTGAAGGAACAGGCGATCTTGATGCCGATCCCGTCGCGTAGCAGGTAGTTCACCTGAAGAAAGCTATCCAGCACGGCTGGCTGACGCTGCGCGATGTTGTAGCCGTGCTGGTTGAGAAAGCCGAGAATCGTCGGCGACTCTCGCCTCTTCAGTTCTGAAATAAAGGGGCCGGTATCAGCATCTTCCAGTAGTTTCAGCTTCCCTATCAAAGGATCCATCCTTTTGGTGAGGGGCTTTTTCATAAATAGATACTCTGTCTATAACCTGTGAAAGTTGTTGAGGCTAAGCAGCAACACCGGTCGTCATGCACTGCCGGCTGGAAAGATTCATCTGGTGAAACTGAACAATGCTTGCCTTCGTCGGACAAACGAAGCAGCCGCAGCAGCGGTATCGACCCCAAGAGCAGATAGAGGTAGCCAGATGTTAAGGACATGTAGCGCTGCGAAACGATCAAAAGGAATACTCCTCGGACTCGCACTTATGCTTGGGAGTGCCGCGAGTGGAGCGGAAAATATCGATTTGGTCGGGTTGAACATTGGCGGAGCCGCGTTTTCCGGCAATGTCATCCCGGGAAAATATAAAACAAATTATTTCTTCCCTGCGCCCGACTACCTTGCCAGCTGGAAAGCCAAGGGTATCGAGACCATTCGCTTCCCTATCATGTGGGAACGCTTGCAGCCAAAGTTGAACGCAGAGCTCGACGAAGACTACGCAGCGCTCATCGATCAGACGTTGAAACAGGCCGCCAGGTACGACATGGGTGTCATCCTCGACATCCATAATTACGCCCGCTACCACAAGAAGATAATTGGTACCGAAGCTGTTCCCATATCCGCATATGCCGACTTGATGGAACGTGTCGCCAAGCGCTGGAAGGATGAGAAGGGGCTGTATGCGTACGACATCATGAACGAGCCACATGGCGCCGATGAATACTGGCCGGCTGCCGCTCAGGCCGGTATCGATGCCATCAGGAAACACGACAAGAAGCGCCCACTGCTCATCGAAGGCAACTTCTGGTCTAGCAGTTATCGGTGGCCAAAATTCAATGATCCGTTGCTGCAACTGAAAGACCCCTCCGACAAGTTGATTTTTTCTGCACACCTGTACATCGATAAACATGGGAGCGGGCATTACAAGGAGCCGCTGGAAGACAACTTCGACACCATGCTCGGCGTGGACCGCGTCAAGCCTTTCGTTGAATGGCTCATCAAACACGGCAAACAAGGCCATATCGGTGAGTTCGGTATTCCCGCCGATGACCCACGTTACCTGGAGGCCATGGATAATCTCCTGGCTTACCTTCAGGAGCACTGCATCCCGATAACCTATTGGGCCGCCGGTTCTTCCTGGGGTAAATACAAACTCTCCATTGAACCCACCAAGGACGGCAAAGACCGACCACAGTGGGATGTCCTCAGCAAATACGTTGGTCAGGGTGACTGCAGTCGCATCGGACCTAATCCCTGACTTAATGCATCTGCTTCAGGTTGGCTCTATCGGAGATAGAGCCAACCTGCCAATCAGCGCTCCGACGACGGCGCCACGGGTGCCCATCTAGCGAGCACCGATTTAGCCTTACCGACCAGCTTCGCCTTCAGGCTATGACTCTTGCGCAGCGTATTGGCCTTGAGGTTATAGACTTGACCAGGCACATACATTTCGTTGGTCTCGATGCAGTACACCGGCTTGCGGCTTAGCTTCATGATTTCGACGGCTTGCCTGGCTTCACTCTCGACGAACAGCCGTGTCAGCGGCTGCTTGGCATAGACCTCGGCCTTGAACTTGTGATGAATATTCAACCGACGGCGCTCTTCCGCGGTGGGAAGATCGAGCATGTGCAGCGTTCCGTACTGCACCCCATTGCGCTCCAGCCACTCTTCCGTTTCCGCCCGATACCTTTCCAGGCGGCTGGTTACCAGATGCGCGACCTTGACCGACGGGATGAACAGAGGACGCGTGCAGCTCAGGAAGTCCCGATAATTAGGCCCGTCATCGTTCTCGTCGTTGGTTGGGTCGACACATAGCACACCGTCGATGTCCAGACATGCCTGCGCCAAAAATGGGTGGTGCATGATGTTCCACTCGAACACACGCGGCTGCTCTACCAGTTCAAGATGCACATCGACATGGTGTCGATTGTGCTTTTCGGCAAACGCCGCCATGGTCACGACCTGACCGGCGTAAACGGCACGAACCTGCTCATCCGCTACACGCATGGATTTGGCTGAGGAAATACTGTCGTCGACCAGCAGGATCTTTTTCGCATCCATGGGCTTGACCAGTTCGGCATGCTTGTAGGTGCGGGTATTACCTTTCTTCAAGTCGTCGTTGCGCAGGAAGGAGTAGAGATCCGTCAGCGGCAGATTTTGTTTTAGCGCGACTATGCTAGCGACCAGCATCCCGCTACGAGGGATGCCAACCACAAGATCGACGTCATTAGGAATTTTACTGGCACATTCAGTACTCAGCCGCGAAAGGTCATTCAGGCTTCGGTAATTCATCGAACACTCTCCTGCGTCCCCGGTTCTTTAACAGTCCATTTCCTGGATCGGTTACCTTTTATTCAACGCCCTAACGATGAACGCAATTGCTTGGTATGTGTGTGCACGTAATGCAGCATATAAAGAGCCAAAGCATTAGGTTTGGAAAAATTCAAAAAACGCTTCCGGATTTCCATGTCCTCACGGATTGCCTCGAAACGGCGTTTGTGCGAAACGCCCGTTGTGTCGAAGATGCACAGCGGAAACGGCAGTTGCAGAACTTCTGCCTGCAAATCCATGCCCTGTAGAAATTCCAGCAGCAGGCAGTAGTCAGCGGACAGTTTGTAACCCAGTCGGAACTTGTACCGCTTTAACCGCTCGTTCTCGAAATACATTGTCTGGTGGCTGGCGGGTAAACCCAGAGGTGCGCGCTCGATGGGTCGAGCGGCGGTACGCTTCAATTCACCACTGGATTCTTTGCGGTAGAAGTCGCCATACACGAATTTCGGTTGTACGGTGGCTTTCGTTATTTCATCGTTGATCCGCTCAAGTACGGTCGGATCCGCAAACGAATCGCCACTGTTGAGAAACAACGTATAACCTGGGGTTTCAACAGCACGTTGGCGCCCCTTTTCCATTGCATCGTAAATGCCTTTGTCTGGCTCTATGGTGATTTCAGCTTTGCTTTCCTGAAGAGTTTTCAGCCACTCGCCGCTACCGTCTTTCGAAGCGCCGTCGATAACGATCCACCGAAAGTTTCGGTAAGTCTGGCTGGACACGCTCTGATAGGTTTCCTTCAGGCCTTCGAAATTATTCCAGTTTATAGTTACGATACTGAAACTGACCATAATTCACCTGTTCAAGATTTGCGTTAAGAGGAGCATTTGCTGTCTGCAACTTCGCGTAATAAAGGAAGAACGCTGCGGCCATTCCATAGACATCACCCGAGAACGTAAGCGCGTTAGACAGCGTGATATTCAGCATGCTCACGACGAATGACAGTTGTAGCGCGGCGAGCAGATTCCCTTTGTCCGGGCATTGACGCATGATCCAGATAAAGCCGCCGTAGAAAAGCAGGACCACTACCGGGGTGAGGAAACCGTAGCGGTGATAAACCCCGAATATCCCGACGTCGGCCAGATAGAAGTGCGAGTTGTAGACCGTCGAGAATCCACCGTTCCATTGCAAGGACAGCGCACCCATACCGAAATAGTTGTTGGCACTGATAGCGTCCAGAATGACCGATACGGTTGTGTCACGTACTCCGGGGCCTGAAGTTGCATCGAAGAGCAACGCATCGAATCGCGCGAACTGCTCCTGATAGAACCCTGGAGCCAGCAGGTAGGACACCACGAGAACGGTTATCCCAAGGACGCTCAACTTCATCAGCGAGTCGAAGCGCTTACGGAATATCCAGGCCCCTGCCAGCGCCCAGACCAGCATCGTCTGGCGCGTCTGCATGACCAGCCATAGATAGGCCACGAAATAGAGCAGGATCGCCAACCTGCCAAGGGTCACGCGATCTTTCATGCTGTACATCACCATGAAAACGGCGATGGTCACGAATGGCGAGCCGATACGGAAGCGATTCGGGCGCAACAGGTCTTCGTACTGCGTCCAGTCATCTACCGTGAACGAGGCGATCTTGTTTTGAGGGATGATGCCCAGGTAATAGGCAAAGCCCAGCGTGGCGCAGAAAAGCGCGACGTAAAGAAAATACTTCGAAAGTTCTTCCTGGGTCGGGGACGCCTTGATCAGCAGAAACAGCGTCGGGAAAAACACCAGGTACTGAAAGAAACGACGCTCTTCCAGCAAGCCATACGGCAGCGGCTGGCCAAAGTTGAGGTTCGCCAGCACAGCCGACACAACCGGCAACAGGCAGCCCATGAAGATGATCCACAGACTTGTTTTGGACTGATAGACCCATTTCCAGGTTACGAACAGGCACGCCGTAACCGCCACCACCAGCAGCAGAAATACTTCCTGGAAGTACGGAATCCCCGCCCGCTTGTCATCCGTTAGGAAGAAGCATGTGGAATTCAGCAGCAACAGGATGAACAGCAGATTCTTGTACGCCAGAACTTTCCTTAACAAGCGCTATCCCCAATATCCAGTTGAAGTGGCGAAACAGAGAACCGAGCGGTCTGCCTGACGACCTAAATGAGGCGACTCACCGCGACCGGAAATATGTGCCATGCATGGACAACAGCAGGGGTCGAAAGGTCCCCTGCTGTTGTCCATGCGTGAAAAGCGCGCTTCCTTGCCGTGAAGCGCTGCTATCAATGGCGAGCCAGATGCTGGTTTTCAACGAACCAGCGATAGGCATCGCGCAAGCCGTCCTCCAGGCTGATACTCGACTCCCAGCCCAGCGCCTTGAGGCGTGATACGTCCATCAGCTTGCGCGGCGTGCCATCCGGCTTGCTGCTGTCGAACTTCAATTCACCTTGGTATTCGGTCACGCGCGCGATGGTTTCCGCCAGTTCGCGGATGCTGCAATCCACACCGGTACCCACGTTGATATGCGAAAGCATCGGTTGGGTGTGAGCCTGATAGGTCGCATCATCGAGCTCCATCACGTGCACGCTGGCTGCGGCCATGTCGTCGACGTGCAGGAATTCACGCTGGGGCTTGCCACTGCCCCAGATGACGACTTCGTCGTCGCCACGCTGAGTAGCTTCGTGAAAACGCTTGAGCAATGCAGGCACCACGTGACTGTTTTCCGGATGGAAGTTGTCGTTGGGGCCATAAAGGTTGGTCGGCATCACGCTGCGGTAGTCGCGACCATACTGGCGGTTGTAGCTCTCGCACAGTTTGATGCCAGCGATTTTCGCAACCGCATACGGCTCGTTGGTTGGTTCAAGCACACCGGTCACCAGCGCTTCTTCCTTCATCGGCTGCTCGGCAAATTTGGGATAGATGCAGGACGAGCCGAGAAACAGCAGCTTGTTTACATCGTTGCAGTGAGCCGCGTGAATGATGTTCGCCTCGACCATCAGGTTCTGATAGATGAACTCGGCCGGGTAGGTGTTGTTGGCGTGGATGCCGCCGACTTTGGCCGAAGCCATGTACACCTGATCGATCTTGTTTTCCGCAAAGAAAGCATTAACCGCCGCCTGGTCAACCAGGTCCAGCTCTTCACGGCCGCGCGTGATGAGATTGGTGTATCCCAACGCTTGCAAGCGGCGGACGATCGCAGAACCCACCATGCCGCGGTGTCCCGCAACGAAAACACGTGCGTCACGATTCATATTCAGTTCTCCACACTCACGGGAAGTTCGAAACCGTGCTCTTTGAGCAAGGCGTGGCGCTGGGCAACCTTGAGGTCTTCGCGAACCATTTCGGCGCACATTTCCTGCACGCTGATTTCAGGCGTCCAGCCCAGCTTGTTCTTTGCGTTGCTCGGGTCGCCGAGCAGTGTTTCCACTTCCGCCGGACGGAAGTAACGCGGATCGATACGGACCACGACATCGCCAACCTTGAGCGCCGGCGCCTTGTCCCCTTCGACGCCGGCAACGATGGCGCGTTCATCCACTCCGCTACCTTCGAAGCGCAACTCGATGCCCAGCTCGGCTGCCGACCACTTGATAAACTCACGCACCGAGTACTGCACCCCCGTGGCGATGACGAAGTCTTCGGCCTGATCCTGCTGCAGCATCATCCACTGCATACGCACGTAGTCTTTGGCATGGCCCCAGTCACGCAGCGCATCGAGGTTGCCCATGTGCAGGCACTTTTCCAGCCCCTGGGCGATGTTGGCCAGGCCGCGAGTGATCTTGCGGGTCACGAAGGTTTCGCCACGGCGCGGCGACTCGTGGTTGAAGAGAATCCCGTTGCAGGCATACATGCCGTAGGCTTCGCGGTAGTTCACCGTGATCCAGTAGGCGTAGAGCTTGGCCACTGCATATGGCGAACGCGGGTAGAACGGTGTGGTTTCCTTCTGAGGAATCTCCTGAACCAGGCCATAGAGCTCGGATGTCGAGGCCTGATAGAAGCGCGTCTTCTTTTCCAGACCCAGCAGGCGGATAGCTTCAAGGATGCGCAAAGTGCCCATGCCATCGACGTCGGCGGTGTATTCAGGCGACTCGAAGCTGACCGCGACATGGGATTGCGCACCGAGGTTGTAGACCTCGTCAGGCTGCACTTCCTGAATGATGCGGGTCAGGTTGGACGAATCGGTCAGGTCGCCGTAATGCAGCACAAGATTCTGATGCTCAACGTGCGGGTCCTGATAGATGTGGTCGACCCGCTGCGTGTTGAACAACGAGGCACGGCGCTTGATGCCATGCACCTCGTAGCCCTTTTCCAGCAGAAACTCGGCGAGATAGGAACCGTCCTGGCCAGTAATTCCGGTGATCAGCGCGCGTTTCTTTTCCATTTCAGAGTACCTGTAGGTTCCAGATGACGAGAGGGGTGTTGAATTGATGCTGAGCAGGCAGCGCAGACGCGATCAAGCGTTCTGGCCTGTCCTGCAGCGGGTTGAGTCGATAGTTGGCCGGCGACGTTAACGGGGCGTTACCGCCCTGCCCTACGCGGATGGACGGTCCGCTCATGCGAGCATTTCCTCGTACAACGCCTGGTACTGACGGGCGATGACGGGGCTGTCGAAAGTGGTCACGATCTTTTCCCGGGCGTTGAGCGCGAGTTGCGAGTAGTCCGCCTCTCCGGTAACCCACTCGACACCCTCGGCCAATCCCAGAGCTTCGAATGGCGCAGCCTTATAGCCGTCGTGCTTATGCGTCACGATGTCTTTCGGCCCGGTTGCATCGAAACACACCACTGGAGTTCCGCAGCCCATGGCTTCGGCCAGGGTCTTGCCGAACGCTTCCATCAGGCTCGGCGCGATAAAGACGTCCGCTGCCGAATAGAGCAGGCGCAGCGAGATGCTGTCATGCAGGTAGCCGAACGAGGTGTAGTCAAAACCCAAGCCGTCAGCGACTGACTGATCCAGTTTGCCGAAGAAGCACAGGTGGTACTTGGCAGGATCCAGGTGCGTGAGCATCTCCAGGTATTTGCCGAATCCCTTGTAGGTGTCCTTGGCGCTGGTGCAGCCGGTCAGGATGATCTTTTTCTCGGTATCCAGTCCCAGCAGCTGCCGGGCGAGCGACTTGTCCAGCGGAAAGAACTCGCTGGCATCCACGTTGTTGTGAATGGTGCGCACGTCGAAGTCGCGAAACAGCAGGCTCTGTCTGGCCTGCTCGGACACCCAGTCGCTGATGCCGATCATCTTCATCGACTCAGGTAAGTACTTGCGCTTGCGGTTGAGCACGAAGCGCGACAGGTCCGTGTCGGAGTGGCTGCCGAGCTGATCGCAACTACCGCAGCCAGTGGTGAATTTCTCGCAGCCCATGGCGTAGTGGCAGCCACCGGTCATCGGCCACATGTCGCGCATCGTCCAGACCATTGGCTTGCTCAGTTTGGCGAGATGCTTCATGTCGACGAAGCCACCATTGACCCAGTGCAGATGGACCACGTCCGCCTCGCGGCATTCGGCACTGTCAGTGAAGTCGGCACCCATGACGCCAGCACTGAACATACCCGACTTGCGCTTGCGGTAGACGCTGGCGAACGCCTGGTCGGCCTGGCTTCTGGCGATGCTGATGATTTTGTCTTTCTTGCTGCGACTGACCGACACCACTGAGGTGTCACCGTGGGTTTCCTGACTATTGGTGTAAACGAGGGAGTCGACACCCAGCGATCGCAACCCTTGGTGCAGCCAGTACGCACCACGCGCGGCGCCTCCGGTCAGTTCGCCAGCGACCAAATGTAAAACCTTCATCAATCGAAACTCTCTTCTGGATGCTTGGCGTTCTGCTGCGCCGCGTACCACCGGCGCGACGCAATCAGCACGATCACGATCAACGATGAATAGATAACGATGCTCGCAACGGCAAAGGCTTGAACGGTGGCCAACGCGTTGCCGATCAACAGCGCACCACCGAAGAGTGAAAGGACACGCAAACTGGTGCTGAAGATCTCGAACAACAGAAAACGTGCTTGCAGCGACAGTGCCGGGACCGCCACCACACAAGGGCGCGAGACGAAAATCACGTACTCGGCCAAGGCCAGCCAACGGGCGTATTCACCCGCCACCTGCCACTGCTCGCCGAAGACAAGGGCAAACAGCCAGGGGCCGAACACCACCACAACGGAAAACGGCACCAGACCGACCAGCCCCAGCGCAGCGGTCGCCTTGACCAGCATCGTCGCAACCGGCTCGCGGTCGTGGATGGCGCGGCTGATGCGCGGGTAATAGACATCGGCTACGGACTTGCCGATCAGGTTGGTCGGCATGGTCAGCGCCTGCTTGCAGAGCGCAAAGAAGCCAGCGGCTGCTGGCCCGAAATAAGCGGCAAGCACCAGAGTAGGCAAGTGCTGCGACACGGCATTGATCAGCATGACCGGCGCACGAAACCGCGGGAAATCGCTATGCCTGCGAGCCAGTTCGAGCATGCCAGGGCTGTCCTGCCCGGCTTCTTCGGCATGGTTGTCCGCATGAGGCTTGGCCCGTAGCATCGCCAACCCCAGCATTGCCGCATGCAGGGCTTGTTGCAGCGCCGTCGTGCACACCAGCACCAGGGCCGAGGACTGGACAAGGCCGGCCACGGTCCGCATCGAATTGAATAGCAACGAGTGCCCCACCGCCACGCTCGCCGTAATGCGGAAGCGCTGAGTACGGAACAGCCATTGCTGACAGATCTCCAGCGCCGCACCACAGAACATGACGAATGGAATGAGCATCAGGTACGGCTGGATGATCTCGATCTCCAGCGCCGCCGCCAGCTGATCGCCAAAGAACAGCAGCGACAGCCCGACGACCGTTGCCAGCGCCAGCGCTGTCGCCAACGCCAGGCGCACCAACCCTCGCGCATCGCGGTCGCGCTTGGGCAACACGATGGCGATGGGATAGGTCAGTGCGGCGACCGGGATCAACATCATGGTCACGCTGAGGAAGGTGCCAAGGACGCCGTAGGCTTCCGGGCCGTAGATACGCGTGATCACCGGCATGAACGCCAGGGTGATCGCCTGCGCACCAGCGGTTCCACTCACCACTGTGAGAATGTTGCGCAGCAGTTTGCTGCGCATGCTTCCGTGCAGCAATGCGGTCAGCTTTTCCCGAACCGGGGAAGAACTACGACGCATACCGGACTGATCGATGGCGCTCACTCGCAGCCCCTCGCTCAGGCCTGGACCGGCTGGCGACCGATGCCGTAGTAGCTGAAGCCCTCGCGCTTGACCTGTTCACGGTCGTACTGGTTACGGCCGTCAACGATCAGAGGCGTCTTGAGCAGCTTCTTGAGTGCTCGGAAATCTGGACGGCGGAACGGCTTCCACTCAGTAACCAGGCACAGCGCGTCGGCATCGATAGCGGCTTCGTATTGCCCTTCGACAAGCTGCAGACGGCCATCGGTGAACCAGTCTTCAGGAAATTCCCGGCGAGCTGTTTCGCGCGCAACCGGATCGAAGGCGCGGACCTTGGCGCCCGCTTCGATCAGGCTTTTGATCAGCACCACGCTTGGCGCTTCACGCATGTCGTCGGTGCCCGGCTTGAATGCCAGTCCCCATACCGCAAAGGTACGACCGCTGAGGTCACCATCGAAGTGAGTGGAAATCTTGTTGAACAGCGAATGCTTTTGCTGGTCGTTGCGCGACTCAACCGCCTGCAGCAGCTTGGGCTCGAAATCGTTCTGATGAGCGATGTTGATCAGCGCCTTGACGTCTTTGGGGAAGCAAGAGCCGCCATAGCCACAACCGGCGTAGATGAAGTGATAGCCAATACGCTCGTCCGAGCCGATGCCCAAACGCACGTTTTCGACGTCCACATCGAGGCGCTCACAGAGGCTGGCGATCTCGTTCATGAAGGAAATCTTGGTCGCAAGCATCGCGTTGGCCGCGTACTTGGTCATCTCCGCGTCGCGAATACCCATGAACATGGTGCGCGGCCGATTACGGATGAAGGGCGCATAAAGCGCGCTCATCACCTGGCGAGCGTGTTCATTGTCAGCACCGATGACGATGCGGTCCGGGTGCATGAAGTCATTGACCGCTGCACCTTCCTTGAGGAACTCGGGATTCGAGACCACCGAGAACTCGATGTCGACGCCGCGCGCCTGGAGGCGCTCGGTAACCGCTGCGCGCACGAGATCAGCAGTGCCCACCGGGACCGTCGACTTGTTCACCACAATGGCCGGCCCGGTCAGCATATCGCCAATCTGCCTGGCGACTTCCAGCACGTAGCGCAAGTCGGCGGAGCCGTCCTCGCCGGGTGGCGTGCCTACCGCGATGAAAAACACCTCGGACTGTTCGACCGCCTCGGACAGCGAGGTGGTGAAGTGCAAGCGACCCGACTGGTGATTTTCAGTGACGATCTCTTCGAGGCCCGGCTCGTAGATAGGCAGAATGCCCTGCTTCAGGTTATCGATCTTGGTCTTGTCGACGTCGACGCAGTAGACCGTGTTACCCATCTCCGCGATACAGGCACCGGTAACCAGCCCGACGTAGCCGCTTCCAACAACGGTGATATTCATAGCAGGATCCTCGATTCAGACATTGATACGGGCGTGCCTCGGCGCGACCCTTTACGGTGGCCGTTGGCGCAATCTTCTTGCTTGGGCAGGTCAATCCGGGGCGTGTCCGTCCATTGCATGGCTGGACACGCCCCGGTAAAGGATCGAACGAGCCGGATCAGACCGTTTGTGGCTCGCTGTATCCGTAATGGTCGTAGTAGCCACGGAACTGACCGTTCTTCTTGGCTTTTTCGATATCGACGTTATTGAGCACCACACCCGTTACCGGCGCGTTGCTGTTCTGCAACTGGCTCACGCCCTTCTGTACGTGTGGAATCAGCGTGCTGTCGGATTTGACGACGTAGATCACTGCGTCGGCAAGCGTCGACAGAACCGCCGCGTCGCTGACCGCCTGGCTCGGCGGCGAGTCGATGATGATGCGGTCGTAGCGGCCTTTGACCACTTCCAGCAGTTTGGCGAAGCGCGGCGAGGACAGCAGTTCCAGCGGATTGGACGGCACTGCACCGGCAGCGATCATGTCCACGTTGCCGACGGTGTGAATGCAGTCTTCGAGCTTGGCGTTACCCCCAATCAGGTTCACCAGGCCGGGTGTGCCCGGCTTGAGATCGAACGCCTTGTCCAGGGTTGCCCGACGCAGGTCGGCATCGATCAGCAGAACACGATGCAACTGCCCCATGGCAAACGCGAGGTTGGCGGAGACCGAACTCTTGCCTTCACCCGGTGCGGTCGAAGTAATCACCAGGACCTGACGAGGCTGGCTGGCCTCGGTCAATAGCAGGTTGGTACGGATGGTCCGTACAGCTTCGCAGAAACGCTTGTCCCCGCTCCGCTCGAACAGATGGCTGACTTCCTTGCGCAACTTGCGCGGCACCTGCGGCACGATGCCCATGACTGGCAGGCCCAGCTTGGTCTCGACCTCTTCGGAGCTCTTGAAGGTGTTGTCAAGGATCTCGCGGATGATCGCCTGGGCAATACCCAGCACCAGCGCCAGGAACAACGCCACCACCAGAATCAACTTCTTGTTCGGCGCACTCGGCTCGGTTGGCGGAATGGCAGCGTCGACTACTCGAGCATTGGTAGAGCTCAGATCCGAAGTTGCCGTGGTTTCCTGCAGACGGGTCATGAAGGTGTCGTACAGCGCGCGGTCGCTTTCAACCTGACGCTGCAGGTCGCGTACCTTGAATTCCTTGCGCGAAATGTCCTGAATACGATCCTTGTTATCGTCGAAGGACGCCTTGAGCGAATTCTCGTTGGCTACAGCCAACTGGTAGTTGCGCTCGATACTGGCCACGACCTGCTCGACCTGCTGCTTCAAGCTGGCAGTGGCGGCATTGAGGTCGGACCGCGCTGAAACCATTGCAGGATGGCGATTGCCGTAGCGACGTGAGAGGTCTTCGACGCGCGAACGGGCATGTGCCTGGTCAGCCTTGAACTGCTGGATCAGCGGATGCCCAAGAACTGCCGGGACACTGGCCAGACGTTCCCAGCCCTGGCTGCGCATGGACTCGACCTGACGGTACTGGCTTTCGGCCTCGGCACGCTGACGACGGGCGTCGATCATGCGATCACCAGTAAGCGAAAGCTCGTTGGCACTGATGGTGCCCACGCCATTGAGGTCGACCAGACCTTCCGCGTCGAGATAAGCCTGGAGGCGGTCTTCCGACGCCTGCAGGTTTTCACGCAGGGAAACCAATCGATCGTTCATCCAACTGGCTGCCGTCATCGACATGTCGACCTTGGCTTCCAGCTGAGCTTCGATATAGGCCTGCGCCAACCGGTTGGTGGCTTGAGCCGCGGTGATGTTATCCGCCATGGATACCGCCAGATAAACCAGCTGACTCTTGCCCTCGACCCAGACGGAGGTGCGCTCCATGAACTTCTGGGTGGCGTAATCCATGACCTCGGCTTCGGTGAGCGGCTCGGGCTCTTCGCCGGTCAGCGTATCGATCAGACCGCCGATATCCACCAGCGGCCCCGGCTGCTGACGCAGATCGAACTCGGGGTGCTCGGTCAGGTTCAGGTCACGCACCACGCGCTCGGCAACGCCACGGCTCTGCATCAGACTGAGCTGTGTCTGCAGATACTCGCTGAGTTCGACGGGCGTATCCGCAGCCGGCTGGAACGACAGAACAGGCGTGCCCTTGGTCTCGATCAGCACCGAAGCGACCGCTTTATAGATCGGCGTCATGCGGGACAACAGGAAAAGCGTGAGCACGGCAACGACCGCCACCAGCAGGATGATTCCCCACTTGCGCGACCAGATGGCATGCCAGATCTTCTTCAGATCAATAAAGTCGCTATCAGCCGCGGGCCCAACGGGGCGCTGCCATGGTCGATCCGGGCGAACTGGGCTGTTCATCAGAAGAATCCTTCATCGATGTTGATCGTGTCGCCAGGGCGAACCAGGGTATTCATGGTGGCTTTCTCTTCCTCACGGCTGCCTTGCGAGCCACGCACGATGGTCATGCGCTTGGTCGAGGCACGCTCGGTCAGGCCGCCCGCCAGCGCGATGGCGCGATCGAGCGTCAGGCCGGGCTGGAATGGATAACCGCCAGGAAGCTTCACTTCGCCGGAAATGTAGAACTCGCGATAGTTGGCAACCGATACCGACACCCGCGGGTCGATCAGATAGCCATCCTTGAGCTTCTCGACCAGGATGTTGCGCACTTCGCCCGGCGTCTTGCCGTTGGCATCCACCTCCCCAATGAAGGGGAAGGTGAAGGTGCCTGCGTCGGTCAGGCGAATTTCTTCGAAGGTCAGGTCCGGTTCGCCATGCACGTTGATGCGAATGACGTCGCCCGAGCCCAACTGGTACTGAGCGGCAGTGGCACCGGCGCTGAGCGCCAGCAACAGCAGCACTGAAAAGAATTTCAAGATGTTCGGGATGCGCATGAGTGGCTCCTCCTTAGGCACTGGTTTACGTCCTACCCGGCCTCAGAGGCTCAGGTCGAAACTCAGCAGGTAAACGTTACGATCGTAGGTTTCCCAGCTCAGACTGGAGTCGTTTTCGGTTCTGAGATATGAAAGGGTCACGTCGATCCAGCGGTCCGGCGACCAGGTCAAACCAGCGCCATAACCGGTGCGCTCATCGTCCCGGTTGATGCCTTCGTACTCACGATCAGAGAATCGGTAGAGCAATTCGCTTGATATGCGCGACGTCCACTCGTGATTCCAGGTGGCGATGGTGGTCCAGTCGTTGATAGTGCTGGCACCGTCATCACCCTCGTCGAAGGCGCGACGGGAGTTGATTTTGAAAACCGAATAGCTGCGCGGCTTGTAGGTGACACCGACCTCCCACATGGGGCTGGTGAAGTCTTCCCGCTGATTACTGTCGAAGTCCTTGCGTTCAGCGCCCAGCTTGAAGCTGCCGGAGGTCTTGGATGTAGCGTCCCAGGTCGCACCACCCAGCAACGCGATGTTGGTGCTGTCGCGAAGCGCGCTGGACAGCTTGTAGTCGTGGTCGGTATGGCGAACTTCGATCAGCGAACGGGTCTTGGAGCCCAGGCGATGAAACCAGATCGAGTTGAACATCAGGCTGTCGCGTTCTTCGGCAGCGTTGATGTTGCCGCTGTTGTGGTAGCGGCGCCGCTCGTAGTGCGTACCGAATTCGAGCTGGTTGCGAGCGGTGCGCGCACCGAAACGATAATTCGCCTGAGCAATGGCGGTGCTGTATTTGTCGTTTTCGGTGTTGGTTTCCGTATCGGCCGTCTCTTCGACCCGGTGATACGCAAGCCCCCACGTCAGCCGATGGCGAGAGGTGAATTCCATGGCGCTTCTGAGCCGCAGATGGTGGTCGGTGTTGCTGGCTTCAGAATCCGAATGAAAGGTGTCGTTATTCAGGGAATATTCGAGTTCGTACTCGCTGTTGCGGTTACCCGTACCCAGCACGAACGTCGGGTTAATACCAGTGACCCAGGACGCCTGCTCGTTCTCGGACAGACCGCGATAGTTGTCGTCATAACTCTCGCGCACGACCAGCGTCGGAGTGAATTCGAACCCACCAATCTGAATGTATCGGGGATCGCTGTCTGCCCAGCTTTCGGTAGCTGCCACACACAGTATCGATAAGCATGGAAGCGTGATCTTCCTCATTTGGAATCCCTTCTCGGAGATAAATTGTTGTGCATGCCTACCTCTGGCCGCGACGCCTGGTTGTTGTGAGGAGGCATAGACACGCAACAGACCGCAAATATCCCCGACAGTTGCACTTTCGCTGAGCGGCACTGATTCTGAGCATCAATGGCTAATCCTCTACCCCGCCTTACGACGGTGATTCCAACCCGGCTACCGCCGTTGTGGCCGGTAACCTGCGCCTGTTTCCAATCCATCAGCCACCCACAGGCAATCACCGGAGCAGCGGCCACGGGCCGAGCGCTGGCGAAACGAGACATCTGGTTAGGTCTTATTGTTGGGAGGACACTTCGCGTACCGCATCGCTGCGATGTGCTTACTGCTTTATTCAGAACGGGGCGTGGACTCGCCCCATGGAGCAACGACACCGCACGCGCACGCAACTCGGTACAAAAACGCGTCTTTACCGAAACGACTGGGCAGTCCGGCGCACAACAGGCGCATCTACTCGACCCAGGGAGGCGATTATGAGTTCCGCGCGATCAGCTCCTGACGCGAAGCCAAGGACGAGTGGTGGGCAAACGAATCACTAGTGACGGGAACGCCTTGCTGCAGCGCGCTAACACGAGGCGCCTCAGCACAATGACGATAGCGGAAAGCGAGCGCACGGCAGATCGCCGGGCGGCCGCTTTGAAGCGAGGCCGAATGCCTGAAAGGAAGCGCCAGACAGCTCAGACGCGTTCGATTCGGTCCGGGTGAATGACGATCTGGCCTTGTTTGTAGAGACCGCCGATAGCCTTTTTGAAGTTGCCTTTGCTGACACCGAAGAGCCGCGCAATCTCGTCTGCTGCGGTCTTGTCACTGACCGGAAAGGCGCCCTGATTCTCCTCCAGTTTTTTCAGGATCAGCGTCTGCAAGGCGTCAGCCGCCTCGCTACCCACCGGTTGCAGACTCAGGCTGATCTTGCCATCGGCACGCATTTCCTTGATGTAGCCCTTCTCACGCAGGCCGCCACGAAGAAACTTGAATGCCTCGTTCTTGTGAATCAGACCCCAGTGCCTGCCGTTGATAATCGCCTTATGGCCGAGATCGGTGGCCTCGACGACCAGCAGGTCTACGGCTTCGCCTACCTTGTAGCGCGCAGGCGTCTTGTCCAAGTAACGGTCCAACCGTGCTGTGGCGGTGATGCGGCGGGTGTGCTTGTCGAGGTAGACGTGAACGACGCAATAGTCGCCCTCGTCGAGCGGCCGCTTTTCTTCTGAATGAGGAAGCAGCAGATCCTTCGGCAACCCCCAATCGAGAAACAGGCCGATCCGGTTGATTTCGACGACCTTCAGACTGGCGAACTCACCGACCTGCACCTTCGGTTTTTCGGTGGTGGCGATGAGCTTGTCTTCGCTATCGAGATAGATGAAGACGTTGAGCCAGTCATCAACCTCGGTCGGCGTGTTTTTGGGGATGTACCGGTTGGGCAGGAGAATTTCTCCATCTGGACCGCCATCCAGGTAAAGGCCGAAACCGGTGTGCTTGACGATTTGCAGGCTGTTGAAGCGCCCGATTGCGGCCATGTAACGATTCCTCTGGGTCTGAGGCGGAGATTCTAGCAGGCTGCCTGCTTGCCGCGTGCGCGCCGCTTCGGCGCGCACGTGACAACGCGGTTATCGCGGCAGAGCGTAGGCGATGACCGAATCCCCGGCCTTGGTGCCGAGCGATCCGTGCCCACCGGCTACGACGACAACCATCTGCCGTCCAGAACGGCTCTGATAGGTCATCGGCGTCGCCTGCCCCCCAGCAGGCAATCGTGCGCGCCAGAGCTGCTTGCCGGTGGTGACGTCATAAGCGCGCACATAATAGTCCAGCGTGCTGGACAGGAACGCCACGCCGCCTGCCGTAAGCACCGGCCCGCCCAGGCTCGGCACACCCATTTCGAATGGCAACGGCACCGGTGCCCGGTCGCGCACCGTACCGTTCTTGCGCAGCCAATGTGTTTTACCCGTGCGCAGGTCGGCGCCTGCCACGTAACCCCATGGCGGCGCGGTGCACGGCAGGCCGATCGGCGATACGAAGGGTTTCAGGTCCACCGCGAATGGCGCACCGAAGTTTTCATTCAGATACGGTTCGCTGTCGGAGACGTAGGTCTTTTCGTCGTTCTCGCGCGGTATCAGCGTTGAGGTGAAAGCCAGATAAGACGGTGCGCTGAAGACCATCTGCCGAACCGGATCGACAGCCACGCCACCCCAGTTGAACACCCCGAAATTGCCGGGGTAGACCAGAGAGCCCTGGGTTGACGGCGGGGTGTAGCGCCCCTCGTAACGTAACGAATTGAACTGGATGTGGCACATCATCTGGTCGATGAACGTCGCACCCCACAGGTCGGAGTCCTGCAGTTTCGGCGGCTCGTACGACAGCGCCGAAACGGGTTGCGTAGCGGCAGCGTAGTCACCCTTCGCTGCGCCCTGGGGCGCTGGTACTTCCCGCACCGGCAGCACTGGCTCGCCTGTGCGGCGATCCAGCACATAGATATCGCCCTGTTTGGTTGGCTGAACGAGTGCCGGGACCATGCCCGACTCGGTCTGGATGTCTACAAGGCTTGGCTGCGCTGGTACGTCCATGTCCCAAAGATCGTGGTGCACCGTCTGGAATACCCAGCGCAGCTGCCCCGTTTCCAGATCCAGCGCGACGACCGACGACGAGAAACGCTCGCTGTTCTCGCTGCGGTTGCCGCCCCACTGATCAGGAACCTGATTGCCCAGCGGCACGAACACCAGCCCCAGCTCTTCATCAGCGCTAGAGATGCTCCAGCTGTTCGGCGTGCTTTCGCTGTAGGTTTCGCCAGGCGCGATAGGCGCGGTCTGCTCCGGATTGCCTGGGTCCCAGTTCCACTTCAGCTCGCCGGTGATGGCGTCATAGGCGCGGATCACACCGGATGGTTCGGTGGTCGAGACGTTGTCGTTTACGGCGCCACCAACGATCACCAGATCGTTGGCCACCACCGGCGGCGAAGTGGAGTAATAAAAGCCGTCGGTAACGTTCGGCATGTTTTTCCACAGATTCACCGCGCCGTTTTCGCCGAACGATTCACAGACCTTCCCGGTTTTCGGGTCCAGCGCGATCAGCCGTGCATCTGCGGTAGGCATGAACAGCCGCTGCTGACAGGCCTGACCCTCTACTGGGGTCTCGCTGGTGTGATAAGACAGACCGCGACATGTCAGATGCTGCCGGTTGGTCGAGTCCGGAACCTCAGGGTCGAATCGCCAGCGCTCCTCTCCGGTTTCCGCGTCTAGGGCGATCACGAAATTGTGTGGCGTACAGATGAAAAGGCTGTCATCGATCTTGAGCGGGGTGACTTCGTAGGTGGTCTCATTGGGATCACCTGGGCGCCGCTCGTCCCCGGTGTGGTAGTGCCAAACCTTTTCCAGTCGGTCGACATTGCTTGGCGTGATCTGCGCGAGGGGTGAATAGCGCGTGCCATGCTGAGTACGGCCGTAGGCATGCCAGTCGCTCGCTGGCACGTTGTCGGCGGTATTCACTTCAGCCTCCGGTGCGGCTGCCAAGGGTGGCGGGAGCATCCCTTTGATGTCAGTGCTGTCGGTACTCAAGGCGTGCAGCGCAGTTGCGCCCCAGAGCGCCACCGCGATCATCAGCGGGATTGCGCTACCGCCCCAGGCGCGTGCGCCAAAGTGCTGCCAGCCCAGTCGCTGAGCGATCCAGGGCGTCAGGAACCAGAGCCCAAGCGGGCCGATGATGCTGGCGCGAGGTGCGAGCTGCCACCAGTCAAAGCCAACCTCGTAGATAGCCCAGCCCAGTGCGCCGAGCATGACCAAAGCATAAACCCAGAGCGCTGCCCGGCGACGCGCCAATAGCAGGCCCCCTGTAAGCAGAAAGCCCACCGCAAGGATCGCAAAATACCAGGTCCCGCCAAGGTCGATGACTCTCCAGCCACCCACGGCCAGGACCAGACCGAGAATGATGCAAATGACTGCGCTGATAACGACCGCCACACTCCACTCCTTTTCTTGTCATACGCAAGGCGCTGGAGATGCGAAACAATTTGCCTGCTGCGAACATCCCCTACCGATTTACCGATGCAGGCCGGTGACCGCGTGGGTCAGCCGACACATCAGTGGACCGGTGGTCGGCGTGAATGCTCCCTGCCGAAGGCAAAAACTGCCGATCAGACGAATCAAAGCCCAACCAGGCAGCCCGGGTCAGGGACATCCAAGCCTGAGCTCCGGCACAGCGGGACGCCTGGCAAATCGCCGCAGCCTATAATCGAACAAAATTTAGCCATATCTGTATAATGTCCGGTTCGACTGACCAAAGGATCCAGATGACGATGGCCTCCAAGACCACATCCGCCAAGCGCAAACCCGAACCCGCCAGTGAAACCAGTGAATCGCTTGCCAGCCAGATGGCAGCATTTCTGAAAGCCGGTGGCGAAGTTCAGAAGATCCCCAACGGGGTCAGCGGCCAGACTCAGGGCCCATCGCGCCAGATCACCATCAGCAAGAAGTAACAGCTGCAGCTAACCGAACACGCGAGCTTCCGCACAGCCCTATCGCAGCAGCTCGCAAGGTTCCCCTCCCGCGACACCCGAGATTCCAATGACCGACCCGATCCGCTTGTCCAAACGCGTTGCCGAGCAATTCGGCTGCTCACGGCGCGAGGCCGAGCTCTATATCGAAGGCGGCTGGGTCAGCGTCGATGGCCAAACCATCGAGACCCCGTTTTTCAAGGTTGGCGCCCAGCGCATCGAGTTGATGCCAGGCGCTACGGCAACCGAATTGCCGCCTGTCACCTTGCTGTGGCACAAGCCGGCCGGCGTGCCGGTTGCCGATGAGCCTGCTGCTGCGCAGCGGCAGCTGGCCAACGCGCCACACTGGGCAGGCGATGATGCACGACTCACCCCACGTGAGCGCCACTTTGCACGACAGACCGCACTATTGGCGGTTGAGCCAGACGCCAGCGGTCTGGTCGTATTCAGTCAGCAGCGCGAAGTGATCCGTAAACTGGCTGACCCTCGCGACAAGCTCGAGCAGGAATTTATCGTCGAGGTCGCTGGCGAACCCGAGCCGGGCGGCCTTGAATTGCTCGCAAAAGGAATCGGCCACCGCGGTAAGATTTTGCCCAAAGCCAAAGCCAGCTGGCAGAACGAAACCCGTCTGCGCATCGTGCTGAAGGCGCCTCATGCCGGCGACATCCGGCAGCTCTGCGAAGCTATCGGACTACAAGTAGTCAACTGCAAGCGGATTCGCATCGGGCGTTTGTCGATGGCCAAGCTGCCGGTCGGCGAGTGGCGCTTTCTGGCTGAGAACGAACGTTTCTAGCCAGAAGACTTCGCTGACAAGGGCCTGAGTGGTTCCTCGCAGTTGATCGACTATGCTGAGGACAACGACCACCGATACAACGCCACTGGCGAGCCCCGTATCAGGCCTAAGCCCGGCGTTCTACCGCTCAATCGCCAAGGTTGACAATGCACAGACTCGTCCTGCTGCTGATCATCGCCCTGCTGCCCCCGGTCTGCGGGGCTCAGCAGCGAGTCGAGGTCTGGACGTATCATCTATTACCACCATTCATAACCGAAGACGGCAAGGGCCTATCGCATGGCTTTGTCGACCTGTTGAACAACGACCCCAGCAATAGGAACCGCTTTCGCTTCGAGCTCGTCGAGCTGCCGCGCAAGCGGGTAGACCTGCGCCTCGCCCGAAAGCGACCCGGCGTGCTGCTGTGGGCCACGCCAAGCTTTTTTACTGCCGCACAGACAGCCAACGGCAAATGGTCTGAGCCATTGCTCATGGACCAACAGGACTTCGTCTCGCTACCAATTGCGCCCTTTGAGTACAAAAATCCCGAATCGCTGCACGGTCTCGTCTTGGGGGGCGTGCTTGGCCACCGGTATGAAGGACTTCAGGAGGACATCGCCAGTGGCGCGATCAAGCGACAGGATGTCCGCAGCGACCTCCAGAACGTCGAGAGGCTACTTTCTGGCCGGATCACCACCTTTCTGATACCGCGCTCTACCCTGCTCTATTACAGTAAAGAGAAAACGCTAAGCGATCTGTACGTTTCACAAAAACCGTTGTACCAGTTCGCCCGGCAGTTGTTCATGGCCGATACGCTTGGCGAGGCCGTTACCCGCTACCTCGAGCGGTTCCTGGCGGCCTTGCCCGACAATCCCAAGTGGCAGATTCTCCTCTTCCATTACGGACTCCAGCCCATTGCCACCGAGCAATGACTAGGCTGAACAGAAACGAAACACACGGGTCAGAACACGGCTGACACACTAAATAATCAAGAGAACAAGGCAGCAATGAAGAATGCATTGGTGATCGGACTGCTCGTTGTGTTGGGCGGCTGCGCCTCTCAGCCATGTGACGAACATGGCAGTGAGGACAGTTGCCGCGCGGAGCGGCTGCTTTATCAGAACGACCTATTGCAGGCAAAGATCCTCATCTCCATTGGCGATGAAAACGGCTACGAGCTAGCCGATGCCCTACTCGAACGCAGCGCGCCTCTCGATCAGCGTGGCGAGACCGAGTTCTATCAAGCACTGTTGCTCATTCGTCAGGGTCCACAGCCCCAACAGGTGCTGGAGCTGCTCGAGCAAGCCAGAGCCAAGGGCCATCCGCACGCCGTGGCGCTGCTTTACAAGATCTATCAGGAACCCTACTTACTGAATGAACGCAACGCTGCTAAGGCCGAAGAGTATCGTCAGGCCTACTCCACGCTGGATGTTGCGCAGAGCGGCTACCCGTCCTTCGAAAAGGCCGTAGAGCTGGTTACCCAGCTCGTCGAGCCGCCGCCTCCACTCCCTGAAAGAAAGGATCCCTGCGCTAATCGGTGTCTTTGAGCCGCATCACTGCGGCGTAGGAGTCTGCGAGACCTTGGGAGCCTGGTCCCCGTCCAGCACTGCCTGAGCCTCCGCTTCGGTGGCGTAAGGCCCGGCAATTGTCTGGCCATCGATCTCGACCACCCAACAGGTGACCCAGGTTGGGCGCCAGCCCTGAGGTACTTCGTCTCCGGTCAGATGCTTGATCCTGCGTTGCATGTCCACCTCCGCTAGTTGCTATCGGCTAACGAGCATCGCCCTGGCGACGCTCCCTTAGGTTGGGACCACAGACACTGGCTTTTTCTCGCAGAAACAAGCCGTTGCTGTTTCGCCTCGAACTGACGAGGCGCTTGCTGCTCTACTGAACAGCGCAACCCAAACCTGTTCCGATATCTCGACGACAACCAGACGAGGATTCCGATGCAGATCAGACAGGCGCCTGGATGTAAAACCATTCTGATCTTGCTGGCAGTCGCCGTGATGCTGTCCGGCTGCAGCCGCATGAATCTCGCATACCGAAACCTGGATCTGCTGATTCCCTGGTCACTCAACGATTATCTGGATATGAATCGTGACCAGCAGACGCGCTTTCGAGCGCAGCTGCAAGAGCACATCAGCTGGCATTGTCGTACCCAGTTGCCCGGCTATCTTGCCCTCATCGAACGCTTGCAGACTCAAGTTCACCAGGGCTCGCTGGACGAGTCCGCATTTCGGGCCCATTACGAGAACGCGCAGGAAGCGATTCAGGCGATCGCACTGGAGATCACACCAACGACCGTTCAGCTGCTACGTGACCTCGAGGACAGACAGGTGCGCGAACTGGACGAACAATTCGAGGAAGACCGGCACAAGCGCGAGAAGAAATATCTCGAGCCTTCAGTTGATCAGCAGATACGTGAGCGCGCCGACCGCATGCAAGAGCGCGTCAAGGAGTGGCTTGGCAACGTCAGCGCAGCTCAACGTCAACGCATCCTCGAATGGGCCCACGCCCTCGGCGAACAGAATCAGCTTTGGCTCGACAACCGGGCCCAGTGGCAGCGATCACTGGTCGACGCGGTCCGTAATCGGCACAGAGCAGACTTCGACGAGCGTATTGCCCGGCTGCTACAGGATCGGGAAGTCTATTGGACGGCGCCCTATCGCGCCGCATTTCCCGCTATCGAGCAGGCCACGATCGATCTGATCGTGGATCTTTACGACATGGCCGACGCCAGCCAGCGCCGTCATATCGAAGAGCGCCTGGAGGACATGAGAAGCGATCTCGGCTCGCTGGAGTGCTTGCCGGCGACGCGCTGATCAGCGGACACCGGCACCGTGCCCTAACGACGCCGGATTGCCAGCAGCAGCCCGGCCACGCCCGCAGCGGCAATGCCACCGGCCAGCAGCAGATTGCGCTGGCGTTTGCCGTCACTGCGCCAGCCGCCGTCGATACGACGTTCGCCCAGCGCCGGATGGAACAGGTTGCCCGAGGACGGCGCGACACGGTCGGCACGGCCCAACGCAGCGCCCGTAAGCAGACCGGACAGTCGATCGAAGCCTGGTGTAATGAAATGGGCGAAACGAAGCAGCGTCGCGGTCAGCCCAACCGATGTCGTGTGTCTTGGATGCAAGGCGAGACTGACCATCGCATCGGCTACCTCGCGGGGATCGCACAGGGGTGGCGGCGGCTGTAGAGAGCGACCGGCGAAATTGCCTCCATCCCGAAAACCGGGGGTATCCACCATCGAAGGATAAACATCACAGACGTGGATGCCTGGCCACTGCGCCAGCTCGCCCCGCAGAGCATGGGAAAAGCCGCGCAGGCCGAATTTGCTCGCCGAATAAGCCACTGCATAAGGCTGCGGAACCCAGCTGCCCACCGACTGCGTATTGATCAGTACGCCACCGTTCTGTTGTTTGAAATATGGCAGAACCACGTGCGCGCCGCGCATGTAACCGATGAGATCCGTCTGCACCACCTGTTCATGTGCGTCCAGCGGTGTCTCGTCGAATGCGCCGACCGCACCGACCCCGGCGTTATTGATCCAGATATCGATACGGCCCCCACCGAACTCGGCGGCGGCGTTGGCAAGCTGTTCGACCGAATCGCTAAGCGTCATGTCGGTCGGCACTACCAGTGCCTCGGCGCCCAGCGCCCGGCATTCGTTGGCGGCCTCGTGCAACGCCTCCTCGTCACGAGCCGCCAGGACCACTCGGGCCTGCTCGCGCGCAAACGCCTGTGCTGTTGCGCGGCCGATGCCGCTGGAGGCTCCGGTGATGACCACCACCACGCCGTCGAGTCTGGACTCGCTCATCTTCGCTTCTCCGGGTTTGCTGTCAGTCATCAGCTGACAGCTGCGGCGAGACAAACATTCCCCCGCCGCGCCCAGGAGCCCAAGTTTCAGACCATCTGCAATGGCCTGGATCGGGACGGTGGCGGGAAGGCCTTGTCGAGCAGAGCCAGGTCGTCAGAGCTCAAGCTAAGCTCCGCCGCGCTGGCGTTTACCCGCAGATGGGCCGGATTTGATGATTTCGGAATTACCAGCACATCGGGCTGGCGCAGAGCCCATGCAAGCGCGATCTGGGCGGGCTCTGCAGCATGGCGCCTGGCAATCTCGAGGAGCGCCTGATGGCGCAACAAGTCGCCGCCCAGCCCCAGCGGACAGTACGCCATGACGGGCATGCCCTGAGCCTGGCACCAGGGCAGCAGATCGAACTCGATGCCACGCTCCTGGGGGTTATACAGCACCTGATTGACAGCGCAGCCCGGCGCATCCAGCTCGCGCATGTCGTCCAGATCCAGGTTCGATACGCCCCAACGGCGAATCTTGCCCGCTTCTTTCAACCGTTCAAACGCTTCTACCGTTTCCGCAAGCGGATACTGGCCACGCCAGTGCAACAGGTAAAGATCGATGCAATCGGTGCCGAGCCGACGCAGACTACGCTCGCAGGCATCCGGGACACCTTTGCGGCTGGCGTTGTGTGGGTAGACCTTGCTGACCAGAAACACCTGATCGCGACAGTTGCGGATCGCCTCGCCGACCACCTCTTCGGCGCCGCCTTCACCGTACATTTCGGCGGTATCGATCAGGGTCATACCCAATTCGATGCCAAGTCGCAACGCAGCCACCTCATTGCTGCGCTCCGCCGAATTTTCGCCCATGTGCCAGGTGCCCTGCCCTATAACAGGCACGGCAGCGCCGTCGGCTAATCTAAGGTCACGCATCAGCAATCTCCTCGTGGAGCATTCTGCTCCGCAACCGGCTCGGCCCATGGATCATAAGTGCCGAAACTCCACAGGTGACCTTCGAGGTCACGGCAGCTGAAGCCTCGGCCGCCGTAGTCCTCATCCTTCAGCTCGACAACGATTTCGGCGCCCGCTGCCTTGGCCTTGGTATAGAGGGCATCGGCACTATTGACGATAACGTAGGTACTCTGCGTGGAGACACCACCCACCTCGTCAGGCTGCCTGACCTGACGGCCATAGTCCGAATCCGTCACCGGGCCCAGCATCAGCATGCCGCTGCCGAAACTGAGCTGGGCGTGAATGATCCCCACTTGCGCGTCTTCCATCACGCGCTGCTGCTTGAAATCGAAAACCCGGCAAAGCCACTCCAACGCCGCGGGCACATCGCGATAGCGCAGGCAGGGGATCAGGTTCGAGGTGGTGTGCTTGCTGTATAGAGACATGGGAGCTCCTTTCGGTTGCTGCGACCGCACCAATTAAAAGCGCACCGCATAACATTCAGACCGAAACCGGGGGTGACGTTCCCAAGCTCAAGTGCGTTCGGCCAACCCGAGACGGATACCCAGCCCGATCAACACCGAGCCGAGCACGCGGTCGAGCCACTGGCTCAAACGAGGGCTGCTGCGCAATACCGTACTCGCCCGAGCTGCAAGCAGGACCACCGTGCATTCGACGACCACCGCCACCAGAACAACCAGCACGCCTAGAACCAGCAGCTGCAGTGCCACTGCGCCTCCGTCGGGTCGTACGAACTGTGGCAGAAATGCCATGAAGAAAATGGCTGCTTTCGGGTTCAGAACGTCCACCAGGATGCCTTGGCGATAAGCCTGCCAAGCGGTAATGCGTGAAGCATTTTTGAGGTCCAGCGACATGCCGGCTCCGGTAGAGCGCAACGCCTGGATACCAAGGTACACAAGATAGGCAGCACCTACGTACGTGACCACAGCGAAGGCCAGCGCCGAGGTCGCCATGATGGCTGAAAGCCCCAGCGCAGCAGCCGCAACGTGTACCAGCGCCCCACTGCAGACCCCGCAGACCGAGGCCACGCCGACCCGCCGCCCGCCGGACAACGTGCGCGACAGAACGAACAGCAGGTCAGGCCCTGGCGACAGGTTGAGCGCCAGCGCAGCCGAGAAGAACACCAGCCAGAACGTTGGCTCAGACATTTCCAGCTCCCTGGAATAGAAAAAAAACCATTAAATCTAGTTCAGCATCGTTTTGGTAGCCAATCGCTTCATGTCATTGCGCAGATGCGATTCGTCGGAAAACAGGCACTACCTCTCATATACGACTTTTTTTTGTCACCTCTCTGAACTACCTTTCTTCACACAATGTCAAAGCGCCAGTCCCGGCGAGGATCACCGGCGCTACTAGATCGTCTCTTTGCAAAGGATATGCGTATGTTCGATGAAGCCGCCGCGGTGCTCGTCGCCTCCTCTCGTCTTGCCCTGCTGTCTCATAGTGAGGAACTGGACGACCTGCTCCATCAGCACTTGCAAGGTTGCCCCCAGGTTCGCCTGATTCGCAGCAACATAATTCGCCCAGGTATCAGCGACGCGGACTTGGTTCTGCTCGATCTAAACAGTTTCGGGGACGACGAATGCCTACGGCTGCTTCGTCAGCTTCGTGACACCCCGACTGCACTGGTCAATGCCCCAGCTGAGCAGGCACGCCGCCTGCTTGTGCAGAACCCGTGGATAAAGGGCGTGTTCTATCCGAACACCAGCCGAACCAACTTCAGCCGTGGCGTCAGCGTCATCATCGAGGGGGGCGACTGGTTGCCCCGTGCGCTGATGGAAAAGCTGTTGTGCCGCTACCGTCAGCTGACCCATGCATCACGTGCGATCGACGACCTGTCAGCTCGGGAAAAGCAGATCCTCGCGCTTGCCGGTAAAGGCCTTTCGAACTCCGAAATCGCCGAGTCACTGCATCTGAGCACCCATACGATCAAAAGTCATATCCACAATGCTCTTGGAAAGCTGGGCGCCTCCAATCGCGCGCAAGGCGCATCTCTGGTGCTGGGGCACGTCGGCGAGGCCGGAATATGAGGTTGGCATGCCTGGGCCTGATGCTGCTTGCCTGCATTCAGGCCTATGCCGACGAGGCCGAACTCAAGGGGTTTATCACCAACGGCACTGTTTCGCGGTCCGGACAGGAGTTCTACCGCAAGTTTTGTGAGCGGATGAACGACACCAGTGCACTGGATTTCAACCTGGCGATCAAGGAGCGTCCCTCGGCTCGCTGGGGAATTCTGGTGTGGGTCGAACACGACAACCAACCGCTGTATCGCCGCTTCCTGCAACCGAACGTCAGTGACATGGAGCAAACCGCCTACGAAGCGGCGGATTTCGTTCTGCAAGAGGTAAACCGTAAGAAAGTCGAAGCACTGTTCGAAGACACCATTGACCTTGCGAAGGATGAGTTATGAACCGGCTACAACAAAACGCTACCGGCATGCTCCTGGCCGGCCTCCTGCTCAGCGTTGGCGTTAGCGCCACCGAGCTGGTCTACACACCCGTCAACCCGTCGTTTGGCGGCAGCCCGCTAAATGGTGCCTGGCTGCTGGGCAGCGCCCAGGCGCAGAACGACACGAAGGACCCAAACGCGATTGGTCGCTCCTCGCTGGGCGGTACCTCGGCGCTCGATCGTTTCACCAGCCAGTTGGAATCACGGCTGCTTTCCGATCTGCTGGGGGATGTCAGAGACGGTAAGACCGGATCGATCAAGACGGATGACTTCATCGTTGACATAGGAAAAGACGATATCGGCAATACGATCGTGGTGATTACCGATCGATTGACCGGCGAAGTTTCAGAAATCATTCTCGGACCGAACTGAGCAGGGAGTGCACAGGCAATGAGAAGCCTATTCGTAGCCATCGGGATGATGGCTGTTCTACAAGGATGCGCCGTTCGCGAGCCCATGTCGGCAGATCAGCAAACCCCGACACTTACACCGCGCACCTCCACCTATCAGGACCTGCTTGAGCTGCCGCGCCCACGCGGGCCACTGGTCGCCGCCGTGTATGGATTCCGCGACCAGACCGGGCAATACAAACCCAGCCCGGCCAGTTCGTTTTCCACCGCGGTCACCCAGGGCGCCGCGAGCATGCTGGTCGATGCCATGCAAGCGAGTGGGTGGTTCATTGTGCTCGAGCGCGAGGGTCTGCAGAACGTGCTGACCGAGCGCAAGATCATTCGCGCTTCGCAAGCCAAACCGGACGTGGCACCGAATATCCAATCCGAACTGCCGTCGCTACTGGCCGCCAACATCATCATGGAAGGCGCCATCGTCGCGTACGAGACCAACGTGCGCAGCGGTGGACTAGGCGCACGCTATCTGGGTATCGGCGTATCACAGGAGTATCGAGTCGATCAGGTCACCGTCAACCTGCGGGCCGTTGATGTACGTAGCGGTCAGGTGCTGTCGAACGTGATGACCACCAAGACCATCTATTCCATCGGGCGCAGCGCCAACGTCTACAAGTTCATCGAGTTCAAGGAACTGCTCGAAGCCGAGGCCGGTTACACCACCAATGAACCGGCGCAGCTCTGCGTGCTCTCGGCGATCGAAGCGGCGGTTGCGCACTTGATTGCGCAGGGCGTCGATCGGCGCCTCTGGCAGACCGCAGCCAGCGGTCCCGCTATTGATGCTCAATTGACGAAATACCTCACCGAGCCAGCCAAGCTTTAACTAACGCAACGGTTTCAGTCGTTCGGTGGATTTGGTGGATCGCGGTTTAGGTCAGGATGACTTACCGTGATTCAACCAGGGATGACTGATGCTCAACGCGCAACGGACTGTTCGCCAAGCCCTGCTGCCATCGCCGCTCGCAGCGCTTGGCTGCCCTGCACGCCAGGCAGCCGTTTTGTTCGACCTGGCATCCCGTGCCATCTCCTCCAGTCGAACCCACGCAGTCGCATCGGTCTATCCAAGCCTGCGCGACAACCAGCAACCCGGCGTTCATTCCACAGGCCGGGGCCAGCCTGATCACAAATATCAAACATACCGGCAACGCACTGGAGGCTTTTGTCTTCCGGAGCGGCCACGCGTTCGATTCGCTTATCGAGCACGCCTACGACAACCGGGAATTGATTCTTCAGCCGGGGCCTGCAACGAAGCCCCGCTTGAGCACGGCGCGTACAGCCATGCTGACCGAACAGACCGACCGGGCACCGCAGTAGCGCTTCGCCGAATTGCCTGGGTCTGGAGCGTACTGGTCCGCCAGTAGCGCTGAACAAGAGCACCACCTGGAAGTACCGCTTAAAAAATCAATGGAGAGACCTTAATGTTCAAGATCAAACCCCTTGTAGCCGCCATCCTGACCGTGGCTGCCGCCCAGGCCATAGCTGCAGAAAACACCTCCGAACAACTCCAGGACGGCAAATACAACGCTGCCGAGGTCATCCAGAGCTACGGTAGCTCCAACACCGCCAAACAGGTTCAGGGCGGCAACGTCAATGGAGCGCAAATCAAGCAAACCGCTTCATACAGCTCATCGGGACTGCAGACCCAATCCGGAAAATTCAACAAGGCTCAAGCCAGCCAGACGGGCAGCCTGCACAGCGAATCCGTCCAATGGCAACGCGGCAAAGGCAACGACGCAAGTGTGATCCAGGCGGGAGCTTCGGGCAGCAGCGCTGAACAACGTCAGCACGGTAACGACAACGCCGCCTATACCGTCCAGAGCGGCAGCTCTGGCGTTGCCTTTACGAAGCAGGTAGGCAACGACAACGTGGCCAACAGCTACCAGGCGGGCGCCATCGGCAGCAGCGCCAAGCTGTATCAAGATGGCAACGGTAACCGTGCTGATGCCAGCCAGACGCTGAGCGCCAGTGACAGCAGCCATATCTATCAGTTGGGTAACGAGAACACTGCGAGCACCGTTCAATTGTGGACCTCTGACTCGGTCGTCAACGTCGAGCAGATTGGCACCGCCAACAGAGCGCATGTGGAGCAAATCGGTAAGAATCAGGAAGCCCACACCTACTCTGCCGGCAAATACAACAGCCTGAATGTAAGTCAGAGCGGCAAGAATCAGAATGCCTTCGTGCACCAGCAGGGCAACCTGCACGGCGCCTACCTTGACCAAAACGGCAACGGCAACACAGCTACCGCTAACCAGAAAGGCCTCAACAGCGTGGTTACTATTGACCAGAACGGGCTTGGCCAGATGGTCAAGGTCGATCAGGAAGGCGGGTATCACCAGGCCGAGGTCGATCAGCAGGGTAAATACAACGGGCTGAACTTCACCCAGTCGGACGCCGGCAACCTACTCACGGCCAAACAGGACGGCGACCATAACAACGTCACCGGTTCGAGCGTTGGCGTGAACAACGATGTCGACATCGTTCAGGACGGCGATCTCAACGTGGCCAACGTCAAGCAGGACGGTCTCGAAAATGAGACTACCCTGGCTCAGTATGGCGACGAACACATGGCCAACATCACACAGAACGGCACCAGCCATAACGCAATCGTCACGCAGAGCGGCTTTGACAATAGCGCGCTGATCAGCCAGGCGGGCTACAACAACCTGGCAACCGTCACCCAGCACTGACCCTGCGTCAGGCCCTGACTGCCGGCCTCGCGCCGGCAGTTTCATTGCTCCCGGGCAAGGTTTGGACAGTCACTAGATTTCCCCGCGCAGCTCGGCGATTCGCGCCGCCAGCGCCTCGATGGAAAACGGCTTGGTGACGATGCGCATCCCTGGCTCCAGCTGGCCTTTACCCATGACCACCGTTTCCGCATAGCCTGTGATGAACAAGACGTGCAGATGCGGATCGCGCTGGCGTGCCGCGTCAGCCAGCTGCCTGCCATTCATGCCACCCGGCAAGCCGACATCAGTGATCAACAGCGAGACGGGCTCCCCGCTTTGCAGCACCTTGACCGCCTCGTGCCCGTCGGCCGCTTGCAGAACCCGATAGCCAAGATCCTCCAGAATCTCCACGACCAGCATCCGCACCGCGGGCTCATCGTCCACCACCAGAACCGTCTCTCCGGCAACCTGACGGGCCTTGGGTACCGATTGCTCGCCTGCCTCGGGCCGAGCGTGTGCGGCAGTCATTTCGATACGGGGCAGATAGAGACTGATGCGCGTGCCCCGCCCCGGCTCGGAATGGATACTCACCTGTCCGCCCGATTGACGGGTAAACCCGTACACCATCGACAACCCCAGCCCCGTCCCCATCCCTAACGGTTTGGTAGTGAAGAAAGGGTCAAATGCTTGCGCCATCACGTCCTTCGGCATGCCGACGCCGGTGTCCGACACGCAGATCACGACATAGGCACCGGTCGCCACATCCAGCATCAGGGCATCATCACCGGTCACGTGCATGTTGCAGGTACTGATGGTCAAGGTGCCGCCTTGAGGCATGGCGTCCCGGGCGTTGATGCTCAAATTGAGCAAAGCATTTTCCAACTGGTTGCGGTCCACCAGCGTGGACCAGAGCGCTGGCGCCAGAGAGGTCTCGAGATTAACCGCTGGCCCGACCGTACGGCTGAGCAATTCATGCAGGTCGCCGATCAGGTCGCCGACGTTTGTCGCCAACGGATCGAGTGTCTGGCGTCGTGAGAACGCCAGTAAGCGATGGGTCAACGCCGCAGCGCGACGTGTTGAACCTTGCGCAACCGTCAGATAGGCCTCCAACGACTCGAAGCGACCCTGCCCGATGCGCTTTTCAAGCAACTCCAGGCTTCCGCTGATACCGGTCAGGAGGTTATTGAAATCATGCGCCAGCCCGCCGGTCAGTTGGCCAACCGCTTCCATCTTCTGGCTCTGGCGAAGCTGCGCTTCGGCCCGGGCAAGGGCCTCGGCCTGCTGCTTCTCGGACGTGATATCACGCCCCACCGCGTTGATAACCTGATCGGCCGACCGAGCGGACCAATTGATCCAGCGATAGCTGCCATCCGTTTGGCGATAGCGATTTTCGAAGCTCATCACGGGCTCGCCAATACTCAGACGGTCTATGGCTTTTTCGGTGTTGCCTATGTCATCGGGATGAATGAACTCGAGAATAGAGACGCCAAGCAATTGCGACTCGCTCCAGCCAAGGAGTTGCTCCCAGGCCGGATTCACTGCAAGGATTGATCCGTCGAGGCGGCATCGCAACATGATGTCGCTGGACAGGTCCCAGAGCTCGTTCCGATCCCGCGTCCGCGCAGCGACATCCTCGCGCAGAGAGTGGGTCAGTGCCTGGAGCTCCGTCTCCGCTGAGCGCCGAGCGGAGACATCATTGAACAGAGCGGCCACGCGCAGCTCGGACGGTTCACCGATCGGCATCGCTTGGACCTCGTACCAACGATGCAGGGCTTTGGCGTGATTCTCGAACCGAACGGGACGGCCGCTCCTCGCAACCTCACCGTAGACATCGAACCAATATTGCTCGTGGCCAGGCGCCAAGTCGCGCATCCACTTGCCAACAACATCAACAAGACCGGTAAGGCGCTCGAAGGCAGGATTGGTTTCGATGAAGCGGTAGTCACTGGCCCGCCCGGCTTCATCGAACTTCATCTCGAATATGCAGAAGGCTGCATCAATCGAATTGAACAGCGTGCGATAACGCTGATCGCTGTCAGCCAGCGCGCGCGCGGCCCGATCTTCAGCCGTGCGATCACGAAAGATCTTGAGAAAGCCGACATGGCGGCCCTCGCAATGCATCGGCGTCAGCGTGCCCCTGCAGCGCAGACGGGAACCATCGGCGCACCAGTACCAGCGCTCATGCCGCGTGACGCCGCTAGACAAGGCGCATTGCAGCAGCGGAGCCAGATCAACCGAGTCGCTCTGCTCGCCAAACAGCTTGCTGAATGATTGCCCGAGCATCTGCTCTGCAGTCCAACCCAATAAATGCTCGGCGCCGACGCTCCAAGCGGTGACGACACCCTCGATATCCGTGGTGAGCATCGCGCAGTCGCTGGCGGCGTCGAAAATCGCCTGTACTTGGTGCATGAAATACCGTGACTCCTAGGTGTTCGAGTCGTGGTTCGTCTCGTTGGTGAACGGCCAAAGGCCGGCTAGCCTGTTTCGCGAGTTTCGCTTCGACACGCACTATGCCTGCAAATTCGAGCCGCAGGCTATGCATAGCAGCACCCCGAGCACCTCAGCGGTTCGTGAGATTCGAACCGCCGCGTCTAGGACGGGCGCCGGGTGAAAACCAAAGCCTTGAGACCACTGTCGGGGCTAACGTCGGGAAACTCCGGCGGGTTCTCCAGCCGCTCGACAAACATTAGCTCCGGCGCTTCGGCCGACATGCCCTGGATCAGGAAATCGGGGCCAGTGTCGGGGTCGTTGATGCAGGCCAGCACCGTCCCGTTCTCGGTCAGCAACTCGGGCAGGCGCCTGAGGATCTTCTGGTAATCGCGGCTTAGCGCAAAACTGCCCTTCTGAAAGGACGGCGGGTCAATGATCACCAGATCGTAGGGGCCGGTCTTTTTTACCTTGCCCCAGGATTTGAACAGCTCATGACCGAGAAAGCTGACTCGGCTCAGATCGTGTTCGTTGAGTCGATGGTTATCGCGCCCCCGGCTCAACGCTGCGCGTGCCATATCGAGGTTGACCACATGCTCGGCGCCTCCGGCAATGGCCGCGACGGAAAAGCCGCAGGTATAGGCAAAGAGATTGAGTACGCGCTTGCCCTGCGCTTGTTGCTGAACCCAGCGCCGGCCGTAGCGCATGTCTAGAAACAGTCCGTTGTTCTGCTTGATGCCCAGGTCGAGCTTGTAACGCAGACCATTCTCGGTAATCGGCCATTCCTCGATCGGGTCGCCGAGCAGCTGCTGCATACGACTATCCGGCAGGTAACGGTGCTGCAGCAACAGCGTATGCGCCCCGCTCGTCTTCCAGGCTGGTCCACGCGTCAGGGCGGACAGCATCTCGACCAGCGCCGCAAGCTCCGCGGCAGCCGGCTCGCGAAACAGCGACGCCAACACCACGCCCTGCAGCCAGTCAGCCGTGACATGTTCGAGCCCGGCCCAGCAGCGCCCGCGTCCGTGGAAAAGCCGGCGGGTTTCGTCAGGCACCTGCGCCAGGGCTTGGCTCAGGTGCTGCTGGAGGGTATCGAGGGCATCAGGCTGCATGATCGGGTCGTCTTGAAAAAGGCGCGCGCATTCTAAACGCGATCCTCAGGAACTGCTGCGCCGAAAGACGGTGAGGCAGCTGAGCCTGCCTGGCGAGACTAAACGCAAAGTCCCGGTTTAGACTGCTCTGCTCGGTGCGATGAGCGCACCCGCTGAGCGATCAAGGACAGCGATAGATGGAAGCCACCGCACAACGCCCCTTCGAAGCCATGCGCCGGGTCGCGCCCGCCGCCCTGGCGATTATCCCGGTAAGCCTTTTGTTCGGCGTGCTGGCCGGCCGCTCGGACTGGAGCCCGATCGAAGTCGCCTTGATCGGGCTGCTGGGTTTTACCGGCAGCGGTCAGTTTGCTGTTTTACCACTGGCCGACTCAGGTGCCGGGTTCATCACGATGTTGCTGCTCACCGCCTCGATCAACAGCCGCTATCTGCCGATCGCCTACGTCTCGGCATCCCGCTTGCCAAGGTCTTGGGGCCTGCGCGCACTGCTGGCTCACATGCTTGGCGACGAGGCCTATGCCACCGAACGCGAGCGGGATTCCTGGACAACGGTGGCAATGATCCGCGGCAGCCTGTTTCTGACCTGGGTTATAGCCGGCGTGGCAGGCGCCTCCATTGGCCGCCTGATCCCGGTGGCCTGGCTCGATGCCGATCTGAACCTGGGATTCCCGGCGAGCGTGGTCTTGATGTATCTGTCGGTCAGCCAGCTGCGCGCTCGGATGCCGCGCCTCGATGCAGGCAAAGCGAACTTGCTCCTGGCCGTCACGCTCTGTGTAGTGATCGCCGTGCTTTTGATCCTGTTGCTTGGCCCACTGTATTTCTGGATTCCAAGCGTGCTGCTCGCCACCTTTGCGCTTTCAAGGGTGAGCGCATGACAACTTCCGCCCTGCTGGCAATCGCAGCGCTGTTCGCCACCAGCTGTCTGGTGCGCATCCTTCCGGTGTTCGTCACCCTCGATATGACCGACACAACCCGACGCCTGCTCGAGCGCGTGCTGCCGACTGCCGTGTTTCTCAATTTCGCCGTATACATCCTTTACAGCGAGGCCTCCAAGGCGCCGCTGGCCGCCACGGTTGCATTGGCGCTGGTGGCGGGCATCGCTGTTGCGACGCGGCTCGGGCTGATCATGACGGCGGTACTGGGAAGCGGCAGCTATTACCTGTTGCTGATGTTGGCTGAGCGCTAGCCAGGCTTCACGCGGGGCTCGGCGTTCTGGCCGTCCGGCCCTTGCGAGCTGTCGCCTTACGGCCTGTGCCCTTGCGTTTTTTCCAGGGCGCGCCACGACCCGCAGCGACGGCGGGGCCGGTGATGGTCAGGCGGACGCCCTTGCACCGCTCGACCTGCTTGCTCATCCACGCCGATTGCTTGCTGACGAACTCCTCCAGGCTCATCTCGCCGTTTTGCACCATGTCCAGCGCCTGTTCCCAAATCGCCGTGGTGCCAGGATCGGCGACCGCCCTTGGCACCGCATCGATGAGACTGAAGGCCGCCGGCGTAGCCGCCAATGCCTTGCCCTGTTTGGTCAGATAGCCACGGTCGAGCAGGCCTTGAATGATCCCCGCACGGGTCGCTTCGGTGCCGATACCGGTGGTGTCCTTGAGCTTCTGTTTCAGTTTGGGATCGTCCACCAGTTTGGCGACGTTCTTCATCGCCTTGATCAGATCACCTTCGGTGAAGGGCTTGGGCGGTTGGGTCCAGAGATCCTTGAGCGCGACTTCGGTGATGGGGTAGACCTGCCCCTGGCGCAATGCCGGCAGGCTTTGCGCCGCTGCGGTCGTTGCATCGGCTGATCGCCCACGGCTGGCCGCAAGGGCTTCGGGCAAGGCGCGCTTCCAACCCGGCTCGACGACTTGCTTGCCTACTGCTCGCAGCGCCTCGCCGGCGCAATCGAAGTCTGCCTGGGTGCGGTCGTACTCGTGGTTCGGCAGAAACTGCGCCAGATAACGCGCACGAATCAGCGCGTAGACAGCACGCGGTTTGCCCGTCAGCCGCTCCAGCGAGCGCGCTGCCGCGGTTGGGATGATGCCGTGGTGCGCGCCTACCTTGGCATCGTTCCAGGCACGCGACCTGCGCCCAGGGTCGAGGTAGGGCTCGAGTACTGCCAGTGTCGAATCGGCCTGGGCGAGCGCGGCAAGAATAGAGGGTGCCTCGCTGTGCTGGCTCAACGGCAGGTAGCCGCAATCGCTGCGGGGATAGGTGATCAGCTTGTAGGTTTCGTAGAGCGACTGGGCGATGTCCAAGGTTTCCTGGGCGCCGAGACCAAGCTTCTTCGAGCAGATCTCCTGCAGCGTGCCGAGATCGAACGGCAGCGGTGCAGCTTCGCGCATACGTTCGGTCTTGAGCCTCTGAAGGCGCGCCTCGCCCGCCCGGCGCATGGCCTCTGCAGCCTGCTGCGAGAGGTTATGGTCGAGGCAACGCCCCTGGTCATCGCTGCGATCATCAGGCGCGCGCCATTGCGAGGTGAACGGTACGCCATCACCGAACAATTGCACCTCGATGACCCAGAAAGGCTGTGGCACAAAGCTGGCGATGCTGCGATCGCGATCGACTACCAGCCGCAGCGTCGGCGTCTGAACGCGCCCTACGGGCAACACCCCTTGGTAACCCGACTGCCGTCCAAGCAAGGTGAACAGGCGGCTCATGTTCATGCCGATCAGCCAGTCGGCCCGCGAACGGCCCAGTGCGGACTGATAAAGATTGAAGGTGTCCGCGCCAGGGCGCAGCCCGCCCAGCGCCTTGCGGATCGAGGCCTCGTCCAGGGCCGACAGCCATAACCGTTGAATCGGCCCCCGATAGCGGCAATGCTCGACCAGCTCACGAGCAATCATTTCGCCTTCACGGTCGGCATCGGTAGCGATCACCAGCTCGCTCGCCTCCCCCAGCAGCCGCTTGACCGCCTTGTACTGGCTGGCCGTTTTGGGCTTTACCTGCATCTTCCAGCGCTCGGGCACGATGGGCAGATCGGCCAGTACCCAACGTTCGTAGCGAGCGTCGTAACTGTCAGGCGGCGCCGTTTCCAGCAGATGTCCAATGCACCAGGTCACCGTAACGCCCGCGCCCACCCAGCAACCATCACCTCGCCGCGTGGCACCGAGCACCTGGGCAATGTCCTTGGCCTGGGAAGGTTTTTCGCAGAGAAACAGCCGCATCACATCATCACTGGGTCGCTTGCAATGCCGCACAGCATGCGCAGCAGCAGCCCGTGAGGCAAGATTTATCTGTATGGATATACAGATAAATCCAGGCATGACACGGCGACACCCTGCGCCGCAACAGGTGCCACACGTCGCGCCACAGGAACGTAGTGCCCAGGATTTGGCCGAACCACTAGCGGCGTCCGGCGTTTGTAACGCTCGTGGCCCGGCCAAACCTATAACGAGATAGCGCTTATCCCGGTTCGAACATCTCTCGCGCCGCCGGGATCACCGTGACGCAATCAAGCCAGAAACGGCTGCCGCCAGGCAGTCCAGCGATGAGGCAGACCATGTCAGACGACGATCACAACTCACCCGGGCGGGACGGCCGGGGAAACGACACGCGTGGCGGAGTGGGTATCCATGACCCCAACGAGGCATCACGGTCGCGCCGCGCCTTTCTCAAGGCATTCGGCGCTACGGGCCTGGCTGCGGCCGCTGCGCCAGCCTGGGCACGGGTCGGTTATGTAAGCGACAACAAGGAAGAGCCATCGTCACAGCGCCCCGACGGCAATGCGGGCCCGGCGGCCGGCCATCAGCGAATCACGCTCAAGGTAAACGGTCAGTCCCATACACTTGATGTGGCAGCAAACATGGTGCTCCTCGATGTGCTGCGTCATCAGCTGGACCTGACCGGCACCAAGAAAGGCTGCGATCACGGTCAATGCGGAGCGTGCACCATTCACGTAAACGGCCAGGCTATCAACTCCTGCCTGAGCCTGGCCATCGCACATGATGGCGATGAGATCACGACCGTGGAAGGACTGGAGCGCAACGGCCAGATGCACCCTATCCAGCAGGCGTTTCTTGAGCACGACGCCTACCAGTGCGGCTACTGCACTTCGGGTCAGATAATGACGGCGGTCGCCATCCTCAACGATCCCAGCGTGGGCAAGGACGACCTCTCCGTACGTGAGGCCATGAGCGGCAACATCTGCCGTTGCGGTGCCTACAAGAACATCCTCAGCGCCATCCAGTCGGCGCGCAAGCAGATGAAGCCCGCCTAGGAGATCGACATGCGCCATTTCGAATACAGCCGCGCCGATAGCGTCGACCAGGCAGTAGCCACCTACTCGGGAGCCAAAGATGCCTCATTCCTCGCGGGCGGCACCAATCTGCTGGACATGGTGAAGCTCGACATCATGCGCCCCGAGCTGATGGTGGACGTCAATCGGCTGGAGCTCAGTCAGGTCGAGGAGCTGGATGATGGACGACTCAAGGTTGGCGCGATGGTGTCCAACGCTGCACTGGCCCGCCATCCCCGCGTGGAGAAAGATTACAAGGTACTTTCCGAAGCGCTGCTATCTGGAGCCTCGACTCAACTGCGCAACAAGGCGACTACCGGCGGCAATGTCATGCAACGCGTGCGCTGCCCTTACTTTCGCGACGGCAACTCGGCCTGCAACAAACGCGAACCGGGCTCAGGTTGTTCGGCGGTCGGCGGCTACAACCGCTCGGTGCATGCCGTGCTAGGGACCAGCGACAAGTGCATCGCCAGCCATCCCTCGGACATGTGCGTGGCCATGGCCGCCATTGGCGCCACGGTCAATGTGATCGGGCCAAACGGGCCGCGAGACATCGATTTTCTCGATTTTCACCTGTTGCCGGGTGACAAACCCTGGGAAGAGTTCGCGCTCAAGGACGACGAGCTGATCACCCATGTCACGCTCGATGCGCCGATGCAGGGCGGGAAGTCCGGCTATCTGAAGCTGCGCGATCGTTCCTCGTACCAGTTTGCCCTGGCCTCGAGCGGCGCCATCATTGCACTGGACGGCAACATCATCCGAGATGCACGGCTGGCACTCGGCGGCGTCGCGACCAAACCGTGGCGCGCGCTGGAGGCGGAGCAAGCCCTGAAAGGGCAACCGGCCAATGCCGCCACCTTCGAAAAGGCTGCGCGCATCGCCATGCAAGGCGCCAAGGGCTATGAGCACAACGCCTTCAAGATTCCGCTGGGCCAGCAGGCCATCGTACGCACGCTGACCAACCTCACAGCCTGATGAAGCCAGCCAATACAGGACTGCAACCATGAGCGAGAAAATCATCGGTGCTGCCAAGCCCCGCATCGACGGCCCGCAGAAGCTGACCGGCCGCGCCAAGTATTCTTCCGACAACAATCTGCTCAGCATGGCGCATGCGTACGGCGTGTTCAGCACCATTGCCCGAGGCGAAATCACCAACATCGATACAAGCGTGGCGAAACAGTCGCCGGGCGTAATCGACATCTTTCATCACAATCACTTCCCGAAGCTGTACCACACGCCAAGCAGCATGCAGCAGGAAAACAAGGTCGACGAGGTGCGCCTGCCGTTCGAAGACAATCACGTCTACTACGCCGGCCAGTTCGTTGCCCTGGTGGTCGCCGATACCTTCGAGAATGCCCGCGCCGCGGCCTACAAGGTCAAGGTCGATTACAAGAAGAGTCCGGCCATCGCCAACCTCGACCAGGCTGTCGAGCAGAACGGCACCAAGATGCAGGGCAAATCCAACCATACCCGGGGCAATCCCGAGCAGGCCTACGGCAACGCTGCCCATACCATCGACCACACCTACTACACGCCGGTCGAGACCCACAACCCGATGGAAATGCACGCCACGGTGGCGGTCTGGAACGACGGCAAACTGACCATGTACGACACGACCCAAGGTGTGGTCAACGCCCGTAACGTCTACGCCAAGGTCTTCGGCGTCTCTCCGGATCGCGTCGAGGTACTGACGCCGTTTCTCGGCTCGGGGTTCGGCAGCAAGCTCTGGCCCTGGCCGAACGCCATAGCCGCAGCGGCGGCAGCCCGTGAGATCGGCCGACCCGTGCAGCTCGTGGTGCCGCGGCAGGAAATGTTCACCACCACCGGCCACCGTCCAGAGACACGCCAGCGCATGCGATTGGGCACCGACGGCGACGGTCGGTTGGTATCGCTGCGCCACGAAACCACCTACACCACCTCCACGGTCGACCAGGTGAACACCTACGTTGAGTCCTGCGGAAAGATGACCCAGGGCTTGTACAGCTGTGAAAACCTGAGCGTTACCCATGCGGCAGCTCGCACCAATCGCGGAACGCCCACCTCGATGCGGGCACCAGGTGCGGCACCGGGCATGTTCGCCCTGGAGTCGGCCATGGACGAAATGGCCGAAAGGCTCGGCATGGACCCTCTCGAATTCCGTCGTCGCAACGTTGCCGATACCGACGAGAGCAAGGGGCTGCCCTGGTCGAGCAACCACATCCGCGAGGCCTATGATCAGGCCGCCGAGCGCTTCGGCTGGGGCAAGCGCAACCCGAAGATTGGCTCGATGCGCGAAGGCAACGAAATCATTGGCTGGGGCATGGCAAGCTGCAACTGGGAGGCAATTCGCCGACCGTGCGATGCGCGTGTTTCGCTGCGTGCCAATGGTTCTGCCTTTGCCTCCTGTGCCACTCAGGACATCGGTACCGGTACCTACACCATCGTCGCTCAGGCAGTCAGTGATGTGACCGGCGTGCCGCTGGAAAAGATCGAAGTGGAGCTGGGCGATTCGTCCTACCCATCAGGCCCCATCTCCGGCGGTTCGTGGGCAACAGCCACTACACTGCCGGCTATCGCCGCGGCCGGGCGAAAGGCCATCGACGCACTGAAGGACTACGCGACGATGGAAGCCGGTGTCTTCCCCGAGGCGAAGCCAGAGGACCTCACCTACGAAAACGGCCAGCTGAAGAACGCTGATGGCAAGTCAGTGGGCTTCGCCGAGGTACTGAAGGCGCGTCAGCTCGCCAGTGCCGACGGCGAGGCGCATACCGAAGGTGCGCCTACCGATACCTATGCCTTTCGCTCATTCGGAGCACATTTCGTCGAGGTGCGCTGGGACCCGGGTATTTCCAACCTGCGCGTAACCCGCGTGGTCAGCGCCATCGATGTCGGTCGCGCCATCAACGCATTGACCTCACGCAATCAGGTCGAGGGGGCCATCGTCATGGGCGTCGGGATGGCGCGCTTCGAGCAGACCGAATACGACCACCGCGATGCACGCCCGGTGAACAACAACTATGCCGAATATGTGGTGCCGGTTCATGCCGATCAGCCAGACATCGATGTCATCCTTCTCGACTACCCCGACTTCAAGTTCAACGAGTTCGGGGCGCGGGGCATCGGCGAGATCGGCATCACCGGTGTGCCTGCGGCCATAGCCAACGCGGTCTATCACGCCACCGGCAAGCGCATTCGGGATTTGCCGATCACCATGGACAAGCTGATGGACGTTCCCGCTTCGGCTTAGTAGCGACGGGCCCGGGTGAGGTCGCAGACGAACAGACCGAATCCGACGCCTGACAGCTCCGCCTGAAAGGCTCTGGCCAGAGGTCAGAGCCTTTTTTGCCCAGGCAACAACTGCAATCCAGCCGGGTGCGCCACGACTGGGCAGTTTCGACACGTGCACTCGTGCGGGCTGGTGGCCAAGCGACAGAAGGCGAACTAGCGAAGCCGGCCCGCCCCTAGCATCACTACCACGGTAGCTCTTCTCCGCTGTAGGCATAGAAACCACCACTCGCCTCTGGTCCCAGACCGTCGATGACCCGTAGCAGATCATGCGCGGCATCGGCAGCAGGCCGGCCTATATCAGCGCCGCGGAAGGGCTGTGACAGGCGTGAGTTCACGGTGCCCGGGTGCAGCGCCAGCAGCACGGCATTGGGCTGGCTGCGCCTGACCTCGATGGAGGCAGTCTTGATCAGCATGTTCAAAGCCGCCTTGGAGGCCCTGTAGCTGTACCAGCCACCGAGGCGGTTGTCGCCGATGCTTCCAACCTTGGCTGAGAGCATCGCCAGCACGCCGCGCTGGCGGTCGAGCAGCGGGCAGAAGTGCCGCAGCAACAGCGCGGGACCCAAGGTGTTGACCTGGAAGGTCTCGAGCAGCTGCTGGTAGTCGAGGTCAGCGAGGCGCTTTTCCGGCATGAATGCTTGGCTGTGCAGCACCCCAGCGGCATTGATGATGAGGTTGAACGGGCCCTGCCCGGCCACCTCAGCCGCCGCGTGCTCGATACTGACGGGGTCGGCCAGGTCTAGTGCAGGTGTGGTCGAGCGCGCCAGTTTGGTTATCGAGGCGCAACGCGGGTCCGCACCCAATGCCTCGGTCAGCGCAGCGCCAATGCCACCAGAAGCGCCGATCACCAGCGCCCGATACCCCTCTGGAAACGAATCCAACTGCATCTTGGTTGCCTCTGGCCGCGACCGGGCCTGATTGATTGATCGGCTCACTTAGCCTGGCCGCCTAGCCCGGCTTGTCGGGTTGCACACCAGCGCGCCATTGCTCGATGTGCTTCGCAAGCAGGTCGGCGATCGGCAGACAGGCACCGAGTCGGTAGAGATTCCAGTAATGTCCTTCCAGCGTTCGGTTGACCAGCAGCGTACCGGACGCTGGCTGCAGGCTACCGAGCGCGGACATCAGCAATGGCGAGAGTTCGATCAGCTGCTGATGCAAAGACGCGCCGCGGAAATCCCACTGCGCGCCCGGTTGCAACAACGGGTGCAGCAGCAGATGAATGCGTCGATACAGGCCATGCGGCGGCGCACTGCCGGGCTGTCGCCCACCGAGTGCCTGGAACCCTGCCTCCAGCGCCTCGCTGGAAGGGCCGCGCAGGGCATCGAATATCTGTACATAAGCCTGCAGCAAGCGCGCCGGCAACGGCACGACGCTTCCAAAGTCGTAGATCACCAGCTCGCCCGCGTCTGTCCAGGCCAGATTGCCCGGGTGCGGATCGGCGTGCAGCAGGCCCAACCCAAACGCCTGCTTGGCGAGCCAGTCACAGAGCGTCTCGGTCAGCCGCTGACGGACTTCGGCAGGTGCCCGTTCGACCTCGTTCATGGAGCGTCCCGGCAGCTCCTCCAGCACCAGCACACCCGGGCGGCACAGCTCATTTGCGGCGAACGGAATCTGCACACCAGGCCAACCCGCGAAATGCTGATGGAAACGCTGGAGATTGCTGCGCTCGGCGTCGTAGTCAAGCTCCTGGTCGATGGCGCGTTGCAGCTCGCGGTAGACGGATTCGAGTCGCGCCGAGGGTGTGCCGAACAACCGCCCCAGTGGGATCAGGCGACGCAATTGTCGAAGGTCTGCGTCGCAGATGGCGCGGATGCCGGGATACTGAACCTTCATGATCAACGTCCGCCCCTGCCGATCGCGGGCGCGGTGCACCTGACCCAGCGAGGCCGCCGCGGCGGGTTCCCGCTCGATAGACTCGAACAGCTCATGGAGTTGCCCGCCATAGAGTCGTTGCAGGTGCGCCTCCAGCGAGGCGAACGGCATCGAGGGCACCTGGTTCTGCAGGCGCGCCAAGGCTGCGCTGATTGGTGCGGGCAACACGTCCTGCCACTGCGAAGCCTGCTGGCCGAGTTTCAATACCGGGCCCTTCATCTGTCCCAGTGTGTCGCCCAGCAGTGCACCGATCGGCTCCCAGTCAATACGGGCCTTGCCAGGGCTGATGCGCTGTACCAGCAGGTTGCCAGCGATTCGTGCTCCAGTGCCGCCGAGATTAAGGAAGCGGCCGAGCGCCGAAGCCGATGGGCGAGAGAAACGAGACATGCAAGCGACTCGCGACAGGCAAAGGCTGATCATGGAACAGGCCGGCACATGTTCCAAGGGTGAATGATTGCAGCCTGTTGCGCGGTGACCACGCTGTCTCCGTCCGACAAGATCAAGCGAAGCGGCGGCAGGCGGGCTTTGGAGCGACCCGGCCGGCGTCTCGCCTTTGCCAGTCCCCGCTCCCTGACTCCAGCCATGCGGAACGGGACAGAAAAAGGCGAGTCCGATGAGTTGACTGCGCCCTTCGGTCATCGCCTACTGATTGCTTGCGCTCAGCGCGCTCAGTAAAGCATCTGAAAAATGCACACACGGTGGTCGAGCGGCTTTCAGCCCGGCCAGCCATTGCCTGGCAATCACGGGCGAGTTCCAGCTCCGCCACGTCCCCACCGGGGTCGCGCAGGGCTTGGGACAATGAACGCAGCGCCTTCCAATTGAAGCCTGCGTAAGGAGTACGGAATGACCGATTCCATTGATCTTTCCTTCAACCCGGACGATGAAATCCCCCGCATTTCCACTGGTAGCGAAGGCCTGGACGATATCCTCGGCGGTGGCCTGGACCCCAACCGAATGTATCTCTATGAGGGCAGCCCTGGTTCCGGCAAGACCACCATCGCATTGCAGTTTCTGCTCGAAGGCAGGCGTCAGGGGGAGCCCGTCCTCTATGTAACCCTGTCCGAGACCAAACGCGAGCTGGAGCTGGTCGCCAAACGGCACGGCTGGTCGCTCGACGGCATTGACGTGTTCGAGCTGGTTACCCCCGAAGACAGTCTCGATCCGGACCTCGAGTTGACGGTACTGCACCCCGCCGAGATGGAGCTGAGCGAGACCACCCGCCAGGTCTTTGACCGCGTCAGCGATACCAACCCGACCCGGGTGATCTTCGACAGCCTCTCGGAAATGCGCCTGCTGGCCCAGAGCCCGCTGCGCTATCGGCGACAGGTGCTGGCGCTCAAGCATTTCTTCACCACGCGCCAGTGCACGGTAATTCTGCTGGACGACCAGACATCCGAGTCGGGCGACCTGCAGCTGCATTCCATCTCCCACGGGGTGGTGCTGCTGGAACAGCTAGCCATCGACTACGGTGCCGAGCGCCGTCGGCTGCGTGTGATCAAGATGCGCGGCATTCAATTTCGCGGGGGCTACCACGACTTTGCCATCCGCAAGGGCGGGTTGCAGATCTACCCTCGGCTGATCGCCGCCGAGCATCATACGGCGTTCTGCGGCGAGGTGACGTCAAGCGGTAATACTGCGATGGACATGATGCTGGGCGGCGGTATCGAACGCGGCACCAATGCCTTGCTCATCGGCGCTGCGGGGGTCGGCAAGTCTTCGCTGGCGCTGAGTTATGCCGTCGCGGCATGTGAGCGCGGCGAGCAAGTGGCGTTCTTTATTTTCGATGAGAACGTCGGCACGCTGCTGGCGCGCGGCCGCGCATTGGGTCTGGATATCCAACCCTGGATAGAGCGCGGCCTGCTGCATCTGCAACAAGTCGACCCGGCTGAGCTATCGCCGGGAGAATTTACGGCAACCGTGCGCAAAAGCGTCGAGGTGCAAGGGGCGCGGCTGGTGATACTCGACAGCCTCAACGGCTACATGAATGCAATGCCCGATGGCCGCTTCCTGATCCTGCAGATGCATGAACTGCTCACCTATCTGGCGCAAAAAGGCGTGATCAGCGTCATGGTCCTGGCTCAGCATGGGCTGGTTGGCCCGATGGAAACACCCATCGATATCAGCTACCTCAGCGATGCGGTTATCATGCTGCGCTACTTCGAACACGCCGGTGTCGTTCGCCGGGCGCTTTCAGTGGTCAAGAAACGAAGCGGTCACCACGAAAACTCCATTCGTGAGTTCCGCCTCAGCCCGGCCGGTATTCAGGTCGGGGCTCCACTGAGCCATTTCAGCGGTATCTTCTCGGGCACGCCGGAATACACCGGCGACGCGACGCATCTACTGACAGACGAGCATGACAACGCCCACTAAGCGAGACAGCGCGATCGTAGTCGTCTATGCCCCTATCGGCCGGGACGGTCCCGCCTCGGCCGAATTGCTGCGACGCAGCGGCGTCACCGCAATTGTCTGTCACGGCGTCGATGAGGTGCTGCAACACGCCGAAACCGATGCCGACGCGGTGTTCATCGCCGAAGAAGGGCTGTTCGGCCATGACCTTCAGGCGCTGTCCGATTGGGTCGACCGCCAACCGGCTTGGTCGGACTTTCCATTCGTGGTCCTTACCAGCAAGCATCAACAACCCTCCGTCGCCGCCTGGCGTCAGCGGATGGTCAAGGCGCTGCGCAACGTCTCCCTGCTCGAACGGCCGGTGCAGAGCATCACCCTGACAAGCGCTGTGCAGGCTGCCGTACGCGGGCGGCTGCGCCAATATGAAGTGCGCGCCTTGATCGAGGCACGCGAGCTAGCGTCGCAGCAGCTCGAAGCACTGGTGGTCGAGCGCACCAGCGAGCTCGAACGCACCAACCGAGAGCTACGCACGCAGATGGCCGAACGCGCGCACATCGAGGAAACCCTGAGGCAGACGCAGAAGATCGAAGCCATCGGCCAGCTCACCGGTGGCATCGCTCACGACTTCAACAATCTGCTGATGGTGATCTCTGGCGGGCTCGACATGCTTGATCGTCGCGCCGATCCGGAACGCCGCAAACGATTAATGGACGGCATGCGCCAAGCCGCCCAGCGCGGTTCGGCACTGACACGGCAGTTGCTTGCGTTTTCCAGACGTCAGTCGCTGGCGCCCGAGGCGGTCGATTTGGCTCAACGAATCAGCCAGATGCGCGAGCTGCTAGACCGCAGTTTGCGGGGCGATGTGCACGTCCAGGAAGAATTTGCGCCGGACCTGTGGCCGGTCGAAGTCGACCCTGGCGAGTTGGAACTGGTCATCCTCAACCTTGCAGTCAACGCGCGCGATGCAATGCCGGAAGGTGGCTCGATTCTGTTGCAGGCCTGCAACGCGCCGGACCAACAGGTGCTGGGTCGTCGCGGCGATTTTGTCCGTCTGGCGGTCATCGATTCGGGCGTCGGCATTCCAGTCGACGTTCGTAACCGGGTTTTCGATCCGTTCTTCACGACCAAGGAAATCGGCAAGGGATCGGGCCTCGGCCTCGCCCAGGTCTACGGCTTCGCACGGCAGTCCGGTGGCACGGTGTGGATCGATACCGAGTGCGACCATGGAACCAGTGTGGTGATGCTGCTGCCTCGCTCGATGGACCTGCCGAGCCCGACGAAAGACCAGCCGCCGATAGACGAACCTGCACGGCGTTCGGCGGGCAATGTACTGCTGGTCGACGATGATGACGAGGTCGCGGCGTTGGTGGGCGAGATGCTCGAGCATCTCGGCTATGAAGTGACCTACGCCGCCAGCGCCGCGGCAGCGCTGGGTGCGCTCGCCAATGAGCGCGAGGTTGATGTCGTGTTCTCCGACGTGATGATGCCCGGCGGCATGAACGGCCTGGACTTGGCCCGTGAAATCCGTGCGCGGCAATTCGGCGTACCGGTTCTGCTCACCAGCGGCTACGCCGAGGCGATCAAACAGTCAGCCGAAGCCGAAGGCGTGCAGGTGCTGGCCAAACCTTATCGATTGGAAGAGCTGGCCGCAGCGCTCAAGAACGCAGTCGAAGCTGTCGAGGCGTAATCGCCAGCCGTATTTCACGTCGCTGATGAAAGCCGATTGATCCTCATCTCAACTATGGATTTCGTGGGCGCGTTCGTGCCATGCCGCCGATGGTCGAAGGGCTTGTAGCATCTGGTCCTTCTACACCCATACGCCGGCGGCGTCCGCTGAACACGAAACCACCTTGCTGCTTGCGCTAGCCGCGCAACCGATCAGAACTAAGCGCCGTCCAGGCCGTCGAAACGCCAGCCAACCTCTGCGGTACGCCCGCTCCCCTTGCATCGCGCTCGTCTGCGCTTCAGTCACAAGGAACCGATCGATGCCCCTTGCTTACCATCCGTCCCGCGAAGCCCTCCCGCTCCGTGGAATCCCGGTAGCTCGCGCCGCGCTCACCAGCCTGCTGCTGTCAGGCGCCGCCCTGCTTGCTCAGGCCGACGAACAGACCATCGCTGCGCGAGATGCACAGAACAAGCGCTGGAGCCAGCAGATGATCGACCAACCCAAGAGCCAACCACCGGCGCTCGATGCTAAGTACAACCACATCATCACCTTCGGCCAGTCGCTCGCATCGGCCGCCGAGGGCTGGCCCGCGCTGTCCAAACAACCGGGCTACGACAACCTCATGCTAGGCGACTCGACGCGTTCGGCCACCTTTAGCGGCGATCGCTTCGTCCCGGTCGGTGACGCCGAGTTCAAGCCACTCCGGGCGGTGGTTCAGCTCAAGCGCGACCCAAAGGTTCTGCTCGATGCCAAGGCTGTCGCGCAGCTGGAAGAAAAGGCCCAGGAAGAAGGCGAATCGGTGGAGGTCGGCGCACTGAACATGGCCCGACGGCTCTATCTGCAAGACAAGGGAATCAAGGCAGACCCGGCGCATTTGCTTGTGGCCAGCAACGCCGCAACCTCGGGCCGCTCGATTGCGCAGCTGTCGAAGGCTGGCGGCACCAACGAATACAAACGCGTCCTTCAGGCGGTGGATCAGGCCCGGCAAATCGCGCTGACCGAGGACGCCAGCTACAACCTCAGCGCATTGCTCTGGCTGCAAGGCGAGTATGACTACGCCGAGGTCCAGGGTGGTGTGAACGACAAGGCGACCTACAGGCAGATGCTGCGCCAATTGCGCAACGACCTTAACGAAGACACTGCCGAGGCCATCGGCCAGAAGCGGATGCCCGCGTTCATTAGCTACCAGACCGACGCCAAGACATCAGTCGTCGACGGCAGCCTGGACATCGGCCTCGCACAATGGGAACTGGCCCAGGAAGAACCCAACTGGTACCTCGCCGGCCCGGTCTACCCCTACGTCGACAAGGGTACGCATCTATCGGCCAATGGCTATCGCTGGTTTGGCCAGATGCTGGGCAAGGTGCTCCATCAGGTCGTGGTCGAGCAACGCGGCTGGCTACCGCTGTCACCCCGGCGCGCCACGGTCGAAGGCCGCGAGATCCTCATCGACTTCCACGTGCCGCATCCACCGCTGGCTTTTAGCGAGCCCTACCTCGGGCACAAGGCGCAGATGATCGAGAACTACGGCTTCGTCATCGCGGACGACAAGGGCAAGGTGCCAGTGGAGAACATCGAAGCCGCCGCCGACACTGTGTTGCGCCTGGTTGTAGGTCGCGATCTGGAGGGCATTCCAACGATCCGCTACGCCAGCCATGCCGTGGGCGGTGCCGGTGAGCTGCACGACAGCGACCCAACCGTGGCAGACGCCAACTATGAGTATCTACCCGATGAAGGCATGCCGGACGAAGCGAATATCGAGGCGTTGGTAGACAAGCCCTACCCGCTCTACAACTGGTCGATTGCCTTCGAGATCAAGCCCACCAAAGGCCATGACTCGGTGCGCTGAGATCAAGCGCTGCTGCGCAAACGGGCCAGGTCCTTGACCGGGGAGGCGCCAAACAGACGGCTGTATTCGCGGCTGAATTGCGACGGGCTTTCATAACCGACCCGGTAACCGGCCGCCGATACATCCAGCCCTTCAGCCACCAACAACCGGCGGGCTTCCTGCAGGCGAAGCTGTTTCTGATACTGCAATGGGCTCATCGCGGTCAGGGCCTTGAAGCGGTGATGCAGGCTCGAGCTGCTGAGATTGACCCGTCGTGCCAGCTCTTCGATGCGCAGCGGCTCGACGTAGTTGCGGTTGAGCCATTCGATGGCATCGTTGACCCGGTGCGACTGGCTCCCTCGCAGTGCCACTGCCTGAAGATGGTGCCCCTGCGGGCCGCAGAGCAATCGATAGAAAATCTCGCGCAGTGCCAATGGCGCCAGTACGGGGATGTCCTTGGGGTTGCTCAACAGACGAACCAGTCGCAGTGTGGCATCCAGCAAGGGCGCGTCGATTCGATCCAGATACAGCCCTCGGCCTGATGTGTCTTCGGCCGCCGGCGCTGCCGGGTTGGCTTCGGTCACCAACGCTGCGATCAACGGCGGATCGATGTCCAGCCGAATGCAGATATAGGGCTCGTCACTGGATGCGCGTATTACGCAACCGGAAACCGGCAGCGCAACCGACACAACCAGATAATGCAGCGGGTCGTAACAGTAGAGCTCGTCTGCCAGTCGCACTTCCTTGCCACCTTGGACGACTATGCACAGCGCTGGCTTGTGTACCCCATAGGTCATCTCGCCGGGCTGCTCACAGCGGATCAGATACAACGGCTCTATGGCGGTCGGGTGCATGCCATCGCCACTGACGAAGCGCTCAACCAGCCGTACCAGCTCGGCACGCTGCGCACTGGTCTCGTCGCTCGCAGGGGATATGAAAGAAGTCATCAGCGGGCTCCGGAGAACGGGTTAACCAGCTTAGCAGCTCGTTTGATCGCCTGAGCCAAAACAGTACTTCGGCTGCGGGCGCGGTCGGCTGGTTACCCCCCGATCAACTGTTTGCGCGCCGCAGCATCGACTCCAAGACTGCCTGCAATGTTTCAAAACTTTGTCATTGCCGCGACATAACATGATGATATTTTGCTATCACACCATAGCGTGAGTGTCTTGCAGTGATTAGACGGTTCTCGTCATCCCCCAGGCTTCCTCAGGTCCTGCTGCTTTCGCTTTGCATTGCCACATTAGCCTTCCTTTGGGGGCTCTGCTGGGATCACAAGCAAACGACTCGAAGAGAGGCGTTGCAAGCCAAGGCCGCCGAGCATCTCAGCTTGGCCGGTATCGTTGCGGAAAACCTGCGGCAACTGGTCGACCGAGCGCAGGTAGTCGGCAAGCTCACGTTAGGGCAGGCCCCCGACGGCAAAAGCATTTCTGGCCTGCTGGTTGACGACCCCATGCTGGAGCGCATGAGCCTGTACGACCTGAACGGGCAGCTCTTAACCTCTACTCACCCGGCTGAAACCCAGCCATTGCCGAAACAATGGCTCGCGGAATTCCAAACCCATACCGCACAGTACGGTTACAGACCCTACCTGCCACGACGTATCGGACTGCAGCAGGACTCGACATCGGCAAGCTGGTACCTGCCGTTCCTGCTGCCCCTGACAAACCTCACATCACTCGAGCTACAGGGAATCCTGTTGGTCGAGGTGGACGTGGGGTACCTCACCGCCCTGCTCCATAACAGCGACCTTGGAGCAACAGGGTTGGTGCGTTTGCTGGACAGCGCCGACGATGAGCGCCTCGACCTGAGCAACGGAGGAATTGTCGCGGGTAAACGCCTCACACCCGGTCTGCCCGCTACGCGGGATACAGGCAAGACCACGCATTACAACGCTGGGGACGAATATCAGAGTCTGTACAGCCGCGTTCGCGACAGTGGTTTCAGTGTTGTCGTGAGCCAGCAGGTCGACGAAATCCTTGAGGCACAGCAGCGCTCGTTCAAACGCCAATTGTGGATGAACCTGGGCATGACCCTGGTCATCCTCGGGGGGATCACCTGGATCATTAGGCTGTTGCGCAAACGTCACGAGGCATTTTGCGAATTGGAGCAGGCGCATCGCATCAAGCAGGAGCTGATCAGCCGACTGGAAGACGAGCACCGACGCAGCAGCCATGCGGCCGCTACCGATCACTTGAGCGGTCTGCACAACCGTAGGCAGTTCATGGACATCTGCGCCGAAACCCTGTTCCGGCAGCGCAGCCAGCGTCGGTTGATGGCGATACTCTTCATCGACATGGACCGATTCAAGTCGATCAACGACTCGCTGGGACATAAGGTCGGAGACCTGCTTCTGCAGGCCGTGGCGGGGCGGATAAGCCGTGCGCTGGAGCCTGGCGATCAGGCAGCACGCTTTGGCGGCGATGAGTTCGTCGTGTTGCTCGCCGGTGATCGAAGTGAGGAGCAGATCGACGCCTGGGTGCGCGATCTGGTGAACAAGCTCACCGCCGTCTATGCGCTCGATGAGCATGAGGTCAATACCAGCCCGAGCATCGGCGTCAGCATCTGCCCCCGGGACGGTCAGGACGTCGACGGGTTGATCCGCTGTGCAGACGCGGCAATGTATTCGGCCAAGCAGTGCGGTCGTGGCCAGTATCGGTTCTTCGATCCCTCACTGAACCTCACGGATATCAACGAATTCTCCCTGGAGCAGTCACTGGTAGCGGCGTTGAGCGAGCGGCAATTCGTGCTGCACTACCAGCCGCAGATCCAATTGGATTCGATGCAGGTCGCCGGCTATGAGGCATTGGTGCGTTGGGAACATCCGCAGTTCGGCCTGCTCTACCCTGATCGCTTCATTTCGCTGGCAGAGCGCAGCGGGTTTATTGTTGCGCTCGGCTGGGAAGTGATTCGTCTCGCGCTCGAAGAGCTTAAACACTGGCGAGCGCAGGGGCGTTCCTCGCGGCTGGCGGTCAACGTCTCGGCAATACAGTTGCGCCAGGCCGATTTCAGCGAGCGTTTGCTGAGCGAGTTGGCACAGCGCGACATCGAAGCCTGGCAGTTCGAGCTGGAAATCACCGAAACGGTTGTGGTGGATGACGAAGGGATGGCCGTCGAGCACCTTGAGCGGCTGCGCGTAGCCGGGATAAGCATCAGCCTCGATGACTTTGGAAGAGGCTATGCGGGCTTCGCGCACCTTCATTCGATGCCGCTCAGCACGCTCAAGATAGACCGGGCGCTCATAGCCCCACTGTCCAACAGCTACGACGACAACCCTATCGTCTCCTCCACCATCACCCTGGCAAAGCGCCTCGGTCTGACGGTAGTGGCCGAGGGCGTGGAAACGCGCGATCAGCTCGTGTACCTGAAGCTGGCCGGTTGCGACATCGCTCAGGGCTACCACTTCAGCCGTCCCATGTCCGCCGAGCAGCTCTATCAGTACAAGCCGTTCACAAGCACGGCTGAACCTGTTTGCGAATGAAGCCCGCCCGTAGGCTGTCTCAATACAGCAAAAAAAACGCCGGCACTGAGGCCGGCGCTCTTAACTACCCTGACCAATCAGCTGCGGGCGCGCTCGGCGTCGCGCAGTGCCTTGACCTGATCGTGGTTACGCTGAACGCCTTGCATCTGGCGCTCCACAACTGAACGCACGTCCATTGGCAGGTCTTTTTCCAGGGCCTTGCGGTAGCTCTTCAGGGCAACATCTTCGCCACGCTCACACTCGTTGAGGATGGATTCGTCATCCTTGCCGGTGACCTTCGTCTTGAGGTCGACCCAGCGGCGGTGCATGTCGCCTGCGGTGCTGGTGGAGGTTTCCGGATCGCCACCCAGCGTACGAACCAATTGCTGCAGCTCGGCAGCCGCAGTGGCGCAATCCTGAGCCCGTTGGGTCATGGTGGTTTTCAGCTGCGGGTTCTTCAGATCTTCAGCGCATTCGCGGAAGCCCTTCTCGCCGTCCTTGCTGGTTTCGATGAGATCGTTGAGTACGGAAATCGTGTCTTTGGTATCCATTAACAGTCCTCCTGAGGGCTTATGAACGGCCGGAACAAACACGGCCAACCTGTTAAGTCGACTGCACCGTTTCGGCAAAGGTTCAGCCGACGCGCCCATTACAACGGACTATCAACGCGGAAAGATCAGGCTGAAAGACGTACCGGAGGCATCGCTTGTCACCCGCACCTCACCGCCATGCAACTGCATGATCGAGCGCACAATGGCCAGCCCCAGCCCGCCGGAATCGCCCGGTTTTGCGCGCGACGGGTCGCAGCGATAGAAGCGGTCGAACAGGCGCGGCAGGTGGTCGGCGGTTATCACTTCACCTTTGTTGGCGACACTGACCACGACGCTATGGCGTGTGCATTGGCTGCTTATGCAGACTTCGGTTCCCGTCTCGCCATAGCGCAGCGCGTTGGCGATGAGGTTGGCCAGCGCCCTTCGCAGCAGCTCCGGGTCGGCATGCAGACCACCGCTGGCCTCATTTACCACGCGCATTCCGTGCTCTTCGGCTACGCCCTCGAAATAATCGCCGAGCTGCTCCACCGCTTCGGCCAGGTCGATGTGCTGCCGGTTGATCGCGGCATCGACCTGCTCGGTACGGGCTAGAAACAACATGTTGTTGATCATCCTGGCAAGGCGCTCGTACTCCTCCTGATTGGAGGCCAGCAGGGTCTGGTAATCGTCGAGCGAACGCACCCGTCGCAAGGTTTGCTGGGTCTGGCCCATCAGGTTGCTGAGCGGGGTTCGCATTTCGTGCGCCAAGTCTTCGGAAAAACGCGACAGTTGGGCGAACCCGCCCTCCAGTCGCGCGAGCATCTGGTTCAGTGCCTCGCTCAAGGCACGCAACTCGCTCAACTCGCTGGCCTTCTCGATGCGCAGATGCAGGTGATGTACATCGACCGCCAATGCACGGCGGGTCAACTGACGGACCGGCCGGAGCCCTCGCTCGCTCACAAGCCAGCCCAGCAGGAACGCCAGTAGTGCACCCGTTGCCAGCGTCAGCCAGAGTTTGAAGCGGTACGCAGCGAGCATCTGTTCGCGATCGGTCAGCAGCTTGCCAGCTATCAGCGTCAGGCCTCCCTCCGGCCGCTGGATGTGAACCCAGGCCAGGCGCGCCCTGTCACCCAGATCATCGAGTTGCGGCTGCACCTCCATAGGCAGCTGCGGAATCGCCAACTGAACGGGATTGATCTCGATCAGCGACCGGCCGCCCTCCCCTAGCACCCAGAGCAGATTGTCCCGATTGCCGAGCATATTGGCGTAGAGCTGGGGTCGCTGACGCAACGCCTCGATGCTGTCGCTGTCATCGAGCAGAGCATGCATTCGCTCCAGTCGACCAAGCAGGGCCTGATCGTCGCGCCAGGCGATCTCGCGCTCAAGAGACTGGTACAGGTAGAAGCCAATCGCACCCAGCAGCACCGTGCTGACCAGTGCAAACATCAGCGCCAGACGCAGGCTCAACGAGCGTGGCATCAGGCTCATTCCGGCGCTTCCAACAGGTAACCCATGCCGCGCACGGTGTGGATCAGTTTGGGCTGGTAGGGATCGTCAACCTTCGCCCGTAAGCGGCGAATCGCGACGTCCACCACATTGGTGTCGCTGTCAAAGTTCATCTGCCAGACCTGTGAAGCGATCTGGGTCCGGGAAAGCACCTCACCCTCGCGGCTGAGCAGCAGTTGCAGCAGCGCAAACTCCTTGTTGGTCAGGGTCAGCCGCTCGCCATTGCGGCAGACGCGGCGACGCAACAGATCCAGTTCCAAATCCGCAACCTTGAATTGCTCGACCTCACGCGGCGGCCCGCGGCGCAGCAAGGTGCGTACTCGCGCCAATAGCTCGGCATAGGAAAACGGTTTGATCAGGTAATCGTCGGCGCCCAGTTCGAGACCCTTCACCCGGTCCTCCACCGCATCGCGCGCGGTGAGAAACAGCACGGGTGTCTGCGCCTTGGGCCGCACGACCTGCAACAGCTGCCAGCCATCAATGCCGGGGAGCATGACGTCAAGAATGATCAGGTCGAACTCGCTCTCCTGGATCAGGTGCTGACCGTCCAGGCCGTTGAGTGCGACCTCCACCAGATAGCCGGACTCGCTCAATCCCTTGCGCAGGTAATCGGCCGTCTTGTATTCGTCTTCCACCACCAGTATGCGCATCTGTCTCTCCCGGGCGAGGCGCATAGGCTAGGCGTCTTCCGGCGTTTATCCCATTACAGATACGTAATGCGCAGGCAATGGGTTTGACGGGGCCACCAGCACAGGATGGCGCCACCTGCTCCACGGAGCCCATTGAGGAGAAACCGATGCGCATTGTTCCCCTTTCGCTGATTGGCCTGGCACTGGCCAGCGCCCAAGCCATGGCCGTCACCCCGCAACCGGTAAGCCAGCAGAACGTCTCGCTGCAATTGGCCAACGCGTTGGTCGACTCGACCATGGCCGCTTGCCATGCCGATGGCCGTACCGCGGCTGTGGCGGTGGTTGATCGCGGCGGCAACCTCATCGCGCTACAGCGTGACGACAATGTTGGCCCGCACAACACCATCGCCGCACAGCGCAAGGCCTTCACGGCCCTGTCGAGCAAGACGCCGACCCGCCTGTTCGGCGAGCGCGCCCGTAGCAACCCGGACGCCGCCAACCTCAACACCTTCGATGAATTGCTACTGCTCGGTGGCGGCGTTCCGCTGCGGGTCGGCGACGAGGTGATAGGTGCGATCGGTGTAGCCGGTGCAGGCGGCGCCGAAACCGACGAGGCCTGCGCCATCCAGGCGATTGCACAGCTGCTTCCTTCTAACCGCTAACCGGAGAAACAACCATGACCTCTTTGAAAACCCTTTGCGCCAGCCTTGCTCTTGCCAGCCTTTCCAGTCTCGCAATGGCTGCCAACAACCCCCTCAGCGTGCATGTGCTCAACCTCAACGATGGCCTGCCCTCGCCGGATGTGAAAGTCACGCTGGAAAAGCAGAACGGCAAGCAGTGGACAGCGCTGAACAACGGCGTGACCAACCAGCAAGGCCGCATTACTGCCTTATATCCACAAGACAAGGCACTGGAAAAAGGAACCTACCGCGTCACCTTCAAAACCGGCGACTGGTTCGAAGCGCACGACACGTCAAGCTTCTTTCCGGAAGTCCCAGTGATCTTCGAGGTGGACGGCACCGTGCCGCACTATCACATCCCCTTGCTGCTCAGCCCCTACGGCTTCTCGACCTACAGAGGCAACTAAGGCGCCGGAGCCTGTCTGCTGACAGATGCGACCAAGCGGCTCGCACCTGTCAGCGGCGGCATCGTCAGAGCATCTGGCTGTTGTCCAGCGGCATGGGACTGCCGAGCAAGTAACCCTGCGCCTTGCTGACCTGCAGTTCCCGCAGTATTGCCAGCTCGGCCTCGGTCTCGACGCATTCAGCAACGATCCTGCAGCCGGTTTCCTGGGCGAACCGGATCAGCGCTGAGGCAAGCGCCCGGCAGTCCCGGCTGGTATCGATGTTACGGATCAGGCTGCCGTCGAGTTTGATGACGTCCGGCTTGAGTTTGAGGATATGCCGGAAGCTCGCATAGCCAGCACCTGCATCATCCACCGCCAGCAACAGGCCTTTGGCACGCATCGGTTCGAGCGCTTGGGCGATTAGCTCGTAGTCGCGAACCGAAGCATGTTCGGTTACCTCGAGCATCAGCCTATTCAATGGTTGGTCGTCCAACAGGGTTCCGACGGCCCCGGCCAGGATGGTTTCCGGCGAGACGTTAACCGACAGGTAGCGGTCCTGACGAATGCCGCTCAGCCCTTTCAGAGCCTCCTGAACCAGAGCGATTTCCAGTTCGCATTGCAGCCCCACCTGCTCGGCCTCGCCAAACCAGAGGTCCGGGCTCCGTTGCGGTTCACCAGGGAATCGCGCCAGCGCCTCGTAGCCGACCACCGTGTTGTGCAGCACGTTGAAAATCGGTTGATACACCACGTTGTAGGCGTGATCGCTGAGCACGTTGCTGACGCGCGCCAAGCGCTCGTGCTGTTCCTGCTGCTCCTTGGCCTGCGTTTCGAGGAGCCGGCCGGCAAAGTCGGCGAACAACCGCAGGGTATCCAGATCTCTCTCGTTCAAGGTGCCGTCAGGCTTGGAGCTAAAGCAGCAGAAGGTGCCGTACAGACGACCATCGCTAAAACGGATCGGCACGCTGATATAGGAGCCGATGGACAGAATGGCGGTGATCGGCAGCGCCAGCGCTTCAGGGAGCATGCTTGTATCGGGAATCAGCTGTGGCAGACGGCCGTCGACGACACGCTGGCAGTAGCTGTCAGACAGAGGATCAGCGCCCCCAACGCATATCGGCGGTGGATCGCTGCGCCCATCGACATGGCGAAAGATGCGCAGGCCCTGCACCATTTCAGCGACGAACGCGACGTCCATCCCAAGGTGCGAGCGCACCGAGCGCAACGCTTCACAGAGCATGTCGCCCACCGAATGACCCGCTGTTTCCAGGTCCCGCAGCATGGCGGCCGGATCGCCGTTCCGCTCGAAAGCCTCGGGTCCCAACCGAACGTTCTGAAGCATTCACACCTCCGGTGAAATAGCCGTTTCGCTTTGACGGCTTGTGATTGATGGTCCATATCATGCGGCGTGCGCGGTCGCATCGTCAGGGCCTGGAGATAGTGTTGTTTGTTTTCTACCCCAAGGCCGGGCTTTCCGGACGGCCGGTCGCGGCTTTTTTGGCCGTTGCGTAAATAACGTCAGGATGACCGCCCGCGGATGACTCCCGATAACAGGGCCGGGTTCCTGTGTCCTCGAACCGAGCCCGTCAAATGACTTCCCGAGCGGTGAACCCGGCCAGTGTTTTCCACAACGCTGCAAAGCCGACGAGGCTAATCACCGGTTGGCGTTAGAATGTGACCAATCATTTCGGGACAAATACTGTCCGAAGTTAGCCACCGCCGTCTTTGCTGCGGCGTGTTGCTTTTCGTCTTTAGCCGTCGAGGCTTGCTAACGATGCCGCAATACCTTGCCCCTGTGCCCCGCTGGGAACCACACGAGCGCCCGACCATGCCAGGCTCACCGGCGATCCTGGTGCACTCGATGCGGCTACGCATCGCCTATGCTTGCGTTGCCGTGCTGGTCGGGATTACCGGCGGGCTGGGCAATGCGTTGTTCATCGCCAACCTGCCGAGCATCCAAGGCGATCTGGGTCTGACACCCTCTCAAGCCTCGTGGCTGCCGGCCTCCTACTTCATGGTCAATGTTTCGGCCAATCTGCTCCTGATCAAGGTGCGTCAGCAGTACGGCTTGCGCCGTTTCGCCGAAATCGGGCTAACCCTGTATGCGCTGCTGACCATCGCTCACGTGTTCGTCACCGGGCTGGAAATGGCGGTATTCGTTCGTGCCGCCAGCGGTCTGGCCGCAGCGACCACGTCATCCTTGGGTCTGCTCTACATGCTTCAGGCGTTCGGCCGGGCCGGTTTGCCGAAGGGCGTGATCTTTGGTTTCGGGATATCGCAACTGGGTACGCCCTTGGCTTGGCTGATGTCACCGGCGCTGCTCGACATGGGAGAGTGGCATCGCCTCTATGTGTTCGAAAGCGGCCTGGCGCTTTGCTCACTGGCGGCCGTCGTGGTGCTCAAATTGCCGGTGGGCGAACGCACCAAGGTCTTCGAGCCACTGGATTTTCTGACCTTTGCCCTGCTGGCCCCTGCGTTGGCCCTGATCGCGGCAGTACTTGCGCAAGGCAGGATCCTCTGGTGGACGGAACAACCCTGGCTGGGCTACGCCTTGATCGCCGCGCTGCTGCTGATCAGTGCTGCGTTCATGATCGAGCATCACCGACGTAATCCCCTGCTCCACACCCGCTGGCTGGGCACCGCCGAGATGCTGCGCTTCGCCTTTGGCGCGCTGGCGCTGCGGCTGCTGCTGTCCGAGCAGACCTATGGAGCGGTCGGCCTGTTGCAGACCCTTGGCATGGGCACCGAACAGCTTCGGCCGTTGTACGCGGTAATCCTGCTCGGTCTGACCATGGGCATCGCTGGCAGTGCGTTGACTTTCAGCCCGTCCATGGCCTTCCCACAGATACTGCTGTCGCTCGGGCTCATCATGGTCGCCAGCTTTCTCGACATCGATGCCACCAACCTGACCCGGCCGCACGACATGTTTCTGAGCCAGGGCATGCTGGCATTTGCCAGCGGCATGTTTCTCGGGCCGCTGCTGATTACCGGTATCGGGCGGGCGCTGCGCAACGGGCCGAACTATCTGGTGACCTTCATCGTCTTGTTCACCATGACCCAGAGTCTTGGCGGCCTGGCCGCGCCAGCATTGTTCGGCACCTATCAGGTGATGCGCGAGAAATACCACTCCGCCCACCTGACCGAGCAGGTAGTACCGGGTAACCCACTGATTGCCGGGCGTTTGCTGGCGCAGAATCAGGCTCTGGCGCCACGCCAGAACGACGCTCAGCTGCGCCAGGCAGCCAGCGCGGCGCAACTGAGCCAGGCCATCAGGCGCGAAGCCAATGTGCTGGCCTTCAATGATGTATTTCGGCTGATTGGCATGCTGTCGGTAGGCGTGTTCAGCTGGACGCTCTTTCACACCCTGCGCATGGCGCGACAGAACAGGAACGCTCCGTCTTCATGAGTGAAACCAGACAACCCACAGACCAGCCAGCACAACCCGCTGCTGCTGGAGCCACGGACGCAGGCCCGACCCCGAACGATCCGCCAAAGACCATCAAACCGAGCAGCCGCTCTGTCATCCTGATGATCTTCGTCGCGCTAGCGGGCATATTGGCGATTCTTTACGCATGGCAGCTCTGGCCGTTCGGCGGCCCGGTGGCAGTCACCGAAAACGCCTATGTCCGCGGACAGATCACCGTACTCGCGCCGCAGGTCAACGGCTACGTAACCGAGGTGTTGGTGCAGGACTTCGAGCAGGTCGCGAAGGGCCAGCCACTGGTGCGCATCGACGACCGCCAGTACCGCCAACTGGTCGAGCAGCGCAAAGCCGAACTCGCAGCACGTCGATTCGATCTGGAGAATCTGGAACAGACCCTGGCGTCGAACCGGGCAACCCTGGCATCACGGCGCGCCGAGCTGGCATCCGTCGAAGCCGAACTGCAGCGCGCACAGGCGGATGAAAAACGAGTCAACGAATTGGCTGAGCGCGGTTCGGTCTCGATCCGCGAGCGCGACCAGATCCGCGCCACCGCACGCGCCGACTCGGCTCAGGTGCAGCAGGCACGCGCGGCCATCGCCATTGCAGAGCAGAGCCTCAAGGCCAGCGAAGTGTCCCGTGGCGGCTTGCAAGCGCAGGTGGAGATCGCCGAATCAGCGTTGCAGCGGGCCCGTATCGACCTGGACAACACCGTAATCGAGGCACCACGCGACGGTCAGGTCAGTGAAGTCACGGTGCGTCAGGGCCAATACGTGACGGCCGGTTCGCAGCTGCTCTATCTGGTACCTGAGCAGCTGTGGGTGATTGCCAACTACAAGGAAACCCAGACCTTTGCCATGCGGCCAGGCCAGCCCGTGCAGATTGAAGTCGATGCGCTGAATGGTGCCCGCCTGCACGGCCATGTGCAGCGATTGGCGCCCGCCACCGGCTCCGAATTCAGCGTGCTGCGTGCCGACAACGCTACTGGCAACTTCACCAAGGTGGTTCAGCGGGTGCCGGTGCGCATTTCCATCGACCCGGATCAGCCGCTGGCGAAGCGACTGCGGCCGGGCCTGTCGGTGGTTACGCACGTCAACACGGCCGCACCTGTCGAGGATCGTCCAGTGGAGGACGGGAAACGATGACAGGCCCGTCCCGCCCCCTGCTTCGGCTGCTGGTTGCCATCTCGCTGATTTCGACAGCAGGCTGTATGCCGCCACGCCAGCCGCTGCCGCCAGAAGCAACCTTTACGCCACCGGAACAATGGCGCGACCCAGCCGCTGTCGTTGCGATCTCCTCGACCTGGTGGGAAGCGTTCGGTGATCCGCAACTGGCAGCGCTGGTCGAGGCCGCACTGGCCAACAACACCGATGTGCTGAGCGCTGCCTCGCGTGTCGAGCAAGCACGCGAACAGATCCGGCTGTCCCGCGCGGCCTTGCTTCCCTCGATTGACGCCGCCCTGGGGGCGCAGCGCACCCGCGAGCTGGGTGTGCTCGGCATCGCCCATACCACTGCCGTGCAGCCTTCCATGCAGGTGTCCTACGAAGTGGATGTCTGGGGCCGCCTGCGTCGTCTGCGCGAAGCAGCGCAGTTGCAGTATGAAGCGACCGAAGCAGAGCGCGACGCGGTGCGCCTGGCTGTAGCCAGCACCACTGCTCGCGCCTACGTGTCGTTACTGTCGCTGGACCGGCAGCTGTACATCACGCGTGAAACGGTCGAATCCCGCCTGCAGGCGCTTCGCGTGGCTAAAGACCGCGCCAGCCTCGGCTACACCTCGCAGCTGGAGCTGACTCAGGCGCAATCTGAATACGAAGCTGCTGCCGAGCTGCTGCCGCAACTACAACAGGCCATCCGTGAACAGGAAAACGCCCTGCGCCTGCTGACTGGCCGGTTGCCCGGCGACATCGAGCGCGGCGCTGGGCTACTGGCCATCGAACCGCCTCCTGTTCCAGGCGTGCTTCCCTCGACGCTGCTGCGTCGTCGCCCGGACATCCAACAGGCCGAGTTGCTCCTGGCTGCAAGCAAGCTCAACCTAGAGGCTCAGCGCGACCGTTTTCTGCCCCAGGTCCAGCTATCGGCCAGCCTCGGCCAGCTGTTCGTCAATTCGCTGGACTACGACCCGGTGCGGGTCTGGGACATCGGCGCCAGCGTGCTCGCCCCGATTTTCGATGCCGGGCGGCTCGAGGCCGGGGTCAACATCGCCGTCGCCCAGCGCAACCAGGCTGCATTCGCCTACCGCGCCACCGCACTTGAGGCCTTCAGCGAAGTGGAGAACAGCCTTTCGGCGGTGGCCAATCTGCGTGAGCAACTCGCGCATATCGCTGCGCGGCGTGCCGTGCTGGAGCGCTCGTTAACCTATGCCGAAGACCGCTACCGCGCTGGCTATTCGTCCTATCTGGAAACCCTCGATGCCCAACGCAACCTGTTCAATACCGAACTGACGGCTGTGCAGCTGCGCGAAAGCCGGCTCAATGCGTTGATCACGCTGTATCAGGTGCTCGGCGGGGGCTGGCAAGCCGAGTCCTGAACGGGGCTCGCTGAGGTTGAGGCCGAACGCCACGTCACGCGTGTTATGAGCGACGTTCGGCTGAATGGCCTCAGCTGCGGCGCATCAAGGCATGACAGTCACGCATCCTCGGCTCGTCGCCCCACGCCCGGCCTGGCGCGCCAGGGTGCCGTAAGCACGAGGTCCAGCAGAAGAAAAAGCAAAAGGCTGCCGCCCAGCACCGGCAGGCAATAGCCGAACACCAACGCGGCGGCCGCAACAGCCCAGCGGGCTCGTGGAGACAGCTCAAGCAGCACGGCAACGATTCCTTGCCGGCCGGCGCGACGCTGACTGCGACGGCGCCACCACATCAGATACCCGATGACCACCATCACCGCCAGACCCAGCGCCGTGAGCGCCAGCAGAAGCTGATTGGCCAGACCGAACAGCGATCCCATGTGCGCGTCGATACCCCAACGCGTCAGTTTGGCGGCAATCGGGAAGGTCGCAAAATCGATGCGATCGGTGATGCTCAGCGTGTGCGGATCGACGGCAACAGCATCGACCTGGGTAGGCCAGCTGCGGTCGATTTCGGTAACTGTCCAGGCGCGATCCGGCCCGCCAGCTGGCACGATTTCGACCTTACCGGCGTCTATCCCGCCCTCGCGCGCGGTGCGCAGCACTGCATCGAACATCTGAGGGTCAACGGTGCCGGCAACCGGCATCGCCATCCCGGCGTGATGCGCGTGCTCACCTGCAGGTGCAACCGCTTCGCGCTCCAGCGCGGTCGACACGCTGGGTGTCGACATGCCCAGCGCTGCCCGCGCGATACCGATATTGCCGCCCGCCCAGCGCGACCAGGTCAGGCCCGTCGCAGAGAAGAACAGCAGCCCGAGCAGCAGGCAGGGCCCCAGCGTGATGTGCCAGTGCCGCAAGCCTTTCGAGCGCGAGGCCCCAGCGGCGCGACGCCGGCGGATGAACCACAGCGCAAATCCGCCCAACGCGGCCACCCATAGCCAGGATGCGGCCAACTCGCTGTAAAGTCTTCCCGGCTCGCCCAGCAACAGGCTGCGGTGAAACTGGTCAAGCCAGGTACGCAACGGCAGCACGCCGCTGGTGCCATAGACGAGCAAGTCTCCGCGGATCTCAGCAGTCACCGGGTCGACGAACACAGCGCGACTTTCCGATGCGCCAAGGCCTGGCGCCTGGAACATCACCCGCGTGGTTGAGCCCGGCTGCGGCGCCGGACGCACCGCGGACAGGGTCGCCGCATCGCCAACATGAGCCTCGGCCACCGCGATCTGCCGTGCCAGGGGCTGCGGCGTGCCGGTGCTATCGGTGTAGAGCTGCTCGGCGTACAGCCGATCCTCGATCTGGGGAGTCAGGGCATAGAAAAGCCCGCTCAGGGCAGCGACAAAAATGAACGGGCCTACCAGCAGCCCAACGTACGAATGCAAACGAATCAACAGCGCCAGCAGCGGATGCTGCGTGCGGGAAATCAGGGGTGGCGCCTCGGGGCGTGCGCCAACGGCAATCAGGGACATGCTCGCTTACTCGATGAATACGTCGCCGGCCGAAAAGACGGCAGGAAACAAGGCGCAGCCAACCGTTCCATCACGGCAACGGCAGACCACGTGAACGACAGGGCGTTATTCGATCAGGCGAACGGAGAAGCGCGAGGATTGAGGCTAGGCCAGCGATAACGCGGCGATAGCAACGGTGCGACAGCCTGTGACAGGTTGCCGAGCGGCACCAGCCTGGGAAGAAGCAATACCGGCGAGCCGGCTGGAATTGCCGCCAGCGAGGCCGATCCCGCGGCGCAGCAACACGGCATGCCCTGATGACGGCTCTGAGCCGGTGCTGACTCGCTGGAATGATCATGGTGAGCGTGGGCCACATGGTGCTGGCCCGTTTCGGTTGTCGCACCATGCCCACCCACAACGGCCATAGCCCGCATGTGAGCGGCCATCAGCGGCATCGAGCACAGATGCAGCAGGACGGCGAAGAGGGCTATCCAGACGGGAGCACGACGAGGGCGAGGCATGTAGCTAGCGGCTCCAGTGGAAACGGGTGGACGCCGAACCTGTGATTCGACACCTGTATGGTCAGCTTGCAGTGCCCTTGGCCTTGCTGCGTTTGGCAGCTTTCACAGGCTTGTCCTGCCCTGCCCCTTCACCGCGTAGGGTAATCCAGGTCGGCGCGTGGTCGCTGGCATGTTCCTGGTCACGCACCCAGCGGTCCACGCCGGCATCGAGCAGTCGCGGCGCCAAGTCAGCGCTCAGCAGCAGATGGTCGATGCGCAGCCCGGAATTCTTCTGCCAGTGCTGGCGAAAATAATCCCAGAAGGTATAGATACGCTCGTCCGGGTACTTGGCGCGTAGTGCATCGGTCCATCCCTGGTCCAGCAGCCGCTCAAAGCATTCGCGACTCTCGGGTTGCAACAACGCATCCTTGGTCCAGGAGCGAGGATTGTAGATGTCCTCGTCGGTGGGCACCACATTGTAGTCCCCTGCCAGTACCACCGGATGGCCGTTCGCAAACAGGCCAGCGGCGTGCTCGATGAAGCGCTCGAACCAACTCAGTTTGTAATCGAATTTCGGCCCTGGCTGCGGATTGCCGTTTGGCAGATAGAGGCACGCGACGATCACCCCATGCGCGGCGGCTTCCAGGTAGCGGCTGTGAGTGTCGTCCGGATCGCCCGGCAGTCCGCGCCGGATTTCCAGCGGGTCGTCACCCTTGGCAAGAATCGCCACGCCGTTCCAGGATTTCTGCCCTTGCCAGATCGCGCCGTAGCCGGCCGCGCGGATGTCATCGATGGGGAAATCGGCGTCCTGCGCCTTCAGCTCCTGGAGGCAGACCACGTCCGGCTGTTCGCGCTCCAGCCATTCCAGCAGGTTGGTGCGACGGGCACGGATGCCGTTGATGTTGAAGGTGGCGATTTTCAGTTGATCCACTGGGCACCTCTTGACGATAGCCTGCGATTGTTTGACAGCCGCAGCGCGTGGATGTGCTTCGCGACATCCACCCTTCGACCAGAAGCAGACCGGCGTGGTTCGGCTCAGCGCACTTCCCAATAGCCCGGCGCGTTGTAGACCTGTTTGAGGTAGTCGATGAAAAAGCGGACCTTGGCCGGCAGGTAGCGCTGCTGTGGGTAGACCGCCTGGATGTCATAAGCCGGCAGCGCAAATTCGTCGAGCACGGTCACCAGCTCGCCGCGCTTGAGCTCGGCCTGGATCTCCCAGGTCGAGCGCCAACCAATCCCAAGCCCTTGCTTGACCCAGTCGAACAACAGCTCGCCATCGTTGCAGTCCAGATTGCCCGCCACCCGCACCGCCACCTGTTTGCCGTCACGCAAAAAAGTCCAACCGCGCTGCTGCCCGCCCTGCAGGTTGAACGCCAGGCAGTTGTGCCGCGCCAGGTCTTCCAGGGTGCGCGGTACGCCCTGACGTTCGAAATAGTCCGGCGATCCACAGACCACACGGCGATTGGGGAACAGCTTGATGGCGACATAGTTGGGGTCGGTCACCTCGCCGATGCGGATACCCATGTCGTAACCGTGGCGCACCAGGTCGACCACGCTGTCGGTGAAGTTGAACGACAGCTGCAGGTCCGGGTAACGCGCCTGGAACGCCGGAGCGTGCGGGCCGATATGCCGCCGGCCGAATGCAGCGGGCGCCGAGATCACCAGATGCCCGCGCACCGAGGTGCGGTCGTGGCTGATGCTGGCATCCGCTTCGTCGAAATCCTTCAGCAGGCCTCGGGCGCGCTCAAGGTATTGCTCACCGAGATCGGTCAGCGCCAGTCCGCGCGTCGAGCGGTGCATCAGCTTGACGCCCAGGTGTCGCTCCAGCGCATCGAGCCTGCGCCCCATGACCACAGGCGTCACGCCCTCCTTCAGCGCAGCGGCGGCAAAGCTGCCGTTTTCCGCGACCAGCACGAAGCTGTGCAGGGTTGTGTAGCGATCCATTCGATACTCCTAATATCGACAGAACTGAAGTTTCGGCCAATTCCCTCGTTCCGGCCAGCCCTTCATGCTTGAGCCACGTATAAAAACTATCGAGTTACCGAAGAGGAACGACAGATGGCCCGAATGAGAGCAATCGATGCCGCCGTCGCGGTGTTGCGCAAGGAAGGCATCGATACTGCCTTCGGCATCCCGGGTGCCGCGATCAACCCGCTGTATTCCGCTCTGCGGGCCGACGGCAGTATCCGCCACATCCTGGCTCGCCACGTCGAGGGCGCCTCGCACATGGCCGAGGGGTACACCCGCACCAAGGCCGGCAACATCGGCGTTTGCATCGGCACCTCGGGGCCGGCCGGCACCGACATGATCACCGGTCTCTACTCGGCCTGGGCCGACTCGATACCCATTCTCTGCATCACCGGCCAGGCGCCGCGTGCTCGTCTTTACAAGGAAGACTTCCAGGCCGTGGACATCGAGTCCATTGCCAAGCCGGTCACCAAGTGGGCCGTGACTGTTCGCGAGCCGGGCCTGGTTCCACGCGTATTCCAGCAAGCCTTCCACGTCATGCGCTCCGGTCGCCCCGGCCCGGTACTGATCGACCTGCCGTTCGATGTGCAAATGGCTGAGATCGAATTCGATGTCGATACCTACGAGCCGCTTCAGGTCTACAAGCCGGCCGCCACCCGCAAGCAGATCGAGAAAGCCATCGACATGCTCTGCGCCGCCGAGCGCCCGCTGATCGTCGCCGGTGGCGGGATCTACAATGCCGGTGCAGAAGCCTTGCTGGTGGAGTTTGCCGAGACCGTTGGCGTGCCGGTTATCCCGACGCTGATGGGCTGGGGTTCCATTCCCGACGACCATCCTCTGATGGCGGGCATGTGCGGGCTGCAGACCAGCCACCGCTACGGCAACGCCAACATGCTGGCCTCGGACTTCGTGCTCGGCATCGGCAACCGCTGGGCCAACCGCCACACCGGTTCGGTCGATGTCTACACCAAGGATCGCATCTTCGTGCATGTGGATATCGAGCCGACCCAGATCGGGCGGGTGTTCTCGCCGGACTTCGGCATCACCTCCGATGCCGGCGCTGCGCTGAAACTGTTCGTAGAAGTCGCTAAAGAGCGAAAAGCTGCGGGCCAGCTACCGGACCGTACGCCGTGGGCTGCTGATTGTCAGGAGCGCAAGCGCACCCTGCTGCGCAAAACGCACTTCGACTCGGTGCCGATGAAGCCGCAGCGCGTGTACCAGTGCATGAACAACGCGTTTGGTCGCGACGCCTGCTACGTCAGCACCATTGGCCTGTCGCAGATCGCCGCCGCGCAATTCCTGCACGTCTACAAGCCGCGGCACTGGATCAACTGCGGCCAGGCCGGCCCGCTCGGATGGACCATTCCGGCAGCACTGGGCGTGGTTGCCGCAGACCCGACGCGCAAGGTGGTGGCGCTCTCAGGCGACTACGACTTCCAGTTCATGATCGAGGAATTGGCCGTGGGTGCGCAGTTCAAGCTGCCCTACATCCACATCCTGGTGAACAACGCCTACCTCGGCCTGATCCGCCAGGCGCAGCGCGGCTTCGAGATGGATTACTGCGTACAGCTGGGCTTCGAGAATATCAATGCCGACCAGAGCGGCATGGAAGGCTACGGCGTCGATCACGTCGCGGTGGTCGAGGGCCTGGGCTGCAAGGCGATCCGCGTGTTCCGCCAGGAAGACCTGCGCCCCGCCATCGAACAGGCCCAGGCCTGGATGGCCGAGCACCAGGTGCCAGTGGTGATCGAAGTGATCCTTGAGCGCGTGACCAACATTGCCATGGGCACCGAGATCGACGCCATCAACGAGTTCGAGGCGCTGGCCGAGGGCCGCGAAGACGCACCGACTGCGGTCGCGCTGCTCGATTGATGGAAGACGCACCGCCCGTAGGAGCCAGCTTGCTGGCGATCCCGAGCGCCGTTGCCTGCTGATCGCCAGCAAGCTGGCTCCTACGAAAGCTGTAACCAAAACCGTTTGGATATCGCGAAGCATATCCACCGAAACGCAGCACCGACGCACCGAAAGATCCCTACAGATCACAAGGAGATACCCATGCCCCGCTTTGCCGCCAACCTGTCCATGCTGTTTACCGAGATGGACTTCCTCGACCGCTTCGCCGCCGCTGCCGAAGCTGGCTTCAGCGGTGTCGAGTACCTGTTCCCCTACGACTACCCAGCCGAAGAGATCAAGGCCCGGCTGGACGCCAACAACCTGACCCAGGTGCTGTTCAACCTGCCCGCTGGCGACTGGGCCAACGGCGACCGCGGCATTGCCTGTGATCCGGAGCGGGTCGAGGAGTTTCGAGCCGGGGTGGACAAGGCCATCGCCTACGCCAAGGTATTGGGCAATACCCAGATCAACTGCCTGGCGGGTATCGCACCAAGGGGCGCGGACCTCGGCAAGCTGGAAATGACCTTTATCGAGAATCTGCGCTACGCCGCGAAAGCGCTCGATGCCGCCGGTATCCGCCTGGTGATGGAGATGATCAACACCCGCGACATCCCGCGCTTCTTCCTCAACAACACTTCGCAGGCGCTGGAAATTCGCGACAAGGTCGGTAGCACCAACCTGTTCCTGCAGTACGACATCTACCACATGCAGATCATGGAAGGAGACCTGGCGAGGACCATCGAAGCCAACCTGTCGGCCATCAACCACGTGCAGCTGGCCGACAACCCCGGGCGTAACGAACCGGGCACGGGCGAGATCAACTATCGCTTCCTGTTCGAACACCTGGACCGCATCGGCTACGAGGGCTGGGTCGGCTGCGAATACAAACCGGCAACCACCACCGATGCAGGCCTGGGCTGGTTGAAGACGTACAACGCGATCTAAGCGAACGACTGAATAGATAGAAGGGGAATTCTCATGGCTAAGATTGGATTTATCGGCACCGGCATCATGGGCCTGCCCATGGCTCAGAACCTTCAAAAGGCCGGGCACAGCCTGTTCCTGTCCGAACACCACGATGCGGCACCTGCCGCGCTGGTCGAAGCGGGCGCCATCGCCCTGGCAAACCCGAAGGAAGTCGCTCAGGAAGCCGAGTTCATCATCGTCATGGTGCCGGACACGCCACAGGTCGAAGACGTGCTGTTCCGCGAGAACGGCATCGCCGAGGGCGTTGGCCCGAACAAGCTGGTGATCGACATGAGCTCGATCTCCCCCAGCGCCACCAAGGCGTTCGCCGATAAGATCAACGCCACGGGCGCCCAGTACCTGGACGCGCCGGTTTCGGGCGGGGAAGTCGGCGCCAAAGCTGCGACCCTGTCGATCATGGTCGGCGGCAGCGAGGACAGCTTCGCTCGCGCCCTTCCGCTGTTCCAGGCCATGGGCAAGAACATCACCCTGGTCGGCGGTAACGGTGACGGGCAAACCGCCAAGGTCGCCAACCAGATCATCGTGGCGCTGAACATCCAGGCGGTTGGCGAGGCCCTGCTGTTCGCAGCGAAGAACGGTGCCGATCCAGCCCGTGTTCGCGAAGCGCTGATGGGCGGGTTCGCCGGCTCGAAGATTCTCGAAGTACATGGCGAGCGCATGATCAAGGGCACCTTTGATCCGGGCTTTCGCATCAGCCTGCACCAGAAAGACCTCAACCTGGCCCTGGCCGGTGCCCGCGAGCTGGGCCTGAACCTGCCTAACACCGCCAATGCGCAGCAGGTATTCAGCACCTGTGCGGCAATCGGTGGCAGCGGCTGGGACCACTCGGCACTGATCAAGGGTCTGGAGCACATGGCCAGCTTCTCGATCCGCAAGGACTAGGCCCCCAGCCTTCGAGCGCGCTGTGTCGAGCCAAGCGACCCACCTTCAGGGACAGACAGACCAGGTGGTGGGAATCGCAACGCTTGGCCCAGCGATGCTCAAAGGGTCGGATTGGAGCTGCACGGGGTCGGAATCACAGCGTCCCCCACAACTTCAGCCCCTGCGCATCTGCAATCCGATCGCCGCCCTCGGGCGGCACCCCTTTCGACCTGCTCGGCACGAGGAGTCACGGCCTGACTGCCGGGTGGGTCGAATCCAAACCTTAGGGCTTGCCGTTTTACTTGCAATGCCGAGCCTTAAGGTCTGGAATCGGGCACCTGACCTAATGAGATGGAGTTGTACATGAACCTCGACCCGCAAGCCTTCCTGCGCGACCTGTTCACCGCCGCCATCGATGCCGCCCATCCGCGCCAGGTGCTGGCCGACCATCTGCCTGCAGACCGCAGCGGCCGCGCCATCGTCATCGGTGCAGGTAAAGCGGCCGCGGCCATGGCCGAAGCCATCGAAGCAGTGTGGGAAGGCGACCTCTCTGGCCTGGTGGTCACGCGTTACGACCACGGTGCCAACTGCAGCAAGATCGAGGTGGTCGAAGCCGCGCATCCCGTGCCGGACGATGCCGGTGAGCGGGTTGCTCGCCGCGTGCTGGAAATGGTCAGCAATCTCCAGGAAAGCGACCGGGTGATCTTCCTGCTCTCCGGCGGTGGCTCATCCTTGCTGGCGCTGCCGGCCGAAGGCATCAGCCTCGCCGACAAACAGGCGATCAACAAGGCGCTGCTGCGCTCCGGCGCCCATATCGGCGAGATGAACTGCGTTCGCAAACACCTCTCGGCCATCAAGGGTGGACGCCTGGCCAAGGCCTGTTGGCCGGCAAGCGTGTACACCTATGCGATTTCCGACGTTCCGGGCGACGAGGCTACGGTAATCGCCTCCGGCCCGACCGTCGCTGATCCGACCACCTCGGCTCAAGCACTGGCGGTCCTGGCGCGCTACAACATCGAGATACCCGGAAACGTACGGGCCTGGCTCGAAGACCCCCGCTCAGAAACCGTCAAAGCGGACGACCCGTGCCTGTCACGCAGTCATTTCCAGCTGATCGCCAAACCTCAGCAATCCCTCGATGCGGCGGCCGAAAAGGCCCGTGCCGCCGGCATCACACCGCTGATCCTTGGCGACCTCGAGGGCGAATCGCGGGAAGTAGCAAAGGTCCATGGCGGCATCGCTCGCCAAGTCGTTCTGCACGGCCAGCCACTCACGCCGCCCTGTGTGATCCTTTCCGGTGGCGAAACCACGGTGACGGTGCGGGGCAACGGCCGAGGCGGCCGCAACGCCGAGTTTCTCCTGAGCCTGACGGAGAATCTTCAGGGCTTGCCCGGTGTGTACGCGCTCGCGGGTGACACCGATGGCATAGACGGCTCGGAAGATAACGCCGGCGCACTGATGACGCCCGACAGCTATGCCCGCGCCGAAGCCCTGGGCCTCAGTGCCGCCGACGAGCTGGCGAACAATAACGGCTATGGTTACTTCCAGGCACTCGATGCGCTGCTGATGACCGGCCCGACGCGAACCAACGTCAACGACTTTCGCGCCATCCTGATCCTGCCGTCGCCCTGCTAGAGGACGGCGACACCTACAACCCCAACTGCCCATAGAGCCTGCCATGACACCGGACAAGAAGGTCAAGATCCTCGCCACCCTGGGACCGGCCACCCGCAGCATCAATGATGTTCGCGAGCTGGTAGAGGCCGGCGTGAACCTGTTCCGCCTCAACTTCAGCCATGGGGAGCACGCCGATCACGCTGAACGCTTCGGCTGGATTCGCGAGGTGGAGCGCCAGCTGAATCAGCCGATCGGCATCCTAATGGACCTTCAGGGTCCGAAGCTGCGGGTCGGTCGCTTCGATGAAGGCAAGGTCAGTCTGGCCCGTGGTCAAATCCTGCGTCTGGATCTGGATCCGACACCGGGTGACAGCAGCCGGGTCAACCTGCCTCACCCGGAAATCATCGATGCGTTGCAACCCGGCATGAGCCTGCTGGTGGACGATGGCCGCCTTCGCCTGACGGTGATCGCCAAGCACGCCGATGCCATCGATACGCGTGTGGTTGCCGGTGGGGAGCTGTCCGACCGCAAGGGTGTGAACGTGCCCGAGGCCGTGCTGGAACTGAGCCCGCTGACCGAGAAGGATCGCCGCGACCTGGCCTTTGGGCTGGAACTGGGTGTCGACTGGGTGGCGCTGTCGTTTGTCCAGCGCCCGCAGGACATCCATGAAGCGCGCGAACTGATCGGCGGTCGCGCCTTCCTCATGGCCAAGATCGAAAAACCTTCGGCCGTGCAGCACCTGCGGGAAATTGCCCGGCTCTCGGATGCCATCATGGTGGCTCGCGGCGACCTGGGCGTCGAAGTGCCGGCCGAGAACGTGCCACGCATCCAGCGCAACATCGTTCGCACATGCCGGCACCTGGGCCGGCCGGTGGTGGTCGCGACTCAGATGCTCGAATCGATGCGTTTCTCCCCTGCACCGACCCGCGCCGAGGTCACCGACGTGGCCAATGCAGTGGCCGAAGGCGCCGATGCGGTGATGCTCTCGGCGGAAACCGCATCGGGCGAATACCCTCTGGAAGCCGTAGGGATGATGAGCAAGATCATTCGCCAGGTAGAAAGCGGCCCGGACTTTCAGGCTCAACTCGACGTCAATCGGCCCAACGCCGAAGCGACGCTTCCGGATGCCATCAGCTGCGCGATCCGGCGGATCAGCGGCATCCTTCCCATCGCGGTGCTGGTCAACTACACCGAATCCGGACGTTCCAGCTTGCGTGCCTCACGCGAGCGACCGAGCGCACCGATACTGAGCCTCACTCCAAACCTCGCAACAGCGCGCAAGCTGACCGTGGCCTGGGGCGTCTACTCGGCGATCGATGCACGCATGTACGACATGGAACATGTGTGCCTCAACGCCCTGGAGCGAGCCCGCGCGCAAGGCATGGCTGGCACCGGCGACACTGTGTTGATCACCGCGGGCGTACCGCTGGGGCAGTCCGGTACAACCAACTCGTTGCGTATCGAGACGCTCAACTAACAGCCGGTCAAGCGGGCCCTGCGCCGGAGCTACCAGCTCCGGCAGGCACGAGCCTTCTTCTTCACCACACTTCGCGCGGCTGGTTCGATGCGACTTTCCTTTGCGTACCTGCTGCGCGCGTTGCTCAACGGAACCAGTCAGGTCCTCCTGCAATGCCATCAGGGTTGCGGCCTGCTGATCCTGATTGCGATCGGGTTCCATGACCGCAACCTGTTGGCAGGCGCCCTGCTCGGTCTGCTCAGCGGTACCTTGACCGCGTGGCTGCGCGGCTGCTCACGCAACGATATCGAGACCGGGCTGTACGGCTACAACGCGGCTCTGCTGGGGTTGCTGATTACGCTGCTGCTTGGGCTCTCGCCACCCGGATGGCTGCTGATCCTGCTGACGAGCGCGCTATCCTGCATCGTGCAGCAGCACCTGCTTCGGCGCATGCGTGAACGCGGCAGCCTGCCCGGCTTTACCCTGGCCTTTGTATTGCTCGGCTGGTTGGCGCTGGCGCTGTGCGGCATGCTTGATGCTGTGAGCGAGGCGCGACTACCCGAGCATCGCCTGGATGGCTGGGGCGCGCTGGGTGGCATCGTACGGGGGGTGGGTCAGGTCATGTTTCTAGTCAACCCCATCGCTGGGATGTGCCTGTTGGCCGCCCTGCTGCTGGCAGATCGTCGCGCCGCGTTATGGATGTTGTGCGGATCGGCCGTTGGCATCTTTGTCGCACTGTTGATGGGCACAGCGCCCGAAGTGCAAGCATTGGCCGGGCTCGCCGGCTACAACCCCGCCCTGGCGGCGCTGGCACTGAGCCAAGTGCACCGCTCGGCAGTGGCACCGGCACTAGGCATTGCGCTGGCCATAGTCATCAGGCTGGCCTTCGATCATGCCGGCATACCACCGCTCACCATGCCCTTCATTCTCGCCTGCTGGGCGGTGGCGCTGGGCTCGCGTCAATATGGCCATAGGCTCACGCGACAACGGACCTAGCTGACCATTGACCTAGGAAGGCAGCCAGCACAAGGCAGAGCAGGCTCAACGCGTAACTTACGCGCTGTGCAGCAGGCTGAGCCTGTTCTCAACCCCGCGCTGTCAAAGCAGTTCCGTTTTCACGGCCTGCTAGCCCTTCGTTGCCCTCGGGTCCTGATCGCGTGGATAGGTCCGCTCCTCCTCGATCTTGCCGTCGAGGGTGTGGATCTTCACCGAAGCGGTACGCAACTTCATGTAGTCGCGGGTCTCGTTGATGATGTCTTCTTTGGTGGAAGCCTCAAGCAGTGCACGCTTGTCACCCTCTTCGCGCAGCACCCAACGATCGTCATCGTGTGTGATGTGATAGTTATCCATATCGCCTCCGTCACTTCGTCGATTGATAACGTTATAGAACGCTCCTGTCGTAGACGGTTCGGTCGGTCTTCCGTGACGGCACCGTACGGAGCGGGTTAATTCAACCCTGACAGGGTTTTCTAAACCCACTCGGCGAGGGTAGACCGCACCATTAACACGCTTGATCCCTTGATTCTGGTCAATTCCAGGCTGGAACACTTATTGAAATAACTCCAGTACCTGTCCGGGCTGCGTGTAAGCCACGCGGCCATACGAGAGACAGTGTTCAGATAACTGGAGTTCTCTATGCTTTGCGCTGACCACCGTGCCCTTGTCACTGCCACCGTCCCGCTGCTTGAAAGCGGCGGCGAATCCTTAACCGATCACTTCTACAAACTGATGCTGGCCGAGCATCCAGAGGTCCGCCCGCTGTTCAACCAGGCGCACCAAGCAAGCGGTGACCAGCCGCGGGCGCTGGCCAACGGCGTGCTCATGTACGCCAAGCACATCGACCGTCTCGATCAGTTAGACGGACTGGTCTCGCAAGTGGTCAACAAACATGTGGCATTGCAGGTCTTGCCCGAGCATTACCCCATCGTCGGTTCCTGCCTGCTCCGCGCGATCCGCGAAGTGCTGGGTCCAGACGTCGCAACAGACGCGGTCATCGATGCCTGGGCCGCTGCTTACGGCCAGCTTGCCGATATCCTCATCAGCACGGAGGAACAGCTGTACAACGCCACCGCTGACGCACCGGGCGGCTGGCGCGGCGCGAGGCGTTTCCGGATATCGCGCAAGGTAGCCGAAAGCAACGAGATCGCATCCTTCTACCTTGAACCCTCGGACGGCGGCCCGGTGGTCTCGCACAAGCCCGGCCAGTACATCGGGCTGCGCCTGCACCTGGACGGGGCTGAGCTGCGCCGCAATTACTCGTTATCGGCTGCAAGCAACGGTCGAGACTATCGGATCAGCGTCAAACGCGAGCCAGGCGGCGTGGCGTCCAATGCGCTATACGCGATGAAGGCTGGCGACGAACTGGAACTGTTCGCCCCTGCCGGTGAGTTCACCCTGCAGCCCAGCGACAAACCATTGGTACTCATCAGCGGTGGCGTCGGCATCACTCCGACATTGGCGATGCTGGAGGCTGCCATCAGCACCGGTCGGCTGATTCATTTCATCCACTGTGCACGAAACGCCGATGCGCATGCCTTCCGCGCGATCGTTGACCAGCTTGCAGAGCAGCATGCGCACCTCAAGCGGTTCTATTGCTACGACGAACACCAGGGTGACGATTACCGCCCGGATGCGGTCGGCTTGATGACCCGGGAACGACTGGACGCCTGGTTACCGGACGACCGCGATCTGGATGCCTACTTTCTCGGGCCGAAGCCATTCATGGCGGCAATCCGTCGCCAGTTGCTGGCCCTTGGCGTACCTGCGGAACAGACCCGCTACGAGTTCTTCGGGCCAGCCGCCGCACTGGAGTGAGCCCGATGGCCTGCCGCCTGGCAGGCCGATTTCACCAAGCGAGGTATTTCTCATGAAATCGCACCCTCTCCACCCGCAACGCCTGCTGATACTCGCCAACCTGTCCATGACAATCGGTGTGCTACTGCTCCTGCTCGGTATCGCTGGCGCTTATGTTTATGACCAACATCTGATGCTTGGGGCGATAGTCGCCAGCCACGCGCTGGTCATTCTTGGGCCGACTGCTCTGAAAATCGGCTACGTGATGCGGCTACTGGCACAGCGTCAGCTCACGCTGACCGCCTGAGCTGCAACCCAGCCCAAACGGTCAAACTTGCACGGCTTTTTGGCGGACGTATCCGCCGTTTCGGTTTGATCTCAGGGCGCCATTATCTTTTTAATTGTTGATAACCATTCGTCCGCCGCTTGTTAATGGTTGGAAACTCCTGACTCGCTCCTCGGCTCTGAAACCATGAAGGCTGAGGAAGTTGTTCAGCCCCGCAGAAGTCTTATCCATCGAGGAGAGAAAGACATGGCTAATAAAAACCCAGGCAACTTCGCAAACGATCGCGAAAAAGCATCTGAAGCTGGCAAGAAAGGCGGACATAACAGCGGCGGAAACTTCGCTAACGACCGCGAGAAGGCTTCCGAAGCTGGCCGTAAAGGCGGACAGAACAGCCACGGCGGTGGTCGCAACAGCAACAGCTAAATCCAAGTTGCTACAAAAAGGGCAAAGGATAAAACCTTTGCCCTTTTTGTTTTAAGCCGGGCAAGATTACTGAAGAATATGGCAGCGACAATATATCGACGGCATGCGTTGCTTATTTAATTAAGTCTATCGAACGCAGCCGCTCTATAACTTCTGCTTGCCATACTACTTATACTGGACGATACCCCATGAATGACTCTGATAACCAAGCCAGCGTGACAAACCCTGGCGACCAGGCACCACCCGGCACACCAGGAACCGGCGAAAATATCTGCCCCACCTGTAGTGGCAGCGGTCGAGTTGAATCCGGGGAATGCCCAAACTGCGGCGGTACGGGTAAGGTAGTGGAAGGTATCGGCGGAGCCTGATCCCGCCTCAGTACACGGAGCCGTCATGAGCGTCAGCGCATTTTCCGAACGAATCATCCAGAGCCTGCTGGATACCGATTACTACAAGCTGACCATGATGCAGGCGGTGCTGCACCACTACCCTAACGCCGAGGTGGAATGGGCCTTTCGCAGCCGCTCCGAAGAAGATCTGACGCCATACCTGGATGCCATCAGGGAGCAGATCGAGGCCTTGGCCGATCTGCGCTTCGAGCCCGCCGAGCTGGCCTTCCTCGAACGAATCCCCTACATGCAGCCAGACTTCATTCGCTTTCTCGGGCTGTTTCGCTTCGACCCCCGTTACGTACGGGTGGAGCTTGAAGACGGCGAGCTGGTCGTCTACCTGCACGGCCCGTGGCTGCACATCATCCTGTTCGAGGTCCCGCTGCTGGCGATCATCAGCGAGGTACGCAACCGGGCCCGCTATCCGCAGGTTACGCTTGATCAGGCTACCGACCGGCTGGAAGAAAAACTCCAGTGGCTGCGCAGTGAAGCCAATGCGGAAGAACTGGCCGGGTTCAATCTCGCCGATTTCGGCACCCGCCGACGCTTCTCCTTTGGGGTGCAAGCCGAGGTGGTCAAGCGATTGAAAGAGGCGTTCCCCGGCAACTTTGTCGGCACCAGCAACGTACATCTGGCCCGGACCTTGAACCTCAAACCCATGGGCACCATGGCCCACGAGTGGATCATGGCGCACCAGCAGCTCGGCCCCAGGCTGATCGACAGTCAAAGCGCGGCGCTCGACTGTTGGGCCCGTGAGTATCGCGGCGCCTTGGGTATCGCTATCACCGACTGCATCACCATGGACGCCTTCACCGCCGATTTCGATCTCTATCTGGCGAAGCTCTTCGACGGGCTGCGCCATGACTCGGGCGACCCGGTCGAGTGGGCCGAAAAGGCGATCGCGCATTACCGGCGGCTAGGCATCGACCCGATGAGCCGGCAGTTGGTGTTTTCCGACGGATTGGATTTCCCAAAGGCACTTGGCATCTATCGCGCCCTGGTTGGGCGCAGCAACACCAGCTATGGCATCGGCACTCAACTGACCTGTGACATACCCGGTGTCGAGCCCACCAACATGGTGATCAAGATGACCAGCTGCAACGGCCAGCCAGTAGCCAAGATTTCGGATTCACCCGGCAAAACCATGTGCCGGGACGAAGCCTTTGTCAGCTATCTGAAGCATGTGTTCGGGGTTAACCGCTGAGACTGCTCAGGCAGCGGAAAGCGGCGTTCCGGACGACTCTGCCTCACCAGAGGTCTCGAAACACAGGCGGTTGCGTCCGGACGTTTTAGCCAGGTACATCCGCCTGTCCGCCATATCCAGGAGCCCTTCTGCGCTCTCGGCGAAGTCAGCGCAACGCTCAGCCAGCCCCACGCTGGCGGTGACGGGGCTGCCGTCAGGACGCGTACCCAGGCCATGCTTGATCATGCGACCAAGCGCCAGGCGAGCCTGATCACGATCGGTGTCAGGCATGATCACAACGAATTCTTCACCGCCCCAACGCAACAGGGTGTCCGTGCTGCGCAGGCTGGCCAGCATGTGATTGGTACATTCGCGTAGCACCAGATCGCCCGCGTCGTGGCCGTAGGTATCGTTGATCTGCTTGAAGTGATCGAGGTCGATAAAGGCGACGGCCAGGCCAGTATCGTGACGTCTCGCCGTGTCCCACTGTAGTTTCAGAATTTCCTGTCCACTGCCGCGACAGAAGGCGCCGGTGAGGGGATCACGGATCGCCTGGCGGACCAGCGCGATCATGAAGGCCAACTGACTCAGACTCGCCAGCGTGGTAACCCCGGCGATCAAGATCAACAGCCAGAATCCCCCCGCATACGAAGGCCAGTTAAGCGTGGTCCACGACAGGTAACCTGCCACCGCGTGCGCGAAGAGCAGCACGGACGCCATTACCAGATTTTCCAACAAGGTCAGCGGGAATATGGCCAGCCCGGCCATCAGCACGAAGGGTAGGAACGCATAGCCCGTCGCTACAACAGCGGATATGTGAGTCAGCTGGTAGCCGCCAAGCAGCGTGTGTGAAGCGACGTAGAAAACCGTTGGGATGGCAAACAGCAGCGCAACTGCTCTATAGGCGTCGAACAGGTTGCCGCTGGGCCGATAGAACAGCAGCAAGCTCGCAAAGGCTGCGCACGCCAACAGGCGAAAGGTGGCCAGACCGAGCCACAGCGGATAAGCGAAGACCAGTAGGTCGATGATCCCCCAGAGTGGGGTCAGTACGGCAAACAGGAAGGCGAATAGTCGGACGCGATTGACGATCAGTGTGGCGCGACGCTGGCTGATCAACATCGAATGGCGATGCGGAACGACCAACTTCATGAACTCACTGGATTTGAGTTCGATGGGCAATAACGTAGCCAGGCGGCTCAACAACAGGTCGATCAAGGATGGCATTTTTATCGTTACTCATATGAGCAATTGGAGAAGCTATCCACACCCTGTGTCAGCCGCGCCGAATGGTAGCACTTAGCCATACGGGCTTCGCATCCCAGCAAATCCTTGCAGTCCCTAGCCTGAGGCACTTGCCAGACAAGGTGCCACTATCCAAGGTACTGATATCCTTATATTTCATGCGTCTTTTGGTGGCTATCCGTTAGCGGCCAGCAGCGCATTTCTTATAAGCGCAACGCATGGAAAAGTTGTAACAAGATATTTTGCCCTTTGCCTGGGTCACTCATCCGTTCGAGCGACAGGGCTTCATCTGATAAATGACGCTTTCGAGCGATTATGCCCCTCTCAATTGGGCACTAGCGTGTCCGTGTCGAAGTCTTGAACCTCGACTGCCAATAAAAACAAGAAGGAGATAAACGTGCACAGCGCCATCAAACCCCTCGCCTTGGCGATCTTGCTCGCAAGCGTACCCGCGGCAGCCAATGCGGGAACCAGCCCCTACAGCCAGTTCGTCAATTTCGGCGACTCGCTGAGCGATGCCGGCAACTTTCCAGACGTCGGTAGCCCGCTACTAGGCGGAAACCCAACCGGCGGACTGCGCTTCACTAACCGGACCGGCCCGACCTATCAGCCCAACAACACCGAATATGCCGGCCAGGTTGCTACCCAACTACTCGCGAATCGACTGGGGTTGGAGTCGCTGCCATCGACACCGATCCTGCCTCGCCTTCTGACCGGCAATCCAGACGGCACCAACTACGCAGTAGGCGGCTACCGTACCGATGAGATTCTCCGCTCTCTCACTCTTACTTCCGTCGTTGATACGGGAACGGGGCTCTCTCGTACCCGTCCTGGCTATCTCGTCGAAAACCCGCAAGTCGACCCGAATGCTTTGTACTACCTGAACGGCGGAGCCAACGACATCTTCCAGCTTGCAGCCAGACCGGTAACGATGGCGCAAGCAGCTGGGAACATGGTCGAGGCGGTACGTGTATTACAAGCGGCAGGCGCTCGATACATCATCATTTCCGACTTGCCCGATGTCGGTAATACGCCGCTGGGCACAGCGCTCGGCACCCGTGCGTTTCTCAACAATCTGAGTGACACCTTTAACGCCGAACTCGCTGCCGGGCTTCAGGCGCAGGGTGGCAACTACGTGCTGCTGAACAACCGTCTATTGCTTTCGGAAGTCCGCGCCGATCTTGCTCGCTATGGATTCGATCCCACCGTCAACCAGACCGCTGTCTGCTTTGATGGAGGTAACTGCCCGCTCGATCCAACCTATGGCCTTGGTACTGCAAACGCGGACCCGAGCCGTCTGCTGTTCAACGACGCGGTCCACCCAACCACCGCAGTTCACCAGATCAGCGCCGACTATATCTATTCGGTTCTTTCAGCGCCGGCAGAGGTAACGTTGCTGCCAGAGATAGGCCGCTCGGCGCTACGTAATCACCTGCAGACGCTGGATAACGAACTCGCCGCCCAGCGCGGCAACTGGCAATCGGTAGGTGGCTGGCGCACCTTCGTTCACGGCGGTTACAACCGGCCCGAATACGACGGCTTCGGAGGTGGCGACGGCGACAGCCCTACCTTGGCTATCGGCATGACCAACCGGGTCAGCGAGCATTGGCTGGCTGGCCTTAGCCTGGGCCTGGCGCAGACCTCCCTCAGCCTTGGTGAAGGAGACTCGGACTACGACATGCGCAGCTACCTGGCGAGTGCGTTCGCCAGCTATCAACAGGATCGGTTCTTTGCTGACCTCTATGCCAGCGCCGGCTATCTCGATTACGACTCACTGGATCGGACCTTCTCGCTCGGCATGGCCGAGCGTGTCGAAAAAGGCAGTACCGAAGGCGTGCTCTGGGGCGTGTCGGCCAAGACCGGCTTCAATCTGATGCAGATGGGTGATCCACTTCAGTTTGGCCCCTTCATCGGCGCCAGCTACCAAAAAATCGAAGTAGACGGCTATAGCGAGAAAGGCGCCAGTTCGACCGCTCTGAGCTACGAAGATCAGCAACTGGATTCACTTCGTTTGTCGGTTGGCCTGTTTGGAAATTATGCCCTGACGGAACGCACCCGGCTCTTTGGTGAAGTCGCGCGCGAGGTAGAGCAAGAGGATGACAAACGCGAAGATCTGCGTATGTCGTTGAACAGCGTGCCAGACAACAGCTTCGAGCTGCCCGGCGCGACGCCGACAGGCGACCAGACCCGATTCAGCCTGGGCGTTGCCCACCAGCTGACCAAGGGGCTTAGCGTTCGCGCCAATTACAACTACCAGGGCAACGACAACCGCAACCAGGGCGTCGGGCTGTCCCTGGCGCTCGATCTGTAAACGCCCCAGCGACATCGATGATCAAGGCCGCTGTGCTGACTACGCAGCGGCCTTTTCGTCTGGTTCTGTCTAGCGCTGGTCGATCTGTTGCTGCAGGTTGGCGATTTGCCCTTGCAGCGCGTTGATGTTGCGGGTCATCTGGGCACGGAACGCGTCGAATTCGGATGTAACAACCCCTGGCGTAGCTGCCGGGCGGTTGTCCAGCTCGCTGCGCAGAATCAGCACATCCTGCTCCAGCCGACTTACTGCTTGGCTGGCGTCGCCCTTCTGCTTTAGCGCAGCGATATCCTTGCTCAGTTCATCGATGCGCGCAGAAAGCTTGGCCTGCTCGCCGACCGCCCCCTTCACCTCGGCCACCGATGACTGGAGTGCAGCCTGCTCTCCGGCGACTCTCTTCACGGTCTCGGCAAGCGTTGCAGTTGCTGCCTGATGCCCACTTACATCAGTGGCAAGGCTCTCGATACGGGTGTTCTGCTCGTCGAGGCGCTTGTCCTGGTTGCCTTGCTTGCCGGTCAGACTTTGCTGTTGCGTGGTGATTGCACGCTGTTGCTCGGCAAGATCCAGCGCCTGCTTTTCCAGTTGCTTGATGCGCAACTTCAGGGCCTCGCCCTCGGTGGTGACGCTGGACTCGGTCGCCACGATCTTGCCTGAAATGTCCTGCAGCCGACCGGAGGCATCCTCGCTGATACGCGCAAAGCTCTCCTGAGTTGCGACCAACTGGGCTTCGAGTCTGGCCACCTGTTGCATACCCCACCAGCCCAGCGCGATCAGCATGGCAAACAGCGCAACGATAAGTATCCACAAGGGCGCCGTGTTGACCGTACGCCGCTTCTGACGCGAGCGGCCGTCATCTTGCGCGCTGCGTTCGGACTTGCTGACCGGCTCGAGCTCTGGCGTCGGGTAAGGATCGCGATCGCGGCCAGCAGTCAGGCTGGGTATGTTGTCCAGTTCGTCGTGAGCATCGTTGCGCATGGGATACCTTTAATGGCGCGGAGCGAAAGACAGCGCGCAGTATAACGATTCAGTAACAGCACTTCAGCGGCACCACTGCTCACAAACGCACCTTGAACAGGCATGCCGCACCAGGTCGAATCAGGACCGTGCACAGTGGCTACAAGCACCTCCGGTCCCGACACCGCTGCGGCACGCTGGCCCGGAAATCATCTGCACAGCAAACCGCGCAGCGGCGCCGCCTCGGCCTGTTTGCCTGCCGCCATGAATCGACTCATACAAAAGATGGTACGCCTGTTGCTTCATAACTCATGCCACTGGATAGCGCTTGCCGACAGGGATGTTGGGCCAAAGGAGCAGTAACGGCTAACCGTTAGGAGGACAGTTCGTCATGGAGTTCAACAAGGCCATTCTGGACTGCATGCAGCAGCTTCGACGTCGACTGCGCGAAGAGCAACAGCTCGACATCAAGCTCAGCCAGCCGGATGCGATCCAGGCAATGCTAATCGCCTGCCTCTGCTCCGGTGACGAAACGACGCAAGACCTCGGTAAACAGCTGGCGACCTACAGCGACATGCCAATCCAGGCGGTGACCCCTGACGCTGCACCGAGCGCAACCTCCGTCCGCATTTACCGTGGACAGCGAGTCCTGAGCTAATCCACCTCAGTCGATCAACCATTGCCTGACCGAGCGCGACAGCTGCCGCGTGAGCTCGCCAAGTAGCTCGCCGCCGTTGCGCCAGTGGTGCCAGTACAGCGGCACATCGATGGGGTCTCCCTGATAGACGTCCACCAACACCCCGCTGGCCAGCTCCGCACGTACCTGCAGCTCCGGCACCAACCCCCAACCGAGGTCGCTCATCAGCAAACGTACAAAGCCTTCGGATGAGGGGCAAAGGTGATGACTGAACGCCCCTTTCAAACCCAGCGAAGCCAGGTAGCGATGCTGCAGCTGGTCATCGGGACCGAATACGATCGCCGGGGCGCTTAGCAACGCCTCGGCGGGCGCACCTGGCTTGATATAGCGCGCAACGTAAGCGGGACTGGCCAATGCCCGATACCGCATGCGGCCCAGAAATTCGCTACGGGCACCCGCCAAAGGGCGCTCCACGGCACAGACGCATGCGGCCACCTCGCCTGCGCGCATCCGCTTCAGACCGACGTCCTGATCTTCCAGCACATGATCGAATACCACACCGTGCTGCGTGCAGAATGGCCCCACCGCGCCGGGCCACCACGTCGCCAGGCTGTCGGAGTTCAATGCGATGCGCAGACGCTCGGGAAGGCGGTTTTCTTCCAGCTCTGGAACCTGTCCCTGCAGGTCGCGCTCGAGCAGACGTACCTGCTGTACATGGCTGAGCAAACGCCGGCCCACCTCGGTTGGCTGTGGTGGTGAGGCGCGCAACAACACAGGCTGTCCCAGCCGGGCCTCCAACAGCTTGATGCGCTGCGATACCGCCGATTGCGATAACCCCAGCGCCTGCGCGGCGCGATCGAACCCTGCCTGCTCAACCACCGCAGCCAAGGCCGCCAGCAGCTTGTAATCGAACATAAGGTTTCCTTATGAGGCATTACGATGTTTCGTTTTTCTTATATCCGCTAAGCACCGACACTGCGAGCACTTCTCACGAAACAGGCAGAGCGTCATGTGGCAGAGCTATATCAACGGGTTGCTGGTTACCGCCGGGCTGATCATCGCAATCGGCGCGCAGAACGCCTTTGTGCTGGCGCAGAGCCTTCGCCGCGAGCACCACTTACCGGTCGCTGCGCTGTGCATCGTCTGCGACATTCTGCTGGTCAGCGTCGGGGTCTTCGGCCTGGCCGCAGTCTTGGCGGAAAACCCGTTGCTGTTACAGATCACCCGCTGGGGTGGCGTGGGCTTTCTGCTGTTTTATGGCATCGTCGCCCTGCGACGCGCGGCGCGGCCCCAGGGCTTGCGGGAAGATGACCAGACCCATTCGCGCTCACTACGCAGCGTGTTGCTCGCAGCATTGGCCGTCACCTTGCTCAACCCCCATGTCTATCTCGACACGGTGCTGTTGATCGGCTCCCTAGGGGCTCAGCAACCCGAACCCGGCGCTTACACCCTCGGCGCGGCCAGCGCATCGACGATCTGGTTTCTAATTCTGGCGCTGGGTGGCGCGTGGCTGGCGCCCTGGCTGGCTCGCCCTCTGACCTGGCGGCTGATCGATCTGGGCGTGGCAACCATGATGTTCGCCATCGCTGTGCAATTGATCGTCACAGCCTGAGGAACGAGAGGCACGGGCTGCGGTCCACGCAGAGGGCTCAGAACACCCGCAGGTATCTGAATCGCCGCTCATAAAGGCGGTCTGGCACCGGCTTTCCCACACAGTTGCCGCGTGGTTTTGCCACAGGGCGGGTGCTATGATCCATGATTCGCAGGCATGGAGCAGAACGCTTCAGCCTGCACCATGGCCGCCCGTGAACGGCCAAGAGATTGCGCAAGCATGCAGCGAGCGAAAGAGAAGACAGGCGAAACGGACGACATCTAGGTAGTTTTCTCCGTTGCGCGACGCGCTGTTCATCAGCGATGACTGCTTCCTTCCAAGCTGGCCGCATCAATCCTCGACACCTGAGCAGGAGATACATCATGGCTTTCGAATTGCCGCCGCTTCCGTTTGAAAAGAATGCCCTCGAGCCGCACATTTCCGCCGAGACCTTCGAGTATCACCACGGCAAGCATCACCAAGCCTACGTGACCAACCTGAACAACCTGATCCCGGGCACCGAGTTCGAAGGCAAGGATCTGGAAACCATCATCAAGACTTCGTCCGGTGGCATCTTCAACAACGCCGCTCAGGTCTGGAACCACACCTTCTTCTGGAACTGCATGGCGCCGAACGCCGGTGGCGAGCCGACTGGCGAGCTGGCTGATGCCATCAACGCCGCTTTCGGCTCCTTCGACAAGTTCAAGGAAGAGTTCACCAAGACCGCCATCGGCACCTTCGGCTCCGGCTGGGCCTGGCTGGTGAAGAAGTCCGACGGCAGCGTCGGCCTGGCCAGCACCATTGGTGCCGGCAACCCGATGACCGCTGGCGACAGACCGCTGCTGACCTGCGACGTCTGGGAACACGCCTACTACATCGACTACCGCAATGCGCGTCCGAAGTTCGTCGAAGCATTCTGGAACGTCGTGAACTGGGACTTCGTCGCGAAGAACTTCGCCGGCTAAGCCGCAGTCCGCTTGATGGGACGGTCTGCCGTCCCATGATCCAAGCAACGAAAATGCCCGCATTCATGCGGGCATTTCTTTGCTCTAGCGAAACAGAAGAACGGCGCCGGCCTGGCAAGTCGGCCAGTAGGTGCTGGACTGCCGACTATGCAGAGGCTCAGCTGTAGACACGCCGAGACGCTGCTGCAGGGGCAGCCAGACATAACGCGCCCGGGCGCGGACCATCAGGCGCAAGACATGCGAGCGGCAATTGCACCGCCCGCCTGAGCTGGGAAACCGTTATCAGACCTGGATCAGGCCTTTGGCAAGGTCACGCCACGCTGGCCCTGATACTTGCCGCCACGATCCCGGTAAGAGGTCTCGCACTCTTCGTCCGATTCCAGGAACAGCATCTGCGCGACGCCTTCGTTGGCGTAGATCTTCGCTGGCAAAGTGGTGGTGTTGGAGAACTCCAGCGTCACGTGCCCTTCCCACTCGGGCTCAAGCGGCGTCACGTTGACGATGATGCCGCAGCGGGCGTAGGTGCTCTTGCCCAGGCAGATGGTCAGCACGTTGCGTGGAATGCGGAAATATTCGACCGTGCGCGCCAGCGCGAACGAGTTCGGGGGGATGATGCACACGTCGCTTTTGACGTCGACGAAGCTTTTCTCGTCGAAGTTCTTCGGATCGACAACCGCTGAATTGATGTTGGTGAAAATCTTGAATTCGTCGGCGCAGCGCACGTCGTAGCCATAGCTGGAGACGCCGTAGGAAATCAGGCGCTCGCTGCCCTCGGTCCGCACCTGGCGTTCCACGTAGGGCTCGATCATGCCGTGCTCCTGGGCCATCCGGCGAATCCACTTATCCGATTTGATGCTCATGAGGGGCGTCCTGATTGGGGTGGTGGGCACATAATATAAGGGGGTGCATCTTACCGACCCCACGGAGCGGGTTCAAAGGCCGCGAACCGGGACCATGCGCCGCATCTCTGACGCTTTGGCCGGAAACTGAAAATAATGCTCGCATTGCGTCAGAAATGGAGTATCTTTCATTGGCTGCTGCTGCATGTGTCACCGTGAATCGCTACATGTTTAGATTTCGATCCGATCATTGCTACGACTCCTAACTCCTTGCACACAGTCACCGTTCGGGGTATTTGCCCGTTCAAATCATCTCTACCTTGTTCAAGGAGACATTCAAATGTCCAATCGCCAAACCGGTACCGTTAAGTGGTTCAACGATGAGAAAGGCTTCGGCTTCATCACTCCGCAATCCGGTGACGACCTTTTCGTACACTTCCGCGCCATCCAGGGCGACGGTTTCAAGAGCCTGAAAGAAGGCCAGCAAGTTTCCTTCGTCGCTACTCGCGGCCAGAAGGGCATGCAAGCTGAGGAAGTTCAGGTTATCTAACCTGAAGCTTCACTGCTGAAAAAGCCCCGCTTCGGCGGGGCTTTTTTATGCCTGCGATTTGTTGCGGCTTTAGCAGGGAGGGGCGAGAGGTTGGGCCTTGAGTCTGATCCCAGCCGATAGATTCACCCTGTAGGAGCGAGCTTGCTGGCGAATGCGCTTGACCGCTTCGCGAGCAAGCTCGCTCCTACAGGGTTAGACGCTCCAGCAGATAGGCAGGACGAAATCTATTCGCCCAGCCCCACTTCTCGCAGGCTGCACCCAAGCGCCGCCACTGCCTCGGTCAGTCGTCGGTCACGATAATGTTCGGCATCGACTGCGCGATGATCTTGCCGCTCTGGGAAATCCGCGCCCCAACACTGCGTGCCATTTCCTGATAGATCATGGCGATCTGGCTTTCCGGGTCCGCGATGGTGGTGGGCTTGCCCGCATCGGCCTGGCTGCGGATAGCCATAGACAGCGGCAGAGACGCCAGCAACTGCACGTTGTACTGCTCCGCCAACTTCTCCCCACCGCCTTCGCCGAACAGATGCTCGGCATGTCCGCAGTTCGAGCAGATGTGGATGGCCATGTTTTCCACCACGCCAAGCACCGGAATGTTCACCTTGCGGAACATCTCCACGCCCTTCTTGGCATCCAGCAAAGCCAGATCCTGCGGCGTGGTGACGATGACGGCACCGACCACCGGCACCTTCTGCGCCAGTGTCAGCTGGATATCACCCGTGCCCGGCGGCATGTCCACCACGAGGTAGTCGAGATCATTCCAGGCGGTCTGGGTGATCAGCTGGAGCAAGGCACCAGACACCATCGGGCCACGCCACACCATCGGCGTCTTGTCATCGGCCAGAAAGGCCATCGACATGATCTGCACACCGTGTGCTTCTAGCGGAATGAAGGCCTTACCGTCACGGATCTCCGGGCGCGTGCCCTCGGGGATACCAAACATGATGCCCTGGCTCGGGCCGTAGATATCCGCGTCCAACACCCCAACCCGCGCGCCTTCGCGCGCCAATGCCAGCGCCAGGTTGGCCGCAGTGGTGGATTTCCCCACACCACCCTTGCCAGAGGCGACCGCGATAATGTTCTTCACATTGGAGAGCGACGGCAGCTGGTCCTGGGCCTTGTGCGATTCGATCACGCAATCAACCTGTACGTCGGCGCGTGTCACGCCGTCGAGCTGCTCGATCGCCATTGCCAGCATCTGCGCCCAACCGCTGCGAAACAGCCCAGCCGCATAGCCAAGCTCAAGCTGCACGCTGACGCGATCATCCTCGACCTCGATGGAACGTACGCAACCGGCAGCCACCGGGTCCTGGTTCAGGTTAGGGTCGGTGTACTGACGCAGTACGGCTTCGACAGCTTCGCGTGTGACGGTCATGACTTCTCCCAAAAAAACCTAGTAAAACAGACGGGCATCTTACCCCGTGCCGCCAGATGGCTCATCAAGCGCGTCAACGTGGCGCGGCACTCGGCATTCGACCCGCGCCGCCCGCGCCAGTGCGGATGAAAAAAAAACGTTGCACCTTTATAGTGGCCGACTCACTTCGCAACCTCGACTGCAGATTTCCCAATGTCCGAAGCTCGCCAGATCCTCGTTACCAGTGCCCTGCCCTACGCCAACGGTTCGATTCACCTTGGCCACATGCTCGAGTACATCCAGACGGACATGTGGGTGCGGTTTCAGAAGTTGCGCGGCAACCAGTGCATCTACGTGTGCGCCGACGACGCCCACGGCTCGGCCATCATGCTGCGCGCCGAAAAGGAAGGCATCTCCCCCGAGCAGCTGATTGCCAACGTACAGGCCGAACACAGCGCTGACTTTGCCGATTTCCTGGTGGATTTCGACAATTTCCATTCGACCCACTCCGAAGAAAACCGCGAGCTGTCGAGCCTGATCTACACCAAGTTGCGCGACGCCGGCCACATCGCCACGCGTTCGGTCACCCAGTATTTCGACCCTGAAAAGGGCATGTTCCTCGCCGACCGCTTCATCAAGGGCACCTGCCCGAAGTGCGCGGCCGAAGACCAATACGGCGACAATTGCGAAAAGTGCGGCGCCACTTACGAGCCCACCGAGCTGAAGAACCCGCGCTCGGCCATTTCCGGCGCCACGCCGGTGCTGCGCGACTCCAAGCACTTCTTCTTCAAGCTGCCCGACTTCGAGGCGATGCTCAAAGAGTGGACCCGCAGCGGCAGCCTGCAGGACTCGGTCGCCAACAAGATCGCCGAATGGCTCGACGGCGGCCTGCACGAGTGGGACATCTCGCGCGACGCGCCCTACTTTGGTTTTGAAATCCCCGATGAGCCCGGCAAGTACTTCTACGTCTGGCTGGACGCGCCCATCGGCTACATGGCCAGCTTCAAGAACCTCTGCGCACGCCGCCCGGAGCTGGACTTCGATACCTTCTGGAACAAGGATTCCAGCGCCGAGCTGTACCACTTCATCGGCAAGGACATCATCAATTTCCATACCCTGTTCTGGCCCGCCATGCTCGAAGGCGCCGGCTACCGCAAGCCCACCGCCGTCGCGGTGCATGGCTACCTGACGGTGAACGGGCAGAAGATGTCCAAGTCGCGCGGCACATTCATCAAGGCGCGCACCTACCTCGATCACCTGAACCCCGAATACCTGCGTTACTACTACGCCGCCAAGCTGGGCCGCGGCGTGGATGACCTGGACCTGAACCTCGAAGACTTCGTGCAGAAGGTCAACTCCGATCTGGTTGGCAAGGTCGTCAACATCGCCAGCCGTTGCGCCGGGTTCATCCACAAGGGCAACGGCGGCGTGATGGTCGACCGCAACGCCGCGCCGGAACTCACCGACGCCTTCCAGACCGCCGCACCCTCCATTGCCGACGCCTACGAAAGCCGTGACTTCGCCCGCGCCATGCGCGAAATCATGGCGTTGGCCGACCGCGCCAATGCCTGGATCGCCGACAAGGCACCTTGGGCACTGAACAAGCAGGAAGGCATGCAGGATGAAGTCCAGGCCATCTGTGCCACCGGCATAAACCTGTTCCGCCAGCTGGTAATCTTCCTCAAGCCGGTGCTGCCGAACCTGGCCGCCGACGCCGAACGCTTCCTTAATGTCGAGCCGCTGCGCTGGACTGATCTGGCGACGCTGCTGAGCAATCACCAACTGAACGCCTTCACCCCGCTACTGACCCGTATCGAGCCTGCGAAAATCGAAGCCATGATCGAATCATCCAAGGAAGACCTCGCCTCCACCGAAACCGCCGCCCAGCCGACCGGCAATGGAGAGCTGACCAAAGAGCCCATCGCCGCCGAAATCGCTTTCGACGCCTTCGCCGCCGTGGACCTGCGCATCGCGCTGATTGAGAAATGCGAGTTCGTGGAAGGCGCCGACAAGCTGCTGCGCCTGACCCTGGATATCGGCGACGCCAAGCGCAACGTGTTCTCGGGCATCAAGAGCGCCTACCCGGACCCAAGCAAGCTGGAAGGCCGCCTGACCCTGTACGTAGCCAACCTCGCCGCACGCAAGATGAAGTTCGGCGTCTCCGAAGGCATGGTGCTGGCCGCCGGCCCCGGCGGCGAAGAGATCTATCTGCTCAGCCCGGACAGCGGCGCCAAGCCCGGTCAGCGCGTCAAGTAACGACGCAATAGAAGCCCGGCGCAATGCCGGGCTTTTGCTTCAATGCAAACCAGCCGCTCCACCGCATCAAACGCTGCCATTGCCAGGAGGCGGTTATGACCGATAGGCCTGACTCCAGTAAATGTCCGATCTGCGGCGAGCCCAACCAGTGCGGCTTGGCCAACCCAACCACCGCTACGCAAGCGTGCTGGTGTTTCACTGCCGAGATCGCACCCGAAGCCCGCGAACAGATTCCTGACGACGCGCTAAACAAAGCCTGCATTTGCCCGCGCTGCGCCTGCGGCGAGCTGCCCGCCAAACCCTGATGCGTCTCGACCGCTTCCTTGCCAACCTGCCCCACTGCAGCCATCGCCAGGCGCGCCTGCTGCTGGCCTCGGGCCGCGCCTCGGTAAATGGCGAGACGGTCTGCGACGGCACCCATGACGTTCGCGTCTTCGACCGTATCGAACTGGATGGTGAGGTGCTGCAAGCAGGCAAGCCCGCCCGCTTCTATATGCTCAACAAACCGGCCGGCCGCGTCAGCGCCACTGCCGACCCGCAACACCCTACGGCGCTGGATCTGCTGAACGAACCGGACAAGGAAGAACTGCACATCGCCGGGCGACTGGACTTCAACACCACCGGCCTTATGATCATCACCAACGACGGCCTCTGGTCCCGCCGCCTGACCCAGCCGGAAAGCCTGCTGGGCAAAACCTACCTGGTAGAAACCGAAGACCCGATTGACCCCATCTGCGTCGAGCGCTTCGCCCAAGGCCTCTACTTTCGCTTCGAGAACCTCACCACCCTGCCCGCCGAGCTCGAACTGCTCGGCTCGCACCAGGCCCGCCTGACCCTGCACGAAGGCCGTTACCACCAGGTCAAACGCATGTTTGGGCACTTCAACAACAAGGTCACCGCCTTACACCGCGATCGCATGGGCCCGCTGCTGCTCGACGCCTCCCTCACCCCCGGCCAGTACCGCAGCCTTACGCCTGCGGAAATCGCGCAGGTCTGAAACGTTGGTCGACCTAAACGCCGCACCCGCTTCTCCTCCCGCGGCCCTTCTGGTACAAAGGCTGCCTACGCGGGCGTCGTATAATGGCATTACCTGAGCTTCCCAAGCTCATGACGAGGGTTCGATTCCCTTCGCCCGCTCCAGATTTGAAAAGCCCTGCGTATGCGGGGCTTTTTCGTTTAAGGTTTGGCTTGTTTTGGTTGGAGCGGGGTGGGCTGGCGAAAAAATAAATCTGTCCCCTTTTCCGATTGAAGTGTCAAGGCGCTGGTATGCCCGAACTTATTAGGCTAGTTATGGAAAAGCTCCAATTAAGGATTAGTCATGCAAAAACCTACCATCTTTTTTAGCCATTCATCCTCAGACAAAGAATACATCTCCAAGTTAAAAACACTAATACTTAAAAAACATCAAGAACCGTTGAGATATTCCAGTCCAGCGATGGAGAAAGCATTCCATTTGGAAACAATTGGGTTCATAGAATTGAAGAGAACCTGAATAAAGCCAAAATCATGCTTGTTTTTGTTTCACCTAAGTCTGCAGGCTCCAGCTGGATATATTTTGAATCCGGATTCGCTTACTCAAAAGGCATCAATGTCATTCCGATAGGAATCTGCGGTATAGATATAGGTCACATAAAGCCACCACTAAATTTACTACAAGGCTTTAACATCTCGAATAAAGATGGTATAGGAAATTTAGTTACCGTGATCAACCGGGAGTTTGATACCGATTTCGATCAAGAATTTAGCGAAAGCGAATATTCAGAAATTGCAATTCTTGACGAACAAAACCCTGCAATAAACTCTTCTTTTTTAGAGCTAATTGATTACGTTTACGTCGACTTCCAAGGATCGGTCGGCGCCGAAGGCAGTCCCAACCACCGAATCATGGTGGACGATCCCGTAAGCGCGATTCGCAACTTGCTCAAGGCGAATAACGTTGACTTTTATGAGCAACGAGGTCCGGAGAACACGGATAATTCTCGAACGAAAATCTATTCGCCTGGCATGCTAATTAACTACCAAGTAGATCAAGGTAAACAAATCGTAGAAATCAAAATTGACCCTTACAGCCTGCACTTCCATGAGAGCCTTGTAAGTAAATTACCTTCAATATTGTACGGAAATTCAGTGATCAGCTGGTGTGCAATAAAACTAAACGACGAATTAAAGCTTGTTACGGACAAAATAAAGCTCTCTGCTCGCCTGCATAACGCCGGACATGAAATGTCAGGTACATTCAGAGGGTTTTTCGAAATTGAAGGATGCTCTATAACAACACATCCGAAAGATAGATTTTCACAAGAACGAATTTACTCAAAAGAGCGTATTCATCTCATTTTTAAGCCAGAAGAATTCAAAGCAAGTACCATCTTAAAGATCCTAGACAAACTCATTCAAGCGAATGTTGTTATGAACTAGTTGAATCCGCGGAGACTTTAGTCATAAAAAAGGAGCGTTACTTCGCACCTTATTTTTAGGCATGGAGGCAGCATGAGATCCGACTGGGACGATGCACCCGAGTATCTACGCAGCAAGCAAAAAGGCAGTCCATGGCGATTCTTGACCATCTTGTGTATGGGATCGGTAATCTTGCTGGGATTAGCAGCTCTTTTTGCAGAGCCTATTGCGCAGGATCTCAGCGAGATCCAGTCGGGCACCCATGTCACAGGCAAAACCTGGTTCAACCAAGAGCCGACTGCATCCGCCAACTCCGTTAGCGAACCTTCACTAGCGCAATACGGCACGCAGAAATCATCAGCGGCGTCTGAAGCAAAAGGGCAACGCCCATTGACCCAGGCTGAGATCGAATGGTTCGAAGCGGCTTCAGCGCGCGCGATAGAGCGCAAGCAAACCTCTTTCAGCGACGAAAACTACACTCCCCGCCCCGTCGCCAACACGATGCAGCCACCACCGGCCCGCTACTACGCTTCCAACTCGTCCAGCGGCACTCAGAGGCGCTCAGAAAGCCGTGAGACGAACATGAGCAACTGGAGCTGGGAGAACGGCCATAACAAGCAGCGCGTCGGAGGCCAGTTCCAGTGGATGGTCGTAAACGACCAGATCGACTTCAGTAGCGTGTGCCAAAACTACAAACGCGGCTCACTGATCTACCGTGACTGCCGTAAGGGTGCGAAAGTTGCGTTCAAGAAGATGTGCAGCAGATACCGACCGGCATGTTCCGCCGAAAATAACTTTCTTCCTTAATAGCGAACCTAGGAATATTTAGTGCCGGCTTACAGAAAAGAGCGAATCGTCAACAAGCTATCGCTTACCCAAGCAAAGTCAGCACCCCCATCAACAATCACCTTTACGAAATTTATTGGGGAATTCAAAGGTTGGCCAAGCACAGTTGGCCGCGCCGTCTTAGTGGCACTTTCTCTCGCATCAGCTCATTACTTTGGCTTTATGTCGCGCACTCCTTTTGAGATCGCCTCCATTGTAACCATTGACTTTCTACCCACTTTCATTTCAACATTTTCTTTTTATTTCCTCCTTTGCTACACCGTCTCAAGAGTCTTCGCATTTATCGCATCACAAATGCTTTTCGCCACTGGGCATACTCTAGCTGCGCTCTCACTTCGCCTTAGGCGCCATTGGCCGCATCACTTCGCCAGAACAGCAACTAAAGTCTACAAAGAATCCATCATTTACGAAAACCCTGCATATTTATCTGCATTATTTATAGGCACTCTATTTCTTTTCAACATTTCATACCTAGAGCTTTCACATACTAACTTTGGCGAAGCAGCGTTGACATATACGCTCATAACGATAATCGCTATATCATTTAAGCTTGGTTTTCTTGCTAGATCACCCGCAAAAGTTATCAAACGATTGCGCGACGAGAAAAGAGTCGCAAACAGACGCAAAATAAAAAAGACAGCAATTTACTTTGGATCAGCAATCGCGCTTGCTTTTTCCTACTACGCTGGCCTACTTCGCTTCGACAAACTTACGAATGAACATCCTGTCATGATTAATAGCGGGCATTTTACGGGCGCGGCTAATGTTCTTTTAAGATCGGGCAACTCACAGTTGGTTTTGCGACACACCGAAGAGCAACGCGAATATATTTACTTCAACCAGCACATCTCGATACGAATCGAAATCAAGCGTAACGCTAAAACGGAAACGCAATCGGAGGGTTGAATAACCCGCTTGGGCCGGCGCTGCGAACTGCCGAAAAAGTGTCGAAATCACTGTGACGCATTGCGACGAAACGAACAGGCGAGGTAGCTGAAAACCCCGTAACGACACGCATTGAGCCGAAACGACACAGTAAGCAAAAGGGTTCGATTCCCTTCGCCGGCTTCAGAACGGGGGGCTTTTGTTTGCCGGGCCGCTTTACCTGCACCCCACTTCCCACAACTGATCCAACCGCGTCGTAAAACTCTGGCTCATCATTTCCCGCCGCATACCCCAGTCGGGTGCCGTAGGAATTCGCCCCGGCCTGAGCGTATTCCGCCCCCACTTCGCGTTAACCGCATCCAGCACGCCCATGACGCGCTCTGCGGCTGCGGGTTGGGTTTCGGTGAAGAGGTCGTCGGTGTATTCGCCGCGTTGGCAGAGGTCCATCAGCAGGACTTCGGCTTTGCTAAAGGCGAAGCCGTCGCGGTAGATCAGTTCCAGCCCGGCGATGGCGGCGCGGGTGATGTAGCGGGTGTCGTCGGTGGGGTATGGCAATTCGCAGACGATGCCTTTGGCGAACCGGGGTTCGTCCGGGTTGAACATGCCGGTGCGTATGCTGACGCGCACCCGCTTACACAAGGACTGCTGAGCGCGGAGCTTTTCACAGGCACGGGCGGCGTAGGTGGCGACGGCTTCGCGGATGGGGGCGAGTTCACGCAGGCGGTCACCGAACATGCGTGAGCAGCATATCTCCTGCTTCAGTGGGGTCACGTCTTCCAGTTCGAGGCAGGGCGTGCCGCGCAGTTCGCGAGCGGTCTTCTCGATCACCACGCTGAATTGCTTGCGCAGGGTCCAGGCGTCGGCGTTGGCCAAGTCCCAGGCGCTGCGAATGCCCATGCTGTTGAGGTGTTCGGTCATGCGTCGGCCGACGCCCCATACATCGTTCACGCCTGTTATGCGCAGTACCTTGTCGCGCCGCTCGGGATCGCGCAGGTCGACTACGCCGCCGGTCTGTTTCATCCAGCGCTTGGCGGAATGGTTGGCCAGCTTGGCGAGCGTCTTGGTGTTGGCGATGCCGACACCGACAGGTATGCCGGTTAGGCGCAGCACGTCAGCGCGAATGCGGCGCCCGAGCGATTCCGCATCTGGCACGCCTGTCATGTCGGCGAAGGCCTCGTCGATGGAATACACCTCGACGGCCGGCGCGCGCTGTTCGATGACCGTCATCACCCGCTCGCTCATATCACCATAGAGCGCGTAGTTGCTGGAAAACACCACGACGCCCCAGCGCTCCAGATCGCGCCGCACCTTGAAGTACGGCGCCCCCATCTTGATGCCCAAAGCCTTGGCCTCCGACGAGCGGGCAATCACGCAACCATCGTTATTGGAAAGCACGACGATGGGGGCGGTGCGCAGGTCTGGCCGGAAGACGCGCTCGCACGCGGCGTAAAACGAGTTGCAGTCGATAAGCGCCAGGGCGCGCTCAGTATTTGCCATGGGTACGCACACTGATGGGCACGACACCCCAGACATAGAGCTCTTCGCTTTCCAGCAGGTAGCGCGGGGGGAACTTGGGGTTGGCCGAGCGCAGGATGATCTGGTCGCCCTGCCGATCGAGGATCTTCACCAGGGGCTCATTGTTGAGCGCGGCGATGACGATCTCGCCCTTCTCCGCTTCCCGCCCGCGGTCGATGATGAGGATGTCCCGGTCGAAGATGCCGACGTGGATCATGCTGTCGCCATCCGCTCGCGCCAGGTAGGTGTGCGGCGCGCGGATGTTCATCAGCTCATCGAGCGAAAGCGTGCCTTCCATGTGGTCCTGTGCGGGGCTGGGAAAGCCCGCAGGTATGCAGAAGCTGAAAAGCGGCAAGGCAATGGCGGACGGAGCGGCAGGCCCCAGGAAGTGCACGGGCATGGTACAGACCTCAAAACTGTATATGCGTACAGTATTGAGAGACGCGTTCGCGGTCAATCGAGCCGGACGCACGGGCAGTGCAGGTGGGCATCTATTTATGCGTCTGCGCAGGCTATGCTTCCCCTCCACCCGCCAGATGTCGGCAGCCTATCGCCTGGAATGCGACACCTTGCTTTGCTGAGTCGGCACGAGCACACCATGGGAGCGTCTTTTGAAAACAGCAGATCCGAACGTCTTCGTACAGATAAACGACCTGCTCTGCCGGTTTTTTCTCTCCTTCGATAACCGAGACTGGCCGGCCATGGTCGAGTGCCTAGCGCCTCAGATCGTGGTCGACTACTCGTCTTCAGGCCGTGAGCAGCCAACAACCATGAGCGGCCAGGACTTCGTCAGTCGCCGGCAGAACGCGGTCGACCGGCTGGCCAAGCATCATAGTTTTTCCAATCTGTTGATCACGCACGGGTTGGACGGGCACTCCGCCGCTGCGCGATGTAATTATCTGATTCTTCGCTTCGCCCCTACTGGCTCGGACGAAGACTTCTTTCACTCATGTGGCAACTACGAATTCGGCTTCGGGCACGTAGAGGGAGGCTGGAAGATTGCGAGCATCAAGCAGAACGCCCTGCGCAGCTGGGGCAAACGGAGCCTGCACGGAGGTTCCGCGCAGGGGAAAGCCTGACTAGGCCATTCGGAACGAAAAAGCCCTGCGTGAGCAGGGCTTTTAATGACAACGGTGGATCAGTTGATCGGACAGGCCGGCAGCGCTGTCCGGTTTTGCGTGCCGTCGTTACGGGTGAACTGGCAGCCATAGCTGGGTTTGGCGACCACTTTGGGATTGAGGACCTGGTCGCCGGCCGGCTTGATGCCCTCTTGCTCCCATTGCAGCATGGCCGCCATGGCTTCGACCTGTTCCTGATAAGTGAAATCACAGTGGCTGGGCGCACGAATGGCGCGTTGCACCAGCATATCCCCGTTGCCATTGGCCTCGGCGTTGCGACGGTAGATCTGCTGATGTTTGAACGGTACGTAGAGGTCACCCAGGGTATGGATGCTGACCACCGGGACGTTGAACTGGCCGTTCACCACCGGAATCCAGCGCAGCCCGTCCGGGCGGATGCTGTTGGCGGGCCGATGGCCAACCACGCGGATAATGGAATCGTTGAAGGCGCGCTCCTCGCGGGACATCGCTCTGTTCGTGTCGAACTGATAGCGGGTGGAGAGGTTGCCGCTGAGCGAGTCGGCCAGGATGCCGTTCACCGAACCGTCCTGACCTCCGGTGCCCAGCACGACGCTCTGCAGAGCCGTGCGGAAGCCTTCGGCAAAGATAGGCCGCTCGCCACCGCTGAGGTCACGAACGATGCCTTCTAGCTTCTCGCCCTGGGGCGACGGATCGATCGGATAGGTCTCCCACAGCGCACCGATGATCTGCGGCAACTTGGCCTGGAAGTCCGTTGCCGGGAAGGTGGTCGGCCCCTGCCCCGCCAGATGTTGCGCGGCCAGGGTGAAGTTCATCAGGTACTCGAACTGATAGACGTCGCCCGTGACACCGCACATTGGCACCGAGCCGCTGTAGCGCACCGGGTTGTTGGCAGTAGCGTAGGTTTCCGCCTCAACCGCGGCCGCCGCGACGTGGCCGCCCATGGAGTGTCCGGTGATGTAGGTCTTGCTCGGCTGGGCTTTGCCGGTCAGCTCGCTGAAGGCGAGCGCCAGTGCGTTGGTATCCTCAATACCGGCGCGTACATCGTAGTAGTTCTTGCTGTAGCTGGAGGCCGCCCAGGCGTACCCCTGTTGCAGCAGCCATGGACGAATTGGCGGCGGGCCGACGGTGAGTTCCGGCCCGGTACCGCGATAGCCATGCGCGTACATCACCAGCATGCCGTTCCAGTTCGGCGGCACTTCAATCTGGTAGGACGACCCCTCGTTGATGCCGGTCCAGCGCTCGCTCGGCAGTCCGGGGAATGGGGCGAGCGGCGATATGACCGGCACAAAGGTACGTGAATCCTGTTCGCGCGATTCGCTGCCGGATACGGGCAGTTTGATTGGTTTCGACCGCGCCTGTGCATCGGCAGCGATCCCGATGGTGCCAACCAGCATGACGCCGGCGATGGCGCGCGTGCAGGCTGAAGCCAACTTGCTTGGAAGCATGAGAGGTTCCTCAATTGTTTATTGTTTTTGTTCTAGCGATACGAGCTTTGCCGGGCATGCCAAGCGCAAGCAGTCGCGCACTCCAGACTAACCGTGGCAGAAAGCTTGGACCTGTCAAACCGTCCGGCTGCTCGGAAGATGAATGGCTATGTCGTCTCGTAAATATCACGACTTACGTCGTGCTTATGAAAGACGCGTCTCGGGGAGCGAGGTGGACGAAGTGAGGAATCGCGACGAGCGCAGACCAGAACCTGACACAGCTTGAGAGGGGGACTGAATGGCAGGGGCCATTCAGTCGGAAGGGACGGTGTACCCGCGTTAGCAGTTACCCTTCTTGGCCTGACCCGGCGGGCAGTGCTTGCCGCCATGGCCGCCGCCATCGCCGATGTCGATACCAACACCTGGCAAGCGCAGGCTGCAGCCAGTCATCAACAGAGCCGCCAGCATAACGGCCACGGCACGAGTCATTACGGATTGCGCTTTCATTGGAATACTCCTGGATTTCCCGATTGGCACCAGCTACTGGCGCCTGAAAGCAAGTATCCACCGCTACGTGACTGGACAACAGAGGCATCTGCTACAGGATTGAATCCTGTAGCGAGGCGGCTGTGTTTCAGGACCGTCGCCTGGGGATGACGATCCTGCCGAGGCTCCAGTCAGCCTGCGCGGTACTCTGCGTCAGCCGCCTCGAAGCGTTGCTGGATGGAGGCTGCGGGTGCCTTGCCCATCAGGCTGACCACGTAGATGGAGATGCTGGCGAGAATGAAGCCCGGAATGATTTCGTACAGTCCGAGGCCGATGAACTCCTTCCACACCACCACGGTGATGGCACCGACCAGCATGCCGACAAGCGCACCGTTGCGGGTCATGCGCTTCCAAACCAGCGAGATCAGCACCACCGGGCCGAAGGCAGCACCAAAGCCTGCCCAGGCGTAGGACACGAGGCCCAGTACCTGGCTGTCCGGGTTCGACGCGATGCCAATAGCGATCAGCGCGATCAGCAGCACCATGGCGCGGCCGACCCAGACCAGCTCGGTCTGCGATGCGCCCTTGCGCAGGAATGCCTTGTAGAAGTCCTGGGTGAGTGCGCTGGAGCTCACCAGCAACTGGGCACTGAGTGTACTCATGACCGCAGCCAGTACGCCGGAAAGGATGACGCCAGCGACCCAGGGGTTGAACATCAGTTTGACCAGTTCCATGAACACGCGCTCGCCGTTCTCTGTAACCGCACCAGCCACCGCCGGGTTGTCAGCGAAGTAGGCGATGCCGAGGAAGCCCACACTGACAGCACCAGCAAGGGTCAGGATCATCCAGGTCATGCCGATGCGGCGGGCGTTGGGGATGGTCTTCACCGAGTCGGCAGCCATGAAGCGCACCAGGATGTGCGGCTGACCGAAATAGCCTAGACCCCAGCCGAGCAGCGAGATGATCGCGATGAAGGACAGGCCCTTGAACATGTCGAAGTTCGACGGATCCTGCGCGGCGATGGTGTCCATCACGGTACCCATGTCGCCGAGCGAGAGGATGACGAAGACCGGCGTGATCAGCAGCGCGAAGATCATCAGCGTGGCCTGCACGGTGTCCGTCCAGCTGACGGCGAGGAAACCACCGATAAATACGTAGAGGATGGTCGCCGCAGCGCCGACCCACAGGGCGGTGCCGTAGTCCATGCCGAAGGTGGATTCGAACAGGCGTGCCCCTGCCACCACGCCAGAGGCGCAATAGATGGTGAAGAACACCAGGATCACCAGCGCCGAGAAGATGCGCAGCAAACGGCTGGTGTCTTCGAAGCGGTGCGAGAAGTAGTCGGGCAGGGTCAGGGCGTTGTGGTTGTGCTCGGTGTGCACACGCAGTCGTCCGGCGACGAAGAGCCAGTTGAGCCAGGCGCCGGCGATCAGGCCGATGGCGATCCAGCTCTCCGACAGGCCGGCAACGAAGATTGCGCCGGGCAAGCCCAGCAGCAACCAGCCGCTCATGTCCGAAGCGCCTGCCGATAGCGCCGTCACGAAGCTGCCGAGGCTTCGGCCACCGAGGATGTAGTCGTCGAAATTCTTGGTGGCGCGGTAGGCGATGAAACCGATAAGAATCATCGCCACGATATAGATCACGAAAGTGATCAGGGTGGGGGTGCTCACATTCATTGGTGTTGTTTTCCTTGTGCTGCGGGGACCTAGCCCCCGCCTCCACTGACGGTACGCAAACGCTTGTGGCGCAGCGCCCGCAACGGACGGTCGGGTTAGACGCGAAAGCATAGCGTTTCGCTGCGCTCGACGCTCGTGACCGGGCAGTTTTCGCCGGCAAAAGTGCGCAGCATTCGAAGGAAACAACGAAAGGCGGGCAACCGGCGATGTGCCGGCTGCAGGATGAGCTCTATTTACTGATCGATTACCTGACTGCGCATTGGCGCCAGACGTGCCAGAAAGCGGTTCTGAGCAGGGATCGATACGCCCTCGGCAGTCATCGCCGCCTGCAGATCTTCCACCAGTGCATTGAAGTCGCTGGGCGTCAGTGCCAAGCCCTTGTGGCTCTCCTCCATGCTGTCACCGGTGTAGACGCACGGGCCACCCGACTCGGCGCAGAACTGTTCGACCAGCTTGTCGCGCAGGCGCTGGATGTCGATGTCTTGAAAGTGCTCGACGATACGAGGGTCTTCGGCGATGCGCAGCAGCATGCCCTCGACGATACGGGTGACGCCAGGCTCGCCACCGAGCTGCTGGTACAGGCTGTCATCTTCAGGCGCTTGCCCAGCGCAGGCACCCAGCAACAAGCAGAACAGCACAACAAGGCGACGCATCAGAAACTCCCCTGAATGGACAGGTACAGGCCGTCCTGGTTATCCAGGGTGGCAATTTCGCCGAGCCGCGCATAGGCGAGCACGACAGCAAGGCGCTTGTTGGGAAAGTAGCCAAGGAAAAGATCGGCCCAGTCGCTTTCGCCGGCAAAGGAGAGATTGTCCGGCTTTTCCCGATACTCGATGCCGAGCGCCCAGTTCGGGTTGAACAGTACAGCGGCCGAGCCTTCCTTGAGCAGGCTGCGGCTGTCGCGACGATCACCACCGAACCCGAGCAGGCCCAGCTCGTTGGCGCGGCTGTATCGAACGCCGCCATTGAGCAGGAGGTTGTAGCCAAAAGCACCGCCCAATATCAGGCGGCTGGCGGTCAGGTAGGCTTCGGTGTCTTTATCGCGCTGAGCACCAACCAGCGACGGAATGAGGAAATCCTTCTGGCGCTTGTGCTGCACGCCTAATGACACCTGGGGCAGACGGTCGTAAATCAGATCACCGAATAGCCGGAGTTTGGCGCCGAAAATATCCTGGCTGAGGCTGTTCTCCGGCAGCGACAGGTCGCGAGCCAGCGTACCGAGGTCGAAGCGTTGCCGTGCAAACGACAGCTCAAGGCGATTATCGAAGGCAAAGGCCACACCTGCGACGTCCAGCCGATAGTCGCCGGTCTCGACGCGAGTCGCGAAGACATCACCGCCCCACTCGCCTCGCTCGCCGTAGCCGGCCAGCACAGCCCAGGGTGTGATGCCGCCACCTGCGGCGCCTTCGATGCTGGTCGCGCCGCCAGTGGCCAGTAAACGCCCAGCGTCCGCGCTGGCGAGCATCGGCGTGCAACAAGCGGCGAGCACCAGGGTTCGCAAAAATTTCATGAGTGTTCCTTGATCGGTCGCGCGGTCAGGTGGGGCTGTTGCTTCAACCAGGCCTCGAAAGCATCGGCCGGCAGCGGCCGGCTGAAGAAGTAACCTTGCAGGGTGTCGCAGCCCCAGGCGCGCAGCAGGTCGCGCGTTTCACCATGCTCGACGCCTTCGGCCACAACCTTGAGGCCCAGCGCATGGCTCATATCGATGGTCGAACGGACGATCACTGCATCGCTGCAAGTGTCATCGAGTTCGCGGATGAAGGATTGGTCGATCTTCAGCTCCTGTACCGGCATACGCCGTAGCTGAGCGAGCGAGGAGTAACCGGTGCCAAAGTCGTCCACGGACAACCGGATGCCCAGTGTGCGCAGCCGATGCAGCATCGTCAGGGCACGCTCGGGGTCGCGCATCATGGCGCTTTCGGTGATCTCGAATACCAGCTGGCCGCCGGGAATCACGTAGCGCTGCAGCAGCTCGCCTACTCGCTGTTCCAGCGTGAGGCTGGTCAGGTCTTCGGCCGAAATGTTCAACGACACTTCCATATACAAGCCACGACCGTTCCAGAGGTGCAGCTGACGCAGCACGGCCTCGATCACCCAGGTAGTCAGTAATTGAATGCTGCCCGTGCGCTCGGCCAAGGGGATGAATTCACCGGGCGACACCATGCCGTAGAGCGGATGGTTCCAGCGCAGCAGCGCCTCGGCCTGGTAGACACGGCCGTGCTCAAGGTCGACTTTCGGTTGGAAGTGCAGGTGCAGGCCACCGACCTGAGCGGCGCGCCGCAGGTCCCGGATCAGGGTGATCTGCCGTTGATGGGCATCGTCACGACCGTGTTGGTAGAGCTGCAGGCCGTCCGGCATCTGCGCAGCGTCCTGCATGGCGATCCGGGCACGACGCAGCAGCTCATCGACATTGCCGGCATCGTCCGGATAACCGGCCACACCGATGTGCGCTTCGATACGCATCTCGAGTTCAGCCACACGCACCGGCAAAGCCAGGGCTTGTTGTACTGCGACCGCCGCGCTGAACGCATTGTCAGCTGAGGTATCACTGACGATCAGCAAGAACTCGTCGGTCAGTATCCGCGCCAGATGGTCGCCTGGCTGCAGACTGGCCTGTAGTCGTTGGGCCAGCTCACGCAGCGCCTGATCCACCCCTTCGGAGCCGCCACTATCCTGCACCCCAGCGAGATTGCCGATGCCGATGTGTAGCACCGCCGTGGTGCGCCCGGCCTCAATGGCGTTAGCCAGTAGTTCGGCGACCAGCGAACGATTGGGTAGGCCCGTCACGTCATCGTGAAGCATATTGTGGGCGATCAGCTGTTCACGCTCGGCAATGCCACGCTGCATCTGATTCAAGGCCGTAGCCAGGCTGCCAAGCTCATCGCCGCGATCCAGTTCGATTGGCGTCTGGTAATCACCACGCCCGACCCGCTCGGCAGCCCGAGCCAGCGCATTGACCGGCTCGGACAGGCTACGCGCCAGCAACAGCGCTCCGACCAGCGAAGCAATCAGGCCGACAACGGCTATCAACAAAACGCGCGAGTCGACCTGATGGAAGCCAGCCAGGGCCTTGTCTAGAGAACTGTGCACCAGCGCAATTACGCTGAAGCTCGTGCCCTTCGATAGCACGATGTCCTCGTTGAGATAGCGCTCGCCGCCAAGCGACAACACTTCGATTCCATTGGCATGATCATGACGACTCCAGCCATCGATCAACTCGTCGCGCGTCCCTGGGCCGAGCGTGGTGACGAGCTCACCCTTGCTCTCGCCTTCCCTGGCCAGAAAGGACACGTCCAGGCCCGTCAGCTGTTTGAGCTCATCGGCCAGCGCCCGATCCATGGCAAAGCCCATCACCACACGGGCGATGGGCAGCGGGGCACGGACTTCGGACTCGACCATCAGGTGCGCCTGTCTATCCAGCGAAACCACCAGCATCGTCAGTCCCTGCTGACGTGCTTCCTGCAGCTTGTCGGCGTAACGAAAGGTGTCGCCCGGTCTGGTGTTGGACAGGCTCGATGCGAGCACCTTGCCGTTCAGGTCCAGTAACATCGCCTCGCTGGCGTTGATGCGTGCGGCCTGATTGGCCATGGCCGATTGCAGGGTAAGCGTGTCCCCGCTCGCGACCGCGTCCTTGAAACCGAAGTCAGCGGCCAGTACCTGAACGCCATCGCGCAGCTGACGGCCACGCATGTCCAGCAAGCGCTCGAACACGCGCAAGCCGGACTCCAGGCGGTCGGCAGCCTGATCGGTTACTGCCGCTTCGGTGACCAGGCGCACGGAGAAGTACAGCGTGGCGATCACTACCAGTAAAAAGGCGGCGAGAATGCACGACAGGCGCGCGTGAAAACTAAGGCTGCGCGTCACGGGCGGCTTTCCTGAAGGCATCAGCGAACGGCGAAGGCGCAGGAGCCGAGGGTTGCAGCGGGTCGGTGATCGCAACCGGCAGCGTCAATTCGACCGGCTCCGCGCCCAACAGCAGCGTGCCAGCATCCATCGGCTGCATGTCTACAAGCGCTGGATGCCAGAGCGTCGAGGGGTACTGTCCGGCTGGAGCACTCAGCTCGATTCGACCTTGCGAATCACTGACGCCAAACCTGGGGTCTTCGGTGATGTAGACATAACCCAGCATCCAGTCATGGATGTTGCAGCCCACAACCGCCACACCTGGCTTGTCAAATGTCACGGGCTCGCTCGGCGTCCCTTCGTAGAGGCGCAGCTCGAACCGTTTGGCCGGCGAGAATGAGTAGACCTGATGGCGAATGTCGTCGCTATTCGGAAAGCTCACCGCCGTGCCGGTCGCCACCGCGAGCACAGCCGGTTGGAACTGCATACCAACCTGGTCCATGACAGCGACGTCGGCTGGCTTACTGTGCGCCTGGCCCGCCAGGCTGAGCACAGCGCCCACCACTGGCTGCCCCTTGGCATCGACCACTCGCACGCTGAAAGAATGGGCCTGCAATGGCGCAACAAGCGCGCAAAGCAGAAAACAACTGGACCGCACGACACCCTTGAACATAAAGCTGACTCCGCCATCGTGGCTCACCGTTGGACTACAGCCATTCCCTGGCAACCTCTTGGCCTATTCAGGCTAGCCCATTGCCATCACCTGATCAGCAAAAATTTCACTCCAATCCGATTCCGCCGTGGATAACCAGCCTGTCGTCGCCACAGCGCAAACAGATCGACGCCTCGGCTGTCTCAATGGTTACGGCCGCCCATACGACTGCGGCCCCATCGCAGCCCAAGGAGATCCGCCATGTCAGTCAGCATCGATACCGCTACCGGGACCTGCTCCACCACGCTGGAAGGCGCCACTTACCGCAGCGCGATCATGGACGTTCGGGTCAGCACTGATCCGGCAGCGCGTATGTCGATGGTCCACATCGACGGCCACAGCACCCATGTCACCGAGGACATGGCCGAGCACCTGATCGCGGCGGGCGCCAAAGACGATCGCGAGAACCTAGTTGTCGACGACTAACAGCGCCGCATGAGAGGGAGCCGACCGGTGGTCGGCTACTAAAAAACAAGAACCCCGCTGCCGGAGTACCGACAGCGGGGTTTTAGGCTACGGCAGCCAGTGGATCAGCGGCCGTGGTATTCGCTTTCAGCGTCTTCGAAGCGCTTGATCATGCTGAGCGATGCGCCCTGGCCAATCTTGCTGAACACCACGATGGCGATGCTGGCAAGGATGAAGCCCGGGATAATTTCGTACAGCCCCATGCCGATGAACTCCTTCCACACCACCACGGTGACGGCACCGACCACCATGCCGGCCAGCGCGCCGTTGCGGGTCATGTGCTTCCACAACAGCGAGATCAGTACCACCGGACCGAACGCAGCACCGAAGCCTGCCCAGGCGTAGGACACCAGACCCAGCACCTTGCTGTCCGGGTTCGAGGCGATGCCCATCGCGATGAACGCGATCAGCAGCACCATTGCACGGCCAACCCAGACCAGCTCGGTCTGCGAGGCATTCTTGCGCAGCATGGCCTTGTAGAAGTCCTGCGTCAGGGCGCTGGAGCTGACCAGCAGCTGGGCGCTGAGGGTACTCATGACCGCTGCGAGCACGCCAGAAAGGATGATGCCGGCGACCCAAGGATTGAAGAGAATTTTCACCAGTTCCATGAACACACGCTCACCGTTCTCGCTGACCGGGCCGGCTAGTTCGGGATGGCCTGCAAAATAAGCGATACCGAAGAAGCCCACCGCCACGGCACCGGCCAGGGTCAGGATCATCCAGGCCATACCGATGCGGCGAGCGTTAGGGATGGTCTTGACCGAATCAGCGGCCATGAAGCGCACCAGGATGTGCGGCTGACCGAAGTAGCCGAGGCCCCAGGCCAGCAACGAGATAATGGCGACGAAGGACAGCCCGTTGAACATGTCGAAGGCCGCTGGGTTCTGGGTCGCGATGGTGTCCATCGCCGCGCCCATGTCGCCCAGCGCCAGAATCACGAACACCGGCGTGATCAGCAGCGCAAAGATCATCAGGGTGGCCTGGACGGTATCGGTCCAGCTCACCGCGAGGAAGCCCCCGATGAACACATACAGGATGGTGGCTGCCGCTCCGATCCACAGCGCAATGTCGTAAGGCACACCAAAGCTGCTTTCGAACAGACGCGCGCCAGCGACTACGCCGGATGCACAGTAGATGGTGAAGAACACCAACACGACAAGCGCCGAGAAGATCCGCAACATGCGGCTTTCATCTTCGAAGCGGTGCGAGAAGTAATCCGGCAGGGTCAGTGCGTTCTTGTTGCGTTCGGTATGCACGCGCAGACGGCCGGCAACGAACAGCCAGTTCAGCCAGGCACCGGCGATCAGGCCGATGGCGATCCAGCTTTCGGAAAGACCCGCGACGAAAATCGCCCCTGGCAAACCCATCAGCAACCAGCCGCTCATGTCCGAGGCACCAGCTGACAGTGCGGTGACGAAACTGCCGAGACTACGTCCCCCTAGGATGTAGTCGTCGAAGTTCTTGGTGGCGCGGTAGGCGACGAAGCCAATCAACAGCATCGCGCCGATGTAGATTACGAACGTAATCAGAGTGGGTGTACTGATGCTCATTTTGTTCCCTCGTTAGTTGTTGTTGATGGGCGCGAGGGTATTCCCGATCCCACCTGGCAGAGGGCGATGGCGGTTCGCGCCATCACCGGGACGGGCTCACCTGAGCCCATCAGAGGCGGAAGAGCGATCCGCCAACTGTTCTGGTTGTTCTAATGAACCGGCGGTCCCTGAACCGAGCCGCCAGCCGTTTCCTGCCGAGTCGACGATCAGTCGTCACCCAGCGACAGCAAGGACGCGTTACCGCCGACAGCCGTGGTGTTGGTCGAGGTGGTGCGCTCGTTGACGAAGCGCAGCAGGTAGCTCGGGCCACCGGCTTTCGGGCCAGTACCGGAAAGACCACAGCCACCGAACGGCTGCACGCCCACCACTGCACCAACCTGGTTGCGGTTGACGTAGAGGTTGCCGACCCGCGCCAGCGCTTCGATGCGCTCGGCGGTTTCCTCGTTGCGGGTGTGCACACCCAGCGTCAGGCCATAACCGGTGGCATTGATATCGGAGACGACCTTTTCCAGATCGGCCGCGTCGAAACGCACCACGTGCAGCACAGGACCGAACTGTTCTTTCTTCAGTTCGTGAATCCCGCCGATCTCAAAAGCCACTGGCGCGACGAAATGCCCGTTGAGGCTGCCCGGCAGCTTGGCTTCGGCGATCAGCTTGCCTTCAGCCTTGAGTTGCTGGATGTGTGCCAGCAGGCCGTCACGGGCTTCGGCGTCGATCACCGGGCCCAGGTCGTTTTCGCGCAGGTGGGTCGGGCCGACTTTCAGCTCCGCCATGGCACCCTTTATCAGCTCGATTACGCGATCGGCAATGTCGCGCTGTACGTACAGCACGCGCAGAGCCGAGCAGCGCTGGCCGGCGCTGGTGAACGCCGAGCCGATTGCATCCTTGACCACCTGTTCGGGCAGGGCGGTGGAGTCAACGATCATGGCGTTCTGGCCGCCGGTCTCAGCGATCAGGGTGGCGATAGCGCCCTCCTTCTCGGCCAGCTGACGGTTGATGATGCGCGCGGTGTCGGTCGAGCCGGTAAAGCACACGCCCACCACACGAGGATCGCGGCAGAACACGCCGCCGAGGGTGGCGCCGTCGCCTGGCAGGAAAGCAATCGCCTCCTTCGGCAGACCGGCTTCGAACATCAGCTCCAATGCACGGGCGGCGATCAGGCTGGTCTGTTCGGCGGGCTTGGCCAGCACTGTGTTGCCGGCCACCAGCGCCGCCGTGATCTGACCGAGGTAGATCGCCAGCGGGAAGTTCCAGGGGCTGATGCAGACGAATACGCCACGGCCTTCGTGGAACAGCTCGTTACGCTCACCGGTCGGGCCCTTGAGCTCCTCACGGCCGAGTTTCAAACGCGCCTGAAGGGCGTAATAACGGCAGAAATCAACCGCTTCGCGGACTTCGTCGATACCGTCCTGCAGCGTCTTGCCGGCTTCCAGCGTGCACATCGCCATGAGCTCGGCTCGGTTGGCTTCCAGCAAGTCGCCAAGGCGCTCGAGAATCTGTGCGCGCTGCTCAATGAGGGTCGCGTTCCAGCGCGGCCAGAACGCGGCCAGACCATCGATGGCCTGCTTGGCCTGCTCGGCGCTGGCGAATTGGGCAGTGCCTACTTCCTGGCTGAGCTGATACGGGCAATGCACCTTGTGCGGCGCCCCGGTGAGCTTCTGCCCGGCGATCACCGGAGCGGCTTGCCACTGGCGGTCGAGGAAGGTCTGGTAGGCGCTGGACAGTTCGTTCCACTGGGTCTGGATGTTCATGTTGATGCCTTGCGAGTTGGTCCGGTTGCCGTACAGCGCCGGCGGAAGCGGGATGCGATGGTTGCCGAGCGTCTTGAACTGACGCAGTTGGGTCACCGGGTGGTCGATCAGGGTCTCGACCGGCACGCGCGGGTCGACCAGCTGGTGGACGAATGACGAGTTGGCACCGTTCTCCAACAGGCGCCGTACCAGATAAGGCAGCAGGTCCTTGTGGGCGCCGACCGGTGCGTAGATACGCACGTTCTTGCGGTACTTCTCGATCACCGTGTCGTACAGCGCGTCGCCCATGCCGTGCAGCCGCTGAAACTCAAACTCGCGCGGCATCTTCAGCTCGCCAACCATCGACAGGATGCAGCTAACCGTGTGGGCGTTGTGGCTGGCGAACTGTGGGTAGATCACGCCACGGGTGTGCTCCGACAGCAGGTAGCGTGCGCAGGCGAGATACGAGGTGTCGGTGCCTTCCTTGCGGGTGTAGACCGGGTAGCCGTCGAGGCCCTGGACCTGACACTGCTTGATCTCGCTGTCCCAATAGGCACCCTTGACCAGACGCAGCGGAATCCGCGCATTAAGTTCCTTGCCCAGCAGCGTCAGCCAGACCAGTACCGGCAGGCAGCGCTTGGAGTAAGCCTGAATGACGAGGCCGAATTCGCCCCAGCCCGCAATGGCCGGGTCACGCATCAGCTTTTCGTAGAGTTCCAGCGACAGTTCGAGGCGATCGGCCTCCTCGGCATCGATCGTGATGCCGACATCGAGGCGGCGCGCCAGAATCGCCAGCTCGCGAACGCTGGCGAACAGCTCGGTCAGCACCCGCTCACGCTGGGCAACTTCATAACGAGGGTGCAGTGCGGAAAGCTTGATCGACACCGACGGACGCGGGCCGGGGCCGACCTGCGGTTCGGCACCCACGGTTTCAACGGCCTGACGATAGTCGGCCATGTACTTGCGAGCATCTTCCGCGGTCAGTGCCGCTTCGCCGAGCATGTCGAAGGAATAGGTGTAGCCCTTTTCGCGCTCGGGACGGCCGTTCTTGAGTGCCTCCGAGATGGTTCGGCCAAGCACGAACTGCTTGCCCATGAGCTTCATCGCCTGGTTCATCGCAGCGCGGATGACGGGCTCGCCAGAGCGTTTGATCAGCCGGCCGATGACATTCTTCGGGCGGCCATCGGCGTTCTCCGGGTCGACCACCTTGCCGGTCATCACCAGGCCCCAGGCGGCGAAGTTGACCAGCACGTTGTCGCTCTGGCCCAGGTGGCGCTCCCATTCGGCGGCGTTGAGCTTGTCGCGGATCAGTGCGTCGGCAGTGGCCGAGTCCGGCACGCGCAACAGCGCTTCGGCCAGGCACATCAGCATCAGGCCTTCATGGGTGTCCAGGCTGTACTGACGCAGCAGTGCGTCGAGGGTGTCGACGGCGTTATCGCGGCCGCGCACGGCTTCGATGAGGCTTCGTGCTTCGCGGCGAATGGCTTCAATGCCCGCCTCGCCAGGATCGGCCAGTTGCAACAGCTCGTTCAGGTAAGCCGCCTCGTCAACGCTGTAATTGGCGCTGATGGCGGGAAAGAATTCGGCGGCTTTCAGGTTGGCGAAATCGCCCTGCAAGACTTGACCGGCTTTGAACATCGCGCCGCTCCTCTCGTGGAGTGTTGTTGTGTTGAATCAGACCCAGCGGGTCGCCTACACCAATGATGGCGCTGCGGTGGCCGCCAAACGGGTAGTGGAATCTAAGGCGAGAGAATTGAGCGTTGTTGCAGATAGCTACTGAACTTTTATAAAAACCTACGGCTTTGCGTGGCCGTAAAAATATGGTCATAAAAGTTCACTAAAGCGGTGCCAAAAGTTTGCTCGAAAACCGAAAACGCACCGAAGCGGTGCGCTCTGTTTGCTAGCCGTCGCTGCGTCGCAGGTTTTTTGGTGTGAGCCCCAGATAGCGGCGTGTAGCTGTGGTCAGTGCGCTCTGACTGGAAAAACCACACTCCTCGGCTATCCGGACCAAAGGCAGCGGGCTCTCGCGTAAAAGCCGCGCTGCACGGTCGAGGCGGCTCCTGAGCAGGTACTGATGGGGCGTCAGGCCGACGCTGTCCTTGAACTGCGCGTGAAAATGACTGGGGCTGAGGCAAGCGACCTGCGCCAGCTCGGCCACCGTGATCCGGCGCGCCAGATTGCTTTGGATGTGAGCATCCAGCCGGGCGATATCCAGCGGACCGCTCGGCTGGCGTGAGCCCTCCCCAAACACCCTGAGGTGCAGCGCACGCAACAGCACGCCGCCCAGCGCGCGTGCCAGCAATGGGTCACTGCCATAACGGGCCAACTCGGCACCGGCATAGTTCAAAAGGTTCTGAAAATCGGCATCGAGCGCTGGATAACGCGGCGTTTCGAACAATTGCGCCAGCAAGCGCGGGTCGTCGGCACTGAGGTCATGCTCATCGAGGTCGATGATGAGCATGCGGTTCTCGCCCTTGCCGGCAAACTCATGCCCGGCGTATCCCGGTACAAGGCAGGCGCGCATGCGGCATACCTCACCACCGGCTCCGTCGACTTCAAACTCGGCACTGCCCGAGAGCGACATGACCAACTGGTGATAGTCGTGAGCGTGTTCATGAGCCTGATCATCGAGGCGAAGCAGACGTGCATTGAGCATGGCGGGTTACCTGGCGTATCGCCGCACTCTACCGGAGGCAACGACGTTTTTACAGCCAGCCCCAAAGGTCGAAGGCTGGATCGGATTGAAATCATTTGCGCGATACCCATCTAAAGAGCACGTACTCGCCACAGGTGCCGCATGAACGACGACATCCATCAGGAAATCGAGCAAGACCATTCATCCACCGGACTGGTGCTGCCTGACCAGGACCTGCCAGACAAGCTGTACATCGTCCCGATCCACAATCGGCCTTTCTTCCCCGCCCAGGTGCTACCGGTCATCGTCAATGAGGACCCCTGGGCCGAAACGCTGGAACTGGTCTCCAAGACACCGCATCAGCGCCTGGCGCTCTTTTTCATGGACGCGCCTGCGCAGGACGCTGCCAGCTTCGACCCGGACAGCCTGCCCGAACACGGCACCATGGTCCGTGTACACCATGCCTCGAAGGAAGGCGGCAAGCTGCAATTCGTGGCCCAGGGCCTTGCACGCGTGCGGATACGGGGCTGGCTGCGCCGCAAACCGCCGTATCTGGCGGAAGTGGACTATCCGCAAAGCGACGAAGACCCGCGTGACGAAGTAAAGGCCTACGGCATGGCCCTGATCAACGCGATCAAAGAGTTGCTGCCGCTCAACCCGCTGTATAGCGAGGAGCTGAAGAACTATCTCAACCGCTTCAGCCCCAATGCGCCTTCGCCTCTAACGGATTTCGCGGCTGCCCTGACCACGGCCCCTGGCCTGGAGCTTCAGGAAGTACTGGACACCGTACCGGTGCTCAAGCGCATGGAAAAGGTCCTGCCGCTGCTGCGCAAAGAGGTCGAGGTCGCCAAGCTGCAGAAGGAGCTGACCGGCGAGGTCAATCGCAAGATCGGCGAGCGTCAGCGCGAGTTCTTCCTCAAGGAACAGCTGAAGATCATTCAGCAGGAACTGGGCATCACCAAGGATGACCGTAGTGCAGACGCCGACGAATTCCGCTCTCGGCTGGAAGGCAAGGTCGTACCGCCCGCCGCGCAAAAACGCATCGACGATGAGCTGCAAAAGCTGTCAGTGCTGGAAACCGGCTCGCCGGAGTACGCAGTGACTCGCAATTACCTCGACTGGGCGACCTCCATGCCCTGGGGGCTGTACAGCGAGGACAAGCTCGACCTGAACCATGCCCGCAAAGTGCTCAACGCTCACCACGCAGGCCTCGACGACATCAAGGACCGCATTATCGAGTTTCTTGCCGTTGGTGCCTTCCGCGGCGAGATCGCCGGCTCCATCGTACTGCTCGTCGGCCCGCCCGGCGTCGGCAAGACGAGCATCGGCAAATCCATCGCCGAATCGCTCGGCCGTACCTTCTATCGATTCAGTGTCGGCGGCATGCGCGACGAAGCAGAGATCAAGGGTCATCGACGGACCTACATCGGCGCCCTGCCCGGCAAGCTGGTGCAGGCGCTGAAAGAAGTCGAGGTGATGAACCCGGTGATCATGCTCGACGAGGTCGACAAGCTCGGCAGCAGCCACCAGGGCGACCCGGCGTCCGCGCTGCTCGAAACGCTCGATCCCGAGCAGAACGTTGGTTTCCTCGATCATTACCTGGACCTGCGCCTGGATCTGTCTAAGGTGCTGTTCGTCTGCACGGCCAACAGCCTGTATTCGATCCCGGGCCCGCTACTCGACCGCATGGAAATCATCCGGTTGTCCGGGTACATCACCGAGGAGAAGCTGGCAATTGCCAAACGTCACCTCTGGCCGCGGCAGCTGGACCGCGCCGGCGTGCCGAAAAAGCGACTGTCGATCAGCGACTCCGCTCTGCGCAGCCTGATCGAGGGCTATGCCCGGGAAGCCGGCGTGCGCCAGCTGGACAAGCAGCTCGGCAAGGTGGTGCGCAAGGCGGTGGTCAAACTGCTCGACGAGCCGGAGGCCAACATCAAGATCGGGCCGAAGGACATCGAGAGCTATCTGGGCATGCCGTTCTGGCATCCGGAACAGCTGCTGACAGGGGTGGGTGTAGTCACCGGTCTGGCCTGGAACAGCATGGGTGGCGCCACGCTGCCGATCGAGGCGACGCGGATCCATACGCTCAACCGTGGTTTCAAGCTCACCGGCAAGCTCGGTGAAGTGATGAAAGAGTCGGCTGAAATCGCCTTCAGCTACGTCAATTCGCATCTGAAGGAATTCAAGGGCGATCCTAAGTTCTTCGACCAGGCGTTCGTGCACATGCACGTTCCCGAGGGCGCCACACCCAAGGACGGCCCCAGCGCCGGCATCAGCATGGCCAGCGCGCTGCTTTCACTGGCACGCAACCAGGCACCAAAGAAAGGCGTCGCCATGACCGGCGAGCTGACCCTGACGGGGCTGGTGCTGCCCATCGGCGGGCTGCGGGAAAAGGTCATCGCCGCCCGACGCCTGAAGCTCTATGAACTGATCATTCCCGAACTGAACCGTGGCGATTTCGAAGAGCTGCCGGACTACCTCAAGGAAGGCCTGACGATGCACTTCGCCAAGCGTTTCAGCGACGTGGTCAAGGTCTTGTTCTGACCAGCAGGGGGGCCGCGGCCCCTCTCTCGCCACCCTATCCCGGCTGAATGGCTTTACGCGTACGAGTTCGCGCTTTAAGGTTTCACCGACACCCGAGCGTTTTTCTTTCCCTGCTGAGTCGGTCGCCCCATGCCTCTAGCCCGTCTACTGATGTCGTTCGTACCCGTGCTCCTGCTTGCCGGCTGCGCCAGCGCTCCGCCGAGCAGTGTTGCACTGAACGATGATGCGGACTGCCCGCTGAGCCTGCAGTCCGGCCAGATGCTGATCGTGAGTCTGCCGAGCAACCCCACTACGGGCTATCGCTGGACGCTGCGCGAGATTTCTAACGACCAGCTGAAAAGCCTCGGCCCGGAAGTGTTCAGCTCGCCGAAAACCGATCTTATCGGCGGTGACGGCGTGTCGACCTGGCGCTTCGAGGCAGCCGAGGCCGGCAGTGGCCGCCTCTACCTCATCTATCAGCGTCCCTGGGAAGCCGACGCCGAGCCGGCCGGGTTGTTCGACTGCCGCATCGAAGTCCAATAACCGAGAACGGACACCGACCGTCCACTTCGCCACGGCGACCGGCGCGGCTTTCCGCTACAATGCCGCCCCTGTTTTTCAGCCCCAGACACTGCCGTGAGCCACGAACCCGATCGCTTGTTCGCCCAGCCCCTCGCCCAACCCCATGACTTCGTCTTCAACGAGGACGTGGTACGGGTGTTTCCCGACATGATCAAGCGCTCGGTGCCGGGCTACCCCACCATCGTCGAGAACATCGGTGTACTGGCTGCGCAGTTCGCCCAGCCGAACACCTGCCTGTATGACCTCGGTTGCTCCCTGGGTGCGGTGACACAGGCGCTGCGTCGACACGTCAAGACTGATAACTGCCAGGTGATCGCCGTCGATAATTCGGCGGCAATGGTTGAGCGCTGCCGCGAGTATCTGCATGGGCAGGACTCGATGTTCCAGGAGCTGCTTCCGGTCGAGGTGATCGAAGCCGACGTGCTCGCGCTCCAGCTGCAGCCCGCTTCGCTGGTCGCGCTCAATTTCACCTTGCAGTTCATCCCACCTGAGCAGCGGCCGGCTCTCCTGGGTGCGATTCGCCAGGCATTAGTACCGGGCGGCGCCCTGATCCTATCCGAGAAGCTGCGCTTCGAGGACGAGCAGGAACACGACCTGCTGACCGACCTTCATATTGCGTTCAAGCGCGCCAACGGCTACAGCGAACTCGAAATCGCGCAGAAACGCAGCGCCATCGAGAACGTGATGAAGCCCGACAGCCTGGAAACCCACCGTCAGCGATTGCTGGAAGCAGGCTTCTCCAAGGTGGTGCCCTGGTTCCAGTGCCTGAATTTCGCTTCCCTGATTGCCCTGCCATGAATCTTGACCTGACTCCCCTCGCCTGGCGCTTGGCCGGAACCCCGCTCGCCGCGTGGGCCAACGGGTTGCAACAGCAACTCGACGCCAAACTCGCCATCGGCCACGGCGACCTGCCGCGCTGGCGGCGTGCCGTTGAAGCACTGCCGGACCTCAAACCCACCGGCGTGGAGCTGCGAGACGCATTTCGACTGGAAGCCGATTGCGACGAAACCACGCGCGCCGTCACGCACGATGCCCTGTTCGGCCTCTCGCCCTGGCGTAAAGGGCCCTTCGACGTATTCGGCGTGCATGTCGACACCGAGTGGCGCTCGGATTGGAAATGGGATCGTGTGTCGCCGCATCTGGACCTGACCGGCAAGCGCATCCTCGACGTCGGCTGCGGCAATGGCTACTACATGTGGCGCATGCTCGGTGCCGGTGCAGATTCGGTCGTCGGCATCGACCCGAACTGGCTGTTCTTCTGCCAGTTCCACGCCATGAAGCGCTACTTAGATGCCCTGCCCGTCTGGCATTTACCGATGGCATTGGAAGAGCTGCCGGCCAAGCTCGAAGGCTTCGAAACCGTATTTTCCATGGGCGTGCTCTACCACCGGCGCTCGCCGATTGATCATCTGCTGGACTTGAAGGATTGCCTGATCAAGGGCGGTGAACTGGTTCTGGAGACGTTGGTGGTTGAAGGAGACGAGCACACCGCCCTGGTTCCGGAGGACCGCTATGCGCAGATGCGTAACGTCTGGTTCCTGCCCTCGGTAGCAGCCTTGGAATGTTGGCTGCGCCGCGCCGGGTTCGTCGATGTGCGCTGCGTGGATGTCAGTATCACTAGCGTCGAGGAACAGCGCAGCACCGACTGGATGCGCTATCAGTCCCTGCCGGAGTTCCTCGATCCGCAGGACCACAGCAAGACCATCGAGGGGCTGCCAGCGCCAATGCGCGCGGTGCTCATCGCGCGCAAGCCTTAACGGCTTGCGCGCCCGTTCCGCTGCGCTTCCATCCTATGCCGCAGCGTCCTGTGAGACATACGCAGCAAGCCGCACATTCCAACCACATCGATGATGCTGAGCATCGTGCTTAACGCTGGCGAGCCTCCTCGATAGCCGGATGGCTCGCCACAGACGAGCCACCCGGCCTGTCACCCGCGAGCCGCGGCGGTGAGGATCAGGTGCTTCATTTCCTTGACCGCTTGCTTGAATCCAACGAACAGCGCATGGGCAACTATCGCGTGGCCGATATTCAACTCGTTGACCCCACGAATCGCGGCAATCGCCTCGGCATTGTGATAGTGCAGACCGTGACCCGCATTGACGATCAAGCCATGGCTCAGGCCGGACTCGACGCCGTCGCGAATTCGCGCAAGCTCGAGGGTGCGCTCCGCCAAGCCATGGGCATCGGCGTAGCGGCCGGTGTGGAGTTCGATCGCCGGCGCACCGACACGAGCTGCCGCTTCGATCTGACGCGGATCGGCATCGATGAACAACGACACCTCAGCACCGCAAGCAGCTAGCCGGCTGACCGCTTCGCGTATGCGAGCTTCCTGACCTGCCACATCCAGACCACCTTCGGTGGTCAGTTCCTGGCGCGTTTCCGGAACCAGACACACATGCTCCGGGCGCAACTGCTCGGCAAATGCCAGCATGGCCTCGGTCACGCCCATTTCGAAGTTCATCCGGGTCTGAAGCGCATCCTTCATCATCAGGACATCACGCTCCTGAATGTGACGACGGTCTTCGCGTAGGTGGACGGTAATGCCGTCTGCCCCCGCCTCTTCCGCATCTAGCGCAGCCTTTACCGGATCTGGATAGCGAGTGCCACGTGCCTGCCGTAGGGTGGCGACGTGATCGACATTGATACCGAGCAGGATTCGATTGGCTTCAGTCACGCGGGACCTCCTTGATGTTCATGAACAGTTCGCGGCTTACCAGCGGTCGGCCGCCCAGATGCGGCGCCAACGCCTGACGCATGAGCCTTTTTGCGGCGGCCAGCGCCCCCGGCACATTCCAATCGGCCTCAGCCATCGCCAAGAGTTCCGCCCCATTGAACAGCCCAGGCTGAAATTGACCAACCGGTTCCAGACCCGTATCGGGCAAAAGCCGATAGAGCCCTTTAACTGCAATAGGTTGGCCAGCGATATCCTTATCCAGGGCGAAGCCATAACCAAGCTCGGTTAGCAGGCGCCACTCGAACGAACGGAGAATCGGCTCCAGCGGGCGTTTCGCCGCCAGGGCTGGCAAGGTCGCGGCATAGTGTTCGAACATGGCGGGATGGGCATCTTCGGCTGGTAGCAACCGGATCAGCAACTCGTTCAGGTACATGCCGCTGAATAGCGCATTGCCATCGAGCCAGTACGCCAGGCCCACGCCGTCTAGCCGGCCGACGCTTTTCAGATCCCCCCGGCCACGAAACTCGACCTCAAGGGGCACGAAGGGACGGGCCAGCGTGCCGGCCTTGCCGCGCGCGCCACGCAACACCGCGCGCAACCGCCCCTGCGGCGTAAAAAAATCCACCAATGCGCTGCTTTCACGATAGGGCCGGCTGTGCAGCACGAAGGCGGTCTGAGCAGTCATCGGATTGAGGTCGCGTGCAGAGACGGAACGGGGGTGGGTTGCCCGAGCGCTATAGTCTGCAGCAGTCGGGCCGGGATTGCGGGCTTGGTTAGCGTCAGCTGTATCCGAGAGAGTGCAGTGCACGCTCGTCGTCGGACCAGCCGCTCTTCACCTTTACCCAGAGATTGAGCATGACCTTGGAGTCGAACAGCACTTCCATGTCCTTGCGAGCCTCTTGTCCGATACGCTTGATGCGCTCGCCCTTGTCTCCAATGATGATTTTCTTCTGGCCGTCGCGCTCGACGAGAATCAGCGCATGGATATGCAGCACGTGGCCCTGCTGCTTGAAATCTTCAATCTCGACAGTGATCTGGTACGGCACCTCGGCGCCGAGCTGGCGCATGATCTTCTCGCGTACCAGCTCAGCGGCCAGGAAACGGCTGCTGCGGTCAGTTATCTGATCCTCGGGGAAGAAATGCTCGCCCTCGGGCAAGTGGGAAGCCACCAGTTTCTCGAACACGTCCAGATTCTGCCCGTGCTGCGCAGAGATCGGCACGATCTCAGCTTTCGGGAGCTGCTGCGCCAACCATTCGAAATGCGGCAGCAATTCGCCTTTGTCTTCGACGCGATCGGTCTTGTTTACCGCAACGATCAGCGGGCCTTCGACATACTGGACGCGTTCAAGAACCAGCTGATCCTCATCTGTCCAGCGCGTCCGATCAACGACAAAGACAACGACATCGACATCCTTCAGCGCTGAAGAGGCAGTACGGTTCATGTAGCGATTCAATGCCGTTTCGCCATTCTTGTGCAGACCGGGCGTATCGACATACACCGCCTGGACTGCACCTTCGGTCTTGATCCCGAGCATGTTGTGCCGAGTTGTCTGCGGCTTGCGAGAGGTAATGGCCAGCTTCTGCCCGAGCACATGGTTGAGCAGCGTCGACTTGCCGACGTTGGGCCTTCCCACGATGGCTACGTAGCCGCAGCGGGAGATGTCTTCGCCTTCAATCTGTTCGTCAGTCATTACCATTCTCCACGCCCAGTGCAATCAATGCCGAGGCAGCGGCAACCTGTTCGGCAATACGCCGGCTAGCACCCTGCCCTTGAGTCTTCTCATTGAGCAACGATACCTGGCACTCGACGAAGAAGGTGCGGCAATGCGGTTCGCCCTGAATCGCAACCACTTCGTACTTCGGCAGTTCGCACGCCCGCGACTGCAGAAATTCCTGCAACCGCGTCTTCGGATCTTTATTGGTATCAACCAGCGTAAGACCTTCCAACTCGTTGGCGAGCCAGGCAAGCACGCGATCACGCGCCGCCTCCATACCCGCATCCAGATAGATCGCTCCGATCAAGGCTTCCAGCGTATCGGCAAGGATCGATTCGCGGCGGAAGCCACCGCTTTTCAGCTCGCCGGAACCAAGCCGCAGGTATTCACCGAGCTCAAACCCACGAGCAAGGACCGCCAGCGTTTCGCCTTTCACCAGGCGAGCCCGAAGGCGAGAGAGTTGTCCTTCCTTGGCCTGCGGAAAATGGCTGAACAGCGCCTCGCCGGCGATGAAGTTGAGAATGGCATCACCGAGAAATTCCAGGCGCTCATTATTGCGTCCGGCATAGCTGCGATGTGTCAGAGCCAGGAGCATCAACTCCTGGTCTTTGAATTGATATCCGAGCCTACGCTCGAGACGGGCTAACGAAGTGCTCACGGCATCCTTAGGCGATATTCTTTATCGAAGTTCGCCACCAGATCTAGATTACGGATCAGGGGCTCGCGTTTTTCGTAGTCCAGGTGAACCTTGAACTCGTTATTTTCAATCACGACTTTCATAACCTCTTCGAGATTCAAATCGCGGATACCATTGACGTCCATACCCTTGCGCACATGGCTATAGAAATCACGAACGGTACGGATATCCAGCGCCTTGTCACTTTCGACCCCAGAGATGATCTTGTCCATCGACATATAGTCGAAGTAGTGCGGCAGCATCTTGAACGCGGTGCTGGCAAAAAAAGCCACCAGCGCCAGCACCATGATCAAGCTGAGCATGGACAGCCCTTTTTGCGAACGAGCGAAACTCATGTCGACCTCTATGTCGTACTTAACCCGCGGATCGGGGCTGTGCAAATATAACGGGCCGGTTCGCAGGAACCGGGCCCTGATTCACAGACTCAGCGAATCAATCCTACGCGCGAAAAGTGCGGGAGGTTGCTGAACTTCGGATCAGGCCAGCTCATCCATACGGCGAAGGCCTTACCGACGATGTTGCGGTCCGGGACCATGCCGGCAAGTTCCGCTGGAATTGCGGCATCGTGCCAGTAACGGCTGTCGTTGGAGTTGTCGCGGTTGTCGCCCATCATGAAGTAGTGGCCTTCCGGAACCCGCCACTCGCGGTTGGGTTCGACCCGATAGCGTGACATTTCCTTGCGAATAAGGTGCTCTACTTCGCCGAGCCTTTCCTGGTAAAGCTTGGCGCTGCCCAGACTTCCGGGCTCCTCGCCGATAAGGATTTCAGGAACCAGCTCGCCATTGATGGTAAGCCGCTTGTCACTGCTGTAGCGAATCACGTCGCCAGGCAGGCCTATGACGCGCTTGATGTAATTGATATTAGGATCGCTGGGGTACCTGAATACCATCACATCGCCACGTTTCGGATCACTGACATCGATGATCTTCGTATCTACAACAGGTAACCGAATGCCATAGGCGAACTTGTTGACCAGAATGAAATCGCCCACTTCAAGCGTTGGAATCATCGAACCGGAAGGGATCTGAAACGGCTCGACTAGAAACGAGCGCAGCACCAGAACGATCGCGAGAACAGGAAAGAAGGACTTGCCGTACTCGATCAGAACCGGCTCTTTGCTCAAAGCGTCCAGCGTCGATTGATCAGGCTCGCCGGCCTGGCCTTCATAGTTGGCTATGGCAGCCCGGCGACGAGGCGCGAATACCAGCAGGTCGAGCAGAGCCAGAAATCCACATACCGCAACGGCGATGACCAGCAACAGCGGGAAATTGATCGACATGTCAGCTATCTACCTTGAGCACGGCGAGGAAGGCTTCTTGCGGGATCTCGACGTTGCCGACCTGCTTCATCCGCTTTTTACCGGCCTTCTGCTTTTCGAGAAGCTTGCGTTTACGACTCACGTCACCGCCATAGCATTTCGCAAGAACGTTCTTGCGCAATGCCTTGACCGTGCTTCGCGCAACGATCTGCCCACCCAACGCTGCCTGAATGGCAACATCAAACATTTGCCGAGGGATGAGTTCCTTCATTTTCTCAACGAGAATGCGCCCTTTGTAGTGCGCATTGTCGCGGTGCACGATCAGCGCCAATGCGTCGACCTTGTCACCGTTGATCAGAATATCCAGTCGAGTCAGATTGGCCGACTGGAAACACTCGAAGCTGTAGTCCAGCGAGGCATAGCCCCGGCTGACTGACTTGAGACGATCAAAGAAGTCGAGCACCACTTCGCTCATGGGTAGGTCATAGCGCACCTGGACCTGCGTCCCGAGAAATTGCAAGTCTCGCTGAACGCCACGCTTTTCGACGCACAGCGTGATGACACTGCCCAAGTGTTCTTGCGGCACCAGAATATTGGCTCGGACGATCGGCTCCCGCATGTCCTCAATCGAGGAAAGATCGGGCAGCTTGGACGGGCTGTCTACATAGAGAGTGTCGCCGTTCTTCAACAACAACTCATAGACCACCGTCGGCGCCGTGGTGATCAGATCCAGGTCGTACTCGCGCTCGAGACGCTCCTGGATGATCTCCATATGGAGCATACCGAGGAAGCCGATACGGAAGCCGAAGCCTAGCGCGTCCGAACTTTCGGGCTCGTATTGCAGCGCGGCGTCGTTGAGGGTCAGCTTTTGTAGCGCCTCTCGAAAATCTTCGAAATCGTCCGAACTGACCGGAAACAGGCCCGCATAGACCTGCGGCTTGACCCGTTTGAATCCAGGCAGCATTTCAACATCGGGCGTATTCGACAGCGTCAGGGTGTCGCCAACCGGCGCGCCATGGATATCCTTGATGCCAGCGATGATGAAGCCTACTTCACCAGCTTTGAGATCAGCCGTACTGGTGTGCTTCGGGTTGAAGACCCCGACGCTATCAACCTGGTGCACCTTACCGGTGGACTTGACCAGTACCTTGTCACCCTTCTTGATCCGGCCATGGCGAACGCGAACCAGCGAGACAACGCCGAGATAGTTATCGAACCAGGAGTCGATGATCAACGCCTGCAGCGGCGCTTCGATCTCGCCAGTCGGGGGCGGAATCACGGCGACCAGTCGCTCCAGCACATCGTCTACGCCCATGCCGCTCTTGGCGCTACAAGCCACAGCATCGGTCGCATCGATACCGATAATGTGCTCGATTTCGCCCTTGACCTTATCCGGGTCGGCCTGTGGCAAATCCATCTTGTTCAGCACGGGCATCACTTCCAAGCCCTGCTCGATGGCGGTATAGCAGTTAGCTACCGACTGCGCCTCAACGCCCTGCCCCGCATCGACCACGAGCAGCGCACCTTCACAGGCGGCCAGCGAGCGGCTCACCTCATAGGTGAAGTCCACATGACCGGGCGTATCAATGAAGTTCAGCTGGTAGGTGTTGCCGTCCTTCGCCTTGTAGTACAGCGTGACGCTGTGCGCCTTGATAGTGATGCCTCGCTCGCGCTCGAGGTCCATCGAATCAAGCACCTGGGCGTTCATTTCACGCTCGGTCAAGCCGCCACACATCTGAATGAAACGGTCAGCCAGCGTCGACTTGCCGTGATCAATGTGCGCGATGATGGAAAAATTGCGGATATGACTCAGGTCGCTCACAGCTCAACACTCTAATACGTCGCGGGCTGATTGCCCGCCGAAAATAGCCGCAAAGTGTACCTGATAGGTCTAACCAGTGCCACGCTCGACCCCGGAACCTATTTGCACGATGCCGAGCAGCCGACGAGCCTAGCAGTCAAGCGATACGCGAACCTGAGAAAGCGGCCTGGATCTGCTTTCACCCACCGAGGCGTGACCCAGCCGACTAGTGTTAAGAAAAGATGCCATTCGCCCGCTCAAGAACAACACGAGCATCACTGCCGAGTTTGAGAGAGATATCCAGAGTTTGATGGTAAGAACAAGGGAGCGCGGATAGCGAAACAGGCGATCCGCATCGGCCTCAGCGCCTGATCGAGCGAGGACATCGAGAGAACGTAACGGTAGCTACCCGAAAGCAGCCTCCGACGTTCAGCTATATAGACACAGCGTGATCGGCAGCCGCTACTGCCATTGTGGCTCGCAGAACAACTGGTTGCAGCTCTGGGTCTGAAGCTGTGTCCTGGCTGCGTTTGTATATGATCAACCAGGAAATAGCGAAACCGACAATGCCAGCGAGAATAACGTAGGCCTCGGCAGCTGAAAGCGCCGAGGCAATAACCGCCGACAGAAGCAATGCGATCAGGGGAAATAGGTAGACAAGGGCAGCACCACGAAGCAGTGCACGCTCATGCACACCGATCACGACGCCATCACCAACATTGAGATGAAGATCAGATAGCGCGAGCGTCAACCCACGACGCTCGCGAATACCAAGCCTGTCCATAACCCCCTGACCACAGCCGCTCTTAACAGAACAGCCGGAACAGGTACTGCTGCGCTTCGTCTCTACCCAAACAGCGCCAGGCGCCAACGCAACTACGCTGCCGACCTCTTCGATCATCGCGACGCCTGTTCGCCATCCGCACGCATCGAGAGCGCGATTCGCTCCGCCGTGCCTAATGGTATTTCCCCAATGACGGTGACCATCACATCACCATCAGCTGTGGAAATGCGCTTGGAAACCGCCACAGTTGGCCCCATCTGGCTACGCGCATCCTCGACAACAGCGCCATCCAACGGCTCGATGAACACCGAGACGCGAGCCATTCCATCCCCATAGGAAAGCCAGGTAACGGACTCGTCAGAGGCGGGACTGGGACGTACGTTCGAATCGAGCAACCTGAAACCATCAGGGAGCCAATCGGAGCGCCATCCTGTAGGAGACGACTTCTGCTCAGCGGTTAGCGAGACCGGCTTACAGTCCGCTCCGGCCGCCACATCGGCTGCCTTGATTGAACCAGGCTCGAAATCGGTGAACTGGAAGCGCTCAAGCAACTGGCCGCTCTCATCGAGCAGCAGCGACTTGAGCGGAACTGCCGTTTCCTTATCCAGATGCAACTCGAAGCCATAACGGTGTTGGTCTTTAGGTCTTATAGCGAGCGCAACCGTAGGCCGCCCCGCAACTCGAGACTCACCAATCACCTGGAAGTTGTACCACTCAGAAAGGGCTTCAGGATCTAACCGGTGCTGATGCCAAGGCGTAGCGTCCCTGACCTGGGAGGCCATATCTTCGCTGGCACATTGGATCTTGCCATTTACCAGCGAGACCTCTGCAGCTGGGCCATCCAACTGAAGCAAACGCTCGCGCAACTGCTGCTCTTCTACCAGTTGCCGGACGGCATGGCTGGAAAAGCTCCCATTGCGTTCATAGACGAAGGTTCCTTGATAACTCTGCTTTCGTTCTGCATCAGCGAGTCGCTGCAACCAATTTTCTGCTTCAGCAGCGAAGGCCGGCGTTGATAGCCAGCCTCCGAGCACCACAATCAGCGGTATTACACGCATGTTGCTCCTTAACGTTCTTCCATGCTGGCCGCACGAGCATACGGCAATGCGCTTTCCGAACCGCTACCAAAAGCGGCTTGCTGCGCGTGCTGGCGAACATATGCCGGCAATCGCTTCTCATGCCAGCTATCCGCCGAAGCCTCGGCACCTGTGACCTGGGCCTCAGGCGCAGAAGCACTCTCGCTATAGCCTGCTAGCACAGCAGGCCCCTGATTCGCCTGTGGTACGGCGATGCTGGGTTGCGCGGCTTGCTGAGCGATCTGCGGACCGGCCACTTCGCTCTGATTGTACAGACGCACGCCTGCCAGTACAGCAACGGTAACCGAAGCCGCGACAGCGAGACGCCCCACATTCTTCCAAGCGAAGCGTTGTGGCTTGACCGCAGTCATAGCAGGCTCGTCGGCCAAAGCAGCCGAGACCGCCGCAGCGATATCCATACGAGGCTCAATCAACTCCCTGTGCATCGCAGCACGAGCGATTTGATAACGCGACCAAGTTGATCGCATTGCGGTGTCGCCGTCTGCAGCGAGCACTCGACGTAATTCCAACTCGTCCGCTTCGTTATCCATCACCGCGGACAGCGATTCATGCAGGGCTTCACGACTCATGGCGGTTCCTCTCTTGGCTGTCGCCGCTGTCTCAGGATTCATGCAACAAGGGTTGCAATGCTTTATCGATGGCTTCCCGCGCCCGGAATATCCGTGAGCGGACCGTACCCACCGGACACTGCATGACGTTTGCAATGTCTTCATAACTAAGACCATCAAATTCACGCAGTGTTAGAGCCGTACGTAAATCTTCTGGAAGTTGTTGGATAGTTCTATGAACTGTGTCTTCAATTTCATCCCTGAGAAGCGCTCGCTCCGGTGACTCGATGTCCTTGAGCGCGTGATCGCCCTCATAGAACTCAGCATCTTCGGAACTGACATCGCTGTCAGGTGGCCTTCTCCCTCGGGCCACAAGGTGGTTCTTTGCCGTATTAATGGCGATGCGGTACAGCCATGTATAAAAAGCACTGTCCCCGCGAAAGTTCGCAAGCGCACGGTAAGCTTTGATAAAGGCTTCCTGCGCAACATCCTGGGCTTCGTGAGAGTCATGCACAAAACGCACGATCAATCCAAGAATCTTGTGCTGGTACTTCAGTACCAGCAAATCGAAAGCCCGCTTGTCTCCCCGCTGCACTCGTTCGACCAGTTGCTGGTCCTGCTCCTGGGTTAGCATAAACACTCCTCCATGACCCGGAAGGGGTGCTGCGCTCGCCTAAGAGCTGACCTGCCAGAATAGACCCGGGCTTTACACAAAAGTTCTCCCCCTTCAAGCAAGCGTTCCTGCAACACACCTGACGGCATTGCCAAGCAACGCCTAGAAACGAATCGCTTCAATGACGCTCCCCTGGTAACCACAGCAAAACCCTGCCGCCCACCGAACGATGGCCAGCCGGCCTGCATCCACAACTGTCTATAGAGAGCGACGTGCAAGAAAAGTTCCAAAGCATCCGCCAGATCGATTAGGGCCGCTATTTTGCAGCGGGACGCACCCTATATACTAGGGTTCGCCTGACTGTGAGAATCAAAATGAGCCAACACCATCAATACGACGTTCTTGTCATTGGCAGCGGCGCCGCAGGATTGACGCTGGCTCTCAACCTGCCCACGACACTGCGCATCGCCGTGCTCAGCAAGGGCGATCTCGCGAATGGCTCCACGTATTGGGCGCAAGGCGGCGTCGCCGCTGTGTTGGACACCTCTGACACCGTCGAGTCACACGTTGCTGACACACTCATAGCCGGCGGCGGGCTCTGCAAGGAGGACGCGGTACGCTTTACAGTCGAACACAGCCGCGAAGCAATCCAGTGGCTGATTGAACAAGGCGTGCCTTTTACGCGGGAAGACAGCGCAAGCGACGACGATGGCTTCGAATATCATTTGACTCGCGAAGGCGGTCATAGCCACAGGCGGATCATTCATGCCGCTGACGCTACTGGTGCTGCGATCTTCAACACGCTACTGGCCCGCGCTCACGACAGAGAAAATATCGACCTGCTCCACCAGCGCGTCGCCGTGGATTTGATCACCGAGCGCAAGTTGGGCCTGAGGGGCAACCGCTGCCTTGGCGCTTACGTCCTGGATCGAGCAAACGGAGAGGTGGATACTTTCCACGCGAAGTTCACGGTGGTCGCAACTGGCGGGGCGGCAAAGGTCTACCTTTATACCAGCAACCCCGACGGCGCGTGCGGTGATGGGATTGCCATGGCATGGCGCGCAGGCTGTAGGGTGGGGAACCTCGAATTCAATCAGTTTCATCCCACCTGCCTGTACCACCCAAAAGCCAAAAGTTTTCTGATCACCGAAGCCTTGCGTGGAGAGGGAGCCGTACTGAAGTTGCCAAACGGCGAGCGTTTCATGCCACGATTCGATCCGCGGGCGGAACTGGCTCCACGCGATATCGTCGCCCGCGCGATTGACCATGAAATGAAGCGCTTGGGCATCGACTGTGTTTACCTGGATATCAGCGAGAAGCCCGAAGCATTCATCAAGGCGCACTTCCCGACAGTTTATGAACGCTGCCTTGAGTTCGGCATCGATATCACCCGAGAGGCGATTCCCGTCGTGCCCGCGGCACACTACACGTGCGGCGGCGTAGTCGTAGATCAGGCGGGCAGAACCGATATACCAGGCCTTTACGCTATCGGCGAGACGAGCTTCACGGGACTACATGGTGCCAACCGCATGGCGAGTAACTCGCTCCTCGAGTGTTTCGTCTATGCTCGAGCTGCCGCTCAGGACATGCTTCGCGAACTGCCCTCGGTCGAGACGCCTGCAACACTTCCCACCTGGGATGCAAGCCAGGTCACGGACTCCGACGAGGACGTCATCATTGCGCACAACTGGGACGAATTACGGCGCTTCATGTGGGACTATGTAGGTATCGTCCGCACGACGAAGCGACTCGTGAGGGCGCAGCATCGGGTTCGCTTGCTGCTTCGAGAGATCGATGAGTTCTATAGCAATTACAAGGTCAGCCGGGACTTGATCGAGCTACGAAACCTGGCGCTGGTGGCAGAACTCATGATCCGGTCGGCCATGCAGCGCAAGGAAAGTCGAGGTTTGCATTTCACCCTGGACTACCCGGAACAGCTGCCCGATGCGATAGACACTATCCTGGCGCCGCCCACCTACGACGACTGTATTTCAACCTGAGCCGCAAACGCCGATGCTGCTCGGGCGCCATCACGCCCCGCGGGATGCACACCCCTCGGGAGAACCAGTCGCCTGGCGCCTTGAAGCGCAATATCACAATCTGCGGAAATGCGATGCTGTCGGGCTGCAATTGAACCGGCCGCCAGCCCGCGCGACTCCACAACGACCATCCTTGCTCGTCATGCCGCAGCCCAAGCCAGGACGTATCACGGGATAGCAGTATATGCGTCGGTATGGACCAGCATGCATGCAACAAGCACAGCAAAAGCCCGAGCATACGAAGCCAGAAAGGCACGGGCAGGATCAGCAGCGTACTGATGGCTAACAGCATCACAGCCACGTAGAAGACCAGCAGAGGGCGAGACGCTCCCCAGCGACAGTCGAAGGACTGGTTACTTTGGCTGGACACGGTCGAGAATCATGCGAACCATAAGGCGCAAGTCCTCGTCGTCAGGCTCCGCTCGCTCCATGAACCACCCAAACATGTCCTGATCCTCACAGCTCAGCAGTTTGCGGTAGCGCCGCTGATTTTCTTCATCCAGCTCTGGGTAAACTTCTTTGACGAAAGGCACCAGCAGAACGTCAAGTTCGAGCATGCCGCGACGGCTCTGCCAGAACAGACGATTGAGTTCGGATTGTTCGACCATGCTAGTGCTCCTGAATTGAAGCCCGGCATTATAGCGATGGCATCGGGATACGACACACCGATTAGCGGCACCACGGAGTGGCAGCTGGCGCACACTGTATTTCGCCGAGGGCCTGTTATGATGCCGGTCCGGATTTTCCACGGCGACCCGTCATGACTGACACTGCTTTCTTTTGCGTTTTGTCGCACGAAGGCGTCCTGGCCGTACGCGGCGCGGATGCGAGCAAATTCCTGCAGGGCCAATTGACCTGCAACCTCAATTATCTCGATGATCAACGCTCGAGTCTCGGCGCGCGCTGCACTCCCAAGGGGCGCATGCAATCCAGTTTTCGCATCCTGCAGGAGGGCGACGGTTATTTGATGGCAATGGACCTTGATCTGGTCCAGACGCAGCTTACCGACCTTTCAAAATATGCGGCTTTCTCTAAGTCCAAACTGTATGACGAGAGCGCTGAATGGGTGCGCTTCGGTCTCAGCGGCGGCGATGGAGCCCTTGTGAGCTTCGGCCTTGACCTCCCGCAGACGGCTGATGCCATGACTTCGTCGCACGGGCTGATTGCCGTCCGCCTGCCAGATGGTCGCGCCGAACTATGGAGTCATGCGCAAGACGCCGAAACAACGCAATCACGTCTTGCCTCCCAGCTCTGCGAAGCACCGATAGATCGCTGGCTGCTAGCGCAGATTCGCGCAGGCATCGGGCAGGTCGTCGCGTCCACACGCGAGCTGTTTATTCCGCAGATGATTAATCTTCAGGCACTAGGCGGCGTCAGCTTCAAGAAAGGCTGCTACACAGGCCAGGAGATCGTCGCGCGCATGCAATATCTCGGCAAACTGAAGCGCCGTTTACATCGTCTTGCTATGCAGAGCAGCGATTCCGAGGTTCCGGCCGCAGGGCTAGAACTTTATTCCCCAGTGCATGGGTCCAGCGTCGGCGAGGTAGTCCTGGCAGCAAGCGCAGAGGGCTCGACAGAGCTTCTCGCCGTGCTTCAGGAAGATGCCGCGGCGGACGGACGGCTCTTTCTCGGATCGCCAGATGGCCTACCGCTGACCCTGCTTGAATTGCCCTACACGCTTGATGCAGATCGAGAGATCCAGCGTTAGCCCTCGTCAGCCACCCACACCGATTATTGTAAGGAAAGACATGAGCACTCTTGCAGACAAGGTCCAGCAGGAACTGGCGCAGGCGATCGAAAACGACGAACTGGTCCTGCCAACACTGCCGGAAGTGGCGCTACGTGTGCGTGAAGCCGCAGAAGATCCGGATGTAAGCATACCGACGCTAGCCAAGGTGATCGGTAACGATACCGCCCTCACCGCACGTATCATCAAGGTGGTTAACAGCCCTTTGCTGCGTACAAACAGGGAAATAAACGATTTGCAGATGGCGATCAGCCGCCTCGGCATCAATTACACATCGAACCTCGCGACCGGTCTGGCCATGGAGCAAATGTTCCAGGCCACCACTGACGTTGTGGATCGCAAGATGCGCGAGGTCTGGAACAAGAGCACAGAGATCGCCGCCATCAGCCACGTTCTCTGCCGCAACTTCACTCGCCTTCCAGCAGACCAGGCGACATTGGCTGGGCTCGTCCATCAGATTGGCATCCTGCCGATCCTGACCTATGCCGAAGAGCACAACGCCCTGCTTAGCGACTCGATCAGCCTGAACCATGTCATTGATCGGATACACCCGATTATCGGGGAGAAGATCCTGCGCGCCTGGGAATTCCCCGATTCGATCGCCACCGTCCCAAGTCAATACCTGGATTTCTCCCGAGTCTCAGCCAAGGTGGATTATGTCGACATCGTCCAGGTGGCGACGCTGCAGAGCTACATCGGCACCTCGCACCCCTTTACGCAGCTCGACTGGAACCAGATTCCCGCATTCTCCAAGCTTGGTCTCGACCCCAGCACGTTGCTGCAAGAGGACGAAGATCTCTCGGCTGCGATGGACGCAGCGATGAGCATGCTCCAGTAGATACCTCGCGGGTGCCGACCGGCACCCGCCCCCTTCATCTCGCTTCAGCTCTGCCTCGTCAACCCGACCGCTCGCCTGACACAAGGAACCGCAACCGCCGGATCCTAGTCACTAAATAGACGGCGCTCTTGCCGCATCTTGCTTGCGCGCTTGGCCTATGCCTTGGCGCTATGAGCTTGTCAGGTTGAAGGAGACTAACGATGAACCGCACGACCAAGACTTTCTTTTCTGGAACTACCGCTCTGCTTTTCAGTGTTGCTGCAAATTTCGCGCTCGCCGCACAAGGTGAAAATTTTGTAGACGAAGCATCGGCCAAAGGCATTGCTGAAATCGAAGCCGCCAAGCTGGCCCTGAGCGAGAGCAAGTCTGAAGACGTCAGAATGTTCGCCCAGAAAATGATTGACGATCACACCAAGTCGAACCAGAAGCTCGCCGAACTGGCTCGCCAGCACGAAGACCTGGAAATGTCTGACGACGCGACATTAATGGATCAGGCGAAGGCCATGATTCTTGAATTGCGCGAGGGCGAGAATTTCGATGAGGCTTATGCGAACAATCAGGTCGTAGCCCATGAGCAGACCATTGAGATTTATCGCGAGTACGCCAAGAACGGTGAGAACCCCGAGCTCAAGCAGTACGCCCAGTCGACGCTGGACACACTGGAGCAGCACCTGAACAAGGCTCAAGAGCTGGCCTCGAAGCACGGCGACAAGCAATAAAATCAGCGAGTCTGCGGCGCCTAGCGGCGCCGATCAGACTGACTCTGGCAACTTCCACTCGATGGGTTCCAGGCCCCGCTGCTTTAGAAACTGATTGGCACGGCTGAAATGGCCGTTACCGATGAAGCCGCGGTGTGCGGAGAGTGGCGAAGGATGGACTGACTTGAGCAACAGATGCCGAGTCGGATCAATCAGAGCGGCTTTGCTCTGAGCATGTGCGCCCCACAGCATGAACACCACATTCGACCGTTTTTCGCTGACCACCTCGATGATTCGGTCGGTCAGGCGCTGCCAGCCCATCTTCGCGTGGGAACCCGCCATTCCCTGCTCCACCGTTAGCGAGGTGTTGAGCATCAGCACGCCCTGATCCGCCCAATGCTGGAGGTAACCATGCTTCGGGACATCCAGATTCAGGTCGCGCTTCAGTTCTTTGAAGATGTTCTGCAGCGAGGGTGGAGGCGCCACGCCTGGCTGTACAGAAAAGCACAACCCATGGGCCTGCCCAGCACCATGGTACGGGTCCTGTCCCAGGATCACGACACGAACCCGGTCCAGCGGAGTCGAGTCGAGAGCGTGAAAGATCAAAGGGCCCGGTGGAAAAATCACCTTGCCTGCTGCTTTTTCTCGACGCAGAAACGCGCTCAAGTCCTTCATGTATGGCTGGTTGAATTCAGCCTGCAAGGCAGTTTTCCAGCTGGCTTCAAGTTTGACACGATCGCCTTGATTCATTGTGACGTCCCGGCCTGCAGAGGCGCCGAACCCTAGGTAAAGGTTCGGAAAGAGTCAAGCCAGGCGCAGGCGCCTGTTGTCAGCTCAAAAAATGTAAGCCACATCACAACTGAGCCAGAGACCCACCGACTACGACGAATGAATGCGTGACGAATAGCCGCATCGAGCAGTAAAAAAGCCAGGCCAACAAATAATTACAAAAAGGGAGTCTGCAATGAAACGGACTACGCTCCTCGCCCTGGGGCTGGGGTTCTGCCTGGCAGTCGAAGCTGCCGATCCGATCACCCTCGGCCTCAACTACCCCCGCACTGGCAGTTACAAGGAAGAAGGGCTTTCGCAGATGCGCGGGGCGCTGCTGGCAGTCGACGAAATCAATGCCAAAGGTGGCGTGCTCGGTCGGCCGCTTCGGCTATCGACCCGCAACTCTGCATCCCGGCCAGAAAAGGCCGTAGCGAACGTCGACAAACTGGCCGCTGAAGGCGCGGTCATGCTGTTCGGCGGCGCTTCGAGCGCGGTCGCTATCGCTGCAGGGAAACGCGCCAAGGAACGAGGCCTGCTCTATTTCGGCACGCTTACTTATTCCAACGACACGACCGGGAAAGATGCCCATCGCTACATGTTCCGGGAATGCAACAACGCCTGGATGAGCGCCCAGGTGCTGGGGCAGTACCTGAACAAGCACCTCCCGAACAAACGCTACTTCTACATCACTTCTGACTACACCTGGGGCCATACCAGCGAAAGCTCCCTACGCCAGGCTACTGGCACCCAGGACGCTAGTCAGCACCCCGGAATCAAGACGGCGTTTCCCGGTGCCCGTCTTTCCGACTATCGCGAAGCCCTGGCACAGGTCGCCAATAGCGACACAGAAGTCCTGGTGCTCGTGCTGTTTGGTGAAGATCTGGTCCGCGCGATGCGGATCGCAGATGAGCTTGGGCTGAACAAGAAGATGCAGGTCGCGGTACCAAACCTGACGCTCAGTATGGTTGAAACGGCGGGCCCGGACATCATGCGCGGTGTGCTCGGCACCGAACCCTGGACCTGGCGCGTACCCGAACTCGAAGGGTCCGTGGCTGGGCAGCAATTCGTCAAGAATTACGACGAGCGCTACCAGACCCACCCGTCCAGTTCGGCTGCCTCGGCATACAGCATCGTCTATCAGTGGGCGGAAGCGGCGACCCGAGCACGCAGCCTCGACAGCGAGCGAATCATTGCCGCGCTGGAAGGTTACCGTTACAGCCTGCTCAAGGACGAACAGGAATGGCGCCGCTTCGATCATCAGAACGTGCAAACCGTCTACGCGGTGAGGGTGAAGCCACGCGAGGAAGTGCTCAAGGACCGCTTCAAGCAGGACTATTTTGAAATCGTCCATCGCCTTACTGCCGAGCAAGCAGCACCGTCCCTTGCTGAATGGCAGGCCGAGCGTCGCGCGGCTGGACAGGCATTGGCCCTTCAATAACAGCAACAGAAGCGGCCCTGCCCAGCCGGGCCGCTCTAACGTCTCTAGAGCCACCGTTGTCCTACGCCACCTCCATTCTCGCGCCCTCAGCCGGCGCTGAACGACACCTCGCCAGATCGAAACGATCCCCATTAGACTTGCTTACAGGCAAGCTGGTCTCGACGATTGCCCCGGTAACACATGGGCTGTTCGGGCATCCGATGCAGACTAGTCAAGTGCATTCGATCCAACGAGGATGACCATCGCCATGAGCACCACCGCACTCGAATCCTACAAGTCCGGCTTCTTTGATCTGACCCATAAGCTGACCGTCGAGAAGAATGGTCACACTGCGCTGATTACGATCAATCACCCCCCAGCCAACACCTGGGACCGTGAGTCTCTCATCGGCCTCAAGCAGGTTGTCGAGCATCTCAACCATGACGATGAGGTCTATGCACTGGTCATCACCGGTCAGGGTGAGAAATTCTTCAGCGCTGGCGCCGATCTCAAACTCTTTGCCGATGGCGACCGCATCCGCGCACGCGAGATGGCGAAGCGCTTCGGCGAAGCCTTCGAGGCCCTGCGGCAGTTCCGTGGAGTATCAATAGCCGCCATCAACGGCTTTGCGCTCGGCGGTGGCCTGGAATGCGCGCTGGCGTGCGACATACGCATCGTCGAGCAACAGGCTCAGTTGGGATTACCGGAGGCTTCCGTCGGCCTGCTGCCATGTGCGGGCGGCACGCAGGCCCTCGCATGGCTGGTAGGCGAAGGCTGGGCAAAGCGCATGATTCTATGCGGTGAGCGCGTCACAGCCGATACGGCTCTGCGTATCGGCCTGGTTGAACAAGTGGTGGAACCGGGCGAGGCACGGGGACACGCGCTGCTTCTGGCGTCACGTGTCGCCCGTCAAAGCCCGGTAGCCGTACGCACGCTCAAGCCTCTAATCGACTCGATGCGTACCCTCGGCCCAGGAAGCATTGCTGCCGCAGAACGCGAGGCCTTCGTCGATTTGTTCGACGCCGACGACACCCAGGAGGGCATCCATGCCTTTCTGGAAAAGCGCGAGCCACGCTGGAGAAACCGCTAACGTCACGTCTGGCTGGCTGGCTGGCTGGCTGGCTGGCTGGCAATCACGGGGAGAAGCTCCGGGGCGAGTCCAGGCCTAAACAGCCTGGACTCCCATGACCGTCATGAACCGGGCCGACCTGCCCTGCCGACTCAACGGTGGTGGTACCGCCCATCAAAGTCGCGCCGCTGATGCATTCGGAAGTCACGCCCGTCGCGCACAAGGGGTGGTCGACCAAAGTGTCTGGACGGATCACGATTCCAGCGCGAAGGATGATCGAACCCTGACCGCCTCTCATCCCTCCACCGTGGCCGCTGCACAAAGTGATCTCGCCGATCATCTTTCCAGCGGTGCCGATCCGACCCACGGTGCCGGTCGTAGTATTGGGGCGGGAGCTGCCCTTGATAACGCGGCGGCAGGTTTTGCGGATATTGCCTGTGTTGAGAATAAGGGCTGCGCGGATCGTATTGGTACGAACGGGTTTCGACACGGTAGCTGCCCCCATCCGGCTGGTAGAACCAGACGCCACCTCTGGAATCCGCCCATGCCTGGGAACCGAGCCCGAGTCCGAGCAGCAGAACCGCAATTCGACTTTTCATTGAGCACCTCCACCAGCCGCTCTGCCTTGTAGCCACGGCCTGACTATCAGACCACAGCACGGGGCTGACCGACATCCAACCGGACAGCTGGCGCATTTCCATATGTGTCACCGAACCGCACCAAACGTCAGCGCCAGGGAACGGCACGGCCTTGTACGGCTGCCTTCGCTTCTCGATAATAGCGGCCTTTTAGCCTCGGCTCATGCAGAGCGCCACAGGAACCCGCGATGACCGAACTCGCCTTGATCATGGTTAGCGCCATTCTGGTCAATAATTTCGTGCTGGTTCAGTTTCTTGGCCTGTGCCCCTTCATGGGCGTTTCGAAGAGAATCGAAACCGCCATCGGCCTTTCATTCGCCACGACCTTCGTTCTGACCCTGGCGGCGATGTGCAGCTACATCGTTCAGCAGTATGTGCTGAAGCCGCTGGATCTCGAATTTCTTCGCACCATCAGTTTTATTCTGGTGATCGCCGTGGTCGTGCAATTCACCGAAATGGTGGTGAACAAGACCAGCCCGCTGCTGTATCGCGTGCTGGGGATTTTTCTGCCGCTGATTACGACCAACTGCATTGTGCTCGGCGTCGCGCTCCTTAACGCCAACAAGTCCGAATTCACTTTCCTGACGGCAACGGCTAACGGCTTCGCCGCAGGCCTGGGCTTTTCATTGGTATTGGTATTGTTTGCAGCCATGCGAGAGCGCATTGCAATTGCCGACGTGCCCAAGTCGTTTCAGGGTGCGGCGATCGGCATGGTTACGGCAGGATTGATGTCGCTGGCATTCATGGGTTTCAGCGGGCTGATCAAGCTATGAGTGTGGTTGCGATCGCCGTGGTGGCGCTTTTGGCACTGTGTCTTTTGTGCGGAGCGATTCTTGGTTTCGCAGCGGTGCGTTTTCGTGTCGAAGGCGACCCGATTGCCGAACAGATCAACTCACTGCTCCCCCAGACGCAGTGCGGCCAGTGCGGCTATCCAGGCTGCAAGCCCTACGCCGAGGCGATTGCAGGCGGCGACAAGATCAATAAGTGCCCGCCCGGTGGCGAATCGACCATCCAGGCGCTTGCCGATCTGCTTGATGTCGAGCCCGAGCCGCTGGACGCTGTCGAAGGCGAGGTGCCGCCGCGCATCGCCTATATCCGCGAAGCCGAGTGTATCGGCTGCACCAAGTGCATCCAGGCCTGCCCGGTAGACGCCATCGTCGGTGCCGCCAAGCAGATGCACACAGTCATCGTCTCCGAGTGCACGGGCTGCGACCTTTGCGTTGAGCCCTGCCCCGTGGACTGCATCGACATGATCGAGGTGGGGAGCAGCCTGCAGACCTGGAAGTGGGACCAACCGCTGATGCCAGGTCAATTGATAGCCAGCGACAGGGAGCAGGCCGCATGAGCTCTCTGAACGTATGGGATATTCACGGCGGCATACATCCGCCTGAGTGCAAGGACCTGTCCAACCGCACGCCAATCCAGGTGCCGCCGCTTCCTGCTCGCCTTGTCGTACCGCTCGCCCAACATATCGGGGCGCCTGCAGAACCCTGCGTTGTTCCCGGAGAACGCGTACTCAAGGGACAGAAGATTGCCGAGGCCGCTGGCTTCGTGAGTGCGCCGGTGCATGCACCAACGTCCGGAACAGTCAGCTTCATCGGTCCCCAGCCCTACCCTCACGTGTCAGGAATGCTCACCGCTTCCATCGTGATAGAAAGTGATGGCCAAGACGAGTGGATTGACTTGCAGCCGCACCCAGACTACCAATCGATGCAGCCAGACCAGTTGCTGGAGCATATCCGACAGGCTGGCATCGCAGGGCTCGGAGGCGCCGGCTTCCCCACGGCCGTCAAGCTCAACGGCCCGCCTACCCGGCACATTCGCAAACTCATCATCAACGGCACCGAGTGCGAGCCCTACATCACCGCCGACGACTTGTTGATGCGCGAGAAAGCCCATGAGCTTGTCGCAGGGATCGAGATACTGGTTCACCTGATCCAGCCGGAACAGGTCCTGATTGGCATCGAAGATAACAAACCCGAGGCCATCGATGCGGTGCGAGACGCCGTCGGCGAACGTGCTTTCCAGATCAAGGTATTCCCCACGAAGTACCCGTCGGGTGGCGAAAAACAGCTGATACAAATTCTGACCGGCGAAGAGGTTCCCAGCGGTGGCCTGCCAGCCGATATCGGCATGCTTTGCCAGAACGTCGGCACCTGCGTAGCCATTCATGACGCCGTACTCCTGGGTAAACCACTAATCTCCCGGATTACTACGCTGACAGGCGAAGCGCTGGCCCGACCTATGAACGTCGAAGCACTGGTTGGCACGCCTGTGGCAGACCTGCTGGCTTTTGCCGGCCTCGAACACGCCCGACTCAACCGATTGATAATGGGTGGGCCGATGATGGGCTTCACCCTGCCGTCAACGGATGTCCCGCTGATCAAGACCACCAACTGTCTGCTCGCCAGCACGCTCGCAGAACTGCCCCCACCGCCTCCAGCACTACCGTGCATCCGCTGCGGCGAATGCGCTGAGGTCTGTCCGGCGAGCCTGTTACCGCAACAACTGCACTTCTTCGCGCTAGGTCAGGAGCATGAGCAACTCAAGGCACACAACCTGTTTGACTGCATAGAATGCGGCGCCTGTGCTTATGTTTGCCCGTCGAGTATCCCGCTTGTGCAGTACTACCGCGCCGCCAAGGGCGAGATCCGCGAACTGGAGCAGAAACAGCAGAAAGCCGAGCACTCCCGACAGCGCTTCGAGTGGCGCCAGGAGCGCTTGCGCCGCGCTGAAGAGCAGAAGGAAGCCGACCGCAGGGCCCGCGCCGAGCGTGCCGCACGCGCAAAGGCGGCACAGGCCGAGGCGAGCTCGGTCCCCAATCAAGATGACCCGGTCGCCCGCGTCCAGGCTCATAAGGCCGGCCTGTCAGAGCAGCAGAAGAAGCTCAAGATCGAAGCCAGCATGGCGCAGGTCGCTCTGAAAAAAGCCGAAAAGCAGCTCGCCATCCACGCAACACCCGAACTGGAAGCTCAGGTTGCCGAGCTACGCACCGCAGCGGCTAGCGCCCAGAAGGCACTGGACGATGCTGCTACGCCTGATGCTGCCAACGCAGCAACGGCGATTAATGGTGATGCTGCAAAGAAAGCCAAAATCGAGGCCGCGATGCTGCGTGCCCAGATCCGCAAGCTGGAGACGCTCGAAGCACGCGATGATGCCCAAAACGCCGAGCTGAGCCGTCTGCAGGCTCAGCTTGCCGACATGGAGAAAACATTGGCGGCGGTACAGGGCCCTCAGCCCGCAAGCCCAGCCAAACCATCCAGTGACGAGGCGACAAACAAAGCCAAAATCGAAGCGGCCATGCTGCGCGCCCAGCTCCGCAAGCTGGAAAAACTCGAGGCCAGGAACGTCGAGCAAGAGGCAGAGCTGAGCCGCTTAAGGTCGCAACTGGCCGAGGCAGAAACCGCGCTTGAGGCAGCTGTGAACAACCCCTCAGTCGGCAGGGTCAGGACTCCTGGCGAAGAGGCACTCAAGAAAGCCAAGATCGATCTGGCCATGAAGCGTGCCGAGCTCAAAAAGGCCGAAAAAGCCGGCGCTGATGAGGCGCAGCTGAACAAACTGCGCGATGGACTGGCCAGCGCCGAGCAGGCACTTCATGCAGCAGAAGCCCAGTCGGGCAAGCCTGCGCCAGACTTGGTACGCAAGGACAAGCAGCCTATCGATGAGCAGACCAGGGCGCTCAAGACCGACGTTGCGTTTGCCCGAGCCGATCTGCGCAAGCTCGAGCGCGCTGACAACAGCGAAGCCGAAGCTATCGAACACGCCCGGGCACGCTTGAACGAAGCCGAGCGCAAGCTACAGGAACACACCAAATCGTAAGGAGCAGCGCCATCGGCGCTGACTGTCGGATCGCGACAGGCGACATCTGTTCAAGATCCCGTCCGAGTATCAACCGGAGCGCCAATGGCCCTGCCCCGCATTACCTCACCGCACACCAAGGGAAACAACCGAACCCAGCGAGTCATGCTGCTGGTGCTCGCGGCAACCTTACCCGGCGTAATCGCCCTGACCTGGCTGTACGGTGCTGGCACCCTGATCAACCTGGTTTGGGCAAGTGCGGTGGCGCTTGGTTGCGAGGCGCTGATCCTCAGGCTACGACAGCGTCCGGTGCAATTCTTCCTACGCGACGGCAGTGCACTGGTCACGGCGGTTCTGCTAGCCCTGGCATTGCCGCCTTACTCGCCCTGGTGGCTGACCTTGATCGCCGCCAGCAGCGCCATTGTGCTTGGCAAGCAGCTCTATGGTGGCCTGGGACAGAACCCGTTCAACCCAGCCATGATCGGCTATGTGGTGGTGCTGGTTTCTTTCCCGGTGGACATGACTACCTGGCCTGTGCCCCACGCTGTCGGCCTGAGCGCCGGCCTGCAGCACATTCTAGGCATCGCCTCGCTACCCGACGGGTGGACGCAAGCCACTGCGCTCGATGTCCTGAAGGTCAACAAGAGCCTGACCGTGGACGAGCTTTGGGCCAATCCTGCTTTCGGTCACTTTGGGGGGATCGGTTCGGAGGTCGTCAACCTGGCGTTCCTGGCAGGCGGATTGTTCCTCTTGCACAAGCGCTTGTTCAGCTGGCACGCCCCTATCGGAATGCTCGCTGCGCTGACGCTCATGAGCTTGGTTTTCTGGAATGGCTCTGGCTCCGATAGTCACGGCTCGCCGCTGTTCCACCTGCTCAGCGGTGCCACGATGCTCGGTGCCTTTTTCATCGTCACTGATCCGGTGAGCAGCGCCACCAGCAACCATGGCCGCCTGATCTTCGGTGCGGGTGTTGGCATCATCGTTTATGTCATTCGCGCCTGGGGCGGCTACCCGGATGCCGTGGCGTTTGCCGTGCTGCTGATGAACCTGTCGGCCCCCACCATCGACTACTACACCCGCCCGCGCACTTACGGTCATCGTAAGGCCGAGCGCGGCTTCAAACTGGGCGAATGACATGATCATCCCTGAACTCAGTCGCTCTATGCTCAAGAACAGCCTGGTGCTGGGGCTGTTCGCCATATTCACGGTTGGCGGCGTGACTCTGCTCCAGCAATTCACAGCTGAACGCATCCAGGCCTCGGAGCGCGCCGCGCAGTTACGCGCCCTTAACGAAGTTCTTCCGCGAGACAGCTACGACAATCAGCTGCTCGACAGCAGCGTTGAAGTACAGGATCCGCTGCTCGGCACCCGACAACCGATGCCTGCCTATATTGCGATGAAGGATGGCCAGCCAAGCGCAGTGATCTTGCAAGCCATCGCACCGGACGGTTACAGCGGCGCGATTCACCTGCTGGTGGGCGTGAAGGCAGACGGGCGGATTGCTGGGGTGCGTGTGGTTGCACATCGGGAAACCCCCGGCCTGGGAGACAAGATTGAATTGGCCAAGAGCCAATGGATACGCAGCTTCGAAAACCGCTCACTGAACGACCCGGAGGCATCCGGCTGGGCCGTCAAAAAGGATCGCGGCGAGTTCGATCAGTTTGCCGGAGCTACCATTACGCCACGTGCCGTCGTGGGTGCCGTCCACCGGGCCCTCCAATACTTCGCCGCTCACAAGCAAGAGCTGCTTGGCGCTGATACGGCTCCGATAGCAACCGAGGCAGCGCTTGAAGGCAAGGTCGAGCCTGACGAGGTGACCACCCACTCTCGGGCCGGCGCCGCTGCCACCCGGGACACGTTGCAGATCAACGATCCGCAAACCGAGCAGAAAGGCCATGATCAATGAGCACTCCAAGCTATCGCGAACTGAGCGTTAACGGCCTGTGGAAGAATAATCCGGCGCTGGTACAGCTGCTCGGGCTTTGTCCACTGCTAGGCGTGAGCAATTCGGCAGTCAATGCGCTCGGACTCGGGCTCGCCACCGCTCTGGTACTGCTCTGTTCGAACATCGGCGTCTCGCTGGTGCGGGGCGTCGTCAACACCGCGGTTCGGCTACCCGCCTTCGTAATGATCATCGCGGCGCTGACGACCTGTATCGAACTGCTCATGCAGGCCTATACCTACGAGCTGTATCAGATTCTCGGTATCTTCATTCCGCTGATCACGACCAACTGCGTCATCCTTGGCCGTGCCGACGGCTTCGCCGCCAAGCACAACCCTTTGATCGCAGGCTTTGACGGCTTGCTCATGGGGCTCGGCTTCGCGCTGGTGCTTGTGGTGCTGGGCGGCGTACGTGAGCTGGTGGGTACCGGGGCGATCTTTGCCAACATGCACCTGTTGTTCGGCCCGGTGGCTGCCGACTGGCAACTGACGCTCTTCGATGATTACAGGGGTTTCCTATTGGCCATCCTGCCACCCGGCGCCTTTATCGTGCTCGGCCTGCTGATCGCCCTGAAAAACCGTATCGATGAGCATTTCGCTGAACGAGCCAAGGCAACGCAGCTGGACCTACCAGTGCAGAGCCGGCGCGTTCGTGTCACCGGGGTAATCGAATGAAGCAGGATGGAGCGCTGTAATGAATGCTGCCAAACGCCTCGAAATCTTTCGCCGGTTTCATGAAGACAATCCAGAGCCAAAGACCGAGCTGACATACAGCACACCGTTCGAGCTTCTGATAGCCGTAATTCTTTCGGCGCAGGCCACTGACGTCGGAGTCAACAAGGCAACGGCCAAGCTCTACCCGGTCGCGAACACACCGGAAGCCATTCAAGCCCTTGGCTATGACGGCCTCTGCAGCTATATCAAGACCATTGGTCTCTACCCGAGCAAAGCGAAAAATGTACTCGAGACCTGCCGCATCCTGATCGAGAAGCACGACAGCCAGGTGCCGGATAACCGCGAGGATCTCGAAGCGCTGCCGGGTGTGGGTCGCAAGACGGCAAACGTGGTACTCAACACTGCGTTTCGCCAGTTCACGATGGCAGTCGATACGCACATCTTCCGTGTCGCCAACCGCACCAGGATTGCACCCGGCAAGAACGTGCTGGAGGTCGAGCGCAAGCTGGTTAAATTCGTACCCAAGGATTACCTGCTCGACGCCCACCACTGGCTGATCCTGCATGGGCGCTACGTCTGCAAGGCACGCAAACCGCAATGTGGCAGCTGCCGTATCGAAGACCTATGCGAATACAAGCACAAGACGTCCGATGATTGAGCAGCCAAGCAAAAAGCTTATTGCACGATTGAAAAAATCTTTTTTACGGCCATCAGTTTTGTCGCTATAAGGTGCGCCAACAGCGCGCCTTAGCCGTGGAGTGATACAAGTGTCCGAAAAAGAAGATATCCAGATAGAAGACGACTTCGTTGCCGAGGACGACGACGATACCGCCGAGGCTCCTGCTGAGGTTGCCAAGACCAATCTGACCAAGCGCAGGATCATCGACAACCTGCTCGAAGAGCGCCGTCTGCAGAAGCAACTCAACGAGTTCGACTTCGATCTGTAAATGAAAAAGCCCCGTGATCGGGGCTTTTTGCGTGCGTGAGTCAGTCCGCGCGCGAGGGCGACAGCAACTCGACCTTGTAGCCGTCCGGGTCCTCGATAAACGCCAGAATGCTGGTCCCATGCTTCATCGGGCCAGGCTCCCGGGTGATCTTGCCGCCCCGGCTGCGAATATCCTCGCAAGCCTTGTACACGTCCTCGACTTCCAGCGCGATATGGCCATAACCGTCGCCCAGGTCGTACTTCTCAACGCCCCAGTTGTGGGTCAGTTCCAGCACACTGTTATGTGCCTCGTCACCATAACCGACGAACGCCAGGGTGAATTTCCCTTCGGGGTAGTCCTTGCGGCGCAGCAGCGTCATGCCCAGCACTTCGGTATAGAAGGCGATGGATCGCTCCATATCGCCGACTCGCAGCATGGTATGCAGCAGTCTCATGGTCTCTCTCCTATCAGCGGTACATAAAGCATAACCCCGGCGCGTGGCCGGGGTCATGGTCGGGCGCCAAAAGCAGTCTTTGTCAGAACTGCGTCCGGCCCTTGTTTGCAGCAATGCGCATGCGCAGCGCATTGAGCTTGATGAAGCCACCCGCATCGGCCTGATCATAAGCGCCAGCATCGTCTTCGAAAGTTGCGATGTTGGCGTCGAAAAGCGAGTCGTCTGACTTGCGACCCGTGACGATGACGTTGCCCTTGTAGAGCTTCAGACGCACAACACCGTTCACATTGACCTGCGAGGCGTCGATCATCTGCTGCAACATGCTGCGCTCAGGGCTCCACCAGTAACCGTTGTAAATCAGGCTGGCGTACTTAGGCATCAGCTCATCTTTGAGGTGAGCCACCTCTCGGTCCAGCGTGATCGACTCGATAGCGCGATGCCCCTTGAGCATGATGGTGCCGCCCGGCGTCTCGTAGCAGCCGCGCGACTTCATGCCCACATAGCGGTTTTCGACGATATCCAGACGACCGATACCGTTTTCGCCGCCGACCTTGTTCAGGTAGGTCAGCACTTCGGCTGGCGTCATGTCCTTGCCGTCGATGGCGACGATATCGCCCTTGCGGTAGGTCAGCTCGATATAGGTCGGGGTGTCCGGTGCGGTTTCTGGCGAGCGGGTCCAGCGCCACATGTCTTCTTCGTGCTCGGTCCAAGTGTCTTCCAGCACGCCGCCTTCATACGAAATATGCAGCAGGTTGGCGTCCATCGAGTACGGCGACTTCTTCTTGCCATGACGTTCGATCGGGATTTCATGCGTAGCTGCATAATCCATCAACTTCTCGCGCGAGAGCAGATCCCACTCACGCCACGGGGCAATGACCTTCACGCCTGGCTTCAGCGCATAGGCGCCCAGTTCGAAACGGACCTGATCGTTGCCTTTACCGGTAGCGCCGTGGGAAATGGCATCGGCCCCGGTCTCGTTGGCAATTTCGATCAAACGCTTGGCGATCAGCGGACGGGCGATGGAAGTACCCAGCAGGTACTCGCCTTCGTAAACGGTGTTGGCGCGAAACATAGGAAAGACGAAATCGCGAACGAACTCTTCACGCAGGTCGTCGATGTAGATTTCCTTGACGCCCATCGCCTTGGCCTTGGCACGGGCTGGCTCGACTTCTTCACCCTGACCGAGGTCGGCGGTAAAGGTCACTACTTCGCAGTTATAAGTGTCTTGTAGCCACTTGAGGATCACCGAGGTGTCCAGGCCACCGGAATACGCCAGGACTACCTTCTTTACGTCGGCCATTGCCATCCACTCCCGGGATTGTAAGGAAAGCGAGGATTCTACTGGTCACGACGCTTGTTTTACAGGGGCGCAAGCGCTGCTGGGCGTCAGGACGACGGTATGCCACCGTCCGTAGCGGCGGTCGTGGTCGCCGGGCCGCGCTCCAGGCGCAGGGTTACCCGACGGTTCTTGGCTCGGTTGGCCTCGCTACTATTGGGAACGATCGGATAACGCTCCCCATGAAAGCGCAGCGTGATCTGCTCCTTCGGCACACCCTTGGCAATCAGATATTGCTCGACGGCCAGTGCGCGACGACGCGACAGGTCACGGTTGGTCAGCCTGTTGCCGCTATTGTCGGAATGTCCGTCGAGCTGGATGCGGTTGACGCTGGGGTCGGCCTTTAGAAACTGCAGGATGATGTCGAGCTTGGCCTGACCAAGCGCATCGAGTACCACGTCACCGGCGGGAAACCCCACCTGCGAGGTGCGAATCTGCTCGAAATTGACTGGCAACAGCTTCGCTGCACAGCTGCGGAAGTCTTCATAAGCCTTACCAAAGCGCACGGGCAACAGGCGGACCTCCAACGCCTCGCCGCCAAGCCGTGTGCGGTGACGCACGACAGGGCTGCGGCCTTCGAGCAGGCCACTAAGCAGGCGGCCGGCTTGCAGATAGCTACTGTTGAAGGGTATCTCGCCGCCGGCTACCGAAACCACGCCCAGGTTGATATCGCCACGGTTCGACTGCCAAGGCGCGGCTGCGGCCAGCAGCGTCGCTGAACCGTTGCCCAACCAGCGATCCGGCGACTGCAAGCGGAAGGTAGGCTCCTCACCCGCTCGCCGTACGAACTCTCCCGCACCGAAGCCTGCTACCGGTTGTGTCAACCGACACTCGAACTGATCACCTTCGACCTGCCACTGCGCTCGCTCCAGACGTGTCTGAAACGTGAGGGCACTGGCTGGCGATGCCAGCAAGCAGGCGATGACTAGAAGGCGCAAACGCACGTGTGACTCCAACGATAAACGGCATTCAATGGAGGTATCGGTGCGCATTCTGAAAACTTGAACCTGCGCGGCCTGCCTGGTGCCGGCATCGGTGCCACTCGTTTCTGCCGGACGTCCCGCCTGCGGCGATTTTTTCACGCTTTTCCGGTAGCATTCCCGCACGTTTTACCGCCTGGAAATCCGCATGTCCGACCGACTGACACTACTGCGCCCTGACGATTGGCACATTCATCTGCGCGATGGCGCGGCGCTGCCACATACCGTGGCGGACGCCGCACGCCAGTTTGCGCGTGCGATCATCATGCCGAACCTTGTACCTCCGGTTCGCAATGCAGCGGAGGCCGACAGTTACCGCCAGCGCATCCTCGCTGCACGTCCGGCCGGCAGCGCGTTCGAGCCTTTGATGGTGCTCTACCTCACTGACGGCACGCAGCCCGAAGACGTTCGCGCAGCGAAAGCCAGTGGCTATGTGTTCGCTGCCAAACTCTATCCGGCAGGCGCCACGACCAATTCGGCATCTGGCGTCACCCGCATCGACAACATCTTTCCCGTACTCGAGACGATGGCCGAGGTTGGCTTGCCGTTGCTCGTTCATGGCGAGGTGACGCGCTCGGAAATCGATATCTTCGATCGAGAGAAGTATTTCATCGATGAACAGCTCAGCCGTGTGACCGAGCGCTTCCCCAGCCTCAAGGTCGTGTTCGAACACATCACCACCCGTGATGCGGTGCAGTTCGTCGAGGCTGCCAGCAGCAATGTTGGCGCGACCATCACCGCCCACCATCTGCTCTACAACCGCAACCACATGCTGGTCGGTGGGATTCGCCCGCATTTCTTCTGCCTGCCGATCCTAAAGCGCAATGTGCATCAGGAATCGCTACTCGATGCGGCTACCAGCGGCAATCCGAAATTCTTTCTCGGCACCGACTCGGCACCTCACGCTCAACATGCCAAGGAGAACGCCTGTGGCTGTGCCGGCTGCTATACGGCGTTCGCTGCGATCGAACTTTATGCCGAAGCCTTCGAGCAGCGCGGGGCACTGGACCGCCTGGAAGCCTTCGCCAGCCACTTTGGCGCCGACTTCTACGGCCTGCCGCGTAATACCAAGCACATCACCCTGGTACGCGAGTCTTGGAGCGTACCGGCCAACTTGCCGTTTGGGGAGCACAGCGTCGTGCCGCTGCGTGCAGGCGAAACCCTTCAGTGGCGATTGGAGGTGGACGCATGAGCGACGATCAGTTTGACGACGAACTGGAAGGCAACCAACCGGGCAAACCCCGCTCACCGATGGCGAGACGCTTTCGAGGCTTCCTGCCGGTGGTGATTGACGTGGAGTGCGGCGGTTTCAATTGCGCAACAGACGCGCTGCTGGAAATCGCTGCCGTGACCATCGGCATGGATGAACAAGGTCTGCTTTATCCGCAGGACACGCTGTTCTTCCGGGTCGAACCCTTCGCCGGCGCCAACATCGAAGCAGCCGCACTGGAGTTTACCGGCATCAAGCTCGACCACCCGCTACGCATGGCCGTGCCGGAATCTCAGGCGATGAACGAGATCATCCGCAGCGTGCGTAAAGCGGTAAAGTCTGCTGGCTGCAAACGCGCCATTCTGGTCGGCCACAACAGCAGCTTCGATCTTGGCTTTCTAAACGCCGCCATTGCCCGCTGTGACATCAAGCGTAATCCGTTCCATCCGTTCTCAAGCTTCGATACCGCAACGCTCGCCGGCCTCGCCTACGGCCAGACCGTACTGGCAAAAGCCTGCCAGACCGCCGGAATAGACTTTGACGGTCGCGAAGCACACTCTGCACGCTACGACACCGAGAAGACTGCAGAATTGTTCTGCGGCATCGTCAATCGCTGGAAAGAGATGGGCGGTTGGGAAGAATTCGAAGAGTAAGTTTATGCATTTGCTCCAGTAACAAGAAGGCCAGTCTCTAGACTGGCCTTTTTGTTACTGCTATCGCTTACAGCGGTTTACCACGATTGCCGTGTTCGCTGACGAAGGCTTGCATGGCCTTCAGATCATTCTTCAGCACGGTGCAGCGCTCCGGACGTTCGAACAGATCCGCCAGATGTGCCGGCAGCTCCAGAGCCTTGCCAACACCAGCCTTCTCGACCGCTTCGGGAAATTTCACCGGGTGGGCAGTAGCCAGTGTCACCATTGGAGTGGACAGGCTGCGACGGCACTCGCGTGCAGCGTAGACGCCGATGGCCGTATGTGGGTCCAGCAGCTCGCCCGTGGTCTTGAACACTTCTGCGATGGTCCGGCAGGTCTGCTCGTCGTCAACTGCCAGGGAGTCAAACAGTTTGCGCGCCTCAGTCCAGCGCTCTTCTTCGACCGACAGCTTGCCACTGGCCTTGAACGCAGCCATCAGCTCGGCAACGGCCGCTCCGTTTCGCCCATGCAGGTCGAACAACAGCCGCTCGAAATTGGACGACACCATGATGTCCATGGAAGGCGAAAGCGACGGATGCAGCGTGTCCTTGTCGTAGCGATTGCCACTCATGAAGCGGTGCAGAATATCGTTGCGATTGGTTGCCACCACCAGCTGACTGATCGGCAAGCCCATGTTGCGGGCCAGATAACCGGCGAAGATGTCGCCGAAATTGCCTGTCGGGACCGAGAACGCCACCGAACGAGCCGGCCCACCGAGCTGCAGCGCCGCGTGGAAGTAATAAACGATCTGAGCCATGATCCGCGCCCAGTTGATCGAATTGACTGCCACCAGACGCGTGCCTTTGAGGAAGCCCTGGTCGGCGAAGCTATCCTTCACCATTTCCTGGCAGTCGTCGAAATTGCCTTCGACGGCTAGGTTGTGAATGTTGTCGCCGAAGATGGTGGTCATCTGCCGGCGCTGCACCTCTGATACACGGTTATGCGGGTGCAGAATGAAGATATCGACGTTGTCGCAACGGCGGCAACCTTCGATCGCTGCAGAGCCGGTATCGCCGGAAGTTGCACCAATGATCACAACCCGTTCGCCACGCTTGGCCAGCACGTAATCGAGCAAACGCCCGAGCAGTTGCAGGGCGAAATCCTTGAACGCTAGCGTCGGGCCGTGGAACAACTCGAGCACCCACTCGTTGCTTTCAAGCTGACGCAGCGGTGCAACTGCACTATGGGCGAATACACCGTAAGTTTCTTCCAGAATCTGTTTGAAGTCGGCGTCCGGAATGCTGCCAGTCACGAACGGACGCATCACCTTGAATGCCAGCTCGTGGTACGGGAGTCCGGACCAGGAAGCGATTTCCTCGACGGTGAAGCGCGGCAGGTTTTCCGGTACATAGAGACCGCCGTCGCTGGCCAACCCGGCAAGCAGCACATCTTCAAAATTCAGGGCGGGTGCCTGGCCACGGGTACTGATGTAGCGCATTGTTCAAACCTACATTGGTCGCTGACTGCGGGCTAACAGAGCAGCCCGACGTTGCTGGTTAGTTCAGTTGCTCGACACGGATTCGCACCACGTTGCCCACCACGTCATCGAGCGCTTCAAGTGCAGCGATGGCATCGTCGATGCGTTGCTCGACCACACGATGCGTGACCAGGATGACCGGCACCAGCCCGTCTTGCTCCTCGACTTCCTTCTGCATGATCGATTCGATATTGATACCGCGCTCGGAGAGGATGGTCGCGACCTGAGCCAACACGCCCGGACGATCCTTGGCCTGGATGCGCAAGTAGTAGGCGCTTTCGCAGGCGCCAATCGGCAAAATGGGATGAGCAGAGAGCGAGTCTGGCTGAAAGGCCAGGTGCGGAACCCGATTGTTCGGGTCGGTCGTCAGTGCCCGGGCTACATCCACGAGGTCTGCCACCACAGCCGAAGCCGTTGGCTCCATGCCCGCACCGGCGCCGTAATAAAGCGTCGAGCCAACGGCGTCGCCGTTGACCATTACTGCGTTCATCACGCCGTTCACGTTTGCAATCAGGCGATCGGCCGGGATCAGCGTGGGATGGACCCGCAGCTCGATACCCGAGTCGGTGCTGCGTGCGACGCCTAGATGCTTGATTCGATAGCCCAGCGCTTCGGCGTAATTGACGTCGGCAGTGGTCAAGCGTGAGATGCCTTCGGTGTAGGCCTTGTCGAACTGCAGCGGTATGCCAAAGGCAATAGACGCGAGGATGGTCAGTTTGTGCGCTGCATCGATACCTTCGACGTCAAATGTCGGGTCAGTTTCGGCATAGCCCAGCTCCTGGGCTTCTTTGAGCACATCCTCGAAGGTGCGACCTTTTTCGCGCATCTCAGTGAGGATGAAGTTGCCGGTTCCGTTGATGATGCCGGCTAGCCAGTTAATCTGGTTACCAGCCAGGCCCTCACGGATCGCCTTGATAATAGGTATACCGCCAGCAACCGAGGCTTCGAATGCGACAATGACGCCCTTTTCACGCGCCTTGGCAAAGATTTCGTTGCCATGTACTGCAATCAATGCCTTGTTTGCAGTAACCACGTGCTTGCCATTTTCAATGGCCTTGAGTACCAGTTCGCGGGCTAGCGTGTAACCGCCGATCAGTTCGACAACGATGTCGATCTCTGGGTTGTTCGCAATATCAAAGATGTCGGCGGTAATCGGGGTATCACCGGTGTTGCACTTGGGGTTGGTATGACGAGCCGCAATCTGCGCGACTTCAATACCGCGACCTGCACGGCGCGCAATTTCCGCCGCGTTGCGCTCGAGCACATTGAAGGTACCGCCACCGACGGTTCCCAGCCCACAGATGCCCACTTTCACCGGTTTCAAGCTGCACTCCCCATTGCCAGCGAACGGCCCTGCACAGCGGCCGAACAAAAGAGTCGCACATTACGAAGCGCACGAGCTTTAGTCAAATCGGTAGCGGCACGGAAGGACCCGCCGCTAGCCAGACGTCCCCTGCACCCCCAGTCGTTGGTGCCATTGAGCAAGCGATTCATCCGGGTATTCATCGAAGCAGCGATCGTCAGGCCCTACCTGCGGGTCCACCCATGACGCCTTCGAGGCCAGCATGATATGCGTCGACTCCGGCGGGCTCGGCAGGTCGCTATCGATTGCCGACGCATGCGGGTGTACGAGATCCGGCCAGTTCGGATCCCACAACCAGAGCGCACTGCCGCACAGTTTGCAGAAGTGACGCTGCCCATCGCTGATACGGGTCGCACCTGTTTCATCATCGACCATCCGGGCCTGATAGATACTCAGATTTTCGCGACCGTCGACAGTCAGCGTTCGGTGGTCGCCGCCCAGGTTGATTGCGTAGCCGCCCGCCCCTGCCGTCTTGCGACAGATCGAGCAATAACACCGCATGAATGGATAGGGCTCAGCCGACTCCAGCGAAAAACGCACTGCCTTGCAGTGACAGGAACCTTCAAGCTTCATAGTCTCTCCTCCTCGATCTGCCTTCTGGCTTTGAACACGAGGGGAGAAACAGTTCAGCGAACTACTGATCGGGACAGCATCTTTAACGACCAGCCAATGCTGTCCCGTTCGTTACTTGGCCTTCAGGGCTAACTCGGCGAGCTGTGGCGCAGGCTGATAGCCAGGAATAATCTGGCCGTCGGCTAGAATGATCGCCGGAGTGCCTTGAACACCGATGAGCTGGCCCAACTGATACTGCTCGGCAACCGGGTTCTCGCAAGTTGCGGCTGGTACATCTTCACGCGCTTTGGCCTTATTCATCGCGGCCTGACGATCCTTTGCGCACCATACGCTTGCAAGCGTATTGGCCCCGTGGCTACCCATCCCCTGCCGCGGAAAAGCCATATAGCGAACCTCAACACCAAGACGATTCAACTCTGGCACTTCGCTATGCAGCTTTTGGCAGTAGCCACAGTCGGTGTCAGTGAACACAGTGATATGCGTCTTCGGATTCTCAGGCGAAAATACGACCATCTCGCTAGTAGGGACAGCGTCAACCGCCTTCGCGACAGAGCGACTCTGAGCCTGTTCGGTCAGGTTGATCGCCTGACCATCCTTGAACTGGAACATATACCCTTGGATCAGAAACTGACCGTCGGCGCTAGCGTAGAGCTGACGTCCGCCTTTTAGCTGAACCTGATAAACGCCTTTCATGGGGCTTTCTGCAATTGCCTCGATGGGCATGTCCGGCTGGAGTGCAGTCAGCGACTCACGGATCGCCTGCTCGGCGTCAGCGGCCAGGACGACGGAGCTGGCGAGCCCGAGGGCTACAGCAGCAAATATACGATTCACGCGCATGGGATCTCCTGGCGACTTCGATCGAGTGATGGCCGGCAGATTAACATAGCCCCTATTGCGCAGCGCGTAACGCCTGACTTCACTCATCGACTTTTGTGGCTTGCACCCCACATCCCGAGAGTCGCTGATCATCCGCGCGGGTGATGCTGCGCATGGAGCTCCTGCAGCCGAGCGCGCGCGATGTGCGTGTAGATCTGTGTCGTGGACAGGTCACTATGGCCGAGCAGCATCTGCACGGTTCGAAGGTCTGCGCCATGGTTGAGCAGGTGCGTGGCAAACGCGTGGCGCAGTGTATGGGGTGAAATCGACGCAGCGATGCCGGCCTGCTGGGCGTGCAGCTTGATTCGATGCCAGAACGTCTGCCTCGTCATCTGCTCTCCGCGCCGACTCGGAAAGACCACATCACTGACCTTGCCAGCGAGCAACACCTCGCGGCCGTCGCGCAGATAGCGTGCCAACCAATGCATCGCCTCTTCGCCCAACGGAACCAGACGCTCTTTGTTGCCTTTGCCAAACGTACGCAAGACGCCCTGACGAAGGTTGATCTGTTCCAGGCTGAGGCTGACCAGTTCGGTAACTCGTAGGCCCGTGGCATAGAGCACTTCAAGCATCGCCCGATCACGCAGCCCCAACGGGTCGCCAAGGTCCGGCGCAGCCAAAAGCGCCTCGACGTCCGCCTCGGATAATGTCTTGGGTAACGGACGCCCAAGCTGCGGTAGATCGACTCGCAGGGTGGGATCGACGGTGATCAAGCCGTCACGGAGCAGGAACCGATAGAAACCTCGCAGCCCGGACAACAGCCGCGCAGTGGAGCGAGCCTTGTAATTGTTGGCCAGCCGCCAGGCAAGATGATCGAGAATCGCCTCCCTACCGGCATCGACCAACCGACCGCCGCGTTCATCGAGCCAGCCGTTGAAGAGCGTCAAGTCGCTCCGATAGGCATCTCGAGTGTTGTCCGAGAGGCCTTTCTCAAGCCAGAGGGCATCAAGAAACCGGTCAATGATGGGGTCGTCTAAGGCTGGCATGGCGCTCACGCAAGGGAAACACGAACAGCAAGTCTTCCATAGACCGCTCATAGCGGCCAGCAGCCCGACCGGGCAGACCTGAAAGGCTTTCCCATTGTCAGACTATCTACCGGCTCGGATATCGGGCCAGTCCGCTAGCCTCGCGGGTTCGCCGCTCTGCACTCTGACAACTTGGTAACCATGACCGAACAAGACATTCTCCTCTCCCTCGCCGCCCTTGGCATCGCCTCGCTCGCCAGCCAATGGCTAGCATGGCGACTACGGCTGCCTGCGATTCTTTTTTTGTTGCTGAGCGGGATTCTCGCTGGCCCCGTGCTTGGCTGGCTGGACCCCACCCGCCTCTTCGGTACCTTGTTATTCCCCTTGGTTTCACTCGCAGTTGCGCTGATTCTTTTCGAAGGCAGTCTGACGCTACGCCTTTCAGAGCTGCCGGGGATCGGCACGGTCGTGCGTCGACTGATAAGTATCGGCGCACTGACTACCTGGGGCGTAATTACCCTATCCGCTCATTGGCTGCTGGGCTTCGAGTGGGAGCTTGCGCTTCTGTTAGGCAGCTTGACGCTCGTTACGGGCCCAACCGTGATCGTCCCCATGCTGCGCGTAGTACGGCCCAATGCTGTAGTCGCTAACATATTGCGGTGGGAAGGCATCATCATCGACCCCATCGGTGCGCTGCTTGCAGTGGTCGTTTACAGCTTCATCATCACCCGGGGCACAGAGGCCGCGTGGACACAAAGTCTGCAGACCTTTGGTGCCGTGATCCTGTGCGGAACGGTGCTTGGCGTGGCGGGCGGCTGGGTATTCGGCCAACTGGTGAAACGACACTGGATACCTGAATATTTGCAGAATCTCGCGACACTTGCGTCGGTACTCGGCGTATTTGTCGTCGCCAATACGCTGGTGCATGAGTCCGGTTTGCTGGCTGTCACGTTGATGGGGATCTGCCTGGCGAACATGCGCCACGTCGACGTGCGGGATATCCTCCACTTCAAGGAGAACCTGAGCATTCTGCTTATCTCAGGGCTCTTCATCCTGCTTGCGGCCAGGCTGGATCTGGCAGCACTCACGGCGCTGGGGCCTACCGTGCTAGTCCTCTTGATTATCGTGCAGTTCGTTGCACGCCCCCTGACCATCGCCCTCTGTACTTGGGGTTCACAGCTGAGCTGGCGAGAGCGACTGTTACTCGCGTGGATTTCGCCGCGCGGGATAGTAGCGGCTGCCGTGTCGGCAATCTTTGCGGTTCGCCTGGACGAAGCGGGCCACGAGAACGCCCTGCTTTTGGTCCCACTGACGTTCGCCGTGATTATCGGCACCGTCGTTCTGCAGAGCGCAACCGCACGGCCATTGGCGAGGCTGCTGAAGGTCGCAGAGCCTCCGCCAAGCGGCTTCCTGATCGTGGGCGCCAATCCCGTTGCGAGGGCCATCGGTCGTGCATTGAACGAGCAAGGCGTGAGAGTCATGCTCACCGACTCCAGTTGGGACAACATCCGAGCAGCACGAATGGAGAACCTGCCAACCTATTACGGAAACCCTGCTTCGCAACATGCCGAAAACCACCTCGACCTGGTCGGACTAGGGCATTTGCTGGCTTTGTCGCCTGTCGGTGAAATGAACACCCTCGCCGCCATGCGCTTCCGTCACGAATTCGGCGTGGATCGACTCTTCAATTTGGCAAGCACTCAGGAGAATCGGCGCAGTGACAAGCATCGACCCAGCGACGAGCATCGAGGCCGACCATTAGGAGCGCCTACGTTAACCTACTCTGAACTCGCAGGACGCCTGGCCCGCGGTGACGTACTCAAGAGCAACAAGCTGACAGAGACCTTCGGCTGGCGGGAGTATCAGGCGCTGCACGGCCCTGGTGCGGTCCTCTATTTCGCTGTCGACAAGCACGGCCACACCTATGTGTTCCACCCGGACGCACGACTCAAACCGGAAGCAGGCTGGACCTTGATCGCCCTGACCGATGCCGAACAAGACCAGGCCACAAGCAGAACCGAGCCGCGGAACCCGTCGTTGCCCTAACAGGCCCACCCGCCGCTGCGCAAGAATGATTGGCGGCAGCTAGCGCACGCTCGCCTGTGCGCTCACGTTTCGCGACATGAGTACGTTAATCCATGGCCGACCGCTCATAAAAAAAGCAGCCCGAAGGCTGCTTTTTTCTGAAAAAGCTTTCCTCAGGAAAGCTTTTCCTTGATGCGGGCTGCCTTGCCGGACAGCGCGCGGAGGTAGTACAGCTTGGCCTTGCGAACGTCGCCGCGGCGCTTAACGCTGAGGCTGTCGACCATTGGGCTGTAGTACTGGAAAGTACGCTCAACGCCTACACCATTGGAAATCTTGCGAACAGTGAAAGCACTGTTCAGGCCGCGGTTACGCTTGCCAATCACGACGCCTTCAAAGGCCTGCAGACGCTCACGCTCGCCTTCTTTCACCTTGACCTGGACGACGACGGTGTCGCCTGGGGCGAACGGCGGCAGCTCTTTGGTCATCTGCTCAGCTTCGAGCGCCTGGATAATCTTGTTGGTCATGCTGTTTGCTCCTAAGACAGGCCATCTGGCGTGCCATCGATACGTTTAACTATCGTCCCGCTGACGGATATATTCCTTCAGCAGCTTTTGTTCTTCCCCAGAAAGCGAGCGGCTATCCAGAAGATCAGCGCGACGTTCCCAGGTCCTTCCGAGGGACTGCTGTAAACGCCAACGCCGGATGTGCTCATGGTTACCGCTAAGCAGTACCTCAGGAACACGTTTGTCCGCATACACCTCAGGTCGCGTGTAGTGCGGGCAGTCGAGCAGGCCGTCGGTAAACGAATCCTCCTCGGCAGAATCAGCATGACCCAGCGCTCCAGGGAGCAAACGAGTCACTGCATCGATCAGCACCATCGCCGGCAATTCACCGCCGGACAGAACATAGTCGCCAATCGACCATTCTTCATCCACGTGCGTTTCGATGAAACGCTCGTCAATACCTTCGTAACGACCTGCGATGAGGATAAGTCTCTCCTCTTTCGCAAGATCCTGGACATCAGCCTGTTTAAGCTGGCGTCCCTGAGGCGACAGGTAGATCACCTTCGCCTTGTCACCTGCAGCTTGCCGAGCATCTGCAAGCGCCAATTCCAGTGGCTTGATCTTCATCACCATGCCAGGACCGCCGCCGAAGGGGCGATCATCGACCGTTTGGTGACGATCCTCTGTATAAGCCCGAGGATTCCAGCACTGTAACTGGAGCAGCCCTTGCTTAACTGCACGGCTGGTGATGCCATATTCACCGATAGCCGAAAACATATCGGGGAACAGACTGATCACATCGACACGCAAACCAGGCATGACGCTCAGAAATCCGCATCCCATTCGACGCGCATCTCGCCTGCGTCCAGATCGACCTTCAAAACACAGGGGTCGGTATAAGGCAGCAGGCGCTCGCGGTCATCCAGACTGCCGTCGAACGGCTTGACCACCAGCACATCGTTGGCGCCGGTCTCGAGCAGATGATCGACCCGACCGAGCACTTGCCCGAGCTGGTTGATGACCGTCAGGCCCTGGAGCTGGTACCAGTAGTAATCATCATCGTCAGCCAGCGGAGGCAACTCGCTTCGAAGAATGCAGATCTCGAAATCGGCGTAGGTTCGCGCCTCTTCCCGGTCTGTCAGTCCCTTGAGTGTAGCCACCAGGATCTTGCCTTGCAGGCGACCCTTGACCAGCTCAACCTGCTTGACTTCCCCACCTCGCCTCAGCGTCCAGCGACGGTAGTCCAGCAGATTGTCGATAGGATCGGTAAAGGAGTAGACCTTTACGTCACCACGCACGCCATGCACCGAAACGATTTTGCCGATAACGATCAGGTCTTCGGCCGGAGCAGACGTTGCGTTCATGTACTTAGGCAGCGGCCTTGGCAGCTTCCTTCAGCAGCTGAGCAACACGCTCAGACGGCTGTGCGCCCTGGCTCAGCCAGTAAGTAGCGCGCTCCTGGTTTACAGAGAGCTTCACTTCCGCACCCGAAGCGATCGGGTTGAAGAAACCGATGCGCTCAACGAAACGACCATCACGCGGGTTGCGGCTGTTGGTCACGGTCAGGTGGTAGAAAGGGCGCTTCTTGGAGCCGCCACGGGCGAGACGAATAGTTACCATGTGAACATCGTTCCTGTAGTCGGTACAGCAAATCTGAATGCAGGGCCCAAGGCCCGAAAGGCCGCATATTCTAAGGATTATCCGGACTTTTGCAAATGGCTTTTTCAAAAACAACCGCAGGCCTTGGCAGCAGGCCTGTTCAGCCTCAGCGGAGCCCTGCACAGGCCCACTGAAAGACCCGAACGCTAGAACTTGGGCATTCCGCCTCCGCCACCTGGGAACATCCCGCCCATGCCGCGCATCATCTTGGCCATGCCGCCTTTGCCGCTGACCTTCTTCATCATCTTCTGCATCTGCTTGTGCTGCTTGATCAGGCGACCAATGTCCTGAACCTGCGTGCCAGAGCCCATCGCAATACGTCGCTTGCGCGAACCACTGATAATGTCCGGGTTGCGGCGCTCGACCGGCGTCATCGAATTGATGATGGCCTCCATCTGCTTGAACTGCTTCTCGGCCGCGCCTTGGGCATTCCCCATCTGCGACAGGTTCATACCCCCTATCGAGGGCAGCTTGTCCATCAAGCCACCCAGCCCCCCCATGTTCTTCATTTGCTGAAGCTGATCTCGGAAATCTTCCAGGTCGAAACCTTTGCCTTTCTTCAGCTTCTTGGTGAGTTTCTCGGCCTTCTCCCGGTCGAGCGTCTGCTCGGCCTGCTCGATCAAGCTGAGCACATCCCCCATGCCGAGGATTCGAGAAGCAATCCGGTCCGGATGAAAAGGCTCCAGAGCGTCGCTCTTCTCGCCCATTCCCAGGAATTTGATCGGCTTGCCGGTAATGTGGCGTACCGAAAGCGCTGCCCCACCGCGCGCGTCACCGTCAACCTTGGTCAGCACCACACCTGTCAGCGGAAGTGCCTCACCGAAAGCCCTGGCAGTATTCGCCGCATCCTGACCCGTCATGGCGTCAACCACAAAGAGTGTCTCGGCCGGTTTGATCGCTGCATGAACGGCCTGAATTTCAGCCATCATCTCGGCATCAATGGCCAAACGACCAGCCGTATCGACCAAGACTACATCAATGTATTTGAGCTTCGCCTCACGTATAGCAGCTAGAGCAATATCGACCGGCTTCTGGCTGGTGTCAGAAGGGAAAAAGGTCACCCCCACTTCAGCCGCGAGCGTTTCCAGCTGCTTGATGGCCGCAGGGCGATAGACGTCCGCAGAGACCACCAGCACCGATTTCTTCTTACGCTCCTTGAGGAACCGCGCCAGCTTACCAACGGTAGTAGTCTTGCCCGCGCCCTGAAGGCCAGCCATCAGCACGACAGCGGGCGGTACCACACTGAGCGCGAGGTCTTCGTTGGCTGCCCCCATCAGCTCTTCCAGCTCGGCGCGAACGATCTTCACAAAGGCCTGGCCTGGAGTCAGGCTTTTGGAGACCTCCGTACCCACAGCCCTGTCTTTGACCCTGGCAACGAACTCCTTGACTACAGGTAGCGCGACGTCGGCTTCTAACAACGCCATTCGCACTTCGCGCAGGGTGTCCTTTATGTTGTCCTCGGTCAGCTTTGCCTTGCCAGTTACATGGCGAAGCGTCTGGGACAGGCGGTCGGTTAGGTTTTCAAACATGTGCCGTTTCCACGCTGGGTGTGGTTAAGGCGGCGATTATAGAAGCTGCGAGCCCCCGGCCGGTACCCCGCCGTCCATGCTTTTCATCGAGCAAGCCGACCTTATGACGATGTCGTCGCGACCGGACGCCGCTTCGGCATCCACCCCAGTGACCGCCAAAGCTGGACGTCAACGGCGCACTTTTGTGCCTTCTATGTTTGTGCCACACTCATCGCCTTTCGAGCCAGCTAACTGACCTATGCACCCTTTGTTCCCGAGCCTAGCTGCCGCCTGCCTCTATGCTGGCGTTACCGGATACCAGGGCCTGCGCCTCGCACAACGCACCGTGCCGGACAAACGTCTCCTCCTGGCCCTGGGTGCGATAGCGCTTGTGGCCCACGCGGTAAGCCTATTCTTCCAGTTGCTGTCACCAAGCGGGCTGCACCTGGACTTCTTCACGGCCTCAAGCCTGATCGCCGCAGCCGTGATCCTGTTGATCCTGCTTGCGCTTTACCGAATGCCCGTGGAAAACCTGCTGCTGCTGCTCTTCCCGCTCGGCTGTCTGACTGTTTTATTCGCCCAGTTCGCACCGTCCGGCACTGCACCTGCTATCACAGAGGAGCCGGGCATATTGGCGCATATCCTGTTTTCCATCCTTGCTTATGGAATGCTCACGATTGCAGTGTTTCAGTCGTTGCTCCTGCTGCTGCAGGATCACCACCTCAAACACAAGCACCCGTCCGGCCTGATCAAGAATTTTCCACCGCTCCAGACCATGGAAAGCTTGCTGTTCGGCTTTCTGTTAGCCGGCTGGCTGTTGTTGTCGGCGTCGCTGATTTCCGGCTGGATCTTTCTCGACAATCTCTTTGCGCAACATCTGGTCCACAAGACATTGCTCTCGGTGGTCGCGTGGGTGGTCTTTGGCCTGCTGCTATGGGGTCGCCATCAACTGGGCTGGCGTGGCTATAAAGCCATCCGCTGGACACTGGCTGGCTTCTGCCTGCTGATGCTGGCCTATTTTGGCAGCAAGCTGGTCCGCGAATTCATCCTGCACATCTAGGGCCTGCCACGTGGAGAATCTACACCCCGGCTATCTGGTCGGCATGCTGGTCTGCCTGCTCCTGTGTTCGGCATTCTTTTCCAGCTCCGAGACTGGAATGCTCAGCCTCAACCGCTATCGGCTGCGCCACCAAGCCAAGGAAGGGCACCGTGGCGCGAAGCGCGCAAGCGCCCTGCTCGAGCGCCCCGACAGGCTGCTCGGGACCATCCTGGTCGGCAATAACTTCGTCAACATCCTGGCCTCCGCAATCGCCACCGTACTGGCGATCAAACTCTGGGGCGAAGCGGGTATCGCCATCGCGACCTTCGGGCTGACGATCATCTTGCTCATCTTCGGTGAGATAACACCCAAAACCCTCGCCGCCCTGCGACCGGAAGCGGTCGCTTACCCGGTCAGCCTACCGCTCCTGGCACTCCAAAAGGTGTTGTACCCGCTGGTTGCCCTGCTCAACTGGATCAGCAATGGATTGCTCAAGCTGCTCGGTGTCGACCTATCCAACAAGGGTAGCGACAGCCTCTCCACAGAAGAGCTCCGCAGCGTAGTGCATGAGTCGGGCAGCGACATGCCAATGAAACGGCAGAGCATGCTGTTAGGCATCCTTGACCTGGAAAGGGTGACGGTCGACGACATCATGATTCCGCGCAACGAGGTCGCCGGCATAGACCTGGAGGATGACCTCGAAACCATCGTGACCCAGCTGCGGACGACACCTCACACGCGCCTTCCGGTGTTTCGCAAGGACATCAACCAGATCGAAGGCATCGTGCACATGCGACAGATTGCACGCCTGCTCAGCCACGACCAACTGACGCGAGAGAGTTTGCTGGAAGCCTGCAACGAGCCCTACTTCATTCCCGAAAGCACGCCGCTGTCTACCCAGTTGGTCAACTTCCAGAAACAGAAACGCCGTATTGGTATCGTCGTTGACGAGTACGGTGACGTGCTGGGCATCGTCACCCTGGAAGATATTCTCGAAGAGATCGTCGGTGAGTTCAGCAATCAGGACGCACTGCGAAGCCCGGACATACATCCCCAGGACGACGGCACTCTGGTGATAGACGGCGCCGCCTATCTGCGGGAAGTCAATCGTGCCCTGGGCTGGCAACTACCGTGCGAGGGCCCGAAAACGCTCAACGGACTAATCACCGAAGCGCTCGAACATATTCCTGATAGTGGTATATGCCTGCAAATCGGCCAGTATCGACTTGAGATCCTGCAAGCAGCAGACAACCGTGTGAAGAGCGTCCGCGCCTGGGTAGCAGACGACACCCAGGACACGACCAGCGATGAATGAGTCCGCTCGCAGCTGAGCGAAGCTTCCCGCTAAAGCTTGGTATCTATCGACGAGGCCGCCCGCAACGCTTTTGCGCGAGCAGCCTCTATCGATCCGTCACGCGCCAGCGCAACCCCCATCCGCCGCTGACCATTCACGCCGGGCTTGCCAAACAGCCGCAACGAGCTATCAGGCTCTGACATCGCAGCGGCCAGATTGCCGAAACTCACCTGATCGGATTCGCCCTCCACCAGCACCACGGCCGAAGCAGATGGACCGACCTGCCGAATCACGGGGATTGGCAAACCGAGGATAGCGCGCGCATGCAGTGCAAACTCGGAGAGATCCTGAGAGATCAGCGTTACGAGCCCCGTATCATGCGGTCGTGGCGAAACTTCGCAGAACCAGACCTTGTCACGCTTGACGAACAGCTCAACACCAAAGATACCCCGCCCACCCAGGGCGTCGGTGACCGCCAAGGCGATTCGCTCGGCCTCCGCCATGGCTGCGCTTGTCATCGGCTGCGGCTGCCATGACTCCTGATAATCGCCTTTTTCCTGACGATGGCCGACCGGCTGGCAGAAGGCCGTTCCTCCCGAGTGACGGACGGTCAGCAAGGTGATCTCGTAGTCAAATTCGATGAAGCCCTCGACGATCACCCGCCCCTTTCCTGCACGGCCACCAGCCTGCGCGTAATCCCAGGCCTTGGCGACATCGACCTCGCTGCGCAGGACCGATTGGCCCTTACCAGAGGAACTCATCACAGGCTTGATCAGACAGGGAAACCCGATCGCCATAACTGCAGCACGGCATTCGTCGAGGGAATCGGCAAAACGATACGGAGAGGTTGGCAGCTCCAGCTCTTCTGCGGCAAGACGGCGAATGCCCTCACGGTTCATGGTCAACTGAGCAGCTCTCGCGGTCGGGATCACCGTATAGCCTTCACCCTCAAGATCGAGCAGCGTTGCCGTAGCGATAGCCTCGATTTCGGGCACGATGAAATGAGGCTTTTCCTGCTCGATGACCGTCCTTAGCGCAGCACCATCCAGCATGTCTATCACATGATGACGGTGCGCAACCTGCATTGCCGGGGCGTTGGCGTAACGGTCAACCGCGATGACTTCCACACCCAGACGCTGCAGCTCGATGACAAGCTCTTTACCGAGCTCCCCAGAGCCGCAAAGCAGGACGCGGGTGGCGCTGGCGGACAGCGGTGTGCCGATTCTGGGCATGGTGTTCCTCGTTCTTCCAGAGGTGTAAAGGGGTCATTGGTCGCCGATCAAAACAGAAGCCCGGCCGACCTGGCACGCTCATGGGCAAGCAGCAGCACTTCGCGCCGCTCGGCATTGCTCATACCGCGCCAACGGCGGATTTCATCGATGCTGCGCTGACAGCCGGTACAGATGTCATCCTCGCCGAGCGCGCAGATACTGACGCAAGGAGAAGCTACTGGCTGTTCCTGCTGGCTCAATCTTCCTGCTCCACGAGATCACGCGCGTAACGCTGGGCATTGTGTACGTAATGGGCAGCACTCGCCTCCAGCATTTTCTTCTGCTGGTCGGTCAGTTCTCGCACAACCTTGCCAGGCGACCCCACCACCAGTGATCCATCAGGGATCTCCTTACCCTCGGCAATCAGAGTGTTCGCCCCAATGATGCAGTACTTGCCGATTTTCGCGCCGTTGAGGATGACCGCATTGATGCCGACCAAGCTATAATCGCCAACGCTGCAGCCATGAAGCATCGCGTTGTGCCCAACCGTGACGCCAGTGCCGAGCGTCAACGGGTAGCCCATATCGGTATGCATAACGCTTCCATCCTGGACGTTACTGTTCTCACCGATGTGGATCAGTTCGTTGTCCCCACGCAGCACGGCACCGAACCAGACATTGGCCCCCGCATCGAGACGGATCTTGCCGACCAATGTGGCGTTTGGTGCGACCCAGCTATCGGGATGGGTTTCGACACGGGAGTCACCCAGAAGATATTTCACTGTCATGGCCTCTTCTTGCTCAGATCAACATAGGAAGCCGGCGCACGGCGCATCTCAATACCGGCGTCGTATACCAGGTTCACCAACTCGACGATCATGATTGCCGTCAGCCCCCAGATTTTGTATTCCCCATACTGATAGGACGGTATGTACCAGGCGCCGCCCTGATAATCGATGCGGTGCGTGATTTCGCGAGGATCGTCGCAGAAGAAATCCAGGGGTACGGAGAACACCGAGGCTATTTCTGCGTCATTGGGGCGGTATTCAACGTAGTCCGGCACGATGCCAACGAATGGCGTGACGTGAATACCGTGAATCGATACGAGACTGCTTAAAGGACCGACCACTTCGACGATGCCTGGCGCGAGCCCGACTTCTTCCTCCGCTTCACGAAGCGCAGTATGTACAAGGTCGCGATCTTCTGGGTCTCGTCGGCCGCCTGGAAACGCCACTTCCCCACCATGTGTGGAGAGGCCGCTGGCGCGAAGGGTAAGCACCAGCTCCGGCGAATCTCCCCGCGTGATCGGCATCAGTACTGCCGCCTCGGGCATTCGGGCTTCCGGCTCCAGAAGGTGCGGGGAGTAGTCACGCACCCGTTGGAGAATCTTGTCCAGCATGAAACTTCTCTTTCCGTCTTTGCCTGGCATCATGGCATGAATCACCAAGCCGCCCAAGACAGACAAAGCCGAAACTGTAGGAGCCGACCGGGCTCCCCCAAGCGCTGTCTCACTTGGAAGCGCACGAAAAACTTCTCAGGTTCGAGCAGCTCTCAGCAATGGCCGGCACTTGAGCGTGCACAGCTCGGTTAACACAACCAACCGAAACGTAGGAATCGCGATGAATTTCTGTAGCCAGTGTGGTGGGTCGATAACGAAACGGATTCCCGAAGGCGATAACCGAGCCCGTTTCGTCTGCGGCGATTGCCATACGATTCACTATCAGAACCCGCGAATCGTAGCGGGCTGCCTGCCCGTTCTTGATGGCCAGGTGCTGCTGTGCAGACGAGCAATCGAACCCAGGCGCGGCTATTGGACCCTACCAGCGGGGTTCATGGAGAACGGTGAAACCGTTCAGCAAGCCGCCGAGCGTGAGACACTGGAAGAGGCCTGCGCAAGGGTAACCGATCTCCAGCTCTATACCCTTTTTGACCTGCCACACATCAGCCAGGTCTACATGTTTTACCGCGCGAAATTGATCGATCGTGATTTCGGCGCTGGCGAAGAAAGCCTGGAGGTTAGGCTGTTCGAGCAGGCAGACATCCCTTGGTCAGAGCTGGCTTTCCCGACCGTGGGCCGTACCCTAGAATACTTCTTCGCCGACCGGGTGGAGCAGGCCTTCCCGGTACGTAATGAAGCCATCGAAGCAATGCGGGTGGCACGCAAACAGGTCTGATGCAGTTTGGATTCAGGATTAGCCCCAATGCGCTGGCTGTTAGCGATTGTCTGCTTTAGTTTTGTCACGCTCTCCTATGCAAACGCTGCCCCAGCTTTCGACGACGCCTTCATAGACAAGGTCTTGGTGGTCAAGTCTGAGCGCAAGCTTCACTTGATCAGCCGTGGCGTCAGCATGAAAAGCTACCGCGTTTCCCTCGGCAAGCAAGCCGGCCCCAAACAACGCGAGGGCGACCAGCGCACCCCCGAAGGTCTCTACTGGATCGACTGGCGCAAAATCTCCGACAAGTACAATCTGGCGATGCACATCTCTTACCCGAATGCGACGGATCTGGCCCGCGCGCGCAGCGAAGGCGCGAGACCTGGAAGCATGATCATGTTGCACGGCACGCCGGTCGACGAGGAGTATCCCGAATGGTACTTCCACACGCTCGACTGGACGGAAGGTTGCATCGCTCTGAAGAACGACGACATGCGTGAGATCTGGGGCCTGGTCAAAGACGGCACCCTAATAGAGATTCGCCCCTGATCGAGCGCCGAGCTTGGCAGCAAGCAAGGCTGCGCGTTAACGTGGAAGCCATTTCCTCGCCACTCGGCCTCTAATGACGAAGCGTTCCTCAGACGAGCAATTACAGCTGGACCACCAGCTGTGTTTCGCTCTGTACTCTGCCTCCCTGCAGATGACCAAAGCCTATAAGCCGCTGCTGAAAAGCATCGGCCTAACGTACCCACAGTACCTGGCGATGCTTGCGCTCTGGGAACACGACGGCCAGACCGTCGGACAGATCAGCGCACGATTGCTGACCGAACCCGGGTCACTGACTCCTCTTCTCAAGCGCCTGGAGGCGGAGGGCCTCATCAGCCGAACCCGCAGCAACCGCGACGAGCGGGTGGTCGAACTGCGTCTCACGGATGCCGGCTGGGCCCTTAAAGAACAGGCCCGCGATTTCCCCGCCTGCATGCTGGAATGCACAGGACAATCACACGAAGCGTTGTCAGCACTGCGCGATCAGCTTGTTGCCCTCCGTAGCGCGCTGCTGGCGAGCAACTGACGCTAACCGCGCCCAATCGTTCTTCTATACCAGCGGCACTGCAGACTTGCAGCGGCAAGATTTACCTTGCGCACTAAATATTATCGCGATAAGTTGATACGGACAGTTACCCATCAAGGAAGCGAATCATGCAAAGCATCAAGCCGCTCTACACAGCTACCGCTACCGCTACCGGAGGCCGTGACGGCCGTGCCGCATCGTCCGACGGCCTGCTTGACGTAAAACTCTCCACTCCTCGGGAGTTAGGCGGACAAGGGGGCGATGGCACCAACCCAGAGCAATTGTTCGCTGCTGGGTACGCAGCCTGCTTTATTGGCGCACTCAAATTCACCGCGAGCCAACTGAAGCAGCCACTTCCCGCCGATACAACGGTATCGGGTCAAGTTGGCATAGGCCAGATCCCTGGTGGGTTCGGGCTCGAAGTAGAGCTGAACGTCAGCCTGCCGGGTCTTGACCAATCCACAGCCGAGCAGCTGACCGAAGCCGCACACAAGGTGTGCCCGTACTCCAACGCGACACGTGGAAATATCGAGGTACGCCTCAACGTCAGCGTCTGATTGGCGAAGGTCTGTGTCTAGTCCTGAAATAGGTTTACACCTTTCTTCAAGCTAGCCGTTGTTCAAAACGCCTGATGCACCGCATTGGGCGTTTTGTATTTCAGGGCGTGATGGGGTCGTGCATGGTTGTAGATGGCGATGGCTTCATGCACCAATTTACGAGCTTGCTCCAGATCGGCTGGTCGCTGGAGGAGCAGTTCGTTTTTCAGTATGCCGTTAACGCGTTCCGCTAGAGCATTCTGGTAGCAGTCGTAGCCATCGGTCATCGAGCAGGTGATCCCGTTGCGCACGTGGATTCGCTGGTAGAAGTCGCTGCAATACTGGATGCCGCGATCGGAGTGATGGATCAGGGTATGGTCATGCCTGCGCTGGCGCAGTGCTTGGCTGAAGGCGCGTGCCACCGACACGGCATGGAGCCCCTCGTGTACATGGTGACCTACGATTTTCCGTGAAAACGCATCTGTGACCAAGCTTACGTAAAGCGGTCCGCTTTTCGCCGGCAAATAGGTGATATCTGCCACCCAGACGCGCTCCGGCGCCGCTGGCAGTACCTGCTCCGGCCCAGGCTTGAGTAGGTTTGGATGCCTGCGAAAGCGATGATGACTGTGGGTAGTCTTGCGGTAAGAACGCTTGGGCAATATCAGCAGCCGATGTTCTGCCAGTAATCTGAACAAACGATCCCGACCGATCCTCAGGGACGAAGCCTCGTGTCTCGTTAGCAGATAATGCAGCTTGCGCGCTCCCAGTCGCGGCTGGCGTAGACGAACATGCCGAACGAACTCGATCACCCGTTGATCTTCGCGGCATCGATGATCTGTTGCCTTGTTGTGCTGGTAATAAGCCTGGCGGCTCAACCCCATGAATTGGCAAGCCCTGCTGACGCTCAGCCCCGAGACTTGCTGGCCCGAGAGGACTTGCCTGGACGCTTTTTTGTGACAGACAGGCCGTAGTCGTTCTTCATGACATCTACTACGGCTTCGAAGAACTGTGCCTTCTGATTGGCCAGTTCAAGCTGCTTTTCCAACTCTTTGATCCGCTGCTCGGGCGTCAACGGTAATGATTCGCTCATCGGCTTGCTCCAGGCTGATCGCGCGCTTGCGCCTTCGCTCCAATCCTGCCGGCCATGCTTGCGTAACCACACCAGAACTGTCGAGCGCCCTTGGATACCATAGCGCTCCTGAGCTTGCTTGTAGCTCATCTCGCCTTTTTCGACCTGATCAACCACCGCCAATTTAAAAGACAGCGAATAGTCTCGCTGACTGCGCCGCGCACCTTCTGCCATGAGTGTTCTCCTGATTAACAAGGCGAAGGTGTAAACCTTATTCAGGACGGGACACTGAGATGAAAAAAGCCGAGTCACCCATGGCGACTCGGCTTTTCGTTTGAAAATCGATCAGTCAGAACTGCAAATCAGACAGCCGCCACACCTCGAAGGCAGGCGTCTCATACGGATGGGTACGCTTGAGCGCTTTGACACTATCGTGAATCAGCTCATCAGCCACAACCAATTCGACCTTCCATTCCGATACCGATTGAACTTGCCCCGGCTGCCCTAGAAACGGCTTGCTGCCCTCTAGCGGGCGGTACTGACCGTGCCCCAGGACCTGCCAGCAGCAACTGTCATACGCACCGATACGGCCAGCACCGGCTGCAAAAACCGCATTCTTGACAGCATCCAGATGGCTTTCGGGAACATAGAAACACAGCTTGTACATCAACATCTCCGCACAGAAAACGGGTTAGCGGAACGTGAGCACCGCCTTGTGGATTATGTTCATGACCAGGGCATCCTTGCCTGCCCCAGGTCAAGATCAGACGTTGACGCCAGCGCTTGGTTCAGCATCGGGGACAACTCCCTGCGGGTAAGAAAAAGCCCGAAACGCTTGCGCGCTTCGGGCTTTGCGCCTCGCTTCAGATTCAGTCCACCCAGACCCGCGCATTGCGGAACATGCGCATCCAGCCGCCATCCTCCAGCCAGTCGTCAGGGCGCCAGGAGTTGGTCACGGCACGGAATACGCGCTCGGGGTGCGGCATCATGATCGTCACGCGACCATCCCGAGTGGTGAGACCGGTGATACCTCGCGGCGAGCCGCCAGGGTTGGCCGGGTAACGCTCGGTGACCTTTCCGTGGTTATCGACATAGCGCAGCGCAACAGTCCCGGACAAATCGGCTTCGAGCAGGGCTTCTTCGCTTTCGAATTCAGCGTGACCTTCGCCGTGGGCGATGGCAATTGGCAGCCGAGATCCAGCCATCCCCTGAAGGAAGATCGATGGGGAATCCTGAATCTGAACCATCGCCACACGCGCTTCGAACTGCTCGGAGCGGTTTCGCACAAAGTGCGGCCAGGCTTCGCTGCCGGGTACCAACTCGTGAAGGTTGGACAGCATCTGGCATCCATTGCAGACGCCAAGTGCAAAGCTGTCCTTACGCTCGAAGAAGGCGCTGAAATCTTCCCGCGCGCGACCATTGAACAGGATTGATTTGGCCCAGCCTTCGCCGGCGCCCAGCACGTCACCGTAGGAGAAACCGCCACAAGCGACCAACCCCTTGAATCGCTCAAGGCTGATCCGACCCGACAGGATGTCGCTCATATGCACGTCGACTGCGGCAAAACCTGCACGGTCGAAAGCTGCCGCCATCTCAGTCTGACCGTTAACGCCCTGCTCACGCAGGATCGCCAATTCAGGCCGCACGCCACGCTTGATATAAGGCGCAGCGATGTTTTCATTCACGTCGAAACCGAGCGTAACACTCAACCCGGGGTTGTCTTCTTCAAGCAGCGCGTCGAACTCCTGATCGGCGCACTCGACATTGTCACGGAGACGCTGGATCTGATAACTCGTCTCGGCCCACTGGCGCTGTAGAAGACGGCGGTCGCCTGCAAAGACTTCCGAACCTTCGAACTTGATTGCTACATGACCGTTATTGACTGGCTGGCCGATGACCGAAACGCAGTCGGCAAGCCCAGCGGCGCTGAACTGAGCCAGAACGACTTGCGTGTCGCCCTGACGAACCTGGATCAACGCACCCAACTCTTCGTTGAACAGCGCAGCAGGAACCTGCTCAACTGTTTCAACAAGCGATTCGAGATTCAGGTTCAGCCCGCAGTGCCCGGCAAACGCCATTTCCAGTGCGGTGGTCAGTAAGCCACCGTCGGAGCGGTCGTGGTATGCCAACAACAGCCCGTCTGCGTTGAGCCCCTGGATGACAGCAAAGAAGGCTTGCAGGTCTTCCGCATCGTCCACATCCGGTGCCTGACATGCCATCTGACCATATACCTGCGCCAGGATGGATGCGCCCATACGGTTCTGTCCGCGCCCCAGGTCGATGAGGATCAGGTCGGTTTCGCCCTTGTCCAGACGCAGCTGCGGCGTCAGGGTCTGACGGACGTCCACTACCGGGGCGAAACCGGACACAACCAGCGAGAGTGGTGAGGTCACGCTCTTGTCCGCGCCCTCCTCACTCCAACGGGTCTTCATCGACATGGAGTCTTTGCCGACCGGAATGGTGATGCCCAACGCCGGGCACAGCTCCATGCCGACTGCTTTGACTGTATCAAACAGGCGCGCATCCTCGCCCGGATGGCCAGCAGCCGCCATCCAGTTGGCGGAAAGCTTGATGTCGGAAATCTTTTCGATACGCGCCGCAGCCAGGTTGGTCAGCGTTTCACCGATAGCCATGCGGCCCGATGCCGGCGCATCGAGCAGGGCCAATGGGGTACGCTCGCCCATGGCCATGGCTTCGCCGGTATAGACGTCGTAGCTGGTGGCCGTAACCGCACAGTCGGCTACCGGCACCTGCCAAGGCCCGACCATCTGATCGCGCGCGACCATACCAGTGATGCTGCGGTCGCCGATGGTGATCAGGAAGCTTTTGCTGGCAACCGCCGGGTGGTGAAGCACGCGATCGATCGCCTCTGAGAGATCGACCTGATCTGCAGAAAAGTCGTCACCCAGCTCGGCCTCGCGAACCGCGCTGCGGTGCATGCGCGGCGCTTTGCCGAGCAGAACGTTGAGCGGCATATCGACCGGATTGTTGCCGAAATGGCTGTCGGCTACCGTCAGGTGCGGCTCGGCCGTGGCTTCGCCGACTACGGCAAAGGGGCAACGCTCACGCTTGCAGATCTCCTCGAAACGCTCGAGATCGGCCGCATCGACCGACAAGACATACCGCTCCTGAGATTCGTTGCACCAGATCTCATGCGGTGCCATGCCGGGCTCATCGTTGGGCACCTTGCGCAGTTCGAAACGACCGCCGCGACCGCCGTCATTGACCAGTTCCGGGAAGGCGTTGGAAAGGCCGCCGGCACCGACGTCGTGAATGAACTTGATCGGGTTCCTGTCGCCGAGTTGCCAGCAGCGGTCGATGACCTCCTGACAGCGGCGCTCCATTTCGGGGTTGTCACGCTGTACCGAGGCGAAATCGAGATCGGCCGAACTGCTGCCGGTCGCCATGGAGGATGCGGCGCCGCCGCCCAGACCGATCAGCATCGCCGGGCCGCCGAGCACGATGAGTTTGCCGCCGACCGATATTTCGGCCTTCTGCACATGCTCTTCGCGGATGTTGCCCATGCCACCGGCCAGCATGATCGGCTTGTGGTAGCCGCGAACTTCCTCTCCGCGGGGCGTGCTGATCGCCTGCTCGAAGGTCCGGAAATAACCGTTCAGGGCCGGGCGGCCGAATTCGTTGTTGAACGCCGCGCCACCTAGCGGACCTTCAATCATGATATCGAGCGGCGTAACGATGCGCTCGGGCTTGCCGTACGGCACTTCCCATGGCTGTTCGAAGCCAGGAATATTGAGGTTGGATACGGTGAAACCTGTAAGACCGGCCTTCGGCTTCGCGCCGCGCCCGGTGGCGCCCTCGTCGCGGATTTCGCCGCCAGAGCCGGTAGCGGCGCCTGGGAATGGCGCAATGGCCGTCGGGTGGTTGTGCGTTTCCACTTTCATCAGGATGTGCACGGGCTGCTGGTTCGCCGCGTACTCACCCGTTTCCGCGTCCGGGTAGAAGCGTCCGGCCACGTTACCCACGATGACGGCAGCGTTGTCCTTGTAGGCCGACAATACGCCTTCGCCATGCATCTGGAAGGTGTTCTTGATCATGCCGAACAGCGACTTTTCCTGGCTTTCGCCATCGATGTCCCAGCTGGCATTGAATATCTTGTGGCGGCAATGCTCGGAGTTGGCCTGCGCAAACATCATCAGTTCGATGTCGTGCGGGTTACGTCCAAGGCCGTTGAAGCTGGTGACCAGATAATCGATCTCGTCTTCTGCCAGGGCCAGGCCTAACTCCATGTTGGCCTGTTCCAGCGCAGCACGGCCGCCACCCAGCACGTCGATAGCACGCAGCGGCTTGGGTTGTGCATGGCTGAACAGATCTGCCGCGGCCTCGAACTGTTCGAGCACCAGTTGAGTCATTCGGTCATGAAGCGCTGCCGCGACCAGGCCAGCGTCGGCATCTGAAAGCTCGCCCTCTACGTAGTAGGCGATGCCGCGCTCGATGCGCTGAATTTTGTCGAGGCCGCAATTGCGCGCTATGTCGCTGGCCTTGCTCGACCACGGCGAGATGGTGCCGAAACGCGGAATCACCAGAAAGAGTCGTCCTGCAGGTTCCTGAACAGGAACACTGGGGCCGTACTTCAACAGCCGGGCCAATACTTGCTGCTCGTCCGCACCAAGCGTGCCGGATACCTCGGCGAAATGAGCAAACTCGGCGTACAGCCCGCGTACAGCGGGGACCTTATCGGTCAATTGAGCCAGGAGCTTACCGTGACGGAAGGCGGAAAGAGCGGGGGCGCCGCGCAGGATCAACATCGTCGGAACAGCCTCGGAGAGGGGAGCAGTCGGGCCGCGTATTCTAGCCCATGAAGGCGCCCGAGGCTAAGGGGACGCCGCCGAATTAAGCTCAGTGACGGGGGTGGAGCACCGGCCGAAACCGATCCTCCCCCCGATGTAGCTTTTGATCAATGAAGGATCTGGCTGAGGAACAGCTTGGTGCGCTCGTTGTTCGGATTGGTGAAGAACGTCTCGGGCTCAGCCTCTTCGACGATCTCCCCCTTGTCCATGAAGATCACCCGATCGGCGACAGTGCGCGCAAAGCCCATCTCGTGGGTCACGCAAAGCATGGTCATACCGCTTTCTGCGAGGCCGACCATGGTATCGAGCACCTCCTTCACCATCTCAGGGTCCAACGCCGAGGTCGGCTCGTCGAACAGCATGATCTTGGGCTTCATGCACAACGCGCGAGCAATCGCGACTCGCTGCTGCTGGCCCCCAGAAAGCTGCCCTGGAAACTTGTCGGCCTGCTCAGGGATACGTACACGCTCGAGGTAGTGCATCGCGATCTCCTCGGCCTGGCGCCGCGGCATCTTGCGTACCCACATGGGCGCCAATGTGCAGTTCTGCAGCACGGTGAGATGCGGGAACAGGTTGAAGTGCTGGAACACCATTCCCACCTCGCTGCGAATCGCCTCGATCTGCTTGAGGTCGTTGGTCAGCTCTACGCCATTGATGACGATGCGTCCCTGCTGATGCTCTTCCAGCCGATTGAGACAGCGAATGGTGGTGGACTTGCCCGACCCCGACGGACCACAGAGCACGATTCGCTCGCCCTGGGTAACGTTCAGGTTGATGTCCTTGAGCACGTGAAACTGTCCGTACCACTTGTGCACGCCCTGCATCTGGATAACGGTTTCGGCGCCCTGCTCGGCCTGTTGGCCATTCAAAGATTTTTCATTCATGTGTGTCGCTCCTAATTCCGGTGACCCGTGTCGAGCTTGCGTTCCAGATGCATGGAATAGCGCGACATGCCAAAACAGAAAATCCAGTAAACCAGCGCCGCAAACACGTAACCCTCGGTCGACATGCCCAGCCAGGCAGGGTCCGAAGTGGCGCGTTTGATGCTATTGAGGAAGTCGAACAGGCCGATGATGATCACCAGGCTGGTGTCCTTGAACAGCGCAATGAAGGTATTGACGATGCCAGGGATGACCATCTTCAGCGCCTGCGGCAGGATGACCAGCACCATGCTGCGCCAATAGCCTAGGCCCATCGCTGCAGCCGCCTCGTACTGCCCCTTGGGAATCGCCTGCAAGCCGCCTCGCACGACCTCGGCGATATAGGCGGCCTCGAAGAAGATCACCATCACCATTGCGCGCATCAGCTTGTCGAGGTTCATGCCTTCGGGCAGGAACAACGGCAGCATCACCGAAGACATGAACAGCACGGTGATCAGAGGAACACCACGCCAGAACTCGATGAACGTAATGCACAGGACCCGGATCGCCGGCATGTCGGAACGTCGACCCAGCGCCAGCAGAATTCCGAGCGGCAGCGCACCGGCAATACCGACGGCAGCGATGACGATGGTCAGCATCAGCCCGCCCCAGCGGCTCGTCGATACTGTTTCCAGTCCTAGAAAGCCGCCATGCAGCAGCCAGTACGCGACCAGCGGATAAATCACAAGCAAAGCGATGCCATAGCGTGCCTTGTGTGGCATCTGCCGCAAGAAAAGCGGCGCTGCCCCGATTATGGCGAGCAAGGCGGTGGCATCTACACGCCAGCGCAGTTCCGGTGGATAGAAGCCGTACATGAACTGGCTGAAACGTGTCTGTACGAACACCCAGCATGCACCTTCACGCGTACAGTCGGCCCGGGTTTCGCCGGTCCAGTCCGCCTTGATGATTGCCCAGTCGACGAGTGGTGGAATGATCAACCAGATCAGATACAGGCCGACGAGCGTCAGTAGCGTGTTGATCCAGCTTGAAAACAGGTTGGCCCTCACCCAGCCCAGCACACCAATGTTGGTGGACGGTGCCGGCAGGTCCGGTTTGAAAGTATGAGTAGTCATGCGCTTGTCCTTACCGCTCGATCAGCGCAATGCGCTTGTTGTACCAGTTCATCAGCAACGAGATGCTGATACTGATGGCGAGGTACACGCTCATGGTGATGGCCATGGTTTCGATTGCCTGGCCGGTCTGGTTCAGCACCGTGCCGGCGAACAGGGACACCATGTCCGGATAGCCGATCGCAGCCGCGAGCGAGGAGTTCTTCGCCAGGTTGAGGTATTGGCTGGTCAATGGCGGAATGATCACCCGCATCGCCTGAGGGATGATGACCAGACGCAAAACACGCCCCGGACGAAGGCCCAGAGACGCGGCAGCTTCGGTCTGCCCGTGGCTGACCGACTGGATACCCGCTCGTACCGTTTCACCAATAAACGCAGCGGTGTAGATCGACAGTGCCAGCACAATCGACACCAGTTCGGGAATCACAACCCAGCCGCCGCGAATGTTGAAACGCTGGAGTTCCGGTACCTCCCACAGAAAAGGGGCACCCATTACCAGCGAGCAGACCGTGGGGATGGCGATGAATAAGGCCAGGCTGGCAGAGAAGACCGGAAACGTCTGCCCGGTCGCATGACGCCTCGCACGTGCCCAGCGATTGAGCATGACGATTGCGACTAGCGCGACGATCATCGCAACCCAGAACGACCAGAACCCTTCCCCTGCACTTGGGGCGGGCATCTGAACGCCGCGGTTGTTGATGAACACCACGTCCCACAGGCTCAGGCTTTCCCTCGGCCCCGGCAACGGGCTGAGCACCGCGAAGTAGACGAAGAAGATCTGCAGCAATGGTGGGATGTTACGAAACGTCTCTATATAGACGGTGGCGATCTTGCGGATCAACCAGTTGGGTGACAGCCGCGCGACACCGAGAATGAACCCAATGATCGTCGCCAGGATGATCCCGACGATGCTGACCAACAAGGTGTTGAGCAGACCAACCCAAAAGACTCGACCGTAGGAGTCGCTCTCGCTGTAGTCGATCAGGTGTTGAGAGATGCCGAAACCGGCAGCGTTGTCGAGAAAGCCGAAGCCTGACGTGATGCCCCTGTGGGCAAGATTGGTCTGGGTGTTGTGAAACAAAAACCAGCCGATCCCTACTACTGTTATTACGGCAATGACCTGGAACAGCCAGGCACGCGCCTGCGGATCCGTGAGCAGCGAGCCGCGAGCGGCACCTGCTTTGGCAATGGTTCGCATCAAGAAACCTCATACGGCGCTGCCGGTGCATAGGCACCGGCAGCACTTATCCTTGAAACAAGGCCGGCAGGACGCCGGCCCCGCTTGGTCAACGCACTGGGGGTGCGTACTGCAGACCGCCATTGGTCCAAAGCGCGTTAAGGCCACGCTCGATCTTCAGATCGCTACCGGAACCGATGTTTCGTTCAAACACTTCGCCGTAGTTACCTACTTGCTTGACGATCTGCACCGCCCAATCCTTCGGCAGTTTCAGATCCTTGCCGTACTCACCGTCAGTGCCCAGCAGACGAGCCACATCGGGGTTCTTGGTGTTTTTGGCCTTTTCCTCGACATTCGCTGAAGTGATGCCCAGCTCTTCGGCATTGATCATCCCGAACAGAGCCCAGCGAACGATATCGAACCATTCCTCGTCGCCCTGACGTACAGCCGGGCCAAGCGGCTCTTTAGAAATGACTTCCGGCAATACAACGTAGTCGTCTGGCTTGGCCAGCTTGATACGCTGAGCGTAGAGCTGGGACTGGTCAGAGGTGAGCACGTCGCAACGCCCTGACTCCAGCGACTTGGCGCTTTCGTCGGAGGTATCGTAGGTGATCGGGGTGTATTTGAGATTGTTGGCGCGGAAGTAGTCGGAGAGGTTCAGTTCAGTGGTCGTACCGGCCTGGATACAGACAGTAGCGCCGTCGAGTTCCTTGGCGCTGGAAACGCCTACCGACTTATTGACCAGGAATCCCTGACCGTCGTAATAAGTTACGCCAGTGAAGTTCAGACCCATTGCGGCGTCACGCGAACTTGTCCAGGTGGTGTTACGCGAAAGCACATCAACTTCGCCGGATTGCAGCGCAGTGAAGCGCTCCTTGGCTGTCAGCGGGCTGAATTTGACCTTGCTTGCATCGCCGAACACTGCAGCCGCAACCGCACGGCAGATATCCACATCGATCCCTTTGTACTCGCCTTTGGCATCGGTGTAGGAGAAGCCCGGCAATCCGTCGCTGACACCGCACTGCACAAACCCCTTGCTCTTGACCGCGTCAAGAGTAGCCCCCGCCTGTGCCAAGCCGCTGGTGCCCAACAATGTTGCAGCGCCAAGCACGGCCAGTGTGGATTTAACCCTTATCATCGAAACCTCCAGTTTGCTTTTATTCTTGTGGTTAGCGTCTTCTGCCTGGATCACAGGCTGTCGCTCGAAACCCTTCGAGGAACCTAAGAAGAAACTGACCCCAGTCTAGCCGCCGTTTGGTTATCAGCAACCCCCCTGATGCGCTTTATCTGCAGGAGTACCGAAGAATTGCAGCGCATCAGCTTCCTTGGTTAAAGCAAGCGGCGTACCAGAACCAGATCGCCACCACTGATGAAGCCATGTGCTTCATTGCTGCGCTCGGTAAAGGTAACCTCGCTCCAGATTGCATCATTTCCTACCTGACGAAGCACCAATATGGTGCGCAAGACCGACCGGAGACCATCATGAGTGAGCCGCTGATCATCGAGCCTGCAAATCCAGCCGACGCTTGCGTCATCTGGCTGCACGGCCTGGGTGCTGATCGCTACGACTTCCAGCCTGTCGCCGAGGCCTTGCAGCAGCGAATGCTGACAACCCGTTTCGTGCTACCTCAGGCACCCAGCCGTGCGGTCACTATCAATGGCGGCTGGGCGATGCCGAGCTGGTACGACATTCTCGCAATGAGCCCAGCCCGAGCGATCAACCAAGCGCAACTCGAAGAATCAGCACAAACCGTCATCCACCTGATCGAAGAGCAGCGCGACAGCGGCATCGACCCGGCCCGGATCTTTCTGGCCGGCTTCTCTCAGGGCGGCGCTGTGGTCTATCACACAGCCTTTCAACGTTGGGCAGGCCCACTGGGCGGCGTGATCGCTCTTTCGACCTACGCACCCACGCTCAACGATGACTTGAAGCTGTCGCCATTGCAGGCCGAACTGCCGGTGCTTGTCCTCCACGGCTCACGAGACGAAGTTGTGGTGCCATCGATGGGCCGCGCAGCGTACGAGTGCCTGATACAGAACAGGGTAAAAGCGCAATGGAAGGACTACCCAATGGCGCACGAGGTACGTCCAGAGGAAATCAGAGACATTGGCGAATGGCTGGTAGAGCGACTGGCCTGAGATTCAACATCGTTTGGCCCGTTGCGACGAAAAAATGTGACGCTGCGCGCCTGCCCTTTGGACCGATTCCAGCTACGCTTGTAGTGGGTAGATTAAAACTCGATGCGCCTGCCGTTGTAGCGCTCATCGCGGCCAGAAGAAGCCGACCTAGCCAGTGTGATGGGATGCGTGCAAAAGCATGACGAGGATGTCATCCGAGCGGGTGCTGCAGTCGTGAGGCTTGCCGATTGGCAGGTGGAAATGCAGCACCTCAAAAAAGCGCGGCTGTTGGACCACGTGGACGAGCCTTGCCTGCGACTGCTGCAGGAAGTGTTCGAGCCGTACCTTATTGAGCCAGGCGAAACCCTGCTCTCCCCGCTTGAACATAACCACAATCTGTATCTCGTGATAGAAGGCGAGCTGGCGGTTCACCTGGACTCGCTCGATGGCAGCCCGGTGCGCTCTATCGGACCAGGCGACTGCGCTGGCGAAATCAGCTTTATGGATGATCTGCCGCCTTCGGCCTATGTCGTCGCGCTCGAGCCAACCGTGCTTCTAGGCGTACACCGGCGCTCGATGCAATTGCTTACGCGATCACCACAATTGATGCAGAACCTCGCAGAACTGCTCTGCCAGCGGGTGAGATTGAGCGACCGCCTGATTATCAACAGCGAGCAGAACGCCAACATCGATAAATTGACCGGCTCGTTCAATCGCCGCTGGCTGGAACAGATCTATGGACGGGAAAGTGCTCGCTGCGCACTCAACGGCCAGCCGCTTTCACTCCTCCTGCTCGATGTCGACCGCTTCAAGGAATATAACGACAAGCTGGGCCACCTGGCGGGCGACCATGCGCTGTGCCTGGTCGTTAACACACTGGGAAAACTGCTGCGTCCGAGTGACAGCCTTGTGCGCTACGGTGGTGAGGAGTTCGTCGTGTTGCTGCCAGAGATGGCGCTCACGGACGCACGGAGTGTTGCCGACCGATTGCGTCAGAGCCTGGAGGACATCGTCTCCTTTCGGTCACCTATAGGTCTATTGCCTGGCGTGACCATCTCTATCGGTGTCGCAGCCATGCAACCCGATAACGATCTGGACAGCCTCGTGAATGTCGCGGACCAGGCGCTCTATCAAGCAAAGGAGCTCGGGCGAAACCGCGTTTGCGGGTGACGAACCGCAACCGCTGCCCCGGGCTGAGCAAGTCTTCGCCGTATGTGCTTCTTGCATTACACTGGTCGGCAAACCTTACATGACATAGACGAGAAGACCGTGCTCAAAGCACTTAAAAAGATGTTCGGTAAAGGCTCAAGCCAGCCAGCCGTAACCGATCCAGACAGTAGTAGCACCCCACGCACCAGCACCAGTCGTCCGACACAGGCTGAATCAGCCGAAGCGCAACGGGAGACGCCTACTGCACCGAAGCCCCGTCGCGAGCGCGCCCGTAAGCCTGCCGCCCCTCCAGCCCCTGCATGGAAGCTTGAGGATTTCGTCGTCGAGCCCGCAGAGGGCAAAACCCGGTTTCACGATTTCAAGCTCGCGCCCGAGCTGATGCATGCCATTCAGGACCTCGGCTTCCCTTACTGCACACCGATCCAGGCGCAGGTTCTAGGCTTTACGCTAAAAGGGCGTGACGCAATCGGTCGAGCGCAGACCGGCACGGGCAAGACTGCTGCTTTCCTTATTTCTACCATTACTCAGTTGCTTCAGACCCCACCACCGGGCGATCGCTACATGGGCGAGCCTCGGGCTTTGATCATCGCCCCAACCCGTGAGCTGGTAGTACAGATAGCCAACGACGCGCTGAACCTGACCAAGTACACCGGACTGAATGTCATGAGTTTCGTCGGGGGCATGGACTTCGACAAGCAGCTCAAGACGCTCGAATCCCGTTACTGCGACATCCTGGTGGCCACGCCGGGACGCCTGCTGGACTTTAACCAGCGCGGCGAAGTGCATCTGGACATGGTCGAAGTGCTGGTACTGGACGAAGCAGACCGCATGCTCGACATGGGTTTCATCCCTCAGGTCCGCCAGATCATTCGCCAGACGCCACCCAAGAGCGAGCGCCAGACTCTGCTGTTTTCCGCAACCTTCACCGAAGACGTGATGAACCTCGCCAAGCAGTGGACCACAGACCCGGCAATCGTGGAAATCGAGGCAGTCAATGTGGCCAGCGACACCGTCGAGCAGCACGTCTATGCTGTCGCCGGTAGCGACAAGTACAAACTTCTCTACAATTTGATTACGCAGAACGACTGGACCCGGGTGATGGTCTTTGCCAATCGCAAGGACGAGGTACGCCGTATCGAAGAACGGCTGACCCGTGACGGCATAAGCGCAGTACAGATGTCCGGCGACGTTCCGCAACACAAGCGTATTCGGGCCCTGGAAGGCTTCCGTGAAGGCAAGATACGCGTCATGGTAGCCACCGACGTTGCCGGCCGCGGCATCCACGTCGACGGCATCAGTCACGTAATCAACTTCACGCTGCCAGAAGTGCCCGACGACTACGTGCATCGCATCGGCCGTACGGGTCGTGCGGGGGCCAGCGGCACATCGATCAGCTTTGCCGGCGAAGATGACGCCTTTGCGCTACCAGCAATCGAGGCACTGCTAGGCCGAAAGATCAGTTGTGAAATGCCGCCTGCCGAATTGCTGGCTGCAGTCCCGCCCAATCGCTGACAGCGCCTCGAAAAAAACTAGGCGAAGCTGAAGCCAGCTTCGCCTTTCTTATTACCGCACCAGACCGGACCCGAGCCCAGCCGCTGACGGCACCGGCCCATGAACCCTGCCGACCATCACAGAGCTTGGCGCCGCTTGCGCTTGCCCTTCCGTAATGAAAAGCGGTTCGCCTAGCTTTTCCATCGGTCGGCCGCAGCGTGGTCGCTGCATCGACCTTCGACCCAACGCGGCCCATCTGGCGTTTCCTCCTTCTTCCAGAACGGAGCTCGAGTCTTCAGGTAGTCCATGACGAAGCGACAGCCGTCAAACGCGGCCTCCCTATGAGCACTGGCGGCGCCGACGAATACGATCGCCTCACCCGGCTGGAGCGACCCAACCCGGTGCAGGATTTCCAGCTTAAGCAGTGGCCAGCGCTCGGCAGCCTCATCGACTATCTTCTGTAGCGCTTTCTCTGTCATGCCAGGCGCATGCTCCAGAAACATGCCCGCCACATCATGACCATCGTTGAAGTCACGAACGTAGCCAACGAAACTGGCGACCGCACCGATGCCAAGGTTGGCAGCATGCAGGGCGCTGAGCTCAGCACCAGGGTCGAAAGGTGCCCGCTGTACACGCACCGCCATGATCAGCCTCCCGTCACAGTGGGAAAGAATGCCACTTCGTCGCCATCGATCAGCGGCTCGTCAAGGCTGCATAATTCATCGTTGCGCGCGGACATGAGGTTTTGTTCAGCCAAAACAGACCACTTGCCCCCCCGCGACACTAAATGCGCGCGTAGATCGTCTAACTGACGGAAGGAGGCGTCCCACTCGATCTGCTCCGAGTCAATGCCCAAGGCCTCGCGATACCGTGCGAAATACTGGATCCGGATCATGCGGGCACCTGCCAATGGCCGCTCTTGCCCCCTAGCTTTTCCAGCAGCCGAACGCCTTCGATAACCATGCCTTTGTCCACCGCCTTGCACATGTCATAAAGGGTCAAAGCAGCAATGCTGGCCGCTGTAAGCGCCTCCATTTCGACGCCAGTCTGGCCCGCCAGCTTGCAGCGCGCCTCGATCCGCACACGATCTTCCCCTTGCGGCTGAAGCTCGACTTTGATGCTTGTCAGCAACAAGGGATGACAGAGGGGGATCAACTCGTGGGTTTTTTTCGCTGCCTGGATGCCTGCGATACGGGCTACGGCAAAGACGTCACCCTTGGGGTGTCCACCCTGTTGAATCATCTGGAGGGTTTCAGGAAGCATGCGGACCGTGGCTTCCGCTACCGCCTCGCGCGCCGTGACGGCCTTGGCGGTAACGTCAACCATGTTGGCCCGCCCCTGTGAATCGAGGTGAGTGAGCATATACAGGCGACTCCGGATATCGATGCGGCATTGTAAACACAATATGCCGCCCGACACCCTGCCTGCCCGCTCGCTTGCGGGATCGGCCAACCCTACATATGGGCCTCGGCGTACTCGGCCAATACCGAGCGAGGCACACCCTGCAGGGTGATATGCATGCCGTGCGGGAAGTCCTTGAACCGCTCCGTTAGATAGGTCAGCCCCGAGCTGGTCGCAGACAGATACGGCGTATCGATTTGCGCCAGATTGCCAAGGCAGACCACCTTCGATCCGCTACCAGCCCGGGTAATGATGGTTTTCATCTGGTGCGGCGTCAGGTTCTGGCACTCGTCGATAAGAATCAGGCTTTGCTGGAAGCTGCGCCCACGGATGTAATTGAGGGATTTGAACTGCAGCGGCACCTTTTGCAGGATGTAGTCGACGCTACCATGAGTGCTCTCGTCATCCATGTGCAGGGCTTCAAGGTTATCGGTAATCGCACCAAGCCAAGGCTCCATCTTTTCCGCCTCGGTGCCCGGCAGGAAACCGATGTCTTCATCAAGCCCCTGCACGCTTCGTGTAGCGATGATACGGCGGTAACGCTTGCTGACAACCGTCTGTTCGATGGCAGCAGCCAGGGCCAGGATCGTCTTGCCTGAGCCCGCAGCGCCCGAGAGATTGACCAGATGGATATCGGGATCCAGCAGGGCGAACAACGCCAGCGCCTGGTGGATGTCACGCGGTCGCAGCCCCCATGCTTCCTGGTGCAGCAAGGGTTCTTGATGCATGTCGAGTAACAGCAGCTCGTCGGCCTTGATGCCCTTGATCCAACCGACGAAGCCTTGCTCATCGAGGATGAATTCGTTGATGTGTACAGCTGGCAGATTGTCGATCAATTGCACCCGATGCCAGGTGCGCCCGTGCCCCTGATGTGTATCGACCTTGCTGACCCTGTCCCAGAAGGAGCCGCTTAGGCTGTGGTAGCCACGCGACAGCTGCCCTACGTCGTCGACCAGCTTGTCGGTGTGGTAGTCCTCGGAGGCAACGCCGCACGCCCGGGCCTTGAGTCGCATATTGATGTCATTGGTGACCAGCACAACCGGCACGCTAGCGCTGCGCCGTTGAAGCTCCACGACCTGATTGATGATCTTGTTGTCGTTCAAATCCTCCGGCAACGCGCTGGAGTCAGCACCCTTGCTCATAAGAATCGACAGACTTCCGCAGGGTCCGCTCTTCTCACGCTGGATAGGGACGCCGAGTTCGACCTCCTCGGGTGTTGCGTCACCGAGCACCTTGTCGATGAGGCGAATCGCCTGCCGGCATTCAGCCGCAACGCTGTGTTTACCGGCCTTGAGCTGGTCCAGTTCCTCCAGCACAGTCATAGGGATGGCGACCTGATGTTCCTGGAAATTCAGCAGGGCGTTGGGGTCGTGAATCAGAACGTTCGTGTCGAGAACGTAGAGGGTGGGCTGAGTTGCGCGGGGTCTGCCGTAGTCATCCATACGCGATCACCTTTTCGGAGCCGGAACGACGGAGAGCCGAATGCTCTCCGCCGTATAGAAACCGCCGTGCGCCTAGGTGAGCGGACTTGAGTGGCAGGGGCTTGGGGCCACCCAGAGGCCGCCACCTGTGAGTGCAGGTTTCGGCGGTCTTGCATCAGGTAATACCGCAAAATAGATGACAGGAAAAAGTCTTTTTCAAACAGATGACGTTTTTTTATCAGAACGACGAATAGCGCTTGGCGCATGCCAGACCGGCGACTAGGCTCGTAGATCAACCTGTGCGTTATCGCCGCACCGCCCGCGCATCGTCAGGCACACCCTTCTCTGCAATACCGCCAGCACGCAAGCCAAGAACCTGTGGCTCGCAAGCAGAAAACAGCCATATTCCCAGCCTGCTGATCCTGATACTGGTCGTTCCGCTCAGCTCAGTTTTTCCAAGCAGCCAGGCATGACCTCGTAGCGCCCACGCTGGAAGCAAATCGGCCTCATAGGTGGAGAGACGGCAGCCATACGGCCTAGAATCACCTCACATCAAAGGAGACCTCTGCATGCTGATGGTGATTTCGCCAGCCAAGACGCTGGACTATGACACCCCGCCTACGACCAGACGCTTCACCCAACCCGAACACCTGGATCACGCCCAAGCGCTGATCAGCCAATTGCGCGACATGTCACCTCAACAGATCAGCGACCTGATGCATCTATCAGACAAGCTCGCGGCGCTCAATGTAGCCCGCTACGGCAGCTGGGACGCGGCATTCACGCCGAGCAATGCCAAGCAGGCACTCTTAGCGTTCAAAGGTGACGTCTACACCGGCCTGAACGCCAGCGACTTTACTGAAGCGGACTTCGATTTCGCTCAACAGCACCTGCGTATGCTTTCTGGGCTTTACGGGGTACTGCGCCCGTTGGATCTGATGCAGCCCTACCGATTGGAAATGGGCACAAAGCTGGCCAACCCACGAGGCAAAGATCTATATGCTTTCTGGGGCGACAGGATTAGCGAGTGGCTTAACCAGGCACTTGCGGCACAAGGCGATGACTTACTGCTGAATCTGGCCTCGAACGAGTATTTCGGTGCGGTGAAACGCAATGCGCTGAACGCACGGGTAATAGATGTCGATTTCAAAGATCAAAAGAATGGTCAGTACAAGATCATAAGCTTCTATGCGAAGAAAGCCCGGGGCCTGATGAGCCGCTACGTGATCAAGGAACGTATCAAGAAGCCCGAACAGCTGAAACACTTCAGCTATGACGGCTATCGCTACAGTCCGGACAACTCTTCCCCCGACCATCTGGTGTTTCTGCGGGATGCACAAGACTAGTCCTGGCCGCCCTGGTTGTTCCCTCAGATCGGTTTGAAGGCAACAAGCCCCCCTCCATTCGCGCCGTACGTAAGGTCTTTGTGCCGGCCAAGGTCTGCAGCGCCAGCAAACCTCTAGCCGCCCTCCTCAACCGTCAAAAAACTACCCGATCAGCGGCACGCGACCGGGGAACTATCCGAAGGCCACCGCAATCATAAGCGCGTACCGGCATTTCCAGATGGAAAGGGACGTCGCACATGAACGTGCTTTGGAATTCAGAACAGTTGGGGCAAGGCTTTCGTCATGGCGGACCATCACGGGCGCCGGGCCTATTCGACCCATTGCAGACGGGTCGTTCAAGTGCGGTGTCGACACGCTGTCAGCCTAGACGGGCAAGAGGCCCTCGGGAGCCGAACCATTGCAACGGTTCAAGCCCTAAAGGCGGGTTACCCAGGCTCCTTCCAAAGCGGCATTCAACTCCGCGACACCAAGCGCAGCACCCATCGATTATCAAGCAATACCCCCATATTCAGGCTCGGAGCATGCTGTTCGCCCCGAATGCGGTATTCCAAAAAGAGAAACCGAACTTGACGGCGCGAGGCACCTGAAGGCCCGACCAAGAAGCATAAGGCGAGCGCAGACCTCTGGCCGCCCACATGGACAAGAAGAACTTACCCCTTCTCAACGATTCAGGAGAAACAACATGATTCCGGTCATCCTTTCAGGCGGTAGCGGGTCCCGACTCTGGCCTCTTTCGCGCAAGGCATTCCCCAAGCAATTTCTTGCCCTTACCGCTGAGCAGACGCTGTTTCAGCAGACCATCGAGCGCCTGGCCTTCGACGGAATGCAGGCACCCCTACTGGTCTGCAACAAGGAACACCGGTTCATCGTCAAGGAGCAGTTAGCCGCGCGCAAGCTCGGAACCCAGGGCCTCCTGCTTGAGCCATTTGGTCGAAACACCGCGCCCGCGATAGCCATTGCGGCGATGAAGCTGATTGCCGAAGACCGTGACGAGTTGCTGCTGGTGCTGCCTGCCGACCACGTCATCGAAGACCATAAGGCGTTTCAACGTTCCCTCGCCCTGGCGACCAATGCAGCCGAAAACGGCGGAATGGTCTTGTTCGGCATCCCAGCCACTAGCCCGGAAACTGGCTACGGCTACATCAAATGTGATCACGACGGAAATAACGGGCTGCCTGAAGGCGTTAACCGCGTTACGCAATTCGTCGAGAAGCCCGACGAAGTACGCGCTCAGGAGTACGTCGATTCCGGTAACTATTACTGGAACAGCGGCATGTTCCTGTTCCGTGCCAGCGTGTTTCTCGACGAGCTGAAAAAGCACGATCCGGACATCTATGACACTTGCTGGGTGGCGCTGGAGCGCAGTATCAAGAACGGCGAAGAGCTTCTTATCGATCCAGCGACTTTTGCCTGCTGCCCGGACAACTCGATCGACTATGCAGTAATGGAGAAAACCGAGCTGGCGTGCGTCGTTCCCATGTCTGCCGGCTGGAGCGATGTTGGCTCCTGGTCATCGCTCTGGGACGTGCTGGAAAAAGACGAAGACGGCAACGTGACCAGAGGCGACGTGATTGTCGAAGACAGCCGCAATTGCCTTGTTCACGGTAACGGCAAGCTGGTGACGGTGGTCGGCCTGGATAACATCGTCGTCGTCGAGACCAAAGACGCGACCATGATCGCCCACAAGGACAAGGTTCAGGACGTCAAGAAGCTGGTGAACAAGCTCGACGCCATGAAGCGCTCCGAAACGCAGAACCATTGCGCCGTCTATCGTCCCTGGGGCTGGTACGACTCGGTCGATATGGGCGGTCGCTTCCAGGTCAAGCGGATCTGCGTCAACCCAGGCGCACAGTTGTCACTGCAGATGCACCACCATCGCGCCGAGCACTGGATCGTTGTTTCCGGCACCGCTCAGGTCACCTGCAATGACAAGACGTTTCTGCTTACCGAAAACCAGTCCACGTACATCCCAGTAACCTCTGTTCACCGCCTGGCCAACCCTGGCAAGATCCCACTGGAAATCATTGAAGTCCAGTCTGGCAGCTATCTGGGTGAAGACGACATTGAGCGTCTTGATGACGTCTACGGTCGCGCGCCTAATGATGTAGCCAGTCAGCCGGCTCGCTAAATCGAAGTCTGATAGTTGAAAAACCGCGCCAAACCAGGCGCGGTTTTTATTGGTGGGTTGTAACCCGCTGGCGTAGGCACAAGCAAACCAGCCGAAATGACGTGCGTTGCTTAGTTGAATGATTAGCTCCAAGCCTGCGATCGCTCAGCGCATCAAGTCGCAACGCCGCAACTAACGGGTATCGCGCTTCGCTAGTAATAAACAACACTTTCCAACGGCGGACTTGTTAGCCTGTGCCGCTTGAAGTACTGTCTACCCAACCATATACCCATCCAACACGAGCCGGGCCTTACTAGAGCCCAGAGGCTCGCACCCCTGAGCGCGCCGCGCCAAAAACTGAAAACGTAACAAGAGGCAAAAACAGACGTGACAAAAGAACAATTACGCGCCGAGCTTGAGAAGCAAGCCAACCGCTTTCAGGCTGTTTACGGCGGAGAAATAACAACCTACGCCGCACAGCCCGACCCCGAACGAAAGCCATGGCGTAAAAAACCTACCGTTCACGATCAGGTATTCAAGGCCGAAATACAAAAGATCGAGAAAGAGTTATCCGAGCAAGAATCCCAGGCCAAATGAGTTAAGCACTGCTGCGATAAGGCACTCGTAACCAGCAATCGCCTAAGCAGCAGTGTGGTCATTACCGACCACCCTACCGCAGCTTTATTTGCCGATAAATGACCTGAAAGACACCGAGCCAATCGCCCGGCGAGCGTTTCCGTCTTTACCGCGACCTGGCGGCCAAACTGACCCTTAATATGCCGGCACCGCTTGCCGAAGAACTAGCCGGTACGGGATGTATCATCATCCTCTGCACTCTCGACAAGCTGACCATTAACAACTCGCTGCTGCTCGCTTAAATGATCTTTCCACAGTGCTTCGGCGCCCGGGAAGTCGGTCCCTAGCTCCGGCCCTATCTGATCGAGGTCGTAGCGCTGGGTACAACCACTTCCAATAATGGGCGGCGCCTTCGCGCCTGCCTTTTCCAATGGATCGCTCATCTTTCTCCCGCGCCGAAAACGACGGGTCAGTTGAATACCAGGGTCTTGTTGCTATGCACCAGCACTCGCTCTTCCAAGTGATAGCGCAAGCCGCGCGATAGCACCATTTTCTCGACATCCTTGCCCAGTCGAACCATGTCTTCAATGCTGTCGCGATGACTGATCCGTACGACGTCCTGTTCGATGATAGGCCCCGCGTCTAGCTCTTCCGTCACGTAGTGACAGGTTGCGCCTATCAATTTCACGCCGCGCAGAGACGCCTGGTGGTAGGGCTTGGCGCCCACGAACGACGGCAGGAAGCTGTGATGAATATTGATGACGCGTTGCGCATATTCCTGACAGAGCTCAGCCGGCAGGATTTGCATGTAGCGCGCCAGAACGATCACATCGGCTCGTTGCTCGCGCACCAGACGTGACACTTCGGCAAAAGCCTTCTCCTTGGACCCCGGCTCCACAGGAACATGAAAATAGGGAATGCCGTGCCACTCGACCATGCTGCGCAAGTCATCATGGTTGGAGATCACACACGGTATGTCGCAATCCAGCTCGCCGCTATGCCAACGATGCAGAAGGTCGGCCAGGCAATGGGATTCACGACTGGCCATCAGAACTACACGCTTGCGTTGCTCTGAGTCAGTAATACGCCATTCCATTGAGAATTCACGCGCTATCGGCCCGAATGCCTGGCGAAACCCATCGAGATCGAAAGGCAGCGAGTCGGCACGGATCTCATGCCGCATGAAGAACCAGCCGCTCTGATGATCGGAATGGTGGTTGGCCTCGGTGATCCAGCCATTGTAAGTCGCCAGGAAGTTACTGACCTTGGCGACAATACCGACGCCGTCTGGACAGGCGATAACCAGCCTGAATGTGCGCATTTTTAAATTGACTCCGGCTTACTCAAAAAGAGGCGGCATTCTAGCGCAGCGACGAAAACCGCAACCATATTAATCAGCGATCATACCTTCACAGCCGGCAGTGGCGGGCAGGCGATTCGAGCCGAACCAGCCAACGGCAAAACACCTATAAAGCCCATGATAAACATATGACTTTGAGCCCGCGGGGCAACGAAGCGCGAGGAAGCGCAGCAATCCTATAACCTTGGTAGCCATAGTCGGTGTCAAGATAACGCTAATAAGCGCGACGCCCTCAGATCAAGGTGGGGTTATGCGCAGCGCTTCAATGAATACTTATTCAAGAACTAAGGCTAGTAAGCCTGATACATGCTGAATAAACTAACCAAAACTTTACTCAAGCCAACATTTACTTGTCCGCGGCAGCTGTCTATGATTGCTGTCACTCGCGTTCCAACCTATACCAAGGAAGTGACATGTCGCTGATCAACGAATACCGCGCAACTGAAGAAGCTATCAAGGAACTACAGGAGCGCCTGAAGTCCCTGTCCGAGGACGACAAGCTCCAAAAGGAACTTGAGTTTGAAGGAAAACTGCGGGAGCTGATGGGCGAATACCAGAAATCGCTTCGCGATATTATCGCCCTGCTCGATCCGGACGCACGTAGCAACAAACCACAGCGTGCCTCCAAAGCACCCGCTGCAACCAAGCGCGCCCGTCGTGTCAAGCAGTACAAGAATCCGCACAACGGCGAAGTGATTGAAACCAAGGGTGGCAATCACAAAACGCTGAAAGAATGGAAAGCACAATGGGGCTCCGACGAGGTTGAAAGCTGGGCCACTCTGCTGGGCTAAGTTTTACGTAAGACCCCGAAGCCATCTCGCACAGTCATGCTGTGCCAGATGGCTTTTTTATGCTCTGACCAAAAGCATGCTCAAAGGGCGTAGCGTGCCCGCAAGCCACGAGCATGCAGCGACCATTGCTGCAGCAAATGCAATTGCTCTGGCGTTGCTGAAGGCACCAACGCGTCCAGACTTTTCTCGAACTGTTCCAAGGTGTTGGGAGCGCCGAACTCGGGCGTCATCAATCGTTGACGACAAAACTGTCGCCATTGTTGGCCTTCGGCTGCTGATAGACACTCGGGGTAGTTACGTGCCCGGTACCGGAAGTGCAGCTCTGACAAGCGCACATCATCAAAGGGTAACGCTGCGTCAGTTGGACGAGGTGATGTGTTGCGCACCTGCTCGCACAGTCGCCGATCGCGATCGTTGAAGAAACCGTCGTACAACTGTTGCTCGGGATCTGAAGACCCAGCAAACGCCTCCTCTTGATAGATATCGGCTAGCTTCCATCGCCATTCCGGTTCGCGTCCGCGTAACTCTGCTGCTGTCGAATTACAAAACTCCATATCCAGCCCGAGCCGTTCGATATCGGACTGGCGCAGCACGTTCATTGGCGCGAGCACCGGGCAGCGATTCATATGGACAAGTTTCAGCGGGATCGGAAGTTGTTCACCCATGTCTTCCCGCCGGGTATAAAGCCGCTCACGGATAGTTTGCGCCTGCTCCTGCCAAAGCGGCGAACACTCGGCGTTCAGATCACAGACTACCAACGCATTGCGGTTGTGCGGATGCCAGGCCAGCGGCAGCACCACCGAAAGAAAGTGACGCGCAGCAGAGAAACGACCCGATATATGCACCATTGGCCTGAGCAGTTGTACTTGCTCAACCACTGCGTGTTTACGGCGTAGCTTGTAAAGATAATCATATAGACGCGGCTGCCGGTCGCGAATCAACCGAGCCAATGCAATGGTGGCACGCACATCCGACAAGGCATCGTGAGCGTTCGCGTGCTCAAGCCCATTGACGGCGCTCAGGCGTTCCAGCTTGAGCGTGACACGACCGTCTTCCTCCGGCCAGACGATACCCTCGGGTCGCAACGCATAAGCGGTGCGAACCAGATCGATAAGGTCCCAACGACTATTGCCGCCCTGCCACTCGCGGGCATAGGGATCGAAGAAGTTGCGGTACAAGCTGTAACGCAGCACTTCGTCATCGAAACGCAGGCTGTTATAGCCAGCGCCGCAGGTGCCGGGCAATGCCATTTCATGGTGCAATCGGGCCATGAATTCTGCTTCGCAGAGCCCCTTCTCGGCCAAGGTGTCAGGCGTGATACCCGTTACCAGACACGCGGCGGGGTGTGGCAGGATGTCATCACTGAGGCGGCAGTAGAGATTCAATGGCTCGCCAATTTCTTCCAGCGACTCGTTGGTTCGAATGCCAGCCACTTGGACAGGCCGGTCGCAGCGAGGTGAGATGCCAGTCGTTTCGAAGTCGTACCAGAAGATGCTGGAGGTCAAGGGAGAGAGTCCTTCTCGATTGGTGTCGCCAGTCTAGCGCGCACGCCGCCTCCAGACGAATCGTTGCGGTCTGGCTCGACCCGGTTTCGCCGCCGCCCGGCCTGAGCAAGAGCCTGGCGTCCAGAAGTGCCAACACGGTTATGGCAGACGGTGCGAAATCAATGGTTTGATTGCCGAACATGCACAGCGCTGGGCGATTGATCGTCACGCCCATCTGCGCATAGCATCCGATTCCTTTCTCCGAGCCAAAGCCGTGCCATCCGCTTTCTCAGTCAGCGTCTTGCTGGATAACACGCACCGCGTCGAAACGCCCGAGGGTATCGACCTTCTGCTTCATCCGGCGGGCCTCGTCCCGCGGGCACTGGCGTTTGCCCTCGATCTGCTGATACGAGGCGCAATCATGGCGATCCTGGGGTTCGGATTTGGCTTGCTGGGCAAATTTGGCCTGGGTGTAGGAGCGCTGCTGCTGTTTCTGATGCAGTGGTGGTACATGGTGCTGTTCGAGGTGCTGAACCAGGGCCGGACGCCTGGCAAGCAATGGCTCGGGCTGCGAGTCGTCCATGATGATGGCACCCCTATTGGGTGGGCCTCGTCTCTGACTCGCAACCTGTTGCGTTTCGTCGACATGCTGCCATTCGGCTATTTCCTCGGCGCAATTTCCTGCCTCTGGCACCCGTCCTTCAAACGCTTGGGCGATCTGGCAGCCGGAACGCTGGTGGTATATCGCGAGCGAGCCACCACCAAGCCGACGCTTCCCTCAGCCGACGCGACTGAGTCACCGATAGCCCTGACGCTGGCAGAGCAACAGGCGTTGATTGCGTTTGCCGAGCGACACTCCACACTCTCGTCAGAAAGGCGCCTTGAGCTGGCCACCATCCTGGCCGAACCACTGCAAGTCGCCCCAGCCCAAGCGGAAGCACGGATTAACGGCATCGCCCGCGGCCTGGTGGGCCCGACATGAAACAAAGCCTGTTCGAAAGCCATCATCAGGCCGAGTGGCAGTCATTCAACGAAACGCTCGAGGCGCTGGAGCGCGGAAAAACGCTCGAACCAGTCGCCATCTCTGGTTTTCCGGCCGCCTACCGTCGGGTCTGTCAGCAACTGGCATTGGCGCAGGCGCGCGGTTACAGCATCAGTTTCGTCGAACGCTTGCAACTGCTGGTTCAGCGGGGGCATCACCAACTGTATCGCCATCGCAGCCCCCTCGCCGGACGCCTGCTCGGCTTTTTCCTGGGTGGCTTCGCCAGGCTGGTGCGCGAGGAGTGGCGCTATCTGGCTGCTGCAAGTCTGATTTTCTACGTCAGCCTGCTGGGCATGGCCGCACTGGTCCTGGCAGTTCCGGAACTGGTCTATAGCCTCATCAGTCCGGAGCAGCTTGCCGAAATGGAAGCGATGTACGACCCCGACGCGAGTCGTCTCGGTCGCTTCGGCGAGCGTGGTTCCGGAGACGATTGGGTGATGTTCGGTTACTACGTCATGCATAACATCGGAATCGCCTTCCAAACCTTCGCCGGTGGCCTGCTGTTCGGCCTCGGCAGCCTGTTCTATCTGTTATTCAACGGCCTAATGATCGGAGCGATTGCCGGCCACCTGACCGGGATAGGCTACGACCAGCCGTTCTGGTCGTTCGTCATCGGTCATGGCGCTTTCGAACTGACAGCTATCACTCTGGCAGGCGCGGCCGGGTTGAAACTGGGCGTTGCCCTTGTTCCGCCTGGGCGAAGATTGCGCAGCGAGGCATTACGCCAAGCGGCCGCCACTGCGGTACGGCTGATCGCCGGAGCCACGCTGTTCCTGCTTGTCGCTGCCTTTATCGAGGCGTACTGGTCCTCGATGACTTACCCATCAGCTTCCGCCAAATACGCTGTGGGTACGCTGTTGTGGCTGTTGGTCGGCGCCTACCTGGCGGTAAGCGGCAGGAGCTCTCATGCAGCTAAATGAAGCCAGCATGGAGATTCGCCCCCGCGACGCCTGGGAGTCGCTGGACCTCGGTGTGCTGCTGGCACGTCGTCATGCCGGACTGCTGATGGCCAGCTGGGCCCTGGTGACCTTGCCGATCTTCGCCTTGTTCAGCCTGGTGTTCTGGCAAAGCCCGACGCTTTCGCTCCTTCTGTTCTGGTGGCTCAAGCCTCTTTATGAACGGTTGCCGCTGTTCATCCTGTCACGGACGCTATTTGGCGACACGCCAACCTTGAGCCGCAGCGTTAAGGCACTGCCACAGCTGTTGCGCCAGCAGTGGTTTTCCAGCCTGACTTGGCGCCGCTTCAGCCTTACTCGCAGTTTCGATCTGCCAGTACTTCAACTAGAAGGGTTGGCCGGGCACAAGCGTCGACAGCGTCTTTTGGTACTCCAACAGCGTGACCGCCGAGCCGCGACCTGGCTGACGCTGGTTGGTGTGCACCTGGAGATGGGCCTCTGGCTAGGCGCGCTTGCGCTGATGTACGTGCTGATACCACCACAATTGCTGACCGACTGGCACTGGCAGGACCTGCTCGGTATGACGACCGATTGGCTATGGCTCGAACACCTGTCCAACCTGCTGTACGCCCTGGTGCTGCTCGTCTGGGAGCCGATCTATGTCGCCAGCGGCTTCAGCCTATACCTCAACCGCCGCACGACCCTTGAAGCCTGGGATATCGAGCTGGCCTTTCGCAGGATGCAGGCTCGCATCAGAGCGACGCTGCCCGTGCTGTTGCTTGGCATGAGCTTGTGGCTCGTTTCACCACCCAACACGGCGCTGGCTGCGCCCACCGTAGCGCCCATGCAAGCAGGCAATCGCGCCGAAACCGAGCCACAGAATGAGCGCCTCCTCAACCAACCATTGACGAGCAGGGCTGCCAGCGACCGAATCAGCGAATTACTCAATCAGCCACCGTTCAAACACAGTGAAACGGTCACCAGATGGCGGTTCGGCGAAGACGCCAACGACGAACCCGGTTGGCTGGAACGCTGGCTGAAACGATTGCTGAACAGCAATCTGCAACCCCACCGTTCCGAAACCATCGCAACCGTAACTGAAGCCGTCCTCTGGGCTGGGCTATTCGTCTTGATCGGTTTGCTGCTATGGCGTTACCGCGACTGGATCAGGCTGTACGTTATCCCGCTCCGGGCGCCGCGAGTGAAGCAACAACAAACGCCCCCTAGCCAGATACTCGGTTTGGATCTTCAACCCGAAAGCCTTCCTACGGATGTCGTCGCGCAAGTGCGGCGGCTTTGGAGCGCGCAGCCGCGCGAAGCGCTAAGCCTGCTCTACCGCGCCTTACTCAGCCGGTTACTACACGAGTGCCAGCTGCCGTTGAAAAGCGCACATACCGAAGGAGAGATACTGGAGCTGCTGCGTCAGGCTGACCAGCCGCAATTGCTGGACTATGCACACGTCTTGACGCAGTACTGGCTGAGCCTGGCCTATGGGCACCAGCTACCGGCCGACAGGGCTCTGAACGAGTTATGTCAGGGTTGGCAAAAGCTGTTCGGCAGCGAGCGCCAGGCATGAGCAGGCGCCGCGTCTTTGTGCTCGCAGCGGCTGCGTTGCTGGTTGGCGTTGTGCTGCTGTTGGTCTTGAGCAAGGCGACGCCGTATGAGGAGACCGTCGAGCATGGCCCAGCGCCAGAGGTAAGCAGCAACCCGTACCTCGCTGCCGAGCGGTTTCTCCTTGATCAAGGCCGGACGGTCGGCCACGCCGAGACATTCGGCGGGCTTAACGATATCCCTGCGGAACAGCAGATCTTGCTGCTGATTGGCAGTCGCAGCGAGATGACACCGCAGCAAACCGAGCAATTGCTCACCTGGGTTGAAGATGGCGGGCATCTCGTATTCGTCGCAGAGCAGCTCTGGGATGAGAAAACCGGACGCAGCGGCGACCTGCTGCTCGACGCACTTAACCTGCAACAGTACGAAACCACCGAAACCAAGGACAATGGGAGCGTTGGAGAGGCCACAAGTCCGGAGAAACGCCCGAGGCTGACGCGTCTGTATATTGAAAACGAAGAGGCACCCGCCTACCTCGCCTTCGATCCGGACTACCACCTATACGACGCGGGCAGCAGCGCCCACGCGTGGGCCAACAGTGCTAGCGCGACGCACATGTTGCAATTGCAGCGCGGGAACGGACTGATCACCGCACTCACCGATAGCTGGATCTGGCAGAACGACGCTATCGCCGAATACGACCACGCCTGGTTACTGTGGTATCTGACCCAGGACCGAAACGTGACGATGGTCTATCGCACCGAACACGATGGGTTGCTGCGACAGCTGCTGCGTTATTTCCCCGAAGCGCTGACCGCCGCGCTTTTGCTGCTGTTCCTAACCTGTTGGCACGCGGCACAGCGCCATGGCCCGCTACAGGAGCCTGTCGATCGCGACCGCCGACAGCTTCGAGAGCATTTGCGAGGCAGCGCCGACTTCCTCTACCGGCGGGCCGGACAGCGCCATTTGATCATCAGCCTGCAGAACGACATCGTTCACCAGGCACAGCGTCGTCACCCGGATCTGGAGGCACTCGATCATGCCGGCAAATGCGAGGTGCTGGCGCAGATAAGTAGAACCTCAATTGGAGCCGTTACCCGTGCCATGCAGCCACCGCCGGATAAAAGAATGAGTAATGCCGATTTCACCCGCCAGGTTGCCAGCCTGCAAAGTCTCAGGAATGTCTTATGAGCGAAACGACACCGGAACCGAACGACCCGAATCAGACCACGAGCCCGAGTACGAGCCCCAACACCCAGCGCCAACGCGCCAGCCAGCTCGCGCAGGCACTACGCCAGGAGCTGCACAAAGCGGTCATTGGCCAACAGGATATCGTGGACGGCGTGCTCACCGCGTTGATCGCGGGTGGCCACGTGCTGGTTGAGGGCGTACCGGGGCTGGGCAAGACCTTGCTGGTGCGGGCATTGGCACGCTGCTTCGGCGGTGACTTCGCACGTATCCAGTTCACCCCGGACCTGATGCCCAGCGACATCACCGGCCATGCCGTCTACGACATGGCCAGCGAGCAGTTCAAGTTGCGCAAGGGACCGGTTTTCACCCATCTGTTGCTTGCCGACGAGATCAACCGCGCACCAGCCAAAACCCAGGCCGCCTTGCTGGAAGTCATGCAGGAGCGCCAGGTGACCCTCGAAGGACGATCGCTCCCGGCACCGCAGCCTTTTCTTGTGATGGCGACGCAAAACCCGATCGAGCAGGAAGGGACCTATCCGTTGCCGGAAGCCGAGCTCGACCGTTTCATGCTGATGCTGCGCATGGACTATCCCCATGCAGATGAAGAGCTGACGCTGGTTCGCCAGGTCACACGCTCGGTTCGCACCGATATCCTCGACGTCAGTGGCCTGCGTGTGCTGCTGCAAGCAAAGGATGTGCAGGCGCTGCAGAAAATTGCCAGCGACCTGCCGCTGGACGATCAGGTGCTGGACTACGCGGTGCGTCTGGCCCGAGCCACCCGCAGCTGGCCGGGCCTGACGCTGGGCGCCGGGCCGCGGGCTTCCATCGCGCTGGTGCGCTGTGGAAGGGCACGCGCCCTGCTGCGCGGAGGAGACTTTGTCATCCCGGACGACATCAAAGGCTGCGCTCTGGCAGTGCTGCGGCATCGCGTCAGGCTCTCGCCCGAACTAGACATCGAAGGCTCATCAGCGGATCAGCTGCTGCACCAGTTGCTCGATCAGGTCCCGGCGCCGCGACTGTGACGCTAGCCGCTAAGCGAGCACCTCGATGAATCCATCTCGTCAGCTAATTTACATCCTCGCCGCGCTGCTCTGCGTGGGGATCCTGATGGGCGTCGCTGCGGCACTTCATGCCGGTTTTCCTGGAGCTCTTCATAGTGCCTGGTGGGGACTATTACTGTGCCTGGTACTGGTGGCGGCGTTCGACGCCTTTCGTCTGCACCACCGGCCTTCGCCAGTAGTACGGCGTACATTGGCGGGTAATCTCGCGCTGGGTCGCTGGCACGACGTACAGCTTGTGATCCAACAAGCGCTGCCTAACCCGATGCGTATGGACGTCTTCGATCATGCGCCCGCCGGGCTGGAGCAGGAGCAGCTGCCACAGCGGTTGGAGCTCGCGCCTGGGCAGCGCTGTCAGCTTACCTATCGATTGATACCACTGCATCGCGGTCACTTCCAGTTTCAGCAGTGTGAAATCCGCTTGTTCAGCTCACTGGGGCTGTGGCGAGAGCGACGGCTGCTACCGCTGGGCTCGCAGACCCGTGTCTATCCCGACTTTGCCTGTCTTCAGGGTGCACCGCTGATGGCTGTCGAGCACTGGCTTAGCCGCTTGGGCGTCCGGCAACAGCCCAGGCGAGGAACTGGCACAGAATTCAACCAGCTGCGAGAGTTCCGTGAAGGCGACACCTTGCGGCAAATCGACTGGAAGGCCACAGCCCGCAAACGCGCGCCCATCGTTCGAGAGTATCAGGATGACCGAGACCAGCAGATATTGTTGATGCTCGATTGCGGCAGGCGTATGCGCAGCCAGGACGGGACATTGTCGCACTTCGACCATGCGCTCAATGCGAGCCTGCTACTGGGATACGTAGCCCTTCGCCAGGGCGATGCCTTGGGGTTCTATACCCTTGCAACAGACCAGCGTCGCTTTTTTGCTCCCGCCAAGGGCCAGAGCCACCTCAACACACTGCTCAACGGCGTCTACGACTTGAACAACACCCAGCAGCCAGCGGATTTCGCCTCTGCCGCCAGTGATGTTCTGACACTGCAGAAACGACGCGCGCTGGTGATCATCGTGAGCAACCTGCGCGACGAGGATGACGAGGCTCTGCTCAGCGCAGTCCGCCAACTTTCCCGCCGCCACCGCGTACTGGTCGTGAGCTTGCGCGAGCCGGTACTAGATAATCTGCGTCAGCGCCCGGTCAGCAACTTTCAGGACGCCCTCGATTATTGCGGCACAATCGGCTACCTCAACGCCCGCGGCAAGCTTCACGAACAACTTCTCGCCCACGGTGTGCCAGTGCTCGATGCACGCCCGCACGAGCTCGGGCCAGCGCTGATCAGCCGCTATCTGGCCTGGAAAAAAGGTGGTGTGTTGTGACCAGCGTAGCTCAGTCCATAAGCGAGGCGTGCTTTAACGCCGGTCTTTTTTTTGGAGAAGCTTCAGGTGCCCTGGCAACAGTCTTGATCGGCGGCCTTGTTACCGGCTGACTCGACTCGCGGCAGGCGCGCCGGCGGGATGTGCTGCATGGGGCGAAAGCTGAAATAGTGGTGCAACGCATCGATCATTTCGCGGACTTCACGGGGCGGTGAGATGAATACGAAGCCTGAATCGAAGCTACCAGGCGTAACGTCCTCCCGCGACCAACGACAGATTGCGCTGAAATCGACGTAGCGCAGCTGGCTATGCTGGCCAGGAATCTTCAGGCGCATATCGAAACGCACGTCGGTCATCATTGGGTATGGGCTGATGAGCATCAGCCCGGATTCGGACAGGTTGCCGATGAACCCCAAGGGCTTGTCCGTGAAACGGTTGAATACGTTGAGGTAGTACGGCAACTGGTGCCGTTGAATACTGCGTTGATTGTGCATGTCCATTTGATGCGGGCCTGCCGCCAAGTTTTATCGCTGCCGCCGTCTCCGGCCACTCAGCTGCAGTTCTGACTGATACGACTGGCCAACTGCCGCCGCGCCGTCCCTATTTCTTCATCACTGTAGTAGACACGCTCCCCCTTTGCATCGGTACGGAAGTAGCGTCCGCCCTTCGATAGACCCGACAGACGGTCACGCAACTGCCGGCATTCCTGCCCGTGCTGGGCGCGACGAGCACTTGCCGCCGCGCTCGCTGCCCGTTGCTCGTCCCGACGCGCATCGAAGAATCGCTCCGCTCGCGCCTCGCGCGCTCTGGCCGCCTCGTCTCTATCGATCACCTGCGGCCGAACCTCTATCTGCTCGGCGCCTGGCTGCTGCCTTTCGCTGAAATGCACATTCCCGCCGGAGTCGACCCATCGATAAATCTCGGCGTTCGCCAGAGGCGACGCCAGGAGGCTAACAATCATCAGTGCCGCACGCATCGGGCTCCTTCCCTTCCAGCCGCCGTGGCTGGCCTTGCTCAAGGTTTGACAGGATGAGTGGTCACCCGCTCCTCAGGCTGATAGTGCCCTAACTGACGCAGTGTCTCCAACCGGGCTCGGCTGCGAAAGGCATATTCGCTGGCAGGATAGTGCGACTGAATGAACTGATAGGTTTGCGCCGCATCGACAAAAAGGCCCTGACGCTCCAGGCACTGACCGCGCAAGAGCGATATCTCAGGTTGCAGGTTATCGCGCGGTCGGCTTCGGCGTTCGGCCTGCGAAAGCTCGAGCATGACCTTGGAGCAATCGCCTAGCTCGTAATGCTTGTAAGCGGCATCGAGGTGACGATCCAGAGCGTTTCTGCTGCTGCAGCCTACGCTGAGGGTGAGAAGAGCAAGTATGAACAGGGTGCGCATGGGCGATTCCTCCGATGCCGAATTATCGACCGCCCGTGACAAATCTGCAGGCCAGTCGGCAGGCGAATTATGCTCTGCCCGCCGTCCCAAGCGCTTCCGAAAGAGTAGTGCAGCTCAACAATGACTACAGCCGCCGGGCATAGTAGCCTCGCGGCCATTCTGAAAAAGGAGCATTGAATGATCTCGCGCCGTACCAAAATCGTCGCTACCCTGGGCCCGGCCAGCAGTTCGCCTGAAGTGCTGGAGAAAATGATCGTCGCAGGGCTGGATGTTGCCCGCCTGAACTTTTCACACGGTGCGCCGGACGAACACCGCGCCCGGGCACAGCTGGTACGGGACATCGCCGCAAAGCATGGTCGCTTCGTTGCACTGCTGGGTGACCTGCAGGGTCCTAAGATCCGCATCGCCAAATTCACCAACAAGCGTATCGAACTGTCAGAGGGCGACAACTTTCGCTTCTCCGTCACGCACCCCCGCGACGCTGGCACCCGGGAAGTCGTAGGCATCGACTACCCTGATCTGGTCAAGGACTGCGGCATCGGCGACGAGTTACTGCTCGATGATGGCCGTGTGGTGATGCGCGTAGACAACGCCACCGCCGACGAACTGCACTGCACCGTACTGATCGGCGGCCCGCTTTCGGACAACAAGGGCATCAACCGTCGCGGCGGCGGCCTGACTGCCCCCGCACTGACCGCCAAGGACAAGGCCGACATCAAGCTGGCCGCGGACATGAACCTGGATTACCTGGCCGTTTCCTTCCCCCGCGATGCGGCTGATATGGAGCTGGCCCGCCGCCTGCGTGACGAAGCCGGCTCCAGCGCCTGGCTGATCGCCAAGATCGAACGCGCCGAAGCCGTGGCCGATGACGAAGCGCTGGACGGCCTGATCCGAGCAAGTGATGGCGTAATGGTCGCGCGCGGCGACCTTGGCGTTGAGATTGGCGACGCAGAACTGGTCGGTATCCAGAAAAAGATCATTCTGCACGCGCGTCGAAACAACAAGGTGGTGATCACCGCGACCCAGATGATGGAGTCGATGATCCAGAACCCAATGCCGACCCGCGCTGAGGTGTCCGATGTAGCCAACGCGGTGCTCGACTACACCGACGCGGTGATGCTCTCGGCGGAAAGTGCTGCCGGCGAGTATCCGGTCGAGGCGATCAAGGCGATGGCACGCGTTTGCGTCGGTGCGGAGAAGCATCCCACCAGTATCAAATCCGGCCATCGCCTTGGGCAGCGCTTCGAGCGCAGCGACGAAAGCACCGCCCTGGCGGCGATGTACACGGCGAACCACTTCCCCGGCGTGAAGGCGATCATCAGCCTGACCGAAAGCGGATACACGCCGCTGATCATGTCGCGGATTCGCTCGTCGGTACCCATCTTCGCCTTTTCGCCCCATCGCGACACGCAAGCGCGCGTTGCCATGTTCCGCGGCGTGCAGACCATCCCCTTCGACCCGGCAGCGCTACCGGCGGACAAGGTCAGCCAGGCGGCGGTGGACGAGCTGCTGCAACGCAACATCGTCAGCATTGGCGACTGGGTGATCCTGACCAAGGGCGACACCTATCACGGCACTGGTGGCACCAACACCATGAAGATCCTGCGTGTGGGCGACTCCCTGACCTGACAAGCCTGGCGCGCCTGATGCCCGATGGGGGCCTGGCGCGCCTTTCGTTTCAGACGTTCATGCCTGCTGAGACGTTCAAGCCTCAGACTGGCGGGTAAGAAAGGTATCGCTCAGTACCTGCCCCTGGGGTAACCCCGCCAGAAACATGCGCTTTGCGCAGTCCTCTACGAAGTCACGCCCCCCACAGATCAGCGCATATTCCTGACGTGACGCTATACGCAGCGACCGAAGCCGGCTTGCTGCCTCTGCGCTATCGACCTGTTCGACGCTCAGGTTGCCCTGTCCCTCGACAAGAGCATCAAGGGCCGCTCGCAGGTAGGACTCGCCCCGGCAAAAATGCAGCAACCGAATTGGCCCAAGATGCCCCTGGCGCAGCGCTTCGCGCGCCACACCCCAGAGCGGAGCAAGCCCTGTACCGGCAGCCAGCAGTAATAACGGCCTCATCTGCCATTCAGGCTCGTAGCGCAGCGCACCTGTGCGAGGCTGGCCGATTCGCAGGGTGTCATGGAGAGCGAGGCTGCGAGCCGAGTCGCAAAACGCACCGCTATGTCGGCAATCAATATGGAATTCGAGCCAGGGGTCCTCACCAGGTACGCTTGCCACGGAATAAGGCCGGGCTACGCCGTGATCATTCCACAACAGCAGATGCTGACCTGCCTCGTAGCGCACGGGACGCTCGGGCACCAGGCGCAATCGCAGAACCTGCTCGCCCAGCCAGTCGAGACCCTGTACGCGCGCATTCAGGCCTTGCCGCTCTGGGTCGAAAAGCTCGATGTCGAGATCCTCGACCACGTTGCATTGGCAAGCGAGCCTCCACCCCGCCGCGTGGCGGGCGGAATCGAGCGCATGCGGACGGGCATCCTGCGGTTGACCTCGAACACAGCGCACCATACAGGCCTGACAGCTACCCGCACGACAGCTGAACGGCACATGCAAACCAACGCCGTTAAGCGCGTCCAGTAAGTTGCTGCCGTCGGCTACGAGCCAGCTTCGACCCCGATGGGTGATCTCAGGCATTCGCCATCGTCCAGCTCGCCTCACAGCGATTGCGGCCGTTGCCCTTGGCCCGGTAGAGCGCATCATCAGCGCGCTGCAAGGCATCGTCGAGGCTGTCACCTTCACGAAGAAGCGTCAGGCCGACCGAAAGACTGAGGTGCCCAGCCGGAGCATCCCCTTCCGGTGGCTGGGTATTGGCGAATGCCTCGCGCAAACGCTCGCAACAGGCGCTGAACTGTTCGGCGTCCGTGTTCGGTAACAATAGAACGAACTCTTCACCGCCGTAGCGGGCCAAAATGTCATCGTCGCGCAGGCAGGAGCGTGCCACAGAGGCAAAGGTCTGCAGGACGCGATCGCCCGCCGCGTGTCCGTGTTGATCGTTGATCCGTTTGAAGTAGTCGAGATCGATCAGGGCCAGGCCCGACTGATGCCCCGCCCGTAGCCTGCTGAGCTCAGCTTCAGCCTTGCGCAGGAAGTGGCGCCGATTGTAGAGACCCGTCAGCTCGTCAGTTGAGGCCAGATCTTCCAGCTGTCGCATCATGCCGCGCAGCGTCTCCTGGTGCGCCTGTAGCGCAAAGCGCCGCTGACGCATGCGTTGGCGCAAACGGTAGACATAGCCGACAAACAAACACATCCAGACTAGGGTTACGAGCAGCACACCGGTCTGCAGCATCGCCGTTTGCGGATCGTCCAGTTGGCCCGCGAACGCATCGAAGACGAACATGCCGACAAAGCTCAACAACGCCAGCACGGCGTAGCGAAGGAAATTCTTGGGTGGCAAGAACACGGCGAACATCAGCACCAGCACATACAGCACCAGCATCGACCCGCGGTTATCGCCGAGATTGAATAGGAAGTAGGTCAACCAGAGCAGAGCAACCAGCACTTGTGGCTCGGTCAGACTGGGGTCGCGGAAGCGTAGATTGTGGCCCCGGTAGAAGCCCCAGAAGAAAGCCAGCTGAGTGACGGCAATCAAAACGGACCCAGCAACAGCGGTCTCGACCGGCGCCTCGTAGAAGCCCGCCGCTACAGTAACCCAGGTCAGCACCAACGCCAGGCCGTAGGTGGCAGCAGCCATGCCGAAGCGCTTGATCACTAATGCCTGCAATCCTTGTTGTTCGCTTTCGTCACGACTCGCGCGCATGGAATCCATCCCATAGTGGCAATCCGACACACTTTACGCGGAGCAGTTCACAAAAACTACCAAACCCCGGAAATCCAGGGCCTAGCGCGACGAGCGGTACGGACCGCACCGACATCATCTGGCGCTTATCCAGCGTCTCCTTGAGCCCTGTCGACGTCTGTGACGGGCTGAACAACGCTGCCAGACGCTTGGACGCTGAAGCCCGTCGCCTGCTGTTTCCACTGTGCATCCCTTCACCTTTGGTCCGTCTGTCTACCCGTTGCAACAGCAGGTTATACTGCCGCGCATTTTTTTACCTGAGCGTGTCGGTTGATATTTTCGACACGCCTTGTCTCCGCCCCGCCTAGAGGACGCGCTGCATGACCGTGATCAAGCAAGACGACCTGATACAAAGCGTCGCAGACGCTTTGCAGTTCATTTCCTATTACCACCCCGTCGACTTCATTCAGGCGATGCACGAGGCCTACCTGCGCGAAGAATCGCCAGCAGCACGCGATTCCATGGCACAGATTCTGATCAATTCGCGGATGTGCGCCACAGGTCATCGGCCGATTTGTCAGGACACCGGCATCGTCACCGTGTTCGTGCGCGTGGGCATGGATGTGCGCTGGGATGGCGCCACCATGAGTCTTGACGACATGATCAACGAGGGCGTTCGCCGCGCCTACAACCTGCCGGAAAACGTGCTGCGTGCTTCGATCCTGGCCGACCCGGCAGGTTCCCGCAAAAACACCAAAGACAACACGCCAGCGGTCATCCACTACTCCATCGTGCCCGGTGACAAGGTTGAAGTAGACGTCGCAGCCAAGGGCGGCGGCTCGGAAAACAAGTCGAAGATGGCCATGCTCAACCCCTCCGACTCGATCGTCGACTGGGTACTGAAGACCGTCCCGACCATGGGCGCAGGCTGGTGCCCGCCAGGCATGCTCGGCATCGGCATCGGCGGTACTGCCGAGAAAGCCGCGGTGATGGCCAAGGAAGTCCTGATGGAATCTATCGACATCCATGAGCTGAAAGCCCGCGGCCCGCAGAACCGCATCGAAGAACTGCGCCTGGAGCTGTTCGAGAAGGTCAACCAGCTTGGTATCGGCGCTCAGGGCCTGGGTGGCCTGACCACCGTGCTAGACGTCAAGATCATGGACTACCCGACGCACGCTGCCTCGCTGCCGGTCTGCATGATTCCCAACTGTGCGGCTACCCGCCATGCTCACTTCGTCCTGGACGGCTCAGGCCCGGCTGAACTGACTCCACCGCCGCTTGACGCCTATCCGGAAATCGTCTGGGAAGCCGGCCCGAGTGCGCGACGCGTCAACCTAGACACCATCACCCCAGAAGAAGTGCAAAGCTGGAAACCGGGCGAAACCGTTCTGTTGAATGGCAAGATGCTCACCGGCCGCGACGCTGCGCACAAGCGCATGGTCGACATGCTGAACAAGGGCGAAGCGCTGCCGGTGGACCTGAAGGGTCGCTTCATCTATTACGTCGGCCCGGTCGATCCGGTGGGTGACGAAGTGGTGGGGCCTGCCGGCCCGACTACTGCGACGCGAATGGACAAGTTCACCCGCCAGATCCTGGAAAGCACCGGCCTGCTGGGCATGATCGGCAAGTCCGAGCGCGGCCCGATCGCCATCGACGCGATCAAGGACAACAAGGCCGTCTACCTGATGGCTGTTGGCGGCGCTGCCTATCTGGTTGCTCAGGCAATCAAGAAATCCAAGGTGCTGGCGTTCGCCGAGCTGGGCATGGAAGCGATCTACGAGTTCGAAGTGAAAGACATGCCGGTCACTGTTGCGGTCGACACCAACGGCGAGTCGGTGCATATCACCGGCCCGGCGATCTGGCAGCAGAAGATCGCGGAAAACCTGGCCGTCGAAGTGCAGTAACCGATAGGCCACAAAAAAGCCCGGCTCATGCCGGGCTTTTTTTGTTCTCGGCGCGTTACTAGCGGTTGAAGCGCTCGACCAGGGCGCGCAATCCACGGGCAGCGCCTTCCAGTTCGCGGCCGCGCTGCATCGTCAGGTCAGCTTTGTTGACGTTACTGTCTGTCGTCACTGCGATGCTGGTGACCTGCCGCGCAATGTCCTCAGCCACATGTGCCTGTTCCTCAGCAGCCGCGGCCATCTGCTGGCTCATACCCGTTATGCGGTTCACCGCGTCTCGAATGCCTTGCAGTGCCTGCTGCGTCTCGATGACCTGGGCCAATCCTTGCGCCGCTTCCTTGTCACCTACCTGAGCAATCGTGACCGCTTCATCAGCTTTGCTAGTCAGCGATTGAATGATGGACTGGATCTGCTGCGTCGAATCCCGAGTCTTGCTGGCCAACGCACGCACCTCGTCCGCTACGACAGCGAAGCCCCTGCCCTGCTCCCCCGCGCGCGCGGCTTCGATGGCGGCGTTGAGCGCCAGCAAATTGGTCTGCTCCGCGATGCTCTGGATCATGCCGGCAGCGGACATGATCTGCTGCGTCTCACCGGCAAGCTCGTTTACCGCACCACCGATATTGGTAACGGTGTTGGCCAGCATTTCCATTGCTTTGCGAGAGCTGGCAGCCACTCGATCCCCATCACTTGCCAGTGAGTTCGCCGTAGTCGCCTCCTCTGCCGTCTGCTGCACGTGGCTAGCGACTTCAGTAATCGAAGCGGTCATTTCGGTGACCGCGGTAGCTGTCATGTCCGTCTCACCACGCTGTTGGCGCAGATCGTTCTCGGTCTGACTGGCCAGCAAGAATGTTTCCGCCGAGGCGCTTTCCACCTGTCCAGCCAGGTCGGAAAGGCGTGTCAGGGCGGTTCGCAAACGCGCGTCCTCGCTGACCAACGCCATTTCCAGACGCGCAGCATTGCCCTGCTGTTGGGTGTAGGTCAGGGCGACCACGGGATCAGTGAAGGCGCCAGGAACGCTGCGCAGTATCTGCTCCAGCTGCCGCTCAGCAGCCACGTAGCAGCTGATGCCCAGCGCGAAGAACAGGCCAAGCACGACAGCAACCTCGACGGCAGGCGGCAACCAGAAAATCCCCGCAGACGCGAGAATAGCGGCCCCGATAGGCAGTGCCAGAACACGGGCCCAGCCCTTGACTTTGCGCCCAATCGAAACCGCAGGTTTTCCGGCACGCAGGCGCTCGTACAAGGCTGTGGCTCGCGCCACCTGATCCGCGGTCGGCTTTACGCGTACCGATTCGAAGCCAATCAGCTTGCCTTCGTCGAGAATCGGCGTGACATAGGCGCTAACCCAGTAGAAATCCCCATTTTTGCAGCGGTTCTTGACGACACCCATCCAGCTCTTGCCCGCCTTCAGATAGCTCCACATCGCCTGGAAAACGGCAGGCGGCATGTCTGGATGGCGGACCAGGTTATGGTCGCTGCCGATCAACTCTGCGCTGGCGTAGCCGCTGATGGCGACGAATTCGTCATTGCAGTAAAGAATCTTGCCCTGAGTGTCCGTTGCAGAGATCAGACGCTGCTGCGCCGGAAAGCTCCGCTCGGTATTGCTTACCGGTCCGTTATTTCTCATCGTCATGAACTCCGGGGTGGCGATTCGATGCCTTTGCAGACTCGTCATTCACAACGAATCGAACTGTTACAAGGAATCGGACGGAGTTCAGCGAACTTGAGATACAGCCAGATGAATCAGACGAACGTCTATAGAGGCATTGGTTAACGCTAGGCGTGCGCTACGGACTATCTATCTGACCGACGCCACTGAACGAACAGTGCCTCGACCCTATCCCTGGCCCAGGGTGTCTTGCGCAAAAACGTCAGGCTGGACTTGATGCTGGGATTGCTTTTGAAACAGCGAATGTCGACCCGCTCAGCCAACCCGTCCCAGCCAAAATGCGCGTGCAGCTCGGTCAGGATCGTTTCGAGCGTAACGCCGTGAAGCGGATTGTTTGCCTGGGTCATCGATGTTCTCACGGACATGGCTGAAATTGATCAAAGAGCCCGCCAGCGGCGGGCTCTTCAGCCGGTGCATCTTACAGGCTGATGCGTGTTCCGAGGAGTTCGAGAAATGCTGCCAGCCAGGCTGGATGCGCAGGCCACGCAGGCGCGGTAACCAGATTACCCTCGGTGTGCGCCTCATCCACACCAATTTCGACGAATTCACCACCCGCCAGCTTCACCTCCGGTGCACAAGCCGGGTAAGCGCTGCAGGCACGCCCTTGGAGCACGTCAGCCGCAGCCAGCAGCTGGGCGCCATGGCAGACAGCGGCGATCGGCTTTTTCGCATCCGCAAACGCTTTGACCAGGCTTATTACCTGCTGATTGAGGCGCAGGTATTCGGGTGACCGCCCGCCCGGCACCACCAGCGCGTCATAGTCCTCCGCGCGCACTTCAGCGAAGTCGAAGTTAAGAACGAAATTGTGGCCGGGCTTTTCGCTGTAGGTCTGATCGCCTTCGAAGTCATGGATAGCCGTACGTACTCTGTCGCCGGCCTTCTTGTCGGGGCAGACCGCATGCACGCTGTGTCCGACCATCTGCAGCGCCTGGAACGGCACCATGGTTTCGTAATCTTCGACGTAGTCGCCAACCAGCATGAGAATTTTCTTAGCAGCCATCGGAGCGCTCCCTGTTTGGGGGGTTAATAAGCAGCCAGCCATCGACTAGCCGCTTCGGTTGAAGATGTTGATCATCAGCCGGTCGAGCAGCCCCCACATTCGCTGATACATCCGCAGATAAAGGGGACGCGCATGCCACTGGCGCAGGTCGATTTCCAGACTCTGGTCGAAGTCGTGCTCGAAGCTCTCGGCCACTGCGGCGCTTAGCTGCGAGTCGACCGCTTCGAGGTTCGCCTCGAGATTCCAGCGTAAATTCCAGTGGTCGAAATTGCACGAGCCGACGCTCACCCAGTCGTCTACCAACACGAGCTTGAGGTGCAGGAAGTGTGGCTGATATTCGTAAATTCGCACGCCAGCGCGCAGCAACCGTGGATAAAAACGCTGCCCGGCATAGCGCACGGAGGGATGGTCGGTGTTGCGGCTGGTCAGCAGCAGCCGGACCTCAACACCACGACGCGCCGCGCGCATCAGCTCCCGTCGCACCTTGCCTGTTGGAAGAAAGTAAGGCGTGGCCAGCCAGATCCGATGCTCTGCCCGACGCAGGTTGCGCATCAGGCTATAGAGAATGTCACGATGCTGGCGGGCAGCGGAATAGGCGACTCGCGCAACCCCATCGGGCGCATTCGGTGCGGCGGGGATTCTTGGCATCTGCAGAGGCAGCGGCAGTTGCCAGATCCGGCGTTTCAGACAAAAGGTCCATTGCACCTCGAACAGGTGCTGCCAGTCCTCCATCACCGGCCCGCAGATTTCGACCATGGCTTCGTGCCAATGCTCGTCCGGCTTGTCTGGGTTCCAGAACTCGTCAGTTGCACCGGCGCCGCCAACAAAGCAGCACAGATCATCGATCAGAATCAGCTTGCGGTGATCCCGGTGAAGGTTGCGAAATTTAAGCCGCAGTTTGAGCGGGTTGTACTGGCGCAGATCGACTCCTGCGTCGAGAAGTCGCTGGCGCGTCTTCTGTCCCAGTTTCAGGCAACCAAAGCCGTCGAACAGGCAGCGCACCCTCACGCCACGTTCGGATGCAGCGATCAGCGAGTCGACGAGCCGGTCGGTACACAGCCCGTCCTCCACCAGATAAAGCTCGATGTCCACGCGCTGCTGTGCAGCATCGATACGCTGCAAGATCTGTGGAAAGAATTGAGGCCCGTCGAGCAGCAACCGGAAACGATTGCCCTCGCGCCATGGAAAAACCTCGCCTGCGAGCATCACGCTTGCGCGCCTCGTTCCGGCCACACAGGGAAGCCACTACAGATACAGCTGGAATACATTGAAATCCTTGTCCGGTAAGCACTCAGGCGAGGGGATGCACCTGGCCAGGATCGACGGCGCTGTCGAACGCCATGGGGGCCTGCCAGTTATAGGTTCGCGCTGCTGCGCAGAGTTCCCGCCTCGCTGGCTTTATCGCGCCACTCAGTCCAGGTCATGCTGAGGCGTCAGCGCAAAGGCGGCCGCTGCCTTTTCCAACCGTCTGGCCTGCGCCTCTCGTGCCAACTGCAATATGCCACGGTCGCGTTGCCACAGTTCGGTCCAATAGGCCGGGCCATCATTCATCGCCGCGTCCAGTGCCGGTACAGTCGCGTTCCATTGTGCATCGAGCGCAGCCAGCAGCAGATGGGTCGAAACCTCTGCAGGCGGTCGCCGTGACACTTCGGCCGCGCCCGCCAGCAGGCCGATCAGCCGGAGCTGCAGCGCTTGCGGCCATGCACACTCAGATGCGATTCCATACAGCCAGCTGACTAGCGCGACGAGCACATACAGGTCTTCGAGCGTGCGAAACGGCCTCACGTAATCAGACCAGCCGTCGCCCTCCAGCCGCTGACAATACGCACGCTCCAGATGCAAGCGGCCATGGACGATATCCGGCACCAAAGGCAGCGGTGGCCTGTCTTCGATGGTGACACCCTGCGCATCGCACGCAACTACACACAGGCTGAGCCTTGGCGCCTCACCCGGTGCCTCGTCCCGCGCCGGAATCAACAACCAGGCCGCGGCCGATCCGGCAATGACGAAATCCTTGCACCCGGTGAGCATCAACGCGTCCAGCCGAGTCCGCATATCCGCCGGGCGTAGCTTGCGCTGCTCGGTCGCGCACAGCGCACCGATACCCGCCGGAGCAGACGGCCAGAGTTGACGCAGCGCTGCCTGATAACCGGCTAGAAAGGCCAGACCGGGCGTGGCAGCGAGCCGCCCTCCGCGCACGGCCAGATCGAACGGCTCGCTGCCTGCACACGACTGTAGTTCGCCGAACCATTGGTCCAGCTCCACAGGTTGGGGCAGGCGTTCCATCGGGCCGAGCAACGTGTCCCAGGACATTGATCATCTCCAACGAATTGCACAGGTTGCGGGAATTAATCCGTCGTCATCCAAGCATCACGTATCGGTAACAACCGTGACATTGCCCCTGCCTAGCCTCTGCCATCACGGACTGACGGAACGCCAACGATAACAACCATCCGCTCCGGATGCATTGCCACTGCCAGGCTGACCAGGAGATCGAGCATGACCACCATTGCTTTCCCCCGCGTAACGCGACAACTACAGGCCGTACGCCTGCTTGGCGACGATGCCTTGCGTGAGGCTCAGGCGCTGCGCTATCAGGTGTTCAGCGGCGAGTACGGCGCACAGATGCAGGGCACCGAGGCCGGCTTGGATAGCGACGACTTCGACGCCTACTGCGGTCATATCGGTGTGCGCGACCTAGGCAGTGGAGAGCTTGTCGCAACCACACGACTGCTGGACAACCAGACAGCCCGTCGACTTGGGCGGTTCTACAGCGAAAACGAATTTCACCTACAAGGGCTGGCCGACCTCGAGGGGCCAATTCTGGAGATTGGCCGGACCTGCGTACATCCAGCCTATCGCAACGGTGCAACAATCGCCGTGCTCTGGGCAGAACTGGCCGAAGTACTGAACCAGGGCGGCTATCGATACCTGATGGGCTGCGCCAGCATTCCCATGCGCGACGGTGGAGTTCAGGCCCAGGCCATCATGCAGCGTCTGCGCGAGCGTCATCTGTCGACCGAGCTACTGCATGCTCGTCCGAAAAATCCCCTGCCGACACTGGCGCTGCCTGACAATGTGATCGCCGAGACACCTGCCCTGCTCAAGGCCTATATGCGCCTCGGTGCGAAGATCTGTGGTGAGCCCTGCTGGGATCCGGATTTTCAGGTGGCCGACCTGTTCATCCTGCTCAAGCGCGACGAGTTGTGTCCGCGTTACGCCCGACATTTCAAGGCAGCGGTCTGAGATGCGACGGTTCAGGCTGTGCCTACGGCTGGTGAGATTGGCCGCGGTCATCTTGTATGGCCTGCTCCTGGCTAGCGGTCTGAAACTCCGAACGCTGGTCGGTTTCAAGCCGTCCCAGGCCCTACGCCAAAGATTGTGCCGTTCGTTTCTTGGGCGACTCGCAGCGGCATTGCCATTCGAGATACGCGTGACAGGCGAATCGCCAGACAAGCCCATGTTGTGGGTCGCCAATCACCTGTCATGGAGTGACATTCCGTTATTGGGAATGCTGCAGCCAATGACCTTCCTCGCCAAAGCCGAGATTCGTCACTGGCCGGTCATAGGCTGGCTGACGACAGAAGCCGGCACCCGCTTTATCCAGCGCGGCGGCGGCGATAGCACGTCACTCAGCCAGCACCTTGGGCAGGAACTGGAGCAGGGCCGCAGCCTGCTGATATTCCCTGAAGGCACCACCACGGATGGCACGTCACTGCGCTTGTTTCACTCAAGACTACTGGCTTGTGCGATCGAGACCGGCACTCCAGTCCAACCCGTCGCGATTCGGTATATGCGTGATGGTGTCATCGATCCCATAGCACCGTTCATTGGCGATGACGACCTGTTATCGCACCTGTTTCGGCTGATGGCAGCCGACACGGCCGTGGTGGAAATCCAGCTTCTGCCGCCGATAAGCAGCCACGACAAGCAACGCAACCCACTTGCCCGGAACTGCCACAGTGCGATCGCTGAAGCATTGTACGGACCACCCGTGGGGATGCCTGTCGCCAACGCCGCCTGATGCAAGCCCAGCGTAAGCAAGCGCTGCTAGACTCGCCTCATGAACTATCTTGCGCACCTCCATCTGGGCGGCGAGCGGCCCGGGCAACTGCTCGGCAGTCTCTATGGCGACTTCGTCAAAGGTCCCTTGCAGAACCGCTGGCCGGCCGACATCGAAGCGGGCATTCGCTTGCACCGACAGATCGATGTTTATACCGACAGCCACCCAGTGGTGCTCCAGGCCAAGCAACGCTTCCCACGCGAGCGCCGACGCTACGCCGGCATTCTGGTCGACCTGTTTTTCGATCACTGTCTGGCCGCCTACTGGCATGACTATGCCAACGAACCCCTTCGGGACTTCACCGCACGGGTCTATCAAGTGCTGCTTGAGGAAGCCGAACTTCCAGACAAGCTGGCGTTGATCGCGCCTCGCATGGCCGCCCAGGACTGGCTCGGCAGTTATCGGGAGTTCGCTGTCATGGAGCAGGTTGTGGCCGGCATGAGCCGGCGGTTGTCACGCCCGGAAGGCCTGATCGGCGGCGTGGAGGAAATGGAACAGTTCTATACGCCACTGCTGAACGATTTCCGGGAGTTCTACCCGCAGCTTCAGGCCTTCGTGCAACGTAGCAGCCCGACTGACGCCTAGCCCCTCAGCGGGCTCCTAGTGCCCTCTCATGCCCGCAGGGCTGCGGCGAAGCTTTCCAGCCAGGGCTCCGCGTCCGTCTCGGGAGTCACCGTTTCGCTGGCATCGAGACGCAGCATCTCCTGCACCTCACGGATACCCAACTCGGCGTAGAGCTCTCGAACCAATTCCCCCGCGCCGCAGAAGGTGTCGCCGTAGCTGGCATCGCCCAGTGCGATCACGCCGCCCGGCAAGCCCTGCCACGCCGGAAAACGATCACGAATCGCGGTGTAAAGCGGGACCAAGTTGTCCGGTAGTTCGCCCATCCCAGTGGTGGCTGTCACTACCAGCAACGCTTGAGGTTCGAATTCGAGAACTTGTGGAAGCTGCGCACGCGGGTCATGCCAGGTATCGAAGCCTGCCGACTTGAGCAGTGTGGCGGCATGGCGAGCCACGTCCTCTGCTGTGCCGTAGACCGTACCGGATAGGATTGCAACTTTCATGATGAGCTCCGTTACGAGTTGAAAAGCCGAGCATTATGCCGCATTCGACACACACGCCCCGCATGAGCAGTTCTACACTCAACGGTTCGCGGCGACCTGGCTAAAGGGAATTAGCCTGGAAAAAAAGTGTCGACAAGCGGTCCTGGCAGAGGATCTCAGAGGCGAACCTGTGCTCTGAAGCAAAGAACGGCATGGACAGCAAATTCTGCTGCCCTTGAGAAGGAAATCGGGATGCCAAACAAGACTGAACTGACCAGCGCTGAGCTGGCATACATCCAAGAACTGATCAGTGGCTCTCCCGCTGAACCGGGCGAAACCCGTGCTGGCTTTCGTATCGACGGCGGCGAAAAGGCCAACGATCTGCTGTTGCAACTCGCTGCGAAAGCCAATCTGACGCTCAAAGCCGAGCTTAAGGATTATTACATGTCGTTTCCGCTGCAGCTGAATCAAGGCGAGTTCGGCACGATTCAACTGCAGCTCGCATCGCCAACCATATACGAAAGAGGACCGGTTCTGCGCGCCTGGCGCCTGCATCTGGATGAGCCGCTGCCGCTGCTTTCCGAAGACGGCAACGAGACTGCACTCAGCGTGCATGAACTGTCGCCCAACGGGCTCCTGATTGATGCAGGTCCCGCCCGTCAGGCGCCTAAGCACCTGCACCTGCACCTCCCCATCCCTGGCGAGGGCTCGCTAGAGATCGATGCTCACCGAATACGAGATACCGACGGCGGAATGACCGCCTATGAAGTCGAGTATCCGCAGGACAAGGATGCCGAACGCATCCGCTCCTACCTGTATGAGCAGCACCAACGACTGCACCCAGAACCCCTGGCGGCTGACAGCGAGGCGTCATGACGCCTCGCCTGCTTTATCGCGCTCCCTTTTCACTGACATGCTCGCGAGCGCGGACCGGCCCGCCACGCTTCTAGAGAATTCAGCTGTTTATCGGTAGCATCCATCAAGCGAGAGCCCATTTCCGGATACCCATGGCGAATTCACCATTCGCTGCAGCATTAGCGAATCGATCATGAACAGCCCCATTCTCATCACCGGGACTAGCAAAAGAGTTGGCCACGCGCTGGTGCGTAGCCTTGTCGATGCAGGTCATGAAGTCATCACCGTCAATCGAAGCATCGCTGATGGCCATCACAACGGCGCGCTCAACTTCCAGGCTGATCTGTCTGACCGCGATGACCGGGTGAAGCTGATCGAAAAGCTGAAGACTGCCGTTCCCGCCCTGCGCGGTGTCATCCACAATGCCTCGTTATGGTTAGGCGACAGCCTAGACGATCTAGACTATATGTTCAGGGTCCACGTTGAAGCGCCGTTTCATCTGAATACGGAACTGGCAAGCCTGCTATCCCAAGCACCACGTGCCGACATCATCCATATATGCGACGAGAGCGCTTCACGCGGTAGCAAAAGCCACATCGCCTACGCTGCAACCAAAGCTGCGTTGCAGAACATGACGCTGTCGTTCGCAGCAACCCTGGCGCCGAACATCAGGGTCAACTCCATCTCGCCAGGCTTGTTGATCTTCAAGGAAGATGGTGACGAGCGTTACAAGCAAGAGACACTAGCCAAGGCGGTCTTGCCCTACGAACCAGGCTTTCAGCCTTTGCTGGACGCCGTGCAGTTTCTTCTGGCCTCCACCTACACCACAGGTAGCAATATCGTGGTCAATGGTGGCCGGCACTTGAAGAGAAATTAGCCTCGCGAACGCCACCACGATTGGTCAGGTATCAAAGCCCGTTTATGATCCCCTCCGCCTGAAACGCCGAGACCCAATAAGATGAACGACCAAGAACGCACCGAACTCGAAGCCGCCGCCTTTCGCCGCCTGGTCCAGCACCTGCGCAGCCGCCCCGACGCGCAAAATATCGATTTGATGAACCTGGCCGGCTTCTGCCGCAACTGCTTGTCCAAATGGTACAAGGCAGCTGCCGATGATCTGGAGATCGACGTCAGCATTGACGAGGCCCGCGAAGAGGTCTACGGAATGCCGTACGCCGAATGGAAGAAGCGATACCAGAAGGAAGCGACGCCCGAGCAGCAAGCCGCCTTCGACAAGAGCCAGAAGCCATGAACAGCCTAAGAGACTTTCGCGCGAGTCTGCGCAACCGCAACCACCCTTTCAGCGAGACGCTGGCCTTCATTGCCAACGCGTATGACTACCAGCCAACCCGTTTTTTCAATGGCAACGTTGAGAACGCTGCCGGACAAAACGAGGGTTCGTGCAAGACCCTTGGGCTTGCCGTGCTGGAAGGTTTCACTACGGAAGAAGCCCTGCTGGCGTTCGGGGAGCACTACCAGTCGGTACTGGAGAACCCCAGTGGAACCGACCATCTGAACATTCGCGCACTAATGGATACAGGACTACCGGGTGTACGCTTTGATCAGCAGCCGCTGAGGCGCAAACCGGTAAATTTCGAAGAGAAGTAAAAAAAGGGCCGGCCAGGCACTTGGGGAAGGCTTGAAGCGGACGGCCCTGAAAACCAAGAAGGAGATTTCGGGGCTAGCCTAAAAGCCAAGCGCAACGCTGGCTATTTCACAAAGCGCATCAGCCCCATAGCGGTTCCCTATCGATTGCGATAGAGCGCTTTTCCCGCCTAGGCAAAGCCGGTAAGGTCCGGACGTCCTTTCCGGAGTATCGCCAAATGCCTGTTGCCGCCTTATCCGGCCCCCAGTATCTGCGTGAAGGCCTGAAGCTGATTCTTAGCCCCGGCCTCAGGCTGTTCGTCATCCTGCCGCTGACCGTCAATCTGTTGCTGTTCTGCGGCCTGATTTATCTCGCCATTCGCCAGTTCAGCGGCTGGGTCGACGCCTTCATGCCCAACCTCCCCGAGTGGCTTATGTTTCTCGAGTACCTGATCTGGCCGCTGTTTGTGGTGCTGGTGGTGCTGATCGTGTTCTTCACCTTCACCATGCTCGCCAACATCATTGCTGCCCCATTCAATGGCTTTCTTGCCGAGAAGGTGGAAACCGTGGCGCGCGGAGTCGACAGCTCCCCACCGTTCAGCTGGGGCGAGCTGCTGGCCATGTTGCCGCGAACCATCGGCCGCGAGGCTCGAAAACTGGCCTACTTCGCACCCCGTGCGCTGGCGCTGCTGATCCTGTCGTTCATCCCGGTGGTCAACCTAATTGCTGCGCCCCTATGGCTATTGTTCGGTATCTGGATGATGGCAGTGCAATACATTGACTATCCGGCGGACAACAACAAGCTGAGCTGGGGGGAAATGATGGTCTGGCTGCGCGAGCGCCGTTGGAAAAGCCTGAGCCTCGGCGCAGTGACCTATGCAGCGCTGCTGATTCCCTTCGTCAACCTTCTGGTCATGCCCGCAGCGGTTGCAGCCGCAACGCTTTTCTGGGTGCGCGAAGGTGGTATATCGATAATGCCCGCTGTCGTGGATTCGTGAACTGCGAGACGTTGAGGTGTCTAGATTTGAACACCTCACACCGGGAGACCCGCTATGGCGCTTACCGCCCTCGCAATCAACTGCACCCTGAAGGCATCACCCGAAGAATCGTCCTGTAGCCTATTGCTGAGCCAGGCTCAGCGCGAACTGGAGAAACTTGGCGTCAGCTGCGAGCAGGTCCGCGCGGTGGATTTCAACATCAAGCCGGGCGTGACGTCGGACGAAGGCGAAGGTGATGACTGGCCGATGATTCGGGAAAAGGTGCTCGCTGCGGATATCCTGATCCTCGGCACGCCGATCTGGCTCGGCCATCCGGCGAGCGTCTGTCAGCGCGTATTGGAGCGCCTGGACGCGTTCATCGGGGAGGTCGACGACGAGCAGCGGATGGTCTCCTACGGGCGAGTCGCATGCGTCGCGGTGGTTGGCAACGAAGACGGCGCCCATCATGTGGTGGCGAGCCTCTATCAGGGGCTTAACGACGTGGGCTTCACCATCCCGGCCAATGGCTGCACGTATTGGGTCGGACCGGCGATGGGTTCGACGGACTATAAGGATGTGGAAGACCCTGGCGAAAAAATCGCAAAGACCAATGCAATGCTGGCACGCAACGCCGTGCATCTGGCCAAGCTGTTGAAGGAGTCCGGTTATCCGGGCGCCTCGAAGTAGTACTGCGCAAAAAGAAGCCATCCCGAGGATGGCTTCTTGCTAGATGTTGTGTTGGACGTCAGGCCAGCGTCTTCAGCGCTTCGCGGCTAAAGGGCAGGATGTCCTGCATGCGCCCCTCTTTCACTTTCAGCACCCAGTCCGGATCACAGATCAGTGCGCGCCCCACCGCTACCAGATCGAACTCCTGCTTGTTCAGGCGCTCCAGCAAGCCTTCGATGTTGGCCGGCTGCGCCACCTTGTCAGTCTTGACCATGAACTGCAGGAACTCGCCATCGAGCCCCACACTGCCGACGGTAATGGTGGGCTTGCCAGTCAGCAGGCGGGTCCAGCCGGCGAGATTGAGATCAGATCCTTCGAACTCCGGCTCCCAGAAGCGGCGAGTCGAGCAATGGAACATGTCCACACCTGCCGCAGAGAGCGGCTCGAGGAATTCGCCAAGCGCTTCTGGCGTGGTGACCAAGCGTGCCGTGTAGTCCTGCTGCTTCCACTGTGAGAAGCGGAAGATGATGGGGAAGTCCGGGCCTACCGCAGCGCGTACTGCTTCAATGAGCTCAATGGCGAAGCGCGAACGATTGGCCAGACTTCCGCCGTATTCATCGGTGCGCTGATTACTGCCTTCCCAGAAGAACTGGTCAATCAGGTAGCCATGAGCACCGTGAATTTCCGCGCCGTCCATGCCGATGGCCTGGGCGTCCTTGGCGGCCTGGGCAAATGCTGCAATGACGTCCTGGATGTCTTGTTTGGTCATGCCATGCACAACGACCTGGCCATCCTTGACCTTCTCCATCGGGCCGTAACCCGGCACGTCCGGCTCCGGCTCGGTTCCCTTGTGACGCACATTGCCGACATGCCAAAGCTGCGGAACGATCTTGCCGCCAGCTGCGTGCACCGCCTCAACCACCGCTTTCCAGCCGGCCAGCGGTGCTTCACCGTAGAACCGCGGGACTTGTGGATAGCCATTAGACGCGTTGTGGCCAACCGTGGTGCCCTCGGTGATGATCAACCCCACACCCGACGCAGCACGACGGCGGTAGTACTCGACAACATCCGCAGTCGGCACGCCGTTAGGAGAGAACGAACGGGTCATCGGCGCCATCACGACGCGGGTTGGCAGCTTCAGACTACCGAGTTGGAAAGGTTGAAACAGGGCGTTCACGGCTGCAGTCATTGCTATCTCCTCGTGCTTGAATCCGAAAAACGACCGGTCGTCTCGCCGATCGCCACAAAAAAATCAATGGGGCGTCAGCAGACGCTCCAACTGGTTAAGAAATATGTTCAACGGGGCAACGTTGCGGCCGACTTTCATGCGCAACAACGCGCCTTCCCAGGCGTTGCCGATGAATTCAGCCAACGCCAGGCAATCGGTATCAGCATCAAGCTCACCGGCTGCACGCGCTTGCCCGAGGCAGTTCGCCAGTAGCTCGACCGAACGCACCAGAATCGCCTCGACCTGCTGGCCAATGGGTTGCGAAAGCTCGGCCATTTCAAAGCTCAAACTTCCAATGAAACAGTGATACTCGGGGCTCGCTTGCCGCGAAAAGTGGGCCACCACGTCTCCGTAATAATCGAGAATTCGTGTGCGAGGGCTATGCGGGGACTGGAGGAGCGCCGCCTGATAACGTTCGAGCCGTGGCTGATAAAGATACTCAAGGGCTTGCAAGGCGAAGTCTTCCTTGCTGGCAAAGTAGTGGTAGAAGGAGCCTTTGGGAATGCCGGCAGCCTGGACGATTTCCAGTACACCAGTGCCGTGATAGCCACGACGGGTCATGACCTGCGCGCCTTTGGCCAGGATCAGGTCACGCTTGTCATTGCGGGCTTGGTTGCTCATGACGACGAGCATATGACCGGTCGTCTAGAACGGCCACCATCATCGACGCCGCTTATTGCAGCGCTGTTTCCGGCGCGATGAAGCTTTCGAAGAGGCGAATCGATAGCGAACGCCTTAGACGGATATGGCGCGCTCAGGCGAGCGCGCTTTCGATGGCCTGAATCAGCGCTGGATCGTCCGGCGCAGTTCGAGGGGAGAAGCGCGCCAGGACTCGGCCGTCCTTGCCCACCAGAAACTTCTCGAAGTTCCAGCTGATATCACCTGGAAAATCAGCGCCCTCTCCAACCAAAAGGCGGTACAAAGGGTGACGCTGGGCGCCGTTGACCTCAAGCTTGCTGCTGATCGGAAAGGTGATGCCGTAGTTCTGGTTGCAAAACTGCAGGATTTCCGCGTCGCTGCCCGGCTCCTGCGCAGCGAACTGGTTGCAGGGAATGCCGAGCACTCCGAAACCGCGGTCCTGATAACGTTCGTGAAGCGCCTGCAAGCCTGCGTATTGAGGCGTCAGGCCGCACTCGGAAGCCACATTGACCACCAGCGTCACCTGGGATTTCAACGGCGCAAGGGGAAGCTCCTGGCCCCCAGCACCGGGCAGAACCAACTCGTGGAACGCGCTCATCTCACTCTTCTCCAGAGGGTAAAAAAGCGCTCCGGCAAAAACCGAAGCGCTTCTGTTGCCCGTACCAGTAACCGGGCTTATCGCTGACCGCTACCTCGTGGTGTCGATCAGTGGTGGTGGCCACCTTCGCCATGCACGTGACCATGCGCGATTTCTTCTTCGCTGGCTTCACGCACGTCGACGATCTTGACGTCGAAGTTCAGGCGCTGACCGGCCAACGGGTGGTTTCCATCGACAACCACGTCGTCACCTTCGACATCGCGGATCGTGACGATCTGCATGCCACCGTCGGGACCGGATGCATGAAACTGCATGCCGACTTCCAGTTCATCCACGCCTTCGAACATTGCGCGATTGAGAGTGGCAACCAGCTCAGGGCTGTACTCGCCATAAGCGTCCTGCGGCTCGATAGAGACCTGAACCTGATCCCCGCCCTGCTTGCCTTCCAGCGCCTTTTCCAGGCCGGAGATAATGTTGCCCGAACCGTGCAGGTAGACCAGCGGCGCGCCGCCGGCCGAGCTGTCGATCACTTCACCCGCATCGTTGGTGAGTGTGTAGTCGATTGACACAGCCTTGTTAGCGGCAATCTGCATGAGGCAAAACCTTTGTTGGGGAATGTAGGGTCAAAGTCTAACCGCGACATGCACTGATTGCGAACCGCCGCACGATTTAGGGGACCATCGGCAGACGACCAATCCCCGACAAAATCATGCGTAGGGCGCTAACAAATACAACCTTTGGAGAGCATCGCACCGCTCGCAGTTGTGCAAGAATCCACGCCTGTAAATGTAGGCGACTATTCGAACAATTAATTTCGCAACCAAGGAGCACCGATGTCCGCTCGAAACATCCTGGTGATTAACTGCGGCAGCTCGTCGATCAAATTCGCGCTAGTCAACGAAGCCCAAGCGACATTTCCCCTACAGGGTCTGGCCGAACGTCTCGGCAGCCCGGAAGCCGTGGTGCACTGGCAGCTGGGGGACACCAAGCAGAGCCTGAACATTCCGGATGCCGATCACCGCGCCGCTCTTGAAAAGCTTCTGCCAGTGGCGCAGGAAGCCGCAGGCGGCAAGCTGGACGGGATTGGGCATCGTGTCGTCCATGGTGGCGAACATTTCACCGGTTCCAGTCTGATCGACGAGCAGGTCCTCAACGCGATCCGCGACAGTGCGCAGCTGGCGCCTCTGCATAACCCGGCCAACCTGGTCGGGATCGACGCAGCAATGGCGCTGTTCCCGGGCCTGCCGCAAGTCAGCGTGTTCGACACTGCGTTCCACCAGACCATGCCCGAGCATGCTTACCGTTATGCAGTGCCGGAGTTTCTCTACAAGGAGCACAGCGTTCGCCGCTATGGCTTCCACGGCACCAGCCACAACTACGTCAGCAAGCGTGCCGCTGAGATGACCGATCTGCCCGTCGACGACAGCTGCTGGCTGACCGCTCACCTGGGTAACGGATGCTCGACCTGCGCCATCGTCAACGGCGAAAGCCGCGACACCAGCATGGGTCTGACCCCGCTGGAAGGCCTGGTAATGGGCACTCGCAGCGGCGATGTAGACCCCAACCTGCATAGCTACCTGAACCGCACCCTGGGATGGAGCCTGGAGCAGGTCGATCGCGCTCTCAACCACGACAGCGGCCTGAAAGGCCTGTCCGGCCTGTCAAATGACATGCGCACCCTGTACGAAGCAAAGGTTGCCGGCCATGCAGGCGCCGCCCTGGCATTCGAAGTGTTCTGCTATCGCCTGGCCAAATCTCTGGCAAGCATGGCGTGCGCACTGCCTAAGCTGGACGGTCTCATCTTCACTGGCGGGATCGGGGAAAATGCGGCTGCCGTGCGCAGTCGCACCCTGGACCACCTCAAGCTGTTTAACTTCAAGCTGGATGAAGACGCCAACGCTCGTTGCATCCGCGGTGTCGGCGGTGAAATCCAGGCGGCAGGCAGTCCCCGCGTGCTAGTAGTACCGACCAATGAAGAACGCCAGATTGCGCTGGACACGCTAGCGCTGCTCGACGCCTGATAGCGCACCGAGCCTCATGCGTACTACACGAACCCGACGACCAGTACTGGCGTCGGGTTTCGTCTACTTGGCATCGCCCTTCGCCCGATAGGAGATCATTATGCATACGCTTTTCCTCGCCCCTTGCGGTTTCGGCGGCGGCCTCAACTCCATAAGTCTTGGTTTGATCCGCGCGCTCGAACGTGCCGGGCTGAAGGTCGGCTTCTTCAAGCCTATAGCCCAGCCCTTTCCCCACGACCAGGGTCGCGAACGCTCATGCGTACTGGTGGAGCGCACCCTGAACATCTCTTCGCCCGAGCCGCTGCCGCTGGAGCAGGTTGAGCGGCAGTTGGCCGATGGTGAGCTGGACCTTCTACTCGAAGACGTCGTCAGCCGTTACCAGGAAGTTGCCGAAGGCAAAGACGTGGTGATCGTTGAAGGCATGGTGCCGACACGTGAGTTCAATCACACGTCGCGAATCAACACCCATCTGGCGAAAAGCCTGGACGCAGAAGTCATCCTGATCGCGGCGCAAGGAACCGACACGCTCAAGCGTCTGGCTGAGCGAATCGAGATCCAGGCACAGCTGTTCGGTGGCGCTAAAGACCCGAAAGTGCTGGGCGTCATCCTCAACAAGGTCAAGAATGACGATGGTATTCCAGCCTTCGTCGAGGGCCTCAAGGCGCAACTGCCCCTGCTCGGCACTGCGGATTTCCAGCTGCTCGGCGCGATTCCCTACGCGGACAAGCTCAACGCCCTACGGACCCGAGACATAGCCGAACTGCTCGACGCTAAGGTCCTCAACGCTGGCGAAGCGGAGCAGCGTCGCGTCGAGAAAATCGTTTTGTGCGCTCGAGCCGTTCCCAACACCGTACAACTGCTCCAGCCAGGCGTGCTGGTGGTCACTCCCGGTGATCGCGACGACATCATTCTTGCGGCGAGTCTGGCCTCGCTCAATGGCGTCCAGCTGGCAGGCTTGCTGCTGTGTAGCGATTTTGCGCCTGACCCACGGATTCTCGAGCTATGCAAGGCTGCGCTCGACGGCGGTCTGCCGGTGATGACCGTACAGACAGGATCGTACGACACCGCAACCAACCTCTTCGGACTGAACAAGGAAACCCCGGCGGACGACATCGACCGCGCCGGCCAGGTTACCGACTTCATCGCACAGCATCTGCAGCCCGAATTGCTGCATACACGCCTCAGCGTGCCGCGCAGCGAATTGCGTCTATCACCTCCGGCCTTCCGTTATCAACTGGTCAAGCGCGCCCAGCAGGCGAACAAGCGCATCGTCCTGCCCGAAGGCAACGAGCCTCGCACCATCCGCGCCGCAGCCATATGCCAGGAACGGGGCATTGCGCGTTGCGTGCTGCTGGCCAAACCGGAAGAAGTCCAGGCGGTCGCTCGCGAACAAGGCATCAACCTGCCGGCAAACCTGGAAATTCTCGATCCGGACCTGATCATCAATCATTACGTCGAGCCGATGTGCGAGATGCGCAAGGCTAAAGGGCTGACGCCGGACGACGCTCGCGAGCAGCTGAAAGACACCGTGGTGCTTGGCACCATGATGCTGGCACTCGACGAAGTGGACGGTCTGGTTTCCGGCGCCGTGCATACCACCGCCAACACCATTCGCCCCGCACTGCAGCTGATCAAGACTGCGCCGGGTTACAGCCTGGTGTCGTCGGTGTTCTTCATGTTGCTGCCGGATCAGGTACTGGTCTATGGCGACTGCGCGGTTAACCCGAACCCGAATGCGACTGAACTGGCGGAAATTGCCCTGCAAAGCGCCGAGTCGGCCGTGGCGCTCGGTGTCACTCCACGCGTTGCCATGATCAGCTACTCAACAGGTACGTCGGGAAGCGGCGCGGAGGTGGAGAAGGTTGCCGAAGCCACCCGTATCGCTCAAGAGCGCGCACCGAGCCTGCCCATTGACGGCCCGCTGCAGTACGATGCCGCCTCGGTCGCCAGCGTTGGTAAGCAGAAGGCACCGAACAGTCTCGTAGCCGGCCAGGCCACGGTGTTCATCTTCCCCGACCTGAACACTGGCAACACGACCTACAAAGCCGTCCAGCGCAGCGCCAATGTGATCAGCGTTGGTCCGATGCTCCAGGGCCTTCGTAAGCCGGTCAACGACCTGTCTCGAGGCGCCTTGGTGGACGACATCGTCTTCACCATCGCTTTGACCGCTCTGCAGGCTGACAACCAGAAGGCCTGATCCGACTCGGCGCACTCCCGACTTTGGCTGTCGGGAGTACCCGGCTCTTTCTTTCGCGAACTCAAGGAGTTATTTGCAGTTCGCCACGCAATCGGTACGCTTGCCGCCTTAATTGACAGGTACAAGAGCCAATCGATGTTGAGTTTTCTTCCCGCCCCCCTTCGTGGAGTTCTCGCCGGCCTTGCCTTGGCATTGAATACACTGTTCTGGTGCTGGCCGCTGTTCGCCCTATCCCTGCTGAAGCTGGCACTGCCCGTCCCGCGCATCCAACGTACTCTGCGCTTCGGCATGCACTGGATCGCCGAATCCTGGATATCGGTAAACGGATTCTGGATGGACATGGTGCAGCGCACGCAGTGGGACGTACAGGGCCTGGACAAGGTCGACATGCACCACTCGTACCTGGTCACCAGCAATCACCAGAGCTGGGCCGACATCCTGATGCTGCAGTATCAGCTGAACCGACGCATGCCGATTCTGAAGTTCTTTCTCAAGCAGGAGCTGATCTGGGTACCCGTCATTGGCCTGTGCTGGTGGGCGCTGGAGTTTCCCTTCATGAAGCGATTCAGCAAGGAGTACCTGGCCAAACATCCTGAAAAGCGTGGTGAGGACCTGGCAACGACACGCAAGGCCTGCGAGCGCTACCGAACCAACCCTGTGTCGGTGTTCAACTTTCTTGAAGGGACACGCTTCACCGATGACAAGCACACCGAGCAGGCATCACCTTATCGTTACTTGCTGAAGCCAAGGGCAGGCGGCATTGCCTTCGTGATCGATGCCATGGGCGAGCAGCTGACTTCACTGATCAACGTGACCATTCACTACCCGGACGGCAATCCCAGCTTCTGGGACCTGCTATGCGGCCGGATCAGCCGGGTCGTCATGCGCCTCGACTCCCAGCCGATCCCAGCCGAGTTCCTACACCACAGCTACGATCAGGATGAAGCGTATCGGTTGAGTTTTCAGGAGTGGGTCAACGAGCTGTGGACCAATAAGGATGCACAACTCGAAGAGCTGCACCGGCAATACCCACCACGCAGCTAATCCCTACACCCCAAGCCTGCCGACCTCAGTCGGCAGGTTGGTCCAGCTGTAGCCAGTCGATCGTCCGAGGAAATGCCAAGGCGTCTTCAACCGCAAGCCCCGGCGCTACCAGAAAGCCTTGCATCACCTGGCATCCATGCTCGATCAGCCAGTCACGCTGACCCAGCGTCTCTACACCCTCGGCGATGACCTCCAGCTCCAGGTTTCTACCGAGATCGATGATGGTGCTGACTACAGCCGCATCGCGCGGCGAGTCAAGCATATTGGCAATGAACAGTCGGTCGATTTTCAGCGTATCCAAGTCGAAGTGGCGCAGATAGGCCAGTGACGAGTAGCCAGTGCCAAAATCATCCACGGCCACCCTTACACCCAGCTCCCGCAGCTGCCGCAGCTTGCCACAGCTCTGCTCCAGATCCTGCATCAGCGCGCCTTCGGTGACCTCCAGCTCAAGCTGGCGGGGATCGAGCTGATACTCCTCGAGCAGGCGACGCAACTCGTCAATCAGTCCGGCTCGACCAAACTGCACCGGGCTGACGTTGAAGCTAAGGACCAGCTTGTCCCCAAACCGCTCACGCCAGTCGCGGCACTGCGCGAGACCCTCGCGCAATGCCCATTCACCAACCCGATCGATCAACCGGGTCTCCTCCAACAGGGGAATGAAGACGTTCGGTTCGACCTCACCACGACCCGCATAATCCCAGCGCAACAGAGCCTCGAAACCGCGCAGTTCGCCCGTCTCGAGAATGATCTGCGGCTGATAGGCCAGCGCGAAGCCATTGCGCTCGATGGTGCTTCGCAGGTTCTCTTCCATCATCAGACGGGCATGGGCGCGACCGTTCATTTCGCTGGAAAAGAACCGATACTGCTGTCGGCCGTTGCGTTTGGCCTCGTACATGGCCATGTCAGCGGAACGCAGCAGCTCTTCGACGCTTTGGCCGGAGTCCGGGAAATGTGCGATGCCGATGCTGGCACCAAGGGTGACATCGGTTCCGTCGATGGTATGCCGGACCGAAATCAGCTCGATGAGCTTCTCGGCCACCTTGGCCGCATCCTCGGGGTGATCGAGCGAATCCAGCAGTGCGGTGAACTCGTCACCACCCATTCGCGCAATGATGTCATAGGGACGCATGCAGGCTTCCAGCACCCGCGCCACGCGACAAAGAATTTCGTCGCCGGCATCGTGACCCAGCGAGTCGTTGATACGTTTGAAGCCATCCAGGTCGATGTAGAGGATGGCCATGCGCTTGCCGTTCCGGTCGACCCTCGCCAGCGCAGAATCGAGCGCCTGGTGAAAGCCCCGTCGATTGAGCAGCCCGGTAAGCGAGTCGGTGACCGCCTGGGTCTCCAACTGCACGTGCAAGTTGCGCACAACCGACATATCCAGCGCGATGACCACCATAGAGCGCTGCTGGCGGGGCAGCGGCGATGACGACAGGGCCACTGGTAGCGTGCCCCCGCCAGCGGTGTACAGCTGCGCCTCGTGAAGGCGGTACGTGTTGCCGCTGCGCCATTGCTGATAGAACTCGGTGTCTCGCCAAGCTGCCGGCATCTGAGGCGAGGCAAGGTGTTTGACCAGAGCAGTGCCTTGCAGATCATCGACGCTGGTATGCATCATTTTGGCAATCGCAGGGTTGGCGAAGTTGATGAACCCGTCCTCCCCCACCACCAGAATGCCCTCGGCTGCATTGTTTAGCACCGAAGCGTTAAACGCCCGCGCGCTGTCCAGTTGCTGGCTTAGCAACTGAAGATCCCGTCGATTATGCTCGTGGCTGAGCAATGTATTGATCTTGTGTTTGAGCACCTGCGGGTCGAACGGCTTGAGGATGAAATCCACCGCACCCGTCGCGTAGCCACGCAACACTGACTCACGCGTATGTGCGATAGCCGAGACGAAGATGATCGGGGTGTAGCGCGCATGTGGGCTGCCACGCATCAAGCGGGCAACTTCGAATCCGTCCATGCCCGGCATCTGTACATCCAGCAGAACCAGTTCGACATCCAGATCGAGCAGCGCCTGCAACGCAGCCTCTCCGGAGTTGACGGTGTGGACCTGCCAGTCACCATCACCGAGCAAAGCCTCCATGGCCACCAGATTCGCCTCGCGATCATCAACCACCAGCAATGTTCGGGTTCGGGGCTGGGGTCTGGATTGCGTCCAAGCCATCAGCCGATCCCTCGGCGCAACATGTCTTGGCCTACGCAGGCGACAAGTCGGGTTGAACGATGCGTCACAAACTTCTCCTTACGGACTTGCGTGGTGGCCATCGGTACGCTCCAAACGCCGCAGCAATTCGACCAGTTTCTCGCTATCGACCGGCTTCAACAAGACGTCATCGGCACCTGCAGCGATGCCCTGATCAGCAGCAGCTGAGTCGGCGCCGACAGTCATTGCAACGATCGGCACCTGACAACCATAGTCGTTTCTGAGCTGACGGATCAGCGTAGGACCGCCGGTATTCGGCATAGCCATGTCTATCAGGGCGAAATCAAACGCGTCATCATCGAAGCGTTCCAGTGCTTCGGAACCTGACGTGACCGGCACCACCTGCAGTCCCTGCTCATCCAGCATCGCGCTGATGGCATAAATCGCTCTGACATCCGAATCCACCAGCAGCACCCGCTGCCCCAGAAGAGGATGCTCAGTCTCGCTTATTCCCAGCGCCGCGACATCCGCCCCGGCAGGCTTCAACGCATCTTCCATATGCTCCATTCCTTCTGTTTTCGACAACGCCACTGATGAATAACGCCGAAGCCGCTGCAGATTCTTTTCCGAGAGCGACTCCTGGCTGGTGAGAATGACGCGCACACCGCTGAGCGAGCGCAGACGATCAAGCGCGTCAAGGAGATCAAGCCCATCTTCGCCGGGCAGATCGAAGTCTATGATCAGCACCGTATAGCTGTGCTCTGCATAAGCCAGTCTTGCTTCTTCGCTTCGCTGGCACTCGGTGACGCGATACCCGAGCCGTTCGAAATACTCGCGCAGTTGCCGACGTCGCGCCGGATCGGTCTCGACCAGCAGCAACCGGGTCGAATTGTCCTCCTGTCGCGACAGATCGACGAAGAGCCGCTCCAGCTCCGATTGAGCCACCGGCTTGAGCAGATAGCGCGATCCGTCATCCGACCAGCCCTGAGGCTGTGGAACGCAGGAAATCACGTACACCGGCGTGTCTTGATGCCTTGGATCGGCTCGCAGCACGCGATGCACCTGCCAGCCACTGATATCCGGCAGCAGGACATCCAGTATCACCGCAGCAAAACGGTCCTGATCGAGCGCGTCCAGCCCTTCCTGTCCGGTGCCGCAAACGACGCTGGAGAACCCGTGCGACTGCGCCACCTCAGCCACCACCGACGCGAAATCGGCATCATCTTCGACGATTAGCAGCCCACCACCCTGGCCGCGCCGCTGCAATGGCCGTAGCGTTCGAATCTCCGGGGTCGCAGCCACCTTTAGCGGCAGTTCGACGGTAAAGGTGGAGCCCTGGCCGGGCGCACTTCGAAGGCCGATCCCGCCGCCGAGCACCTCAGCCAGCTGCCGCGCGATTGCGAGCCCTAGCCCGGTACCGCCGTACTGACGACTGATCGAACCGTCGATCTGCTGGAACGCCTGGAAAATTCGCTCATGCTGGTCCTCGGCAATACCGATGCCGGTGTCGGTTACGCAGATTTGCAGTATGTCCTGCTCGGCACGCTCTTCGATCTGCCGACTGGTCACCCTGATATCGACGGAGCCGTGCTCGGTGAACTTCAACGCATTGGTAACCAGATTGCGCAAGATCTGCTGCAATCGAGCCCGGTCGCTAACGATCGAGGCTGGAACCCCGTCATCGATTCGGGCACTGAGACTCAATCCGTTCTGCTCGGCCATGGGCTGAAGGCTCACCACCAGCTCGGCTAACAGCTCGTTCAGATCAAGTGGCTCCGATTTGATCTGCATGTGGCCGGCTTCAATCTTGGCCAGGTCGAGCACATCGTTGATCAGTTGCAGAAGATCATGCCCGGCTCGGTGAATGATGTCGGCGTGCCTGACCTGCTTTTCAGACAAGTTGCTCGCGGCGTTCTGCCTCAACTGATCACTCAGAATGAGAATGCTATTGAGCGGCGTGCGCAGCTCGTGCGACATGTTGGCGAGGAATTCGGATTTGTAGCGATTGGCGACCACCAGCTCGTTGGCCTGATCGCGCAGCCGTCTCTCTGCTGCCTTGCGGTGGCCGATATCGATCACCACGGCCTGCACCAGCAGCTCTTCCCCGCTGCGTAATGGCGACAGGCCGATCTCCACCGGCAGTAGATGGCCGTCCCGGTGGCGGCCGAACAGTTCGCGATTTTCGCCCAGGCGCCGCGATCCCGGCGCCTGGCCGAAACGGTGACGCTCTTCGACGTAGATCTTGCGCATCGACTCAGGGATGAGCATTTCCACTGGCTGACCTAACAGCTCTTGCCGACTGTAGCCAAACAGCAGCTCGGTCTGGCGGTTGACCATGACGATCTGGCCTTCCGGATCGAACAGTAGAAACGCATTCGGCGACGCTTCGACCACGTTTCGAAAACGCTCTTCGTCACGCTTACGCTGCTGCAGATCAACCAGATTGAGCAAGTAGTGCGCGTCCTTGTCTCGCTTGAAGCTGGTCAGGCTGAGTGACACCGGGATCGGAGTGCCGTCCTCGCGCAATGCCTGGCTTTCCTGCTGATCGGCATCGAGATGCGGCCCCGCTGCCGCACTTTCCAAAACACCAGGGATGTAACGGCTGAGGCGCTCGCCAGCAAGCAACCCCGCACTGCTGCCGAGCAGCGTAGCGGCACTCTGGTTGGCTAGTTCGATTCGCCCCTGCACGTTGCACAGCACAGTAGCTACCGGCAGCTGCTCGATTAATTGACGGAACCACGCTTCGCGCTCCTGAAGCTGCGCACCCAGCGCCTGACTGTTACGCAGGGCCCGTTCACGAAGGTACAGATAGCCGCCGATCAACATCGAGAACAGCAGGGCGGCGGCCAGCGCCGCGGCCAGATTGAAGGCGCGACCGACCCGGTTGAGGATGGCTTCGTATTCTGGTGTGCTGGCAACCTCAAGCTGCCAGCTGCGGCCGTACATGTATATGTTGCGGGTGCGATGAAAGCTGGCATCGGTGCTCACCGGGGCTCGCCCCACCAGCAGCGGCTGGTCTGGGGCCGCTGCGTCGAACAACTGCAGCTGAAATAGCTTACTACGTGAGCCCAGCACGCCTTCCATCAGGTCAGTTAGCCGAAACGCACCGTGAAGCGTTCCGGCAAACGCCTCCTGGCGATCCTCCAACGTGGTGATGGGCTGACCGGCGCGATAGAGCGGAAGGTACAAGAGGATGCCCACCTGGGCGTTCTGCTCTGTTTCCTGTTTAAGTCGCACCGGCCCGGTGAGCATCGGCGTGCCGATATTACGCGCAGCTATTACAGCTTGCCGTCGCGTTTCCTCACTCATCATGTCGAATCCAAGCACCCGGCGGTTTCGCCAATCAAGCGGATGGATGTAATCGACGATCAGATACTCGCTGCGCTCGCCGCGTGGGGAGACGCGGAAATCGCTTCGGCCGGAGTCACGTATTTGTGCAAGCAGAGCAGGCAGGTTTTCCTGTCGCGCATACCGAGCCAGGCCGAGCGCCTGAATGCCTGGGTAGAAATCCTGAAGCTGAAGCTGGTCGGAAGCCCGATTCCAGTCCTGAGGGCTGACCGCGTCGCTGCCGACGAACAGACCGGCGAGACCACGCAACACCATCTCGTATGCGCGCATGCGCTCACGCAGGGTGCTCTCGACGTCATTAACCGCCAGATTGAATCGCTGGGCCTGTTCTGCACGCACTCGCGTTTCCTGAACATGCCATTGCCAGCCGACCCATCCTCCGAGCCCTATCATCAGGGCCAGCGTCACTACCAATGGCAGCCAAGGCTTACGAGAATGGAGAGCGGAACGATCATCCATTCGACCTCCTCAGTGCCACTACATGGCTCGCTGTCACGAGCTTCAGAGTCGTAGATCGTTCAGAGGTTCAATCGGAGCAAGAAAAAGCTATAAAGCTGACGCCACCGAAATGGCGCGAGCAAGCCCTGATAGTCTCGCCCGCGCCTTGGCGCTTAGAGCGGACGCAGATTGATCTCTACGCGGCGGTTCTGTGCCCGACCCGCAGCAGTGTCGTTGCTGGCGATCGGCTGGCTTGCAGCCGCACCATAGGCCGATACCCGCGAAGGGGCCACGCCATTGCCTTCCAGGTATGCAGCTACGCTACGAGCCCGGCGATTGGACAGATCCTGATTGAGCTGTTGCGAACCCGTGCTGTCAGTGTGGCCTGTGATGTCGACACCGTTCTTGTTGAACTCTTTGAACACCTGGACCAGCGAATTGAGCGTCGGGTAAAAGCTGCTGGAGATATCGGCAGAGTTGCTTGCAAAGGTGATGTTGCCCGGCATGATCAATGTCAGGTTGTCGCCCTGACGCTGGACCTGTACACCAGTGCCCTGCAGCGTTTGGCGCAACTTGGCTTCCTGAGTGTCGACGTAGTAACCATAGCCGCCGCCAGCTGCTCCGCCGACCGTCGCGCCGATCAAGGCCCCCTTGGCTCGGTCCTTCTTGCTGGACGTTGCAGCGCCGATCACCGCGCCGCTGACAGCACCGATGCCACCATAGATGCCGGCTTTCCCAGCTTCTCGCTCACCGGTGTAAGGGTTGTTGGTACAGCCAACCAGCAATGCGAGGGTGGCGGCGAGTGCGGTCAGGTTACTGATCGATTTCATGTTTACTTCCTTCATCTGCGGGACGCCAACCTGCCGGTTATACAGGCTGGAAATTCGCCGCTAGCGTAACACTCGACCGAACGTGGAACCTGAACAGCCCGACGAAGCCGTGAGCCTGTACACAGGAAAACCACGCCCGACCGCGTATCACCGAGGCGACCACAGGTCGAGCCAGGCCAGCCGAACCTACAACGAGGAGATGGCGCTGCTGCCTTCTTCCAGCCAGCGTGCGATATCCACTCGGATACGCTTCTTGTCCAGCTTGCCGACGCTTGTTTTGGGAATATCGTCGACAATGGCTATCTGCTGCGGGATCGCCCACTTGTTGATCTGCCCCTGCTCCACCGCTGGCTCCAGAAATTCCTGTAGTGCCCTGGCATTCAGTTGCTTGCCTTCACAGAGCACCAACAGCGCGAAGGGTCGCTCCCCCCAGCGCTCATCCGGCACGCCGACCACCGCAACGTCTCGTACCGCATCGTGCCGGCTGATCAGCCCTTCCAGCGCCAGGGACGAAATCCACTCGCCTCCAGTCTTGATGACATCTTTGATGCGGTCCCTGATGTCGATATTGCCCATCTCGTCGAGCGTGGCCACGTCTCCGGTATGCAGCCAACCACCTGCCCAAAGCTCTTCGCTTTTCTCCGGGTTTCCGGCGTATCCCTGGGTCAGCCAAGGTGCACGAAGCACCAACTCGCCCTGCGATACACCATCGGCAGGAAGAAAGCTGCCATCCGGCGCCTGGATCGCGGCGTCTACCAGGACCACAGGGATACCAGCCTTTAGTCGATAATCAATCTGCTCATCCTCGCTGGCATTGCGCAGTTCATCGTTGATGTGGGCACCGGAAATCAATGGACAGGTTTCCGACATGCCATAGGCCGCTACCAGTTGCATGCCACACGCGCGAGCCGACTCGTAAAGGCCACGGGTCAGCGCGCTGCCTCCAATGGTGATTTTCCAGCCATTGAAATCCGTGCCCTGCGCAGCCTTGGCGTTGAGCAGCATCTGCACAATGGTCGGTACGCAATGAGAGAAGGTGACCTTCTCGCGACGCCACAGCTCGATCAGCAGCTCTGGATCGTAACGACCCGGATAGACCTGTTTCAGGCCCAACATGGTCGCCACATATGGCAAACCCCAGGCATGCACGTGGAACATTGGGGTGATCGGCATGTAGACATCCCCTGCCGCCATCAATTGGGGGTTCTCACGACACCCGACGGTCACCGCACCGGCCAGGGTATGCAGCACCAGCTGCCGGTGGGTGAAATAGACTCCCTTGGGGTCCCCCGTGGTCCCAGTCGTATAGAAAGTGGTGGCCACCGAGTTTTCGTCGAAGTCAGGAAAGTCGTACGTCGCCGCTGCGGCCGACAGCAGGCTTTCGTACTCGCCGACACAATTCGGCAGGTCGCACTGCTTGTCATCGGCATCGGTGATCAGCAACGTCTTGTCGACGGTAGTCAGCTGCCCGGCGATGGCGTGGTACAGCGGCACGAAGTCACTGTTGACGAGAACGAAGCGGTCCTCGGCATGATTCATGGTGTAAAGAATCTGCTCGGGCGACAGTCGTACGTTGATGGTATGCACCACCGCACCAATCATTGGGATTGCAAACATGCATTCGAGGTAGCGATGGCTGTCCCAGTCCATCACAGCCACGGTGTCACCCGCCTTGACCCCAGCGTTGGTCAGCACATTGGCGAGCCGGGCGATGCGTTCACCCAGGGTGCGATAGTCGAAACGAACCTGATCCCGATAAACGATTTCGCGGGTGCGCTCGTAACGGCGGCCCGACAACAGCAGACTCTTGATCAGCAACGGGTATTGGTAGGCATTGGCGGCGGGTTCGATCACTCGTGTCTGCAACATAGGGCTTCCTGTTATTGATGTTATGAGATGCTCGCTAGCTGTTTGCGCCGGCCGCTGACGCGACCCGGCCGTTCTCATCGCGGACAACCTGCCTCGCCGTTGTTCAATACGCCGACTCAACACGCATGGCATTGCCGCCGTACCGATCAGGCGATCTCGCTTGCCACAAGCCGAACACCGAGACCGATCAACACCGCACCCGTAACGCGATCGAACCAATGCCCCATGCGGCCGAAACCGGCCCGCACACGCTCACGGCTGAACAACCAGGCCACCAGACAGAACCACGCACCGGTAGCGCACGCCAGGTATAACCCATAGGCCGCCTGAACGGCGAGCGGGGTATGAGGGTCGATAACCACTGTGAATAAGGACAGAAAGAAAAGCGTCGCTTTCGGATTCAAACCGTTAGTGACAAACCCAACGACGAACGCTCGTTTTCCTGAGATCGTTTCACTTGGGACAGGCGCAACCTCGCCGACCGCAGCGGTCTTGGCACGTAACGCCTGAAAGCCGAGATAGAAGAGATATCCCGCCGCCAACCACTTGAACAGGTTGAACAGCATGATCGACTGCGAGACGATCAGGCCAATCCCAAGCAGTGAATAACCCACGTGAAGCAAAATCCCGCCTCCTACACCGAGGGCCGTCCAACTGCCGCTGCGCTGTCCGCGGGCCACGCTTTCACGCACCACCACTGCGAAATCCGGCCCAGGGCTGGCAACCGCAAGCAAGTGAACCAGCGCCACGGTAAGAAACTCCATCCAGTACATCTAGCGACTCCGTTTCCGGGGCGGGACATTCGCCCGCCGCTTCATATGAGTAAAGTCCATGAACAAATACCGCGCCGTATTCCTCGACCTATCACCGCTCGACCAGGGTGACCTGGATCTGGCTCCTCTGCAGTCCGCCTTTGGCGAGCTGACTTGCCACACGCAGACCAGCGAAACCCAAGTCATCGAACGACTGCAAGGTGCGGAAGTCGCTATCGTCAACAAGGTCGCCTTGAGCGAAGCCACCCTAGCCGCCTGCCCGGATCTAAAACTTATCCTGGTGGCAGCCACTGGTGTCAACAATGTCGATCTGGCCGCGGCCAAACAGCGAGGTATTGCTGTCTGCAACTGCCAAGCCTACGGCACGGCCACCGTAGCGCAGCACACCCTAATGCTACTGCTAGCGCTGGCAACCCGACTCCCCGATTACCAGGGCGCCGTGGCCCGTGGCCGTTGGCAGGAAAGCGGGCAATTTTGCTTGCTGGATTTCCCCATCGTCGAGCTGGCCGGCAAGACCCTTGGTGTGCTCGGCCACGGTGAGCTGGGTGGCGCTGTAGCCAAGCTCGCCGAAGCGTTGGGCATGCGCGTACTAACGGGCAACCTGCCCGGGCGACCGCCTCGTCCGGATCGACTGGAGTTGGACGAGCTCCTACCTCAGGTCGACGCGCTGACCCTGCACTGCCCGCTCACCGATCAGACGCGCAATCTCATTGGCGCGCGCGAACTGCAGCTGATGAAACCTGCAGCGTTCATTATCAACACTGCCCGCGGCGGCCTGATTGATGAGCAAGCGCTGGCCGACACGCTGCGCAGCGGCCACCTCGGCGGCGCCGCCACCGATGTGCTTATCAGCGAACCGCCAAGCAACGATAACCCGCTGCTGGCTGCAGACGTACCGCGCCTGATCGTGACGCCCCACAGCGCCTGGGGAAGCCGCGAAGCCAGACAGCGCATCGTCGGCCAGCTCTGTGAAAACGCTGAGGCGTTTTTTGCCGGCACAGCGAAGCGCCAGGTGGCCTGACGCTTCTGCAGCCGGCGACAAGACTGGTAAGCTCGCCAGCTTTTGTGCGGAGGCATCATGGACCCGCGAAGCGAAGTATTGCTGCGCCAGGCCGAATTGTTCAGCGGTGACCTGCTGCTGGCCGGGTTGCCGCCTGATGACCTGCTTGGCCAACTGCCTGCGGCAATCGGTTGGAGTTGGCACGCCGGCGTACAACAAAGGCTTGAGTCGCGCTTCGCCGGACGCTGCGCATTTGGCGTCGAGCCGCCGACGGCTGCGTTCGAAAGCGCCGTTCTGTTTCTGCCCAAGTCACGAGAACTGACCGACTACCTGCTGAGCGCACTGGCCTCGAAACTGCCGGGCCGCCAGCTGTATCTGGTGGGAGAGAAACGTGCAGGCGTCGAACGAGCCGCAAAACAACTGGCTGCATTTGGGGAACCACGAAAACTCGACAATGCCCGCCATTGTCAGCTCTGGCAGGTCAGGGTCACGAACACCCCGGCTGCGCCACTGTTGAAGTCCCTGGCTCAGCAGTTTGAGCTTCCGCTTGCCGACGGCCCCCTGCAGATCATCAGCTTGCCTGGCGTTTTCAGTCACGGTCGCGTTGATCGCGGCACCGCGCTGCTGCTGGAGCAGCTCAGTGATCTACCGGCCGGTAAGCTGCTGGATTTCGGCTGCGGTGCTGGCATCGTTGGGGCCTCATTGAAAAGACGTTATCCAGCCAGCGAGGTCGTGTTGCTCGATGTCGATGCGTTCGCTGTCGAAAGCAGCCGGATGACCCTCGCAGCCAATGGTCTCGAGGCTCAGGTCATTGCTGGTGACGGGATCGATGCCGCGCCAGAAGGCTGCTCTGCCATCATCAGTAACCCGCCATTTCATCAGGGTGTGCATACCCACTACGAGGTCAGCGAAGCATTGCTGCAACGTGCTGCCAGCCACTTACGCCCCGGTGGAGAGTTAAGGCTGGTGGCCAACGCGTTTCTCAAATACCCCCCGTTGATCGAAGCGCATCTGGGCCGCTGTGAAACCCTGGTCAGCACAGACGGTTTCCGTATCTACCGCGCGCAGCGCACCTGAGCGGCTTGCGCAACGCGCCACGCTTGGGCAAACTCGCGCCCGTCCTGGGGGAGTAGTCTCCGGCGAGCATCCAGCTCGCCCGGCATGCGTCAACATACTTGGTCCACAGACCATGGCGCACGCGACCCGCGCGGCCTGCTCATGCAGCCTCGCAAGGTTTGACAAGACCCATGACACGTATACCTGACCCGGGGCGGGCAGGCGGTGCGTGTCATGGTGATTTAGTCGACCCGCCCCCGCAAGGAAGTCCGTTTGGAGTCGTTCTACATCCCTACCCTGATCGTTGCGCTCGCCGAGATCGGCGACAAGACGCAGCTGCTGGCGCTATTGCTGGCGGCCCGCTATCGGCGACCGATGCCGATTATCTGGGGGATCGTCGTTGCCACGTTGGCCAATCATGCAGCTGCTGGCGCAATCGGCAACTGGGTTTCGTCGCTGGTGTCACCGGCAGTACTCAGTTGGATCCTGGCCGCATCCTTTGCCGCCGTTGCTTTATGGACACTCGTCCCCGACAAGCTCGAAGAAGAAGAAGCCTCCCGTGGCAGACGCTTCGGCCCCTTCGTAGCGACACTGATCGCCTTTTTCCTCGCCGAGATGGGCGATAAAACTCAGGTCGCAACGGTCATGCTTGCCGCCCAGTACCCCGATTTCATACTGGTAATAATCGGTACAACGCTGGGAATGCTGATCGCCAACGTGCCCGTGGTCCTGGCCGGCAATTTTGCCGCTGATCGGATGCCGCTCACGCTCATCCGCCGAATCGCCGCGATCGGTTTCGCCGCTCTGGCCTTGTATGCCGCCTATCAGGCCTTGACCTTGAGCGGCATGCTTCCAGTCTGATACGCAGCGCAAATCGCCGCGACGCCTGTGCTGTTAGAGTGCGATTCCACCGCATTCTGGCGGCACTCGAAGGAGCAGGCGGCATGTCACCGGAGGAACGAAAACGGCGGGTTCGCCAGCACATCGACCTGAGCTGGAGCAAAGGTCGACTGGCTCTGGCCGAACAGCTGCAGAGCCGTTACTTCAGCTATAAGAGTTCGTTCATCACTCAGCCGATAAACAGTGCCGGCTTCGGACTGATCGTCCGGGAAGTCCGCCAGGCAATGCCGGATCTTGAAGTGGTAGTGGATGAGTGTCTCAGCGAAGGCAACCGCGTCGTAACCTCCAGCACCCTCTTTGGCACATTGGAAAAAGCCGCGTTTGGCATCGCACCGAGCGGCAAGATCCTCTCTGTCGCCTCAATGTCTATTTGGACGCTCAACCCGAGCGGCGACATCGAGGAAATCAACACGTTGTTCGACTTGGAGAGTGCCCGTAACCAGTTGGGGCTGGAAAGCCCGATCCCGATTATGCTGCCACCGGCCTGATCAGGACGGTGGCGCAGCGACGCACTTAGCGCTTCTGATTCTGCTCGTACAACGGCATCACCTTCGGAATGGTCGATTGCAGCGTTTGCGTACGGTTGCTCGGTGATGGATGCGTACTGAGAAATTCCGGCGGAGCCGAGCCGCCAGCCGCCGCCATCTTCTGCCACAGGCTCACCGCTGCATTCGGGTTGTATCCTGCTCGCGCAGCCAACTCCAGACCAATCAGATCAGCCTCGTTTTCATTGCTGCGGCTATTGGGCAAGGTCATCAGGTACTGAACACCCATATTGGCCAGCTGCAGGCTCCCGTCACCGATACCGACTGCCGATCCGATTTGCGTGGCCATCTGCACGCCATAGGCTTTGGACATGGCTTCACGTCCATGCTCACGTAACGCATGCGCAATCTCGTGCCCCATGACCGCCGCAATCTCGTCATCGGTCAGGTTCAGTTTCTCAATTAGGCCTGTGTAGAAAATGATCTTTCCGCCCGGGCCGGCGTTAGCGTTCAACTCCGGGCTGTCGATCACATTGACGTCCCAGTCCCACTCGGCCGCGTCTGGCCGGAATGCCTTGACCTCGGGGATTATGCGACTGGCAATCCGTTTGACCCTTTGAGCCACCGGCGAGTTGTTCTCGAGCACACCTTTGCTCTTCGCTTCAGACAACGTCTGCTGATAAGACTGGGCATACATCTGATTGACCTGCTCGGCAGACAGCATGCTGAACATGTACTGTTTGCGCTCCACGCCAACGGCTCCGCTACTGGTGGTGTTGACGGCCTGACAACCGGCCAGCACTGACGCTGCGCAAAAAAGTGTGATTGGATGCGGCTTGAACATGTCGCGACTCCCTAGGATTCTGTCTCGTATGCTAGTGGGAGCCCGCCGAACGGGCAACCGACCACAACCTCCCGGCGCGACCTTCGTCGTGCCTCGATCGCAACGTGGTCAATATCGGCCAGGTGCGCATGAGGTCGCAGGTGGCGCCGAGGAAGCCAGCCAGGCTAGTGCCGGCCTGACGCGCCTGACCGAACAGCAGCGCCGCCTGATCAACCAGTTCAAGGTTTGAACCAGAAGCCGGCTGCTAGTTGACCGGTGTCAGGCATTCGGGTGCGTCCAGCTTCGGGTCGTTTACGAAGGTGGCCAATGGACGCTCGCGCAATGGCGGCTGAGGGCCCTGCATCAATGCCTGCAGTACTTCAATGGGCGTTGCAGGGTCCAGCCAAGCGGCCATACCAGCCTTATCCAGCATCAAGGGCCGACGCTGGTTAGCGGCCGGCAAGGTCACAACTGCAGCACTGAGGTAGGTGTGGCCCTGTACGGGATAGGCTTCCCAGATCGCGGCAAAATACATCAATGAGTCTTCCGAGGTCATCCAGAACGGCCGCTTGCGCGCGGTGCCGCGCCACTCGTAGAAACCGTTGGCCGGCAGCGCGCCGCGGCGAAGGCGGAACGCCTCTCTGAACATCGGCTGCTCGACCACGGTTTCAGCTCGTGCCTGCGCCGGGGTGCGAGTGAAGTCGGTCAACCATGCCGGAGTGAGCCCCCAGCGGACGCTGCTGAGCTGCAGCACGTCGCCCTCCTGCCGCAACAGCAATACCGAAGCACCCGGAGCCAGACTCCAATGTGGTTGTTGGTCGGAGGGAAAGCCGGGCAGTGCGGCGAAGGCCGGACTCCATCGAAACAGGGCGTAGCGGCCACACATGAACAGGACTCGTCAGAAGGTACTTACGAAATGGCAGGAAACGGTGCGCGCGACGGTCAGCAGATAAGTTCGCCCGGATAGCTTTCCGGCTCATCGCCAGGCATCGGCTCGGCGCCATTGTACTCAGCGATCAACTGCCGTGCGCGATCCGCCACATCGTCTGGGACCATCAATCCCAGCAGCCCGGCCGCGGGCAGTTCTCCCATACCGCCGATCAGGTGCCGCCCGGTCAGATACGCCTCGATGCCCTCACCTTCCAGCATGCCGCTGAGCATTTCAGCTTCAAGCAGGTCACGGGGCTCGTAGATGCGCAGCATCAATCATCCTCCCGCAGCACGTCGAGCTGCCAGTCACTGCCATCGGTGCGCAAATCGAAGACAATAGGTCGGCAACAAACCGAGCAATCCTCAACGTAGCGCTGATCTCCGCCACTCAGGTCAAGCAGCGCTTCCACGTGCTCGCCACAGTAGGGGCATTGGTAATCCTGCGTTTCGAGCATCAGCGTCTCCTGTGTGACTTATCGCTATAATCCGCTGTCAGTTTCGACCTCAAAAGAGTTGGGGTTATTCAGTTGTTTCCCTTACAGAGAGCATGATGGACGAATTCGAAGCCATCCGACCCTATGCCGACGCCGAAGTCCCTGCCGTAATGGCACGACTGTTCGCCGATCGTGAGTTCCTCGATATTCTGGCTCACTTTCGCTTTCCGCGACTGGCCGGACCGATGGGGTGGATGCTTAAACCCCTTATAGCGCAACGACTGCGGCGCGAGTTTGCCTCTATCGATTCGGTCGACACGCTGCAGGCGCGAATCGAGATGTACCTCGACCGCACCATCGAGCGCGCCACCGATGGCATCACTTACTCGGGCCTGGAAAAGCTGCGGCCGGGATGCGCCTATCTCTTCATCGCCAACCATCGCGACATCGTCATGGACCCGGCTTTCGTCAACTATGCGGTGTTTCACGCCAAGATGCGCACACCGCGCATCGCCATTGGCGACAACCTGCTGCAACGGCCTTTTGTCAGCGATCTGATGCGCCTGAACAAGAGTTTCATTGTGCGCCGCTCGATTACCGCCCGACGCGAAAAGCTAGCCGCGTACCAGTTGCTCTCCGCCTATATCAACCACTCGATCCGCAACGACGGGGAATCAATCTGGATCGCCCAGGCTGAAGGCCGCGCAAAGGATGGAGACGACCGCACGGATTCAGCGATTCTGAAAATGTTGCACATGAGCCGCAAGGATGAGTCTTTCTCGGAAGCGCTCAAGGCGCTTCGGCCGACGCCGGTATCGATCAGCTATGAGTATGACCCTTGCGACCAAGCCAAGGCTCGCGAACTCTACACTCGCGCCAGCACCGGCAGCTACACCAAGGCACCCGGAGAGGACGACACCAGCATCGCCCTCGGGATCACGGGCTACAAAGGACGGGTCCATGTTAGCTTCGGTACGCCGATCTGCGAGATACCGGATGACGCGAAGCAGTTGGCCACCGATATCGATCGCCAGATTCTTTGTGACTATCGCCTGTTTCCGGTGAACTATCTGGCGTACCAGATATGGCAAGACCGCGACCCCGAGCTCTCGATACCAGAGATCAGCGAGCTGTTCAGCAGCGCGGAAATCGCGCGGGCCGAAGCCGAATGGAGCAAGCGCCTCGCCGCATGCCCCAGCGTGCAGCAACCCTACCTCATCCAGCAGTACGCCACACCAGTACGCAACCAGTACCGCTTGAAAGCCGGCTTGAGCCTCTAAGCGCCGGAAGAAACCCGGCTGACATTCATGCCAGCCGGGTAAGCGATGAAAGCAGGCAGGCCAGCCCCAGACTGCTGAAACCAAAACCGTAGAAGAACCGGTCCAGACGCTGAGTGGCGGCTGCGCCAGCCTGTGCCATGGCCGATTGACGACCACCCGCCAGCGAGGCCTTGGCGCTGGCCAGCTGCCGACGCCAACGCGTCGCGACTAACAGCCAGGCGCCACCAAGCGCAATGACCAGGGCCATCGAGTTGACCAGCGAAGCGACGCTGGACAACGCCGAATAATCGATAACGAACAACAATCGAAGCCTCCAAAACAAATCCGATCAAACAAGCCGGAAGAAACGAATTGCGGCAGCGGAGTCTACCGAAGCGGCATTCCCTCCTCAGCCACTTCCCGACCAAGCGGAACCAAACCAAACGATGGCAATTTGCCGGGTATTTGCGCCATTTATGCAGATAGGCCCCGTCTCGTTTGTTGACTTATAGTCCCGCGCAGCTTCAACCTCACCTTGTCTCGAACAACCGAAATAGAGCGTGCGCCTGGCTTGAGCAACCAGACGGGACTGCCGCGGAATCGAGCAAACGGCAACTTGTGATCACTGAGCCTAAGACGCGATCGCCAGGCATTAAGCCTGCCGTCTCTTGACGGAAGTCGTCACCTGCACGCGCCGCGCTTACGGCATCGCTTGCAGGACAACAGATACCGAGAATCAACAGGACCGAACAATGAATAACAACAGGTTTAAGACGGGGGCCCTCACACTCTCTTTGCTGGCAAGCGAACTGCTGGCAAACGGAGCCATGGCCGCGGTGTCCGAAGCAGAAGCAGCCAAGCTGGGCAGCAGCCTGACGCCAATGGGCGCCGAAAAAGCAGGCAACACGGCTGGGACCATTCCCGCCTGGACCGGCGGCCTGGCAACCGACGCAGCAGCAGTGGGTGCGGATGGCTTCGTCGGCGATCCCTATCCGAACGACAAGCCCAAGTTCACCATCACTGCGCAGAATTTCGAGCAGTACAAGGACAACCTGAGCCCCGGCCAGATTGCCATGCTCAAGCGTTACCCAGACACCTATCGCCTGCCGGTGTTCGAAACCCGCCGCAGCGCAGCCGTGCCTCAGCATATCTATGAAGCAGCACGCAAGAACGCGACCCAGACCCAGTTGGTGCGCGGCGGTAACGGCCTTGAAAACTTCGACACAGCGGTCGCCTTCCCGATACCCAAAGATGGCCTGGAAGTCATCTGGAACCATATCACCCGCTATCGTGGGGGCTCGGCCCGCCGCACCGTGGCGCAGGCCACTCCGCAGGTAAATGGCAGCTACAGCCTGGTCAAGTTCGTCGACGAGGTCGTCTATACCGACACCCTGACCGACTACAGCCCGGAGAAACACGGCAATATCCTGTTCTATTTCAAGCAGCAGGTGACCGAGCCATCACGCCTGGCCGGTAACGTGCTGCTGGTGCATGAGACTCTCGACCAAGTTAAAGAACCACGCATGGCCTGGATCTACAACGCTGGCCAGCGTCGCGTTCGCCGTGCGCCCCAGGTCGCTTACGACGGCCCAGGCACAGCAGCCGATGGTCTGCGCACCTCGGACAACCTGGACATGTTCAACGGCGCACCGGACCGTTACGACTGGAAACTGGTCGGCAAGAAGGAGATGTACATCCCCTACAACGCCTATCGCCTGGATTCACCCAAGCTCAAGTACGACGACATCATCAAGGCCGGACACATCAATCAGGATCTGACCCGCTATGAGCTTCACCGCGTTTGGGAAGTCGAAGCGACCCTGAAGCCGGGCGAGCGTCATATCTATGCCAAGCGCACCTTTTTCATCGACGAGGACACCTGGCAGGCCGCCGTGATCGATCACTACGACGGCCGCAACTCGCTTTGGCGCGTTGCAGAGGCACACGCCGAGTACATCTACAACGATCAGGTGCCGCTGTATGCCATGGAAACCCTGTATGACCTCATCTCTGGTCGCTACTTGGTGATGGGCATGAAGAACGAAGAAAAGAACCCCTACACCTACAACTACAAAGCCAACTCCAATCAGTACACCCCAGCAGCGCTGCGTAACTCCGGCGTACGTTGAGTCCACCGCAAAGAACAAACGCCCCGGTATTCGGGGCGTTTGTTTTTCTGCCGCCGCACGAGTACGGCGAATCGGACTGACTTGCTGAATCGAAACACATGGAATAAGCGGTCAATAGCACGACGAGGCCGACCTCGCCGGCTTGACGCCTTTTGTCACCTACGAGCACCGGCCGAACAAGCAGAGGACCATCGCCCAACACCAAAATCGACAGCGCCCTCCAGAAACAAAAACCCCGCCAGAGTGGCGGGGCTCTGTCTGCGTCAGGGGCAGATTACTGCGCCAGCACCTGACCGATGTTTTGATCGCGGAAAGTACGCGTCAGGGCATCGCTCAATACATCAGATACCAGCTTGGCGTTGGTCTGCTCATTGGGCGCCATGCCGAAGCGCTGATTCAGCGAAGCGCCATAGCGACCGGTGTAGCGACGGCCACCGTTCTGTACTTCTACGCGGAACGTCGCACCAATGGTGGCCTCGGTGACATACAGACCTTCCTTGGGCGACTGGTATTTCAGCTCAGCCAAGGTCAGGGTCAACTGCGGCGCGTTGTAGGCGTTGGCCGACGGGGTGAAGCCCAATAGACGGACCGCTGCTTCGGCCTGCGCCTGGAGCTTCGGGACAACTTTTTCTTTCGGCACGATCACTGCGCTGGTTTCTGGATACAGGCCACCACGGGTGCCTAGGGTGGCTGAGGGACGACCGTCTACCACACGCACTGCAACTGGCTGTCCTTGGCCGACCGGGTTGATGGTATCGGTAAGCTTCGGATTTGGATCCAACTGTTGAGGGCTGTGGGCACAACCGGCAAGGGCCAGTGCTGACGCGGCGGCGAGGCTGAACAACAGGCGTTTCAGCATGCTGTTTACTCCAGGTTAGGGATGGATGGCGCGCAGTATAACCAGCAGGGCAATCGCCTGACAGTGATGCGCTAAAGACCCTTTGCTAACAGGCTGCGTTCCGTCATGTAACGGTAACGTCAGACTGCGATAACAGCGCAAAACCCTACGGCTTACTGGTCATGTCCATTTTCGCAACCCTGTTTGGACGCCGCGCTCCGCGTCACTACGCCCTGCTGGATGAACGGCAGTGCTGCTGCATGCTGCTTACTGCCGAAGAGAGCCCTGGCGACGGACGCTGGGTCGAGATTCCCGAGATCCGGCTCGCCTTGATCGGCAAGCCGTTGCCTCAAGCAGATTTCCTGCAAAAGGTGCACGCGTAAAAAAGCCGCGCAGACCTCAAGGGAAGCGCGGCTCTTCAACGTCACATCGTATTGGCTAGTCGGTCAGCCCCAGACACTTATCGACCATCGAGACGACTTCGCGATAAGCGGTTGCGTCAGATTCCAGCACCTTTTCACGCGCCGGGAACATCTCGGCAAGCTTGCTACTCCAGGCTTCGCTCTTGGCCTGCTCGGGGAAGCAGCGATCGATCAGGTCAAGCATGATCGACACGGTAACCGAAGCGCCTGGGGACGCACCCAGCAGCGCAGCGATCGAGCCGTCCTTGGCTGACACCAGTTCTGTACCGAACTGCAGGATGCCGCCCTTTTTCGGATCCTTCTTGATGATCTGCACGCGCTGACCGGCCACTTCCAGACGCCAATCTTCAGCCTTCGCTTCCGGATAGAAGCCACGCAGCGTTTCAAGGCGATCGTCCATCGATTGGCGGACTTCCTTGATTAGATAGCGTGTCAGGTCCATGTTGTCGCGCGCCACGGCCAGCATCGGCTTCAGGTTGGCGGGACGGATCGACATGGGGAGATCGAGCGGCGAGCCGTACTTGAGGAATTTGGTGGTGAAGCCTGCATAAGGTCCGAACAGCAACGATTTCTTGCCGTCCACGACGCGGGTATCGAGGTGCGGAACCGACATTGGCGGAGCACCCACCGCAGCGAGGCTGTACACCTTGGCCTGGTGCTGCTTGACGACGTCCGGGTTATCGCAACGCAGCCACTGGCCACTGACCGGGAAGCCGCCGTAGCCTTTGCCTTCCTTGATGTCGGACATCTGCAGCAGCGGCAGCGCCGCACCACCAGCGCCGAGGAAAACGAAGCCTGCCTTGATTTCACGGTTGCCGCCGTCACGAGTGTTCTTGATCTCTACACGCCAGCCCTTGCCGTCGCGAGCCAGACCCGTGACCTTCTGGAAGTAAGACATCTTCACGCCGGGCTTGGCTGCCAGGTACTGCAGCATCTGCCGGGTCAGCTCGCCAAAGTTGACGTCAGTGCCGTTCATGGCACGGGTCGCGGCGATCGGCTCGTCCACGGGACGGCCCGGCATCATCAGCGGCATCCACTCTTCCATGGTCGCGCGATCTTCGCTGTAAACCATGTCCTCGAATGCATGATGCGTCTTCAACGCGTTGAAGCGGCGCTTGAGGTAATCGATGTTCTTGGTGCCACGGACAAAGCTCAGGTGCGGCACGGCGTTGAGGAAATCACGCGGACTTCCGAAGCCTTCACGCCCAGTCAGGTACGCCCAGAATTGCTTCGAGACTTCGAACTGCGTGTTGATGGTGACGGCTTTCTTGATGTCGATCGTGCCGTCTTTGCTGTCCGGTGTGTAGTTGAGCTCACAAAGACCGGCGTGGCCGGTGCCGGCATTGTTCCAGGGGTTCGAACTCTCGACGGCCCCAGACTCCTGCATCTCCACAATTTCCAGCCTGATGCTGGGATCGAGTTCCTTGAGCAGTACTGCCAGAGTCGCACTCATGATGCCGGCTCCCACCAGCACCATATCCACGGCTTCGCTATCGTGTTGCGTCATTAACGCGTTCTCCAGAATCACAGCATTAAACTGTCATGACCGCAGTACGCGATCATGTAGAACCACCAGCCAGGCGGCTAGAAACGGAGGGGTTTCTATACCGCTGCTCGGGCTTGTGCCCGAAGGCCGGCACGCCTACGCGCCGGCCCGCTGTCGGGAGAGCGGCTTTTGGCCCCCTCCCCTTGCTGTTCAGCTTCCCGGAGCGGGGCGACAGGCCAAGGCTCTACGGGACGCGTGCAGCAAGAAAATCGTTTTGGCTGCCGATTGCTCAGCCGGGTCGTGCGGTGCCCTGCGCCTCATCATTCTCACCGAGGCGGATTAGCGTCAGCCGCGAGCTTCTTTGATCAACTCGATATAGGGCTCTGCCTGGCGCTGATCGGCAATCAGCGCAACGAAGTCACGCCCTTCGGCGTCCGTGGCGTTCAGATCCAATCCAGCTTCGACAAAAAATCCAAGGAAACGCTCGAAATCATCGACACGCAAACCTCGGTAAGCCTTGATCAGCTTGTGCAGCGAGGGCGGTGTATCGTCAGCCGGTTCAGGTTCAAGGAACAACCTGATCGACTCGTCGCTTATCTCCTCGCCGATTACCTTCTTCTTGTCTTTACGCATCGTTACTCCGGTTCGACGGGCCTTTCGGGGGCGGCAGTTTACTCTCCGCGACGGACGCACTCAACGCACCAGAGGCCGATACGACCAAGGTCGTACACGAAAATCCGCGATTTGACCGCGATGTTGCGCTGTGGCGGGCCCTGCGTTCAGGCCTGTGTTTATACTGCCGCTTTGCGCACAAGGAGTGTCCCGCATGAACCTTCCGCCGCTGTTCGCTGCCTGGCGCCATACCTTGCGTGCGGGCTATGGGGTTCAAGCATTGCGCGGCGACATTACCGCAGGCTTGACGGTAGGCATCATCGCCATACCGCTTGCCATGGCGCTGGCGATAGCCGTAGGTGTTGCGCCACAGCACGGCCTGTACACCGTACTCGTCGCAGCACCGTTGATCGCCTTGACTGGCGGCTCCCGGTTCAACGTGTCCGGTCCAACGGCTGCGTTCGTGGTCATCCTGCTGCCAATCACCCAGCAATTCGGCCTCGGCGGCCTGCTGCTCTGTACCATGCTGGCCGGGATGATCCTGGTTGCGCTCGGACTGTTGCGTGCCGGCAGGTTGATCGCCTTTGTGCCCTACCCGGTCACGCTTGGTTTCACCGCTGGCATCGGCATCGTCATTGCCACTCTCCAGCTCAAGGACATGCTCGGGCTGACACTCACCGCCCAGCCACAACACTACGCGGAGCAGTTGAGCCTGCTCATGCGCGCCCTGCCAGGCGCGCAACTGGGTGATGCGCTTGTGGGCCTGGTTTGTCTGGGCGTGCTGATCGTCTGGCCACGCCTGGTGCCAAAAGTACCGGGGCATCTGGTTGCACTCGTTGTCGGCGCGATCGTGGCAATCGCGCTGGAATCGTCCGGACTGGCCGTTGCTACCCTTGGCGAACGCTTCAGTTATGTCGTTGATGACGTGGTGCACCCCGGCATTCCCCCGTTCCTTCCCGATTTCACCTGGCCGTGGCTGTTGCCCGGCCCTGACGGCCAGCCCTTGGTGCTGAGCTTCGAGCTGTTCCATCAATTGATGGCCCCGGCGTTCGCTATTGCCATGCTCGGCGCCATCGAGTCTCTGCTTTGTGCGGTCGTAGCTGACGGCATGGCCGGCACCAACCACGATCCAAATGCCGAACTTCTGGGCCAGGGGATTGGCAACCTCTTCGCTCCGTTGTTCGGCGGCATAACGGCGACCGCCGCCATTGCGCGCACAGCTACCAATGTTCGTGCGGGCGCCTTTTCGCCAATGGCTGCGATCATCCATTCAGGTGTAGTACTGGTAGCCGTCCTCTGGTTGGCCCCATTGTTCAGCTATTTGCCAATGGCCGCATTGGCGGCGCTGCTGCTGATGGTGGCCTGGAACATGAGCGAAGCACCGCACGTGGTTAAAACGCTGCGAGTAGCGCCACGCAGCGATGTATTGGTGTTATTGACCTGCCTGGTTCTCACCGTGCTGTTCGACATGGTATTGGCCGTGGGTGTGGGGCTGCTGCTTGCTGCGGGCCTGTTCATCAAGCGGATGAGCGAACTCACCGATACCACCAGCTTGCGGCCCGGCCAGAATCAGCTGCTGCAGGATCTGCCCGAGCACGTCGCTGCCTACGCTATCCGCGGCCCGCTGTTCTTTGGCGCTGCTGAAAAGGCACTGAGCGTGTTGCGGCGCTTCAACCCAGACATAAGGATTGTCATTGTCGACATCAGCGCCGTGCCGATGATGGACATGACTGCCCTTGCGGCGTTGGAAAACGTGCTGCTCGACTACCGCAAGCAGGACATTGCGCTGATTCTGTCTGGCAGCAATCTCCGGCTGCGGCTCAAACTTCGCCGCGCCGGGATCCACTCGCCCACAGGGCCGTACCACGTACGAAGCCTGGCGCAGGCTCGAGCTAAGGCGCTTCAGCTATTGCCGGAGCCGACCGCGGCCCAGCCTGCGACCTGAAACCAGCGAAGCCGATGCGAACTGATCGCACCGGCCAGCGATCTCACCCGGCGTGCTTTTGCAGGTTCGCCATCATTTCCTTCAGCGCCTCCATGTTGTCGGCCGGGTGCGCCGCGTTCTCGAAATTGCAGATCTGCTGCCAGTTGGCCGCTACATCTTCGGCATCGAAGCCTGCCTTCGGGTCGAAGCCGGCACCCAGGCTACGCTCCCAACGCACCTTGCCCATCCAGCCACCACCGACTTCGAACAAGCCAGAGGTTTCCTGGCACTGCTCGCTGGCGAGATAGACCACCAATGGGCTGACCAGCTCAGGCTTGAGCTGCTCGAAAACCTGCGGAGGAATCAGTCCCTCGGTCATACGCGTGCCACCGGTTGGCGCGATGGCATTGACCAGAATGTTGTTCTTGCGCCCTTCCAGCGCCAATGTGCGGGTCAGGCCGTACAGGCCCAGCTTGGCCATGCCGTAGTTGGATTGGCCGAAGTTGCCGTAGATGCCGGAGGTCGACGCAGTGAAGATCACCCGACCGTAGCCCTGCTCGCGCATGTGCGGCCAGGCGGCACGGGTCACCTTGTAGGCGCCCTCGACGTGAACCCGATAAACCAGATCCCAGTCGGCGTCTTCCATCTTGTGAAAGGTCTTGTCGCGCAAAATGCCGGCGTTGTTTACCACCACATCGATGCGGCCGAAGCTGTCCAGCGCGTGCTGGACGATCTTTTCACCATCTGTGACCGAGTCATGGTTGGCCACCGCAGTGCCACCGGCTTGACGAATTTCCTCGACAACGCGGTCGGCAGCCGAAGCGTTGGCGCCCTCGCCCTGGGCGCTACCGCCCAGATCATTGACCACAACCTTGGCACCATGACGGGCAAAGAGCAGTGCGTGAGCGCGACCGAGACCACCACCGGCACCGGTCACGACGACGACCTTGTCTTCGAAGCGAATGGCTTCACTCATGAAAATTCCTCCAGCAGATTGTTATTGGATGCATTCAAAGCTGCGACGAGTGTCGGCGAGGCTACCGCTGCTCACAATCAAACGGACGTGAATGAATGCCCAGGCATAAGGCTGCGGGATGATGCCTTCGCCTCAGGGCCGCAGCACAAATTCGCGGATCGCCTCGGCAACTCGCGATGGGTCTTCCTCCTGCGGCACATGGCCCAGATCATCGAACATGACCAGCTCACTTCCAGCAATATCGCTGTTGAAACGGCGCGCATTGAGCGGCGGAATCAACCCGTCTCGCCCGCCCCATATGATCAGAGTCGGCGTCTGGATCGATGCGATCCGCTTCGTGTTGTCGACTACAGGCACCTGTTTAAAACGCTCGCGCAACGCCTCACGATTGCCTTCTCGCAACGTGAGCTCGTAGTAGCGATCAACCAGCTCCGGCGTCACCTTGTCTGGATCGCCGTAAACGTTGCGTGTGCTGGACTCGATCAGCCGACGGGGCAGGACGTTAGCCATCAAGGGCGCCAAGGCGGGAATCGCGGCAAGCTTGAAACCAATGGGCACCGAAGTCGATTGACGGGGATAGCCTGCAGCGTCGATCAATATGAGTCGCTCGACACGTTCTGGCTGGTCCAGCGCAATTTCCCAGGCGAGCTGGCCTCCAAAGCTGTTGCCGATAAGCACGGCGCGATCAACGTTCAGGCTATTCAGCACCGTCGAGAGAAACTCGACGTAGTGGGTCATGCGGTAGTTGCCATCAGGAAAGGGGCCGGTCAGGCCGAACCCAGGCAAGTCCAGACTGATTACCCGACGCTGCGTCTTCAGCTCATCGACGACGCCTTCCCATGTATGCAAGCTCGCCGAAGTGCCGTGCAGCAGCACCAGGGGTACGGGGTCATCACGTAGGCCCTCGTCGCGCACATGCACCTGCATGCCCTCCACCTCGATGAATCTGGAAGGCTCCGGTGCCCAGCGCTCGATAAGACTTCCGACTGGACGCGGCGGTGCCCAGCTGAGGGCTACCAACGATGCCATCGCGATCATCAGCAATACGACGATAGAGATGGATATTTTCAGAAGGGTTTTCACCTTGTTGTCCTTGTTGTGATGACGCCTCGAGCTTGAGCCACACCATGGGAGTGCGGCAAAACCATTCACTTGCTGAATCAGCGCTCATCCGTGGCTCCCACGAGCACAAACCAGGCTGGTCACTCTTTAACCGAAGCGCTGCAGGCTAGGCAGCCAGTAGCTTAGCGCTTCGTTTCCCCAGATTATCCACAGACCGCCCCACAGCTATCTTGGAAAACTTAACGTACTGAAATCTCAATCGATGGACAGCCGGACCACTCCGCTCTCGCTGTAAATACAACGGTTTAGCAGCGAAGCTACCCCAGGTGCTTATTATTTGATCAGCAGCCGCAGCGTCAACAATGACGCGGGCCCGGCAGAAGCGTAAAGAGGTTATCCACAGAAGCACACACAGTGAACGGGGATAAGTCGTTGTAGGGCAAAGGCTATCGCAGTGATTTGTAAAACCAAAAAGGCAATCGATGCTGAAGCGCTTAACCTCGACAGCCATCTGACCAGGAGTAAAACCATGCCCAGCCTTGAATTCGTGCAGATGTTCTTTGCCAACTACGCGCTGGGTAGCAGCGGTGCCTGCGCTGGTGAATATTGACGCTTGGTCGCTATTGCAGCCGGCGTTACTCTGCCAGCCGTTCCACTGACGGAGTAAGTGATGTCCCTGCGTTCAATATGTGTGTTTTGTGGCGCCAGTACCGGCAACGACCCGATCTACCGCGACGCTGCCGTCGCGCTGGGTCAGACATTGGCTACCAATGGAATCCGGCTGGTATACGGAGGCGGCGCTGTAGGCTTGATGGGGATTGTTGCTGATGCCGCGATGGGAGCTGGCGGTGAGGTTATCGGGATCATTCCGCAGAGCCTGAAAGACGCTGAGGTTGGTCATCAGGGCTTAACGCGGCTGGAGGTTGTCGATGGGATGCATGCACGCAAGGCCCGAATGGCCGAGCTTTCCGATGCCTTCATAGCCCTACCGGGAGGCCTCGGCACCCTCGAAGAACTTTTCGAAGTCTGGACCTGGGCTCAGCTGGGCTATCACCAGAAGCCGCTTGGCCTGCTCGAAGTAGATCAGTTCTTCGGCAAGCTCAGCCATTTCCTTGACCATCTGGTAGACAAAGGCTTCGTGCGGGCCCTGCATCGAGACATGCTTCAGCGCAGCGAGTCGCCTGGAGTACTGCTGCAGATGTTAGGCGATTGGAAGCCTATCGGCGCCGCAAGATGGGCTGAGCAGACGGGCTCATAGAGTTGCTGTACAAAAAACACACATTGCCATGTAGCCCACGCCCGCTGTGGGCTGCACAGAGTTAATCCCCTCTTATCCACAGCACGCCCCACAGCAAACGGGGATAACCTTTCGAAACGGCCCAAATCCCGCAGGGTTTTTTTTAAAAAGTAGAGTCTTCGGCATTGCAGGGACACGATAATCATGCCTTGCAGCAGCAAATACTCCAGCTGGACGAAATATGATCACCAAGCTGAAGGGCTCGCTGCATAAGGGTTTCGAAGGGCGACCCATAGGATATCCACAGAACGCCACACAGATTCACTGGATAAATACTAAAGTTATCCAACGGGCTGTTCGCGACCTACCGACCTCGAACTTCGCATGAGCCAACGCCTCCAATGAGCATATTCATAATCCGGAGCTCACCATGTCGCCGCCCGCCGCCGTAAGAGGCGCATTGCACGCCATCTGCTCAGCTGAGCAAGGGCTTTGGCAATGATGAGCTTTCTGGCATTGGTGCTGGCGGCATTCGTTTGCTTTGCGCTGGTCTTTTTCATAAAGCAGCGTCAGTACAACCATCCTGCATTGCGCATGCCCTATGCGTTGAGAAAACCTTTTTTCCAGCCAAGTGAGCGGGAGCTGCTATCTCTGCTGCAGCAGGCTGTAGGCGAGCGCTTCCAGATCCTGTGCAAGGTGAGAGTCGCTGATGTAATCGAGGTGACCGCAGTGCCTCGACGCGCGCCCTGGTATCAGGCCGTCAATCGCATCTCTGCCGCGCGTTTCGATTTCCTCCTCTGCGATCCGCAGACGCTGGCGCCCTGCTGCGCTATCGAAATGGAGGGGCGCGACGAGGCCAATGCCTTTATCGACGAACTCTGCCAGACAGTCCAACTCCCACTGGTCCGCCTGACGCCGGACACCGCTCGAGCCTATGACCGCTTGTGTGCTGCCATCGATGGAGCGATCACCTCTCCCCCTCAGAGCCCGGCATAATCTGCGCCGCAGGCGACAACGGTTAAGCGGACCGGCGTCAGGCTACACCGGGTTCTCGCACAGCCTCTCTCTGCAGGAACGCGCCGACACCATTCGCCACTAGTCCGCCTCTATCGGAGACACCCTCACTGTGAACTCGACATGTTGTTGAAGAGCCACCTCTCGAGCCTGTTCGAGCTGGCCTCTCGGCTGATTCGCCGTTACCCAGGTACCGTTGCGCTGTTCGGGTTCTGCTCGGGCGTGGCCAGCTTTGTTCTGGTCGAGCGCCAGGCAGGGCTGGCCAAAGTCATTGCAGCTTTGATGCTGGTCAGCTGGCTCTGGCTGATGCTGGAAAAAACCCTGCGTAACGGACTGGAACGCAGATTCGGCTGGAAAGTACCGCCGCCCCTGCTGCGCTACGTAACACAGATGGTTCACCAGGAAAGTCTGTTCTTCATCATCCCCTTCTTTTTCATCACCACCACGTGGAACAGTGGGCAGTCCGTTTTCACGGTAATGCTCGGCATCGCGGCGCTGGTTTCGCTGGTCGACCCGCTCTATTACAAATGGCTGGCACCACGGCGCTGGATCTACCTGGCGTTCCACGCGCTAACGCTGTTTGCTGTCCTGCTCACGGCACTGCCCATCATTTTTCACCTGTCGACACCCCAGAGCTATCTCTGGGCACTGGGCATCGCCGTTGTGCTTGCACTGCCGAGCCTTAGCGGACTCTTCGCTGCATGGAACTGGAAAAGCGTATTAGGGGTGCTCGCGCTCGCCGCGGCGGTCGGCTTCGCAGGCTGGATGGGACGCACCTGGGTGCCACCTGCAACGCTCTGGCTGACTGACGTGGCCGTGACCACAACCCTCGACGATGCCTCGCGCAAGCCCGGCAACCGCCTGCGCAAACTGACCAGCCAGCAACTTCATAGCAACGGTCTCTATGCCTTCACTGCCATTAATGCGCCGCGCGGCCTGAAAGAACGCATCTACCATGAGTGGATGCACAACGGTAAGCGGGTCGATCGTATCCCGCTGGACATCAGCGGCGGACGCGACGCGGGCTATCGAGCCTGGACCCACAAACGCAACTTCCCCGAGCACGCTGAGGGCAAGTGGCGGGTGCGGGTGATGACCGAAGCGGGACAGATGATCGGCATGCTGCGCTTCGAGGTCGAATGAACCGCTGAAGCCGAACGGTACTCGAAGTCCATAAGCACATTCGCTACGGGCCAGGGAGGATTGCATGGAATGGTGGGACATACTGAGTCGGACTGTCGCCTCTGAATTCTCCGATATCCCTGATTTTGAGCATGCAGTCCGCGTGTCCGTGCGATTGTTGCTGGCGGCGTTTCTAGGCGGCGTGCTCGGCTACGAACGCGAATACAAAGGCAAGGCAGCCGGGCTGCGCACGCACATGTTGGTATCACTGGGCGCAGCGCTGTTCATACTGGTACCGCTGGAAGCGGGTATGCCGCTGGAGCACCTGTCCCGGGTCATGCAAGGCATCGTTACCGGCATTGGCTTTCTCGGTGCGGGCACTATTCTCAAGGGTAGCTCGCTACAGGATGTAAAAGGTCTCACCACTGCAGCGGGTATCTGGCTGACCGCCGCGATTGGCGTCGCAGCTGGACTCGGCCACGAAGGCACGGCGGTGATGACCACCGCGTTTGCCCTGATCATCTTCTTGCTGATGCCCCCCCTGGAGCAGCACGCGGCACACAAGGCAAGCCACAAGAGCAAGATGGGTCGCGACCAGGACGATGCCGCCTGAGCCGTCCCCGTCCATTAACAGGAGCAGCCGATGCGAACTCGTTACGCCTTTCCGATGACGGCCAGCTTCATGCTCAGCCTTGCGGGTTGCGGTGACATCGCAAAGCTGCCCGTGGAATCGGGGTACGGCCCTGACCCTGCATTGCCCGAGCCAAGCAAGTCCCTCATCCCGACCGTCAACATTGCCGAAGCCACGGGTTGGCCCGATGGACGCAAACCGCAGGCGGCAGCTGGCCTGGACGTCCATGCGTATGCCGCTGACCTTGACCACCCGCGCTGGATTCATGTGTTACCCAACGGGGACGTACTGGTGGCCGAAAGCGATGCTCCGGCGAAACCGGAAGAAGATCAGGGTTTTCGAGACTGGATCGCTAAGAAAATCATGTCACGCGCCGGGTCCGGCGGTACGAGCGCCAACCGTATCACCCTATTGCGCGACAGCGACGGGAACGGGACCCCGGATGACCGAACCGTCTTTCTGGAAGGGCTGAACTCGCCGTTCGGGATGGTGCTCGTTGGCGACCAACTGTATGTCGCCAATACCGATGCGCTGGTGCGTTTACCCTACACGGAAGGGGCGACACGCATCGACACGGCAGGCGAAAAGGTAGTCGACCTGCCAGCCGGGCCGATCAACCATCATTGGACCAAAAACGTAATCGCCAGCCCTGATGGATCCCGGCTGTATGTCACCAGCGGCTCCAACAGCAACGTCGCTGAGAACGGCATAGAGGCAGAGGAAAACCGCGCAGCTATCCTCGAAGTCGACCCGCGCAGAAAGACGCTGCGGCTGTTCGCCTACGGCCTGCGCAACCCCAACGGCCTGGCCTGGCAGCCGGATAGCGGCGAGCTGTGGACCACCGTGAACGAGCGCGACGAGATCGGCAGCGATCTGGTACCGGATTACATGACATCGGTACAAGACGGTGGCTTCTACGGATGGCCTTACAGCTATTTCGGCCAACACGTGGACGAGCGGGTCCAGCCGCCGCGGCCTGATCTTGTGGAGAAAGCCCTCGTGCCTGACTACGCGCTCGGCGCGCATACAGCCTCACTCGGACTGGCCTTCTACGAAGGCTCGCTATTACCGGAGCATTTCCGTCACGGCGCGTTCATCGGCCAGCACGGCTCGTGGAACCGGAAGCCACGCAGTGGTTACAAGGTTGTCTTCGTGCCGTTCAAGGATGGAGCACCCAGCGGCGCGGCGGAAGATGTACTGACGGGTTTCGTCAATGAGGATGAGCAGGCCATGGGGCGGCCGGTGGGCGTCGCGGTAGACAAGTCAGGCGCATTGCTGGTGGCAGATGACGTCGGCGACGTGATCTGGCGCGTGACGCCAAGTCTCGATTGAATTTGTTTGAGCACCCGCCGGGGTCCGATAGATTTTAGTTCACGACTCCAGATCACAGGCAAGCTCGCCAACCGGCGGGCCATGCTCGCGATCGAGCTTCGCGCGGGTGCCGATCGCCAGCAAGCTGGCTCCTACAGGTGTCGCGTCGTTCAAAACTCTCTTGGTCAGATAACCACCGGCAGCGGATGGGATACACGGATCTCTTCGGCTGAAATTACAACGCCATAAGCGAGCACCTCGACACCTGCCGCGACCGCCTCCCGTAGGGCGTTGGCGTAAACCGGGTCGATTTCACTCGCCGGGCGCACCGCTTCGACGTCCGCAAGGTTTACGCAATACAACTGCACAGCCCGAACGCCTCCGTGCGCCAGCGCTGCCAACTCGCGAAGATGACGCGCACCACGGCTCGTCACCGCATCAGGAAAGGCCGCGACAGCCGTATCATCAAAGCCCAGCGTGACGCTCTTGACCTCGACATATGCCGGCCCGACGGGATAGTCCAGGCGAAAATCTACTCGGCTGTTCTCGATGCCGTAGGCCACCTCACGCTTGAGCGCGGTGAAACCCGACAGCTGCTCGATCACCCCTGCCAGCAGGGCTTCTTCGACCAACCGGTTGGCTCTCGCGGTGTTGACGCAGGCCAGGCGCCCCTGCGGCGTTTCCACCAGCTCCCAGGTGCCCGGCAGCTTGCGCTTGGGATCGCTGTTGCGCTGAAACCAGACGCGCGCGCCCTCGCCCATGCAATTGAGCATCGAGCCGGTGTTTGGGCAATGGATGCACAGCGTTTCGCCGGCATCGGTGACGATATCGGCGAGGAAACGCTTGTATCGTCGTACCAGCCGGCCCTGTTCCAGTGGCTTCGTGAATCGCATCAGCCCTGCCAACTCTGCAGCCCGCGGGCGATACGCTCGACCGCCTGCTCCAGCCGGGGCAGGTCCTGGGTATAGGCAAAACGAACATGGTGACCGGCCTGGTACCGTCCGAAATCAAGTCCGGGCGTGATGGCAACGAACTCGGTTTCCAGCATGTGCTGGCAGAAGGTATAGGCGTCACCGCCGATCGCACTGATATCGGCGTACAGGTAGAACGCCCCCTCTGGCTCCACTGAAATGACAAAGCCAAGCTCCCGCAACGCCGGTAGCAGGAAGTCGCGGCGCTTGGCGAATTCACGGCGTCGGGCTTCCAGGATTTCCAACGTGGCAGGTTCGAAACAGGCCATGGCTGCATGTTGGGCCATGGTTGGCGCGCTGATGTAGAGGTTCTGGGCGAGCTTTTCCAACTCGGGCACAGCGGCGGGCGGGGCCACCAGCCAGCCGAGGCGCCAGCCGGTCATTCCGAAATATTTGGAGAAGCTGTTGAGCACGAAGGCAGAATCGTCGACCTCGAGCACGCTGGCAGCGTCGGTGCCATAGGTCAGGCCATGGTAGATCTCATCCACCACAAGATGACCACCACGCGATTTCAGCGCTGCGGACAGCCCCGCCAGCTCGTCGCGTTTCAAGAGGGTGCCGGTGGGATTGGCCGGCGAAGCGACCAGCGCGCCAACGCTGTCCTTGTCCCAATAACGCTCGACCAGCTCCGGTGTCAGTTGATAGCGCACATCGGGCCCGACCGGTACCAGCTGCGCCGCGCCTTCGATCAAGCGCAGGAAGTGCCGGTTGCAGGGATAGCCGGGGTCCGCAAGCAGCCAGTGCTTGCCCGGATCGACCAGCAGACTGCTTGCAAGGAGAAGCGCGCCGGATCCGCCGGGAGTAATCAGCACCCGTTCGGGGTCAATAGACAGTTGATAGCGCTGCTTGTAGAAACTGGCAATCGCCTCGCGCAGCTGCGGAAGCCCACGGGCAGCGGTGTAGCGGGTATGACCGGCAGCGAGGGCAGCCTGACCAGCCGCGACAATGGGCTCGGCGGTGGTGAAGTCCGGCTCTCCGATTTCCAGGTGAATGACGTCATGTCCAGACGCCTGCAATTCGTTGGCCCGGGCCAGCAATGCCATAACGTGAAAGGGTTCGATTGCACGGCTACGCGCGCTATATGACGAGGTCATCTGACCTTCCTGATGAGTACAAAATGTGAATTCTACCGAAGGTCCCTCTGACACCGCAGCCACCGTGATATTCGGGAGTAGCGCACCCCGATACGATCTGGTAAGTTCGCCCGCTTGCAGCCGCAGGGCCGGCACGGGCCGGCAGAGGGACTTCACTATCCTGCGCAATGGACATAGCGAGAGGCGTTCATCCATGCCCATTACCAAAACGACACCCAGCAACCAACTGATCCGCGCCTTCGTTCCCTACAAGGAGTCCAAGGGCGAGGAGTACATGAGCGACGAGATGCGCGCTCATTTCAGCAATATCCTCAATAAGTGGAAGCTGGAGCTGATGGAGGAAGTCGACCGCACCGTGCATCACATGCAGGACGAAGCGGCCAACTTCCCCGACCCGGCGGACCGCGCCAGCCAGGAAGAAGAGTTCAGCCTGGAGCTGCGTGCCCGCGACCGCGAGCGCAAGCTGATCAAGAAGATCGACGAGACGCTGCAGCTGATCGAAGACAACGAATACGGCTGGTGCGACTCCTGTGGCGTCGAAATCGGTATCCGTCGTCTGGAAGCACGCCCTACCGCCACGCTCTGCATTGATTGCAAGACACTGGCGGAAATCAAGGAAAAGCAGATCGGTTCCTGATCCCGAACGGGGCGCTACGGCGCCCCGCTTCATTTCAGCCCCACTTACCGCTGTATCCCGCCTCGACGATCCCACACCCGAGCCGGCTCATGTCCGCACCCTCCTCTTATATAGGGCGCTTCGCGCCGACCCCCAGTGGGTACTTGCACTTCGGCTCGCTGATTGCGGCCCTCGCATCCTATCTCGACGCCCGTGCCGTCGGCGGCCGCTGGCTGCTGCGCATGGAGGATCTCGATCCGCCGCGTGAAATGCCAGGTGCGCAAGCTGCGATCCTGCAGACCCTGGAAGCTTATGGATTCCAGTGGGACGGGCAGATGGTGCGCCAAAGCGAACGGCTTGACGTCTATAACGAGGTGATAGACCAACTCAGACAGGATGGCCATGCCTATGCCTGCACCTGTTCACGCAAGCAACTGGAGGCGTTCGCCGGGCTCTACCCGGGCTTCTGTCGCGACGTCAGCCGCGACACGACCGACACCGCCATTCGCCTGCGCGTAGCGGACCACCGCTACTGCTTCAACGACCGCGTCCAGGGTGAATACAGTCAGGATGTGGGCCGTGAAGTCGGCGATTTCGTTATCCGTCGCCGTGATGGTCTGATCGCCTATCAGCTAGCGGTTGTACTGGACGACGCCTGGCAGGGCATTACCGATATCGTGCGCGGCGCCGACCTGCTCGACTCGACCCCACGGCAACTGTTCCTGCAGGAGCTGCTTGGCCTGCCTCGCCCGCGGTATCTACACGTCCCTCTGATCATTCAGCCGGATGGCCATAAGCTGGGCAAGCGTTACCGCTCGCCACCGCTGCAGCCGGCTGAAGCCACACCGCTGTTGCTGCGTGCGCTGCGCGCGCTCGGCCAGCCTACCCCGAGCGATCTGAGTGATGCCCTGCCCGACGAGCTACTGACCTGGGCAACCGCACATTGGAACGCCGAGCGCATCCCGCGCAGCCGAACCCTGGCCGAGTCGCAGCTGCGCTGACGGTCTAGCTTTCCATTCGTGCAAGGGTCGAACCGACGCGCGCGCTCGGCTCTTTTCCGCCAGGCTGTGGCTTGCCGCTTGCCGCTTCCTTTACCATCCGCCTACTTTCGACTCGAGTTCCAGCATGTACATCTACCGACTGGTGCTGCTCCTGGTGGTGGGGATCTATCTGTTCTCCCCTGCCATCATGGACTGGTGGATCGACCCCAACGGCGCGTGGTACCGGCCTTACCTGTTATGGCTGATCCTTATCGTGGTGACCTTCATTCTTCAGAGTCAGCGCGATGCAGACGAGCTTTAGCCTCAGCCACCTGATCCTGATCAGCGTCGCTTACCTGTTGGTGCTGTTCGGCGTCGCCTGGGTCAGTGAGCGCGGGCTGATCCCACGCTGGGTCATTCGCCACCCGCTCACCTACACCCTGTCCCTCGGCGTCTACGCCAGTGCCTGGGCGTTCTATGGCACGGTGGGTCTCGCCTACCAGTATGGCTATGGCTTTCTTGCTACCTACCTGGGCGTCTGCGGTGCGTTTCTGCTTGCGCCGGTACTGCTCTACCCGATTCTGCGCATCACCCGGACCTATCAGCTCGCCTCACTGGCTGACCTCTTCGCCTTTCGCTTCCGCAGCACCTGGAGCGGTGCACTGACAACGGTGGTGATGCTCATCGGCATGCTGCCGCTGCTGGCACTGCAGATTCAGGCGGTAGCCGATGCAATCGGGATTCTGACCCTCGAGCCACTGCAGGAACGCGTGGCGCTGGGTTACTGCGTGATGATCATGCTGTTCACCATTCTCTTCGGCGCCCGGCATATCGCCACGCGTGAAAAGCATGAAGGCCTGGTATTCGCCATCGCCTTCGAGTCGGTGGTCAAACTGCTCACTTTCGGCGCTATCGGCTTGTACGCACTGTTCGTCGTGTTCGGTGGGCCGCAACAGCTTGAGTTCTGGTTGTTGCAGAACCAGTCGGCACTGCAGGCCTTGCATACGCCGCTGCAGGAAGGGCCGTGGCGAACGCTGCTCCTGGTGTTTTTTGCATCCGCGATCGTGATGCCGCACATGTATCACATGACTTTCACAGAGAACCTCAACCCGCGCGCCCTGGTCAGCGCCAGCTGGGGCCTGCCGCTTTACCTGCTGCTGATGAGCCTGGCCGTGCCGCTGATTCTCTGGGCCGGGCTCAAGCTGGGCGTCAGCACCAACCCCGAATACTTTACTCTCGGCCTCGGCATTACAGCGCAGAGCGAAGCGCTGACACTGCTCGCGTTCGTTGGCGGGCTTTCGGCATCCAGCGGATTGATAATCGTCAGCACGCTGGCGCTGTCGGGCATGGCACTCAACCATCTGGTACTGCCGCTCTATCAGCCGCCTACCGAAGGCAATATCTACCGCTGGCTGAAATGGACCCGGCGTAGCCTGATCCTGGCCATCATCATGGCGGGCTATGGCTTCTACCTGTTGCTCGGTGCGGAGCAGGACCTCTCCAACCTCGGCATCGTCGCGTTCGTTGCCACGCTTCAGTTCCTGCCGGGCGTGCTTTCGGTGCTGTACTGGCCGACGGCGAACCGCCGTGGCTATATCGTCGGCCTGCTGGCCGGTATTGCCGTCTGGGTCGTCACCATGCTGCTGCCGCTGGTGGGCAACCTCGACGGTTTCTACATTCCACTGCTGAACCTCGTTTACGTGCTCGACGACACCAGCTGGCATCTGGCGGCCATCGCATCCCTGGCGGTCAACGTACTGGCGTTCTCGCTGATTTCGATCTTCACCGAAACCAGCGCCGAAGAACAGGCAGCAGCCGAAGCCTGTGCGGTGGAAAACGTACGCCGCCCTCAACGGCGTGAGCTGACAGCGGGCTCACCCCAGGAATTTGCGGCACAGCTGGCCAAGCCGCTAGGCGCGAAGACGGCCCAACGCGAGGTCGAACAGGCGCTAAAGGATCTGCAGCTACCGTTCGACGAGCACCGCCCCTACGCCCTGCGCCGCCTGCGTGATCGCATCGAAGCCAACCTGTCTGGCCTCATGGGGCCTAGCGTCGCTCAGGACATCGTGGAGAATTTCCTGTCCTACAAGAAGGGTGCCGACAGCTATGTCACCGAGGACATCCACTTCATCGAGAACCGGCTGGAGGAATATCACTCGCGCCTGACCGGTCTCGCCGCAGAGCTTGATGCTCTGCGCCGCTATCACCGCCAGACGTTGCAGGAACTGCCCATGGGCGTCTGCTCACTGGCCAAGGATCAGGAAATCCTGATGTGGAACAGGGCCCTGGAAGAGCTGACCGAGATTCCCGCGCTGCAGGTAGTGGGGTCGCGTCTCTCCACCATCGCCGAGCCTTGGCAGAGCCTGCTGGCGGAATTCATCAAGCAGAACGATGAGCATTTGCACAAACAACGACTGCAGCTCGATGGCCACAGCCGCTACCTGAATCTGCACAAGGCCGCTATCGCAGAGCCACTGGCACCCGGTAACAGTGGGCTGGTTCTGTTGATCGAAGATCTCACCGATACCCAGCAGCTGGAAGACCGCCTGGTTCACTCCGAACGGCTTGCCAGCATCGGACGGCTAGCTGCCGGGGTAGCACACGAGATCGGCAACCCGATCACTGGCATCGCCTGTCTGGCGCAGAACCTGCGCGAGGAGCGCGAGGCAGACGGAGAGATCATCGAGATCAGCAACCAGATCGTTGAGCAGACCAAACGCGTCTCCCGCATCGTCCAGTCCCTGATGAGTTTCGCCCACGCCGGCGGTCGGCAGCAGCAGGACATGTACCCGGTCAGCCTCGCTGAAGTGGCGCAAGACGCCATTGCGCTGCTTTCACTCAATCGTCGTGGCACCGAGGTGCGCTTTTTCAATCTTTGCGACCCGAGCCACATGGCCGAGGGTGACCCCCAGCGCCTGGCCCAGGTCCTGATCAACCTGCTGACCAATGCCCGCGACGCATCCGAGCCGGGCGGCGCCATCCGTGTCCGTAGCGAGGTAGCGGAACAGACCGTCTACCTGATCGTCGAGGACGAAGGCAGCGGTATCCCGCAGTCGATTCAGGACCGTCTCTTCGAGCCGTTCTTCACCACCAAGGACCCCGGCGAAGGAACCGGCCTGGGCCTTGCGCTGGTCTATTCGATCGTGGAAGAGCATTATGGTCAGATCAATATCGACAGCCCGGCAGACTTGAAAACCCAGCGTGGAACCCGTTTCCGCGTTACGCTGCCACGGCATGTCGAGGCGACAAATGCCAAGGATTGACAAAGCGAGTCCCGCCACTCGCCTGTTATTTGCCATGAAGATAACAGCGTGCAACGGGCCACTGCGGCGTGCAGCAAGATGAATAGCACAACCCCGCACTGGCGAATTCGCCCCGCATCGCGACAGCATGCACGAGCCTCTGGAACACCGACGCTCCATCTGGCGTTCCAACGGCCCGCGGCTGCTTTCAGACCGTCGAGAGAGTACTGATGCCCCATATTCTGATCGTCGAAGACGAAACCATCATCCGCTCCGCCCTGCGCCGACTGCTCGAACGCAACCAGTACGAAGTCAGCGAAGCCGGCTCGGTGCAGGAAGCGCAGGAGCGCTTCAGCATTCCGGGTTTCGATCTCATCGTCAGCGACCTGCGCCTGCCAGGCGCTCCCGGTACCGAGCTGATACGGCTCGCAGAAGGCACGCCGGTTCTGATCATGACCAGCTATGCCAGCCTGCGCTCGGCCGTGGACTCGATGAAAATGGGCGCGGTCGACTACATCGCCAAGCCGTTCGACCACGATGAAATGCTGCAGACCGTTGCCCGCATTCTCAATGATCGGCAGCAGGCCACAACCGCGCCCGCGAGCCAGCGTAACAACCCATCATCTGCCGGTAACACGGTAACGGGCGGCGATTCGGGTAACAGCGAGATCGGTATCATCGGGCGTTGCGGTCCGATGCAGGACCTGTTCGGCAAGATCCGCAAGGTGGCACCGACTGACTCCAACGTGCTCATTCAGGGCGAGTCGGGAACCGGCAAAGAACTTGTCGCACGTGCGCTGCATAACCTCTCACGGCGCGCCAAGGCGCCGATGATTTCGGTCAATTGCGCAGCCATCCCCGAGACGCTGATCGAATCCGAACTGTTCGGCCATGAAAAAGGTGCGTTTACCGGTGCCAGCGCGGGACGTGCCGGACTGGTCGAAGCCGCAGACAGCGGCACTTTGTTTCTGGATGAGATCGGCGAGCTGCCACTCGAGGCCCAGGCGAGGCTGTTGCGGGTATTGCAGGAAGGCGAGATTCGTCGAGTCGGCTCGACGCAGTCGCAAAAGGTCGATGTGCGCCTGATCGCCGCGACTCATCGCGATCTTAAAACCCTGGCCAAGAACGGCGAGTTCCGAGAGGACCTTTATTACCGCCTGCACGTCATTGCGCTGAAACTCCCGCCGCTACGCGAGCGTGGCAGTGACGTACTGGAGATCGCCAAGGCCTTCCTTGCACGCCAGGGCGAACGTATGGGCAGCGAGGATCTGCACTTTTCCCGTGAGGCCGAGCAAGCCGTACGCATATACCCCTGGCCCGGCAATGTGCGCGAGCTGGAAAATGCCATCGAGCGAGCCGCCATTCTCAGCGAAAGCAGCGAGATCAGTGCGGAGCTGCTGGGCATCGACATCGAGCTCGAAGAACTCGAAGATGACTTTGACGATTCCTGCGCCCCGCTTGCGGCCGTCGTCTCGAACAGCAACGAGCCGACCGAGGACCTTTCGCTGGAAGACTACTTCCAGCATTTCGTACTTGAGCATCAGGATCACATGACCGAGACCGAACTGGCCCGAAAGCTAGGCATCAGCCGCAAGTGCCTTTGGGAGCGCCGACAGCGCCTGGGTATCCCGCGGCGAAAATCGAGCGCAACTGGGTAGTGACTTGTTACCGCCACTACCTCGGCGTAACAAAAACCGGGTTCAACGGTAACGGAAGCGCGCTCATTTCCAGACGCCCACCCCACACAAAACCGCCAACTACTTGATTTATAACGATTTATTAAAACTGGCACGGCGAATGCTTTATATCTGGCACAACAACAATAACAAGCAGACCCACAATAAGAACAAGACGTACCGGCTCTAGCAAAATAAAGACAATAAGGCAGAGGCGTAGCTAACTGATTCTTTTGGAGAGGAAATGCCAAACGGGGTTTTGCCCCAAGACCAGGCCGAGAACAACAAAAACTGCATAAGCAGCGCCTGAACTGGTTGAAACACATGGCAGATCAGCGACCAAAGAAATCCGTTTGCTCTTTGCTCCCAACGTAGGAGCAACTCCTGGAAGCGATAGCGGAAGGGAACGGGTGGCAAACAAAAACAACACGCCCGAAATACTAATAACAACAAAGCACGCGACATCATTAAAGGGGGAGCTTCGGCTCCCCCTAGTGCTTTCTGGCTTTGGCCGTGTTTTGACACCTCCCCGCGCTTCGTTCAACATCCCGGTTCCCGGTGCTAGAATCCACGTCTGTTTCGTGGCTATTCATCACGCCACCTTGTCATTTCGCCACACAGTGCCTCTCATGCTGAAAAAGCTGTTCCAGTCTTTTCGTTCTCCCCTGCGCCGCTTCCCGCATCCTCGTCGCACACCCGAAATACTGACCAGCCGGCAGCACTCGCTGCACCGCGACGACCTTAGCCGCCACGCGGTCAGTGTCGTGGAGCGGCTTCAGCAGGCCGGTTATGAGGCCTACGTGGTTGGCGGCTGCGTCCGTGACCTGCTGCTGGATCTGGACCCCAAGGATTACGATGTCGCCACCAGCGCCACACCTGAACAGGTCCGCGCAGAGTTTCGCAACGCGCGGGTCATTGGTCGGCGCTTCAAGCTGGTCCACGTGCATTTCGGCCGCGAGATCATCGAGGTCGCCACCTTTCGCGCCAATCATCCTGAAGAAGACGATGACGATGCCAGCCAGCTGGCTTCGCGTAACGAGAGCGGGCGGATCCTGCGCGACAACGTTTACGGATCGCTCGAAGACGACGCCCAGCGCCGCGACTTCACCATCAACGCGCTCTACTACGACCCGTCGACAGAGCGCATTCTCGACCACACCCATGGCGTCCACGACATTCGCAACAAGTTGATTCGGCTCATCGGCGACCCAGAACAGCGTTATCAGGAAGACCCGGTGCGGATGCTGCGAGCGATCCGCTTCGCTGCCAAACTGGATTTCGAGATCGAAAAGCATAGTGCCGAGCCGATTGCCGACCTGGCCGAACTCCTGAATGACGTACCATCTGCACGCCTGTTTGATGAAATCATCAAGCTATTCCTAAGCGGCAAAGCCGAGCGGACCTTTGAGCTGCTTCTGGAATACGAGCTGTTCGCGCCGTTATTCCCGGCCAGTGCCGAAGCGCTGGAAGACAATCCGGAATACGCCGGAACGCTGATCCGCAATGCGTTGGCCAACACTGACCTGCGCATCGCCCAGGGTAAACCGGTTACCCCCGCGTTCCTGTTCGCCGCCCTGCTCTGGCCCGCTCTGCCTGCGCGTGTTGCCGAAGCACAGGCGCGTGGCCTTCCGCCGATTCCTGCGATGCAGGAAGCCGCGCATGACCTGATCTGGGAACAATGCCAGCGCACGGCAATTCCAAAGCGCTTCACTATGCCCATGCGTGAGATCTGGGACATGCAGGAACGCCTGCCGCGCCGACAGGGCCGCAGAGCGGACCAGTTGCTGGAGAATCCTCGTTTCCGTGCAGGATATGACTTCCTGCTGCTTCGCGAGAGTGCTGGCGAAGAAACCGATGGGCTGGGCGATTGGTGGACAAGCTATCAGGAAGCCAACGACAGCGAACGCCGTAACATGATTCGTGGCCTGAGTAACAAGGATGAGGGCAGCGGGGCACCCCGCAAGCGTCGTCGCAGCAGCCGGCGCAAGCGCGGCCCCAACGAAAACGCTCCGGCGTCAGCAGACTGATATGGAGCGCGTGTACATCGGCCTGGGCAGCAACCTGGCCGAACCGCGCCAGCAACTGCGCGGCGCGCTTGACGCTCTTGGGCGCATCCACGACTCGATATTGGCCGCCGTTTCCTCGCTTTATATTAGCGACCCGCTCGGTCCTCCCGATCAACCGCGTTACAACAACGCCGTGGCGGCGCTGGATACCCGCTTGTCACCACTCAATCTTCTGGACGCGCTGCAAGCGATCGAGCTCGCGCAGGGCCGCGAACGCAAAGCCGAACGTTGGGGGCCTCGCACACTGGATCTCGACATCCTGCTGTTCGGTGACCGGCAGATCAGCGAGCCCCGCTTGACAGTTCCTCATTACCACATGCATGCGCGGGCTTTCGTGCTCTACCCGCTGGCCGAGATCGCCCCACCGCAACTCCAGCTAGCCGACGGCCGTACGCTTGCCGAACTGATCGCAGCCTGCCCCTTTACAGGTCTGGAGCGACTCGGCGAACCGCTGTAACCCGGTGGTAACAGCTGTAACGTGCGGGTAACACTCGCGATTGACTTAGCTTGCCGCCATCCGGACTATAAGCGCCCTCAGCCGGCACGCATCGATTTGGGGCGACCTGCCCCACTACTGACGCTCCGACGCAACATGATCCCTCAGAGGCTCTAGGAGGACGGCATTCATGCCAGACGTAACCCTGACAACCCTGCAAGGCCTCAAGCGCAAGGGCGAGAAGATCGTCATGCTCACCTGCTACGACGCGACTTTTGCCAAGACCGCCTGCGAAGCTGGGGTCGAGATGTTGCTGATCGGCGATTCGCTGGGCATGGTCCTGCAAGGTCACGACAGCACCTTGCCGGTTTCCGTCGAGGAAATGGCTTACCACACCGCTTCCGTCAAACGCGGCAACCGCGGCGCGATGATCATTGCCGACCTGCCGTTCATGGCAAACGCCACGGTCGAACAGACTTTGAACAATTCGGCCATCCTGATGAAGGCAGGCGCGCATATGGTGAAGGTCGAGGGTGCTGCATGGCTGGCCGAATCCATCAGCTTGCTAGCCGAGCGTGGCATCCCGGTATGCGCGCACATGGGCCTGACCCCTCAGGCGGTGAACATCTTTGGCGGCTACAAGGTTCAGGGCCGTCAGGAAGCTCAGGCGCAGCAGATGATCGCTGACGCCAGAGCGCTGGAAGCAGCCGGTGCCGCGATGCTGTTGCTCGAGTGTGTACCCAGCGAGCTTGCTGCCCAGATCACACAGGCCGTCAGCGTGCCGGTTATTGGTATCGGCGCCGGCAGCGACACGGATGGGCAGGTGCTGGTCCTGCACGACATGCTCGGGCTCTCGCTTAGCGGCCGGGCTCCGAAGTTCGTAAAGAATTTCATGCAGGAGCATGGCGACATCCCGGCTGCCATCGCTGCTTATGTACAGGCAGTAAAGGCTGTCGAGTTCCCTGCAGCCGAACACGGATTCTCCGCATGAACGTGGTCAGAACAGTTGCCGACCTTCGTGCTGCGGTCACCCGCGCCCGCGGCGAGGGGAAGCGCATCGGCTTCGTGCCCACCATGGGCAATCTGCACGCAGGGCACATCGCGCTGGTTAAAAAGGCCGGACAACGCGCTGAATTCGTGGTGGCGAGCATCTTCGTCAACCCGCTGCAGTTCGGCCCCAACGAGGATCTGGACAGCTACCCACGCACGCTGGCAGCCGATCAGGAAAAACTCGTCGAGGCGGGCTGCCATCTACTGTTCGCACCCAACGTCGAAGAAATGTACCCGCACGGCCAGAATCTGCAGACCATCGTCCACGTGCCGGGTGTATCCGAAGGGCTCTGCGGTGGCAGCCGACCGGGGCACTTCGACGGCGTTTCGACCGTAGTGAGCAAACTGTTCAACATGGTGCTGCCGGATCTTGCGGTCTTCGGCCAGAAAGACTTCCAGCAGCTGGCGGTCATCCGCACCATGGTTCGCGACTTGAACATGCCGGTGCAGATCATTGGCGAGCCCATCGTGCGGGCCGAAGACGGCCTGGCGCTGTCCTCACGCAACGGTTACCTCAGCGCTGACGAGCGCGCGACCGCACCCGTGCTTTACCGCACGCTGCAAGAACTGGCAGATACGCTGCGAAAAGGTGAGCGGGACTACGCCACGCTGCTCGCCTCTGGTCATCAGAGGCTGCAGGCTGCCGGGTTGCGACCGGACTACCTCGAGATCCGCAACGCAGCGGATCTGCAGCCCGTCACGGCAAACAGTCGCGAAGTGGTGATCCTCGCGGCAGCGTTTCTTGGCAAGACCCGCCTGCTCGACAATCTGCTTGTCGACATTGCGCCGTCCGCCCCCCGATAAATGCCGATCATCGGCACAACCCAGCTCGACCCTCGGTCTTGAACAGGTCTGAGGGTTCGGGCACACTCTGCGCCGCTTGCGCACCCGGAGGACCCCGCCATGCACGCCATCATGCTCAAGGCTAAACTGCACCGCGCCCAGGTGACCCACTCGGTGCTGGATTACGAAGGCTCCTGCGCCATCGACGGAGATTGGCTGGACCTTGCCGGTATCCGCGAATACGAACAGATTCAGATCTATAACGTAGACAACGGTGAACGCTTCACGACCTATGCGATCCGCGGTGAAGAAGGCTCGAAGATCATCTCCGTTAACGGCGCCGCCGCTCATAAGGCTGGCGTAGGTCATCGACTCATCATCTGCGCATACGCTCACTACAGCGAAGCCGAACTGGTCAGCTTCAAGCCACACGTCCTGTACATGGACGCAGACGGCAAACTCAGCCACACCAGCAACGCCATCCCGGTTCAGGTCGCCTGATTCGACACCGGTAGTTGGAAAGCCCGCAATGCCAATGGCGTCGCGGGCTTTTTTGTGCTCAAAGGGTTTCCCCCGACAGGGCAAATCTGTAATTGTCCACCGGTTCTGACGGCTATCGGTTACACAGGCGCTACGCTTCGGAACGCCACGCGTTTTTGCCAGTCAGACCAGTCTCGACGGTGCAGGAAGTGCCGTCGCCGTTGCGGCTCAGCCGCAGCGGTACGCGCCAGCCATATTCAGGACGAATACCAGCGTGCCAGCATGACCGAATGACTGTCCGAACGAATCGCAGAGCCGTAGACAGTCCGCCAAAGCAAAGGAAGCCGCACAACCATGAGTTATTACCAGCACCCTCTCGATGCTACCGGTCTGTCCTCCTGGAAGGCCTTGGAAGAACACCGCCTGGCCATGCAGAACTTCAGCATGCGCGACGCATTCAAGGCCGACCCCACGCGGTTCGATGACCTGTCGGTTTCCTGCTGCGGCTTGTTCCTCGACTACTCGAAGAACCTGATCACTCCCGAGACCCGGACCCTGCTGGTCAACCTGGCCCGCGAAGCTGGCGTCGAGCAAGCCGCACGCGCCATGATCGAAGGCGAGCGGATCAACGCATCCGAAAACCGCCCGGTATTGCACACGGCCTTGCGTCGACCCATGGGTGAATCGGTGATAGTCGATGGGCGCAACGTCATACGCGATGTGCACGCCGCCATTGCGCAAATGACGGACATCGTGACCCGCATCCATAACAACCTGTGGCGCGGCTTCAGCGACAAGACCATCACCGACGTGGTGAACATCGGCATCGGCGGCTCCTTCCTCGGCCCACAGCTGGTATCCGAAGCGCTACTGCCCTTTACCCAACATGGTGTGCGCACCCATTACCTGGCCAACATCGACGGCAGCGAATTCCGCGAGGTGACGGCCAAGCTGAACGTCGAGACCACCCTGTTCATCATCTCCAGCAAGACCTTCGGCACCCTCGAGACGCTGAAGAACGCTCAGGCCGCACGCAACTGGTATCTGGGCAAAGGCGGAACCGAGGAGAAGCTCTACCGCCATTTTATCGCAGTGACCAGCAACAAAAAGGCTGCAGTCGAGTTCGGTATCCGCGAGAAGAACATTTTCCCGATGTGGGATTGGGTCGGCGGCCGTTATTCGCTGTGGTCGGCTATCGGCCTGCCCATCGCGCTGGCGATCGGCATGTCCAACTTCAAGGATCTGCTGTCCGGCGCTTACAGCATGGACCAGCATTTCCTCAGCGAGCCATTCGAAAGCAACATGCCGGTCCTGCTCGCAATGCTCGGCATCTGGTATCACAACTTCTGGGGCGCGCAGAGCTACGCCTTCCTGCCGTATGACCACTATCTGCGCAACTTCGTCAAACACTTGCAGCAGATGGACATGGAGTCCAACGGCAAGAGCGTTCGGCAGGACGGTTCAGCTGTTTCCTGCACTACTGGCCCGGTGATCTGGGGCGGCGTTGGCGCGAACGGCCAGCATGCGTACCACCAACTGCTGCATCAGGGCACGCCGCTGATTCCGGCAGATTTCATCGTGCCGGTGGTCAGCCACAACCCAGTCGCCGATCACCATGAATGGCTGTATGCGAACTGCCTGTCGCAGAGTCAGGCGCTGATGCTGGGCAAAACCCGCGAGGAAGCCGAAGCCGAACTGCGCGCCAAGGGTCTCGACGAAGCAGAAGTGCAGCGTTTGGCCCCGCACAAGGTGATTCCGGGCAATCGACCCAGCAACACGGTGGTCATGGAAACCATTAGCCCCGGCCGCCTCGGTGCACTGATTGCCCTTTACGAACACAAGGTATTCGTCCAGGGCGTGATCTGGGGAATCAACTCGTTCGACCAGTGGGGCGTGGAGCTCGGCAAGGATTTGGGCAAAGCAGTCTATGGTCAGATGACCAGCTTCGACGCGCAGCCAGCCGAAGACGCCTCGACCCAGGGTCTGATCAACTTCTTCCGCGGCCGTCATCGCGGCTGATCGATGCCAGAGCCGGACAGCGCCTGGCTGCTGTCCGGCTCTTCTTTATCATTTCTTCCGTGAACCCTCGCGGCTATGCGCCTACGCTGATCGGTTGGGCCTGGGTAACCCCTGCGCTTCGGGTAAGATTCGACCTCCCAGCCAAGCCAGATCTCGTCCTTGGAGATAATCCGCCGTCATATCGAATCGCAAGTGCTCAGCCTTACCGGGCTGGCCATCGGCGGTGTCGATTACGAAAACCCGCCCGGCGATCCAGGCCTGTTCGGCCCGGACTCGGTCTGCTGGCGTGTGCACGGCGACTTCACCTCGATGCTGGTGGGTGGCATCTCCGCCCTGTTGCTCCAGGCACTGCATCCGCTGGCCCTGGCAGGCGTCTGGGATCACTCGAATTTTCGCGACGATCTGCTCGGTCGACTGCGTCGTACGGGCCAGTTCATCTCGGCGACCACGTTTGGTAGCCAGGCCGATGCACAGCGGTTGATTGAACGGGTCCGAGCCATTCATCTGAAGGTTACCGGGCACGCACCCGACGGCCGGCCGTATGCCGCCTACGACCCGGACCTGCTGACCTGGGTGCACGTGGCGGAAGTCAGCAGCTTTCTCAAGGCGCACCTGCGCTACCTCAACCCGAGGTTACCAGGCCACGAACAGGATCGTTACTACAGCGAAGTGGCGCGGATCGCCGAAGCGCTCGGCGCTCGCCAGGTGCCACGTTCGCGACAGGAAGTGGACCATTACTTCACCGCGATCTGTTCACAGCTACGCTGCGACGAGCGTTCACGAGAGATCGTTCGCATCCTGTTCGAGGCCCCTGCCTCAAGTCGTCTCGCCAAACCGTTTGGCGCACTGATGATGCGCGCTGGTGTGGACCTGCTGCCGGACTGGGCAAGCGGTATGCTCGATCTAAGCCAGTCCGCCCGCGAACGGCAACTGATCCGAATATCCGTCAGGCGAACCGCGCCGGTATTGCGCTGGGCCGTACGCAGCGGTTCAGTTCACCGCGCGCGACGCCGTATGGGCCTGCCCATACGCTAGCGTGACCGGCAGGTTCCGCACCTGGAGCCCCCTTCCGGCCTGTGCCAACATGAGCGCCCCGCGGGAGCCCGCACCCTTCTCGAGGTTCAAGATCATGCAAGACGTTGTCATCGTCGCCGCCACTCGCACCGCTGTCGGCAGTTTTCAGGGCTCGCTGGCCAGTATTCCTGCCGTTGATCTGGGCGCCGCGGTCATCCGACAGCTACTTCAGCAAACTGGAATCGATGCTGCGCAAGTCGATGAAGTCATCCTCGGCCAGGTTCTAACAGCAGGCGCGGGACAGAACCCGGCAAGACAGGCCGCCGTGAGCGCGGGGCTACCCTTCAGCGTACCGGCGATGACGCTGAACAAAGTCTGCGGCTCCGGCCTGAAAGCGCTTCATCTGGCAGCACAGGCGATCCGCTGCGGCGACGCCGAGGTAGTGGTTGCCGGCGGTATGGAAAACATGAGCCTCGCGCCTTATGTGATGCCCGCCGCACGCACGGGCTTGCGCATGGGCCACGGCAAGCTGGTCGACAGCATGATTCAGGACGGCTTGTGGGACGCATTCAATGACTACCACATGGGCATCACTGCCGAAAACCTGGTAGAGAAATACGGTATTACCCGCGAGGCTCAGGACACTTTCGCTGCATGGTCCCAGCAAAAAGCCGTGGCCGCCATCGAGGCCGGACGTCTGCGCGACGAGATAACGCCTATCGAGATTCCGCAGCGCAAGGGAGAGCCGCTGGTGTTCGACACCGATGAGCAACCCCGGGCTGGCACAACAGCACAGAGCCTGGCCAAGCTCAAACCTGCATTCAAGAAAGACGGTAGCGTAACGGCAGGCAACGCATCCAGCCTCAACGACGGTGCAGCTGCTGTGCTGCTGATGAGTGCGGACAAGGCCAAGGCGCTAGGTCTTCCGATCATGGCTCGCATCGCCAGCTACGCCAACGCCGGCGTCGACCCTGCGATCATGGGTATCGGCCCGGTTTCGGCCACGCGACGCTGCCTGGAAAAAGCCAGCTGGACGCTCGATGAGGTCGACCTGATCGAGGCCAACGAAGCCTTTGCCGCACAAGCGCTATCAGTTGGTCAGGAACTGGGCTGGGATGCGCAGAAGGTCAACGTCAACGGCGGCGCCATCGCCATCGGCCACCCGATAGGCGCGTCTGGCTGTCGCATTCTGGTGACGCTATTGCATGAAATGATCCGCCGCGACGTTCATAAAGGGCTGGCGACCCTCTGCATTGGCGGCGGTCAGGGCGTCGCGCTGGCAATCGAGCGCTGACCGACAGGCAGCCCCAAGGCCCAACACATCTGATTTCGGATAAACTGCGCGGCCATCTTTCCCGAGTCGCCGCGCATGCCCTCTCTCGAACAGGCGCTGCGCGCCGCTCATCTCAGCCGCGAAACGCTGCTGGCCGAACTGCACGATCAGGCCACCGACTGTTATCGGTTGTTCCACGGTAGCCAGGAGGGTGCCCCTGGGTTGACCGTCGATCGTTACGGCCCGCTGCTGCTGGTACAGAGTTTCCATAAGCCACTTGAACGTGACGCTCTTCTGGCCCTGCATGAACAGACGTGTACGGCTCTGGGAACACGCCTGTCACTCGTCTATAACGACCGCTCCCAGGGCAACTCGCGTATCGATCGCAGTGATCCGGTCTACCGCGCCGATACGGCGGCTCTGGATGACCTGATCGGCCAAGAATGGGGGCTGAACTATCGGGTTCGCGCGCGCCATAGCGGCCAGGATCCATTGCTGTTTCTGGACCTGCGCAACGTGCGCGGCTGGATCAAGGCCAACAGCGCAGGGAAATCGGTGCTCAATCTGTTCGCCTATACCTGCGGCGTCGGTCTCTGCGCTGCGGCGGGCGGCGCTCATGAGGTCTGCAATCTGGACTTTGCCGAAAGCAACCTCGCGGTCGGCCGCGAGAACGGCGCGCTCAATCCCGAGTTGGCACCGATGCAGTTCATCCAGTCGGATTACTTTCCCGCGATCCGCCAGCTTGCCGACATGCCGATCCCGCAGCGACGCGGTCGCTCGCTGCCCGATTACCCCCGTCTCTCACCGAAGCAGTTCGATCTGGTGTTTCTCGATCCCCCCGCCTGGTCCAAAAGCGCTTTCGGAACCGTGGACCTGTTACGCGACTATCAGAGCCTGCTCAAGCCAGCCCTGCTCGCGACCGCCGAGAACGGCGTCCTGATCTGCTGCAACAATCTGGCAAAGGTCGATCCAGCCGACTGGCGAGACCAGGTGCTGCGCTGTGCGACCAAGGCAGGCCGGCCGGTTCGGGACTGTCAGGTACTGCCACCAGCCGCCGACTTTCCCTCGGCTGACGGCAAACCGCCGCTCAAGGTGCTGATGCTTCGGTTGTGAGATAGCGCGCCGCCGCGCAAGAGGAACCCGAATGTCATGCCATACTCCAAGCAGTTCATCGCCTGGAAAGTAGGTCAGCATGCCCAACGGATTGAAGCGCGCAGTCGTCAGCCTGATGACCGCGCTTATCGTTTATTGCCTGCTCGGTTTCCTGATCCTGCCCGGAGTGGCGCAGCGCATCGTCAACCAGCAGTTGGCACATTACGCAACGGTACCAGCTCGCCTTGAGCGGATCGAATTCAACCCGTTCACTTTAGAGGTGCGGCTCCACAGCCTGCACATGGGCGAGCCGGGTACCGAGCAGTTGGCGTTCGAACGCTTATTCCTCGACCTTGAATGGGACAGCCTCTGGAGCCGCTCCCTGCACCTAGCGGACATCGAGCTCGTCGGGCCGAACGCAGAAGTCCTGTTTGACATCGATGGCAAGCTGAACCTGACGGAGCTGTTCGAGCTGCCTGGGAAAGAAGATGCGCCCGAAGAGAACACCGCCCCCCTTGATCTCCGCATCGACCGCCTGCAACTGGCCGGCGGGCGGCTGCACTTCGCCGATCAACGAACCCAGGAGCCTATAGACTTCCTGCTCGACTCACTGGATTTCGAGCTGCTCAACTTTGCAACCCGCTCGGACGATGCTGCTGATGCGGTCCTGGTCGCCAAGGGTCCGGACGGGGCACGTATCGAATGGAAAGGCCAGCTAAACCTCTCTCCCGTCACGTCAACCGGCCAGCTCGAGATCGATGGGCTGTCACTGGAAACCTTCTGGCCCTACATACGCGACGTGGCTCCGCTTGCCCTCAACAACGGGCAGCTTAGCCTGAAGACCCGATATCACCTCGACCTCAGCGAGGGCACCTCACTGCAGTTGAGCGACGCTAGCGCTACCCTTGCATCGGTCAGCATAGATAGCCTCGAAGGACAGCCACTGCTTCGTTTGGAGCAGGCAGCGATTGCCGAGACATCGCTGGACTTGCAGAAACGACAAGTGATCATCGGCCAGGTGCGCAGCCAGGCACTGGAGAGTTGGCTCATACGCGAGCCTGACGGCCAGATCACATGGCAGCGCCTGCTTGCTAGCAAGCAAGAACCGCAACAATCGCAGCCTAACGAGACTGATGAACAACCGGCAAAGGGCAATCAGTCCGCGCAGAAAGAGCAAGCCACGGATGAACCTTGGCGCATCGTCCTGCGTGATGCCGAACTGCGTAGCTATCAGCTGCACCTGGCTGACCAGGTCCCCGAACCGGATGTGAAACTAGAGGTCGGGTCGCTGGACCTGGACGTACGCAATTTCGACAGCCGTGGCACGACACCAGTGGATCTCAAGCTGACCACTGAGGTCGGTAAACAAGGCTCGCTGCTTGCCGAAGGGCAACTGACGCTGACGCCAATGCAAGGAAGCTTCGACGTCGCGCTGGAGGGTATCGACCTGCGCTTGGCACAGTCTTACTTGTCGCCATTTGTTCACCTGGAGGTACGCAGCGGGCTGCTCGCCAGTCAGCTCGCAGTCGAGCTGAAAAGCTTGGAGCCCCTGGCATTCCATATAGGCGGCTCTGCGGAGATCACTCAGCTCCACACGCTCGACACCATTCAGGATCGGGACCTGTTGAAATGGCAATCGTTACAGATCGGCGGGCTGGACTACAGCTATCCGAACGAGTTGCAGATCGACAAGATCGACCTGAACCAGCCATACGCACGTTTCGTCATCAACCCTGACCTGACTACCAATATCAACGATCTGTTGGTGGACAAAACGACAGCTCCGCCCGATCAGCAACCACCAGCCATCAAGACCCCGTTATCGTCAGATGAGCCAGACGTGCCATTTGCAGTGCGAATTGGCGGCATCGAGATATCGGATGGTTCAGCCAGCTTTTCCGATTTGAGCTTGACGCCACCCTTCATTACGGCCGTTCAAGATCTAAAAGGAACCATTGGTACGCTGGATAACCGGCAGCACAACGCCGCAAGCGTTGATATAGAAGGCAAGGTTGATCGCTACGCACCGGTGAGTATCGAGGGTAGCCTGACACCTTTCGACCCTCTCCAGAGTCTGGATATCATTACCCGCTTCAGACAGGTCGAGTTGACCACGCTCTCGCCCTACTCGGCAAAATTCGCGGGCTACCGCATCCGCAAAGGTCGTCTCAACCTGGACTTGCATTACCGGATCGAGCAAGGGCAGCTGAATGCGGAAAACGAGGTCGTTCTGGAACAATTGCAGCTGGGCGAAAAGGTCGACAGCGAGCAGGCCGTAGACCTGCCGGTGCGCCTTGCCGTCGCCCTGTTGAAGGACAGCAGCGGCACGATAGCGCTCAAGATTCCTGTACAGGGGGATCTCAAGAATCCACAGTTCGACGTAGCGCCGATCATCTGGCAAACGCTACGCAATCTGGTAGTTAAAGCGGCCAAGTCCCCCTTCAGGGTTCTCGGCGGGCTCGTAGGTCGCGAACAGGCTGACCTTAGCCAGATTCTCTTTCCGCCCGGAAGCAGCGAACTGGACCGTGAAGCGCGTAGTAAACTCGACGCGCTGGCCAACGCACTCGACGAACGCCCCGTTCTGAACCTGGCGGTCGAAGGCATGAGTGCACCGGCAGTTGATGGAGCACTTCTTGCCGAGCAATGGCTGGAGCGCGAATATCAGCAAACCTGGTACAAGGTATTGCAGCGACGCGGCGATACTGTTCCCGCTGATCCATCAATGCTCGAAATAGGCGAAGACGAAAAGGCTGCCATGCTGGAAGGCATCTATCGCAGCCGCCTGCAACAGCAGCCGCCTGCCGAATGGCAAAGCCTTGACGAGGCCGCTCGGGCGCAACAGCTTCGGCAAGCGATTCTGAACAACCGTGAGAGCAGCACAGCGCTTCTGCGACGCCTGGCGCGTGCACGCGCGGCCAGTATCAAGGATTATCTGGTGGACAACGCGGAACTGTCGGCAGACAGGGTGTACTTGCTCGACACGGGCATCTCTCAAAATGTCGAAGGTGCTGAAGTCCCAACTGTGCTGCATTTGGAGGCAGAGTGAAAAGGGCAGGCAAATGTCTCATCGCACTGGGTTGCCTATTGGCGGCCAGCTTTTTGAGCTCGACGGCTGGGGCAGACACCCTTCGCTGTGGTAGCAACCTCATCAACACGGGCGATCGTACCTTCGAGGTCGAGCGCAAATGTGGCCAACCTGTACAGCGTGATCTGGTGGGCTACACGTTGGGGCCGAACCAGCGTCGAGAAATGATGCGCGAGGAATGGGTTTACGGTCCCAACAATGGCGTATTCAGCATTCTCACATTCGAGGGAAACCGACTGGTACGGATTGAGACCAGTTGGGCGAACTGACCCAGGGAGCCACCATGATCAAAGCTGCCGTAGTGGCTGCATTCGCCATCGTGTTATGCGCGCTAGACGCGCAGGCATCTTCGACGTTTCGTTGCGGAAGTAACCTTGTCAGTCTGCGAGACTCGACAGCCGAGGTACAAGCCAAGTGCGGTGAACCAACAAGCCGTGGTGTCACTGGCTATAAGGAAATCGTCGACGAGTACGGCTTCCGGCTGGAAGTTCAGCTCGAGGAATGGACTTACGGTCCTACGAACGGGATGTATCATTTCCTTCGTTTCGAAGGTAACCGTCTGAGCGGTATCGATAGTGAACGAGGCTAAGAAAAAAACCCGCTAATTTAGCGGGTTTTTCTTGCGGCGCGGAACTTTCAGTCGACAGTTTTCAGGCCATCTGCAGAGACCTCTTTAACACCTTCGATCTTCCTGGCCTTTTCAATGGCCATTTCACGCTGTGCTTCTGTTGCGATGGTGCCAGACAACGCTACAACACCATTGTTGGTTTCGACTTCGATTTCCATGCCTGGAGTCGAGTCGCCAGCCAACAGAGCGGACTTCACCTTGGTGGTGATCCAGGTATCAGACATCGCCTCACCTGCTTCATCAGCAGTGTGCTCCGCGGACTCCATAGTGTCGCTAGCAGCCAGCATCATCGGCTCAGGCTCACCAAAAACAGGTGCGGTATCTGCAAACGCAGCCCCAGCCAGCGGCAAGCTCATGGCGGTTGCGATCGTAGCAGCAGTAATGGAGGTCTGGATCTTGTTCATGAATGGCACTCCTGTCTCTCATAGTAACTGCGGCATAGTCCTACCGCAGGTTCACCACTGATATCGCAAGCGGCATGCCAAGCACTGGTCAATTTTTATCTGTTTAGAATCAAAGACTTGCAAAGACTGATATTGAATCGCCACTTGCAGTCTGCATGTTTCACCCAAGCAAAGCGTGCAGAGTGCACTGTCGGTAGCAAGCGATACGCCTTTGCGCATTTTCAGGCATAAAAAAAGAGCCCCGAAGGGCTCTTTTCCAGACGCGATGCCTTAAGCGCCAGAAGCTTCGGCAGCAGCAACGTCCTTGATGGAAAGCTTGATACGGCCGCGGTTGTCTACGTCCAGTACCAGTACCTTCACTTCCTGACCTTCCTTCAGCACGTCAGTGACCTTCTCGACGCGCTGATCGCTCAGCATCGAGATGTGCACCAGCCCGTCCTTGCCAGGCAGGATGTTGACGAAGGCGCCGAAGTCAACGATGCGCTCGACCTTACCGACGTAGATCTTACCGATCTCGGCCTCAGCGGTGATGCCCAGGACCCGCTGCTTGGCGGCCTCTGCAGCTTCTTTGGTCTCGCCAAAGATCTTGATCGAGCCATCGTCTTCGATGTCGATCGACGCCTTGGTCTCTTCACAAATGCTGCGGATGGTAGCGCCACCCTTGCCGATCACGTCGCGGATCTTGTCCTGGTCGATCTTCATCGCGATCATGGTCGGCGCATTGGCTGACAGCTCAGTACGCGACTGACCGATAACCTGGTTCATTTGACCAAGAATGTTCAGACGCGCTTCAAGCGCCTGACCCAGGGCGATCTCCATGATCTCTTCGGTGATGCCCTGAATCTTGATGTCCATCTGCAGAGCGGTAACGCCCTTGGCAGTACCGGCCACCTTGAAGTCCATATCGCCCAGGTGATCTTCGTCACCCAGAATGTCGGTCAGAACGGCAAATTTCTCACCTTCCTTGACCAAACCCATGGCGATACCGGCAACCGGCGCTTTCATCGGTACACCGGCATCCATCAGCGCGAGGGAAGCACCACATACGGAAGCCATGGAGCTGGAACCGTTGGACTCGGTGATTTCCGAAACCACGCGAATGGTGTACGGAAACTCGTCAGCGCTCGGCAGCATGGCGGAAACCGAGCGACGGGCGAGACGGCCGTGACCGATTTCGCGGCGACCGGTAGCGCCCATGCGCCCACACTCGCCCACCGAGTACGGAGGGAAGTTGTAGTGCAGCATGAAGGGGTCCTTCTTTTCCCCTTCGAGGGTGTCGAGCAGCTGTGCATCACGCGCAGTGCCGAGGGTGGCCACGACCAGCGCCTGAGTTTCACCACGGGTGAACAGTGCCGAGCCGTGAGTTTTGTCCAGTACGCCGACTTCGATATTCAAGCCACGCACGGTACGGGTATCGCGGCCATCGATACGCGGTTTGCCGTTGACGATGTTCTCGCGCACGGTGCGGTATTCGATCTCGCCGAAGGCTTCTTTGACTTCACCGGCAGATGGCTGACCTTCCTCACCGGAAAACTTGGCGACGACCTGATCACGCAGCTCACCCAAGCGGGCATAGCGATCCTGCTTGATGATGATGGTGTAGGCCTGAGAGATGGCTTCACCGAACTCGCTGCGGATTGCAGAGAGCAGCTCGGTGTTTTCAGCTTTTGGCTGCCAATCCCACGTCGGCTTGGCGGCTTCGGCAGCCAGCTCGGTAACCGCCTGAATAACGGCCTGGAACTCGTCATGGGCAAACAGGACAGCACCGAGCATCTGGTCTTCGGTCAGCTCTTTGGCTTCGGATTCGACCATCAGGACAGCGTCCTTGGTACCGGCTACGACCATGTCCAGGCTGGATGCCTTGAGCTGCTCGTAGTTCGGGTTCAGCAGATAGCCGGTTTCCGGGTGGAACGCGACGCGCGCGGCACCGATCGGACCATTGAACGGAATGCCGGAGATGGCCAGCGCAGCCGAGGTACCGATCATCGCCGCGATGTCCGGATCGGTCTTCTTGCTGGTTGAGACCACGGTGCAGATCACCTGCACTTCGTTCTGGAAGCCTTCCGGGAAAAGCGGGCGGATCGGGCGGTCGATCAGGCGGGAGGTCAGGGTTTCCTTCTCGGAAGGACGCGCTTCGCGCTTGAAGAAACCGCCAGGGATCTTGCCGGCCGCGTAGGTCTTTTCCTGATAATGAACCGACAGCGGGAAAAAGCCCTTGCTTGGGTCAGCGGTCTTGGCGCCGGTGACAGCAACCAGGACGGTCACGTCGTCATCAACGGTGACCAGGACCGCACCAGTGGCCTGACGGGCAATACGGCCAGTCTCGAGGGTTACGGTCGATTGACCGAATTGAAATTTCTTGATTACCGGGTTCACGGTGGTTCCTTCTCTATGTTGCCTTGGGGGAATCGTTTGTACGTCCTACGGGCATGGCCTCACGCGGGACATAGAAATCAAATTTTGGGGCAGTGGTGGGAGTCGACCGGCCCGCTGTCCGAAACGCTCTCTTCTGAAAGGCAAAAGCTGGAAGCAGGGCGACCCCACTTCCAGCTTTGGCATTCAGCTTCGCACAAGCATCGCTTAGCGACGCAGACCCAGACGACCGATCAGGGTGCTGTAACGAGTAGTGTCTTTGCCCTTCAGGTAATCCAGCAGCTTACGACGCTGGTTAACCATACGGATCAGACCACGACGGGAGTGGTGATCTTTGCCGTTGGCCTTGAAGTGACCTTGCAGCTTGTTGATGTTGGCGGTCAGCAGGGCTACCTGCACTTCCGGAGAACCGGTATCGCCTTCAGCTTGCTTGTACTCGTCTACGATCTGGGCTTTTTCTTCAACGCTAAGTGCCATGTTGGGCTCCTTCTATGAACAGGCCGGGGTTTAACCCGTGTTTTAAAAGAGGTGTGACCGTGCCTGCCAACAGCCATCCTCGTAACGCAACACACCTCCAAGGTGCGCTGCGTATCGGTCACTCGGACCGAATCAATCGACGCGGCGCGATACGCCCGTCCTCACTCACTTCACCAATACCAATGAAGCGGCCATTCTGATCTTGCACACGCAGCATGCCGAATTTCGGCGCCTCAGGCGCACGTACCGGCTGACCGTGCAGCCAATAAAACGCGCTGTGCTCTGACAATTGCAGCAGCGGCCAATGTTCGAGCCCGCTATCCACTGGTTTCAAGAAGGCATCAACCGCCTCAGCGCCTCCTTCGGAGTGCACCTGCTCAAGCTCTTCGAGACTGACCGTCTGGCTCAGCTCGAAGGGCCCTGCCTGAGTCCTTCTCAGTTCAGCGACGTGCGCACCGCAACCCAAGGCATGGCCGATATCTTCGACCAGCGTTCGAATATAGGTGCCTTTGGTACAGGCCACCGCTAGCCGAGCATGGTCATTCTCAAGCGAGAGCAAATCCAAGCGGGTAATGGTAACAGAACGCGGCTCGCGCTCCACTACCTCTCCTGCTCGCGCCAGCTTGTACAGCGGCTGGCCATCGCGCTTGAGAGCCGAATACATCGGTGGGACTTGCTGCAGATCGCCACGAAACTGGGGCAGGAGCGCCTCTAGCTGCGCTTGGCTGATAGAGACCGGCTTGCGCTCAATCACCTCACCCTCAGCGTCGGCCGTCGTAGTCGTCACGCCAAGCTGGGCAACAGTTTCGTAACCCTTGTCTGCATCCAGCAAATACTGGGAGAACTTGGTGGCTTCCCCAAAACACAACGGCAATACACCCGTTGCCAGCGGGTCCAGGCTACCGGTATGCCCGGCTTTTTCTGCATTAAGTAACCAGCGAACCTTTTGCAGAGCTGCGTTCGAGGTGAATCCACGGGGTTTATCAAGAAGGATGATGCCGCTAACTGCGCGGCGAACACGTTTTACCTGTGCCACGCTTACTCTCCAACATCATCGCTGTGCTTGCGATCTTCTGCTACAGCTCGCTCGATGAGCGTTGTCAGCTCGACGCCACGACGCACGCTGGCGTCATAGTTGAAGTGCAACTGCGGCACGGTACGAAGCTTCATCGCCTTGCCCAGCTGCATCCGCAGGAAACCACTCGCGTCGTTGAGAATCCGAAGATTGGCTTTGACCGCATCTTCGTCGTCGTCCTTGCCCATGACAGTGATGAACACCTTGGCATGGGAAAGGTCACGGCTGACTTCGACAGCCGTTATGGTTATCAGACCCAGACGCGGATCCTTTACCTCACGTTGAATCAACTGTGCCAATTCACGCTGCATCTGATCGCCGATACGCTGGGTACGGCTGAATTCTTTGGCCATAAAATCCTGCCTTGAGCAGCAAGCTGCTAGCCTAAAAAACATTGTGCTGCAAAGGCAAACGGCAAGCTTCAGGGTCGCCCCTGAATGCTTGCCGTCTATTGCCTAACAGCTGTTGTTACAGCGAACGCGCCACTTCGACTTTCTCGAACACTTCGATCTTGTCGCCAGCCTTGACGTCGTTGTAACTCTTCACCGCGATACCGCATTCCATACCGGCACGGACTTCCGCGACGTCATCCTTGAACCGACGCAAGGATTCCAGCTCGCCCTCGAAGATGACCACATCGTCGCGCAAAACGCGGATCGGACGATTACGGTGGACCATACCCTCGGTGACCATGCAACCCGCAACGGCACCGAACTTCGGAGACCGGAACACATCACGGACCTCAGCGATACCGAGGATGTTCTCGCGAACATCGCTGCCCAGCATGCCGGTGAGGGCTTTCTTAACGTCTTCGATGATGTCGTAGATCACGTTGTAGTAACGCAGATCCAATCCTTCTTGTTCGACGATCTTGCGCGCACCCGCATCGGCACGGACGTTGAAGCCGAACAGCACCGCGTTGGATGCCAGTGCCAGGTTGGCGTCGCTCTCGGTGATACCACCGACACCGCCACCGATGACACGCACCTGCACCTCATCGTTACCCAGGCTACCGAGCGAACCCTGCAGCGCTTCCAACGAACCACGGACATCGGATTTGAGGACGATGTTGAGCGTCTTCTTCTCTTCCTGTCCCATGTTCTCGAAGATGTTCTCCAGCTTGCCGGCATGCGCACGGGCCAGCTTCACTTCGCGGAACTTACCCTGACGGAACAGGGCAACTTCGCGCGCCTTCTTCTCATCGGCCAAAACGCTGAGTTCGTCACCAGCATCAGGCGTACCGTCGAGACCGAGAATCTCGACCGGGATGGACGGACCGGCTTCCTTGATAGGCTTGCCGTTCTCGTCGAGCATGGCGCGGATACGGCCATAGTTGGATCCAACCAACGCCATGTCGCCCTGACGGAGCGTGCCGTCCTGAACCAGTACGGTAGCGACCGGACCGCGCCCCTTGTCCAATCGCGACTCGACCACCACGCCACGTCCCGGCGCCGACGGGGTTGCCGTCAGTTCCAAGATCTCGGCCTGCAGCAGGACCGCTTCGAGCAGATCGTCAACACCAGTACCCATCTTCGCGGATACCGATACGAACGGGGTGTCACCACCCCACTCTTCCGACGTTACCTCGTGAACCGACAGCTCACTGCGGATGCGATCGAGATCGGCGCCCGGCTTGTCGATCTTGTTCACCGCCACGACCAGCGGGACACCAGCAGCCTTGGCATGCTGAATGGCCTCGATGGTCTGTGGCATCACGCCATCGTCCGCCGCAACCACGAGAATGACAATGTCAGTTGCCTGGGCACCACGGGCACGCATAGCGGTAAACGCAGCGTGGCCCGGCGTGTCGAGGAAAGTGACCATTCCACGGTCGGTTTCGACGTGATAGGCGCCGATGTGCTGGGTGATACCGCCCGCTTCGCCAGCGGCGACCTTGGCGCGACGGATATAGTCAAGCAGCGAAGTCTTGCCATGGTCGACGTGACCCATGACGGTCACTACCGGCGCACGGTTGATCGCCTCACCTTCGAACTTCAACAGTTCGGCCAGCTGCTCTTCAAGCGCGTTGTCGCTGACCAGCTTGACCTTGTGACCAAGCTCTTCGGCGATCAGCTGAGCAGTTTCCTGATCCAGCACCTGATTGATGGTGACCGGGCTGCCCATCTTGAACATGAACTTGATGACTTCTGCCGCCTTGACCGACATTTGCTGAGCCAGATCACCGACGGTGATGGTCTCGCCAATGGCTACTTCACGGACAATAGGACCAGTTGGGCTTTGGAAGCCGTGCGCGTTACGCTTTTTCAGCTTCGACTTGCCTCGCCCGCCGCGACGGAATCCATCGGCATCATCTTCGCCGCTGCGTGCAGTGCGTGACAAAGGCGCTTTCGCCTTCAAGGACGGGCGATGCTGAGCCTGTTTGCGATCACGGCGCTCGTCATCGTCGCTACGTGCCTTATCGGGGCGACGTGGCTCATCCTTCTTGCGTTCCTCGACCGGAGCAACAGCAGCAACCGTTGCAGGCTCTGCTGCAACAGCAGCAACCGGCTCAGGGGCAGGCGCTGCCGGCGTTTCGGCTTTAGCTTCAGCTTTGGCTGCGGCCTCGGCCTGCTGGCGCGCCTCTTCCTCGGCTCGCAGTCGCGCTTCCTCAGCCGCTTTTTGACGAGCCGCTTCTTCTGCGGCCCGCTGTTCCTCGAGCTCACGCTGCTTCTCAGCTTCGATCTCGTCTGGACTGCGTTTGACGAACGTCTTCTTCTTGCGCACTTCGACGCTGATGGTCTTGCTACCACCCACCTTCAGTTTCGTCGTGGTTTTGCGCTGCAACGTGATCTTGCGCGGCTCATCCACTTTGGCGCCGTGGCTGCTTTTGAGGTGCGCCAACAGGGCCTGTTTTTCGTTATCGGTCACTACTTGCTCGGCGCTGGTGTGCGACAGTCCTGCCTCACGCATCTGCTGTAGCAGTCGCTCGACCGGTGTGTCGACCACCTGGGCCAGTTCTTTCACCGTGACTTGCGTCATGCATCTCTCTCCTCAGGCCGCAATTACTTACTCGAACCAATGGGCTCGGGCGGCCATGATCAGCTTGCCGGCACGTTCTTGATCTATGCCGTCTATGTCGAGCAGGTCGTCAATCGACTGCTCGGCCAGGTCTTCGCGGGTGATAACACCACGCATTGCCAACTCGACCGCCAGTTCCTTGTTCATGCCTTCCAGCGCGAGCAAATCCTCGGCCGGCTGGGCGTCTGCCAGTTTCTCTTCCGTTGCGATCGCTTTAGTTAGCAGGCGATCTTTGGCGCGGGTTCTCAGCTCATTGACGATATCTTCGTCGAAGCCTTCGATGCCGAGCATTTCCTCCATAGGGACGTAGGCGATCTCTTCGAGCGAAGTGAAACCTTCCTCGACGAGTACTTGTGCCAGCTCTTCATCGACATCCAGCTCTTCGATGAAATTGCGCAAGATGTCGCCAGTTTCTTCTTGCTGCTTGCTCTGGATGTCCGCCTCGGTCATCACGTTAAGCGTCCAGCCGGTCAGTTGGCTGGCGAGGCGAACATTCTGACCGCCCCGACCGATGGCTTGCGCCAGATTATCTTCACCCACAGCGATATCCATCGCGTGGGCATCCTCGTCAACGATGATGGCGGCTACTTCAGCCGGAGCCATGGCATTGATAACGAACTGTGCCGGGTTCTCGTCCCACAACACGATATCAACCCGCTCGCCACCGATCTCGCCAGAGACAGCTTGAACACGTGAGCCGCGCATGCCGATACAGGCGCCTTGAGGGTCGATCCGCTTGTCCTTCGAACGAACACCAATCTTGGCGCGCGAACCTGGATCACGTGAAGCGGCCATCACTTCGATCAGACCTTCGGCGATTTCCGGGACCTCAATACGGAACAACTCGATCAGCATTTGCGGCGCTGTACGAGACAGGATCAGCTGGGGACCACGGTTCTCTGTGCGAATCTCTTTCAGCAGCGCACGCACACGGGCGCCGACACGGAAAGTCTCGCGAGCGATGATGTCTTCACGGGCCAGCAACGCCTCGGCGTTGTTACCCAGGTCGACTATGACGCTGTCCCGGGTCACTTTCTTGACCGTGCCGGAAATGATTTCGCCTACGCGATCGCGATAAGCCTCGACCACCTGAGCACGCTCGGCCTCGCGGACTTTCTGAACGATGACCTGCTTGGCTGTCTGGGCAGCGATCCGACCGAACTCGATCGACTCGATTTTTTCTTCCAGCACATCCCCGATCTTGGCATTGGCTTCTTGAGCCTGCTTCATGTCTGTAGTCAGCTGATGCGCCGGATCATCAAAATCTTCTTCTTCGACCACCGTCCAACGGCGGAAGGTCTCGTAGCTACCGTTCTGCCGATTGATCTCGACACGCAGGTCAACCTCGTCTTCGAAACGCTTTTTGGTAGCAGTGGCCAAAGCCAGCTCCAACGCCTCGAAGATCACACTGGCCGGTACGCCTTTTTCATTGGATACCGACTCCACAACCAGCAGTACTTCTTTGCTCATCGTACGCCTCGCCTATCGCAATCCATTGGGGTCCGCGGGATCCGCGACTCACTCAAAACGGGGAATTATGTTGGTCTTGTCGATCATGTCGATCGGCAACAGGTATTCGTGATCGTCAACCAGCACCACAACATCCTGCTCCTCGACCCCGCGCAGAAGACCTTGGAAATTGCGCCGCCCCTCGAAGGGCGAGCGCAGCTTGATTTTGACCTGCTCACCCACGTGCGCCGAGTACTGCTCAAGCGTGAACAGAGGCCGATCCATACCAGGTGAAGACACTTCAAGGGTGTAATCGGAGCTGATGGGATCTTCAACATCGAGCACACCACTTAGCTGACGGCTGACTTTTTCACAGTCGTCGACAAGTATTCCGTTGGAATGATCGATATAGACCCTTAACAAGGAGTGCCGCCCCTGCGAAATGAACTCGATCCCCCAGCACTGATAGCCGAGCGCCTCGACCACTGGGGCCAACAAGGCCTGCAACTGTTCTAGCTTGCTCGACATCGAAGTCCCTCGCGCATGCTGTACAAATGAAAAATGGGCGAAACGCCCATCCCTGATGATCGCCTGTAGATGCCGGCGACCTGGCTTTAAGCTAATAAAAAGCCCCTCGACAGGGGCTTCTAAACTACTGGTTGCGGGGGCTGGATTTGAACCAACGACCTTCGGGTTATGAGCCCGACGAGCTACCAGACTGCTCCACCCCGCGTCAAACTGGGCACGAATTATACGACCGCACCGAAATCAGGTCAACCAAAACACTAAAAACAAGAAAGCCCGCATCTGCGGGCCTGCTTGTTTGGTACCGAGGAGGGGACTCGAACCCCTACAGCCTATGGCCACTACCACCTCAAGGTAGCGTGTCTACCAATTCCACCACCTCGGCAAAAACCCTTTACTCTTGCTCCGGAACCTTTGGCACTTCATCTCCTTGAGATGCAGATGGAGCACTCTCCAGGACAGGAACATCTTCAGCGCCCGGCTTCGCTACCGGTACCTCCAGCGCTGCTGGATCCGGGAGACCTGCACCCGACAACTGATCAGCCTGACGCGTCGCAAAGAACGCCAACCCGAGACTTGTCACGAAAAAAACGCCAGCAAGTATAGCAGTAAACCGACTAAGAAAGGTAGAGGAACCTTGGCTTCCGAATACGGTTGCCGAAGCGCCAGAGCCGAACGAAGCGCCGGCATCGGCACCTTTACCTTGCTGCAGCAACACCAGCGCGACCACACCTATGGCAACCAGCAGATGCACCACAATCACAACAGTCTGCAACATCTGATCAGTTCCCTGCGGCGCGACAAATCGCACCGAAATCATTCGCTTTCAGAGAGGCACCGCCTACCAGCCCCCCATCGATATCCGGCATACCGAAAAGCTCGGCAGCATTCTCCGCCTTAACACTGCCACCATACAAGAGCCGTACACCTTCAGCGACACGACTATCTTCACTGGACAGCTGCTCACGTATTGCCGCATGAACCTCTTGAGCCTGCTGCGGGGTAGCCGTAAGCCCGGTCCCTATCGCCCAGACTGGCTCATAAGCCACAACCGACCTTTCGAAAGCAGCAATTCCAGCTTCAGCAACAACACAAGCCAGCTGACGCCTAACCACTTCCAAAGTCTGTCCGGACTGTCGCTGCACGAGCGTCTCACCCAGACACAGCACCGGAGTCAAATTGCACCCCAATGCCGCCAAAAATTTCTTACTTACCGTCTCGTCACTTTCACCAAGCAGAAGACGACGCTCAGAGTGGCCAACCAACACCCAACCGACCCCAACATCTGCAAGCTGATCCGCTGACTCCTCCCCCGTCAGGGCGCCGAAGCCCGCCTCTACCGCGCAATCTTGAGCGCCGACGGCAATTGCACTGCCGCCAAGCCCCCCAACGACCTGCGACAGATGCAAGCTCGAAGGAAATACAACGACTTCAACCGAAGCAGGAAGATCCTGCTGAGCAAGCGCTTCGGTCAGCTCTGCGACGCTGGCGCGGGTACCGTTCATCTTCCAGTTACCAGCTACCAATGGGCGACGCATGCTTTACCTCGTCGGTCAAAGTGGGCGCAAATGGTACTCAACCGAAACAGCTCTGGCAAGCGGCAATCACGCACAAACTTTCGTGACCACACTAGCCAGCTCTTCGGCGTAACCTCGAACCTGAGTTTCGTCGTCGCCTTCGACCATAACGCGCACCAGGGGCTCGGTCCCAGACTTGCGCAACAGCACCCGCCCCCGGCCGGCCATACGTTCAGTAACACTGTCGCAGACCGCCTGGACTTGAGGATCAGCGATTGGATCCCGATCACCGCTGAAGCGTACGTTAATCAAAATTTGCGGACACTTGCTCCAAGCCAGTCGCTCCTGCGCCAGGCTGACACCGCGACGCTTCAACGCCAGCACAACTTGAAGCGCTGCGATAATCGCATCTCCAGTCGTTACGTGCTGGGCGCAGACGATATGCCCTGAGTTTTCCCCGCCAAGCATCCAGTCACGATCAAGCATTTCCGCCATCACGTAGCGATCACCCACCTTGGCCCGGACAAACGGAATGTCGCGAGCCTTCAGCGCCAATTCTAGCCCGAGGTTGCTCATCAACGTTCCTACGACCCCACCCACTAACCGGCCACGATCCTGCAGGTCAGTAGCGATGATATAGAGCAGCTCGTCACCGTCGACCTGAGCCCCGGTATGGTCCACCATCATCACCCGGTCTCCATCGCCATCAAAGGCGATACCAAGGTCAGCCCCTTGCTCGACTACCGCTTTTTGCAGCTGCCCGACATGGGTGGAACCCACATCTGCGTTGATGTTGAGCCCATCGGGCTGGGCAGCAATCACAACCACTTCAGCGCCAAGCTCTCGGAATACGCTCGGTGCAACCTTGTAGGTGGCGCCGTGCGCGCAATCAAGCACGATCTTCATGCCGGAGAAGTCGGTACTGGTCGGAACGCTGCTCTTACAAAACTCGATATAGCGGCCAGCGGCATCGTTGATTCGAGACGCCTTACCAAGTTGCGCCGAATCCACCACCGTCATCGGGGAATCAAGCAGTTCCTCGATCATAAGCTCAATCTCATCAGGCAGCTTTGTCCCGCGCCCTGAGAAGAACTTGATACCGTTATCGTGATGGGGATTGTGGGAAGCACTGATAACAATGCCCGCGTCGGCATGAAAAGTGCGCGTCAAGTAGGCAACTGCCGGGGTGGGCATGGGACCTAAAAGCAACACGTCAGCGCCCGCCGCCGAGAGCCCAGCCTGGAGCGCCGACTCGAACATATAGCCCGATATGCGGGTGTCTTTTCCTATGAGAATGCGGCACTTCCCGTGCTTGCGAAATGCCATACCGGCAGCCCAGCCCAGTTTGAGCATGAACTCGGGCGTGATCGGAAACTGCCCTACGTGACCCCTAATGCCGTCGGTGCCGAAATACTTTCTAGCCATGAAAAATCCTTATTCCGCCGCCTGCACAGCAGCAATCATTCGAACCACATCAACCGTCTCGCTCACGTCATGCACACGGATTATGCGCGCGCCCATGGCGACGGCAAGCGCCGCAAGCCCCAGACCGCCATACAGACGATTCGATACATCGCGCTGCAGCGTTTGGCCGATCATGCTCTTGCGTGACACGCCTACGAGCAGCGGACGCCCAAGCATATGAAGTTCCTTTAGATGCTTGAACAGGCTGAGGTTGTGAGAAAGGGTCTTCGCGAAACCGAACCCCGGGTCGAGCACAATTCGATCACCTGATATCCCCGCTGCGGCGCAGACTGCCATGCGCTCGCGTAGAAAGTCGCAGACCTCTGACGTTACATCATCATAATGCGGATCATTCTGCATGGTGCCGGGCTCACCGCGCATATGCATCAGGCACACAGCTAGGCCAGTGTCGGCCGCAGCTTTCAGTGCTCCGTCTCGGGAAAGCGAACGAACATCATTGATCAAACCGGCACCGAGGCGCGACGCCTCTCGCATGACAGCTGGGGTAGAGGTGTCGACAGAGATAATTACATCAAGCTCGCGAGCAATCGCCTCTACTACTGGCGCAACACGCTCAAGCTCCTCAGCCGGAGACACAGCCTGTGCACCAGGACGCGTCGACTCCCCACCTATATCAATCAGCGTCGCACCCGCCGCAACCATGGCTTCAGCATGGCGCAGCCCCGCGTCGACACCGTAGTGCTTGCCTCCATCCGAAAAGGAGTCAGGGGTCACATTGAGAATACCCATGACATGGGGACGCGATAAATCAAGAACCCGGCTGCCACAAGACAGCCGGGTTGAAGGTAACGTCTGAATCATTTGAACAGCCTTGGATCAATGCTCGCCGGCGGGACCACCGATAGGCGTCTGCGGGCGACCACCTTCAGGCTGTATCGAGGTTCCGGTTGGACCGGACCCGTCCTGCCAATCACGCGGCTCGCGCGGGGTACGACCCGCCATGATGTCGTCGATCTGATCCGAGTCAATGGTCTCGTACTTCATGAGCGTCTCCGCCATGAGATCAAGCTTGTCACGGTTATCAGCCAATATTTGCTTGGCAGTGCCATAGCACTGATCAATGATGCTGCGCACCTCAAGATCGATCAGCTTCGCCGTATCGCCGGAAACATTAGCGTGCTGGCTGCCGGCGCTGCGGCCAAGGAAAACCTCGCCTTCTTCTTCGGCATACATCAACGGCCCGAGCTTTTCGGACAAGCCCCATTTGGTGACCATGTTACGAGCCAATTGCGTGGCTCGCATGATGTCATTTGATGCGCCAGTGGTAACTCCCTCGAAACCAAGCGTCATTTCCTCGGCGATACGACCACCGAACAGCGAGCAGATCTGACTAATCAGAGCGCGCTTGGAAAGGCTGTAACGATCTTCTTCGGGAAGAAACATCGTCACACCCAAAGCCCTGCCACGAGGAATGATCGAAACCTTATAAACCGGATCATGCTCAGGAACGACACGCCCAACGATCGCGTGCCCAGCTTCGTGGTAGGCCGTGTTAAGCCGCTCTTTCTCCGACATGACCATGGATTTGCGCTCAGCACCCATCATGATCTTGTCCTTCGCCAGCTCAAACTCTTTCATTTCCACAAGACGTTTGCCAGCCCGCGCTGCAAACAGCGACGCTTCGTTCACGAGATTCGCCAGGTCTGCACCCGAGAACCCAGGTGTTCCGCGCGCAATCAGTGCCGGCTCAACACTGTCACCAAGCGGAACCTTGCGCATATGGACCTTGAGAATCTGTTCGCGACCGCGAATATCCGGCAAACCGACTACGACTTGTCGGTCGAAACGACCCGGACGAAGCAGAGCGGGATCGAGTACGTCCGGACGGTTGGTGGCAGCGATGACGATGATGCCGTCATTCATCTCGAAACCATCCATCTCAACCAGCAGCTGGTTCAGCGTTTGCTCGCGCTCATCGTGGCCACCGCCTAGACCGGCTCCACGATGTCGACCGACGGCATCAATTTCGTCGATGAATATGATGCATGGTGCGTGCTTCTTTGCCTGCTCGAACATGTCGCGTACACGGCTTGCACCGACACCGACAAACATTTCAACGAAGTCCGAACCTGAGATAGTGAAGAACGGAACTTTGGCCTCGCCTGCAACCGCCTTCGCCAATAGTGTTTTACCCGTACCCGGCGAACCCACCATCAGCACACCGCGAGGGATACGGCCACCGAGGCGCTGGAATTTGCCCGGGTCGCGCAGAAACTCGACGAGCTCGGTTACTTCTTCCTTGGCTTCATCACAACCAGCCACATCGGCGAATGTTGTTTTCACCTGATCTTCGGACAGGAGGCGCGCCTTGCTCTTACCAAAGCTCATAGGCCCACCCTTACCTCCAGCGCCACCCTGCATCTGGCGCATGAAGAACATAAAGACAGCGATGATCACCAAGATAGGGAAACTCGCCACCAGCAGCTGCGTCCAGATACTCTGCTGCTCTGGCTGCTTGCCTTCGATGACCACATCGTTATTGATCAGATCGCCGATCAGGCCATTGTCCTGAATTGCCGGACGGATCGTCTTGAAGGTTTCGCCGTCGCTGCGCTTGCCGGTGATGACGAAACCATCAACAGTGACGCGCTCGACCCGACCTTCCTTCACCTGTTCGATGAAGTCCGAATAGTTGAGCGTCTGCGGCTCGGTCGGGCTGGAAAAGTTGTTCATCACCGTCACCAGGACAGCGGCAATGATCAACCACAGAATCAGGTTTTTTGCCATGTCGTTCAATTCACTACCCTCTAGAGCAGGCGTGTTGTCAGGAGCCTGCATGACGGCCGATGGTTCGCTCTCGGCCTAACTTACTACACAACGTTGCTGAACGCGCAGCTCGGTCTGTAACCCGATATGAAACATACTAGCCCGAATTTCAAGGCGCTGCGTTCGGTCAAACCTATGACCCGTCATGTTAAGACCGCGGCGCATCCATCTCGTTACCTTCGCCACGATAACCGCGCGCCAAAAGGTACTGCTCGCGCGAACGGTCCCTCGATGACAGAGGTTTGCGCATATGCACCTTGTCGAAATTCAGTCGCACATCTTTCAGGTAGGCATCGAAGCCTTCCCCCTGGAAAATCTTGATCAGAAAGTCCCCACCAGGGCGTAAAACCCGCATGGCGAGATCCAGCGCAAGCTCGCAAAGAAACATCGCTCGCGCCTGATCTGCGACCTTCACCCCACTCATATTGGGGGCCATATCGGAAATCACAAGGTCGACCTGGCTTTCACCGATGGCCTGCAGGATCTCGGCAAACACCTCGTCCTCGGTAAAGTCCCCGAGAACGAAGGTTACGTCCGCAATACTGTCCATCGGCAGAATGTCGGAAGCGATCAGCCGACCACGGTCACCGATCACTCGGCTGGTGACCTGCGACCACCCGCCCGGAGCAGCACCGAGATCGACCACAGTCATGCCTGGCCGCAGAATACGATCCTTCTCCTGAATCTCGAGCAGCTTATAGCTCGCACGCGACCGATAGCCGTCTCGCTGAGCCATCTTTACATAGGGGTCGTCAAAATGTTCTTTCAGCCAACGCGGGCTGGTCTTGGAGCGTGCCAAGCTGATACCTCATCTGTGCGGCTCAAAGCGTGTCAGTTACACTAGCCGACGTTTTTCAGGGTTCTGACGCAAGGGTCGAATTATGCCGCTCACTAACGAGCAGAAGAAACAGTACAAATCTATCGGCCATCATTTGAAGCCGGTTTTGATCGTGTCGGAGAACGGCCTGACCGAAGGGGTGCAGGCAGAACTGGAGCGCGCCCTGAACGATCATGAATTGATCAAGGTGCAGCTGCGGATCACCGAACGCGACGATCGGCGCGCCGTCATGGACGAGCTGTGCAAGGTTGGCAGCTGCGAACTGGTCCAGTCCATCGGTAAGATGGCGCTGATCTATCGCAAGAATCCAAAGGTGAACAAACAGCTGTCGAACGTACACCGTTTCCAGAGCTGAACCCGCCCCGCTGAACCAGTGCTATCGCTCCCGCCCGGGGGCGACCTGCAGCACGAGCATCAACCCGCACAGCCCCATCGCCAGATAACTGAACACCAGCCAGTAGGGTGATTCAACAACCCCAGCCCGGGTTGCGAAGTGGCTCCCCGCAAGCAACAGCACTGCCAGCAGCAGTTGCCCCCTTATATCTCTCCATAGGCTGTGCAGTCCGCAGAGCTGGATCAGCACCAGAGCCTGAAGCACCACGCAGAACGCAGCGAAGCCCACCAATAAAGGCCTGAGCGTCCCAGCGATGTCCTCGATCAAGAGCGGGGCCAAGCCGATCTTACCCAGAGCCGGCAGCATAACGAACTGCAGCAGCCATAGACCGCCGACCCAGAACGTCTGGGCCAGCTGCCAACTGATTAAACCTGCGCGCATGGGTCGATGGTCAGATATGACGAACCTCAACGATTTCGTATTCAACGACTCCGCTGGGCGTTTTCACTGCCACCACATCGCCCTCTTCCTTGCCCACCAGGGCGCGGGCGATTGGCGAGCTGACTGACAGCTTCCCTTGCTTGATATCCGACTCATCGTCACCAACGATCTGATAGGTGACGGTTTCATCGGTCTCGACGTTGGCAATCTCGACAGTCGTGCCGAAAATCACCTTCCCGGTATGAGGGATGTTTGCGACATCGATGACCTGCGCATTCTGCAGCCGGCCTTCGATATCCCGGATACGCGCTTCAACCATGCCCTGCTGTTCGCGAGCGGCATGGTATTCCGCGTTTTCCTTGAGATCGCCTAACTCACGCGCTTCAGCAATTGCCTGAGTGATCTGTGGACGCAACTCGGTTTTCAGATGCTTGAGTTCATCTTCCAGGGCGCGGGCGCCCTGGACTGTCATTGGGTATTTAATCATGCGTTGATTCCTGCATGGAGATCCTGCAAACGACGCACAGTCTTCTCGGGACCGAACTTCAGCGCCTCACAGATCGCCTGCCCACCTGCCAGCGTGGTGGTGCAGCAGATCTTATGCTGCAGGGCGTTACGACGAATTGAGTAAGAGTCAGCGATGGATTGACGACCCTCGGTAGTGTTGATGATAAGAGTGACTTCGTCATTCTTGATCATATCCACGACGTGCGGACGGCCCTCGGTCACCTTGTTGACTCGACGCACCGGCAATCCGGCCGCCTCGATCAACTTGGCCGTACCGGCCGTTGCGACCACCTCGAAGCCAAGCTCGACCAAGTCACGTGCGACCTGAGCAACATGGGGCTTGTCGTCGTCCCGCACGCTGATGAAGGCACACCCGCTGTTTGGCAGAATCTCGCTCGCACCGAGCTGAGCCTTGGCGAAAGCTTCGGCGAAGTCGTCACCGACCCCCATCACTTCGCCGGTCGACTTCATTTCCGGGCCGAGGATCGGATCGACGCCAGGAAACTTGGCGAAGGGGAAGACCGCTTCCTTGACGCTGTAGAAGTTTGGAATGATTTCTTCGGTCAGCCCAACTTCGGCCAGCGTTTTGCCGGCCATGACGCGCGCGGCAATCATCGCCAGCGACACGCCAATGCACTTCGATACGAATGGAACAGTACGCGAGGCACGCGGGTTCACCTCGATCACGAAAATGTCTTCACCCTGAACGGCCATCTGCACGTTCATCAAACCCACGACACCGAGTTCGAGGGCCATTTTCTTGACCTGATCACGGATCTCGTCCTGGATATGCGCCGGCAAAGAGTAAGGCGGCAAGGAACAAGCGGAGTCACCCGAGTGAACGCCAGCCTGCTCGATGTGCTGCATGATCGCACCGATCACCACATGCTCGCCGTCACACACCGCATCGATGTCGACTTCGATCGCACAGTTCAGGAAGTGGTCGAGCAACACGGGGCTGTCGTTTGAAACCTTGACCGCCTCGCGCATGTAACGGCGCAGTTCCTCTTCCTGGTAGACGATTTCCATGGCTCGTCCGCCCAACACGTAGGACGGACGGACCACCAGCGGGTAGCCGATGACCTTGGACGCGGCCAAGGCTTCCTCCTCGCTACGCGCGGTGGCGTTCGGCGGCTGACGCAGATTAAGACGTTCAACCATCTGCTGGAACCGCTCGCGATCCTCGGCACGATCGATGGAGTCAGGGCTGGTACCGATGATCGGCACGCCGGCCTCTTCCAGCGCGCGGGCCAGCTTGAGCGGTGTCTGACCGCCATACTGCACGATGACACCCTTCGGCTGCTCGACGCGGACGATTTCAAGCACGTCTTCCAGCGTCACGGGTTCGAAGTACAGGCGGTCCGAGGTGTCATAGTCAGTGGAGACAGTCTCCGGGTTGCAGTTGACCATGATGGTTTCGTAACCGTCGTCGCGCATCGCCAATGCGGCATGAACGCAGCAGTAGTCGAATTCAATGCCCTGGCCGATACGGTTGGGCCCGCCGCCCAGAATCATGATCTTGTCGCGACTCGACGGGTTGGCCTCGCACTCTTCCTCATAGGTCGAATACATGTAGGCCGTGTCGGTAGCGAACTCGGCAGCACAGGTGTCGACGCGCTTGTAAACCGGCAGAACTTTCAGCTTGTGCCGGTGGGCACGCAGATTTTTTTCGGTCACGCCGAGCAGCTTGGCAAGACGCGCATCGGAGAAGCCTTTGCGCTTGAGCTTGTACATGACATCGCGATCAATGCTGGACAGGCCCAGTGTCTTGATCTGCTCTTCTTCTTTGATCAGGTCTTCGATCTGCACCAGGAACCACTCGTCGATGCGCGTCAGATCGAAGACTTCGGCAACCGACTTGCCGGCACGGAAAGCATCAGCCACGTACCAGATGCGGTCTGCACCGGGAACAGTAAGCTCGCGTTTGAGCGTGCTCTCGCTTTCAGGGTCAGCCAGATCGAGCTTGGGATCGAACCCGGAGACGCCGACCTCCAGGCCGCGCAATGCTTTCTGCACGGACTCCTGGAAGGTACGACCGATAGCCATGACCTCACCGACAGACTTCATCTGAGTGGTCAGACGGGCATCGGCCTTCGGGAATTTCTCGAAGGCGAAGCGCGGGATCTTGGTCACGACGTAATCGATCGCCGGCTCGAAGGACGCCGGTGTGCGGCCGCCCGTAATGTCGTTCTGCAGCTCATCGAGGGTGTAGCCGACGGCAAGCTTTGCCGCGATCTTGGCGATCGGAAAGCCAGTGGCCTTCGAAGCCAGAGCCGACGAACGGGATACGCGCGGGTTCATCTCGATAACGACCATGCGCCCAGTGTTCGGGCAAATCCCGAACTGCACGTTGGAGCCACCGGTTTCTACGCCGATCTCACGCAGCACCGCCAGGGAGGCGTTACGCAGGATCTGGTACTCCTTGTCGGTCAGCGTCTGCGCCGGAGCAACGGTTATGGAGTCACCGGTGTGCACACCCATAGGATCAAAGTTTTCAATGGCGCAGACGATGATGCAGTTGTCCTTCTTGTCGCGGACCACCTCCATCTCGTATTCCTTCCAGCCGATCAGCGACTCGTCAATCAGCAGCTCGCTGGTCGGCGAAAGATCGAGACCGCGGGCGCAGATTTCCTCGAACTCCTCACGGTTGTAGGCGATGCCGCCACCGGTGCCGCCCATCGTGAACGACGGGCGAATGATGCAGGGGAAGCCGACCTTTTCGAGGACGCCATAGGCTTCGTCCATGTTGTGCGCGATACCCGAGACCGGGCATGCCAGACCGATATTTTTCATCGCCTTATCGAAGCGTGAGCGGTCTTCAGCCTTGTCGATGGTGTCCGCGTTGGCACCGATCATCTCAACGCCGAATTTAGCGAGGATGCCGTGCTTTTCCAGATCCAGCGCGCAGTTCAGCGCGGTCTGGCCGCCCATGGTCGGCAGCAGCGCATCCGGCCGCTCCTTCTCGATGATCTTGGCGACGGTGGCCCATTTGATCGGCTCGATGTAAGTCGCATCGGCCATGGCCGGGTCGGTCATGATGGTCGCTGGATTGGAGTTGACCAGAATGACGCGGAACCCTTCCTCACGTAGCGCTTTACACGCCTGTGCGCCGGAATAATCGAACTCGCACGCCTGGCCGATAACGATCGGTCCAGCGCCGAGGATCAGAATGCTTTTGATGTCTGTACGTTTTGGCATGGTCTCTCTCGAATTCTGTGCTCGGCGGGCTTAGCGGCGCTTGGCCATAGCGTCGATGAAGCGATCAAACAGCGGCGCGACATCATGCGGACCCGGGCTAGCCTCAGGGTGGCCCTGGAAACTGAAGGCGACCTTGTCGGTGCGCTCGATCCCTTGCAGCGTTCCGTCGAACAGCGACTTGTGGGTCGCGCGAAGGTTGCTTGGCAGGCTGGCTTCGTCCACGGCAAAACCATGGTTCTGGCTGGTGATCATCACCACACCGGAGTCGAGGTCCTGTACCGGATGGTTCGCACCGTGGTGCCCGTTGGGCATTTTCACGGTCTTGGCGCCGGAGGCCAGGGCCAGCAGCTGATGACCAAGGCAGATTCCGAATACAGGTATGTCAGTCTCAAGCACTTCCTGGATGGCCTTGATCGCGTAGTCACACGGCTCGGGGTCGCCAGGGCCGTTGGCAAGGAACACGCCGTCCGGATTCAGGGCAAGCGCATCGCTAGCGGTGGACTGGGCTGGCAGCACAGTGATACGGCAGCCGCGCGCGACCAGCATGCGCAGGATGTTGTACTTCACACCGTAGTCGAAGGCGACCACGTGATATGGCAGCTCGCTGGCAGGGACTTCGGCATGACCGTCATCGCTCAGACACCAAACACTGGAACGCCACTCGTAGCGCTCCTTGACGCTAACCTCCTTGGCCAGGTCCATGCCCTTGAGGCCTGGGAAGCTGCGTGCCAACTCCAACGCTTTCTCTTCAGTCGCATCATCACCCGCCAGGATGCAACCATTCTGAGCGCCCTTTTCACGAAGGATACGTGTCAGGCGGCGTGTATCGATGCCGGCGATGGCAACGGTACCGTTGGCCTTCAGATAGTCGGGAAGCGACTGCTTGTCGCGCCAGTTACTGGAGGTAAGCGGCAAGTCGCGAATTACCAGGCCGGCAGCCCAGACTTTCCAAGACTCGGCGTCTTCAGGAGTGGTGCCGGTATTGCCAATGTGAGGGTAAGTCAGGGTGACGATCTGCTTGGCATAGGAAGGATCGGTGAGGATTTCCTGATAGCCGGTCATGGCGGTATTGAACACCACCTCACCGATAGTCTGGCCGTCGGCGCCGATAGATTCGCCGCGAAAAATACTGCCATCGGCAAGGGCGAGAATGGCTGGCTTAGTCAAGAGACCTCCCAAAGATCAAGGCTGAAGCAAGCGCAGATTGTAAAAAAGCGGGATGACGTGTGAAGGTCATCCCGCTTTTTGTTTGATTCATTCTGCGCAACTTTTAGTGGACACACTAAAACGGGAAGCTTACAGAAAACGCACTTTCAGGTCCAGCCGAAATCGGCCAAAGCGCCAGCCGGCAAGCACCTTCAGCGTAGCCCAAGCACATCCTGCATGTCATACAGCCCCGCTGGTTGCTGATCCAACCACAACGCCGCACGCACGGCGCCCTTGGCAAAGGTCATCCTGCTGGACGCTTTGTGGGTTATCTCGACACGCTCACCTTCGGCGGCAAAAAGCACCGTATGATCGCCTACCACGTCGCCGGCACGCACTGTGGCGAAACCGATGGTGTCTCGATCACGAGCGCCTGTCTGTCCTTCGCGTCCATAGACGGCGACCTTTTGCAGATCACGACCGAGCGCCTGAGCCACAACCTCTCCCATACGCAGCGCAGTCCCTGAGGGTGCGTCCACCTTGTGGCGATGATGGGCCTCGATGATTTCGATATCGACCTCGTCCCCCAATACCCTTGCAGCGGTGTCGAGCAGCTTCAGGCACAGATTGACGCCAACGCTGAAATTGGCAGCGAAGACGATGGGGATATCCTTGGCTGCCGCGGCCAGCCGCTCCTTTTCCGCAGCCGAGAAACCGGTCGTCCCGATTACCATCGCCTTGCCCGCACGGCGACACACCTCAAGATTCTTCAGCGTGACCGAGGGGTGCGTGAAGTCAATCAGCACATCGAACTCATCGACAACCTTCGCTACTTCACCGATCAACGGTACGCCCAGTCGCCCGATGGCGGCCAACTCACCTGCATCAGCCCCAACCAACGTGCTGTCCGGCCTATCGATAGCCGCAGTCAGGCCAGCTGCACCAGCAGTTTGCTGAACAGCCTCAACCAGCGTCTTGCCCATGCGCCCGGCGGCGCCCATTACTGCAATACGTCGCATAGAAACAGCTCCAAGCTGCAAGCCTCAAGCTACAAGGGCATCGGATTAGACTGCCTCCTTGTAGCTTGCCGCCGGATTAAAGATCGCCAAAAAAGCGCTTCACGCCTTCGAACCAGCCACTGGCCTTTGGCGAATGAGAGCTGTCGCTCTGCAATGTCTTGCGAAACTCGTCGAGTATCTCGCGCTGGCGCTTGCTCAGGTTGACCGGCGTTTCGACGGCGACCCGGCATAACAGATCGCCTGCGGCACCGCCACGCACAGGAGCAACACCTTTGCCACGCAAACGGAACTGCTTTCCGGTCTGAGTGCCTTCAGGAATCTTCAGTTTGACGCGGCCGTCGAGGGTCGGAACTTCCAGCTCACCGCCCAGCGCAGCATCAGCGAAACTGATCGGCACTTCGCAGAACAGATGTTTACCATCGCGCTGGAAAATGGGGTGCTCACGGACATTGACGACGACATAGAGATCGCCAGCCGGACCGCCTTGCGCACCCGCCTCGCCCTCACCCGTCAGACGGATACGATCGCCTGTATCGACACCTGGCGGGACCTTGACCGAAAGCGTTTTCTGCTCTTCAACACGACCTTGCCCATGGCAGCTGCCACAGGGGTCGGAAATCATCTTGCCACTGCCATGACAACGTGGGCAGGTCTGCTGCACAGAGAAGAAGCCCTGCTGCATGCGCACCTGACCAATTCCCCCGCAGGTGGTACAGGTAACCGGACTGGTGCCCTTCTTTGCGCCGGAACCGTCGCAGGTTTTGCACTCGACCAGCGTGGGGACGCGAATGGTCACTGTTGTGCCGCGCACGGCCTCTTCCAGATCCAGCTCAAGCGTGTAGCGAAGGTCACTGCCGCGCTGAGCACCGCCACGCGAACCGCCACGCCCGCCAGCGAAGAAATCGCTGAACACGTCGCCGAAGATATCCGAGAAATTGGCACCGCCGTATGCCGCACCAGCGCCTGCACCCATCTGCGGATCGACACCCGCGTGACCGTACTGGTCATAGGCCTGACGCTTGCTCGCATCGGACAGCACTTCATAAGCCTCATTGGCTTCCTTGAATGCCTCCTCGGCAGCTTTGTCTCCGGGATTACGATCCGGATGGTGCTTCATTGCGAGACGACGATAAGCCTTTTTCAGCTCCGCCTCGCTGGCGCCGCGCTCGACACCCAGCACTTCGTAATAGTCACGTTTGGCCATAAATTTCCTGAACCTTCAAATTCGTACCCTCCAGACACGCCTACGCGGGAGCAAGCCCCCGCGCGGCGATCAGACCCATAGCAGCATTACCGCATAGGGCTGGAGTGAAAGGCAGCGGCCTTGACGTAAGCCGCTTCGCCTCTTCTCCTCGTGGAGGTCATAAGCCGCGGCTTACTTGTTGTCCTTGACCTCTTCAAACTCAGCGTCGACCACGTCGTCACCGGACTGCGCGCTGTCGCTACCCTGCTCACCTTCGCCACCCTGCGGCTGCTCGGCGTACATCTTCTGTGCCAGCGGCGTAGACGCTTGGGACACTGCCGCGATCTTGGCTTCGATGTCAGCCTTGTCGTCGCCCTTGATGGCCACTTCGAGCTCGCCAATGGCTTTTTCGATGTTGGCCTTATCTTCTTCAGTGGCTTTATCGCCGGCCTCGGTCAGCATCTTGCGGGTCGCATGGACCAGCTGATCGCCCTGGTTGCGGACGGTGACCAGCTCTTCGAACTTGCGGTCTTCCTCGGCATTAGCCTCGGCGTCACGCACCATCTGCTCGATTTCTTCCTCAGATAGACCGGAGTTGGCCTTGATCACGATCGACTGATGCTTACCGGTGGCCTTGTCCTTCGCCGAAACGTGCAGGATGCCGTTGGCGTCGATGTCGAAGGTCACTTCGATTTGCGGCACACCGCGCGGAGCTGGCGGAATGTCAGCCAGATCGAAACGACCCAGTGACTTGTTCTGCGAAGCTTGCTTACGCTCACCCTGCAGCACGTGAATGGTTACTGCGCCCTGGTTGTCATCGGCCGTGGAGAACACCTGCGACTTTTTCGTCGGGATGGTGGTGTTCTTTTCGATCAGAGCAGTCATCACACCGCCCATGGTTTCGATACCGAGGGTCAGCGGGGAAACGTCGAGCAGCAGAACGTCCTTGACGTCACCAGCCAGCACGGCGCCTTGGATGGCGGCGCCCATCGCAACTGCTTCGTCCGGGTTAACGTCCTTGCGCGCTTCCTTGCCGAAGAATTCGGCAACCTTCTGCTGAACCAGCGGCATGCGGGTCTGACCGCCAACCAAGATCACGTCGTCGATCTTGGCTACGTCGATACCAGCATCCTTCATTGCCATACGGCACGGTTCAATGGTGCGCTGCACCAGGTCTTCAACCAGCGCTTCCAGCTTGGCACGCGAGATTTTCACGTTCAGGTGCTTAGGACCGGTTGAGTCTGCAGTGATGTACGGCAGGTTGACGTCGGTCTGCTGACTGGAGGACAGCTCGATCTTGGCCTTCTCAGCGGCTTCCTTCAGGCGCTGCATGGCCAGCGGATCGCCTTTGAGGTTCATACCGGTTTCTTTCTTGAACTCGTCGACGAGGTAGTCGATCAGGCGAATATCGAAGTCTTCACCACCAAGGAAAGTGTCGCCATTGGTGGCCAGCACTTCGAACTGGTGCTCTCCATCGACCTCGGCGATTTCGATCACCGACACGTCGAATGTACCGCCACCCAGGTCATAGACGATAACAGTGTGGTCGCCCTTGGCCTTGTCCATGCCATAGGCCAGCGCGGCTGCAGTCGGCTCGTTGATGATGCGCTTGACGTCCAGGCCCGCAATACGACCGGCGTCCTTGGTCGCCTGACGCTGACTGTCGTTGAAGTAAGCCGGAACAGTGATGACCGCCTCGGTAACTGGCTCGCCGAGATAATCTTCGGCAGTCTTCTTCATCTTCTTCAGGATCTCAGCGGAGATCTGAGGCGGCGCCATTTTCTGGCCGCTGACTTCAACCCAGGCGTCACTGTTGTCTGCCTTGACGATCTTGTAAGGAACCATCTGGATGTCTTTCTGCACAACTTCTTCGTCGAAGCGGCGACCGATCAGTCGCTTCACGGCGTACAGAGTGTTGTGCGGATTGGTTACGGCCTGACGCTTGGCCGACTGACCAACCAGGATCTCGCCGTCGTTCGCGTAGGCGATGATCGACGGGGTGGTACGGCCGCCTTCGGCGTTCTCGATTACCTTGGCCTTGCCATTTTCCAGGATGGAGACGCAGGAGTTGGTCGTTCCCAGGTCGATACCGATAATTTTGCCCATGTGCTTCTCTCCGAACTTTGATTGATCCGCGCCTGTTTACCGGCTGCGGGTAACACAAAAACGCTTGGCTACGAGATGGGGGTCGCTAGCCGGAATTCAAGCCTTCTCATCAATCGAAGGCGGGGTTTCTGCCGGCGCCTTGCTGACGACGACCATTGCTGGCCGCAGCAGGCGCCCGTTGAGCAGATAACCTTTCTGGAACACCTTGAGCACGCTACCGGGCTCGGCATGGGTGCTCTCTTCCATGGCCATGGCCTGGTGATGCTCAGGGTTGAAGGGCTCGCCCTGCGGGTCCAGCTGCACCAGCTGATGACGCGCCAAGGTGTCCAGCAAAAGCTTGAAGGTAAGCTCGACCCCTTCACGCATCGGCTTGACCGCTTCATCGTCGGGATTGGACAGCTCGAGGCCGCGTTCCAGGCTGTCCGCGACGGCCAGGAGGTCGCCGGCAAACTTCTCGAGCGCAAACTTGTGCGCCTTTTCTACATCCTGCTCAGCTCGACGACGAATATTCTGCAGCTCGGCCGCCACACGCAAAGACTGATCCTGGGCTGCGGCCAGCTGCTCTTCCAGGGAATGCACGCGACCAGCCAGGTCCTCAGCCACTTCGGCTTGCGCGGTCTCGTTCTCTTCGGGGGTCTGGTTGTCCAGGTTCTGCTCGTCGGCCATGCGGTCCTCCTCATCGATACGTCAGCGGGTCTTGCCCGCGCTTGTGCCGCTATATGGGGGCAACAAAATCTGCTTCAAGGGCAATTCGGCACATCAAAGATGCGTGTGCCGGGATCGTCCCAGCACTTAGGGGTGAGCGCTCCCTTTCTTTACATGCCACTCGTGCGGAGCAGCTTGTAGCGCGCCGCCAAAGCACTGTATAAATAACCAGTCACCTACGCAGGAGCCCTGCCATGCTGGTTCATCTTTCCGTTCATAATTACGCCATCGTCGAGCACCTCGACCTCGAGCTGAAACGCGGCATGAGCGTGATCAGCGGAGAGACCGGCGCAGGCAAGTCGATCATGCTCGATGCACTCGGCCTCACGCTGGGTGATCGCGCAGATAGCAGCGTGGTTCGCATCGGCGCGGACAAGGCGGACATCCTTGCCAGTTTCGATCTGGATGACATTCCCGACGCGAAGGCGTGGCTGGCCGAGCGCGACCTGGACAACGATGGCCCATGCATCTTGCGCCGTGTAATCACTGCCGAAGGGCGTTCACGCGGGTATATCAATGGAACCCCCTGTCCACAGGGAGACCTGAAAGCGCTCGGCGAATTGCTGATCGACATTCACAGCCAGCACGAACATCAATCCCTGTTGAAACTCGACACCCATCGACGCCTGCTCGACGAGTACAGCGGCAACCAGGATCTTGCACGTCAGGTTCAACTGGCTGCGCAGCGCTGGCGACAAACCCGGCAAAGCCTGGAACGCCTTAGCCACAGCAGCGATGAGCAACGCGCCCGCCACCAGTTGCTGAGCTATCAGCTCGAAGAGCTGGAGACTCTTGCGCTAGGTGAGGACGAACTGGAGCAACTTGAGCAGGAACACAAGAACCTCGCCAATGCCGAACACCTGCTTGGAGCCTGCCGGCAGGTGATCGAGCTGTGCAGCGAGAGCGATGCCGGCAACGTGCTCTCGGCGCTCACCTCCAGTCTGCAGCGGCTCACCGGGTTTCAGAATCAGCCCGGCGCACTTGGCGAGGCGGTCAACCTGCTTTCCAGCGCACAGATTCAGGTCGAAGAGGCAGTCGGTGAACTCAATCGCTTTCTCGATCACTTCGACTCCGACCCTCAGCGCCAACAAGCACTGGAGGAGCGCCTCGACAGCATCTACACCCTGGCACGCAAGCACCGGGTGCAGCCGCCTGAACTTCCTGCGCTGCAGCAGCAATTACTTGAAGAGCTGGAAAGCCTGAATGCCGACGACACAGCCCTGGAACAACTGGGTGAGGAGCTCGCCGCCTATGAGCGCCACTACCACGAAAAGGCCCAGGCGCTGAGCGCCGCTCGCCATCAGGCAGCCGAATCACTGGGGACGGCCGTCGCAACCGAAATCCAGCGGCTAGGCATGCCGGGCGGCAAATTCAGCGTTGTGCTGAAGCCATGCGCTGAGGGCGACCTTATGCCGCACGGACTGGAGCAGGTCGAGTTTCTAGTGAGCGCTAACCCGGGTCAGCCACTACGCCCACTGGCCAAGGTCGCTTCGGGCGGCGAGCTATCTCGTATCAGCTTGGCGATTCAGGTGATCACAGCCCAAACGTCCCGCATCCCAACGCTGGTATTCGACGAAGTAGACGTCGGTATCGGCGGCCCCACTGCGGAAGTTGTTGGCCAGCTGCTTCGTAGACTTGGTGAGCGCGGCCAGGTGCTGACCGTAACCCACCTGCCGCAAGTAGCGGCGCAAGGACACCACCACCTGTTTGTGCACAAGGCACGCGGTACTGACGAGACCCACACGGCCGTTGCCTCGCTGGGCAATAACGAGCGGATTGAAGAAATTGCGCGAATGCTGGGTGGCGTCGACCTGACGGAGCAAGCACTTGCTCACGCCCGCCAGATGATTGGTTCCGCGCAAACATCCTAGAGATCGACGAGCCGTGCTTGACCGAGCCTGACCGCAGCAACGACGTCGGCAGAGCGTCTTTCCAGGCGGGCTCTGCCTGCTGCCGGCGACTGCCAACCGATCTCTGCAAATAAGCTTAGGAAGCGTCTGCAACCGCGCCCGGCGATCTCTAAGCAACCCGCTAGAGAGACGTGACATCTGCGGCTTTGCCAGGATAATTTTCATCGCAAAAGCGAAACCCCGCCAATCGGCGGGGTTTCGTTATTTCAGCGAGACTATCCGAGCCGTCCATATATGTCCGGCCTATCTGTCAGTCGGCCTTCTTGCGAACGTACAGCACCAGGTTGTGATCAACCAGGTCGTAGCCGTGACGCTTGACGATATCTTTCTGCAACTTCTCGATCTCCGGATCGAAAAATTCGATGACATCGCCGCTATCGACGCAGACCATGTGGTCGTGGTGGCCGCTGTCAGCCAACTCGAACACAGCATGACCGCCATCGAAATTATGTCGAACCACGAGGCCAGCCGCCTCGAACTGGGTCAACACGCGGTAGACAGTCGCCAGGCCAACATCTTCGCCCGCTTCCATCAGTGCCTTATAGACATCCTCGGCACTCATATGGCGCCGATCGGTTGTATCCAGCATCTGCAGGATCTTGACCCGTGGCAGGGTTACTTTGAGGCCAGCTTTGCGTAGTTCGCTATTTTCAACCATGGTCGGCTTTCTCGCTGCTGCTGTTTCGCAGCCTCCTTTAATACGGGTATGATCCAGGCTTTGCCCAGCCAAGATAGTGGAAGTCACCTACCGATGCAAAACACCAAGCTCATGCTGTCCAGCCTCACGCTAGTGGGTCTGTTCGCACTCGCCGGTTGTTCATTCCCCGGGGTTTACAAGGTGGACATTCAACAGGGCAATGTCGTTACGCAAGACATGATAGACCAGTTGCGCCCCGGAATGACCCGGTCACAAGTACGGTTTATCATGGGCAACCCGCTGATCACCGATACCTTTCACGCGAATCGCTGGGATTACCTGTACAGCATCCAGCCAGGCGGGAGTCAGCGCCGGCAGGAACGCGTCAGCTTGGTTTTCAACGGCAATGATCAGCTTGCTGGCCTGTCTGGCGACTTCAAGCCCGGCGTGAGCCGTGACGAAGCCATTCTCGGGACCGACTTGCCTGCCGGTACAACGGACCCAGTACGTACCGAACCAGAAGCAACTCAGCCTGGCTCGTTGCTCGACCAGATCCAGCGCGACGTGGATGCGGCCGAGCCGGTTCCGGTGCCTACACCGGGCCGCCTTGAAACAAACTAGGCCTCTGAGCAACGTACAAAAAAGCCCGGCATGCCGGGCTTTTTCAGTTCATGGCCGGGGCTATTCCGCCGAGTCACTGCTCGCACCGGCTTTGTTGAGTGCCGCCCGCGCCGCACGTTGTTTGCGGACTTCTTTCGGGTCAGCAATCAATGGCCGATAAATTTCCACGCGCTCGCCATCAAGAAGTGCACGCTCGTCCGGCTTGGGCACTGCCTTTCCGAAAATACCCAACGGAGAACCCGCCAGGTCCAGCCCGGGAAAGTAGCGATCCATTTCCGAGCGCAGCGCTGCCTCACGCACCGTGGTGCCCTGCGGCACAGCCAGGCGCAGCAACTTCTGCCTGTCAGCCATTGCATAGACGACCTCGACCGCGATCATCAGCTTATCCATACAGCTGCTTTGCCCTGTCACAGAACGCGTCGACCAGCGTATTGGCGGCCTGATTGAACAAAGGCCCCAAGGTCGCCCTCACGAGCGGCCCAGCGTAATCGAAGGTCAGGTCCAGACTGATCTTGCAGGCCTTTTCGCCGAGCGCCTTGAACTCCCACACCCCATGCAGATGGCTGAACGGTCCCTCTTCCAGCTTCATCTCGATGCGCTTGCCTGCCTGCAACTCATTTCGCGTGAGGAAGCGCTGACTCATTCCAGCTTTAGCCACGGTCATGCTGGCGTGCATCTGCGTTTCGCTGCTGGACAGGACCTCGGTAGCCGAACACCACGGCAGAAACTGTGGATAGCTGGCTACATCGTTGACCATGTCGAACAACGCATGTGCCGGATAGGGCAGCAGCGCCGAACGTTGTATGTGCGTCGTCATTCAGTCCCTTCTACTTCGTCAGTCAGCAATCAGCAGCCGCAGCCAGGGCTACAGCTGCTCACCGAGAGCAAGCGTGAAACTCAGGTCCGCTGCAGAGCAGCTACTTGAGCGTGAACAGGCGTAAAGATGATCATTGTCGAGGATAAGCGCACCCCTCTCAAGTTTCGTACCGTCGCAGCGTCCAGGTTATCGCCAGCCGCAACGCGACTCCCTATAATGCGGACCCTATGGCCAAACAGAAGAAACAGTCCCCAGGGACAATCGCGCTAAACAAGAAAGCGCTACACGACTACTTCATCGAACAGAAATTCGAGGCGGGCCTCGTGCTGGCCGGCTGGGAAGTGAAAAGCCTGCGTGCCGGCAAGGCGCAGCTGGTAGATAGTTACGTGCTGCTCAAGGACGGCGAAGCCTGGTTGATGGGCTGCCACATTACTCCGCTGACCACTGCAAGCACCCACGTCATCGCCGATCCGACCCGCACCCGCAAGCTGCTGCTCAACAAGCGCGAGCTGGGCAAACTGTTCGGCGCTGTGCAGCAGAAGGGTTATGCCTGCGTAGCCTTGTCGCTCTACTGGAAGAAGCACCTGATCAAATGCGACATAGCACTTGGCAAGGGTAAGAAAGAGTTCGACAAGCGCCACACTGAAAAAGAGCGCGACTCGGATCGTGAAATCCAGCGCGCCATGCGCACCAAAGGCAAAGAAGACTAAGCCGTTCAGGTTATCGAGCGGGACCCGCCCCGCTCCAAGGCTTCACTGCTGGCTGACACGCCAGCCACATCAGCTTTCCGGATTCTTTTCCATTCGTCCCTGACGCCGCTGCGCCCGCGCCAGGCGCTGTGCCTCTTGCTGCCCTTCGGCCAAGACTTCCTGCACATAGCTGATATGTCGATGGATCACATCGCGCGCGTCATTTGCCCTGCGCTCGATGATTGCGTCGTAGAGCTCCTGATGCTGATGCATGAGCATGTCGCGGGTTTCGTTGCGTAGGGCGTACATGCCGCCAATATTAGTGACGACGTTACGTTTGAGCAGATCGAAGAGACCGCGGATGGTATGCAGTAGCACGGCGTTGTGGCTGGCTTCGGCAATCGCTAGGTGGAAGCGCGCATCGGCCACCCCCTCCTCGCTACGGGTAACCTTACCTTCACGTGTGTAGCAATCCTGTAACTCGGCAAACGCTTCGCCGAGGCGCTGCTGGTCGAGCTCGGTTGCACGCAGCGCGGCATAGTAGGCGCAACTCCCTTCAAGCGTATGGCGAAATTCCAGCAGGTCGCGCTGCACATCGGCATTGTTTTCCAGCAGATGCAGCAGTGGATCGCTGAACGTGGAGCCAAGAGACTCCGCGACGAAATTGCCGCCGCCGTGGCGACTGACAAGCAAGCCTTTGGCGGCCAGCTTTTGGATTGCCTCACGCAACGAAGGGCGCGATACCCCGAACTGTTCTGCCAACAGACGCTCGGCTGGTAACCGCTCGCCGGCCTTGAGTGTCCCCTCGAGGATCATGGTTTCGAGTTGCTCGACGATGTTATCGGCCAGCCTCCGCTGACGCACCATTCCTACTTCCATGACCCCTCGAATTGGTTTTACCACTACTGAATGGACGTCAGCGTAGCCAGCCGCTCGCCGTACCGCAACATCCTTTGGCACTACGAAAGTCTATAGCTTCCGGATTGACGCAACGGCGATGAAGCTCTTACGCTGGCCTGACTTCGATGTAAATTGGTATTACCACTTTACAGTCGCGGCACCAACAATAAGAGGAATAGTGAATGCGGTCTCCGCTTATCTGCTCGAACCCGGCTCGCCCGGCTCCCCGTTCGCTCAATTCGATCATGGGAGCCTAAGATGTCTAACGGACTGCTCGCCTTGTTTGCCTTTACCCCCATCCTGCTTGCCGCGGTTCTGCTGATCGGGCTGCGCTGGCCGGCCAGCAGAGCCATGCCGGTGGTATTCCTGTTCACCGCCGCGATTGGCCTTTTCATTTGGGACATGAGCATCACTCGGATAATCGCGTCGACACTGCAAGGCTTGGTCATCACGCTCGGCCTGCTGTGGATCATCTTTGGCGCGATTCTGCTGCTAAACACCCTCAAGCACTCTGGCGGCATCACGGCCATTCGCGCCGGATTCACCACCATCAGCCCCGACCGCCGGATTCAGGCGATCATCATCGCCTGGTTGTTTGGCTGCTTCATCGAAGGCGCGTCCGGCTTCGGAACACCTGCGGCAATTGCTGCGCCCCTCCTGGTGGCGGTGGGTTTCCCAGCCATGGCCGCGGTGCTGATGGGCATGCTGGTGCAGAGCACGCCGGTTTCGTTCGGCGCCGTGGGCACGCCCATCGTCGTCGGCGTGAACAGCGGACTGGATACTGCCGCCCTAGGGGCGCAGCTAGCTGCTCAGGGCTCGAGCTGGCCTATCTTCCTGCAACAGATCACCAGTAGCGTCGCGATCACCCACGCCCTCGTCGGAACGATCATGCCCGTCATCATGGTAATGATGCTGACCCGTTTCTTCGGCAAGGAAAAAAGCTGGAAAGCCGGTTTCGAGGTGCTGCCTTTCGCTCTCTTTGCAGGCCTGGCGTTCACCCTGCCTTACGCTGCTACAGGCATTTTCCTGGGGCCAGAATTCCCGTCACTGCTGGGTGGCCTGGTTGGGTTGGCGATCGTCACTACGGCGGCTCGTTTCAACTTCCTGACGCCAAAAACGAGCTGGGATTTTGCCGAAGCGAAAGACTGGCCAGCAGAGTGGGTCGGCACCATCGAAATGAAGCTCGACGAGCTGGCAGCGCGACCGATGAGCGCTTTCCGCGCCTGGCTGCCGTACGTGCTTGTTGGCGCGATACTGGTGATCAGCCGCGTTTTTCCGCAAGTAACGGCTGCGCTGAAGTCCGTTTCCATAGCCTTCGCCAACATCCTCGGCGAGACCGGCGTAAGCGCCAGTATCGAACCGTTGTACCTGCCCGGCGGCATTCTGGTTGCCGTCGTGCTGATCACATTCTTCCTGCACGGCATGCGCGCTGCAGAACTCAAGGCAGCCGTGAAGGAGTCGGGCAGCGTGCTGCTGAGTGCCGGCTTTGTACTGCTGTTCACTGTGCCGATGGTGCGAATCCTGATCAACTCCGGGGTCAACGCCGGTGACCTGCCAAGCATGCCGATCGCCATGGCCCGCTATGTGGCGGACAGCGTCGGTGGCATCTACCCGCTACTGGCTCCGTCTGTTGGCGCACTGGGTGCGTTCCTCGCCGGATCGAACACCGTCAGCAACATGATGTTCAGCCAGTTCCAGTTTGGCGTCGCTCAGTCACTCGGGATCTCTGGCGCTATGATCGTCGCGATCCAGGCTGTCGGCGCCGCTGCGGGCAACATGGTTGCGATCCACAACGTGGTCGCCGCCTCGGCCACGGTCGGCCTGCTAGGTCGAGAAGGCGTAACCCTGCGCAAGACCGTATGGCCGACCCTGTACTACGTGCTGGCCACCGGCCTGATCGGCCTGCTGGCGATCTATGTGCTGGGCGTGACGGACCCGCTGGTTGGCGTCTGATGTAACGTGCATTCGTTGCCCCGAGCTAATCGGGGCAACGGCATTAAGAAACCCACTTGATAACCTGCTCCGCTGCAGCATGTAATCAAAACCTACGCTGGATCGAACTTTGCGCTCGTCGACACGGGTGCACCACGAGACTTACCTCGTTCAATCGGTGAGAACACACGATGATCATCTCTGCCTCCACGGATTACCGCGCCGCCGCTAAACGCAAATTGCCGCCCTTTCTGTTCCACTACGTCGACGGCGGCGCCTACGCCGAGTACACGCTGCGCCGCAACGTCGAGGATTTGGCTGGTATCGCGCTGCGTCAGCGCGTGCTGCGCAACATGTCCGAACTCAGCCTGGAAACCCAACTGTTCGGCGAAAATCTGTCGATGCCTGTTGCACTGGCACCGGTCGGCCTGACCGGCATGCTCGCCCGTCGAGGCGAAGTCCAGGCGGCGCGTGCGGCTGACAAGAAGGGCATCCCCTTCACGCTGTCCACTGTATCGGTCTGCCCGATTGAAGAAGTGGCGCCTGCAATCAAGCGGCCGATGTGGTTCCAGCTATACGTGCTGAAGGATCGTGGCTTCATGCAAAACGCGCTTGAGCGCGCCAAGGCAGCAGGCGTTACGACATTGGTGTTCACTGTAGACATGCCGACGCCAGGCGCTCGCTACCGCGACGCGCATTCGGGCATGAGCGGCCCGAATGCCAATATGCGCCGCATGCTGCAAGCCATGACTCACCCCTTCTGGGCCTGGGACGTTGGTCTGCATGGGAAACCGCACGACCTGGGCAACATCTCCACGTACCGTGGCCACCCTACCGGGCTCGAGGATTACATCGGCTGGCTCGCTGCCAACTTCGACCCCTCTATCTCCTGGAAAGATCTGGAGTGGATCCGTGAATTCTGGGACGGCCCGATGGTAATCAAAGGCATCCTCGATGCCGAAGACGCCCGCGACGCCGTCACCTTTGGCGCCGACGGCATCATTGTTTCCAACCACGGCGGGCGGCAGCTCGACGGCGTGCTGTCCAGCGCCCGCGCGATGCCGGCAATTGCCGACGCGGTAAAAGGCGATCTGAAGATCCTCGCCGACTCGGGCATTCGTAGCGGTCTTGACGTGGTGCGCATGATTGCCCTCGGCGCGGACACCGTACTGCTCGGCCGTGCTTTTGCCTACGCACTGGCCGTTGACGGCGAAGCGGGCGTCACCAACCTGCTCAATCTGATCGAGAAAGAAATGCGCGTGGCCATGGTGCTGACCGGCGCCAAATCCATCAGTGAGATCAGCAAGGATTCGCTGGTACGCGAAATCGACCAGTACCAGGCCAGCCGCCACGTCGGCTGACGCCTGATTGCCCCATCGAAAAGGCCGCGCGGCATCCCAGCGCGGCCCGCTTCCCTGCCGGAATCCTGAAATGAATGCGCCTGCCGCCCTACCCGCTGATTTTCTCGCTGCCGTTGAAAGACTGATCCCGGCCGAACGATGCTTCGATGATCCGCTTTCGACGTTGGCCTTCGGCACCGATGCCAGCTTCTATCGGTTAATCCCGAAGCTGGTGGTTCGCGTCGAGTCAGAAGCGGAGGTGGTGGGACTGTTGAAGCTGGCGCACGAGGCCCGGGTGCCGGTTACCTTTCGCGCGGCAGGCACCAGTCTTTCAGGCCAGGCAATCTCGGACTCGGTATTGATCGTGCTGGGCGACAACTGGAACGGCCGGGAAATACGCAACGGCGGGGAGCAGATCCGCCTGCAGCCGGGTGTAATCGGCGCCAACGCCAACGCCGCTTTGGCGCCGCTGCAGCGCAAAATAGGCCCGGACCCGGCCTCGATCAATGCCGCCAAGATCGGCGGTATCGTGGCCAACAACTCGAGCGGGATGTGCTGCGGAACGGCGCAGAACAGTTATAAAACCCTGGCAGGCCTGCGCCTGGTACTGGCCGACGGCACCGTCGTCGATAGCGAAGATCAGGCAAGCGTCGAATCCTTTCGCCAGAGACACGGTGCATTGCTTGATCAAGTTGCCGAGCTTGGTCGCACGACACGCGCCAACACCGATCTGGCCGCAAAAATCCGTCACAAGTACCGCCTCAAGAACACCACCGGTTTCTCGCTCAACGCACTGGTCGATTACGACGAGCCGCTCGACATCCTCAACCACCTCATGGTCGGGTCCGAAGGCACGCTCGGCTTCATAAGTGCGGTCACCTACAACACCGTGCCAGACCATCCACACAAGGCCAGCGCACTTGTCGTCTTTCCGGATGTGGAAACGTGCTGCCTCGCCGTCCCGGTGCTCAAGCAACAACCGGTCTCGGCAGTGGAGCTGCTCGACCGCCGCAGCCTGCGCTCGGTGGAGAACAAAGCAGGTATGCCGCAATGGGTCAAAGCATTGTCGGATGGCGCCTGTGCGCTGCTGATCGAATCGCGTGCGGCCAGCCAATCTTTGCTGCACGAGCAGATCGATCAGATCATGGGCTCGATCGCGCATTTCCCGGTTGAAAAGCAGGTGGACTTCAGTGAAGACCCGGCTGTCTACAACCAGCTCTGGAAGATTCGCAAGGACACCTTCCCTGCCGTCGGTGCAGTGCGCCAGACCGGTACTACCGTGATCATCGAGGACGTGACCTTTCCGATCGAGCGCCTCGCCGAAGGGGTCAACCGCCTTATCCAGCTCTTCGACAGACACGCCTACAGCGAGGCGATCCTTTTCGGCCACGCCCTGGAAGGCAACCTGCACTTCGTCTTCACCCAGGGTTTCGACGACCCGCTGCAGATCACTCGCTACGAAGCCTTCATGCAAGACGTGACGCAACTGGTAGCGGTGGAGTTTGGCGGCGCGTTGAAAGCCGAGCATGGTACCGGCCGCAACATGGCGCCATTCGTCGAGTTGGAGTGGGGCAGCGATGCGTACCAGCTCATGTGGCAAATCAAACGCCTGCTCGATCCGCAAGGCATCCTCAATCCGGACGTCGTACTTAGCGAAGACCCGAACATCCACCTCAAGCATCTCAAGCCGATGCCGGCTGCCGATGAAATCGTCGACAAATGTATCGAGTGCGGCTTCTGCGAGCCGGTTTGCCCGTCCAACGGACTGACCCTGACACCACGCCAGCGCATCGTGGTCTGGCGCGACATTCAGGCAAAAAAGCGCGCGGGTCTCGATACAGGCGAGCTCGAGCGGCTCTACGACTACCACGGTGTCGAGACGTGCGCCGCGACCGGCCTTTGCGCACAGCGATGCCCGGTGGGTATCAACACTGGCGACTTGGTGCGCAAACTGCGAGCTCGCAATACAAACAGTACCCGTGCCGCCAACTGGCTTGCCGCTCATTTCAGCACTGCCGTGCAGGGCGCGCGGTTCATGCTGCATGTCGCCAATGGCGCGCACCTGATCATGGGCACTGGCTTACTGAGCAAAACCTCAGCGGCGTTCACCAAAGCCAGCAAAGGCCGCGTGCCACAGTGGACACCAGCCACACCACAGCCCCTGCAGCGGCTGCATCTACCCAAACCAACGAACAATGATTCACGTCCGCGTGTCGTCTACCTCGCCGCTTGCGTGTCGCGCGTAATGGGGCCTGCGGCGCGCGACCAGGAGCAGGAACCGCTGCTCGACACCACACGCGCACTGCTTGAGAAAGCCGGCTATCAGGTCATCTTTCCCGACAATCTGAACGACCTGTGCTGCGGTCAACCATTTGCCTCGAAGGGATATCCAGAGCAGGCCGATCAGAAACGCCAGGAAATGCTCGACGCCTTGCTCAAGGCAAGCCGCGGCGGGCTCGACCCGATTTACTGCGACACCAGCCCCTGCACGCTACGCCTGGTGCAAGGACTGGACGACGACCGCCTGAAGATATTCGACCCGGTGCGATTCATCCGCACACACCTGCTCGACAAGCTCGAGTTCGAACCGCAAGAAGGCCCGATAGCGGTGCATGTAACCTGTAGCACCCAGCACCTCGGCGAGGCGCAGGCCCTGATCGATATCGCCCGCAGCTGCGCCAAGGAAGTGGTTGTGCCAGAAGGCATTCACTGCTGCGGCTTTGCTGGCGACAAGGGCTTCACTACGCCCGAGCTCAATGCCCATTCACTGCGTAAGCTGCAAGATGCCGTGCAGACCTGCGAGGAAGGCATCTCTACCAGCCGTACTTGCGAGATCGGCCTGTCACAACACGGCGGAATCGACTATCACGGCCTGGTTTACCTCGTTAACCGAAACAGCCGTGCCAGAGCCTCTGTAGCTTCGGCATGAACGCTATGGCGGAACGGTTCGATTCAGGCAAATGAAACGCTTCAGCGCAACCGCAGTCGGAAGTTAGGAGCCCGTTAAAACAGAGGCTCAACACGCCTCGGCGCCGCCGCGCAATTGCAGAAACAGGCAGGCCCGCCGGGAAGTTAACTCCCTGGAGGACTTTATGAAAAAATTTGCCCTACTTGCCGCCGCAGCCCTGATCGCCAGTCCCGCCGTGTTCGCCGATGACAAAAACCTGTGTGAACTGAACATGCAGGAAATCGAAGACAACATGGCGACTAACCGCGCCACGCTCGGCGAGCCGGCTCGCAGCGAAATCGAAGAGCTGGTCAAGCAAGCCCGTCAAGCGAAGCAAGCTGGCGACACCGAAAACTGCATCGTCCATACCACCCAGGCATTGCGCCGACTGGAAGGCCCAGGCAGCTCCGGCAGCACAGGCACCAGCGGCACAGGCTCGGGCACCGGCAACTGATACGCCCACGAGGCAAGGCCGCCAGCAGTTGGCCTTGCCGATTCTGTTCTCAGCCTTGAAATTCGACGAACCGCCCTAATCTTGTGGATCAAGCGTTCGACGCAGCTAGACCTTATGGCGTACACTGCGCAACACATGAGGCTGCGACACGCTTCATGGGGCCGATTAGGATTCGACGCCGGTAACAAAACTCTAGGTGCATGCCGAGTTGGTAACAGAACTCGTAAATCCACTGTTGCAAACTTATAGTTGCCAACGACGACAACTACGAAGGGTACGCGCTAGCCGCCTAACCTTCATCTGGTCGCTTCGGCGCCAGCGGTCACTAGGGGATGCCTGTAAACCCGAAATGACTGTCAGATAGAACAGGATCGCCGCCAAGTTCGCTGCAGACGTAACGGCTAAAACTCATGCAGCTCGCTCCAAGCACCCTGCCAATCGGGCGGCGCGGAGTTAACTTAATAGATTTGGCTAAGCATGTAGTACCGACAGTGGAGAGCTGGCGGACGGGGGTTCAAATCCCCCCGGCTCCACCAATTCGAAACACCTAAACCCCTGATTTTCCTAGTGAATTTCGGGGGTTTTTGCTTTCTGGCCTAGCCACTGTCGAAAGGGTGTCGAAACGCAGGGAAGATATGAGTCAGCAAAATTTTTACGCAAACTACGTACAGCTCATCCAAGCCATCGAGCACTGCGAGGACAATAACCTGCTAACACCCGCATTGGTCCTTCTGTACAGCGCGATTGATAGCGTTAGCTGGCTGGCGAGCGGGATCCACAAGGAGAGCGGCAGAGCATTCAGAACGTGGGTGAACGAATGGATGCTTTCAGACCCAGAGATCAAATGCACTGCAGATGAGCTCTACGCCGCCCGCTGCGGCATGGTGCATACATTGACTCCCACTTCGAACCTGTCCAAGAAAGGAATAAGGAAGGTCGCATACTCCTGGGGTAAGGTTAGCAATGACGATATTGAGAAGCTGATACACGAATCGGGCTCGGGTGCAGAGCTTGTATCCGTGCATCTAAGCAAATTGATTCAGGCGTTTCGCAACGGCATGGCCGACTATCTAGAGTACGTGCACCTAGATCCAGAGCGAATGGAAATCTTCCAACAAAAATGTGGCGAACATTTCGCTTCAGTGTCGCGTGACAGCATGGATGAGGCGCTAGGTCATATCAGATCGCTAAACCCGTAATGACGGCCAAAGCGAATAGCATCCTGCAAGTGATCCGGCGCCAGATACGCATATCGCATCGTCATGGCCAGGCTCGAATGACCCAGGATCTTTTGCAGCGTGAGGATGTTGCCGCCGTTCTGGATGAAGTGGCTGGCGAAGGTATGCCGGAGCGCATGGGCGGCCTGCCCTTTCGGTAGCCTGATGGTCGTCCGGGCCAGAGCACGCCGAAACGAAGTGATCGAATGCATGAACGGGCCATGCTGCTTTAATGCTTTACAATCCGCTTCTCCAGCTCGGCCGAGAGCCCTATGGCTAGCCAGCGGACAGATTGCCCGGAGATCGGCCAGACCAGCCCGGCTTACGACGAGGCCAACCGAAACTTGAGCCAACCCAGCGCGGGATAGCAATCACACGGAAAGTAGCTAGGCGATGGTATGCCCGAGCGCAGGAAATCAAGTGACGTTATTAATGAAATGCTTAATGAAATCGATGATATTTAACGTGACCTTCCATTCCTTTTTTCCTCGAACACCATATAGATAAACAGTTGGACGAATAATTTCGCGGCCATGTATCGTTTCAATATCGTAGTGAAACCTAAGCGCGTGAATTATCTTATTGCAAGCTTCACGAAGACATAAAGGTGAAGACTCGTACGGCCTGCTAATATCTGAGACGAGTGTTCCGCACGTTGTCTCAAAGGCTCCGATTTTAAGTCGAGACTCTTCTTCATTATCGTCTTTAATCCTGGCAACTACTGAAGCTTGAATGAGGATTCTTTGGCATTCAGCTGTGAATAAGTGACCGACAATATCCATCGCATGAACTAACCAGTCGTCGTTCTCCATCAGCGAAGATAGCGTGTCTTCGGCTAAAAACTGATTTAGCAGTCGATACATTTCAAGTCGAATATTATCAGTTTCTAGGTCGTATCCCGGCTTATATGGCCAATGAACTTCGCGCTCCGTCAATTGCGTTTTCCTATACGTTAAAATGAGGGCTTTTACTCTCTTTGTTCCGGCCAGCTTTTTAGGCTATGCCTATATTTAGGCTTTCACCAAAACACGTACCGTTATTGGGAGCTTCGATCCATAGGCACTGTCACATAAATGAACTCATCAGTTCGAGCTAGCTGCATATATTTCACGCTGTCTATGGTCTTCGTATTAGTGTCGAGTATTTCAACCATCCCTTTAAGGGATTTATTACTAGCGGACCATTTAAGCGCCACATCCATTTTTTGTACTATTCCTCTATATTGAATCAGCCGTCACAGCGGTGCACCAGCGCGGCTTTAGGCTACCGCAAGGCAGCGGCTATGGTGTCGAAAAAGTGTCGAAACCACTGCTGACAAAAGCAGCACATTGCGGACGACACTCAATGGGGAAGCTCTTATTGCGGGGCTTTGCAGGAAAAAGCGGGGCAAGAAATCGGGTTCAAATCCCCTCCGGCCCGTTACATCCTAAGGGCGTCCACACACGTCCTTTTTGGGGCCAGACACTCAGCAGTATGCGACTTCCAGCGCCGTTACGATCTGATAGCGGCCAGCAGCATCTTTTTTTTTTTGTGTTCCAAGCCCAGCACGCCCAACGACATTTACGTGTCGTTAATGACAACCAGCACGGTGTCGATCACCCGTTTCCGGCTTGGCAATCGAAGCGATTGAGGCATTGGTGCAGGTTTCCGCGCCGACCCGGCGGCCGATTATGAGGGATATCACATAAGGCAAATGAATTTAGTTTTAACCTTGCCGAAAAGGAGATCCTACATATGGTCACTATCGGATTCGGCCTGGTTATTACGGCAACAGAGCGTTTCCCCTTCCCTGCTATCGAGCGCGCCAAACTGATGGCGATGTCGATCTGCGCAGACTGCATCATTGGCCTTGGCCTGGTACTGGCTATCGTTATCGCTGCTTAATCATCGCCGCTCGCTAAGACAGTCTTTTTCTTTTCCGTCTTAACACCCCCATCAACCGTGCTCGTTCGGCGCTCAATTCTTGCTATCACCCATTCAGGGCGATTCCACCAAGGCCGGAACGACAACCAAGTGATATGTCGCTCCAGCCTAGGTGGGCAGGCTGTCGGTCAGCCCTGGCTCGGCTTGGCCAGGTTTTGCAAGATGTCAGCCAGCGTCGACACGTTGTCGTGAATGACGATATGGAATCGGTCGGATTCCAGGTAGGCGCGCCAGTCGGCCTCGGTCATCACCAGGGGTTGGTCGATGTCTTCCGACAGCTTCGCTAACCGATCACGGGCTTGCTGGAACTGGTTGGGCTCAACGGTCCAGCCGTAGTTGTTGCCCGCGTTCTCCAGGGCGAAGAGCAGGTCGCCTGTCGTTCGACGCACGTCACGTAGCTGCTCGAGAACATTACTGCCAACCAGAACCTGAATACCCTTGGTCTGCCAGTTCTCGGCGAGGATGTCCGACACCTGGTCCAACTGGGTGCCGATGCTCTTGAGCTGATCGGTCACGGTCACGCCGTAATCAGGGCTGCCTAACCAATCGATCCATTCCTGGTCCGTAGCCTCCGCCTTCTTGTTCAGGACGGACTCCATCTGCTTCAGCTGGTCTTGGATCTGTCTGAGCCGCTTCTCCTGCTGCTCCCAGTTGCCCAGGCCCAGGCCCTCATCGGCTTCGAGCAGCGCGTCGATGAACTCGATGGTGGCGCCGCGTGTGTCATCCACCGCGTCCACCACGTTATGGCCGACGGTAATGGACCGCGTCCCCGTTGCAGCCTGCTGGCCTGCCTGAGTCGTCTGGTTCTGTTGGGCGACAGCCGCAGCGGGCATTCCAACTGCTATGGATGCGGCAATGACTGCTGCCGATAGGGATGCCGATCGCTTGAGTTTCATCAGTATCTCCTCCGTTCTGCACTTCTAGGGCCGCACGAATGCGCGGCGCATAAAGGTTGGGGGCGTGATCGGCGTGACAGTTCCTCAAAAATCGAGCTGGTCGGCGCTTTAGATTGGAATTCCCGTTGCGCAGCCTTGCGTACAGAGGTAGCACGCTTGTACCTGTAAGCGCGCCAGCGGCGCCTCAAAACCCAAACAAGCGTGCGGTACGGAATGGGATCCATCTCAATGCTGTTGCGCCAGTTGCCGCTTGAGCAATTCAACCTGGCCAGTCTCTGCTCGCAGGCCCGCGGTCAGCTCGGCATTGTTCGACTCAAGACGCCGGATGATGTCGCCCAAGCCTCTCAACAGTTCACGCAGCACAGCCAGTTCTGTCTTGTACTGCGCGGCCTGCAGCCATTGCACCCAGAGCACGATCAATGATGTCAGCAGGGCGCAAACCAAACCGCCGGTGATCATCAGGAAAACGCTCATCGCATCCATTACCTATCCCTCCTGTTGTTACCGGCCTATCCGGCAGGCTGCAACCTTATGTCTTGTTTTGCGACAGGTCGATAATGTTTACCTGAACAGGTAAACAAAAGCAGCGGGTAATTCGGCTTCAGAAAAGATCATAGAAAGCTGGGGCGGCGTGCTCGCTGAGCCTCGTGTGGCTAGGCATCTATGTCGGCAGGAAGAACTGGTAAGCGGTATGTCGTTAAACGCGACAGATAGGCGAGAGGGAACAAGCTGATCGTTTGCAACGTTTGCGGACAGCGACCACATCAGGCACAAACCGTTCAGCGGGAACCTGCCTCGAGGCGATGAGCGGACGCTTCAGAATGGCTCTCAGCTGTCAGAATGACATCACAGCTGCGGAGGTGCGGCTGACCTACTGAATCAAGCACGAGCCTGCTAATCATGTTTTCCATAAAACTCTACACCATTGTTCTGGAGCACAGCCTGGAGGTACTTCTCGAGGCCGCCACGATGGAGCAGGTCGAGGCGTTCTGGGATGCGTATGACACCCAGTATTTTGGGCTCCGTCTGGAGGAGGACAATGCCCATCATGCGCGTGTGATCGTCACGGATGAAATGCCTGAAGAAGAAAGCGAAGAAGCCGAGCTCTGCGCCGACTGATCGCTTCTCCAGACCGGGCGTGGTCTGCCCTATCGTTTCATTCGTCGTCGATCAGTCCGGCGGCCATGGCCTGCTTGCTGTCCAGCTGGAAGAACAGCGTCGCAGCCAGCATCGACATCACCCCGATGCAGATGAATGTCAGGTGAAAGGCGCGCAGAACCGCCTCACCGTCTGCGCCGGGCACGGTGAAACCGCCCAGCAGCGCACCGGCGGACGCCACACCCAGGCTCATCGACAGCTGTACAACGACAGACAACAGACTGTTGCCGCTGCTCGCGTTCTGGTTACTCAAGCCCACCAGCGTCAAGGTGTTCATCGCCGTGAATTGCATTGAATTGACCACGCCGATCAATCCGAAATGCACCAGCAGCAGTGCGGTTGAGGTTTGCGTGTCAATCGTCGCCAGGCTGGCGATAAGGCTACCGAGCAAAAGGGTATTGGCCACAAGGATGCGCCGGTAGCCAAGTCGGTCTATCAGCGGTTTGGCCAACGGCTTGATCAGCATTGCGCCGACTGCCAGCGGAATCATGCTCATTCCCGCCTGGGCGGGCGAATAACCCAGCGCGACCTGCAGGAGCAAGGGCAGCAGAAACGGCAACGCACCACTGCCCAGCCGGGCAAACAGATTGCCGAAAATACCCACCGCAAAGCTGCGGGTATGAAAAAGCGTCGGGCTGAACAACGGCGTCTCGACATGCCCGGCGCGCAGCCAATAAGCCGCCAGGCAGGCACTGCCTATCACCATCAGCAGCAGGACGCGCGCATGCGGCATCTGCATCTCACCGAGCCCCTCCAGGGCGATGGTGATCAGCACCATGGCACCGCCAAACAGCACGAAACCCACGGTATCGAAGCGCATCCGCACGACACTCTTCAGGTCAGGCATAAAACGCAGCGCCGCAAGACACCCCATCAGGCCGACAGGCAGGTTGATCAGGAATATCCAGTGCCAGGAGGCGTACTGGACCAGCCAGCCTCCCAAGGTTGGCCCGAGCAACGGGCCGACCATGCCCGGCAGCGCGATGAAGGTCATGACCCGCACGAACTCGCTGCGCGGATAAGCGCGCAGTACCACCAGTCTCCCGACCGGAAGCATCAGGGCACCGCCCAGAGCCTGAACCACGCGTGACATCACCAACTGGTTGAAAGTCGCACTCAGGGCGCACAGCAGCGAGCCTAGGGTGAACAGCGCGATGGCCGAGAAGAACACGCGACGGGTTCCGAAACGATCGGCCACCCACCCTGACGCCGGGATGAGCAACGCCACAGTCAGCATGTATGCGATGACCACACCCTGCATGCGCAGCGGATCTTCCGAAAGGTCGCGCGCCATGGCGGGCAGGGCTGTATTGAGAATGGTGCCGTCGAGGGTTTGCATGAAGAACGCTATGGCGACCAGCCACGGCAGTACGCGAGCGGTTCGGGCGTCCAGTACAGCTTGAGGCATGAAATTCCCCGGCTCCAAAAGCCCATATGTTAGGCCGCTATCGATGGTGGGGCAGCTTTTTATCGACGTCTGGGAGAAGGCCTGACAGGGAAAAGCATGCCGGTAAGAGCGCCCGAAACGGTGTGACAACTCATCGCACCGATAGCATCAGGAATCAAGGCCGACGCGGGTTACAGACCTGAAGGACGGCGCTATAAGGAGTGCCGAAGGGTATACGTAACAAAGTATTTCATTCAAAATTGACGCGAATCATTATCGTTAAGCATCACAGGTGCGAACCTCTCCACGCAATCCACCCCTACTCCTCGGAGGCTTCATGCGCATTCCCGCTACCCTCGCCATCGCTTCGTTGCTGCTCACTCCCCTCGCCCAAGCCAAGGAATACCCCATCGGTGAACCGCAGCAATGCGGTGGCATGGAAGTCGGTGCCGTTTACCTGCAGCCGGTCGAGATGGAGCCTGCTGGCATGATGCTCGACGCGGCGAAAGCCGATGTGCATTTGGAGGCGGACATCGCCGCGCTGGAGAACAACCCGAACGGCTGGCAGGAAGGCAGCTTCGTTTCCTACCTGAACATCCGCTACGCGCTGAGCAAGAAAGGCTCGGACGAGAAGATCGAGGGCGACTTTCACCCGATGGTGGCCAATGACGGCCCGCACTACGGCGACAACGTCAAGTTGATGGGGCCGGGCAAATATCAGCTGACCTTCATCGTCTCGCCGCCGGACGGCAAGCACAGCATGTTCGGCCGTCACGTCGACAAGGAGACCGGCGTCGCGCCCTGGTTCGAGCAATGCACGCTGAAGTACGAGTTCACCTATGCCGGCATCGGCAAGAAAGGCGGCTATTGAGTCGGAGGTTCGCATGCGACGCGCCCTGCTTTCTGCTCTCGCCCTGTTCGCTGCCGGCTTTGCCGGTGGCGCCCAGGCCGGGTTGCCGACCTACGAGCTGACCATCCGCGACGGCCATTTCGAGCCCGCGACAATCGAAGTTCCGGCACGCCAGCGCTTCAAGATCGTTGTTATCAATGCCGGCAGCGGCCCGACCGAGTTCGAGAGCACGCCCCTGCGGGTGGAAAAGGTGCTCTCGCCCGGCGTCACCTCGTTTGTCGTAATTCATCCGCTCAAACCGGGCCGTTACCCCTTCTTCGACGAGTTCCACATGGACCTCCCGGAAGGCGAGATCATCGCCAAGTAGTCTCTGCACAGGAGAAGCGATATGGGCCAATCAATGTTTATCGTCTGGCGCGAAAGCGTCGAGGCGCTACTGGTCATCGGCATTCTGCATGCCTGGCTGAGCCAGCAGCCGGGCAACCGTAACGCGCTGCGCATGCTCTGGGGCGGGGTAATTGCCGGGCTGGGGCTGGCCTCGCTACTGGCCTGGGGCATTCTCAGCGCCGGCGATTGGCTGGCCGGGCCAGGAGGCGAGTGGTTCCAGTGCGCCATGCTGGTGATTGCTGCGCTGCTGATCTTGCAGATGGTCGGCTGGATGCACCACCACGGCCGTGACCTCAAGCGCAATCTGGTCGACAGCGCCGCCGCGCATCTGGGCCAGGGCAGCGGCGTCGGCTTGCTGGTATTGGCGATGCTCGCCGTTGCGCGTGAAGGCAGCGAAACCGTCGTGTTTCTCTACGGCATCGGTCAGCAGCAGAACGGCTCTGACCTGACAGGCTTCATCATCGGCGGTGTGCTTGGCTTCGCTCTCGCGCTGCTGAGCTACGCGGCATTGCAGGCCGGCAGCCGCTTTTTCTCCTGGAAGCAGTTCTTCAAGGTCAGCGAGACGTTGCTGCTGTTGCTTGGCGCGGCCCTGCTGATGGCCGGGCTCGATCGCTTCAGCGGACAGCTGATGGGCATGGACGTGCCAGAAGTGTTCTACACGGTTTTCGGTGACCCGCTCTGGGACACCTCAGCGCTGCTTGATGACGGCGGCACCTTGGGTAGCACCATTGCCGGGCTGACCGGTTACCGCGCCATGCCTTCGCTGGCCGCGGTGATTGTCATGGCGCTCTACTGGCTGGCCGTCTGGGCCTGGTTGCGACCGAAGCCGGAGGCCCGTCTACAGGCGAGCCCGGCATGATCGCCCAGGCTCCCTGGCTGGCGCGCGTCGGTGATCTGTTGCGCCAGCACGCCAAGGCCATTCGCCTGATTCAATGGCTGGTGGTGGGGTTCTATCTGGTGTTGCTGCTGGTGCCAGCGTTTCTTTCACTGCCGCCATCCGAAGCGCGCATGCTCGACAACATCACGGTGTTTGCGCAGTTCCTCTTCTGGGGGCTTTGGTGGCCTTTCGTGCTGCTGTCGATGGTGCTATTCGGACGGTTCTGGTGCGGTGTGCTCTGTCCAGAAGGCTCGCTCAGTGAGTGGATCAGCTGGCGCGGGCTGAACAAGCGCACCCCGCAATGGATACGCTGGAGCGGCTGGCCGACGGTCGCCTTCGTGCTGACCACCGTCTATGGCCAACTGATCAGCGTTTATGACTACGGTCGCGCCGCTGCGCTGATTCTCGGCGGCTCGACGGTCGCGGCGATGATCGTCGGCTATCTCTATGGTCGCGGCAAGCGCGTCTGGTGCAGGCATCTCTGCCCGGTCAGCGGAGTGTTCGGCCTCCTTGCCCGCTTGGCGCCAATGCACTACAAGGTCGACGAAGAACGCTGGCAGGCCAACGAGGGGCCGCGACTGGCCACGCCCAATTGCGCCCCGCTGATCGATATTCGCCGTATGCAGGGCAACAGTGAATGTCACGCCTGCGGTCGATGCAGCGGCCAGCGCGGTGCCGTCGCCCTCGCCGCCCGATCGCCAAACCAGGAAATCCTCATCGTCGGCAACCAGTCGCAGCACGGCCACTGGGACAGCACGCTGCTGCTGTTTGGCATGATCGGGCTGGCCATGGGCGCTTTCCAATGGACCGTCAGCCCCTGGTTCATCACGCTCAAGCAGACCGCTGCCGAATGGCTGGTCGACCGCGACCTCTTCTGGCCGCTGGAAGCCAACGCACCCTGGTGGTTGCTGACGCATTACCCACAGAACAACGATGCCTTCACCTGGCTGGATGGCGCGGCGATTCTCGCCTACATCGGCGCCAGCTCGCTGCTGATCGGCGGCGCGCTCTGGCTGCTGCTGCAGGGTGCGGTACGGCTGATGAGTCGGGGCGACAACGTATTCCATCATCTGGCGCTGGCGTTCACGCCGCTGGGCGGGGCCGGGCTGTTTCTAGGCCTGTCGGCCACCACCATCAAGCTGCTGCGCTACGAAGGCTTCCTTCTCGCCTGGGCACAGCCGACACGCGCCCTGCTGCTGGCCGGTGCGATTGGCTGGAGCCTGTACCTCGCCTGGCAGGTGATCAGCCGTTACGGCGCCAATGGCCTGCGCCGGCTGGCTGCATTCATCTGCGTCAGCCTGGGCGCTGCGATTGTGGCCTATGGTTGGTATCTGCAGTTCTGGGGGTGGAGTTGAGTCGTTCGCTCAAACGATGGCACCGTCGCAAGAGATCGGCGACAGCGTTTCGCACCCGATACCTTTAATATTCGCGGCAGCTTTCATCTGCGAGTCGGCGCCATGGCAATCGATTGGATCTGCAAACACCACACGGAGCTCAGCACACAGCAGCTCTACGCCATTCTCCGCCTGCGCGCTGAGGTCTTCGTGGTCGAACAGCAATGTGTGTATCTGGATGTCGACGGCCAGGACCTGCTGGGCGACACGTGCCACCTGATGGCTTGGCAAGAGCAGCGACTGGTGGCTTACCTGCGTCTCCTCGACCCTGTTCAGCAAGGCGGCGCCGTGGTCATTGGCCGCGTCGTCACCGCACCCTCGGTACGGGGCCAAGGCCTCGGTCATGAGATGATGCTGCAAGCGCTCGGCCATGCCGAGGAAAAGTGGCCGGGCCAACCGATGTACCTGTCCGCCCAGGCCCACCTGCAAGGTTATTACGGTCGTTATGGTTTCGAACCGGTGGGCGAGGTGTACCTCGAGGACGGCATTCCGCACATTGGCATGCATCGGGATGTTGGATAACCGGGGTCGAAGGGCAGCTCAGGGTGACCGAGGGGTCTTGGATTCCAGGCGGACTATCTGAGGCTCGCCATGATCGCGAGCAAGCTCGCTCTTACAAGAGCGCGTACCAGCTGGAAGTCCGCCAGCCTGGGCCTTGGCTGGCTTGGCGTCACCCTCGCAGTACGAACGAGGGAAACAGCTTCCCCATCTGATCCCAGAGCTTTTGCTGATCATAGGGCGCACGGCTGTCGGAGAGCGATTCGTCGAGCATCCGGGCGGTACGCACGCATTGCACGGCGAACCGCTCGACGCCCAGTTTGCGCATACGCTGTGCCATATCCCATAGGCGTTCGGCATCGAACAGCTCCCAGTGGACGGTGGTGCGGCATTCATACGCAACGCCACTGGCAACCAGCGCCTCCAGACTTTTCCAGTTGGCTTCGCCGCTGCCCTCGACACCTGTGATCAGGCGTCCGTGCTCGGGTAACGCCTTCACGTCGAACCCTATCCAGTCCACCAGCGGCAGCACCTGATGAAACAGCTTCGGCTTGATGCCGGCGCTGTGCAGACCGATCTTGAAGCCCTTGGCGCGCACCTCTGCAATGGCGTCGGGGAGCGCCAGCTGCAAGGTAGGCTCGCCACCGCTGAACACGACCGCTTCGAGCAACCCGACGCGCTGATCGAGAAAGTCCATTATGTCTGCCCAGCTATGCTCCTCGGCGCCACAGGTCGGGATCAGCTGCGGGTTATGGCAATAACGGCAGCGCCAGCCACAACCCTGGCAGAACAGCACGCACGCCAGGTGATCGGGAAAGTCGAGCGTGGTCAGGGGCACCAGGCCCCCGACCCTTAGCGCAATGCCCATGGCTACCGGGCCAGCCCGGCTGCTTGCTCGGTGAAATGGGTACGCTCGCGATGCTCGGATTGCTTGCCTGGATTGAACGCCGATACCGGACGGTGATAGCCCATCACCCGTGTCCAGACTTCACAGCGCTGGCGTTGGGCTTCGGGTAGTTGAGCGGCTTGGGTCATGTGAGTCTCCTTCAATGGTGAATGGTTTGTTGTAGGAGCGAGCTTGCTCGCGAATGCGGAGGCGAACCTTTTTCGCGAGCAGGCTCGCTCCTATCGTTCATGCCGATACGCCAGTTGACGCGTCAGTAACAATGATCGCCAGCAAGCTGGCTCCTACAGGTTGGGCAGATGTGCATTTACGCCAGAACCTGTACCGACCGCGCCCGAGCCAACAGAGGCTACGGCGCAGCAGCTCTGCTGCTTGGCGATAAGCGCCTCGTCGCACTTCGGGCAAAACTCGTGTTCACCCGCGAGATAGCCGTGCACCGGGCAGATCGAGAACGTAGGGGTGATGGTCAGATACGGCAGGCGGAAGCGCCCAAGGGCGGTACGCACCAGGTTCTTGCAGGCTTGCGCCGAGGAGATCTGCTCGGCCATGTACAAGTGCAGCACGGTGCCGCCGGTGTACTTGCATTGCAGCTCGTCCTGCAGCATCAGTGCTTCGAACGGGTCGTCCGTGAAGCCCACCGGCAGCTGCGAAGAATTGGTGTAGTACGGCGCATCGGCCGAGCCCGCCTGGAGAATGTCCGGGAAGCGCTTTCGGTCCTCCTTGGCGAAACGATAGGTTGTGCCCTCGGCCGGCGTCGCCTCCAGGTTGTACAGGTGGCCAGTCTGCTCCTGAAACAGCACCAACCGCGCCCGGACATGATCCAGCAGAGCGACTGCGAGGCGTCGCCCTGCCTCGGTGTGCAGGCCGTCGCTGTCCTCGGTGTAGTTGCGGACCATCTCGTGCAGCCCATTCACACCGATGGTTGAGAAGTGATTGCGCAGCGTGCCCAGGTATCGCTTGGTGTACGGATACAGCCCGGCATCCATGTGGTGCTGGATGACCTTGCGCTTGATCTCCAGGCTCTGCCGCGCCAGCTCCAGCAGCGCATCGAGATGCTCGATCAGCCCCATCCAGTCACCGGCATGCAGGTAACCCAGCCGCGCGCAGTTTATCGTCACTACACCCAGCGACCCGGTCTGCTCGGCCGAGCCGAACAGCCCGCCGCCGCGCTTGAGCAGCTCACGTACATCCAACTGCAGGCGACAGCACATCGAGCGCACCTGATTGGGCTTCATGTCCGAGTTGAGGAAGTTCTGGAAATACGGCAAGCCATAGCGCGCGGTCATCTCGAACAGCCGCTCGGCGTTTTCACTGTCCCAGGGAAAATCGTGAGTGATGTTGTAGGTCGGAATCGGAAAGGTGAACACCCGCCCCACCCCATCACCGGCCTGCATCACTTCGATGTAAGCGCGGTTGATCAACGCCATCTCACGCTGCAAATCACCGTAGGCGAACGGCATTTCCTCACCGCCGATGTAGGGGATCTGCTCGCGAAGGTCCTCCGGGCAGACCCAGTCGAGGGTCAGGTTGGTAAAGGGCGTCTGGGTGCCCCAGCGCGACGGGACGTTGAGGTTGTAGATGAACTCCTGAATCGCCTGCCGTACATCCTCGTAACCGAGCCGGTCCTTGCGCACGAAAGGCGCCAGATAGGTATCGAAGCTGCTGAACGCCTGCGCGCCGGCCCACTCGTTCTGCAGGGTGCCGAGGAAGTTGACCATCTGCCCCAACGCGCTGGAAAGGTGTTTCGGCGGGCCCGCTTCGACGCGACCGGGAATGCCGTTGAAGCCTTCGTTGAGCAAGGTGCGCAGCGACCAGCCGGCGCAGTAGCCGGCCAGCATGTCCAGATCATGGATATGCAGATCACCATCGCGATGGGCCACGCCTATTTCCGGGCTGTAGACCTCGTTCAGCCAGTAGTTGGCGGTGACCTTGCCCGACACGTTGAGAATCAGCCCGCCCAGCGAATAGCCCTGGTTGGCGTTGGCACGCACCCTCCAGTCTTCCCGCGACAGGTATTCGTTCATAGAGGAGGCGACATCAACCAGTGATTTGCGATCGCGCCGCAGCCGTCCATGACGCTCGCGATAGACGATATAGGCGCGCGCCGTGTCGTAATAACCCGCCTCCATCAATACGCGTTCGACGGCGTCCTGAGCCTGTTCGACTTCCACCACCCGATGCGGCAAACGCGACAGCACCTGAGCAGCCAGAGCCTGGGCGGTGGCCTGCTCGAACTCACCGGTAGCCAGCCCGGCGGCCTCGATTGCAGCATCGATCTTGGCTAGCTCGAACGCTACCAGCCGCCCATCCCGCTTGCGCAGCGAGACCGGTCGATTCATCTCCTCAAGCCCGAGCATCACGCCTCCATCCCATATGTAGTAATAAACATTACAGCTAGCACTAGATGATGTGGAATGTAGGCAAATGTGCGGCCGAATGAATTGACCATCGTCAATTCACCGCAGCTGAATCTAGAAAAGAGACCGGCACGACCGCGACCTGAAATCTTGCCCACGATCAAGGAACCGTTGTCGTGCGTACTCCTAGGATGCAACGTCCAACAATCCCGGACGCGCTCCGGTGGAGGAACCATGCTGACCGAAACATCCCTCGTTGCGGACCTCCGTCAGCACCACCTGTTCAGCCGGCTGCCCGAAGCGGCACTGCAGGAGGTGTGCGTCTCGGCCAATCTCAAGCGTCTCCCCGCGGGCGCCTCACTGTTTCACCAGGGGGATAAGGCCGAGCGGTTCTACTTTCTGTTCAGCGGCCAGGTGAAACTGCACCGCGTGGTCTGCGACGGACAGGAGAAACTGGTGGAGGTCATCCGGCCCGGTGATTCGTTCGCCGAAGCCCTGCTGTTCACCCGTGCGCCCAATTACCCGGTCAGCGCCACGGCACTGAAGACCAGTCTCGTTGCTAGCCTGCATGGCGCGCACTACCGACGGATACTCGAGGAACACCCAAGCATCTGCCTGGACATACTCGGCACCCTTAGCATCCGTCTGCACCAGCGCCTGAACGAGATCGACACGCTGACGCTCGCCAATGCCAGCCACCGCGTGGTGCGCTTTCTCTACCAGTCGCAGCAGGACGACAGCGGCGTAGTCACCCTCGACGTGCCCAAACGCTTGATCGCATCCAAGCTGGGCATCCAACCGGAGACCTTCTCGCGCATCCTGCACCGGCTCATCGAGTCGGGGATGATCCGTGTGCAGCGGCGACGTATCGAGATCCTCGACAGTCGAGGCCTGGCTGCATACCAGGATTGAACTGCGGCGGACTGCCCTGGCTTCTTGATGATCGTCATGGGCGCTGGCGGGATCGGCCGAGATACTGACCATCATTTCCGATCGGGAGAACCCCATGACAGCACCCCGCCTGCCCCTGGTGTATTCCTGCTCGGGCTGCTCCAACGTTGCACAACTGGCCAACACGCTTGCGGTACGCCTGGACCGTGCCGGGCTGGCTGAGATGTCCTGCATCGCCGGTGTCGGCGGCCGGGTCAACTCACTGGTCAATAAGGCCAATTCCGGCAGAGCAATACTGGCCATCGACGGCTGCCCGCTGCATTGCGCCCGCGCCTGTCTGGCACAGCACGGCGTTATCGCCAACGTTCACATCACCCTCAGCAGCTATGGCCTGCGCAAGCGTTACCGAGAAGACTGCTCAGAAGCCGAGGCGGATGCGCTGTTCGAAGATATGTGCAGCATCATCACCAGCGACCGCATGAAACCGCGACACAGGCTCCGCTCGGTCTAGCCCCCGAGTAGCGCGGCGTCATATCAAGCGCAGCCGAAAAGTCAGTCTCACACCCCCATCGGCTGCGCACGGCCAGCAAGCGCAACTTGCTCTCCAGCGCCTTGCAGCACCTTCCACAGCCACGGCGGCAAGAGATCCGGGTCCAGACTGTCGATCAGGTTCTTGATCGCCAGGCCAAGCTCAGTATCCCCCTCGATCACCAGGCGGCGGCGGAAGAACAGCGTGTCCGGGTCTTCCTGACGGCTGGCGAGCAATAGGAATTCTCGCCAGTTTCCACGGATCGTCACCTGCACCTCGGCCTGTTCGGCGATACGCAACTTCTTTCGATCGCAGCTCAGGCACCAGGCCAGCTTGAGGTCGACGACTTCCAGGCGCATCCAGTTGCCTTCCAGGGCTTCGAAGGCATCGTCCGCCAACGGCTGAGCGAAGACTTGATTCAGGCTGCGCTCCAGCGCAATACGTTGCAGCGTGAACGGCGCTCGCGCAGCCAGCGGCAGCAGCCGTTCGCCCAGCTTCAGCAGGTGCGCTCGTGGCTTTAGCATAATCCGGCCTCCTCCGCGCGCAGCATGCCGGGCTGGCCATGCCAGTAGCCGTTGCAGCCCTCCACAGCGAGAGGCGGGAGACCGCCCTTGCGCACCGCATCGAATGCCAAGACGACGTCAGTCATGCCCGATGCGCGCGGGCTTAGCCGCAGCAGATCGGCACCGCTGTCGACCAGTGCCGGGTAGTCTGCTAGCAGGTTGCTGACCGAGGCGGACAGGGTCTGGATGCCATTGATGGTAAACAGCGCCTCGCCTTCCTGGCTCAGCAGCGGTATGCCCTCTGGGTAGTTCTGGCAGCAGAACTGGCAATCGTCCTTGGGCCGGTTTTCCGCGCGGGCCGTAAAGCAGCGAGCCGAGTAGGCCAGGGGAAGGTGCCCGTACGCGAAAATCTCGATTTCCGGCAGGGCCAAACCGAGCTGCGACAACTGCGCCCGCGCATCGCGGATCATCTCCCCCGAGATTTCCACCGGCGGCACCCAGCGCTGCATGCCACTCCTGACCAATTCAGCCAGGGCGTAGCCGTTGTACAGGTTGAGCGCGGGTCCGCCAACGAAGGGCACACCTTTCTCGGACAGGTACTGCACGGCGCCCATGTCATTGGCTTCGACCAGCAGCTCGCCGTTATCGCAGAGCCGTCGAAGGCTGGACAGCTCAGAAGCGGCCTCGACCAGCGTCAAACCGGACAGCACCAGCTGCGCCGCCGACTGCTGTTTCAACTCACGCGCCAGACCGATCCAGTCGTCCAGCCCCATGTCGCGGCGCTTGGAGCAGACGGTTTCGCCCAGATAGATCACATCCAGCGGCATGCCGATCATGTCGGCATAGAAATCCAGCGTCTGCTGGCGATCCCAATAGAACAGCACGGGGCCGAGGCTGAGTTTCATGCTTGATTCCTTCCAGAAGAGGGTCACTGCCATGCCCGGTGATAGGCGCCAAGGGTGGTTTGCGAGCCTTCCGAGAGCCCATCGAGCACCTCACGCCAACCTTGCAGGACGGCGTAACGCTGCGGCGCCTGCAGATAGGCGTCCAGCGCAGAGCGCCAGACGCGGGTGACCTGTTCGACATAAGCCGGGCTGCGTTGCCGCCCCTCGATCTTCATTGCCGTGACACCGATGTTGGCCAGCTCCGGGATCAGGTCCAGGGTGTTCAGACTGGTCGGTTCCTCCAGGGCATGGAAGCGCTCGCCGTTGACCATGAAGCGGCCCTTGCACAGCGTCGGATAGCCCGCCGATTCGCCTTCGGCGTAACGGTCGATAAGGACGTTGTTCAGACGCGAGGTCAGCCCTTCCGGCTCCTCGCTCCAGCGCACCGCCTTGGCGGGCGAACAGACGCCACACAAATTTGGCGACTCGCCGGTGAGGTACGACGAGAGGTGACAGCGACCTTCAGCCATGATGCACAGACTGCCGAAAGCGAACACCTCGATCGGCACCGGGCTGCCAGCAGCGACCTGTTTGACCTGTTTGAGCGACAGCACACGCGGCAGTACGGCGCGCTTGATGTTGTAGCGCTGCTGATAGAACGCCAGCGCGGCCGCATTGGTCGCCGAGCCCTGAACGGACAGATGCAGGTTCAGCTGCGGGTGGCGCTTGGCGGCGTAACCCAGCACGCCGGGATCGGCGGCAATGAGCGCGTCGACACCTAGGTCGGCGGCCTGGTCCACGGCACGTTGCCAGCGCGACCAGCCTTGTGACTGTGCGTAGGTATTGACGGCGATATAGAGCTGGCGTCGCTTTTCGCGCACCAGCTGCAGCCCCTTGTCGAGCTGCTTGGCGTCCATGTTGAGACCGGCGAAATGACGGGCGTTGGTGTCGTCCCGAAAACCGACATAGACGGCATCGGCACCCTGCTGGACGGCAGCCTTCAGCGCAGGCAGGCTACCTGCTGGACAGACCAAGTGCATGGCAACTCCTAGACATGCGGAATCAAGCGCACCGTGCCAACGGCAACGGCGTGCATCCGCTCGGACGGAAAGCCGGCAGTCTAGGTAGGACGCCCACGGTGGGCATTGATGGGGGTCAAGGAGGCGAAGCTGGAGGGCCGCTCAAGCGGCAAAGGCGTGCGGCGTTGGTCCGACGGCTGCTGGGCGCCAGCCTGTCGTGCAAGCAAACTTACCCAACAGGCGCGACAGCGAGATGAGGCTCGTGCAAGCGTTGCGCAGCCCTTGCGTCAGGCTGCGTTATATCCCTTCGTCACCTTCAAACTCTTCAGTGGCGCGGGCCACCATCTGCCGCCACGCGCCGGACTCTTCCGCGAGCAGACGCATCGCTTTGAGGCTGGACTCGAAGGCCTGCTGATAATGCTGCGGGTTATTCTCGCTGGCGGCACGGTCGGCGTGGGCCTGGGCCTCGGTCAGTAGCTGGTTGAACTGGTCATGGTCCAAAGCCATGGGAGTCTCCTTATCGTGATGATTGGAGCTTAGACCGCCACGCCTCGAAGACGACTCACACCAGCTGACGGAACAGCTTCAAGCTATTTCCTGGCCGGCCGCCCTCACTTCAGCTTCAGTCGCCGCGCCAGCTTGTGCAAGTTGCTCGAGTCGACATCCAGCAACCGCGCCGCCTGCGCCCAGTTCTCGCCGCTGGCCTCCAGCGCACGGACGATCGCCTGCCGCTGGGCGCTATCGACTGCCTCACGCAACGAAACGGTCTCAGCGGATTCGGGAGAGGGCTGGCTAGCTGCTGCCGGCGCGAGCGCAATGGCATGCTCGCTATCCAGATCGAGCAGGTCCGGCTCCAGCGTCAGAATCTCGCTGCGCGAGGCGCCACGGCTGAGTAGCCGCAAGGCCGCGCGACTGATCACATGCTCAAGCTCACGCACATTACCGGGCCAGGCATAGCCGAGCAACGCGCGCTCGGCGGCCGGGGATAACCGCATGCTGCGCAGGCCCAAGCGCGCGCGGTTCAGTTCAAGAAAGTAGCCCGCCAGAATCAAGACATCGTTGCCGCGCTCACGCAACGGCGGAATCGGCGCCGGATAGACCGACAGACGATGATAGAGATCGGCGCGAAAATGCCCGTCACGCACGCTCTCGCGCAGATTGCGGTTGGTCGCGGCGATGATTCTCACATCGACCTGGCGCGGCTTGTCGGCGCCAAGCCGCTGGATCTCGCCGTTTTGCAAGGTGCGCAACAGCTTCGCCTGAACCACCAGCGGTAGCTCGCCCACTTCGTCGAGCAGCAGGGTGCCTCCGTTTGCCGCATCGAAACGACCAGGCCGATCGGTCGTTGCGCCGGAAAAGGCCCCTTTGACGTGGCCAAACAGCTCGCTCTCGGCCAAAGATTCGGGCAAAGCGGCGCAGTTCACCAGCACCAGCGGCCTGTTTCGACGCCTGGAATGACGATGCAGCCAACGCGCAAACAGCTCCTTGCCCACGCCGGTTTCGCCCAGCAGCAGCACGGGCAGCTCTGAATCGGCGACCACTTGCAGCTCACGCAACAGCTCCCGGATCACGATGCTCTGCCCGAGGATTTCGCCGTCGCCCGCCATCGGGGTGGTTTCCAACACATCGCTGCGCGCCAGTCGCAGGCCGCGGTTCTCATGCTCCAGCCGGGTGATGCGGACGGCGGCCTCGATTACCAGGGTATAGCGCTGCAGGTCACGCCGCGCGTCGTCGTCAAAGGTACCGGCGTGCAGCGCATCAAGGGTCAGCGCGCCCCACAGCTTGCCCTCGACGTAGAGGCTGACGCCCATGCAATCGTGTACGGGCAGGGGCTCGCCGATATGCGCATCGAGCAAGCCATCATAGGGGTCGGGCAATCGGCTGTCGGGCTCGAACCAGGTGGGTTCCCGTTGCGACAGAATGGCCGCCAGCCGAGGGTGCTGGGCCACCACGAAGCGTCGACCTAGCGCCTCTTGAACAAGCCCCACCGCTGCCAGGGGGCGCAGCGTGCCCTCGTCGAGGCGCAGCAGTACCACCGCGCCGCAGCGGAAACGTTGATGCAACGTATGCACCAGTCGCTGCAGGCGAACCGCGTTAGGCAGCTCGGTGACAAGGTCAGCCAGCAGTGCTTCTTCCATCATGGTGATAACTACCCTTGAGGTTTTTTAAACCCTATACCGCTCAGGTTGATTTCACCAGCTCATAAATAAATACGCGAAATATCAGAGCCTTAAGAGTGGCACACGGCTTGCGATCAATTACAGGTCATCCTTCCAGTGGAACGCCACCATGACGACCGCGCTTACCGAACAAACCCTGGGCAACCTGGCGTGCCTGATCCCTGGCGCCACCCGCGTATTCAAGCATTACAAGTTGGACTTCTGCTGTGGAGGCGATACGCCGCTGCGCGACGCCGCGCTGAAACGCAACCTCGACGCACAGCTCATCGCAAGCGAGCTGGCCGCCCTGGTCAGCGACCCGGCAAGCGAGCCGGACTGGCGCAACGAGCCCGCTGCGGCCTTGATCGATTTCATCCTGGAACGCTTTCACGAACGTCACCGCGGACAGCTGCCTGAGCTCATTCGCCTGGCCAATCGCGTCGAGCAGGTGCACGGCAACAAACCGGACTGCCCGCACGGCCTCGCCGAGCATCTTTGGCGCATGCAGCAGGAACTCGAGAGCCACATGCTCAAGGAGGAACAGATCCTCTTCCCCATGCTGCGCCGCGATATTCCGCTACCCCAGACCAATGGCCCTATTGCAGTGATGCGTTACGAGCACGACGAGCATGGCGCTGCCCTGCGACGTCTGGCCGAACTGACCGAGGACATGACCCCGCCGGAGAATGCCTGCAACACTTGGCGCGCGCTGTATCGAGGGCTGGAAGAACTGCGCGACGACCTCATGCAACACATTCACCTGGAAAACAACATTCTATTTGCCCAGGCGTCGATGCACTGAAGCGACCATACAACCGGCCACACGGCCACCCCTGCAGTACCGGAGGTGCTTATGAAAGCAGTCATTCAGCCCCTGGCCTGGGGCCTTACCCTGGTGTCGATGCTGGCGCTGGCCAGCGGCGTGGCCCTGGACGTGGTCGTCGATACCGCCCAAGTGGCGAGCCATCGACAGACCCATGGGTTACAAGCGCCTACGCCAGATAGCAGCGAGCTGAACTGGGCCACTGCTGACGCGACGAGGCTTGAGCGCTAGCGGAGTCAACGCTGACCCGGCCTGAGTCAATATTTGGGCTGTGTAGCTGGGCTAGGCTCTATGAGACGTATTGCCGCGTGCTGGCACTCACGCTCCGCTGGCCAGGCACGGCAGACCGCACTGCCGATCGCTGGCGGACCGCCAATTATTAGACAGGATGCTTTGCATGGTGCTTCACCGCGTACACAACCAGATTCTCCGTAGCCATCATCTGTTCGAACCGCTCAACGACGAACAGATGGATGAGCTGATGAGCGCGAGCCAATTGCTCAACCTCGACAAGGGCGACAACCTGTTCCACCAGGGCGAACCGGCGCATTCGTTCTATTTCGTCATCTCCGGTGCGATCAAGATTTACCGACTGACCCCGGACGGCCAGGAGAAGGTTTTCGAAGTCATTGGCAACCGCCAGACCTTTGCCGAAGCGATGATGCTGATGGACACGCCCAATTACGTCGCCTCGGCTCAGGCCGTGTGCCCGACGCAGGTCTATCGTTTCTCGAACACGGCGTACATGCGCCTGCTGGAGGCGAACCAGAAACTCTCCTTCGCTCTGCTCGGCAAGCTAAGCGTGCGGCTGCACCAGCGCATCAACGAGATCGAAACACTCTCGTTGAAGAACGCCACTCACCGCGTGGTTCGCTATTTGATGACGCAGTTGTCGCGCCTGAAAGACGAGAGCAACAGCTTCGAACTGCCCATGGCAAAACAGCTCATTGCTGGTCATCTGTCGATCCAGCCTGAAACCTTTTCGCGGATCATCCGCCGCTTGATCGATGAACAGATCATCATTCAGGAAGGCCGGCAGATCACTATCCTCGATCGCCAGCGCCTCGAATCCTTCGAGTGAATGGGCGAACTGGCGCAACGACAAGACGTGCCCTCTAGCGCTGCGAGCGTCCTTGTCTGCGGTTGATTGCGGTCAATCTCGAACGCTGGCAGCACATGGCAAGCTGGAGGCTATAGAGAGGACGCCGCCATGCCCAAGTGCCTGTATTGCCAGCAACCCAACCCACCGCAGGAAGCCGAATGCAGCCATTGCGGCATGCCCCTCCCGGCCCTGGCCGATACGGCTGGGGAGCGACGCCAGCGTAAGTTCTTCTGGTTCTGTATTGGGCTAACCATCTTTTGCGCCGCGATGATCGTCTGGCTGCCGCGCTGACATCTTGGTCGTATCACACACAATCGCCTTAACGCCCAGCACCCTGGCTTTCCATTCGCGGCAGCGACAGGCATCGCTTCGCTCAATCCATCTCAGGAAGTCAGCCACATGATCGGCTTTCGGGCCTCGCCCTTCTCGATAAGTCGGCCTTAAGGTGGATCACGCCTCACCGATCCATCGAGCGATGCACAATGCCCAGGTGGATGTAGAAAGCGACATCCACCCTACGGCCTGCGCCTCGATCGCCAGCAAGCTGGCTTCTACACGCCAACGGCAACCCTGATGCTCTCGTAACGTGCGCCTCCCTTACTCCTTGGTCAATTGCCGATACAACTGAGGCAGGCGGAACGGTAGTTGTTGCGGCTCCTTGATCAAGGTGAAGCCGTTTGCACCAAACATATACGGCAGGTAGTCGCCTGCCTCCTGATCGATGGTGATGCAGAACGGCAGCAAGCCCTTGCGCCTGGCTTCGAGCACCGCCTGACGGGTGTCTTCGACTCCATAGCGGCCCTCGTAGAGGTCCAGGTCGTTGGGCTTGCCGTCCGTAACCAGTAACAGCAACTTGCGCCGCTGCTTGCAGTTGCCGAGCAGTTCGGTGGCCTGGCGTATGGCTGCGCCCATACGGGTGTAATAGCCAGGTCTCAACGCCTGGATACGTCCACGGGTGTCGTCACCATAACGCTGACCGAAACGCTTGAGTTCCTGCATACGGACCTGCTGCCGACGCAGCGATGAAAAGCCATACAGGGCGAAGTCGTCGCCAACAGCAGACAGTGCTTCACCGAACAGCAGCAGGCTGTCGGTAATCACGTCGATCACCTTGTGCTCGTTGTCCAGGTGCGCGTCGGTGGACATGGACAGGTCGGCCAGCAGGAGGCAGGCCAAGTCGCGGCGGTTCCGCCGCTGCTCCATGAACAACCCGCGCTCGGCGCATTGGCCATGCTGGCGTTCTACATGAAAATCGAGCCAGGCCTGCATGTCGAGTTCCGACCCCTGGGGCTGGGCCCGTAGCCACTGGCGATCATTGCGCAGATGCTCGAACTGCCGCCGCAGCTTACGCGCCAGCGCGCTGAGCCGCAGGGGCAGCGCCGCGGGTTCCGATCCGCGTGGCAGCATCATTTGCAGATTGACGAAATCTTCCTGCAGGCGCTGCTTGCGATAGTCCCACTCAGGCAGTTTGATGCCGTTGCCCAGGGGAATGTCGTCAACCTCACTGGACGGCAGGTCAAGATGCAGCTTTAGTCCGCCCCCCTTGCGCATCCGCTGACGTGACAAGGCGATCTCGTCCAGGTCTTCGGCGACACGCGCTGCATCCGGGTCTTCGCTATCGTCGCCCTGACGGTCCAGTTCGATGTGTTCCGACCAACTGAACAGGTTCTCCAGGCGAAAGATCATCAACCCGCTTTTGCCTGCATTCTCTTCGACGCGCTTTGCCCGCTTGCGCACGCATTTCTGCTCTGCTGAGGGTGCCTGTAAATGGTCTCGCTGGTCTTCTTCGCCAAGATCCGTTGCCTGGGGAGCGCCGAGGTTTTCGGCCGGATAGAGCCACATGGGCAGAGGCCAGGGCGCGACCTCGCTGCGCGGAAACTGCACGACGCTGCCGGGGTCGCGCAGCGCCTGGCACAACGCTCGCTCGAGTTCAGCTTCGGCGCGGGGCAGCGTGGTCGGATCAGGACGAAGCTGCAGGTGCGCCTCGACCAGCCGCTGATAGCGTGACCGCATGGCCGGGAATCGCTCAAGGATCGCCTGCGTCCAGCGCTGGTTGTCCCGCGCCCAGTGCCGCATCTCACCGGCCTGCGCAGCAAGCAGCGCCAGCCAGCGATAAAGGTCCTGGTTGAGCGACGGCTCCGGGTACACCGCCAACGATTGGGGCAAACGCAGATTGCTTGCATCACACCAGGCCACAGGCAGTTGCTTGCAGGTACCGGCCACTTGCTGCAGCAGGTTGCGCCGCAACATCAGATCGCGAGCATTGGCGGCGCCGACCTCGACGCCGCTGTCGCCGCCCATGGCACGAAACAGAACCGACAGCGGCCGCTGCATGCTTTCCAGCGTAACGCTCGCATCGGGGAAATCAGGGCTGGCGCGGCGGGTAATGAAGCGGTGCCAGACACTGCCTACCCACTCTTCGACTTCGATGGCAAAGGCCATAGTGATCACTCCCTGGCGAGGCTCGTAAACAGAGACGGCCCGCTGAGTCAGCCGGGCCGTCGGTTACATTTGCACCTGCTTCAGGCCACAGCTACAGCCGCAGAAACGTCAGCTGTTACGCGACCGCGCTGCCTGAAGCTGAAGAGGTAGAACATCAGCCCGATCAGGAAGAAGACGCCAGCGACCAACCGCAACCAGAAGAACACGGCCAGCTGATCCGCGGTATTCATGAAGGACATCGCCGCGCCGTCTGCCGGAATCCGCTGCAGCCAGACCTGCACCACACCCGCCATGGTCAGCAGCAGCGTGATAGCCACCATCGACATGGTCATCATCCAGAAGCCCCAGATCTCGATGCGCTGCGCACGGGCATCCGGCGCCTCACCCAGACCGCGCAGGCGCGGCATGGCATAGCTGATCAAGGTCATGACGATCATCGCGTAAGCGCCATAGAACGCCAGGTGACCATGGGCTGCAGTGAGCTGGGATCCGTGGGTGTAGTAGTTCACAGGCGCAAGGGTGTGCAGGAAGCCCCATACGCCGGCGCCGAAGAACGCGGTCACGGTGGTGCCGACGGCCCAGTAGGTGGCAGCCTTGTTCGGATGCTCGCGGCGGCGACGCTTCACCATGGTCAGCGAGAACAGCACCATGGCGAAGAACGGCAGCGGCTCAAGAGCGGAGAAGATCGAACCCAACCACAGCCAGACCTCAGGCGCGCCGATCCAGAAGAAGTGGTGCCCGGTACCGATGATGCCGGTGATCAGGGCCATGGCGATGATCACGTAGAGCCACTTCTCGATCACTTCGCGATCCACGCCCGTGATTTTGATCAGAACGAAGGCCAGCATCGCGCCCATGATCAGTTCCCACACACCTTCCACCCACAGGTGCACCACGAACCACCAGTAGTACTTGTCGCGCACCAGGTTTTCCGGGTTGTAGAAGGAGAACAGGAAGAACACCGCGAGACCAATCAGACCGGTCATCATGACCACGCTGATCACCGTCTTGCGGCCTTTGAGCATGGTCATGCCGATGTTGTAGAGGAACCCGAGGGCGACCACGACGATGCCGATCTTGGTGACCGTGGGCTGTTCGAGGAACTCGCGCCCCATGGTGGGCAGTAGCTCGTTTCGGGTCAGCTCGGCCAATGCGGCATAGGGCACCAGCAGATAGCCCAGAATGGTCAGCACGCCGGCAACTGCAAACACCCAGAACAGGATGATCGCCAGTTTCGGGCTATGCAGCTCGCGGTCGGCCTCTTCAGGAATGAGGTAGTAGGCAGCGCCCATGAAGCCGAACAACAGCCAGACGATGAGCAGGTTCGTATGAACCATTCGCGCCACGTTGAAGGGAATCAGCGGGAACAGGAAGTCACCCACCACATACTGCAAACCCATGATCAAACCAAACAGGATCTGCCCGACGAACAGCATCAGGGCAAACACGAAGTAGGGTTTGGCTACGGCCTGCGATTGAAATTTGAGATGCGGATTCATGATGCTCATCTCTCAGCCCTCCCTGTTTGGCGGCCAGTTATTGGTGTTGATCTTCGATGTCCACTTGAGGAACTCGGCCATGTCGTCGACTTCCTGCTCGCTCAGGTTGAACTGGGGCATCGACCTGCGCCCGGGCACGCCAAGCGGCTGAGCTTTCATCCACGCCTGCAGGAAGGGCTTGAAGGCCGCATCCTCACCGCGCCGAACAAAGACGTTGCCCAGTTCCGGCGCAAAGTAGGCACCCTCTCCGAGCAGGCTGTGGCAGCCGATGCAGTTGTTGTTTTCCCAGATCGCTTTGCCACGGACAACGGCTTCGGAAATACCCGACTCGTTGGATCGTCCTGGAAAAGTCTGCTCGGTGTGATAGGTCAGGCCCACAAATACCAGGAGGAAAAACACGCTTCCTCCAAAGTAGATATTTCTGGCCATTCCCTTGGTGAAGGTGTCTGACATGGTCGCCTCCTCATGGCTTGGCGTGGCCAGTTTAAGAAGCAAGCTATCGAAACCTGCTTGATAGCGATCAAGAAAAACCTGAACGCGGAGGTCGGGTTTTACTGGGTTGGATCGGAAGGAATTTGTGTCAGCGAGGGGATGTGAATGCAGACTGACAGCGATCAGCTAATTCGCTGCTAAAGCGGCAGGTTCAAGGTAGGACAGGTCTCTCGGCTCAGTGGTCAGCTGAACCGTTTAGCGTCATCGAGCGCGCATGTGAAACGCAGATCCGGGTGGTCTTTCCAGATCGTCGCGCCAATGCGGAAACCACCCAACACAGCTGATTATTGGACGTTTGCTATCCAGGTTGCGTCGGCATTTATTGCTCCGACAGCCTTACCAGACGTAGGCCGAGCCATGTAAAACCCTTGAGCCTGATTACAATTGAGCCGGGTTAGAAAATCCAACTGCGCAGGCGTTTCTACGCCCTCTGCGGTGATGGTGAGCGTCAGGGCATTGCCCATGGCAACGATGGCTTCAATGATTGCCTCGCCACTGGCCGAGCCGTCCAGAGCCGCGATAAAACTACGGTCGATTTTGATCCCGTCGAAGGGATAGGTGTGGATGTAACTCAGTGATGAATAGCCAGTACCAAAATCATCCATTGCCAGCCGGACGCCCAACGCCTTGAGTTCATCCATCGTAGCCAGGGCGTCATAACTATCATCCAGCATGACGCTTTCCGTAATTTCAAGCTCCAATCGCTCAGGTGAAATACCTGTTTGATGCAAGACGTTCCGTACGCGACTTACCAAGTCGCCAGACTTGAACTCGATAGACGACAAGTTAACCGAGACAAAGATCTCGTTTTCCCATGTAGCAGCTTCCTGGCAGGCGTGGCGTAACACCCAGTCGCTCAGCGGCGTTATCAGGCCTGCGCCTTCTGCGATCGAAATGAAACTGTCAGGGCCGAGCCAACCGCGCAAAGGATGCTGCCAACGCACCAGTGCTTCCGCGCCCATAATGTTGCCGCTGCGCAAGTCGTAACGAGGCTGATATTCAAGTCGCAATTCGTCTCGGCGTAGCGCCAGACGCAGATCCGTCTCAATCTGCCGCCGAATGACCAGGCGACTGCTCATGCGCTCGGTATAGAACCGCCATGTGTTACGCCCTGCGGCTTTGGCCTCGTAGAGCGCGATGTCGGCAAACCGCAACAAGTCATCGGCTCGGCGACTATCAAGAGGCGTCGATACGATTCCTATACAGCAGCCTACGCTGACCTCATGTTTCTCAACCAGAACAGGCTCCCGTATCTTTCTAAGAAGCCGGTCGCAGAAACTTTCTATAACCGCGCCCTTTTCCATGCTCGCTACGATAAGAACAAACTCGTCACCACCGATCCGAGCGACCAGATCTTCTTCCCGGACACACTCCCTAAGGCGCTCCGCAATCTTTACCAGAACCTGATCACCCGCTGCATGGCCAAGCGTATCGTTGATTGGTTTAAAGTTATCCAGATCAAGGTATAAAAGCTGGAACGGAACTGCAGGCGTAGCGCCAAGCCTCGCTTTGAGAAAACTGTACATTGCACGTCTATTCACCAGCCCTGTTAGCGCATCCTCCTGTGCGTCCTGCAGACGCTGTATTTCCTGGAGTTTTCGCTCGGTGATATCTTGCAGAAACGCGCTGAAGATAACGCGACCCTCAATTTTGACAGCCGTAGCGCGAAGTTCTATTGGAATGAGCATGCCATCCTTGCGCAGCACGGAACATTCTAGAACCTTGCCCAGCACTTCGCTCTTTTCCGTGGTCAGGTAGTTATTCAAGTCGCGCCGGTATACCGCGCGCAAGCCGGAGGGGACAACAAGCTCTTCTAACAGCCTGCCGATGGCTTCCTCTCGACTCCAAAGGAATACTTCTTCTGATTTACGGTTCCAAGCGGTAACCCTACCGACTTCATCCATACCGATATACGCATCGCTGGTATGTTCCAGAATAGTGCGGAGCTCAACTTCACTCTTATGGAGTTGCTGCACGCGGCTGAGCGCTTCTTCCTTTAATTCCTCGGTTCTGGCCAGCAAGCGTTCCTTATCTGTCAACGTCGTTAGCAGCTGCTGGTTCAATCCCTGTAGCTTGTCTTGCATTCGCATCTCAATGACGGCACGCCCAAACGTACGAGCCGAATCCACTTCGACAGCAGACCAAGGCCTGGAGTGATGACGCACTGTCTCTTTCCAGTCTTCAAAGGACGATCGAGGACTTAACTGTCCAGGCTCCGCTCCGGGCTCGACGGCCTTATGAGGATTGCCTGCCCAATTAATGGTTTCCGCGTACTCAGCTCTGAACCACAGCAGTACACATGGCGCCAGGCTTGAAATCACGGCTGCTAGCACACCGCTGGCCTTGGCGGCATAGGATCTCGCTTGCTCGTCAAGGCTGACCAGGTTATCGGTGGCGAAGATTGCCGGGGCGGATTTACCGTTAAGCCATTCAATCAACTCTCGGGTTTGGCGCTCGGACGGCGTGCTGCCCACCTGAGTCAGCCTGTCACGATTCAAGAGCGCAACACCGTCAGCGTGGGTAAGCCGCTTCAGATCTTCGAGGCAGGCCGCAAGTTTTTTTTCAACGCCCCCTGGCCCCGTTAACCTCTGCAATATTTGGCTACGTTCAGCGGCTAACTGCTGCGCTTGCAAGTTCGCATTCGTTTCCTGCCGTGCCTTTATCAGCTGCCCAAGGATTCGCCCTAGAAGTTTGCATGTCTCACGCAGCTCATAATGGATGTGTTTAGGCGAAGTATGGTGACAAGAAACAAGCCCCCACAATGCACCGTCCACTATTATTGAAACAGACATTGATGCCGCCACATCCATATTTTTGAGGAACTGAATGTGAACAGGTGAAACACCCCGCAGCATGCTCTCGCTCATGTCCAGCGCATCGCCCGTCATGGGGTTCAATGCTGGCGAAAGGAGGGCTGGCGTATAAGCCGCATCCGGTATCAATCGGATAGGATTTCGTAGGTAGAGCGCCCGAGCCTGTTTGGGAATATCTGAGGCAGGATAATGATGATTAAGCAGTGCATCGAGGCTTTCCAGCTTAGCCTCTGACACGACAACTCCGGTATCGTTTTCAAGAAACCGATAGATCATCACCCGATCGAAACCTGTCAGGCGACGAAACTCCTTACTCGCCAGGTTATACAAGTCCTGCAAATCATCAGCAGCTTCCCAAACAGTAACGGTCCGGCGAATGCTTCCCAAAAGTTGAGGGGAACTTTCTTGATCGACCGATGAAAACTCAAGCTCCAGTACCAACACAAGTTCAGAGAAATGTGCTGTTAGATCTATTTTTCTAGAAGAAACGCCGGCCAGATTTAACGAACCCAGATAAAGCGGTCCGGCCATCTTCGGATCGAGTGTGGCCAGCGACAGCATCGCTTCCGGCCCCAGTACAAGATCGATGGGTTGTCCCAGGAGATCAGCAGCCCTTCGAGCAAAAAACGTTTCCGTATCACCCGCCACCTGCTGAATGATCTGCGCGGTAGGATCAATGGCTAACAAAATGCCGTGCGGCTGAATCGAACCGGGAATATGTATTGGTTCTTTATCACACGCTGTCAGATCGAGTGGCTGCGTCATTTGATCCTTGGAGGCTAATCTCTGCCATGGAGCCCAACGCAGGTGCGCCCCGGTGCGAGCAATTTTAGCCTACAACATTTTGTGCTCGTTATATGTCTGAACCCCTCGCGCTGCCATTGGTTCGGCAAGGTATCTACAGCACATTAGTTCCACAACATGGCGTACCCCGTCGACGCTGCCAGCCCGAGACAAGAGATTGAGACCGCTGCGGTTGCGTCCAAGACGAACTGCCGGCAAATACTTCCGCCCGCATCTGCCTGCTGCCGTTCAAGTGCGTTGACAACGAACCGGCTGGATCGACGCTATACGGGCGCTACGCACTCATCGTCAGCAAGATCAAGCCGCCCACCGCGAGAGGCCAGCCGAAAAGCAGCAAACGCCACATAAGCGGCGCGTGGCGCATCTCCATGAAGCCTTCGGAAATCACCCAGGCCTTGATCAACGCAACGGCAAGGACGGCACCTGCGAGCAGCAGCGTCGAGCCGGCATTGCCGAGCAATACAGTAGCTGTAGATAGGATCGCCAACGCGAGCCAGCAACCGATTAGTACCATGGAGGCGGGCATCACAACCTCGTCAGTTGAGCACGTAGACCAGCGGAAAGAGCAGTACCCAGACCATATCCACCATGTGCCAGTAGAGCACCCCGGATTCCAGCCCCGTGCATTCATCGGGGCTATAGGCACGGCGGCGACAGCGCTCGGCCATCCAGCCGAGGATGACCATACCCAGCAACACGTGCAGGAAATGGAAGCCGGTGAGAATCCAGTACAGAGTGAAGAAGGTGTTGTGCTCGAGCCCCAGCCCCAACGAGGACAAGTGACCGTACTCGTTGAGTTTGAGCACTACATAAATACAGGACGAAGCCAGCGCAGCGACCAGCAGCAGCGCCCCGCGCCCGGGTCGGGCTGCACGCACCTGCTCCACCGCCACGGCGGCAAACAGACCGGACGTCAGCAAGCTCAGCGTTAGTGCGAGTCCGATGTAGCCGTCCAGCTCCGCCCGGCTCGCTCGAAACAAGTCGGGATCGAGTACCTGTGTCACGGCGAACGCGAGGATCAGGATGGCGAAGACAGTCAGCTCGGCGAGGATGAAAAACCACATCGCCAGGTCGCCAGGCAACCGCCTCGTCGTACCGATAGCATGATCAACCGAAGTGGACATCGACCACATCCATCAGCGCCGCAACGGTTTGCGGATCATCCGACAGCGGCTCGGCCAGACAGGCCATGCAAGCCTCGCGCGCGCTCATGCCGGAGCGCATCATGCGTGCGGTAAAGATCAACAGGCGGGTGGAGACGACTTCTTCGAGGTCATGCTGTTCGAGCCGTCGCAGCGCCTGCCCGAGCTTGACCACCTGTGTCGCCAGCTCTGCATCTACCTGCGCTTCGTTTGAGACGATGCGCACCTCCTCCTCCGCCGAGGGGTAGTCGAAGCGCATCGCCAAGAAACGCTGCCGGGTGCTGGGTTTCATGCCCTTGAGCAGGTTCTGATAGCCCGGGTTGTAGCTCACCACCAACATGAAGCCTGGCGGTGCTTTCAACGCCTCGCCGGTGCGCTCGATGAACAGTTCGCGACGATCGTCGGCCAACGGGTGCAGCACCACGGCGGTGTCCTGCCGCGCCTCCACCACTTCGTCCAGATAGCAAATGCCGCCTTCACGCACGGCGCGAGTCAGCGGGCCGTCCTGCCACCAGGTGCCCTGGGCACCAATGAGATGTCGGCCGACCAGGTCCGCAGCGGAGAGGTCGTCATGGCAGGCCACGGTGTACAGCGGCAGGTTCAGCCGGTGCGCCATGTGCTGCACGAAGCGGGTCTTGCCGCAGCCGGTCGGCCCCTTGATCAGCACAGGCATGCCATGCTGCCAGGCCTGTTCGAAGAGGGTCTCCTCGTTGCCCTGTGATTGGTAGAACGGCGCCGGCGTTATGCCGACCAGGTTCTCGGGCGCGTTCATTGGCGATACCTCATGCAGCCGTTGAGTTGTCTGCCGCCAAACTAATTCGCCGCACCGCCCGCCCTCAAGGCATCTGCCGGCGAAGCTTGATTGCGGTCAAGCCCGGATGGAAATGCTCCCCATTGACCGATAAATCGCAACGTCTGCGCCATCTCCCAGGTCGCTTGGCGTGCGCCATCACCCGCCCGCGACACGACGTCACGTCTGGCTCATCCGAATCGACTCTTGATTGCCATCAAGCGAGCTCACCCGGAGCTCGCCATAGGATGCAAGGGCACACGAAACGACCCAGGAACTGCCACATCGTTGCCATCAAGCAGGAACCGCACGAAGCGGTCAGAGGAGAAACCGTATGAGCAAAAAATTACTGGCAGGCGTCTTCGCCGGCTTTTCACTGCTCGGTCTGGCAGTTGCCCAGGCAGCCGTGAATGCGGAGAACGCCAATGCTGCACTCAAGGGCGAGGCGTCAACGATCGACCCCGCCAGCGCCCAGGTCGTCCATACGCCCGGCGCACCCGATCTGAGCGCCGCCGAATTCGAACATGCCAAGGAAATCTACTTTCAACGCTGCGCCGGCTGCCACGGTGTGTTGCGCAAGGGGGCGACCGGCAAACCGCTGACGCCTGACATCACACAGGCTCGCGGCCAGCAGTTCCTGGAAGCGCTGATCACATACGGCTCACCCGCCGGCATGCCGAACTGGGGCACCTCCAACGCGTTGACCAAAGACCAAATCACGCTCATGGCGAAGTTCATCCAGCACACCCCACCGACTCCACCGGAGTGGGGCATGGCGCAGATGAAGGACACCTGGCACGTGCTGGTCAAGCCGGAGGACCGGCCGACGAAGCAGATGAACAAGCTCGACCTACCGAACCTGTTCTCGGTCACCCTGCGTGACGACGGCAAGATCGCGCTGATCGATGGCGACAGCAAGGAGATCGTCAAGACCATCGACACCGGCTATGCAGTGCACATTTCACGCATGTCCGCCTCGGGCCGCTACCTCTTCGTAATCGGTCGCGACGCCAAGATCGACATGATCGACCTCTGGGCCAAGGAGCCGACCAAGGTTGCCGAAATCAAGGTGGGCATCGAGGCCCGTTCGGTGGAAACCTCGAAATTCAAGGGCTACGAAGACAAGTACGTGATCGCCGGCGACTACTGGCCACCGCAATACACCATCATGGACGGCGAAACCCTGGAGCCGCTGCAGATCGTCTCCACTCGAGGCATGACTGTCGGCACCCAGGAATACCACCCGGAGCCTCGTGTGGCGGCCATCATCGCCTCGCACGAACATCCGGAGTTCATCGTCAACGTCAAGGAAACCGGCAAGGTGATGCTGGTCAACTACGAGGACATCGACAACCTGTCCACCACCACCATCGGGACCGCTCCTTTCCTGCATGACGGCGGCTGGGACGTGACTCACCGCTACTTCATGACCGCGGCCAACAACTCGAACAAGGTTGCAGTGATCGACTCCAAGGACCGCAAGCTGGCTGCGCTGGTCGATGTCGGCAAGATCCCGCATCCGGGCCGTGGCGCCAACTTTGTTCATCCTGAGTTCGGCCCTGTCTGGGCGACCAGCCACCTGGGTGATGAAAGCATTTCCCTGATCGGCACCGACCCCGATAAACATCCGGATCAGGCCTGGAAGGTGGTCGAAACGCTCAAGGGACAGGGCGGCGGCTCGCTGTTCATCAAGACACACCCGAAGTCCAAGCACATTTACCTGGACACCACCTTCAACCCTGATGCCAAGATCAGCCAGTCCGCTGCGGTGTTCAACATTGACGATCTGGGTGCGGGCTATACCGTGCTGCCAATCGGCGAGTGGTCCGGCCTGACAGACGGTGCCAAGCGAGTCGTGCAGCCGGAGTACAACGAAGCTGGCGACGAAGTCTGGTTCTCGGTCTGGAGCGGCCAGGAGGAGCAATCCGCTATCGTCGTGGTCGATGACAAGACGTTAAAGCTGAAAAAAGTGATCACGGACAAAAGGTTGATCACCCCAACCGGTAAATTTAACGTCCATAACACTCAGCACGACGTGTACTGAGTGAAAACCGGGGGGACGAAGATCCCCCTTTAGCCTTGAGGAAGTAACTCATGAAGAAAGTTTTCATCCCTCTGCTCGCCCTAGGCGGCGCGATGGTTCTGCAGCCCGCCGTGGCTCAGGACGGTGAAGCGCTGTTCAAGAGCAAGCCTTGCGCGGCCTGCCACAGCATCGACGCCAAGCTGGTTGGTCCGGCGCTGAAGGAAGTCGCTGCCAAGTACGCCGGCCAGGAAGGCGCTGCCGACATGCTCGCCGGCCACATCAAGAACGGCACTCAAGGCAACTGGGGCCCTATCCCTATGCCACCAAACCCCGTCACTGAAGAAGAAGCCAAGACCCTCGCCGAGTGGGTTCTTAGCCTCAAGTAACAGTCAGGAGGACATCATGATCAGGTCCCGACACGCAGTATTCGGTTTGGGGCTCACCCTGGTGTCCCTCCTCCCCTTTTCCGCTGCCCTGGCGGGCGACCCTAGCGCCGAACGCCAGGCCCAGCTCGAACACCTGCTGGTGCAGGATTGTGGTTCCTGCCACGGCCTGCGCATGACCGGCGGCCTTGGACCGGCGCTCACCCGTAATGCCATCGCCGGCAAACCCCGCGACTACCTCATTGCCACCGTGACCCACGGAAGGCCCGGTACAGCCATGCCCGGCTGGAATGCCCTGCTCGACGACCAGGACATTGCCTGGCTGGTCGACCTACTGCTCGAAGGATACCCAAAGCCATGATGCGTCCATCCCTGTTGCTGGCCTTTGCCAGCCTGCTGCTCGGTGCCTGTGCTGGGCAACCGCTGCGCGGCACCGGTGACATGGGCGTGGTGGTGGAGCGCGCCACCGGCGCCCTGCAGATCATCGAAACCAGCGGCCAGACACGACTGGCGCGTATCGAAGGGCTTGGCGATCTGTCACACGCCTCGGTGGTGTTTTCTCGCGACGAGCGCTTCGCCTACGTCTTTGGCCGTGACGGCGGCCTGACCAAGGTTGACCTGCTGCGCCAGCGCATCGATAAGCGCGTGGTGCAAGGCGGCAACAGCATCGGCGGCGCGATCAGCCAGGACGGCAAGCTGATTGCCGTCGGCAATTACGAACCCGGCGGCGTGAAAGTATTCGACGCAACGTCGCTGGAACTGATCGCGGACATTCCCGCCACGCCGCTGGCTGATGGCAGCCGTAACTCTCGCGTGGTCGGGGTCATCGACGCGCCCGGCCGTCGCTTCATCTACAGCCTGTTCGACACCAACGAAACCTGGCTGCTGGACTTCAGTAAAGGCAACACGCCTGACATCACCCGTTTTGAAGACATCGGCAGGCAACCCTACGACGCGCTGCTCACCCCTGACGGTCGCTATTACATCGCCGGCCTGTTCGGCGAGGACGGCATGGCCAAGATCGATCTTTGGCACACCGCGCGTGGCGTCGAGAGGATCATCGACGGCTACGGCCGTGGCGAGGCAGCGCTACCGGTCTACAAGATGCCGCACCTCGAGGGCTGGACGGTCGCCGGCAACCAGACCTTCGTTCCCGCCATCGGTCATCACCAAGTGCTGGTGATGGATTCACAGAGCTGGAAGCAGACGGACGCCATCGATGTCGCCGGCCAGCCCGTATTCGTCATGGCGCGGCCGGATGCCCGGCAGATCTGGGTGAACTTCGCCCACCCCGACAACGGCAAAGTGCAGATCATCGATAGCGAGACCCACGAAATCATCAAGACGCTTGAGCCCGGGCCGGCCGTGCTGCACATGGAGTTCACCGCTCGCGGCGATCAGCTCTGGCTGTCGGTGCGCGACGGTAACGAAGTTCAGGTCTGGGACCCTTACACGCTGAAGCTGCTCAAGCGCCTGCCGGCCGACAGCCCGAGCGGCATCTTCTTCACCAGCCGCGCGCACGAGACGGGGTTATGACATGCACATCGACGCCCTCAGCCGCCGCCTGATCGACCGCTTCCAGCACGGCATGCCACTGTGCGCCGAACCCTATCGCGCCATGGCCGACGCCCTCGAATGCAGCGAACACGAGGTACTGGCTTGCCTTGAGCACATGGAAACCAGCGGCGGCCTGTCGCGTATCGGCCCGGTGTTCGAGCACAGCCGCGCCGGTGCCAGCACCCTGGTGGCCCTCGCCGTGCCCGAAGAACAGCTGGAATGGGTGGCAGAACTGATCAACCGCTACCCCGAGGTCAATCACAACTATTTGCGTGAGCATCGCTACAACCTCTGGTTCGTGCTCACCGGCCCGGATCGTGCCCATATCGACGCGCTTCTCGCCGCAATCGAAGCGCAGACAGGGCTTGTCCCGCTCGACCTGCCGATGCAGGCCGCTTACCGCATCGACCTCGGCTTTCCCATTGGAGATGCGCCATGACGTTACTCCTCAACGACTCCCAGTCATTGCAGCTGCGGCGGCTGCTCGAAGCCGGTCTACCGCTGGCCGCGCACCCCTATCGGGTGCTGGCCGAACGCATCGGGGCCAGCGAGGATGCAGTGCTCGAACAGGTGCGCGGCTGGAGCGAGAGTGGTCTGTTCCGCCGTGTGGGTCTGGTGCTCAAGCACCGCGCCATGGGCTTTAGCGCCAACGCGATGCTGGTGATGGATATTCCTGATGAGCAGGTCGATGAGGTCGGGCATCGGCTTGGCCAGGTGGTGGGCGTGAACCTCTGCTATCAGCGTCCTCGGCGATTGCCCGACTGGCCCTACAACCTGTTCTGCATGGTTCATGGTCGCGAGCGCGAGCAGGTGTGCCGCCTGATCGAAGCCATGCTTGCCGAGCATGGCTTGGGCGATGTACCGCACCAGCTGCTGTTCAGCACCCGTGCCTTCAAGCAGTGTGGTGGCCGTTATGCACCACCCGCTGCGCTGGAGCACGCCCATGGATGAATTCGACCGCCGTCTGATCAACCGTCTCCAGCACGGTCTGCCGCTGGTCCGTCACCCCTGGCAGGCGCTGGCCGATGAACTAGATGCGGAGCCGCAAGCCCTGCGCGAGAGACTGCAAGCACTGCTCGACGACGGCACCCTGACCCGCTTCGGGCCGATGTTCGATATCGAGCGACTGGGCGGCGCATTCACCCTCGCCGCGCTATCAGTGCCGGAGGCGAGCTTCGATGCCGTTGCCGACCTGCTGGCTGCAATGCCTGAAGTGGCACACAACTACCGCCGCGAGCATGCCTGGAACATGTGGTTCGTCCTCGGCTGCGCAACACCTGAAGCCATCGCCGATACCATTGAGCGTATCGAGACGCAGACCGGCCTTCCGGTGCTCAACCTGCCCAAGGAGGAGACCTACCATGTCGGCCTGCATTTCGCGGTCTGATTCGCCCGAGCAGATCGAGCTGGCCAAACGCCTGGTCGAGCTCACCGAAGCAGGCCTGCCCCTGGTAGAGGATCCCTGGGGCTGGCTGGCCGAACGGCTGGAGATCAGCGTCGACGACACCCTCTGCCTACTGCAGCAGCTGCAGGCCGACGGCGCGATCCGCCGCATCGCCGCGGTGCCCAACCATTACCGCCTCGGCTATCGGCACAATGGGATGACCGTGTGGGACGTGGGCGACGCGGACATCGCGCGCCTCGGTCCGTTGATCGGCGCGCAACCCTTCGTCAGCCACTGTTATCGCCGTCCGAGGCAGGAAGGCTGGCAGTACAACCTGTTCGCCATGGTCCACGGGCGCAGTGCCGAGGAAATCGACGCCTACCGCACGCAGATCCGCCAGCTCCTTGGCGATGCCTGCCGCGCCGATGAGATGCTGGTCAGCAGTCGCATCCTGAAAAAGACCGGATTAAGGG